>MKWU01000039.1_pt1 | contig 234433 bp, 239 predicted proteins | sample 809101 | NCBI WGS metagenome assembly MKWU01 (sample SAMN05860141, study PRJNA318959) | sponge metagenome | host: Aplysina aerophoba | place: Slovenia: Piran, Adriatic Sea, Gulf of Piran | collected 2013-05-07 | reverse complement strand
GACCCCGAGGTCGGCCCCTGCCTCTATGAGTGCTTCCCAGACGTGCATACCGTGCCCGGCCGGTACGTGAAGCTCGTATGAGAGATCCCCGGTGAAGCCGATACGCCACATGAAACACCCCGCCACTCCCGCAACGGTTGCGGAGCGGACCTCCATGTAGGCAAAGCCCTCTGGTGATAGATCAACGTCCCGCACGACCCTTCCCACCAGGCGCCGCGACTTGGGGCCGGCCACGTTGATGCTGGCGTAGGCACTGGTCACCGGCGTGACGTGAACCCGCCAGTCGGGCCGCTCTGTCTGGAGCCAGTTCTCCACCCACTCCCACACGACGCCCGCGCCGGAACTGGTGGTGGTCATCATGTAGTGGTCCTCGCCGAGGCGGCCGGTAACTCCGTCGTCGAGGACCACGCCGTCCTCACCGCACATCATCCCGTAGCGAACCTTCCCCACCGCCAGATTCGACCACTTGTTCGTGTACAGCAGATTCAGCAGTTTGGGGATGTCGGGGCCCCGCAGATCGAGTTTGCCGAGAGGCGTCACATCGATGATCCCGACGTTGGAACGGGCATTGCGCACCTCCGCGGCAGGGTCGCCATAGTGGTCGGGACGGACCCACTGGCCCGCCAGGATGGTCCGCACCCCGTTGGCTTCGTGCCAGGGCTGGATGGGCGACACCCGCACCGGTTCGAACACCCGCCCAGCGAGGGCCCCCAGGCTGACCGGAGCGTAGGGAGGGCGCCAGACGGTGGTGCCCACCTCTCCGATGTTCTCGCCTCTCGCCTCCGCCAGGACCGCCACCGTGTTGACGGTCTCGAGCTTGCCCTGCGAGGAGCCCATCGTGGCCGTTGTGTAGCGTTTGGCCAGTTCGACGGAGTCGTATCCCTCCCGGGCGGCGGCCAGGAGATCTTTGGAGCCGACGTCCTCGGAGAAGTCGATCATCCCGTGGGTGTCGGAGCGGAACAGTTCCGGGTGGAAGTCCCGCCGAAGCGGCAGGCGATCGTCGGCCGCCCAGTCCGGCTCAGGACCCCCCACAGCCCGGGCCCGGGCCGTCCGGGCTTGGATCCGGTGAGCCACCGACAGTGCCCGGGCCGCGGCCAGGCGCCCGGTCGCGGCGCCATGGGTACGCAGTTCGTCAAGGGTCCCGTCTCCGGAAAGACCACCCGTGGCCAGCACGCTGTCGGGAGGATTGGACGGGAAGAAGCGGGCCGCGTACCGGTCATAAGCGGGTCGATCTCCGGCCATGTTGAGCAGCGACGTGGGAGCAGTCCAACCCGCCGCCACAACCAGTAGGTCAGCATCTATGCGGACACCGTCCGCCACCACGCCTTCCACAGCCCGGCGGGAACCCCGGGTGGAGTTGATGCGATGTCCCTTGCGGCCATCTATCACGGCCGCTACATCCACGCCGGCATCCCTGAGATCCGCCGCCGCGTCGCCCTCGTCGTTGGCGCTGAACACGACAGCCCGCTCCCCCGGTTTGACACCCCACAGGTTGATTAGTCGGCGGGCCGCTGCGGAGGTGATCACCCCCGGGCGGTCATTGCCTTCGAATACGTAGGGCCGCTCGATCAGGCCCGGTGCGACCACCAGCATCTTCGCCCGGGCCTTGATGAGACGCTCGACCGCGATCGGGTGATTGCGTTGCACGATGCCGAGCCAGTTGTCCTCGTAGCGCCCGGTGACGGTGGAATCGGTGAGAACCTCCACGTCTGAGGCTTCAAGAGTTCCCCGCAACTTGCCGAGGGCGACCTGTTCGGCGGCGCGGGTGCTGTAACGCAGGTGTCCACCCACCGAGTGCTCGTGCTCCACCAGCAACACCCGGGCGCCGGCCTTCGATGCCGCCAGAGCTGCCTCGATGCCCGCGGGTCCGGCGCCGGCCACCACCACATCTGGATGGGTGTAGCGCTTGTCGTGGTACCGATCGGGAGAGTCGATGTCCACCCGGCCCCCCGGGCCGAATGCGGACAGGACCCTCTCATAGGAGGGCCACAACCACCGGGGACGCATGAAGGTCTTGTAGTAGAAACCGGCCGACAGGAAGCGCCCCACCAGGCTGTTGGCGGCCTTGAGGTCGAAACGCAACGATGGCCACACGTTCTGCGCCCGCACATCCATGCCCTCCTCGAGCAGGCGGTGGCCAGCTCTCACGTTGGGGTCGTCGCCGACCTGCACCATCAGGTTGGGATCCCAGTAATCAGCAGTGAGAATCCCACGCGGCCGGTGGTATTTCAGAGAACGGGAGAACACCTGCTGCCCGGAGGCGGCGAGCGCGGAAGCCACGGTGTCACCCTCGAACCCACTGAAGCTCCTGCCATTCCAGCGGAAGTGAAGCGTCACGGACCGTTTGATCACCTCCGTAGGTCGCTGACCCAGCCGGCTCATCGCCATGGAGCACCCCCGAAGGTGGTCGCCGCGCCAGAAATGCCGACCATGGTCGGGGCTACCGCAGCCTTCATGCGGCGCCACCCCGCTTGTCACCGGGCAATGGTGGATCCCGGAACTCGTTGGTGGCAGTGTTGCGTTCCAGGGCGAACCATCGCCGGCACCCCGACCGGCAGTACCAGGTCTCCCGCAGCCAACCGGCGGGGTTGTGGCGCAGGTAGAGATAGGCTCGCCACTCGTGGGGGGAGGCAGTGGCGGGGTCGGGGCGGGCATGTGATTCTCCCCCGTAACGCAGATCGGCGGAGTTCCTCGGTCCGCAATTCGGGCAGGGCACCAGCAGCATCAGCAATCGACTCTCAGCGCCAGCCCCATCGGTGGCCGCCCGGGGGTGGGAACGCGGGAAGTCTCCGCAGCATCTCCGGCTGCTCTGGACATGAACGCAGACTCGATCAGTGGCCCACCGCCGCGGCGCCCTTCTCACCGACCAAGTTACCCGTGTTGAAGCGACTCAGCGCGAAAGGCTCGATCAGTTCGGGAGTCCGGCCGGTAGCAACTACCTCGGCCATCTGCTCCCCCGAGACCGGCCCCGCCTTGAAACCGTACGTTCCCCAGCCGACATCCACCAGGAAGCCCTCTACTGGCGTGAAGCCCATGACCGGCGAGTAGTCGGGAGTCATATCGCACAGTCCGGCCCACTGGCGCAGCAGTCTCATCTGGGATATTCCCGGCATCAACTGCAGCACGTGACCAGCCAGTTCCTCGGTGAACTCCGAGGACCCCCGAACCGAGTAGGTCGCCACCGGATCCACGGACGCCCCGAAGACCAACTCGCCCCGGCTGGTCTGACTCACGTAAACGTGCAGCGAACCCGAGACCACCACCGCCGGCAGGAACATCTTCACCGGCTCGGTGACAGCAGCCTGCAGCGGATGAGTGACAATGGGCAGACGGACACCCGCCATAGCCGAGACAAGCGACGCCCACCCGGCGGTGCAGTTGATGACGACCGGAGTGGAGATGTCGCCCCGGTTGGTGCGCACCCCGGTGACCCGCCCTCCGGCGCCCTTGCCGCCGGGCCCCTCGCCTCCTGAGCACAGAACGTCGAGTACTTCCGTGCGCTGGTGCATTTCGACCCCCAGGTGGTCGGCTGCCCGGGCGTAACCCCACACCACCGCGTCATGACGCACAATCCCCCCGGGCGGATGGTAGAGGGCCCCCAAGATCGGATAGCGGGGACGGTCGGAGGTGTCAAGGCTGGGAACGATCTTCTTGATTTCGCCCGGGCCGATCACGCTGGAGTCAACGCCCCCGAGTTTGTTCACCTCGGCCCTCCAGCGCATGGTTCGCAGGGCCCCGTCGGTGTGGGCCAGAGTGAGGTGGCCGCGTTCGCTGAACATCACGTTGATATTCAGGTCAACCGCCATCGAGTTGTACAACTGCAGCGATCGACCATAGAAGGCCACCCCGGCGGGGGTAAGGTAGTTGGCCCGAATGATGGCAGTGTTCCGGCCGGAACCGCCGCTGCCAAGATAGGCCTTGTCGAGAACGGCCACATCGGTAATATCGTGGTTCCGAGCCAGGTAATACGCGGTAGCCAGACCGTGCACGCCACCGCCAACCACCACCGCGTCATAGGAGGTCTTCAACTCGGGGTCGCGCCAGACCCTCGGCCAAGTGTGGCCCCGCAACCCTCGCCAAGCCAGAGCGGCGGCGGAGTACCTCGGCGGACGATGCCGCAACTGCCCTAGCGACCTGGCCATAGGTCGAGAATTGGCGTGAACTGCCTCAATCCGCGACGAGCTTCACTCCAGAGACGGATGCAGATGAGATTGCGTTGAACCTTTAGGAACCTTGAAGAATGACAGGAAAGCATTCGGGGGTGGGTGGCGGTGACGTTGGGTGGCTGTAGCATGGTGCCCGGTGACCGAAAGCGTAGCCGATACCAATGGCAGCCCGGCGCAGGCCGTGTTTGAAGCCATGCGTCTTCGCCGGATGCACCGCGTCTTCACTTCCGAACTTCCGGCCGCCGAGGTCCTCGATCGACTTGTCTACGCGGCCAGCCGGGCTCAGGTAGCCCGCCCGGGTATCCGGCATCTTATCGTCGTCACCGACCCTCGGCTGGTTCGGACGGTGCGGAGTGCGTGTCCAGGTTTCGTGAACAACGCACCCGTTGTCATCGTGATCTGCAGCGACCTCAGGAGGGCTGAGGAAGTCATGGGACCCCGGGGAGTAGAGGTCGTCACCCGGCTCGACAGCGGTGCTGCGGCAGGTTACATCACTATTGCCGCTCCCACACTCGGGATCGGAGTGTGCAAAGTCACGAGTTGGACAGAAGAGGTGGTCCAAGCGATCTTTGGCATTCCGGACCACATAAGGCCGGAAGTCCTGATGGCCATCGGGATTCCCGTAAAGAACCATCCCAAGCCCGTCAAGGGTTTCCATCCCAGTGTCCACCACGACCTCTACGGACAGGATTGGAGCCACCCACGGTGAGCGATGCCAGGCCCGACGATCCGCTCTTCGACTTCGTCCTCTATCTGATCACCTCTGCCCGTGTCAGCCTTGATGAGAGGGCGATATACGGTTCATTTCGGCTGATCGAAGGCGCCAGCCGACTCATCGAAGCGGCCGAGGAAATACCTGGGTTGAAGGTGGACGACTTCCTTCGGGAAAAGCGGGACTCAATCGACCAGAACAAGGCTCGGATGATGCTGGAGAAGGATGCCTACCGCAGATGGCTCACGGACCTGGCGGCCGGGTTGGCCTCCGAATCCGTGAAGCGAAGTATGGGAGAAAGCTGACAACGGGTAGTGATAACCGTCCCCAGGGAGGCGCCGGACCCGGATGGGACATGCCCTACGCCACGCCGCGGTAGACCTACAACCGCCGCAGGGCGTTTACAGCGTGGTGACTGCGTCACCGTCCGATCACAGAGTTGAGGTTTCGGTGTCCAGGCCCAGGCGCATCCGGCCCATGGTCTCCATCGTCCTCGGCGCCACTATGGCATGCTGGGCCGCCACCGCGGTGTCCCGGAAGCAGCGCTGGATAGGACTGGTGCGATACACCGCGGCGCCGCCCGCGGTCTTGAACATCGACGCGGCCGCATCGGCCGCGGTTTGGGTGGCGTGGGTTGCCGCTAGCCGGATCCGGCGTTTCTGCTCAATGGTCGAGGGCCGTCCCGCCTGCGCGTCCTCAAAGGCATGATCCACCGCGTCGAGCAACAGCGTCCACGCCGCGGCCAGCCGCGCCTCGGCTTGGGCGACCTCTGCCTGGGTTGCGGCCCGCCCGGCCAGGGACCTGGTGCTGCCCTGGGGCATCTTCGCCCCAGCCAACTTCACCAGTTCGTCAATACTGCGACGGGCGACACCCACCGCGACGGCCGCTACCCCGCTGGCCAGCAGCCCAAAGAACGAGAACCGGGACAAGGCGTTGTCCCGCACCGGTTCCGCCGCGACTATCTGCACCCAGCGTCCCTCGGGCACAAATACATCCCGCGCCTCGAAGTCGACCGAGCCGGTGCCGGCCAGGCCGGCCACGTCCCAGGTGTCAAACAGTTCGAGGTCATCGGGGTCCATGAACACGAAGGGCGCCGCCAAGCCGTCGGGCCGGGGTTCGGGCCGCCCATCGGCGCCGACCACGAAACAACCGCCGCCGATGGTGGTGCAATGCTTGACTCCAGAGCCCCACTGCCAGCGCCCCGACACCCTCAAACCGCCCGCTACGGGCACCGCTCGGCCCCGGGGCACCACGAATCCTCCCCCAATGGCCCCGGGATCACCAAACAGGTCCCCGGCGTGCGGATCGGGAAGGTACGACGCCAGCACCGACGTCGTTGAGGCTATGGCAACGCACCAGCCGACCGAGCCGTCATGGTAGGCAAACTCCTCGAAGACTTTCAAGCTCTCAGTGGCGGTCACCCCGGGTCCGCCCAGATCGTCGGGCACACATAGGCGAAAGGCCCCCGTCGGCCGGATCCTATCGACCAGGTCCGGAGGCAGCGTGCCCAGCGCCTCGATGTCCGCTGATCGGGCCCGGACCTGCGGGCCGAGATTGCGGGCCGCAGCCAGCACCGGATGAGTCATGAACCCCAATTTAGGGCCTCTCCCCAACTTCTCCGATGTCAGGACCGGCTTTGTTGGCCGTTAGTCGTGTCAGGAGTATTTGCACCCGGCGTGATTCAGAGACCTGCCGGCACAGCCCCCGGTTGCCAAACCGACTGATGGAAGCGAGTCAACCTCACCAGGCCAGACCACCCGAGGGCACCGACAACTCCCGGAAGATGAGTGGCTCGCCAATGCTCCTGGAGACCTCCTCATGGGCAGACCGTCGGCGGTCGGCAACCGTAGTATCGACCGGTATGAGCCGTTTCAAACAGCCGCTGTTGCGCAGTTCAGCACATCAGGTTGTACGGTTCGCAGAGGAGCTTCGCCTCGACTGGTCACGGACTCGGGTGAGCGGGTTGTCGGCTGAGATCGCATTCTTCGCACTCTTGGGGCTGTTCCCGGCCGTGGTGGTCTTTGCTGCCGCGCTCGGTTCGCTTGACGTGGTGATGGGCGAGAGCGCGGCTGCCGACACCGAGCAATGGGTCCTCAATCAGGTTCAAGAGATCTTCGGCTCCGACAATACGCTGCGCTCTACCATCGCGGAACTCTTCGAACGGTCGAATGCAGGACTGATCACCGTTGGCATCGTTTTGACGATGTACCTGGCATCGCGGGGTTTTGTCGCCATGGTACGCGCTCTGGACGTGGCGTATGGCCACGATCAACCGAGAACCTGGCTGTCTACCCGGGTCCTGGGTTTGGGCCTCACGGCTTCCACGATTCTGGTGGCCGCCCTGGTTGCCGCGATGGTGGTGGTCGGTCCTCTGCTGGGCGGCGGCGAGGAGGTGGCCGAGCGTCTGGGGGCTGGCTCCGCGTTCACCGCAGCTTGGGGGTGGTTGCGCTGGCCTTTGGTATTCGCGGTGTTGGTCTCATGGGCCGCCTCCGTTTACCACATGGCGTCCCGCAGGCGGGTGCCATGGCGACGGGAATTGCCGGGAGCCGTGGTGGGAACCGTGTGGTGGCTGGTTGTTTCGGCAGGTTTCCGCGCCTACCTCGAGTTGGCCTCCAGCGGTGTGAACGCCGTGTTCGGGTTGCTGGGTGGGGCTCTGAGCCTCCTGCTGTGGTTGTATCTTCTGGCGATGGGCCTGCTCGCCGGGGCCGGGTTGAACGTGGTGTGGACTCACCGCAGGCAGTGACCGGCAGGTACCCGGGTGTTCGCTCGTATCCAGGAAAGTGTTTGGTGTCTTTCGCCGCTGAACCCATCCCCAGATATTCGGATCACAGGGAAGGCCCCACTAGATCCAGCCGGTCTCCCCCGCTGGTCTGATCATCCGGAGCAAATGGGTGCTACTATGCAGTACCTATCCCATAAGGGTCTTTTGCGCAGGGAGCCGTGATGCTCGGAGCTCAGGACACCGGTATCGACGGGTTCTCATGACTCTCGGGTTGAGGCCCACCTTGACCGGGCGAATACGGCGACATTCACGAGAGTCCTGCGCCCTACATCGAGGGAGAAACCGGTGCCATACAGTTTTGAACCACGCCAGATGTACAGGATGCCGACCCACTTCGGCCCGAGCTTGGGTCCCCGACAGGGGGTGGATGGAAACCGATACGCGAACACAGGCAGTCCCAATAAAACGATGTATTCGGTCAGATTTCGTACTACGGCTGACGCGTTGGACAAGCTACTTCCCCCCAGATTCGAACTCGTCGGCGAGCCGGTCGTCACCGTAACGGCGAGCTATATCACCAACATCGAGTGGCTGGCGGGGCGCGGATACAACACGCTCGGGGTCACTTGTCCAGTTGTCTTTCGTGGTGAACGGGCCAATACTGCGGGCGCTTTCCTCATGGTGCTGTGGGAGAACCTAACTGACCCGATTATCACCGGCCGCGAGGAACTGGGGTACCCGAAGATCTACGGGGAACTTCCCGAGCCGCGTCACTTTAACGACACAACACATTGCAGCGCAGGTTGGCTAGGACACCAGTTCATGTCGATGACGGTTCGGGAGCAAACCAAGTTGGACGACGAGGAGATGGCCGACTTAGCCATGAAACAGCAGGGTCTTCTTCTCTACAAATACATGCCTCGGACCCACGACTGGGGAAGACATGATGTCGAGTACGTCACGTTTACGCCTCCTCCCGACCTGAGTCCCTATCTCAAGGGAGCCTGGACCGGGGAAGGTTCTGTGTCCTTTCATAAGTCGACGTGGGAGGAACTTCCGACGTTATTTAACATTGTCAACGCGCTGGCGTCCTTGCCGGTTCTTGAGACGCGATCCTCAATGACGCTGATGACGGTTGGAGGCACGGATTACAGTTCTCAACGGATCTTGAAATAGCCGCTGCCAGGTTACGGAAACCACGCACCTTGACGCTGAGGCTCTCAGAGCTTGACGGCTCATTCCCTGATAGAAGAAGCCGCTAAAGCGCTCTGAGTTTAGGATCCAGGAGGTCTCGAATGCGGTCACCGATCAGGTTGAAAGAAAGCACCACCAGACCTATCGCAGCTCCTGGGAATACGGAAATCCACCAAGCCGAACGGATCAGGTCACGCCCGTCGGCGACCATGCCACCCCAGGTTGGCGTCGGCGGAGGAACCCCGGCACCAAGAAAGCTCAAGGTGGCTTCCACCGTGATGGCCCAACCGATCTGCAGGGTGGAAAGGACGATCACGCTGTTGAGCACGTTCGGCAGCAGGTGTGAAGCCATTATCCGCAGGGGTGATCCTCCCGCGACTCGGGCGAGGGCAATAAAGTCGCGTTCCTTCAAGCTGAGAACTTCCCCTCGTATCAGACGGGCATAGCGTGCCCACAGGATCAGCGCCATTACTGACACGACAACCGTAACACTTGGCCCGACAATGACAGCGAAAACGAGAGCGATCAAGATAGCGGGAAAGGCCAGCCAGCCATCGACCAGTCGCATGATCACCGTATCAACCCAACCTCCGAAGTAGCCGGCGATAATACCGAGGGTCGTTCCGATAGACCCTGCGAGTAGGACCGTGCCGGCGGCCACGGCCATGGACACCTGAGCGCCCTTGATGAGCCGACTGAGGATGTCGCGGCCTAGGCTGTCCGTCCCCAGGGGAAACTGCCAGCTACCTCCTTCTGAAAAGACCCATCCCTGGCGGGCGTGCGCCAAGTTCAATTCATCCGGTCCGTGGGGTGCGATGAGGTCCGCCAATAAGGCGGCCGCTACGGCCAACAAAACAATCAGAAGAGGAAGTATGGGAAGGCTACGCCAGGTCGTGCCCAATCCGGTCCGTACCTTGCCAAAGAACTCAGACACTACGACGAATCCGCGGATCGATGACTGCATATGACAGATCTACGAGAAGATTCACAAAGACAATTAGTGCCGCCCACATGATGACTACAGCCTGCAGCACTGGGAAGTCCCTCCATAGAACTGCCTCGAAGGCAAGCCGGCCCAAACCCGGCCACGCAAAGACGACTTCTGTCGTGACCGCAGCAGCTACGAGAACGCCATACATGAGTACCACAAACGTAACCACCGGAATCAAGGCATTTCGGAAGGCGTGCATCCACACAACCCTCATCTCGCTGGCACCCTTGATACGAGCAAGCTTGGCGTACTCGCTGTCAAGCACTTCAAGCATGGCCGACCGCATCAGTCTCGTGATCCCGGCTCCGGTAAAGAGACCCATAGTTGCCGCGGGAAGCAACAGATGCTGCCAGGTTCCCGAACCTTGCGCTGGAAACACCTGCCACCTGACTGAGAACAGAATGATCGCTAGGACACCGGTGAAGAAGGGCGGAAGTGATTGACCCAGAACGGCTAGGCCCATTGCGATGCGATCCACGATCGTATCGCGCTTCACTGCCGCAAGGACACCGAGAGGAAGGCTGAATACGACCATGAAGAGAAGTGATGTGCTGACTAGCAGGACCGAGTTCCCAAGGCGGTCCACAACAAGTTCAAGAACCGGTAGCTTGGTACGTATCGATCTGCCAAAATCCCCCTGGATCACATTGCCCAGGAAGGTGAGGTACTGATCGACGAGTGGCTCGTCCAATCCCAACTCATCGATCAACTGCATCCGCTGTTCGGGCGTCGCTTCTACTGGTAGCAGGACATCGACCGGGTTACCGGTCGATTGGCTCAACGCGAATACAACCACGCTGACACCGAGGAGGGTAACCAACGCCTGTAATGCACGACTTACTATGAGCCTTGTCATTACCGGAGTGTGTCGGTACTCGCCGCGGGAGCTAGAGACATGACTTCATACCTCGAGCCAGATACCTGCCGCTCGGGTTGTCCAACACCTCACCTTCCGATACTGCCAAATACCCACGCCTCACCACGTACTTCGGGAACCCTCTAGATGTGAGGCCTCCGTAAATCGAGTAGTCCGAACGACCGTGCAGAGTGTGTGGCCCTATCTCACGGGCTTCCCCCTCAATCGGGACGATGGCAAAATCGGCGTCGGCTCCAACGCGTATGGCACCTTTTCGGGGGTAGAGACCGTATGCCTTTGCGGCGTTGGTGGCGGTCAACTCCGCCAACCTACGTATGTCGAATCGACCCGTCTCGAAGCCGAGCGCGTACGCTAGCGGAAATAGGGCCTCCGACGACGTGATGCCACCGTATGGGGCGTCGAATATGGTTCGTGCAGCTTGCTTCATAGCCTTCGTGCGAGGTGAGTGATCGCTTGAGAGCAAGTCAACGTGCCCTGCGTCGACCGCGTCCCAGACTGCAGCCACATCCTCACTTCTGCGAAGCGGGGGGCCTATCTTCCCGAGGGAACCGTGCTTGAGAAGGGCATCCTCCGTCAATATGAGGTAGTGAGGCTGGGTCTCGCTCCATATCCGTGGTGAAGCCGCACCATCCTTGAGCCGAGAGAGCACGCCAACAGTCTCGGCTGCGGACAGGTGAACAAAAAGCACATCGCAACCAGTGAGTTCGGCCAGCGCGGCGGCTCGGAACATGCCTTCGGCTTCGAGGATTCCCGGGGAGCATCGCAGGAAGCCCTCAGCGTCGGTCGGATCGCGTGTGTATTCGATATCGTGGTAGTACTTGGTCGCCCTCCCGTTCTCGGGGTGAATCAGGAGCAGACCATTGTGAGAGGCTACGGCCACCATCAACTCGACCAGTTCATCATCTTCCAACATGGCGCCACGCACGTAATATCCGAGAAAAGCCTTGTATGTGGTTACCCCCAACCCAACGCCTGCATCAACCACCTCGGTCAGCGGGTCTCCCGGTAAGCACAGAGCGTTGATAGCGAAGTCGACCGCAGAATGCTCGGTCCCGAACTGGATCTGATATTTGACGGTGTCGATCAATCCCATCTCGGGTCCACGACTCACATAGGCTCCGACCGTCGTGACGCCGCCCATTACAGCCGCATCGGTCGCCTGCTTCAGATCCTCGGCGAGAGGATCGATCGTGTGAAAACCACCCACCGAGGTGTGAACATGCGGATCAACGACGCCGGGTAACACCCATGCTCCGCGAGCATCTACGACCGGACCACCGGAAAAGCCAGATCCGATCGACTCGATGGACCCGTCCACGACATGGATGTCTGCGTCGACAACGCCAACTTCTGTCACAACCCGGCCACCCCTGATGATCAAGGTAGCGCCACCCGAATCCCTGGACACATCAAGCGTTGCGGGAGTCATGCGTTCCGCAGGACTCGGCCCGGGAGGGCGCCGGTGTGCTCCCCATCGTCTATCACGAGGACACCATTGACCATGACGTGCGAAATCCCCAGGGGGAACTGGCGGGGACTCTCCAATGTTGCCGGCGAGTGAATCTCGAGCGGATCGAATATGACCAGATCGGCGACGAAGCCATTGCGCAGAATCCCTCGATCCTGGAGCCCAAGTCGTTGCGTCGGCAGGGAGGTGATTTTGCGAATCGCATCCGCCATCGACAACAGCCCTTCGTCACGCACGAGATCGCCGAGGACCTTGGGGAACGTGCCATAGGAACGCGGGCTGGGGTAGTCGCCCAAGAGAAGCGCATCGCTTCCGACCATGCACCTGGGGTGGGCCAGGACTTTCCTGTTGTTGGTGGCGTTATTGGCGTAAAGACCCACCTCTGAAATGCCAAGATTCTCGTCGAGTAAGAGATCGCACAGGGCATCAAGCGGGTCTTTTGCCAGATCTTCCGCAATCTGGCCGATGGTCATCCCGTCAAGCTTCTTGTTTCGAGGTTTACGAAACCCGCCCAAGGTAATTCCGTCGCCCGCCCTCCAGCGAGCTGCCCGCGGATCGGTTTCCTGACGCATGCGACTGCGAACTTTCGGATCGCGGAGCCTGGCGAGAAGGGCTTGCGGCCCACCCTCATGCGTCCATTCGGGGATCATTACCAAAGCACGGCTGCCGGTGTGTACGTACGGGTAGGCATCAAATGTCACGTCAACGCCGTCGGAAGTTGCATCCTCTACCAGCCCGAGCAGGGGACGGAACTGGCCGTTACGCTTCCAAGTGCTGGCGAAGTGCGAGACATGGACCGGCACTCCCGTTCTTCTCCCGACATCGAGTGCCTCAAGGTTGGGATCGATGAAGCCGTCGCCGGATCCGTATCGAATGTGAGTGACGTACACACCTCCCATGTCCCGGACAACCTCGCACAGCGCCGCGATCTCATCCGGCGTCGCATAGCTGCCTGGTGGGTAGGTGAGCCCGGTAGACATGCCGAATGCGCCGTCACGCATCCCAGAACGCAGCAATTCCAGCATCTTCCTTGCCTCGGAGTCCGTGGGAGGACGGTTATTCCAACCAACGGACGAAATGCGAAGAGGAGCATTCCCGATTACATACGCAATGTTGACCGCTACTCGTCGATCGTATTGAGAGAGGTACTCATCGACGGTGAGCCACTGCGGGTTCTCGGGCAAATGACCATCCAGACCCCCGTTGAGCATTCCCCAGTGACGAAGGTCCTCTGCAGAAAGGAATGGGGCGTAGGAATTGCCATCAACACCGATCAACTCGGTGGTAACACCCTGGCGCACCTTTGGCTCGTGCTCAGGATGCTTGAGGATGACCATTGTGGAGTGGGCGTGCATATCAACGAAACCTGGGCACACTATCTTGCCTGTAGCATCAATCACGCGCCTTGCCTTCAGACTTGAGGTGTCACCTGAGATAAGTTGGATCTTGGCTTTCTCAATGGCGACGGAGGCGCCGAACCAGTCGGAACCTGTACCGTCGTATACCCGACCGTTCTTGATAAGAGTTTCGACCATCAGGTCCCAACCCTCGACAGCGCTGATCCGAGGTGAGTCAACACGTGTACCAGGCTCCCGGCATACCTGGCGATATCGCCAGAGTCCACTGGTAGATTGGGTAAGGCCGCCAATTGCTGCTGGACTGGGTGTCCCCGCCAGGCAGGACACATGCGGCTCGCTCCCAGGGCACTCGAGACCCGGGGGTGACTTGGCGGTAACGTTCCATCTCTGGAATAGCTGGGCACATCCGACCAGACCTCCTGTTCAGGATGGAAAACCGACCTTGATGTGAGTTGAGGATAGTTGTTCCATTGACTCTTATGTCGAGTTTGAGGTAGTCGTTGGGTCGGTTAGCCGCCCAGGATGCTCCCATCTTTTGCAAATCGGTTGGCGGGTGTGCCATCTCGGGTGATCAGGTCTGCTTGGCGCGACTACTCAACTCCACTGCAAGCACGAGACCGGCTGCGACCAGCACAAATCCTGCGGCTGTCACCCACGCGAAACGATATGAGAATTGATCGATCAGAAGACCGAAGAGTGGCGGTCCGATACCTCCTCCGACGTAGAACCCGACCTGGGTCACCCCTGTGGCACGAGCGGGATCTTTCTGATTCCTGTCAACCACCGCGTGAGCTAGAAGCCCGGACCAACCCGAGACTCCCCCGAACGAGGTCATCGCTCCGACGAGAACAAGCGTCGGTTGCGCCGTGGTAAGCAGCAAATAGCCTACGCTACCAACAGTCAGAAGCCACACTATGCCAACGTAACCCCTGGTTGAACGGCGATCGGCTAACCATCCCCACATGACTCGCATGGCAATGGCTGAAGCACCGCCTGCGGCGAGTAACAATCCGGCAGTAGCCGCGCCGATGCCCGTTGCGACAGCGAAGGAGACTAGGAAAGCGCTAAGGGCAGAACCGCCGGCCATTGCCAGAGAGGTTGCCAATACCAGCACGACAAGTTCCTTCGGGGGACTGCCGCCGCCATCTCTTTCAGGGGGCTTGCTGAACCCCTTGAATGATTTCGGCAGCCGTGCCCAAAGGAGAGTCGCACCGCCTGCTGCGATGGCGAAGGCCCAGCGCCAGCCGATAGTCACCGCAACCGTCGGCACCGCCAATCCCGCCAACAAGGCGGCGAGCGGAATGGCAGCGTGCTTGATGCCTAGTACCGTGGCCCGGTTGCCTGCAGGCACAGTTCGCGTGATGAAGAGATTCGTAGAAGTCTGCGCTAGTGCGAATCCCAGCCCGGTTCCGATTAGGAAGCCTGCGTACAAGACGGGACTTCTCCCACCCAGCGCGATACCGGAAAGGGATACAAGAGTGAGAATCACAGCCCAACGCATCGACATCGCTGGGCGTCTTTCGGCAACTCGGCCCAGCGCAGGGGATGCCAAAGCAGAGCTCACATGGAAGGCGCTCAACATAATGCCGAACCCAGCAGGACCGAGTCCGAATTCGGCGCGTATCTGGACACCCATGGCACCGGTTAGAAAAACCGGCACAGCACCGAGCGCCACCACGCCGGAGGCGACTGTCGTTACCCGAGCCCGCCTCATTTGCACACAGCAGGAGTACTGTTCGCGTAACCTCGGGGTCCAGCCACGCCGTAGCCGCGACACCGCCTCACGACCGTACACTCCCTTCGTGTGAGAACGTCATCCCACGCGCCCTTGATTTCACTTCACGCGTGGTTGGCGAAGTAGATCCGCTCGGCCGTAGCCCCCAAGACTGAGGCCATCTCATCAGTGTTCAGCAATCGCCCGAGGTACTCCCGTAGGTACCCGAAGACATTCGAATACCCTTCCCAATCCGAGCAGCGAGGATGGTCAGAGCCCACCATTACCCGATCCGGCCCGAAAGCATCGAGAGCCATGTCGATGAAGGGTGGGATAGCGTCAAAGTCAAATGGTGGACTACGGTGAGGGACCGGTTTGGGGACGAACTCGCCGATCCCAGGCAGTTTCAAAAAGACATTGGCGTATCGATTCAACGCCAGGACCCGCTTGAAGTCGGCATAAGGAGGAACCGGATCATTGGCCACAAACCCGAGGTGTTCGATGATGAATGGCATCTGTGGAAAGCGTTCCACCAATCCGGCGAATTCCTCAGACACGAATCCCTTCATGGCATCCGGGCCATGCAAAGCCCACAGGTCCACCAACATGCCCAACGTGTTCGCCTTCTTCCAAACAGCCAACGGATCTCTGCCTGCTGACCTCTGCATCGGCGTGAGCCGCACCCCAACCACACCCTGGCCCGCCCAGTATTCGAGCTTCTCCAGACAGTCCGATGCAGCAGTGTCGACAGCGCCCACGATGGCAAACCGCCCCGGGAATCGATCGGAACACTCGACTAGGTAGCTGTTGTCATAGTTGGTGGATAGCTGCACCAATACAGCTTTGTCGACATCGGCTCGCTCCATCTGGAACAGGAGTACCTCAACTGGTTCAAACCATGTATCAAGGACATGGCAGTGGGTATCTACAGTGAGCATCGGTTGACTATTCAGGTCACCAGCCCTGCGCGAGGAAGTCAATTAATGCCTTGTCGGCTGCGGCATAGAGGCAATCTACCCCTGCACCTTCGTATGCTCGCAGCCGCTCTCTCACCTCATCGTCGTCCCCGTAACAACCGATATTCTCAATGATCTGGTCGGGAACCAGCTTGGACGCCTCCACAATGGCGCTTCGGCTGGCCGGCCAACCGCCCACCACCTCTCGGATTCGATCCGCCAACTCCGGGTCGATTCCGGTAGGTCCCGCAACGTGTGGTTGCTGGGCGATGAACTGTGTGACGACGACCTTGTCCCCAGCGATGGCGGTCGGTTTGTCGTTGGTACGGCGAATGGTGCATGGCTGCACGATATCGATGTCGTCGAGGCTGCGGCCTGCCGCCTCGGCCCCCACCTGTACCTGCTGAACCTCGTCCCGCGTGGCTTCAACAGTGTGACTGCTGTTCAGGACCACACCGTCGGCAACGCGACCGGCCAGTCTGAGCATCTGCGGTCCGACGGCGGCCAGGTAGATAGGAACATGGTGTGGACCAGTTGCATTGTGGTCGAGGAACACATCGTCGAACCGTACATATTCGCCTTCATAGGTGACCGGTTCCCTGCGTTCAAGCAGAAGTCGAATCGCTTCGACGTATTCACGGGCCGCTCGAATGAGTTTGGTCCCGCGGTCGATGCCAACCTTGGTGGCGATCGGATCCCACCATACACCCAGGCCGAGAATTATCCTTCCCGGCGCCAGGAAGTCCAAGGTGGCAAAGGTCTGTGCGATCAGGGCTGGATTGCGAGTAAAGATGGGGAGCACGCCACATCCGACCCTGATGCTCTCCGTGTATGCCGCATATACGGCCATCGGAGTTATCGCATCATTGGTGAGACGCCCTTCCGCCATCCAAACTGCATCCACACCAACGTCATCAGCGTATTGAGCCAGGTCGATATTGTTGCGAATTCCGGCACCCGGCAGCTTGATTCCGAATCTCTTGGGTGTTTTCATCAGGCTATGCCTTCTCCAGCTCAGCAGTGACTGGTCGTCATGGCCGGAGGGTCTCGAAGTTCACGGCCGCTATGGATCCGTTGGTTGGTGACCAACTGGCTATCCGGGGACCCTTACCCCAAATCATGTCGGTAGTGGCGATGGGAAGCACCGCGAAGGTGTCGTAGATCAGACTGACGGCGCTGCCGGCAAGATCCGCTCTCTTCGCAGGGTCAACTTCAGATCGGTATTGACCGTAGATGTCGTCGAGTGCAGGATCGCCGAAAGCCGCATAGAAGCCTCCGACATCCTTGCTGATGACCCCGATCCTCAGGGCGTTCTCAGTGGTTGTGCCAGCCGTAACGAACCAAAGGTGAGTGAATGGCTCGGTGAAGTACGGCGCCTCGAGGAAATTCGGACGGATTGTGGCGAAGTCTGTGGGCCTCAACTGAGGGCTAAGCCCGGCTATGGTCCAAAAGGCTGCAACAGCTTCCTGGATCCGCGGAAACTCCGGCGTTGCGCCGAACGCGTATTGGTACATCGTGATCTCTTGGCCGACTAGCCCCAGATCCTGAATTTCTTGCGCGGCGGCACCGGGATCGTACGCGTATGGGGTGAGGCTGGGGTCGTGCCCTTCCTGGCTCGGAACCGCTGCGAAGCTGGCGGCAGGCACCGCTGTGCCCTCGGGGTAAATAGCGGAAACGATCGCTGCGACATCAACCGCTTTGATGAGAGCTTCGCGGGCAGCTTGGTTGTGATAGAAGAACTCGGTCTTCCAGGGCATGCCAAACGCCATGCTCAAAGTCTGGACGCGTTTCGGCCCGGCAATTTCCAGGCCGGCGGCCAGCACGTCGGGAGCCGTAAACGGGTCCATCAACGCAAGATCGGCGTCTCCGCGCTCTAGGAGAGCCAATCGGCTGGTCGCTTCGGGAGCGAGGACTATGCGAAGAGTCTCGAATCCGGGTATCCGGTCAGGGTTCCAATACTCGGTGTTCGCATTGAATTCGACGAACTCTCCAATGGCGCGATCGCTGAAGACATAAGGTCCGCTCCCGAGAGGATTCTCGTTGAACCCATCGGCGCCCCCCATCGCTTCCCAGTGGTGCTTTGGGATGATCGCAAGAGTGTCGTTCACTCTGGTCAGGTCGCGAAGGAACAGAGCGTTTGGCTCCTTGAAGGTCACTTCGAGGCTGTAGTCGCCCGTGACAACGGCAGAATCGAAGTTATTCTGCATCTTTCCACAGGAGGTGCAGGCAGAGCCTTCACTCGCGTACAACTCGAAACTGAAGGCGACGTCCTCAGCGGTAACCTCCACACCGTCGTGGAAGGTCATGCCTTCGCGGAGTTCGATCGTCCAAACCTTGGCGTCCGGGGAGGATTCGACAGCCCTGGCTGCACCGTTTTCGGTCGTCGGGTTTCCGTTCTCATCCATACCCATGAGGAAATCAAAGGAGTTGCCCCAGTACGGCAAGTCGGGGTTCGAGGACCGGGTCGGATCAAGGAGTTCATTACCAAAGGTTGGAATCGCGACTGTCACGGTCCCTGTGGGCCCAGTTGCCGGTGGGTCAAGAGTGGTAGACGTGGTTGAAGTCGGCGGCGCGGTGGTCGCGGCCGATTCTTCGGTTGTAGCCTCCGGCGCAGTGGACGTGGTTGCAGGTGCGGTGGTAGCCGCAGCTTGGGTGGTTGCAGTGGTTGTGGAGGTTGAGGGTGTGTCCGTTTCACCGTCTCCACAAGCAGCGAAAATAAACAGGAGTGAGGATAAGAGAGCCAGGTACCGTCGCATTTTTACAGTTCTCCATTTCGGGATGGCGCTAACTAGAACCCTAGTAGCAGCCATCTGATCCTGGCCGGTGCCGATGCTTCTATGTTTTGCCAAATCGGTGTTTCATGGCTATCGAATTCCAGATGCTTTTATGTTTCCAAATCGGGTCTTCTCGAGGGGTTGGGAGGTCCAAATTGGGTGGTAAGTCTCCCTTGCGTTCTCGATGGCCGACGGTTTCATTCTCAACACGGCGTCGTTTCGAACCTCCTCCGGTTTGTCGTACTGTCCTCTCAATCCTTGGGATCGAATTGATGACAGGCCACCAGGTGACCAGGCCGGACTTCGATGAGTTCTGGTCTCTCTGTTACGGTTCTTTCGTAGAAGGTGGGATCGTTGCTCCTTGCTGCCACCGAGACCGGACATCGGGCATAGAAGGCACAACCGGAAGGGGGCTTAACAGGTGACGGGATGTCGGAAGCCAGTAGACGGGCTGCTTCTTCATCTACCATTGTGGTCGATCGTGAGCCAGCAATTAGCGCCTGGGTATAGGGATGCAGCGGGTTTTCGAATAGCTCTTCTGAAGGAGCCACCTCTACAAGTCTCCCCAGATACATCACAGCCACTCTGTCGCTCAGATAGCGGACGGTCGCAAGGTCGTGAGCGATGAGCAGATACGATATGTGAAAACTGTCTTGGAGATCACGGAGAAGGTTCATGATCTGCGCCCGGATCGAGACATCGAGTGCTGAGACGGGCTCGTCGAGGATGATTACGGATGGATTGAGCGCCAGTGCACGGGCAACCGCAATTCGCTGACGCATTCCACCACTGAACTCATGCGGGTAATGCCTCATGACGGTTGGACTGAGCCCTACGGCCGCCAGGAGTTCCTCAACACGAACCTGAATCTCCGCCTTTGGCAACGGTTGGTTGATGACTATCGGTTCAGCGATGATCGATCCGGCTCGCTTGCGGGGATTGAGAGAACTCCAGGGGTCCTGGAACACTGCCTGAACCGATGCTCGATAGCGTCTTAGCTTGGTGCCCCGGAACTTCGCCACGTCCTCCCCCTCGAAGAGGACACGGCCGGACGTGGGCGCGATGAGCCGGAGGATCATTCGAGCAGTGGTCGTCTTTCCTGATCCGGATTCGCCAACCAGGCTCAAGGTTTCTCGTGGATAGAGGTTGAGCGTCACACCATCTACAGCTCGAACGAACTTCCTCTCCTTCAGCGGTAACACAGTTCCACTGCCAATTGGAAAGTGTTTTTTTAGGTCTCTAACTCCAATGATGGGGTCGGGATGGTTCATTCCAGCAGCCAACAACTCGCGGAGTGATCGTCGGCGGTGTCGAATTGCAGAGGATATGACTCTCCGCAGCGGTCCATGGCGTACGAGCATCGGGGTTCAAACGTGCATCCCTTCGGTAGATCGTAGATCGACGGTGGACTCCCCCCGATGGAGTTGAGCCTCTCTCTGCCCCGGTCGACAGACGGAACGGATTCAAGGAGCGCCTGCGTGTAAGGGTGTTGTGGAGAGGAGAGCAACTCAGCGGTGGGTCCAGTCTCAACGATCTTTCCTGCGTACATGACTGCCACCCTGTCGCACATCTTGGCGATGATGCTGAAGTCATGAGTGATGAAAAGGATCGCAAGACCTCGCTCTCTCTGTATTGCTCTTAGGTGAGCCAGAAAGGCAGCCTGCAGCGTAACATCCAACGCGGTGGTTGGTTCGTCCGCAATGAGCAAATCAGGATCTGCCGCCAACGCGATCGCACCCACTACTCTCTGACGCATACCACCACTGAACTGGTGAGGGTGATCGTCGAGCTTCGACTCGGGTTCGGGGATGTGTAACTGACGGAGCAACTCGATCACCCGATTGCGCGACGTCGACTTGTCCATGTTGCGATGGAGTCGCAGCGGCTCGCCCACCTGCTTGGCAATCGTGACAACGGGATTCAACGACGTCAAGGGATCCTGGAGAATCATCGAAATCCGTTCTCCTCGAACCTTGCGCATCTCCCGTTTCGAAAGCGTGAGAATGGACTCCCCATCCAGTTCCACCTCACCGCAGACAACCCTTGAGGCAGGCCGCGGATGTAGACCGATGATCGAGAGGGCGGTGATGCTCTTACCGCACCCCGACTCGCCAACCAACGCCAACGTCTCGCCTCGCTCCAGGTGAAAAGACACACCGTCGACGGCTCGGCCGGTTCCCTGCCTCGTAGTGAAATGGACCTGAAGGTTGGTAACTCTAAGCACAGCGGTGCTCGTCGGTACGGCGTCCGTGGATGGCTAGTCGACCGTACTCTTCCGGCGAGCTGCACAGCATGGAGACATCAAGTCACCAGCCTTCCAACATCAGGTCTACTGCTCGGCGCATATACGTGATGTTATCGGGTAGGAGCAAAGGCATCGTGATTCCAGCCGCCACATACTCACGGATCCTTCCGCGCACTTCGTTGTGGTCACCGTAACACCCGAGGCTTTCGACGAGACTATCGGGTATCAAGTCAGCCGCCCTGATGGCTTCCCTCTCGGATGAAGGCCAGGACATCATCGATCTCAGACGGGCGACAAGCCGAGGATCGGCTTCAGAGGACCTGGCGATGTGAGCTTGTTCGGCAATGTACCGCGCAACATCCGGTTTGTGTCCTGCTATCGCCCTCTCTTTGTTGTTATCGACACGGATCCGCATCATCTTAAGAATGTCGATTTCGTCATAGGAGCGGCCTACCTTCATCGCTTCCTCGCGGATGACCTCAGCCTCGCGGCGCGTGGCGGCCACAGTGTGACCGCCGTTCAACACGATGCCATCCGCCACGCGGGTAGCCAAACGCAATAGCTGAGGCCCCACGGCACCTATGTATATACGGATCTTGTGCGTATCATCAACCCGATTCTCCAGCTGAACTTCCCGGAGCCGTACGAATTCGCCGTCGTAACTTACGGGACCCTCTGCAGTAAGGAGAAGCCGGATCGATTCGACAACCTCCCGCATGGCCGTAACGGGCTTCTTTAGGCTGAGACCCACGCGAGTCGCTAACGGGTTCCACCAAGCGCTCAGACCGAGTACTACTCGCCCGGGCGCCAGCGCATGAAGTGTCGCGAATGTCTGAGCAATCAGTGCTGGATGCCGCGTCCAAATGGGGAGCCCGGCGGTACCTACGCGGATCCGGGCTGTATTGGCTGCGTACACCGAAAGAGGTGTGATCGCATCTCCTGTCAGCCGTGTTTCGATGGTCCAAAGCGAGTCGACAGACTCGGCATCCGCCAACTTGGCCAATGGAATCGCTTCCCTAATGTGATTGCTCGGCAGAGCCACCGCGAAGTTGCACTCGGACATGCCCCGATGGTACTTACGGACCCATCAGGCGCCCACGAGACAACCACCAGCGATGCGGCAGGGCCGCTTGGCGTCCTTCAGCAAGACTGCCTGCGACTTTTCGACAAGTGACCTCCGCGGTCGGGGGACGACACGCGATTTAGTGTCCTAGGCAGGCGAGTTGGAACGGGCGCCCCCTACGAGGTGACCGCCCAACGGCCGTCCTAGGATTGCAGTAATAGCCATAGTGATGCCTGGAGGACGTGAGTGATGCAATGTCTGTTACCAATGATGCAATGTCTGTTACCAAACCGCAGATTCCCTAGAGTCGGTTCGGTTTGCTTGGCTGCAGTCCTGCTGTTCTCGGCATGCGGCTCCGAAGCGGAATCAACCACGACCTCGCCTGCGACAACAACTACCACGTTGCGACCCACGACCACCACGGTCCCACCCACGACCACCACGGTCCCACCGACAACCACCACGGTCCCACCGACAACCACCACGGTCCCGCCGACAACCACAACCGCTGCGGAGGCTTCTCAGGAAGACGCCGGACTCGACATCGACGCCGAGACGACATGGCGAGACCTGTTCAACACCCTGACCACATCGGAGCAGTCTTGCATTGAGGACGCATTGGGAGAGGATACGGAGTGGGTGTTACAGCAGGTGATCCTGGTGGCGGATGAAACCAGGTTGTGGGATGCTCCGATTTACCCATGCCTCCCGGCCCCCCTGTTAGAGGCGGTGTTTTTGGCCGGCATTGTCTACGGAATGGAACTGGAAGGCTTGGAGGTGGGCGAGGAGCAACAGTCCTGTCTGCGGGAGGTCATTGCCGAGATGGACGGGGCCGCCTTGCTGTTGGCCATCGCAGCGCAGGTTGACGCCCCTGACGAATCCGCCCAGATGGAGAGTGCCGCCCAGTTGCTGGAACTGATGGCCGGCATTCTGAGATGCATACCGGGCTTCGATATGGGGGTGGGAGAGGACTCGGTCTTGGGAGAGGATGTCGACCCCTTTGGTTGGGCCTGTCCGATGGGTACCTCTTCGGATGGGGTGGAGAGCGCCACGCGGGTGGGCCTGGGGGAATCGGTTGAAGGTGTGGTGGAGTCCGGTGGGGATGCGGGTGTGTTCGTATTCGGAGCGGTGGAGGACGAGTTGTATGAGATAAAGGTGGAGTTGGGTTCACTCTCCGACTCGATCTTGGCTGTGTGTGATGCCGAAGGGTTTGAGTTGGCGTGGAATGATGACTACCAGGGTTCCCTGGCATCTCATTTGTTCTGGAGGGCGCCCCACAGCGGGGATTTCTACGTCGGTGTGGCTGGTTACAGTGAGGGTTCCTATGCCTTGACAGTCGCAGTGTCCGACATCGTAGACGACCACCCGGATCTGGCTGTCGGCGCCACCGCGGTGGGCGCGGGAGAGGCGGCTGAGGGCGTGTTGGAGTATCCCGATGATGTCGACGTGTTCGCGCTCGAGGCGGTGGAAGGCGAGTTGTATGAGTTGGAGGTGGAGTTGGGTTCGTTGTCTGACTCTGAGGTGGCGGTAACTGATGCCGACGGGGTGTGGTTGGGTTCCAACGACGACCGCGGGGAAGATTCATTGGCGTCTCGGCTGGTATGGAGGGCGCCCTACAGCGGAGATTTCTACATCCAGGTGTCGGGTTACGGACAGGGATCCTATGCCTTGACAGTCGCAGTGTCCGACATCGTAGACGACCACCCGGATCTGGCTGTCGGTGCCACCGCGGTGGGCGCGGGAGAGACAGTTGAGGGCGTGTTGGACTATCCCGATGATGTGGACGTGTTCGCGCTCGAGGCGGTGGAAGGCGAGTTGTATGAGATAGACGTGACTTTGGGCACCCTCACCGACTCGATCGTCACCGTGAACGACTCCGACGGATTCCAATTGGCGTGGAATGATGACTACGAGGGTTCCCTGGCGTCCTGGCTGGTATGGAGGGCGCCCCACAGCGGAGATTTCTACGTTCAGGTGTCGGGTTACGGCGAGGGATCCTATGCCTTGACAGTCGCAGTGTCCGACATCGTGGACGACCACCCGGATCTGGCTGTCGGTGCCACCGCGGTGGGCGCGGGAGAGACGGCTGAGGGCGTGTTGGACTATCCCGATGATGTCGACTTCTTCGTGCTCGAGGCGGTGGAAGGCGAGTTGTATGAGATAGACGTGACTTTGGGCACCCTCACCGACTCGATCGTCACCGTGAACGACTCCGACGGATTCCAATTGGCGTGGAATGATGACTACGAGGGTTCCCTGGCGTCTCGTGTCGAGTGGACGGCGCCGTCAACGGGGGACTACTACATCCAGGTGTCGGGTTACGGCGAGGGTTCATACTCACTGTCCGTGGAGGTCTCCGAGTAGTGCCGCGGTGAAGATCTCTGTGGCCACTACGTCGAGCCGTATCGCATTCCCCCCAGTGAGCCGGGCACAGGCTCATGACCGATCATCTAGCCTGCCTTACACCCGTAACCCGATCGGCCACGGCACGGGAAGCAACCATACCGGGACCACTCCTTAGCTGGCGCTGACCGAGATCAGCGCGGTGGATCTGGACTTGCCGGCAGACCGTAACGCCACGTTCGAACCGAGAGTCGTTCCCGAGGGCGTCCGGTGTCTGTAAGGGCTCCAACGCCAACATGGTGGCCCGGTAGCGCAGGTATACGGTGGCGTCTTCATCGAGATTGGCCACCGCCAGTGTCAACGTCGCCGACGAATGGGTGATGCTGCCCGCCGACACCGACGCGGCCGGTGTCGGCATGGCGAAGGACGCCGACGACTTGTCCTAGAAGTCGCTGTTGAACGACGCCTCCAGGGTGTAAGTGTTGCCACCCATGAGGCCGCTCAGCGAGAACTGCTTCAGCGGTCCCCGGGCTTGCCCCGGCCAGGGTTACCGGCAAGGTGGAGACTGCAAGAAAGAGCAGCACAAAAAAGGGCTTGGAGACGGAGAAGTGTGCGGTGTTCTGTCATCTCGGTTTTACAAACTGTACAACCGTTCCGCGACTACGAAACAAACATTAATATAACCATTATATGACGATTGGGGCATTATGCTATGACGACTAGTGAGCATTCCGCAGAACGGCACAACATAAAGCCACTACACTCCCCATCAGCAGGCCCTCAAGGTGACAGAGTTGGACGGACCGGACGACCGAGACCGACGGATAAAAGAGTTGGAAGAGCGCCTCTCGCACCTGAGCGCGGCCAGCCTCCGAATCAACGAGAGCTTGGATTTTGACACCGTGTTGCAGGAGGTTGTAGACAGCGCTAAAGCGTTGACAGCCTCTCGCTACGCGGCGTTAACTGTTCTTGACGAAAACGGCCAGATCCCAGACTTCATCGTCTCGGGTGTGACCAGAGAAGAGCACCAAGGGTTGTGGGACATGCCGGAAGGACTGGGTTTCTTTGAGTACCTCAGCGGCCTTGAGCAACCCTTGCGGGTTTCGAATATCGGTAGCCATCTTCAGGCGTTGGACATGCCGGGGTTCCGGCCCTCGGTACCCGTGGTCTCACTGCTAGTGGCGCCGATCCGTCACCAGGGGGTGGGCGTGGGGACCATCTACCTGGCCCATGACACGGACGACCGGGTGTTCACCCGGGAGGACGAGGAGACGCTGGTGCTGTTCGCTTCCCAGGCAGGGATGAGCATCGCCAACGCCCGCCGGCATCGCGAGGAACGGGGGGCACGGGCCGACCTGGAGACCTTGATAGACACCTCCCCGGTGGGAGTGGCGGTCTTCGACACCGGGACGGGAGCGCCCGTGTCCTTCAACCGGGAGGCGCGCCGGATCGTGGACAGCCTGCGCAATCCCGGCCAGTCGCCGGAGCAACTGTTGGAGGAGTTGACTTTCAAGCGGGCCGACGGGCAGGTGATGTCGTTGGTCGAGCTTTTCAGTGCTGCGGAGGAGATCCGGGCCGAGGAGATCGTCCTCGGCGTCGCCGACGGGCGCACGGTTACGACCCTGGTCAATGCAACACCCATCCTCTCCGACGAGGGCGCGGTCGAGTCGGTGGTCGTCACCCTGCAGGACATGGCCGACGTCGAGGAGCAGGAGCGGTTACGGGCCGAGTTCCTGGCGATGGTGAGCCACGAGCTGAGGACTCCCCTGACTTCCATCAAGGGTTCGGCCACCACCATCATGGACTCGGGGTTGGACCTCGACCCCGCGGTGGTCCGCCAGTTCGTCCAGATCATCGGCGATCAGGCCGACCACATGAATGCCCTGGTCTCCGACCTGCTGGACGTGGCCCGCATCGAGACGGGCACCCTACCGGTTATTCCCGAACCCGCCGAGGTGGCCGTGCTGGTTGACCGGGCGCGGAGAGGTTTCGCCAACGCGGGGGGCAAGAACACCCTCGCCATCGATGTCGAACCGGACCTGCCCCTGGTGATGGCGGACCGTCGGCGCACCGTCCAGGTGCTCGGCAACCTGCTGTCCAACGCGGCCCGGCACTCCCCGGAATCGTCCGCTATCAGGGTGAGCGCCGTGCAGGACGGCGTTCACGTAGTCTTCTCGGTGGCGGACGAGGGGCGGGGAATCCCGGCCGAGAGCCTGCCCGACCTGTTCCGCAAGTTCTCCAAGGGGGAGTCCGATGAACAGGGAGGGGACACGGGCCTGGGCCTCGCCATCTGCAAGGGCATAGTCGAAGCGCACGGGGGCCGAATCCGGGCCCAGAGCGACGGGCCGGGAACGGGGGCCTGTTTCACCTTCACGCTTCCATCGGTCGAGGACGCCGGGGGCGGCGCCGGGGGCCGACTCTCCCCCGTATCGGCGCGGCGTGAGCAGCAGGTCAGGAAGGAGCGCGTGCCCATCCTGGCGGTGGACGACGACCCCCAGGACCTCCGCTACGTCCGCGACACCCTTGTCAAGGCAGGCTATGAACCAGTTGTGACCGGAGAACCGGAGGATGTGCTCCGCCTCGTGGAACAGGAAGGGCCGGAGCTTGTGCTGCTGGACCTGATGCTTCCAGGAACGGACGGCATCAGGCTGATGAAGGACATCCTCGATGTGGCCGACGTGCCGGTCATCTTCCTGTCCGTCTATGGGCGGGACGAAACCATCGCCAGGGCGTTCGACGCGGGGGCCACCGATTACGTCGTCAAGCCCTTCTCGCCGACGGAGCTATCGGCAAGGATCAGGGCGGCCCTTCGCCCGAGGATCGTGTCCGAACCATCGGAACCGTACGTACTGGGCAACCTGACCATCAACTACGCCGGGCGCAGGGTGGTCCTGGCCGGCCGTCCCGTGCATCTCACCCCAACCGAGTACCGGGTGCTGGCTGAGCTTTCGGCCAACGCCGGGCGGCTGGTTACCTACGAACGCCTTCTGGACCGAGTATGGGGGAGAAGGCAGCGTAACGGCGACGTGCGGCCCATACGCACCATCATCGGCAAACTCCGCCGCAAACTGGACGATGATGCCAACAACCCCAGATACATTTTCACCGAGCCCCGCGTCGGCTACCGGATGCCGGAAGCAGATAAACCCGGTGCGGTTCACCCATCAGTATGAGGGGATTCAGGCTTAGGGTGTCACGCACCCGCCTACCCTCCCAGGGGGTGCGGTCAGACGCCCAACAGGACCGCCAGCAAGCCCCCCCGGGGGGGCTTTTGCCCCCGCCTCTTTCCAACTGAACCAGTACCCACGCTCGGCTCCTTACTCCGCATATCTACTATCTACCTGGAGCCGATTGGGGCGCGTAACATTGGATTGCCAATGGTGACCGTTTCTCCTCAGGTTAAGTCCGGCTTTAGAAGCTCTGGGTCCGTTCCTACGTTGGCGGCGGCGGAGCGGGCTGCGAAGGTGGTTGCAGGTGCGGGTGCGGGGAGGGTGTTGTTGTTCGGGTCGGTTGCCAGGGGTGAGGCTCGCCGTCACAGTGATATTGATCTGATGGTGATCTTCGACGATGTTGATTACACCCGCCGCCAGGACCTGACCATGGAACTGGAGCGTTTGGCTAGGGATGAGGTGGGCTGTTCTGTGGATGTTCATCTCACTGATCGTCCGGAGTGGAAGATGCGTACCGAGCAGGTGGCCACGTCGTTTGAGAGCAGGGTGAAGAGCCAGGCGGTGTTGTTGGTGGACAAAGAACCTGGAGAGGTTGATTGGGACAAGGAGATGGTAATGCCGAGAAGCGATCGTGAAGAGGCGGTGGAGCGACTGGGCCAGGCGGTGAACGCGCTGCGAGGTATCGGTGCCAGTGTGGTTCCCACACCTTACCAACGGCTGATGGATGAGTCGGGCCAGGAGATGGAGGCGTTCGCCGATTACCAAACGAGGCTCGCCCGAGGGTGCGCGGCGGGGCATCTTGCTGTGGAGACCGCGGTGAAGTCTCTGATCCACCTGTCGGCGGCCCCGGAGTCGCAGCCTTGGGGCCATAAGATAGATGAGCTTCTTCCTCAGCTTCCTGAACCGCACAAGAGCAAGATCGAAACCCGGCTGGCATTGGTGGGTGTCGAGAATCTTCAGAGGTGGCAGCAACAGGCCCGTTACGAACGGTTTGTCGCGGCCACCCCCGAGGTGTTCACGGGGATCGCCGAAGCGGCTTGCGCGGTAGCTCTCTACACGGCTGACCAGTTTCCACCCGGCCAAGAGATCGCTACCAGTGTCTGGAGCGTGGTGTCGTTCATAGAACGGGAGATTGCCACCCGCGACCTCCACACCGGCCGTGTAAGGGACGACACGCAAGGGCGGGGTCTGGCGTTCGATCTGTAGGCCGTCTCTTACTCCGCATATCTACTATCTATCCCGGCCGATCCGACAGTTATGCTGGCTGATCAGAAGAGGGGTTGCGTAGGGGCTTAGGATGGTGTGAGCAATGTTGCAGACAAGGATCAGCCTGACTCCGCAACCTGGGGAGGAGCGTTTGACTCGGGAGAGCCGCGATCTGCTTGCCTATTTGCGGAGTGTCCCACCAATACCGGAGGAGGACGACCCCAACGGCTGGTATCACCAGATCCGGGAACATTTGCTTCGGTCGCCACGGGAGAGGATGGAGAGGTGGGCATGGTTCGTGGGCGGTGACCCGCGGCGTGGAGGGGATCAATGCGAGCTGCAGCATGTGCGGTTTGATCCGGTGCGGGTGGTGCGGGCTCTCTGTGACTATGAGGTGGCGTTTGTGGTGGTGGGGATGGGTGCTGGGTATTTGCGTGGGGCTCCTTATCCCAGTTACAACATCGACATTACCCCTAGTCTGGATTCTGGGAACCTCGCCGGGTTGGAACGGGTGTTGGAGGTGTTGGAAGCGCGTCCGTTGGAGAGAGACGAGTGGGGGTCAGTCGAAAAACACAGTCTGCCCGGGTACAGGCGGCTGTTGACGTCGGCGGGGATGGTGAACGTGGTGGATGCACCTTGGGAGTTGGGTGGCTACGACCGGGTGAAAGAGAATGCCGCTTGCCTTGAGGTGGCTGAGGGTTTGGTGGTGTCGGTGGCGTCGTTGGAGGATGTGATCAACAGCAAAGAGGCGATGAGGGACATGTCCGAACGGCCACTTCATAACCGCACGATGGACAGCCTGCATGTGCTGATGGGCAGAGAGGTACTGGCTCTGCGGAAGAAGTACGGTGCCCGTTGGAACCTCTCGACCGCATCGTAGAAGCCTTCGCTGAACACCAGGTCACTTTCATAGTGATAGGCAACTACGGAGCCCGGTTGCAGGGTGCGCCGGTGGAGACCGAGGATGGCGGCTGCCTTGGAGGAGTTGGGTGCTCGCCTCCGGATCGGCGAGGAGACGGTACGGCTTCCCAACGATCCCCGGCTGTTGGCCCAAGGCGAGATTTGGAATCTGCGTACCGTATATGGTGACCTGGATCTCCTGCACGCCCCGGCCGGCGGTGGTTACGAACACCTACTCGAGAGGGCTGTTGAGGTCGAAGTCGGTGATGGTGTGATGGTGCTGGCCGCCTCGATGGACGACATAATCCATTCCAAGGAGTTGGCCAACAGGGAAAAGGATCACTTGACGCTTACTGAATTGCGTCGCTTTCGAGATCAGCAGAAACGTAACCGTGAGGGGCCGGGTCTGTCGTTCGATCTGTAAGGCCCGACTTACTCCCGATATCTACTATCCACCTGGAGCCGATTGCGGGGCGTAACATTGGACTTCTAATGGTGACCGTTTCTCCTCAGGTTAAGTCCGGCTTTAGAAGAGCGGGGTCCGTTCCTACGTTGGCGGCCGCGGAGCGGGCTGCGAAGGTGGTTGCAGGTGCGGGTGCGGGGAGGGTGTTGTTGTTCGGGTCGGTTGCCAGGGGCGAGGCTCGCCGTCACAGTGATATTGATCTGATGGTGATCTTCGACGATGTTGATTACGCCCGCCGCCAGGACCTGACCATGGAACTGGAGCGTTTGGCTAGGGATGAAGTGGGCTGTTCTGTGGATGTTCATCTCACTGATCGTCCAGAGTGGAAGATGCGTACCGAGCAGGTGGCCACGTCGTTTGAAAGCAGGGTGAAGGGCCAGGCGGTGTTGTTGGTGGACAAAGAACCTGGAGACGTCTATTGGGACAAAGAGATGGTCATGCCGGCAAGCGACTACGAAGAAGCATTGGAACGGCTGCGCCAGGTAGGGAACGCGCTGGTAGGCATCTCTGCCAGTCTGGAGCCCACCTCTTACCAGCGGCTCATGGAACAGACCGGCCAGGAGATGGAGGCGTTCGCGGTCTACGAACAGAGACTCGCCCTGGGGTGCGCGGCCGGGCACCTTACAGTGGAGACCGCGTTGAAGTCTCTGATCCACCTTTCGGCGGCTCCGCAGGCTCAGCCTTGGGGCCATGAAATAGAGAAGCTTCTTCCTCAGCTTCCCGAACCGCACAAGAGCGAGATCGAAACGCGTCTGGAATCGGTGGGTGTCGAGAATCTTCAGAGGTGGCAGCAACAGGCCCGTTACGAACGGTGGGTCACGCCCACCGCCGAGGTGTTCACCGAGATCGCCAAAGCGGCCTGCCGTGTGGCGCTATATACCGCGGACCAGTTCCCGCCGGGCCTGGACGCCGCGACCCCGGTGTGGAGGAAGGTGTCGTACATAGAACAGGTGATCGCCAGTCGCGATCTCTACACCGGCCGAGACCGCGACGAGCGGGCCGGGCCCGAACTGTCTTTCGGCCTCTAACGCTCCTTACTCCGCATATCTACCACATATCCTGGAGCAACATCCCAAGGCGGATGCTGTGCTAGCTGGGGTTTTCGGCGTACCCTTGGTGCATGAAGCCGCCTAGACATCCGGACCAACGGAAGGAGAGGCGATGGTGAAGAGGGGCTTGCAGAAGCCGCGGGGTGTTACAGTTGCCCGGTAGGGTGCCTTGGGGCATGAGGGGGCTGCGTGGCTGTTGATCTGAGCAAGTGGGTGTGTCTTACCCGAAATCTGTTCACCGGGATCCGCAACGTTTCCTGCCGGATTCCCGTGCAGGGCCTGCTGTCGTCCTGTCGGCGGCGTGAGTGGATCGACAGGGACGCCGACCCGCTTGCCTGGGTCGATCGGCACCGGCCGAAGCAGGAGACGATCCGGGCGACCAACTTCGAGGACCTGCAGGGCGTTGTGGTAGCGGCGGAACGTGGCGTTGCGGGAGAAAACGCTGCTCGGCTTTTCAAGGACCATTCGGGGGGTTGGACGTTGCACCAGTTGCGCCATTCGTTGCTGACCGACCTGGCGGCGATGGGTGCCAACTCGGCGCAGTTGCAGGCCAAGAGCAGGCACCGGAACCGCAGTGTATTGCAGACCTACACCACTTTGGGCGACACGGCGGTCAGCGAGCTGATGGGCTGGTTCGACAGGCCTCCTGGGGGGCGTCGGCGATGATCCGACCGGGCGGCGGCAGCAGTGCTGCGGGGAACGTGGCGGTTGGCGGGGCTGGCGGGGGTACCCGACCTGGTGTCGGAGGTGTTGGTGGTACCTCTGATTGGTGGCATGTTGGTGGCCGGCGGGCCGGTGGCCGCCTACCAGGCCATCAGCCGAACCGGAGGGGGACAGGCAGGGCGTGGCGCGGGGGTGCTATGCCGAGTTGATGGAGGACATCGGGTGCTGTTTGATGGGTATTTCCGGTGCCTTTGCGGTGGGAGCGATGATCGGACTGACCATTATCCAGAACGTGGCGAACGCTTGCGACAAGGGGGCTTGGTGCTTTGCCGTGATGTGGTGGGCTATCACCGCCGGGGCCTGGACGGTGGTTGTGGGCATTTGAGGGATGACACGGGTCGGGGACTCCGATGGAGCGAGGTTGGCGCGGGAACTGGCTGGCAGGATCGTGGTGGGAACCACGGTTGTGGCAGCCTTCCTGCTGGTGGTGTTCGGGTTGATGTTCAGCGGAGCGATATAACCGAACGACGTGAGTGACCAATTGTGGGGGCTGACCTGCTGTTTCTCGGGGGGCGGCGGTGGGTGAGGGGCGGTAGGATGTCGTTTTATGAGCAGACCGTTGAAGTGGGGAGAGCTTGAGTTGCCGATCCGGGCGGATACGATCATTCCGGTGTCAGACAGTCTCTCGGTCAGGGGACCGTTGCGGGCTTGTGATCTGCCTGGGATCATGGGTGAGGACGACTGGTTCGATGCCTACCGTTACGCTCTCACCGAGTTTGTGGGTTACTGGAACCATTCGGAGGATCCTGGATCGCTCATCGCTGACCCGCCAAGTTATGAGGGCGATGACTGGCGGCTGCTGCCCACCATCGCGTCGTTCGTGCATGCTCTGGCGGACAGAAAGGGTTTTCCTGTTCCCAATTGGGTACGGGAACACGTCGCCCCGCAGGACTGGGTGGTGTTCTGCGACCCGCCCGAGTCCTACCTTTGGAAACACTCTCTGGAGAAAGCCCCCCGCGCCTGTGCTGACCACAGGGTGTATTTCCATCCGCGGCTGCTGGATAGGGGTACCCAGAACTGGTGGCTGCCTTGGAACTGAGCCGCTACGAGCTCATCCGCCTCATCCAGCAGGTCGATCAGCAGCTGGCAGCGAACACGGATCACCAACATGACCTTATGATGGCGGGCGGTGCGGCCGTGGCACTGCTGTGGAACGACCGCCGTCGCACCAACGACATCGACATCGTATCCGAAGGGATGACAGACGACCTGCGAGAGGCGATTGAGAGAGTTGCGGGTGATAACAAGGAACTGGATCTAAAGCCGGGATGGTTCAACGATGCCGCGAAGGTGGCGGTGCCGAACCTGGAGATGCCAGCCACGGACTCCACACTCGTGTACGACGGAGAGCGACTGCGGCTCTACTCGGCACCGGCGAGGGTTGTCCTGGCTATGAAACTGTTCGCGGCCCGCGCCACGGACAGAAAAGATGCACTTGCCCTTATGAGAGAGGTGGGTATTGCGTCGCGCCAAGAGCTGTATGACTTGGTCAGAGATGGCTACGGCACTGCCCTGCTGCGCCCGGCCGTCCAATACTTTGTCGACCAAGTTTGGGAAGAGTACTTGGGCCTTAACCGAGGATCGAACTCGGAACGGGCGGGGCCTGACCTGGGTTTGGGCCTCTGAATGGATATGGGGCCGAGGAGGAGGCGGCCGTTAAGAGGGTCTTCGGAAATTAGGGGGGAGTGATGGTGGCAAGGAGTTTCCAGTTGGGCTTCCCGGCGTATAGGAGTGCTCGGATCCGGTAGTTGGCGAAGTTCCGGAACCCGAACGCTGCCCGTTTGATCCTTTTGATCAGATTGTTCAATCCCTCCGTCGGCCCGTTGGTGACGGCCGAGTGATGCCAATTAGCGATCTGGGTGGCCCAACGAGCGATAGTGCGCCCGAGACTGTTCACCTCCGGTGGAAGTGACCGGTCCTGGAGATCCCCCGACAGCCGGTGGGTGAACCTCGGCGGCCAGTTGCGGGTCTCCGATCTGGTAAATGTTCCCGGACGCTCTCTTTGGCGTACCAGGCGTCACGCACCTCCTGCGTAGGGGTCACCTGCCCGCAACAGCCCTTGGATGCGTTTCTCACCACGATCATCGAGACGTTCAGACGCCATGATCAACAACCGCCTGATCCGATAGAGCGGATCACGTTTCCGTCCTCGGTGCACCGAGTGTCTCGTTCTGGACCCTGCGGCGCACCAAGTCCACACAGCGGTTCGCCAACCGGACCACATGGAACGGGTCGGCCACCTGAAATGGGCGTGGGGCAGCACCCGGTCGTAGGCCACCTGGTAAGGGCCTGACATGCCCCGACACCGCCCACCGACATTGCCTCACACCACCCAGGGGGTTGGGAACGGAACCATGAGGCGGCGCTTTCAGCTGTTCTACCAGGCACAATGTCCAAGAGCTGACGGCCGCCAACGTCCACCACAGAGGTGCACCACTGCTTCTTTTTCCACCGGCCCTTCCTCCAGAACAGGGTCTCGTCCACCCCCACCGCTTCCACCTGTCCGAACCGCGAGGTGTCGGTTTCCAACAGCGCGTCTCCCCACCGGACGATCTCGCGGTTCACCGTATGCCAAACTACAGCCCAACTCTTCGGCCACCTCCGACACCGTGCGACCAAACCGACCCACCTGAGCGGTGACCCAACGACCGGCGCGAGAGGTCAACAAGGCCCGTTCCGGCGCCACCGACAGGTCCTGTTCCGCAAGACGACCCCACACCACACATCACGTCTGGGCACACCCAGCGGCGTTTCCTCCACCGTAGCCGCACCGGACGACCGAACGCCGGCAAATCAACCAACCGCACCAGCCGGTCGCCCTTGGACCACACCCTCCCACCACACCCCCCGCACACCGGACGAGATCCACGAGACCGGATCGTCACTCTCAACCGGTCACCCGGCAACTCCTCGACACCCACCAGATCAACCTCACCCAGCCCCACCAACACCTCGCACATACGCCTACCATCAGTCTCCACAGGACCCTCCCTCACAATCGATGGATTCCCGACTCCCCCGAGAATTCCGAAGAACCACGAAACCGTCAGGCACCTTAAGAAAGGTGAACCGTACCGGGTTTATCGGAGAGTGTTTTTTGTGAGTTGTTTCGGTCGTTTTGGGGGGTGTTGGTGATGGTAGTTGGCCTCCTTTTCGGCGGGTGGGATATCTCCGATGGGTTCGAGGAGCCGGCGGTGGTTGAACCAGTCCACGTATTCGAGGGTGGCGTACTCGACCTGGTCGAGGTTGCGCCATGGTCCCTTGTTGCGGATCAGTTCTGTTTTGTACAACCCGATCACCGACTCGGCCAGGGCGTTGTCATACGAATCGCCGACCGATCCGACCGACGGTGAGATACCGGTTTCGACCAGACGGTCGGTGTACCGAATTGACAGGAAGTTGGGCGCCGGCGTCGCAAATGGTGAACCAGACGCTCGCCGGGTTTGGGGTCACGGGCCCATAGGACCTTGTTCCAACGCGTCAAGCACCCGGATCGGCGCGGAGGGTGGTCGCTACCCGCCAATGCGACTATGAACCTGGAATACGCGTCGATCACGAACGCCGCGTACACGAAACCCCCCGACTAGGTCGGCACATAGGTGTAGGGGTCGGACCGGGGCGCCCTTTCCTGCTTTTCGGCTGGTGGGTTTCCCCGGCCCGCCCTCCGAACCGGACGTGCAACTTCCACTGCATCCGGCTCTCCATGTGTTCATGCCATGGTTGTGGCTGGTCCTGTGGTTGTGCTCTGCCATGGTGTGGGGATTTTGGTGCCCCGATACCGGTATCGCACGATGGCGAACCGGTTTGGTCGGAACATTTCGATCCTCCCGGCGCTGATCTCCCATCCGGGTAGGTAGCGACGGACCAGGGTGTGCATGTTCAGTCCGAGGTGTCGTTTCTTCAACCATCCCACCACCCGCCAGAAGGCGTAGTGGTCGAGGTAGCCGAAAGTCCGTTTGGAGACTCCGTGACGGAAGTAGTTGCACCAGCCCCGCAGCACCGGGTTCAGTCGGCGCAGCAGGTCTGAGAGCGTTCGATGTTTGGCTCGGCGTGTCAACCGTCTTACCTTGCCCACGATAGAAGCCAGCGCCCTTTTCGATGGGTAGGTGTAGATAGCTTTCTTGTTGTTGGCTCGGCTTCGCCAGGCTCGGCGTTGGATACGCCATCCCAGGAAGTCGAACCCTTCGTCTATGTGGCAGACTTTTGTCTTGTCGGTCGATAGGCGCAGACCCATCGGAGCGAGTACCGCGGCGACTTCTTCCCGGAGCGCCTCAGCGTGATTGCGGGTGCCGCGGATCATGATCACAAAGTCGTCTGCATAGCGGACGAGTCTCATGATCGGTTCCCCGGCACGACCCCGCTTGGCGCGGGTCCATGATGGTCCAAGCGCTTCCCATTTGTGGGTGAAGTGCTCGTCCAAAATGGACAGGGCGATGTTGGCCAGCAGCGGCGACAGTATCCCACCTTGGGGTGTGCCGGTGATCGTCCGATAGCGGCTGCCGTCCTCAGTTAGGACACCAGCTTTGAGGAACGCCTTCACCAACCGCAGGACACGTTTGTCTCCGATCCGTTTCCGTACCCGCCCCATGAGAGCGGTGTGGTCTATTTCATCGAAGCACGCCTTGATGTCCCCCTCGAACACCCAGTGGTAGTTCCGGTTGGGTGATCCGAGGTAGTGAATCTCGGCAATAGCGTCCTGTGCCCGGCGTTTGGGACGGAAACCATACGAGCATGGTTTGAAATCCGCCTCGAAGATCGGTTCGAGCACCAGTTTCAACGAGGACTGCACAACCCGATCCGCCACAGTAGGGATCCCCAACGACCGGACCTTGCCCGACGCTTTGGGAATCGTTTTCTGTCGCACCCGCTGAGGAACAAACCGGCGAGCCTTCAGATCGTCCCGTAGGCCCATCAGCAGTTCCTCCGCACCGGAGCCGAGCGAACGGGGTGTTATCCCGTCCACTCCACCGGTTCGTGCACCCTTGTTACCCCGTACCCGACGCCACGCCACCATAAGGAACGCCGGGTCATAAACGAGGTTGTATAGATCATCGAAGCAACGGCCAGGATCAGCCTTTGCCCATTGGTGCAGCTTCGTTTGCATCACACGTACCCGCCGCCCGGCCTCAACCGAGTCGAGCCACGGTGCGCCGATATTCACCAGCGACCTCCGTAATCAGCATGTCTGCTACAAAACACACTGGACCCCTTCGCCATGTGACCGGCTTTCCCGGTCTCGGACTACTACGGGTCCTCCGCCCCATCCCGTCGGTATCAGCCGGCAACGGACCTTTCCTACCGACCAGCAGGCCGCTGGTCGGTGAGGAACCAACAGGACGGTTCCCACGTTCACTTTCTGACCGTTTGACAGGGTCGGTGCCCAGCTATGCCCCTGCAACCTCGCCACGGCTACGCCGCAGACCTTCACCATGGCCTCCCGGACGGCGACATCTACCAACCGAGGAGTCACCTCACACAACATCTGTGTGGGTGTGCGTTGCTGCGCGGCCCTGTATCCACCAGGTTCGAGCCGCTGGCTTGTCTTGAGAAGCGTTCGGTCGCTGGTTCCTCACGTACACCTTTCTGTCTTGCTAGCCGGACCCGGACCATCTGGCAGTACTGGTCCGTTCCGTCGTTGTCAGGGCTGCTGTCCACCCTCACCCTCGTTCCAGGGTTCAGGCTGCCCCCAGCTTCAACATGCTCGCTGCGACGAGCACGAGGCGGTGTCCTTTCACCACCGCACAGTCAGAACACGCCTCGTGGCGCTCGATGTCCGCCAGCCAAAGACGGTTCGGTGCTGTGGCAGTGAACTGCCGATCGACCAGATCAGCGGGTCTGTGAGCGTTTTCGTCTGAGACTGTCGTGCGACGTTTCTTGCCTCTGACCACGCCCCTGAGCCCTTCCAGGGCGCATGAGACGCTCAACTGTGCACCGCGCCACCCCAATTCCCTGGCGGTGCAGCTGCCGCCACACCTTCCGAGCGCCGCACACATCCCAAAGTTCTCCTGGTGCACCCGTCGGATCACCTCACGAAGCTCGGTGTCCCCACGCGAACGCGCCGAACACCGCCTGGGGTTCCCGCCGGCGGCGTTTGTGCTCGTAATAAGTTGACGGGGCGATCGGCAACTCGGCGCAGATCGGCTCGACCCCATAGGCGTGGCGGTGCTGGTCCACGAACCTGGTCATCTGCTCGGTAGGCGGTCGAGCTCCGCCTGGGCGAAATATGCTGACGCCTTTTCGCAGAATGCTCGTTCGCCCGGCGCAACTCGCGGTTCTCCCGCCGCAACACCCTTCAGCTCCTCCAACTCATTCGGTGGTCAAACCCGACCGAACCCCCCGCTCGCGTTCTGACTGACGCACCCACTTTCTGAGGGTCTCAGCCGAGCACCCAACCATCTTCGGCGATCGAACAGATCGCCGCCCACTGTGAACGGTGCTCACCCTGACGGGCCAACACAAGCCGAACCGCCCGCTCGCGGACCTCCGGCGAATAACTACTAGGTCTTCCCATAAATCTCCATCCTCTCAAGACAGAAACCCTCCGGGAAACCCGGTGTGATTCAAGGAAAACAGAGGAAACCGGTGGTGGTGGAGGTGACGGGATTTGAACCCGTGGCCCCTTCGTTGCGAACGAAGTGCTCTGCCTGGCTGAGCTACACCCCCGCGCCGGAACAGCAGTTTACCACCACCCTCCCTGTCCTGTTCGGGGAGTTCAGCCCCCGACCACCCGCCTCAGAGCCGGCTGGGAATCCTGTTGTGTAGCAGGAGCCGCGGTCGTGGATGCGGCCTTGCCGTCCTGCAAATGCAGGGCCAGTCCAAAGTAGATAAGCAGCAATGCGTCACTGGCCGCATGGGTGAGCCACCAGTTAACCGAACCTGTGTACAGAGCGGCCGCCGCCGATAAAACCGCCATGGCGATCAGCACCGCTCGGACCCTGCGACGCCGGGTCGTTGCTCCCGACCGGTTGCCACCAACCACCGGAACGGGTGCGCCATAGCCCATTCGAGTACCGGCAGCCGGAACCACCTGGACATCGGAGGTCGATTTGGAACGGGCCACTTGACTGGCCGTCTTGGACTGCCTGCCTCGAACATTCAGGGTTGAGGCTTTGTGGGCACCCGCTTTCTTGGGTATCAGATACCAACCCCACACCACAACGATGACGAAGAGGGCGATTATCAGGGCTGCCATACGGAATACAAGTATACCTTCAGGCCCTATTGGAATGGTGACTTACCGAATAGACCTCTGCCGATCACGCTCTACTCGGGTGCCTCCGAACGCATCCGTGTTCGGCAACCGGCGGCTACCCGAAGGCCTATCGCCGCCACTCCCCCGACCTGCCTCCGCCCTTCTCCAAGAGTTGGATCGGGCCGATTGCCACACCGCGGTCGAGACCCTTGATCATGTCATAGAGGGCCAGGGCGGCCACCGACACCGCCGACATCGCTTCCATCTCCACCCCCGTGCGGGCCGTGGTGCGAACCTCGGCGGTTATCACCATCCCATCGTCACAGGGCTCCAGGTTCACCTCGATTCCAGAGAGAGGAAGTGGGTGGCACAGCGGGACCAACTCGGCAGTCCGTTTGGCAGCCATGATCCCGGCCATTCTCACCACCGCCCCCACATCCCCCTTGGGGACGACTCCCTCCAGGATGGAGCGGGTCACCTCCGGGCTGACCCCCACCCTGGCCTCGGCCACCGCCCGACGCATCGTCACAGGCTTGTGCCCCACCTCCACCATGTGCATCTCACCCCGCTCGTTCAGATGGGTGACCGCCCCTTCGCTATTCATCAGGCACTTCATCCTCGCTGCGGGTCTCGGGAGACCGCAACATTTCCACCTCCACTGTCTCTCCCTCTGCCACCACGTCGACTCCCACCGGCACCACTGCCATACCATCCGCATAGGCAGCGGCCGAGAGCACATTGGATCCCTGTCCACCCGAGGAACGGGCCACGACGCGGCCGTTCTCCATTTGCACCACCACCCGGACGAAAACGGTCTTTAGCGGATTGGTGCGAAGATCATGTCCCGCCGCGGCCGGGATCCGGGGTCGATAGACGGCTTGCGATCCCATCATCTTCAATAGCGATGGACGCACGAACTGCTCGTACGCCACCAGTGCCGACACGGGATTGCCCGGCAGCCCAAACAGAGGAGTGCCGTTGATGTGGCCGAAGGCGAAGGGCTTGGCGGGCTGCATCGCCACCTTCCACATCTGGATGTTGCCCAGAGTAGACAGGACGTGCTTCACCAGGTCGTACTCCCCCATGGAGACTCCCCCCGACGTCACAGTGATGTCCGCTCGATCAGACGCTTCCAGAAGAGCGGAACGCAGGACCTCCTCCTGGTCGGGGATGATCCCCATATCGAGGATCTCCACCCCCAGTTCGGCCAGCAGACCCTTTAGCAGGGGTCGGTTGGAGTCTCGAATCCCTCCGGGAGGAAGAGTCGGGCTGTCAAGCGGAAACAACTCGTCCCCGGTTGACAGAACGGCGGCCCTGGCTCTTCTTCTCACCTTGGGGTTGGCTACGCCGATGGTGGCCAGCACTCCCAAATGGACAGGACCCAGCCGGGCGCCGGCAGGCAACACCAATTGCCCCTCTTCCAGGTCCCCGCCAGCCGGCCTCACCGCGGTTCCCATCGGCACCGAGGACATGATCCGGACCTTCCCTCCAGCCAAAGGCTCGGTGTCCTCCACCTTGACCACCGCTTCCGCTCCGGCCGGCATCGGCGCCCCGGTCATGATCTTGATGACCTGACCGGCAACGACCGACCCGGAGGCAACGCTCCCTGCAGGCACGTCTTCGCTGATCTTCAACACCACCGGCGGGTGGGCCACATCCGCCACCCGCACCGCGTAGCCGTCCATGGCAGAATTGGCGAAGGACGGAACCGGATGGGGAGCCACGACATCGGCGGCGAGCGCCAGACCTTGCGCCCGTTCCAAAGGAGGCTCGATGACGGGCAGACGGTTCATGGCCGAGAGAACCTCTCGGCGTGCTTCCGTGAGCGGTTTCATCTCCTCGCCGGCCATGATCACCCGGCGCCGGACCTTCTCTCCCTCCAAGTGTCCAGATTGGACCGATGCCGGTACAGGATCACAACCACTATCACCAGCAACCAGATCAGCGCCGGAAACTCCATGCCTTGCCAGTAGCTGAGAGGCAGGTAGACCACCGCGGCCAGCGTGGAACCCGCCGCCGGGAATTTGGCCACCCGGGCCACCACTGCCCAGAGCACCGCCATCACCACCGTTACCAGCGGCAGGACGAACAGCATCGCCCCGAACATGGTGGCCACGCCCTTTCCTCCCCGGAACCGGTGGAAAACCGGATAGCAGTGCCCGATGACCGCCGCGGCCCCGGCCAACATGATCTCCCATGAGTCCACGGGGTTGGTGGTTCCCACCGCCAACCAGGCCAGATAAGCGGCGACCAGTCCCTTCAACAAGTCCCCGACCAGCACCATGATTCCCGGGAACACCCCCACCACCCGGAACACGTTGGCGGCGCCGGGATTCCCGCTCCCATGGGCGCGGATGTCCACGCCATGCAGGCGACTGACGAAGATGGCGAAATCGATCGATCCGATCAGATAGGAGACAACGACGGCTGCCACAACAGAAAAGTCCATGATTCTTCACCAGTTTATGCTCCCCGCGCTGTTGGAGGTATTCTCAGACTCGGTTTCCCCGCGTCATCCAGCCGAGAACACGCTATGCCCACTTACGAATACCTTTGTCGCCAGTGCGGTGACCGCATGGAAGTGTGGCAATCCTTTGCTGATGACCCTCTCACCCTGCATCAGGCCTGCGGGGGGTCGTTGCGGAAGGTGTTTCACGCTCGCGGAGTGGTCTTCAAGGGTTCCGGCTTCTACGTCACCGACTCCCGCAAGCCCAATCCCGCCAATCGAGGCACCAATGGGAAGTCCTCGGAGTCGTCCCAGGAAGAGTCTTCCCCGAAATCCAAGTCCAACGGTGAGAAGTCGTCGGTGAAGCCTTCCGGCAGCCAGAAGGCCTCCTCGGAGTAACCACCTGCCCTGGCCGGCGGGATGGCTGGGAAATATCACGGTGGGTCGCGAATCAATGCGACCCATTGGCGTTGGTGTTCTGCATTGATAGCCAACCATCCTGTGGAATGCTGTGGTTTACTCCTCGCGGCTACCTGAGGTGGGCAGGAGCGGTGGCGATTGTCGGTCTCTCCTGGTGGATCCAGATGATGCCGGCGCCAACCACACCGCACCCCTTTGCCAAAAACGACATCGAAGCAGGCGCCGATGTCTTCGCAGACCTGTTCGAATTCCGGCAAATACCGGCGGGAGTCCTTCCGCCTGCCGCCCCGCAAGGGACTCTGACAGCAGCCATGAATGCAGGAGACCCCCTGCTTCCCTCCCTGGTCACCGGATCCCGGGTGGCGGTTCCTGCTGGGTGGTGGGCCGTGGAACTCGAGTCGCCACCCGGACTCCTACCCGGTCAGCAGGTGATGCTGGTAGCCGGCGAGCAACAACTGGGATCCGGTGACCAGGCAATAGCGGGGATTGTGATCCGCCCGGGCACTGAGAGGCGCGGTGCGGAGGATGTCGCCCTCATCGCCATCCCCGGAGAGCACCTGAGCCGAGTCTCCTCGGCATCTGCCTATGGAACCCTGACGGTGGCCGTAGCTCCGAACCGCTAGCGTGTCATGCCATGGTCAACGCACTGGTATGGGGCATCGTCCAAGGACTCACGGAGTTTCTTCCCGTGTCCTCCAGCGGCCATCTGGTCCTGGCCCCGGCCTTGCTGTCGGAGATGGGATGGCGAATCTCCACCCCTTCCCTGGCGGAAAGCGCCTTCCTTCATCTGGGCACCCTAGGAGCGGTGGTCTTCTACTATCGACAGGATCTGCGCCTACTGCTCAGATTCAGAACCTGCCGGCAGAGTCGCCACCTGTGGGGCCTGCTGGCGGTTGGAACCGCGCCCGCCGCCTTGGGTTTGCTGGTGGAGGACTGGGTGGAAGCTGCCCAGGACAACCCGGCGGCTGTGTCGGGGGCCCTACTCCTCACCACCGCGGCGCTGCTGTGGAGCCACTGGCTGGCCAGACGGGAGGGTCGCCTGGAGGAGGCCGGTTGGCGGGACGGGCTGTGGGTGGGTTTGGCACAGGCCCTGGCCTTCGTGCCCGGGGTTTCCCGATCAGCAGTCACCATCACAACCGGGATGTCCCGAGGCCTGTCTCCTCGGCAGGCGACTCGATACTCCTTCCTGCTGGCCGTCCCTGCCATTGCGGCCGCCGGTCTGCGTTCGGTAACCCGCATGGACCTAACCCCCGACACCCTGGGGCCGGCGCTGGTCGGTCTGTTGGTTGCGGCGGTAGTGGGCTACCTGTCGATAATCGGACTGCTGTCGGTGATCCGTCGTGTCGGGTTGGCGCCGTTCGCCGCCTACACCGCCGCGCTGGCTGTGGTGGGACTCTACGTATTCTGAAGCAATCCTGAGACTTCAGCCGCTGGCTGCAGGCTGTTTCACGGCAGGGGAATCCTCATCCGACAACATGCGGCACCGCGGTGGAGGTCACCGCCACCTGTATGCGGTCGGATTCCGACACCAGTCTGAGCAGGACCAGCCGCGTTGATCCCCACACCTGCACCGACACCGACCGCCGGTCGGGACTGACCACGACCTTTGCCGGTCCATCCAGAAGAGAGGATGACGGATGCTGGGAGACAAAGCTACGTCCCAACTCTTCGGCCCTGACCGGGTCCAGATGGGCCTGCCCGGTACGCCGCCAGCGTTCTTCGGAGATCCCGGAGGCTGCCGCGGTTGCGGTTGCCTCGGCCAGCCCCGACAAACGGGAGCGCATGATCACCACCGACCACAGGTCCAGCCCCAACCCACCAAGGACCAGCAGGCAGATTCCCAACCCCAACAACCAGATGGTGATCGAACCCCCCTGTCCCCTCACCAGTCTCATGGGGTGGAGCGGTACAGTCCCACCATCTCGGTCTGGTAGGCCCGCACCGAGACACTCCCCACCGCACCATAGGGAGTCAACAATGCAGGTGATCTGGCAATGATCACCACTTTCACCAGCTTGCCCTTGACCGGTGGCCCGCAGGAAGAGCGGGGCGGGGAGGTGACCGGGCCGGTGTCCCCGTCACAGAACCCGACGCTCACCGTGTCCGTCCCCACATCATGATTGAGCGCAATCTGGCTGACCATCTGCAGAACACTTGTCTCCGACCCGTCGGAGAGGACCCACTCCCTGGCGCCCTCAGCCGCCGCGATTCTGGCAAACACAATCCGCTCGAGCAACGGCCCGAAGGACAGCGCCAGCAGAGCCAAGGGAATCAGGACCAGCCCGATGCCCAGCACCAACTCGATGGGTGCCGAGCCCCGGTGCGCCTTCCAGTTGGCCATCGTCATTCTCGCTCTGCCGTTGCTGTGGCGGCCATCTGGAATCGAAAGTCGGGTATGCCCGGCAACCACGCCGAGAAGACCACGTCCGCCGTGGCTCTGGCCTGGGTGGCGCCCTTCACGCACCGGTAGGACACTCCCGAACCCATGCGGCCGGCCAGAAGGCCGGACAGGACCTCGCTGATCCGCTTTTCGCACTGGGGTGAGTCATTGCCGAAGCCGGCGCCATGACGAACACCGTCATCCAAAGCCACCCGAACCACCGCCCGGCCATATTGGACCACCAGCAGGTTGGCCAGCAGCACAAAGAACAACATGGAGAACCCGGCCGCCACCACGAAGCTCATCGTGGCAAAGCCCTGGGCGTTCCCCAGACGCAGTCTTACGCCGCCAGGCGTCCTTCGAGCGCAATGCGGCCCGCTCACGCAAACCCCAACCTTCCCTACTTCAGTTGGCTGGAGAGCTGATTGCGTATCCATCCCACGATGTCGGTTCCCAGCGCCTGCAGCACAGCCCAGATGGCCAGCAGAGCTACCACCGCCAAGGCTGCGTTTCCCAGCAATTCCGCAGTGCTGAGACCCTCCTCTCGGCGCCAGAACACCAACGCCCTATCCCAGATGATTCGAAGTGCCATCGTCAGCATGTTCGTTGCCTCCATTTCTTGTCGTTTGCGTTATTTCCAACCCAGAATCAATTGCGGAAGAGGCGCCGCCACAAAGAGCAGCATGACCGGCGCCAGAATGGCGATAGTGGGAACCAGCATCGCCGAGCGTCTCTTGGTAGCCGATCGCCGAAGCGCCTCCCGCCGGGTCTGGCGGGCGTCATCGGCAAGGGCTCTCAGACCTGAGGCCAGATCCACACCCATCTCCTCCGACGAGGCGAGCAACTTGTAGGTGCGGGCACAGTGAGCTTCGGGGGTGACTTCAGCCAATCTTCGAAAGGCGGCCGGGGCGCTCATACCTGATCGGTGCATCCTGAGGGCCGTTCGCAACTCCCCGATCACCTCCCCGCTGCCGCGTTCGGTCAGTTCACCCACCGCGTGGATGATCCCGCTACCCGACCTCACCCGGATGGCGAGCAGTTGGTTGATGGTGGAGATCTCGATCTTCATCTTGGATCGACGCCGCTCCAGGGTCCGATCCAGCCGGCCTCGGACCCGCAACGCACCCGCCAGGCCACATCCTAAGGAGGCCACCAGCACCACCAGGGTGGACTGTCGGAGGACCACGGTGACCCCCGCTCCCAAGGCAAGGAACATCACGGTGGTTCCCAGTACCGCCAGCCGGTAGGACGCCACCCGGTCCCGGTCGTCAAGCCCCGAGTAGAGCCGGGCCTGTCGAAGGCGGAGAGCCAACTGATCCTCGCCCACACGTTCGGCAACCCGCCCGACCCGGTGAGCGGCTGCGAGGACTATCGGGCCGAACAGTCGCACCGCCGCGGAACTGGATGTCGCCCATGAGCGACCACCATCCGCCGCACCGGGGCCGGACCGTCCTCCCGCCCCGGTGTACGGGCGAACCCTGCCGCTCAAACGCTTGGGCGGCGGGAAAGCCCATAGCAGAGCCGCCACCACCGTAGCGGAGGTCAGGATCGCCGCCAACAGGTGAGCTGACTGCTCTACCACTGACCGCTCCCCCCGCCCGTACTGGTCAGCACCCGCGGTTCATCCTGGGGTCGAGCCAGCCGGGAGATGATAGCAATGCCCAGCAGCGACAGGCCGGCGCCGATCACCACCACCAGGATTCCCGCCGGCGAGGAATAGAAGGCGCGGAACGGACCTGGGCGGAAGGTCAGGGCAACCAGGACCAGCCATGGCAGCATGAACACCACCCGGGCGTTGATGCGCTGCTCCAGGGCCTCGGTTTGTTCTTCTTCGGTGGCGGCAAGATCCATGGAGGTGGAGTCGGCCAGGTCGCGGAGGATCTCGGGGATCAGCACCCCACCCCGCTCGTGAGCGATCATCAGCACTTCTATCACCCGGTCGCTGGTGGGATCGGCCAAGTCCTCCTTGATCGACTCCAAGGCCGGGACCACTCCCAAGGTGCGGGCCAGCACCGGGAAACGACCGAAGGCCTCCCGCAGCGGCGCCGGACCGGAACGGGCCAGATTCTCCAGTGCCCGTTGCACCGACATACCCGAGGAAACCGCTCCGATGACATCCCGGATCCCGTCAGGCCAAGCCTTGCGGACCTCCGACAGCCTCCTGGACCGCACCCTGGCGAAATAGAAGCGGGGAAGCAAAGAGACCAACACCGAAGGCGGCAGCGCCACTGCCCAGACTCCCGAAAGACCCAGCAGAACCACCAGTGCCAGAAGGCCCACCCCGGCCGACACCATGGTGAACTGCATGGGGGTCACGTTCAGGCCGGCCTGCGCCAGCCACAACTCCCGCGCTCCCCCGCCTCTGCGGGGCCCAACCAGCCGCAACCGGGGACGGACTCCCATCAACACCGCGGTGGCCAAAGAGACAAACACCCCGCTTGCCACAGCCGCAGCCAACCTCACCGCAACCCTCCCGGCCCATCCATTATCTGCTCCATGGGAACCCCCGCAGCACGTTCGATGCGGTCATTCAGCGTGTCGGGCAGCAGTTCCCCGCTCCAGGTCATCGGCTCGCCCAGCCGTGGCCTGGAGAACAGCACCCGCACGGAGTAGGATCCCTCGCTGCCGGGGGCCACCGAAATGATCTCTCTCACCTGCCGCAGCGGGCCACCACCGTAACCCTCTCCAAGGGCTTCCCGGTCGAGATGGATGATCACATCGATGGCAGAGGCGAACACCCTTCGAACCACTGCTTCGCTCACGTTTTCTCCGGCCATGAGGGCGGCGCTGACCAGGGCGTGCAACGCGTCGGCCGCCGAATTGGCGTGCACCGTGCAGGCGAACCCGCATCCCGCGTTGGCGGCCCTGGTCAACTCAAAGGCCTCTGCGCCTCTGACCTCGCCGACCACGATCAGGTCGGGGCGCATGGCCAGGACAGCCTTGACAAGGACTCGAAGACTGATTTCTCCCGTCCCATCCAGCCCGGGTGGCCTTGCCTCGTAAAAGGACCCGTGAACCAGCGGAATGTGCAGTTCTCGGACTTCCTCGCAGCACCGGATGCAACGGGTGGGTGGACAGGCGTCCAGCAAGGCACTCAGCATCGATGTCTTTCCCGCTCCGGGAGGACCGGAGACAACCACTCCACATTCGGTCTGCATGGCAGCGGCCAGGAAGCGGGCGGCCTGCGGGGTCAGGGACCCCAGTTGGACCAGCGATTCCAGGTCCTGGCGCCGGAGGGCATATCGTCGCAAGGTCACCGAAAGGCGATCGGCTATCGGTGGTATCACCGCTGTCAACCGGGCCGAGTCGTCCATCACCCGAGCTTGAACGATGGGCTGGGAAGCGTCCAGCCGTCGATCACTGCCTGCCAGCAGGCGATCCACCACCTGTCGGTTCTCCTCCAGGGTGGTCGGCTCTTTGAGACCCTGCAACCTTCCTTCTCCGTCGATGAACGTCACCCGGGGGCCCTCTATGAACACCTCCTCGACATCAGAGCGGGCCAGGACATCGGTGAGAGGCCCGTAGTCGGCGATAGAACGGATCACTCGTTCGGTCATGTCATCGGGGTCCCGCAGCGCTCGACCCAATCCGACCTGAGTGCGACGGCAGTACTCCTTGACCGCCCGTTCCACCAGTCGGCGGGCTCCTGGCCGGTCCGTCTCGGGATCGACGTTTCGTTCCTCGATAAACTCCAGGGCCGACCGGCGGATCTCCGCGTAGGTATGCCGGACACTCGGGCGGTCATTCATGCGCGAACACCCCCTCCAGAACTTGGTCAGCCAACCGGTCGCACCCCCGCCGGAACCTTCCACGCTCCACCAGGACGCCGTTCCATGCCGCCTCCGCCACCCGGGTGTCCTCTGGCAGAAAGGCGATCCGGGCCGGGCCGACCGCGGAACTCAACTCTTCAAAGAGCGCCTTTCTCACAGAGAGCGAACCGGGGGCTTTGTTCACCACCACATGGATCGACGCCTCCGGACGCCTGGCCCGGATGTCCCCGATCCACTCGACCATCCTGATGATGCCCACCGGGTTGGGCAGTGCCACGCCCACCACAACGCTTGCCATCTCCATCACCGCGTCGGACACGCTCCCGGTCACTCCCCACACCGGCTGATCGGTGGAAGGGCTTTGCCAATGCCCGAAGTTGACCACTGTCGCCCTGGAAACCCTGGCAGTCTCCAACAAGACTTCAGCCACCTCGCTGCGACGCAGATGGGACCGGTCGACGAGATTGGGAACCCCGGGAAGGATCCGCAATGAACTTCCTCGCATGGTGTGCCAGCAGGACTCAAGGCTGTCACTGTGGTGGTAGACCGCGTCGATGGCGGTCAGCAAGTTCGGATGCAGCCCCAGCCCGAGTCTCTGAGCCACCGACGGCGCACGCTGGTCAAGATCGAGCAGTCCAACCCCCTCGGTGATCTCCGCCATCCGCCGCGCCAGCGCAATAGCGACTTCGGTGGCGCCACATCCACCCGGAGGAGAGCCAACCGCCACCAATGGGGCGGGCTGCTGCGGTGATACCTCCGCGAATGCCCGATCCTCCTCTTCATCGGGAGGACCGCCATGGGACTCCCTATTGATCTCCAGTTGGTCGATGAGTGCCAGGAATTCTTCCGGACCGGCGTCGGATTCGATCACCTCGGTCACCCCGCAGGCGAGCAACCGGTCCTTGCCGTCAGAGAACTCGGCCGGACTGTAGACGCCGACCACCCGGTGGCCGGCCCGGTTCAGATTCTCAACGAGGTGAGGTGACAAAAAGGAGCAGATGTCGTCTATGAGCAGCACGTCGAATTCCTCTGAGAAGGCATCCTGTGGTTGCATCACATACAGGCGGACTCTTGCCCCACCGTGGTCGACCAGGAACCGATGCAGATGTGCCGACCATTGCCGCGTGGACACGGCCAGAGCGATCTCTATGTCTCTGATGGCGACATCTCTCATGGCCACAGACCGCCTCCGATCGGCGGCAGACCTCCCGAAGACGGAGGCGGCAGATAGGCCGGGCCAACCTGCCCGACCGCAGGCGAGTCCTCCTCAGAGATCGACCGTCTGTCCTGCAGGCTCTGAACGTTGACCGAACCGGCTCCCGTGGAACGCAACACTTCAACGTCCGCGTTGGCGAGGGCCAACGCCAAGGTGAGGGCAGTCCGGTCGTCCACTTCCAGAATCAGGTAGAAGCTGCCGGACAGGCCCAGCGCTCCTCCGGACTCGCCCGGGACATCCAGAACGGTAACCCCGGTGGCCACGAAGGAGGCCTCCTCCTCATCCACCCTGATCACATCCACCAGGTCACCGGGGACCAGGTCACCACCGGCAGCGTGCTCGGGGTCGATCGGAAAGCTCATGGCTCTGAAATCCGATCTGGTGAGGGGCGCCCGGAGACTTGCCTTGCTGAGCAGGGTGCCCGAGGCGGTCCTGGCGGCCACCACCCATCCTTGGAAGTCGACCAAGTCGGATTCGGTGATCAAGCCGGCGGCGACCGGTTCCGCCACATCCATGGGGACCAGTTCTATGTCATCGGGCTGAAGGTGCCGTCCCGGCACCAGATCGACGGTGGTCACGGCCATCCTGGTTGACGGGGCTTCACCTCGGCGAAGCAGCGCCAGGTTCGCAACCAGGGCCAGAACCCCGGTCGCCACGATCAGAAGGTGAACACCGGAGACGGCCGGGAACCGCTTCCGGCGTCGAGCAGTTGGCTCGGCCCGACCGTCTATCGGATTGGCGGATGTTGCAGACTTCAAAGCCCCTCCCTTTCGTCGACCACCCCGATCGACACTGTAGAAGCGATAGGATCGGTAACCGACTATATATGACAGGGAGTTCGGGAACGGCTACCCGAGGGAGGAGTGATTTACCAACATGACGGTTTTTTCCACGGATTCGTCAGAGGAAGACCCTGCCGAGGACAAGGAACTGGCAAGGCTGGCCCGTTACCTGCGCCAAGGAGTAGGGCAAGAGTGGAGAGCGGAACTCGAGGCCACCGAGTTCGAAACCCACCAGGAACGGATGCGGGACCGCACCCTGCAGGGCGTGGTGAGGATGCTGCTCCATCGAGGGGACCTGGTGACCATTCAGGCCGGCAGCCTCATGTGGAGCGGAGAGGTGGTGGGATCCGGAGAGGACTACCTGACTCTCGGCGCCGGGCATCTGTGCGTGGATGCCCGGCTGGATCGGATCACCCTGGTGGTGACCAAACAGCAGTCAGGAGGCATGGAGGCCAAGGGAGTGGCCAATACCTGGCGCGCCCGACTGAGGGAATTGGAACTCACCAACCAACCGGTGGAGTTGTACGGGCCATCATTGGGCCACTCCAGGCAAGGAAGGATCAGAGTTGTCTCCGGCGACCACATCTGGTTGGCAGAGCGGGCGGGACTGGAATCCTACCTCCCGTTGGGAGAGGTGGCTGTTGCAGTCAGCCGCGTTGACGAGGGCCGACCGACCTCAGGGCCGCTGCTCTAGGAACCTGCGGTGCGGGTGCCCTCCGGCACCACAGGGTGAGCCTTGATGTAATCGATGATCTCTGAGTAGATGAAGCGGTATACCCGCGATCCCGGCAACTGGTAGGCAGGTAGCCGACCCTCCCTGGCGTATTTTCGCACCATCTGAACATTCATCTGCAGCAGTTCCGCCACTTGGGCTGTGTCAATTACCGATGGGTAATCACTTCCTCGGCTTTGTGAGCTTTCTACCATCTTCTTACCTCATGTTGTAGCTATAGAAATCTGCCTACATCAGTTAGCGAATAGTCAAGGACCGGCAGTCGGTTTTTTTCGCGAGTAGGCAGAAAACACCGGCAGCCTGCGGTGAAAGGGCTTCCCATCGGCCTTCCGCCTGTGGCATCGCCATGCACCAATTGCAGGCAAAGGCAGCCCCGACCGGATTCGAACCGGCGTTACCGGCTTGAGAGGCCGGCGTCCTAGGCCACTAGACGACGGGGCCAACAAGGCCGGATGATACCCGACCCTGGCTCGGGGGGAAGGACTCGAACCCTCAATAACAGGGCCAGAACCTGTCGTGTTACCAATTACACCACCCCCGAAGGCGAACCTCATCATAGCAGCGTGTCAGGAAAGTGGATAACAGAACTGGTCGCATGCAGGCCATGCACACCCTGGTTCCCGTCCGCAAGGTTCCGGCCCACTCCCGATAGGGCGATGTTGGCTGCCCGCGCATTGTTCAGATGAGCGGAGCCAGCGGGGGGAAGATCTGATTCGGGGTTCGCCAATGTAAAATATCAACATAGCATGGACCAATAATCACATCAAAACCACTGCTACGTTGCGCCCAACAACCTTCGCTGTCGCGGAAGCGTCAGGCACTGCACATTCCCATAGAATTGGGGTCGTGGGGAACACCTCAGTGTCAATACAGATATCCGCCCCGGTGGATCAGGTGTGGGAGAAGTTATCCGACCTTGCGACCCATTCAGAATGGATGAGCGATGCCACCACCATTCTGTTCGACGGAGACCAACGTCGGGGAGTGGGGGTGGCCATGACGGTGCCCACCCGAGTGGGGCCGCTTCGGATCGTTGACACGATGGAGGTTGACGAGTGGGTCGAGAAGGAGCGCATCGGGGTTAAACACACCGGGCGGATCGGCGGCTGGGGCCGGTTCGAACTGTTTGGGGATCAGCACGGGAGCATCCTGGTGAGAAAGGAGCAACTCCACTTCCCCTGGTACATGGGCGGCCCGGTGATCGAGTGGTTTGCCCGACCCATTCTCCGTCGGATCTTTCGTGCCAACCTGGTCAGCTTCGGCAGGTGGGTGGAATCGGGATTGGAGCCCGGAGGTTAGGTTCCCCCGAAGGTGGCGCGACGTTTTTCGAGGAAGGCGGCCACACCCTCCCGGGCGTCATCGGTCCAAAAGGAGTCCAGGAAGGCCTGCCTCTCCACCTCCATGGCATCCCGCAGGTGGAGCCCCAATCCGCCGATCAGAGCGCGCTTGGCGGCACCCAGGGCCACGGTTGGCCCCTCGGCGTAGCGTCGGGCATCTTCCATGGCTCGGTCCAGCAACTCATCGGGGGGGAACACCTTGTCGGCCAAACCCAGTTCCTGGGCTTCGGCAGCCGGCACGAACCTGCCTGAGTAGACGATTTCCTTAGCCTTCTGGAACCCGACGATGCGGGCAAGCCGCTGGGTCCCACCGGCTCCGGGGATGATCCCCAGCTTGATTTCGGGTTGCCCCACCTGGGCGTCTTCGGCGAAGTAGCGAAAGTCACAGCCCATGGACAGTTCCAAACCCCCGCCCAGTGCATATCCGAAGATGGCGGCGATGGTGGGTTTGGCCAGTGACTCCAAACGCCAGATGGCGTCCACCAATTCATAAGCGAGGTTCTCGGTCATCTTGCCGGAGTCGTAGGCGGCTTGGAAGCCTTTGATGTCCGCCCCGGCGGCAAAATGGGGTTGCCCGGTCACCACCACCGCTCGGACGGCGGGATCCTCGGCCCTCCCGAAGGCTTCGTTCAGGTCGGTAGACAATTCCAACGAAAGGGCGTTGACCGGCGGACGGTTGAGACACACCACCGCCACCGAACCCTCCATCGAGTATTCCACCAATGACATGAGAGCCTCCGTTTTCCTTGACCGGCCGCTTGCGACTCCACCGAGATTACACACCGAAACGGGACGCATTTCCACGGCTCACTCACGTTGACCGGTCGACTCGCCTCTTATGGATCAGGTGATCGTCAAGATAAACCGCTTCAGACCATTGACTTTTGTTCCACCCCGCGACCAAACTGAAGAAAGCCAATCACTGACGGTCTGATCGGACGTCATCAGACTCGCCAGAGGTCGAAAACTCAAGAAAGGCGCGTTTCCAACCGCTATGCGTCAGCGCGCCACTGATGGCACGGTGGGGGCGGGGGTGGGCCCTTTCCCGGAGAATCTAAGCCAGATTTTCGCGAGATAGTGTCGTAATTCGGCGCGACTACCGTCCAGTAGCCACCACGTCAACGCCAGTGCGGCTCCTGAGCGCAACCCGCGCATGCCCCGGGGATGTCGCCCCGAGACTGCGCTCATCGGGCGGGGTATTCCAGGAAGGTGGCGCGATCCCAGGTGTCCAGTTGGTGAACCGCTATTCCGCTGTGGGCGATCGAGTACACCCATTCATCGATGACGATCACCCGCTGCGGGACAGCCCAGTCCACCTTCCTCCAATCCGAGGAGTCCTCTCCGACCGGCCCGTCCGAGAGGGGGCGCAACAGGTCCTCCAAGGCCAGGTCGCCAGACCTGACATCGACAACGGCCACCCCCGCATCCTGGCTGCTTTCATTGTCGTCCCACCAATATGCCCGATAGGGAATGAAAGCCCGATCATCGAAGAACAGAAAGGCCCGATGGTCGTTCTCCACGGGAGACCAACTGTATTCGGGTTCCAGCCCGTCGACCTCCAAGGGTCGGAGATGAGCGACGCGGATGGGGTCGGTGGGGTCGGAGACATCGAACAGCGAGACCTGCAGGCCTTCGACCCTGCCTTCCAGAGAGGCATCCTGACCCACTCCCAGCAGCAGGTCTTCCCCCACCGGGTGCAGGTATGAGGAGAACCCCGGAATCTTCAACTCTCCCAGCACCTGGGGGTCGGATGGATCAGAGAGATCCAAGGCATAGAGTGGATCGATCTGGCGGAAGGTGACCACATATGCGTCGGGTCCCATGAATCTCACCGAGAAGATGCGTTCCCCCTCTCCCAATCCCCACACCGACCCGATCTCATCCAGCAGGTCGCCGTCGGGGCGAAGCACCGTGACATGACTCTCCGAGTCTTCGGTCCACCACCAAGACGGCGAAGTGGTGGCCGCCACCCGCAAGTCACCCTGGTACTCGTCCATCGAGAATTGATTCAGCAAGAAACCGGAGACCTCCCCGCTGGCCTCGTAGACGGGCAGGTCAGTTGAGGACGTGTCGAATTTGTGGATCAGCGTGGTGTATCCGGTTGACTCCGCTTCCACGTCATCCTCTGCCAGAGCCTGCCAGTTGACCCACCGGGCAGTGGCCACATAGACGCTGTCGGCGGTGGCGTACAGGGTGTCTCCCTCCGCCACGACACTGGCCGCCGACCAGTCGGTTATTCCCGACGACAGATCGAACAGGAGGATGGAAAGGGTGTTCAAACCCGAGAACACACCCGGCGCCAGGACGTTGGAACAATCCACCAACTGGCCCCATTCGGGATTTCCCCCCTCGGGGGCCTGCAGAACGTAGGCCGGTAGCCAGTTCCCCAGGGTGGAGTTTCTCACCAGTTCCTTGTTTGCCTCGATGGCCTCCTGTTCGGCCCGCAAGCCGCTGCCCTGGGGATGCGCCCATTCGATCCCCACCGGATGGGAGGTGATCACCAGTCGCGCAACTCCATCGGACAGTCGAGAGCCGTTGTAGCTGCCGTCCACGCTCAGATCGGCCACCACCTGGGGAGAGGCCCGGTCGGAGATGTCGACCTGCACGATACGCGTCACAGGTCCCACCCGCCACTCCGAGGCAACCAGGAGCAGCATGTCTTGGTGGAGCAGCATCTCCTGGGGTTGGAAATCGACGATGATCGATGACAGATGTGTCACTGTCCCGTCGTCCACCTCCACAATCCGCAGCCGGCCATTGGTGTCCAGCAATGAGTAGATGTAGAAGCCGTCGGTCTTGACCAGATCGGCTTCATCCACACCCGCCACCTGCACGTTGGTGCCGGTGAAAGAAGGCGTTGACGACCCGGCGGAGTCATCGGCCATGGCCGCCTCCTCCATGACTTCCGCATCCATCGCGGCCATCCTAAAGATCTGGGGACCCCCGTCCAGCCCGTAGGGACCCACCAGTTCCAGGGCGTTGTCGATGTAATAGTCGAGGATCTCGTCACAACTGCCGAAGGTTCGCAGGCCCACCGTGACCAGCCTCGGACCGTCATCGCCACTGGTGGTCTGGGTGCCTGCCCCGGTGGTGGACGGCGGTTGCTCCTCAACGGTCGTCTCCACACTTGGAGCAGTCGTAGAAGTCTCCGGAGGGGTCTGGACTTCCACATCGGCGCTGCAGGCCGAGACCCACATCACCCCCACCACCATCAAAATAAGTAAACGTTTCATGATTAAGCCCCCTGGTTCTGCTGTCCCTCCCTTCCTGATCTCACCTTAGGCCCCGGCAGGTCTTATGTCCGGGGATTGGTCCTCCCCCTCTGCCTTTCAAGACGCCCAGGCCGCGAAAACGTTTCTTTCGTGGATCACCAACGGGCCGCTGCCGCCATCTCGCTCACCGCCGTGGCCAGTGCCCCTGCCGCATTCTGGGGATCGGAGGACTCCAGGACTCTGCGCACCAGAGCGGTCCCCACAATGAACCCGTCGGCCAGTCGGGCGGCCACCGCCGCCTGCTCGGGATTGGAGATCCCCACTCCCAGCACCACCGGGATGTCGGTGACGTCCCGGATCCGTTCCACCAACTCCTCCACCCGACTGCTCCACTCGCTCCTCTCGCCGGTCACTCCCAGGTTGGCCACCGCATAGATGAAGGTGGGCGACGCCTCGGCCACCGCCTTGATCCGCTTGTAGGTGGATGTCAGGGCCACGAACAACACCATTCCCAGGCCGTGGCGGCGGGCCGCCTCGCCCAGGGGTTGCGCTTCGTCAAACGGGAGGTCGGCGACGATCAGGCCTGCTGCCCCGGCTTCCGCCAGACGGTCGCAAAACCAGTCGGCTCCCCGGCGGAACACCGGATTGGCATAGGTCATGGCCAACGACGGAACGCCGGTGGTCTCCGATACCTCTCCCAGAATGGAGAGACTGCGGTCCAAGGTGGCTCCCGCCCCGATGGCCTGTTCACTTCCCCGGCAGATTACCGGCCCGTCCATAAGGGGATCCGAATAGGGGATGCCCACCTCGAATCCGTCGGCGCCGGCCTCGGCCATCGCCTGGAACATCGCAGGCGAGGAGCCCAGGTCGGGAAGGCCGGCGGTCAGAAAGGGAAGAAAAACCGACCGCTCCTCCCGGCGGGCGGTGACGAACAGGTCTGCGATCCGCTCGGCGCCCGAACGCATGCGGGCCGCCTCGGTCGACGAGGTCCGATCCGAGCTTTTCATAGCCTCTCCACCAGCATCTCCATGTCTTTGTCGCCCCGCCCCGACAGGTTGATCAACACGGTCTTGTTGCGAAGCGCCACCGCCTCCTTGGCAACCCATGCCACGGCATGAGCGCTCTCCAGGGCCGGGATGATGCCCTCAGTCCTGGCCAGAAGCCGCACTCCGTCCAGTGCTTCGCGGTCGGTGATGGAGACATAGCGGGCCAGTCCGGCCTCCTGGAAGTAGGAGTGCTCCGGTCCCACCCCCGGATAGTCGAGACCGGCCGAGATGGAGTGGGCCTCCAGCACCTGGCCGTCGTCGTCCTGAAGCATGTAAGTGAGAGCCCCGTGCAGAATCCCCGGGCTCCCCATGCCGATTGACGCCCCGTGCTGGCCGGTATGGATGCCCTCGCCGCCGGCCTCCACTCCCACCAGTTCCACCCCGGTCCCGGCCAGCGGCCAGAACATCCCGATGGCGTTGGACCCACCCCCCACGCAAGCCACCGCCACATCCGGCAACTGCTCCGATTGCCGAAGGATCTCCTCTCCGATCACTTTCTGCAATTCCCGCACCATCCAGGGGAAGGGGTGGGGACCCACCACCGAACCGATCACATACTGGGTCTCTTCCACGGTCCGGGCCCAGTCACGCATTGCCTCACTCACCGCGTCCTTCAGGGTTCCCGCGCCCGAGGACACCTCCACCACATCGGCCCCCAGGATCTGCATGCGGGAGACATTGGGAGCCTGGCGACGGATGTCCACCACTCCCATGTAGACCTGGCACTCCAACCCCAGCACCGCCGCTGCGGTTGCGGTGGCCACCCCGTGCTGTCCGGCGCCGGTCTCGGCGATGATACGCGGTTTGCCCATCCGGTGCGCCAGCAGACCCTGTCCCAGGGCGTTGTTGATCTTGTGGGCGCCGGTATGAGCCAGATCCTCACGCTTCAGCCACACTTCGACCCCCAACCGTTCGCTGAGGCGGTGGGCGGGGTAGAGCGGCGTGGGACGGCCCACGTACAGTTCCAGCAACCGGTTGTATTCCCCCACGAACAACGGATCCGCCCAAGCCGCCGCGAACTCCTCCTCCAACTCCTCCAGGGCCGCCATCAAGGTCTCGGGAGCGAAACGGCCGCCGTACTCCCCGAAGCGACCTCTTCGGTCGGGGCGGTGCAGTCGGGGTTTCATAGTCTCTTGGCCTCTTTCACGAAGGAGCGGATACGGGCGGGGTCTTTGACTCCCAGTGAGGACTCTAGATGAGAGGAAGCATCAACGCCCCACGGTTGCAGTCTATTCACCGCTTCAGCCACATTGTGGGGCGCCAAACCTCCCGCCAGCACCCATTTTCGGCCAATCTGGGGGACCCTTCCATAGTCAAAGGAGCGACCGGTCCCTCCGTGGCGGCGGGAGTCAGCCGTGTCGAGAATGGGGATCTGAGCGGGGGGCACCCCGTCCACGCAGACCCTTTGGCTACCCACCTTCACCGGCCTCAAGACCCTCAGCCCGTGACGGACGGCCGCTTCGGCGGCTTCGGCCCCGTGTCTCCCGTGAGGTTGCACTCCCCACGCGCCCACCTGCTCCGCCAGTCCAATCAGGTCCCCGGGGGTTTGGTCCACCGTCACCAGAACCCCGGGTATCTGGGCGGCGCCCGCCAGGTACTCGGCATTCTCCACCGAGATGCAGCGGGGCGTCCCTTCGGCCAGCACCATCCCGAAGGCATCGGCGCCCGCCTCCGAAGCCGCCTCCAGATCCGCCAACGTCGACAGCCCGCACACCTTGACCCACACCATCAGGGGGTGACACCTCGCATTCGGGAGACCAGATCGCCGGGACTGCGCGCCAGCACCAAGGCCTCACCCACCAGGACGGCGTCGTACCCCGCCTCGGCCATCTGCGCCGCCTGCGCCGGAGTGTGGATGCCGCTCTCGGCAATTCGTACCTCCACATCCCCCAGTAGCGGGGCCAGCCGCACCGACGTTGCCAGATCCACGTTGAAGTCGCGAAGATCGCGATTGTTGACCCCCACGATGCGGGCGCCGGCCGTGATGGCGCGCCGGGCCTCGGCGGCATTGTGCACCTCCACCAGCGCCGCCAAGCCCGCCTCGGCGCTCGCCTCCAACAGTTCCACCAACCGGCTGTCGTCCAGGATGGCCACGATCAACAGCACCGCGTCGGCGCCGATCCGGGCCGCTTCCCACACCTGGGCGGCGTCCAGCGTGAAGTCCTTGCGCAACACCGGGATGTCCACCGCCTCGGCGACCATGGTCAGATCCCGGTTGGAGCCGCCGAAGTGATCCGGTTCAGTCAGCACCGAGACCGCCGAGGCGCCAGCCTGCTGGTATATCCGGGCCTGTTCCACCGCATCCAGCCCAGCAGCCAGCACTCCCCGCGAGGGTGATCGCCTCTTCACCTCCCCGATCACTCCCAGTCCCGGTTCACCCAGAGCGGACGCCAACCCCCGGGCTGTCCGGGGACTCTGCGGGTCAACTCCCTCCCGTTCCTTGAGTTCTGCTATCCGCCGTTGGGTGGAGGCGATTATCTCATCCAGCATCACCCTGCGATTCTACGAAGTCCGGCCCCCCTGAAACCCGGGACGGCGCCAAGAAGGGCCCCGAACCAACTCTCAACTGAGCAGGGTCCCGTTCCGATCGACTTCGAAAGAGACCCTCAGAACCCGAAAACCCGCCGGCAGGCCCGGGCGGCCCGATCACTGTCACCGCCTTGGGGAACCAACTCGAAGGAGACCAACCCGTCATACCCCTGGGCTTCCAGCACTCGACGCAGATGAGCGTAGTTGATCTCCCCGGTGCCGGGCTGTCCCCTCCCCGGCACGTCGGCCACATCGAACCTGCCCATCCACGGCAGCGCCGCAAGAAGGTTGTCGGTGAGCCGCCCTCCGGACAGTTGCTGGTGAAAGCAGTCGAACGCCAACCGGACCCGGGGGTGATCCACCGCCCGGCACACAGCCACCGTCATGCCCACCTCATCCCAAAAGTACCCCGGGACGTACACATTATTAATGGCCTCCACCCCCAGGGTGATCCCGGTTCCCTCCACCAGTTTCACAGCCTCTGCCAACCCGTCCACGCAAGACTGGAAACGGGCCTGCCAGGTGAGTGGGGGCGGCTTGACGATCACCCCGCCCGGGCCGATTCCATCACTGAAAGTGTGCAGTTGGGTGGCTCCCACCCGCTCGGCCACCTCCACGGAGGCAGCCAACTCCTCCAACACCTGCCCGCGTTGGGAAGGGTCGGCCAGGCCCCCCTGACGATGCCCGAAGAAGCCTCCCAGAGCCACGCCCTCGGACCGACAGACCTCGCCCAACTCGTCGATGTCCACATCCCTCCAATCCCACAAGTCCACCTGATCGAAGCCATGGGACCCCGCTTTGCGGACCCGGTCGGGAAAGGAAAGCTCAGTCCACATGAATTGCAGACTGACCCCGTGTTTCATCACACCCCTCCCACCGTGGCGCCCCCGTTGACCAACAGCGTCTGTCCGGTGATCATCCGGGCTGCCGGTGAGGCAAGGAACACCACCGCTTCGGCGATGTCGGGCGGCAGAATGGCTTCGGTGATCATCTGACCCTCCGCCACCAACCGCAGGTACTTCTCGGGGATCTCGGCGGTGGTGATCTCGGTGGTGACCAGTCCCGGCCCCACCGCATTCACGGCGATGCCGAACTGGCCCATCTCCCGGGCAAGGCTGCGGGTCATCACCGAAACCGCCCCCTTGGAAGCCACGTAGTGCATCAGGTTGGACATCCCGAAAGTGATCACGTTGGAGGAGAGGTTCACCACCCGTCCTCCCCCGATGACCTTCATGGGTTCCAGCACCTCCCGGCAGAGCAGGAAGATGGAGTCCACGTTCACCTCCATCACCCGGCGCCACTCGGCCAACTCGATCTCCCAGAAGGGCCGACGCGGTATCCCTGCGAACAAACCGGCGTTGTTGATCAGAATGTCCAGGCGACCGTTGCGATCCGTCACCTGCCGGACCGCCGTCTTCACCCCTTGTTCGTCGGTAACGTCGACGACTTGGAACCGGGCCCCACCACCGGCGGCCGCGATGGAGTCAACTGTCTCCGAAGCCGGGGCCAGGTCGAAGATCTCCACCGTCGCCCCCCGGGACGCCAGAGCTTCTGAGATCCGGCGCCCGATGGCCCGGGCGCCGCCGGTGACGATCGCCACCTGTCCGGACAGGTCTTCGAGGTCGTTTCCTGATTGCATGCCTTCCTCCTTCTGTGGCTACTCCACGAGGACCAGCACCGTGCCGACATCCACCGTCTCGTCTTCCTCCACCAGGATGCGGACCACCGTCCCCGCCACCGGCGATTCCAGGTCCACCTCCACCTTCTCGGTCTCCACCACCCCGATCACATCACCCACTTCTATCCGGTCCCCCACCTCTATCTCCCAGGAGACAATGGTGCCCTCCTCCATGGTCAGGCCCCACTTGGGCATCAGGATGTCTCGGGTCATTGGGGGTCTCCCTTCTATTGGTGGTCCCTGGCGATCAAACAGGCGTGAGCCGGCCTGGTGATCCCTTCACAGTGGCCCGGATACCCTCGGCGATCCGGGCGGCGTCGGGGATGACGAAGCCTTCCAACTCCGGCGCGTATGGCATGGGGGTGTTGGCGCCGCACACCCTGGTGATCGGCGCCCCGAGCAGGTCCCACATCTCTTCCGCCGCTATGGCGGCTATTTCAGCGCCCACTCCTCCCCGGCGCGGGGCTTCATGAGCCACCAGAAGTCTTCCCGTCTTTCGAAGCGAATCCGACAGCAACCGGCGATCGAAAGGAACCAGCGAGCGGGGATCCAGCACCTCCACGGAGATCCCTTCCTCCTCCAACCTCTCCGCCGCCTCCAAAGCCGCATAGAGGGTGTGCAGGTACGAGACCACCGTGACATCCTCTCCTTCCCGCACCACTCTGCCCTCCCCCAACGGCAGAGGATCGACCTGGTCGGGAACCTGATCGGACCTCCCGTAGAGAAGCTTGTGCTCGAACACCATCACCGGGTCGGGGTCCCGGATTGCAGCCTTCACCAACCCCTTGGCGTCGGCGGCGTTGGAGGGCGCCACCACTTTCAACCCGGGAGTGTGCACGAACCAGGCTTCCAGACTCTGGGAGTGTTGGCCGGCGGTTGATCCCGCCGTCCCGGTCACCATCCTCACTGTCACCGGAACCCCGATCCGGCCCCCGGTCATGTACGAAGTCTTGGCCGCCTGGTTCACCAGCATGTCCATGGCCAGCGTCACGAAGTCCCCGAACATCACCTCCACCACCGGGCGCGCTCCCACCAGTGCGGCGCCGACCGCTGCCCCGACGATGGCTTCCTCGGAGATCGGGGTGTCGAACACCCGGTCGGGCCCGAACTTCTTGAACAACCCCCGGGTGACCCCGAACACTCCCCCTGCCTCACCGATGTCCTCCCCGATCAGAAAGACCTCGGGGTCTCTCTCCATCTCCTCGGCCAGCGCCTCTGCGATCGCCGCCCCGTACCGCAGTTTCCTCATCGCAGCGCCATTCCCTGATGAGTCTCGGTGTACACGTCCTCCAGTGCCTCACCCGGTTGGGGATGAGGACTCTGCTCGGCAAAGCGGGCTGCCCCGTCCAAGCGGTCCTCCACCGCCTGGCGCACTTCCCGAAGCACCGAGTCATCGACTCCCCGGTCCCGGAGGTGCTTTGCGAACACCACCAGCGGATCCCGGGCCATCCACTCCTCCAGTTCTCCGGGTGGGCGGTAACGGGCCATGTCCCCCTCGTAGTGACCGCGGTGACGATAGGTGCGGGCTTCGATCAAGGTGGGACCCTCCCCTGCCCGGGCCCGATCCACCGCTTCTTGGGCGGCCTTCCGCACCTCCAAGACGTAGTTTCCCTCCACCACCACCTCCATGGCGTAGGAATCGGCCCGCCGGGCGATCTCGGTTATGGGCTGGTGCTTGTGCTGGGGAGTGAACTCGCCGTAGAAGTTGTTCTCGCACACAAACACGACCGGCAGCAACCAGAGGGCAGACAGATTGAGCGACTCGTGGAAACTCCCCTCATTGGTGGCCCCGTCCCCGAAGAATGAGACCGCCACCCGCTTTTTTCCCTCCCGTTTCTTCTGGAGTGCGGCGCCGGTGGCCAGCGGTATCCCTCCTCCCACTATGCCGTTGGCCCCCAGGAACCCCAGTTCCGCATCGATCATGTGCAACGACCCTCCCTTGGCGCGGTTGTAACCGTCCTGCCGGGCATACAACTCGGCGTACATCCGGTTGGGTTCGGCGCCCCGGGCCAGCATGTGACCATGCCCCCGATGGGTGCTGGTGATCACGTCCCCCTCCTCCAACGCGGCGCACACCCCCACCGCCACCGCTTCCTGGCCGACATAAGGATGCAGGAAACCGGGGATGAATCCCTGCTGGCGCAGATGGGCAGCCCGTTCCTCGAACCGCCGGATCAGATACATCGAACGGAACAGTTCGATGTCGTGGTCAAGATTCATGTTCCGCCCGGTCATCCTGTTTCATGGTAGAGGCTTGATGCAGCCCCAATGCCGAAGCTGCCCGAGTCCCAAACCTCGTCTGCTGCGGAGACGAGGGCTATCATCGCCCAGGCTCGGTCAACCCTTGTTCGGCGGCCCGCCAACCATCGGAAGGGCTCTGACAACGGCCGGGGCCTCCCCACCCTCCCAAAGGACCTGCACTCCATCACCGGGATCGGCGCCCCGCCGGATCAGGGACAGTGCCACCGGCGCCCGAACCTCCAAGGACTCTGCAACGGAGGTGACTCTTCCCACTTTCCGATCATCTTTGCGCACTTCCGCTCCTTCGGGGGGGCGGATGTTGGTCGTCAGTTCCAACCCCCGCAGGGTGCGGTTCACTCGCCCCCGGCTGTCGATTCGGGCCGCCAGTTCCTGGCCCAAGAAGCAACCCTTGGTGAACGAGATGGCGGCTTCCGCCAGTTGACCGGTCTCCTGGGGGATGGTCCGCTGATCCAAATCGATGCTTGCCGAGGGCTCGCCGGCCTCCACCCTCACAGCCCGCCAGGCCAACTCTCCCACCGGATGGGCGCCTGCCGGGGAATCTGCGGTGAAGAAGATCCGGGGAAGATCAGCCAACGCCGCCGCAGCGCGGAAGTCCTCTCCGTCTCTCATCCATTTTCCATCCCCGACGGCCTCCCACCAGGGACAGTCGGGGCCGACCAGGGCCGAGACCACCCGGGAACCGACCCGGATCTTCGCTTTGACGCGAATCCGGTAGTAGCCCAGCATCTCGGCCAGTTCCATCCCCTCCCCCGCCTCGCAGATCAGACCCAGACCCCGGTCGTCCTTGAGTATCCAAAGCACGAAGCGCACCATGCCTCGCGGAGTCAGGAAGAAGGACCGGCACACCCCCCCAGACGGCAACGACTCCACGTCTGCGCTGACCAGTCCCTGCATGAAGGAGACCGCGTCGGGACCCTCCACCCAGACCACCTCCCAGAGCCCGGCGACCAATCCGCACCCTCTGCGAAGCGCCAGGTATTCGGCCGTCACGTTCCCGAAGCTGTCGGGCAGTTCACCCGATCGGACAGGTAGTGTCACAACAGGCCTCCGGCTCAGTCCCGTGCCGCCATGGCGATGGCCACCAGCGGCGCCGCCGCCTTGTTCATGGTCTCCTCGTATTCGAGGTCGGGTTGGCTGTCGGCCACCACACCGCCTCCGGCCTGAACCCAGGCCGTCCCGTCTGCCACTATCACGGTGCGCAGGCAGATGGCGGTGTCCATGGTGCCGGAGAAGTCGATATAACCGACCGCACCGGCATAGGGACCGCGGGCCACCGGTTCCAGTTCGTCGATGATCTCCATGGCCCGGACTTTCGGAGCACCCGACACCGTCCCGTGCGGGAAGGTGGCGCGGAGCACATCCACCGGGCCCACCTCGGGCCGAAGCGTTCCCGACACCGCCGAGACGATGTGCATCACGTGGCTGTAGCGCTCGATGACCATCAGGTCGTCCACCTGCACGGTTCCGAACTCGCACACCCTGCCGACGTCGTTTCGAGCCAGGTCGATCAGCATCACATGCTCGGCCCGCTCTTTGGGATCGGCCAGCAATTCTTCTGCCAGCGCGGCATCCTCGTCCGGCGTGGCGCCCCGGGGACGGGTGCCGGCGATGGGACGGGAGTAGACCGTCCCGTCGCGGACCCGGGTCATCAACTCCGGTGAGGACCCGACCACCTCGACCCCGGGAGACCGCACATAGAACAGATAGGGAGACGGGTTGATGTGGCGAAGTGCCCGGTAGATGTCGAAGCTGTCGCCTGCGAACGGCACCGTGAGCCGCTGGCTCGGTAGCACCTGGAAGACGTCGCCGGCCCACACGTAGTCCCGGGCCTTCACGACCGCGGCTTCGTATTCGGAACGGGTGAAGGTGGAGACGAACGGGGGCGTGGGGGGCAGGTCGGGGACCACCGGCTGCATTTGGTATTCGAGGGGCGCAGCCAGCCGAGCCATGTCCTCGGACAACCGGTCCACCGCCTCCCGATAGTCGGACTCGGGATCTTCGCCCACATAGATGTTTCTCATCAGGGTGATGTTCTGCGTGAAGCGATCCATGGCCGCCAGCCCACCCAGGAAATGCCACAGCATCTCTGGAAGTTGCCGATCGTCGGGAGGTCGGTCGGGCAGGTTCTCGACGTAGCGGACGCAGTCATAACCCAGATACCCCACCATCCCCGAGTACAGCGGTGGGAATCCCGGCATCTGGGGTATCGAGAACTGACGGTGCAACTCCTCCACCACCTCCAGCGGATTGCCGGGCGGAACTTCCAGGTCTATGCCGGATATCTCAGCCTTTCCGTCGCGGGAGGTGAGGATGAAAGCGGGATCCCAGCCCACAAACGACCACCGGGCCCACCTCTCTCCCCCCTCCACCGACTCCAGCAGGAAACCGGGGTCATCGCCGGCCAGTTTCTCGAACACCGTCAGCGGAGTCTCACGGTCGCCCACCAGGTTCACCGCCAAGGGAACCACCCGGCAGTGTGAGGCCATGTCCAGGTACTCCTCAAGGGTGGGGGTGATTGCAGGGTCGTTCATGTCCAAGGGGATGGCTGGGTGGGAATCGGGGGGCTCAGAGTCTTGGTGTTGATCAGATTTCCGTCAGGTTACTGAGCAAGGGAAGCGCCGCGAACAGGTTGGAGATCACCCTCGACAACCAACTGAGCCCATTGAACATCATCAGCACCCCGAAGGCGGTCATCAGGACCCCGGCCACGATGATCAGGGGGCGGCTGATCTTTCTCACCACCGCCAGGGCGCTGAAGGCCTTGGAGAGGCCGATCCCCGACAGAACGAAGGGAACGCCGATGCCCAGCGAGAAGACGAACAGCAGGAACATCCCCGCCAGGACGGTGTTCTGGGAGGCAGCGATCGCCAGCACCCCGCCCAGGATGGTGCCGATGCAGGGCGACCATCCGAAACCGAACGCCGCCCCCAACACCACCGGAGACAGGAACCCGAAACGGGCGTTTACCACATGGAAGCGGCGCTCCCGGGCAAAGAAGGCGAATATGCCCCGGTTGGAGAAGGACATTCCCACCATCACCACACCGAATATGGCGATGACCGCCCCGGCGATCCTGGTGACTACCAATTGATTCTGCAGCAGGAACCTGGAGATGGAGGTGGCGCCGGCGCCCTGCGCCACGAAGATGATGGTGAACCCCGCCACGAACAGCAGCGTCGCCCGCAGCATCTTGGAGGTGGAAGCCGCCCCGGTCTGCAGGTCGGCCACCGAGTACCCCGACACCATGGCAAGGTAACCGGGTAGCAGCGGTAAGACGCAGGGCGATATGAAAGCCAGCAGGCCTCCTCCGAATGCCACTGCCAACTGCAGTGCCAATGCCATGTCCAAGAAATCCATCAAAAGTCCCTTCCGAGGGGTCGTCTGTCGCGGGGCAGGGTCGCCTGGCTGGAATTCTATCTAGCAGTTGTCCCTATCCACTTCGCTAAACCTCGTCGCCCTCCCCACAGGAAGACACAAAAGCGGGCAACCATCATGGTGATGATCGCCCACCACACTCCCGCAAGCCCCCCTCCCAACGCCGCGGAGGCCCAGAGCACTGCGGCCGCCGCCACCAGGGCCACCCCGGTGGAGGTTGCCAGCAGGCGCCCCGCCAGCACCGCCATGAGGACCCCGTCGGCCACGAACACCAGAGCGGACAGCGGTTGCATCAAGGCGGCATGAGCCACCACGCCGGTCACGGTCTCCGCAACGGCCGGATCGTCGGTAAACCAGCCGCCCAGCCAAGGAGCGGCGATCAACAGCGAGGCGGCGATCACCCCTCCCATGAGCAGCCCCCACCACAGCAGGCGCCTGGTTACCTGGTGCGCTCCCTCCACGTCCCCGACGCCACCAGAGCCTGCCCGGCAATGGCCACCGAATCGAGGGTGAAGGAGCAAAGCGCCCACACCTGGATCAAGATCTGGTGGGCCGCCACCTCCACCGTGCCCACCCGGGCTGCGGCCGCCACGGTCATGGTGAGGGTGCCGACCAGGAACACTGCCCGCAGCGCCAGCACCCCTCCCGTCCCCCAGAACCGCAGCAGCCCACTCCAACCCGCCAGCCGAAGGGACCACCCTTCGCGGCGAGCCCGCCCGGAAAGGAGGAGGAAGAAGCAACCGGTCCCCAGCCACTGTGCCCAGACGGTGGCCCAACCAGCGCCGGCCAGCCCCCATCCCAATCCGAAGATGAGCAACGGGTCCAACGCCGCGTTGAAGACGTTCACCCCCACCGACACCCACATCGGCGTCTTGGTGTCCTGATGGCCGCGGTAGATCCCGTGGGAAACCAGATTGAGCAGTGCGGCTGGAAAGGCCAGGGACCGGATGCGCAGGTATTCCACGGCCGGAGCCCTCACCTCCGCAGAGGCCTGCATCAGGTCGATCAGTGGGCCTGACGCAGTCCAGAACAAGATGAATCCCATCACCCCCAGGACCGCAGCGGTGAACACCGCCTGGCTGGCCACCCGGCCCGCCCCGACGCGGTCTCCTCTCCCCAGGCTTTGGGCGACCATGGGGGTGGTGACGAACGCCAGGGCATTGCAGATCGCAAAGGCCATCCCGAACAGGGCGGCGTCCACTCCCAGAGCGGCCAGTTCCACCCTCCCCAGCCGGCCAACGAAAGCGGTGTCCACCAAGGAGAGCAGCGGGTCGGCCACCAGGGCGGCCAGGGCCGGGGCAGCCAGAGCCAGGATGCGACGGTCCCAGGTTCGCTTCGGGTCCCCAGTCACGGACTCCGCCTGTGTTGGTCCGACCGGGCGAAGCAGGCAGTCTTCAGGACCGCGCCGGCCAGTCGCATAGCCCGTCCCGCGTCATCTCACACTCCTCGCATCGTGGTGAGCGGGCATCGCAGACGTCTCTGCCGAACTGGATGAATCTCATGGAGACGCCGGTCCAGGCTTTGGTCGGATAGAGGGCTTTGAGATCTGTCTCGATCTTGGCCGGGTCGGTCTGGGTGGTCAGGCCGATGCGCCCCGTGACCCGCCGGACATGGGTGTCGACCGCGATGGCCGGAATGTCAAATGCCTCGGCCAGCACCACGCTGGCCGTCTTCCTTCCCACCCCCCGCAGGGTGACCAGTTGCTCCAGATCGGTTGGCACCACTCCTCCGAATCTCTCGGTGAGATCTCGGGACAGTTCCACGATCGACCGGGCCTTCTGGCGGTAGAAGCCGGTGGAGAACACCGCCTCCTCCACATCTTCGAGATTCGCCTCGCCCAGATCCTGGGCGGTGGGCCATCGGCGAAACAGTCCCGGCGTCACCCGGTTGACATTCTCGTCGGTGGTTTGAGCGGACAGCACGGTGGAAACCAACAGTTGCCAGGGGTTGCGATAGTCCAGCGCCGTCTGCGCAGCCGGATAGCGCCGTACCAGCCGATTGAGCACCGCCCGCGCCTTTCCCCGCTGGGCGGGTGTGGGCGCCTTACCGTCCGAAAGGAACTTGGATGCCACTCGAATGTGATGCTAGTTACGTCGTTGCGTACAGATAGCGCCCAGAGGGTTCGAAGACCCACCCAAACTCCCCTATCATCACACCACCCGGGGCATGAAAAGCAGCAATATCACCGTTAACAAACTGATTGCGCAAGTGCGCAGTTATTACGGCGAGGGTTGCTTCGCCTGTGGCCAGGCCAATCCTCACGGACTTCGAATGGAGGGATTCGGAGTCCAGGACAGATACGCCGTCGCCGAATTCAAGCCTCGCGCCGAACACCGCGGGACCGAAGGCACCCTGCACGGAGGAGTCGTCACCACCACCCTGGACGAGATCTCCGTGTGGGCGGCGATTCTCACCTATCAGACCATGGTTGTCACCGGCAGGCTCGAAGTGAAGTTCCGGCGTCCCGGGAAAGTGGACGATCCCAACCTGTGGACCCGGGGCCGCGTGGAGGAAAGACGCGGCAAACGCCTGGTGATCTCTGCCCAACTGCTCTCCGGTTCCACGGTCTGCGCCTCGTCGACCGGTCTTTTCATAACCACCCAGACCCTGGAGGAAATGGGCATCCTCACACCTGGCGACTAGAGTTTCAGCCGCCACCGGCCGGGTCAAGACCAGGTCTGTGTCATCTCTTTGCCGCTACACACCGCCGACCTGATCGAGTCGCGAAGGTTCCCCAGCAAGAAACCTGCCAAAACGCTTGACTTTTGTCACAGGGGTGTTGCATATTGATGTGTACAAATATGAGTGTGCGGTCCGGATCGCTGTCATCAGAGTGAGGGTTCTGCTCTGGGATGAGCAGTTGCTGTTTTACGGTTGGTTCGTCCTGGGGTGTGGACCTGTTTTAGCCGGTTACTGAAGTTCTTTCGGTTCGGATTGGCTTGTGCCTGTCCGAATTTGTTCTGGCGGTCAGGAGGCGGCGGGTCGGGAGGGGATTCCCTTTTTGGGGGACCGACCCGGGTGGGAAGCGGCAAAACCTGGGGTAGCCGTCCCCGAACTCCCTGTCATCTATAGTCGGTTACCGATCCGATCTCTTCTACAGCGTCGATCGGGGTGGTCGACGAAAGGGAGAGGCTTTGAAGTCTGCAACATCCTCCAGTTCGACCCTGCGGTGACAGCCGCCCAGAGGCTGACGGACCAGACGAGGGTGAACAGGCTCAGCGAAGGGTTGACCCGCCGGGCGGGGTCGGTATGGGGCGGTGGGGTTGGGGAAGCTGAGGGGCGAAGTGGGGTTTGTCTATTTGCGTTGTTTGATGGGGCGTTTGCGTCTGCGCCGGTATCTGGGGTTGGGTTGTCGGGGCGGTCGGCCTGGTTGTCGGGCCGGTCGGCGGAGGTAGTAGGTGCCGGTGGGGGTTTGTTCCACTGTCCAGTCCTGATCATGCACCATGTGGTGGCACCGGGTGCATAGCAGGGTCATGTTGTCAATGTTGGTGGGGCCTCCGTCCTGCCAGTGGCGTATGTGATGGGCCTGACACCAAGAGGCCTTGGCGCCGCACCCCACACAGTGTTTGTCGCGGGCGACCAGCGCGGCGCGTTGGGGTCCGCTGGCGGTCCGCCTGGCTCTTCCCAGGTCCAGGGGTGTGGAAGAACCCGAGAAGATGGCGGGCAGAACCTGAGCATCACACGCCAGACGACGCAACGTCCCCGCCGGTACCGGGGTACCGTCCCCCAGGCGGGGATTGCCCAACCGGCCGGCGACCGTGTCGTAGTCGGCGATCACCAACAGTCGCACATCCTGAACACCACCATCCTTGCGTTGACGGGTGACCAGTTCTGCTATGGCGTCGGCCATCCGCTGACCCGCCGAAACCCGACTCCGGGGGTCCTCGCGGTGCCACAGGTCGTTCATCATCGCCGAAACCGCGGTTTCTATCTGAGCGCCGGTGACCGGATCGAACCGCCCGTACAACACGGTCATCCCATCGTGCAGGTCAGTGGTGATCTTGGCGAACCGGCGGGAACGCTGAAACACCAACTTGGAAACCCCATCATCCTCAGCACGCCGTTGTTCGTGCTTGCGGACCGTGGCCGCGAACTTGTCAGGAGACTGAGAACGAGCCTCGTCCAACAGTTGCTCCTCGTCAATGGTTCCCCGCTGGTTGGCACCCACCAGAATCCGAACGTTTTCAGGGGAGATGTCACCCTTGTGGAAACCCTCCCGGGTCCTGGGCAATTCTTCCAACCCCCCAGCAACAATCACTTCCGACCGGGCCCGGCGGCGGCTCAACAACCCGTCCTCTCGTAACACCGTCTCCACCAGTTCGGTTCCGTGGCGTCGCTCCAACTCGGCCGCCGCCTCCGCACGGGCCGCCGCCGCCTGGTTCTGCACCCGGACAGTCGACCGAATACGCCGCCGCAACTGCTCAGACGAAGCATCGGACACCGGCAACGTGGGTGCCAACCACCGCCCCCGATTGACCACTCCCGGTGTTCCGTTCACATACTCCCTGTCCATACCAACCACCATGGACCAGGCATGTGACAAAACAACACCACCACACCCCAACCTGTGCAAACAAACACTAAGGAGTCAACTGTGGGACCAAACAGGATCTGCTGTTCCGAGTCTCCCATCTAGTGGGAGGAGTAATCGCAGGTACCTTCCCGGCCAGGTCCTGCACCACCGGTCTGACGGGATGGCTACTGGGAAGAAGAGCCTCCCTGCTCCCGTTCTGCCCACCGCAGTCCCCGGCGGGCGAGGCGGATGCCCACCGCCACTGCGCCCATGCCCAATCCCACCAACCCGGTGAGCCGCACCACCGGAACAAAGGGAGCAGCGCACAGCCATACCCCGTCAGGGCAGATTCCAAACCCGCTGCCGCCCCGGGCCAGATCCAGTGCGGCCAGCAAGGGTATAACCGCCAGGGCGATGGCGGTCACCACCAAGGCGCCGATCAGTATGCGAAAGAATCCTGTGGTCATAAGGCAGATACGGTACCGCAATGGTCGGACTCCATATCATTATTAGCTCCCATGGCCTACTACCAAGAGTCCTTCACCGAGCAGGAGCGGGCCGTGCTGAGCCGCTTCTTCACCAATCTCGACGGACCGGTGTTCGCTCTTATCAACCTGCCCGAGGTTGTAAAAGGAGCACTCTTCGCCCGCTACAGCCGGACCCACAAATCTCTGCGCCGGTTGTTCTTGGACGAATTCGTGACCGATCCCTCGGTCGGGATAGAGGCCATCGCTACCGAGATGGACCGCGAAGACCCCCTCATCAAGCTCAAGAGAGCCGAAGACCTGTACCGGCGAGTCTTCTATGAGTACGGTGACGACTCGGTCGCCCAGTTGGGAGGGGTGCATCTTGCTTGCGAGCAGGCATCAAACCTGTTGACCAAGGTCCTGGAGTGGGGACGCCTGGCGGCGTACCTCGAGCAGTCCACCCGGTACATCAGCTACGACCAGCGCCTAGGGGGAAGGTATCGCTACTTCGTCCCGGCCGATATCGAGGAATCGTCGCTGCGGGAAGACTACCTGGCGATGATGGAGCGACTGTTCGACACCTATCGGGAGATGCGCCCGGTGATGATCGACTACTTCACCAAACGCCACCCACGCAAAGAGGGAGATCCAGCCTGGGTGCATCGGGCCGCCATCCGGGCGAAGGCATTCGATTCCATCCGTGGGCTGCTCCCCGCCTCCACCATCTCCAACGTGGGAATCTACGCCACCGGCCAGGCATACGAAATGGCCATGATCCGGATGCAGTCCCACCCCTTGCGGGAAATCCAGGATTACGGGTCGATGATGCTGGCCGAGCTTCGCAAGGTGATTCCCTCCTTTCTCACCAGAGTTGACCTCCCCGACCGGGGAGTGTTATGGAGTAACTACCTCGCCGACACCAATGCGCGGCTCGAAGAGATGGCCCACCGCCTCGGGATCCGGCCGGCCCCAGCTCCCGAGGTGGCCCTCACCGATTGGGACCCTGACGCCGAACGGAAACTTGCCGCCGCAGCTCTCTACGGGGTATCGGAGCTCCCGGATGCCCAGCTGCGAGAGGCCGTGGACCAGATGCCATCCGAACAGGTCACCGAGTTGATCGCTTCTTTGGTTGGAGAACGTGGCAACCGGCGGCACAAGCCGGGAAGGGCCATGGAGCGCAGCTACTACCGCTTCGACGTACTGTGCGATTTCGGAGCCTTTCGGGATCTGCAGCGCCATCGGATGATGACCATCGAATGGCAACCGCTCACCACCCGGCTTGGCCACGAAAGACCGGAGGAACTCTCCGACGCCGGCTTGGACGGCCTCTGGGACCGCACCCTGCAGGAAGCCGCACAGTTCTACGAACAAGTACGGGCGTCAATGGGTCGCCAAGTCGCCCAATACACAGCGCCTTTCGCCTATCGCATCAGGTTCATGATGGAGATGAACGCCCGCCAGGCGTTGCACCTGATCGAGCTGCGCACGCAGCCCGCCGGCCATCCCAACTACCGGCGTGTCTGTGTCGAGATGCACCGCCAGATCGCCGAGGTGGCCGGTCACACCCGCATCGCCGACGCTTTCAAGTATCTCAACACCGAGGGTGTTGACCTAGAAAGGCTGGAAGATGGGCGCCGAGTAGAAAGAAGTCTTTTGGGACAAACGCGGCCCTTGCCGCTGGAGTTTTGACCTCTAACCGTCCAGCGGTTTGCGCAACATGGGGTAGCCATCAACATTTCTCGATGGGAACTGACGAGCGTCAGCACAGAAGATCAGTAGCCTCTTTTCAACTGAGCTGCATCCGGGAAAGGCCCGTATGGACACCCTCAAAACAATCACGGTCCGCGACTACCGTTGCTTCGCAGGTTCGCAGACCGCCCGCTTGGCGCCATTGACGCTGCTCGTTGGCGACAACAGCACGGGCAAAACCTCACTGATGGCGATGCTCCGCGCCATGTTGGATATCGTCAACGCTAACCGAGTCCCGGACTTCAAGAAACCTCCCTATGATCTAGGGAGCTTCACAGAGATCGTGCATCGCAGCGGCGCTCGGCGTGACCCCCCTGATCGGTTCAGCGCTGTCTTGGAGGTGACATCTCAGACAAGGGCCACAAAGGCAGCCACAGTGGCGACACACGTTGACTTCGCCGATTATCTGTCGGCGCCGGTTCCCATACGCCGACGGATATCGCAGGGTAAGTACTGGGTTGAGCAACGGTTCAACGAAAGTGATGGAACCCACATCACATATGGCAGTCCACGTGGAGCTTGGGCGGATGCCCGAGACCGTCACCTTCCTCACTTCCCCGGACGCTATAGCAACGAAATACCTACTTTAGATTTTCCGCTGTGGGTTCTCAGACGCGTACTCGACGCCGAACAAGAGGAGAAGTCGTCAATAGCGGAGCGTTTCAGACCGCTCGAAGGTTCCCCACCCATCTCACCAGAGGATGTGGATCAGATCAGGAAGAACCTGGCACATGCTCGCACCAAGCCTCGCTTGGGAAGCGCTCACGCGGGAATCAGAGGGTTGTTTGCAAGCGCGCCGGTACGGTCACAGCCCAAGCGGACGTATGATCCTGCCCTGGGGACGCCAGATCCTGAGGGTGACTATGTGCCGATGTATCTGGCACAGTTGGCACTACGCGAACCGCAAGAGTGGGGTGCACTCAAGAGTCGGATTCAGGAGTTCGGTAGCCAGGCCGGTCTCTTCAATGAGATCGAAGTAAAGCGGTTCGGCGAAGTCGAGAGCGCGCCGTTCCAGATCCGGCTTCGAAAGGCTGGAAAACAGCGTAAGGGCCCCATGCGAAACCTGGTTGACTGGGGCTACGGGGTGAGTCAGGTGCTTCCGCTCATCACCGAACTTCTGCGCCAGGACGCGCCGCAACTGATGCTGCTGCAACAACCTGAGGTGCATCTGCATCCAAGCGCTGCGGCCGCACTCGGGAGCCTTCTTTCCCAAACCGTGGGCTACTCCACACGTGGGCGGAAAACCCGTCAGCAGATCGTCTTGGAGACCCACAGTGACTTCATCATTGACCGGGTAAGGATGGCTGTCCGGGACAATTCCGCGGGTCTGCGACCAGAGGATGTATCCATCCTGTACTTCAAGCGGAATGAGCAAGCAGTCCAAATCCACTCCATCAGCGTGGACCGTCTCGGAAACATTGATAGCGCACCTGCCGGGTATCGCAAGTTCTTTATGGAGGAGTTGCGACGTTCTATGTCTGCGTAAGTCATGTGCGCCATCATTGACGCGCACGTTATCAAGGAACTATTGAAAGGTGTGGGTACTGCCGGTAGTTTCTTCTTGAGTCAGGTTGAGGATGGGAAGATCAAAATCGCCTTCGGTGGCCAGAAACTCCGAGAGGAGTATTGGGATTCCGGTAACAACGTGCGCATGTGGCTTGTAGGAGCTATTAACGCTGGTCTTGTCCAGATCCAGGATGACGACAGGGTTAACAGACAAGCAAAGCAGCTAGTCAAAGATCCGCGCATTCGATCTGATGACTGGCATATTCTTGCGTTGGCACAGATCAGCGGTGCCAGACTGCTTTACTCCTATGACGGAGACCTACGAGATGACTTCAAGGATAAGACATTGATCAACAAGCCCAGCGGCAAGCTTTACGCGGGTTCCAAGAGAGAAGCGCTCGCAAAGAAACACAGACATCTCTTGCGCCTAAGGCTCTGCCGTATTTGACTAATCCCCACCACTCAACGGGATGCGCAGAACCAAGTGACCCTCATCCACAGACCACTCGGCGGCACCCACCAGCGAGTAGTCCAAGAAGTCCTCCTCTGCTTGCTGCAGGAATCGGCGCCGCTCCTCGCCGGCCACCGGAGGGAGTGAGCGGTTCCGAACCGCCTCCGCCCTGGCCCGATAGCGGGCGATCATCGCATCAACATCAAGTCGGTCGGCCATAACCACCAAGATTACCCCGGCCGCAACCGGCAGGGACCGGCCCACGCTTTCGCTCAATTGGTGGGCGAAACCGGGAGACCCTTCCACGGGATTCTCACGGCTGGGAAGAGAGCGCCAAACGAGCCGAATCCAGTTCGGCTAAACAAAAACCAGTGGTTGCAAACCACAACCAATTCCTAGAATTCGAGGGCATAACCCACGGGGACTTTCAGTTCCCCATGATTCCAAGTGAATGGAGGTAACTCATGACTTCCACCGCACCACGGCCAACAGCCGACAAGTTCCTCTGGGCGGCGCTCCGCATCATGATGGGGTGGATCTTTCTCTGGCCCTTCCTGGACAAGTTGTTCGGATTGGGTTTCGCAACCGAAGCGGGAAGCGGTTGGGTGGACGGCGGCAGCCCAACCACCGGCTTCCTCGAGTTCGCTACTCGGGGTCCCTTCGCGGAGTCGTTCCAGTCCATGACCGGAGCCTTTGCCGACTGGCTGTTCATGATCGGCCTGCTGGGGATAGGTCTGGCCCTGCTCCTCGGGATCGGGGTCCGGATTGCCTCGGTCTCAGGTGCTTTGATGCTGGTCCTAATGTGGTTGGCAGCCCTCTGGCCCGAGCACAACCCGTTCCTGGACGATCACCTGATCTACGCCTTCGTCCTCATCGGAACCTACGTAACCGACTCCGGACGGTATCTGGGACTCGGCAAGCAGTGGTCGCAACTGTCCATGGTCAGCAAATACCGGTTCCTCGTGTAGCGAAGACCCTCCTCCTAACACCTTTGCCCACACCCGACCGGACACCTGACGCTTATCTCGGAGGTCCGTCAGTCACTACCTGACGGACCTCCGCAATCAAAGACCAGGGAGTCAGAACTCGTAATAGCCTTCGAAGGCAAGATGGGCTGTGCATGCAAAATAGCAGCTCTTACTGTACAATCCATGCAATGCCTACATCCATCACTATCCGAGACGTTCCCGACGAGACTCGCGATGAACTGGCGGCCCGTGCGGCTCGAAGCGGGCGATCGCTGCAACAGTACCTGCGGCGGGTGTTGATCGCCATGGCGGACAAACCCGATATCAAGACCTGGCTGGCTCGTGTCGAACAGCGTGTTCAGGCCAGCCAAACGAGGTTATCCGCAGAGGACATTCTGGCTTACCGAGACGAAGACCGCAGGTGAGCATCGTTGTCGATGCCTCGACGGTGGTCGCCGCACTGATCGACGCAGGCATTAACGGAACCTGGGCGATGGAACGGGTAAGGAAACACCCCCTCGCCGCACCGCACATGATGCCGGCGGAAGCGGCAAACATTGTGCGCCGGGCTCATTTGGCTAACAAGTTGACCGGTGAAGTGGCCGCGTTGGCGTATCGCGACCTTCTGAACCTCCCCATGGATCTCTATCCATTCGGCCCTTTCGCCAAACGCATCTGGGAATTGCGGGAAACCGTCACTGCATACGACGCGTGGTATGTCGCATTGGCGGAAGCCCTCGGGGCACCTCTGGCAACGCTGGACCAACGCCTCGCCAACGCCCCGGGACCCGTCTGCCGCTTCAGCACGCCGCCCACCTGACGGGCACTGTAACTGATCCCGATCAGATCAAGCCACCACCGAATCGGCGCCCAACAGTTCTTCGAGTTCGGCGATCATCCCTGGATCTCCGCTCACTTTGGGTTTGGAGGTGTATACGTGGGTGCCGCTCTCCTTGATGTAGAATACCACCCGCTTGGCGCCCGGGTGGCGCCGCAATACGTCGCGCAGCCGGTGAGCATTGTCCCGCTCGTCCATGAATCTCATGCTCAAGTTGATATCCACAGAGGGTGGCGCCTTCTTCAGTGACTCCATGCGGGTGCAGATCAGTTGCACTCCATCCTCCCGCCGGTCGACCCGTCCCCCGACCGCCACTATCTGGTCCACTGCCAGGATGTCCTCATGCCGCTCCACCATCTTGGGGAAGACCACCACTTCCACCTCGCCGTCCAGGTCCTCGATGGTGAGCACCATCATCCGGTCACCCTTGCGAGTCCACCTGACCACCAGGGATGCGATCAGCCCGGCGATCTTTACCTTGTCCCCGTCCGCACGGCTCTCCAAGCCGGTGGTGGTCACATCAGCGGCCGCTCGAAGATCACGGGCCCTGTCAGCCAGGGGATGATCGGAGAGGTACAGTCCCAGCATCTCCTTTTCGAATCCCAGGCGCACCGACTTTCCCCACTGCCGGTCGGGAATCTCGGGAAGGGTGAGATCAGGCATTCCCCCGCCGCCGAACAGTGAGAACTGGCCGGCCTGTTCCCTGCGGCGGCGGTCCACAACCGAGTCGACAATCAGGGGAAGCACCTCCGTGAGGCCCCGGCGGGTGTGTCCCAGGCTGTCGAATCCCCCCGCCTTGACAAGCGATTCCAAGGTGTTGCGTCGCAAGGCATCCACCGCCACCTTGTCACAGAAGTCGACGAAGCTCTGAAAGGACCCCTCTTCCCGGCGGGCCTCGATGATCTTCTCCGCCACCGACTCCCCCAGGTTGCGAATCGCGGAGAGACCCACCCGGATGCTGCCGGCGCTGACCGTGTAGTCCATCCCGGACTCGTTCACATCGGGAACCCTGACCGACAGTCCCATGTGCCGGCACTCCTTCAGATACATGGAGGTGCGGTCCCGGTTGGCCTTGGAAGAGGTCAGCAGGGCCGCCATGTACTCGGCGGGGTGGTGTGCCTTCAGATAGGCGGTCTGATAGGCGATCAGCCCGTAGCAGGCGGAGTGCGACTTGTTGAACCCGTACCCGGCGAAATGGCTGATCAGTTCGAACAGTTCCCGGCCGGTGGCCCGATCGTGTCCCTGCGCGGTGCAACCTCCGACGAACTTCTGCTCCTCGGCGTCCATCACGGCCTTGATCTTCTTGCCCATCGCTTTCCGCAGATTGTCTGCTTCCTCCATGGTGTAACCGGCCATGGTGCGGGCGACTTCCATCACCTGTTCCTGGTAGACCAGGATCTGGTAGGTGGGGTCCAGTACTTCTTTCAGCATGGGATGGAGCGGCTCCACCCGAGCCCGCCCGGTCTTGCGGTCGGCGTAGAGGTTGTGCATGTTGGCGCCCATCGGACCAGGTCGGTACAGCGCCACCAGCGCCACCACGTCGTCGAAGCGATCGGGGCGCAACCTCTGGATGAGGGTTCGCATCTGCTCGCCCTCCAACTGGAACACCCCGATGGTCTCCGCAGCCTGCAATAACCGGAAGGTCTTGGGATCGTCAAGGGGAACATTGTCGATGTCGGGGCGCGGCATCCCCGACTTCTCCACTATGTCCAGAGTCCTTTCGATGGTGGAGAGGTTTCTCAAACCCAGAAAGTCCATCTTCAGCAGGCCGAGTTCTTCCACCGCCCCCATCTCGTACTGGGTGACCACCTCCGCTTCCCGGCCCTTTTGCTGAACCGGGACCAACTCGGTCATCGGGACCGGGGAGATCACCACCCCCGCAGCGTGGATGGAGTCCTGGCGGCGGAGACCCTCCAAACCCCGGGCGGCGTCAATTACCTTGCGGGCGTCGGCGTCAGTGTTGTAGGCTTCTCGCAACCCGGCCGCATTGGCGTACCAGTCCCTCGCGATCCCGTCGCTGTCGGCCGCAGGCGGATTCAGGCACTGCATCAACGATGCCTCCTTGCCGAGAATGGCCGGGGGCATCTGCTTTGCCAACTGGTCACCAACCCGGTATTCATACCCGTACACTCGGGCGGCGTCGCGGATCGCCTGCTTCCCCTTGATGGTGGCGAAAGTCACGATCTGCGCCACATGATCGGAGCCGTACCGCTCCCTAACGTAATCGATGATCTCCGACCTGAACCTCTCGTCGAAGTCCATGTCGATGTCGGGCATCGCCGCCCGGCCGGGGTTCAGGAAGCGCTCGAAGATGAGCCCGTACTCCAGCGGATCGATGTGAGTGATCTCCAGGCAGTAGGAGACCATGGAGCCCGCCGCCGAGCCTCGTCCCGGGCCGGTGCGTATCCCCCGCTCCCGGGCCTCTCGTATCAAATCCCAGATGATCAGGAAGTAGGTCTGAAAACCCATGTCCCCGATGACGCGCAGTTCGTAGCGGATTCTCTCGGAGACAGGCGCGGGGATCTGTCCGCCGTACCTCTGGCGCGCACCCTCCAGCACCAGGTGCTCCAGATAGGAACTGTGGGTGTGGCCGGCGGGGGTCGGAAAGTCGGGGAGGAGCGTCTTTCCCATCTCCAGGCGAACATCTGCCCGCTCAGCGATCAGGAGGGTGTTGTCACACGCGCCGGGATACTGGTCGGACGGGAACAGTCGTCGCATGGCCGAGGCCGATTTGATGTAAAAGTCCTGCGAACCGAACCGCAACCGGTCTTCGTCTTCAACGTTGGATCCTGTGTTGACACACAGCAGCACGTCGTGGGTCTCCGCCTCGTCAGGCCGGGTGTAGTGCGAGTCGTTGGTGGCCAGCAGCGGGGCTCCCACCCTTTTGGCCACCTTCACCAACTCCGGCAGCAGCCTTTGCTGCTCTGCCAGTCCGTGATCCATCAGTTCGATGAAGAAATTCTCCCGGCCGAAGATGTCCTGGTACTCAGAGGCAGCCGAGGCCGCCCCGTCCGGATCGAACACACCCCCACTTCCGCCCTCCTCGCCCACCAGACCGGACACCAGGTGGGAAGCAATCTCGCCGCTCATGCATCCCGAGGTGGCGATGATCCCCTCGGCATGCTCCGCCAGCAATTCCCGATCGGCCCGGGGTTTGTACCAATAGCCGTCGAGGAACGCCCTGCTGCTGATCTTGATCAGATTGTGGTACCCGATGTCGTTGTACGCCATAAGGGTCATGTGATGGCGGACGTTCCGCTCCCCGGTGGGGCGGTCGAAACGGGATCCGGGCGTCAGGTAGGCCTCCATCCCCAGGATGGGCTTGATCCCGGCCCTTCTCGCTGCCTGGTAGAACTCCACCGCCCCATACAGGACGCCGTGGTCGGTCATGGCAACCGCCGGCTGCCGGTCGGCGCTCACCGCCGCCATGATCTCGGCCACCCGAGAGGCCCCGTCCAGCATGGAGTACTCGGTGTGCAGGTGGAGATGGGCGAAACCACTACGGCTTGCCATCAGCCCGGCAGACCCCCACCCAACAGCACGGCGGCGGCCACCGCCACCACCCCAACCGCCAAAGCCGAAACCGCCAAACCAGCCACCCGGTGACCTCGCTGGCGCTGTGCCGACCACAACAGCCCGATGAGCACGCCGGTGACTATCCCTCCCAGATGGGCCTCCCAGGCGATGTTGGGGATGAAGAGCGGCAGCGCGAAGTTGATGGCCAGAAGAATCCCCAACTGCGAGAGCACCCGCCGGCCGAAATAGGTGTGCCTCAAGCGGTAGGCGCCGGCCAGCCACACTCCGAACAACCCGAAGATGGCGCCGGAGGCGCCGATCGAGAAGGTGAAGGGGTCGGAGAACCAGAAGACGAACAGGCTACCCCCCGAGGCCGCGGATAGGTAGATAGCCAGGAATGGAAGGGATCCCGACTCTCTCTCGATCTGGGGGCCGAACACGTATAGGGCCCACATGTTGAACAGGATGTGAAACATCGACCCGTGCAGCAACACTGCGGTGAACATCCTCCACCACTGCCCCGCAGCCACGCCCACGCCCAACTCCGGCAGTCCTGCGATCATGGCAAGATCCCTCACGAAGCGGGATTCAAGTTCGGGGAGCAGCCAGGCCAGAACGTAAACCGCGCTGGTGACCACCAGCAACGAGGCGGTGACCGGGGGAAGCCCAACCCGTTGTTTGACGGTTCGAATGTTGCGTTGGGCCTGCCCCACGCACGCAGGACACTTCTGTCCCACCGACGCATCGTATGAACAGGACGTGCAGATGGGACGGTCACAACTGCTGCAACGAAGCCGCGTCGGCCGATCGGGATGCCGATAGCAGGAAGGAACGGTGAGATCAGAGCTCAAGACAACACCCAGATTAAGGCTACCGACCACCCAATCGGTAGTCCATGGCCTGTCGCAGTCCCTCGGGAAGGGGTGAATGGTGCTCCATCAAACGAGAGGAGTCGACGGGATGTCGAAAGGACAGGTCGGAAGCGTGCAACCACATGCGATCGGCGCCCAGGGGGTCGGGCCGGCCACTGTACAGACGGTCCCCCACCACCGGGTGTCCGATCGAGGAGAAGTGGATCCTGATCTGGTGGGTGCGGCCGGTCTGCAGTTCCACGGTCAGAAAGGCCAAGGGCGGATCTGCCCATTGGCGGAGGACCCGATAGCGGGTCAGCGCGTACTGGCCTCCGGCCACCACCGCTCGCTTCCCCCTGCGGCGCGGATCGGGACCAAGCGGCGCTTCGATCGCCCCCCGGGCGGTCTCCAGCGTGCCGTGGACCAAGGCAAGATACTGCCGCTTGACCTCCCGACGGCGCAGGGCCTCGGTCAACCGGTCGTAGGCCTGCTGGGAGAGACCCGCAATCAACAACCCGGAGGTATCCCGGTCCAGGCGATGCACTATCCCCCATCTGGCCGGCTGTCCGACTCCCTCGATCTGGGGAAAGCGGTGGAGGAGACCGGCGGCCAAGGTGCCTTTCTGTTGGGGCACCACCGAGCCGGGATGGGTGATCACGCCCTCCGGTTTGACCACCACGGCCACATGCTCATCCGCATACGTGACCTCGAATTCGACCGGCTCGGGGCGCAGTTTTCGCTCGGGAGGATCGCCCAGCCACAGGGACATCCCCGACTCCACCCGCTGGGCGGGTTTCAACCTTCCCTTCACAGAGTGGGCCGACCCAGCGTCTATGAGTCGGCGGGAGATGGAACGACTCACACCCAGTAGCGCCGAAACCACCCGATCGGCCCTGTCTCCCCCCAGAGACTCGGGAACCTGCCACTCCCGAAGGCCATCCAACTTCGGCCCCGCAGGGGATTCAGGAACGGGAGGTGGCAAGGGTTTGACGGAAGGCGGACAGCAATACCAGGCCCACCCCCACGGTGAGAGCGGTGTCCGCCATGTTGAACACCGGGAAATTGGGGACCTGAATCCAATCCACGACCTTCCCATCCAATAGACCCTCTCCCCTGGTGGCCCGGTCCACCAGATTTCCCACCGCCCCTCCCATCACCAGACCCAGACCGAGCACCTCCGTGCCGGGACGGGGTCTCCGAAGCGCCCAACCGATCACTCCCACGGCCCCCGCCGCGGCCAGACCCAGCCACACCCCGGCATTCTGGAACATGGAGAACGCCGAACCGGGATTCTCCACGTAGGTAAACCACAACACGTCCGGCACCACTTCCGAACGGCCGGATTCGAAGCTCTCCTCCGCCCACCGCTTGCTGATCTGGTCCACCACCACGACCGCGGCGGCAGTTCCCACCGCCACTCCGAAGGTGCTGATCAGTTTCGGCCGGCGCACTCTATACAACTGTCTACATAGGGAAGGTAACGGAGACGGGCCACGGGAATCGGCTTGCCGCACAGGTCGCAGTCGCCGTAGTCGTTGCGATCCATCTTTGCCAAAGCGTAGTTCACCTTCTCCAACAACATCGTGGCGTTGCGCTCCAGCGACATCTGTGTCTCGTAGTCGGTGGCGGCGGCGCCCGCCTCGGCGCTCGCTGGATCAGAACTCCGCTCACCGGCGCCCTCCGACATCCGGGCATCCTCCATAGCCTGGTTGTAGCCACCTATCAGACCCACGATCCGCTCCCTCTCCGACTCCAGCCGGGCGCGAAGCTGTGAGATCGTCTTCTCGTGTAGCACCCGGGCCATCAATACTCCTCTCCGTGCCCGATTAACGGCATTAGAGACTATCGTGTCGCGACGTGAATTCCACTTCTTTTAGGCGAGAAGATTGTCCGGCTACAACCTGTGCCGCCAATCCCACCTGACGGGACAAAAGCTTTTCCACTGCCCGGTTGGCTTTTCCCCGTTCCGGAGGAGCAGTGACCCTGATCTTCACGACGTCAGCGTGGATTCCGACTACTTCGGTTCTGGATGACCGTGGCGATACCACCACCCGCAAACGCTGCTTCCCCTTGACCGACCGCATCGCCGGAGCCCAACTGTGAGGAAAGGTGTGCCGCAGCGCCATTTCGCAAATGTAGCATTCAACCTTTCCACGCCATTTCGAACTGAGACGATGCCCACCTCCGATTTCGACCGTATCACCTCCCAGGTTCACTTCCCTGAACTGGACGCCGAGGTCTCAGCGATGTGGAAGCGGATCGATGCCTTCGGGGAGTCGATCCGCAGCCGCCCCGCCGATCGCGAGTACACCTTCTATGACGGACCTCCTTTCACCACCGGCCGCCCCCATTACGGCCACATCCTCGCAGGGGTGATAAAAGACATCGTCCCCAGGTACTGGACGATGCGAGGCTACCGGATCGAAAGGCGCTTCGGTTGGGACACCCATGGCCTTCCCATCGAGATGGAGGTGCAGGGACAGTTGGGAATCAGCGGCCCCCACGAGATCGCCGAACTGGGAGTGGACAAATTCAACGAGGCCTGCCGCGCCATGGTGGAACGCACCACCGAGGAGTGGGAAGAGGTCACCGATCGGATCGGCCGGTGGGTGGACTTCCGCAACGACTACAAGACCATGGATCCGGGATTCATGGAGAGCGTGTGGTGGGTGTTCAAACAACTGTGGGACAAGGGCCTGGTTTACCGGGACTTCAAGGTGCTGCCCTACTCATGGGCCTGCGCGACGCCGCTGTCCAATTTCGAATTGAACCTGGGCGGGTACCGAGACGTCGATGATCCCTCTATCACGGTAAGGCTAAAGGTGATACAGGGAAGGGGCCCGGTACAGACCGGGGACTACCTGTTGATCTGGACCACCACCCCTTGGACCCTTCCGGGAAACCTGGCGGTGGCGGTGGAACCCGATCTGCAATACGCAGCCATCCCGCACGACGGCGACCGGTACTGGGTGTTGGAGGAGTTGGCCGGGTCAGTGTGGGATGATCCTCCCGCACCCCTCGCCCGCGCCAGCGGCAAGGACATGGTGGGCAGCCGCTATGAGCCGGCCTTCCCGTACTTCGAGCACCTCGGCGCCGAGGGAGGTTTCGTTGTGGTGCCGTCCCCCGACGTCACCGCCGAGGAAGGGACCGGTCTGGTCCACATGGCGCCTGCCTACGGCGAGTCGGATTTCGACACCTTCGCGGCCAATGATCTATCGCTGATGGTTGATCCCATCGATGGAGGAGGTCGCTTCACAGACCAGATTCCAGAGGTGGCCGGGCAGAATGTCAAAGATGCCGACCGCACCCTGGTGCGGCTCTTGAAAGAGTCCGGAAAGCTGGTTCGCCATGAACGAATCGTCCACTCCTACCCATTCTGCTACCGCACTGACACCCCATTGATGTACAAGGCCATCCCCACCTGGTTCGTAAAGGTCTCCCAGCTTCGCGACCGGTTGGTGGAACACAATCGCAGCATCCACTGGGTGCCCGGCTATGTGGGCGAGCGCCGATTCGGAAACTGGCTGTCCGATGCCCGCGACTGGGCGATCAGCCGGAATCGCTACTGGGGGTCATGCATCCCCGTTTGGGAATGCCACGTCTGCCGACATCAGCATTGCATGGGTTCGCTGGACGAGTTGGAGCAGCACTCCGGGCAACGACCCACCGACCTGCACAAGCATGTGGTGGACCTGATCACCTTTCCGTGCCCCCTGAACGGGTGCGGGGGAACGATGCACCGGGTCCCGGAGGTGTTGGACTGCTGGTTCGAGTCGGGGTCGATGCCCTATGGCCAGCAGCACTATCCCTTCAAGAACCGCCAGCGCTTCGAAGACAACTTTCCGGCTCATTTCATCGCCGAAGGCCTGGATCAGACCCGCGGTTGGTTCTACACACTTCACATCCTGGCTGCGGCGCTGTTCGACCGGCCGGCCTTCTCCAATTGTGTGGTGAACGGGATGATTCTGGCCTCCGACGGCCGCAAGATGTCCAAGCGTCTCAAGAACTATCCCGAGCCCCTGGCGGTGCTGGACAAGTTCGGCGCCGATGCCTTACGGGCTTATCTGATCAACTCCCCGGTGCTGCGAGCCGAACCCCTCCGGTTCTCCGAAGCCGGTGTGAAAGAAGTGGTCCGCACCGTCCTGCTTCCCCTGTGGAACACGTTCTCGTTCTTCACCACCTACGCCGAAGCCGACGGAATCGGGATTTCCGACATTGCCGCCGCTCCCCCGCCCGACCAACGTCCCTCTCTGGACCGCTGGATCCTCTCGATGTTGCAAAGCCTCATCACCGAGGTGCGCCTCCAGATGGACGGTTACTACCTGTATGCGGTGGTCCCTCCCACACTGGGGTTCATCGATCACTTGACCAACTGGTATGTCCGCAGGTCCCGAAGGCGCTTTTGGAGAAGTCGAGGCGAGGACGACGCCGACAAACTGGCTGCATTCGCCACCCTTTACGAGGTGCTGGTCACCTTCTCGGAGGTCTTGGCGCCGGTGCTGCCGTTCATCACCGAGAAGATCTACCAGATCCTGGTGTCCTCCTGCGACACCCAGGCGCCGGCCAGCATCCATCTCCGCCAGTTTCCCGAACCACAGCCCGAACGGATCGACCCGGAGTTGGAGGAGGGCATGGACCTGGCCAGAAAAGTGGTGAGGCTCACCCACGGCCTTCGCAAACAACACAACCTGCGGGTCCGCCAACCGCTCAGTTCCCTGACGGTGAATCTGGCGGAGGGGATCCGCACCGACCCCCTGCAGGTGCTGTCGGAACTGGTGACGAGCGAACTCAATGTGAGATCCATGCAGGTGGTGAGCGGTGAGAAGTCGATCGTGGAACTCTCCGCCAAGGCTGACTTCCGCCGCCTCGGTCCCCGATTGGGGCCTCGCACACCTGAGGTGGCTCAAGGCATCGAGGAACTAAGCAAGGACCAGATTCAAGACCTGTTGGATGGTGGGACTCTTGGCGTGGCGGGGATCCCCATCAGCGGCGAGGACATAGTTGTGCGCCGCAAGGCGCCGGAAGGCACTGCCATCGCCATCGAGGACGACCTCACCGTCACGTTGGACGTCAACCTCACCGAGGCGTTGCGCACCGAGGGGGTGGCCCGGGAGATCACCGCTCGACTCCAGCAGTTGCGACGGGAGAGAAAGCTTGCGGTGACGGATCGGGTAGCCGTCATCTGGGCATCGGAACACCCCTCGGTGATTGCCGCCATGCGGACTCATGGGGAGATGATCGCTTCGGAGGTTCTGGCTTCGGTATGGGAGGAAGGAAGCGGAGAGACCCGCTTGCAGGTGGGAACCTACCCGCTCTCGGTCTCCCTATCCACCCTGCCCCAGGCTGCTATCTCCGACCCGGGATAACCCTCACAGCAGGCTGCGTATCTGGGCGGCGGCCTGATCCAACTCCGCCATGTGATCGTCCATGGCGCCGGGCAAACCTGTCACAGTCGACTTGACCACCGACATCACTATCCGATAACGCTCGATCTCGGCCAGCATGAGTTGGGCAGCGCGTTCCCGTCTGCGATCCACTTCACCCAACTGCGCCGGGGCGACTGCCGGGGCGGCTTCTGCCGGACCGGACGCCGTCTGTGAGAGACTGGCGGCTTCGTTCCGGGCGGCGGCCACCAACTGGGATGCGCTCTCCCGCGCCTCTTCGATGATCCGACGCGCATCGGCTCGGGCCTGTGACAAGGCCCGGCCGGCCTCCTGCGTATCCGCGGCCGGGGGTCTCCTCTTCATCTCGGCGATGATCCGGTCCCGTTCAGCCAAGAGTTCTTCGTACTCTTTTAGCGAAAGGGCCACTTCGTCCAGGAATTCGTCAACGTCCTCGAGGTGGTAACCCCGCAACGCAGTGCGGAAGAATTTCTCTTGGATGTCATCGGGGGTGAGGGGCATGGTTTAACCGATCTCTAGGTCAGTGGCTCCGAGGAATTATAAAAACGCTCCACCCGTTAGCCAACGACCTGCCGGTGTGAAGTCCGGCGCCCAGCAGGGTCAACAGAATATACCTTCCAGTATGAAGACCGTTACCAGCAAGGCCAACGGAGAAAGGTCCACACCCACGGTTCCCATTCGAAGCGGCGGTAAGAAGTTGCGAAACGGTCTCAGCATCGGATTCATCACCCGGTTCAGCACATCCTTGGCGCTTTGCAGGGGATGACCCGCCGTGGTTGGAATCCAACTGAGGACCACCCAGATCAACACCACCCACACCGCCAAGTCAAGCAACTGGCAGATCAACAGGGTCAGCACATCAACTCACCCGATCCTCTTGTCTCAGATACCGGTCGATGAAGGCCACATTCCGATCTTGGCCAAGCGGGCCTTTTCGCTCTGGGAAACCGAGGCGCCGGGAGGCGTCACCAGCACCAGGCCGTCACCCACCTGTGAGACTTGACCCTGGTTGTAGCTTGTCAAGCCGGTGGCGTAGTAAACGACGCCTTGGGCTGTCTCTGCGGGGAGAAACCGCAAATCCAGCATCACCGGAACTCCGGCCTTGTACCAGGAGGTGAGGTGGGGGCAGTCCTGGAAGCCGTCGACCTGCAGGACCTCTGTTTCGACTTCAAGGGGCGCCGCCAGATGCTCCCGCGGCATGCTGGGAACCTCCGTGCGCAGCACCGACGAGACCGGCTGGGAGTCGGGAGTCCTGGGGGACAGAAGGCGCACGTTACCGGAGGAAGGGGAGCGGACCTCGGCGGCGGTTGACGCCGATGGAGGAGTCCAGGCGTCCTCGTCCTCCACCAAACCCAAGAAATCCCACACTCTCCCCATTAAGTTCTTGTTCATAATCCTTCCCCAAAAATAGCACGGCCCACGCGCACCATGGTAGCCCCCTCCTCCACCGCTACCGGGTAATCTTCCGTCATCCCCATGGATAGTTCAGTCATGGCCGGATACTGTTTGGCAAGGCGCTCCGACAGTCTGCGAAGACGCTGGAAGTAGGGACGGGCCTGCTCCGGTTCGGCAATCCGGGGCGCCATAGCCATCAGACCTCGCAAGTCGACTCCCCCTCCCAGGAACATCTCCACCATTTCCTCGATCCGATCGGGCGCCACCCCGTGCTTCTGAGGCTCCAGTCCGATATTCACCTGCGCCAGCGCCGGGACCTGTCGTGAGATGCCTCTGCTCCAGTACCTGGCAAGCTTTGGCCGGTCCATGGAGTGAAGCAGGCTGGCCGAAGGTCGGACCAGTCTGACTTTGTTGGTCTGCAGGGGCCCCACAAAGTGCCACCGGATGTCGACAGGCAGTTGACCCACCTTGGAGGCCAGTTCCTGGGCTCGATTCTCTCCGAAGTCCCTGACGCCTTGATCGTAGAGCTCCCTGATCAGAGACACATCGCGGCCCTTGGTGATGACAATCAACGTCACATCCCCGGGGTCCCGGCCTGCTCTCGCGGCTGCGGCGGCGATCTGTTCCAAAACCAAGGGGTAGCTCATGGAATCACCCACGCTATTGCAGCCATTCTCTGAGAGGAGGCGTTGCGCCGGTAAGAGAAGCAGCCGGGTTCATGAAGGGTGCATCTCTGCGACCACCAGGTGGGGAGGTCACCGAGTTGCTCCCCCAGGGCGCCTCCCAGATCAACAGAGGTCTGCCCTATACGGGTCCGGGACACCTGCCGGGGGAATCGAGCGGCTACCTCGGGCCCGACTTCGAAGCAGCAGGGTCCGATGAAGGGTCCCACCGCCGCCCAGGAGGGGGTGATCCCGTTCGACTGCATCTTGTCCACCAAAGAGGACAGCACACCGGCCACCACTCCCCGCCACCCGCAATGGGCGACGCCCACCCCTGCCGGTCCCCCCACCACCACCGGCGCACAGTCGGCGGCCATCACCGCCACCGGAAGTCCCTTCACTTTGGTAAACACTGCATCCGCCTCCTCCACCACTCCGGACCTGGTCGCCTCCACCGCCCGGTTCCCATGCACCTGACGGACAGTGGCCCACTCCGGGGAGATTCCGAGCTTACCCGCAACAATCTGCCTGCAACGCGGTATTCGCTGATCTCCGTCGGCCGCCAGGGTGAAAGCCGCCCCCGGCCAGGGGAGAGGTCGGATCATTTTCTCCTGGAGGAGGCGCTGGGAATATCGAAGACGATCCCGGAGCCGGGGGAACTGGAACTCATCCCCGAAGACCTGCCAGGCTTGGGTGCGGCGGTCGGCCGCCGGGCCGGAATGCGGTCGAATCCCGCCGCTATCACAGTGACCTGCATTTCCTCGCCCAAGGCATCGTTGATAATCGCCCCGAAAATGATATTGGCTTCATCGGAGGCCAGTTCGGTGATGGTCTCTGCGGCCAGATACGCCTCATGAAGGGTCATTTCCCGCGACCCCGCCACCGACAGCAGTATTCCGGAGGCGCCGTCCATGCTGATCTCAAGCAGCGGGCTGGAGATCGCCCGCTTGGCAGACTGCAGGGCACGGTCCTCGCCGCGAGCCTTCCCCACGCCCAGCACGGCCGAGCCGCCGTCGGCCATTACCGTCTTGACGTCGGCGAAGTCCACATTGATCAGACCGGTGGTGTTGATCAAGTTGGTGATGCCGGCCACACCATCCATCAACACCTCATCGGCCATCCTGAAGGTCTCGTTGATGGGCGCCGAGGGATCAGCCACCTCCAGCAACCGATCATTGGGAACCACCACCAGGGTATCCACCTGCTCTCGCAGTTCGCTGATGCCCTTTTCCGCTACGGCCGACCGAACCCGACCCTCGAAACCGAACGGTCGGGTGACAATGCCCACCGTCAGAGCGCCAAGGTTTCTGGCAACCTCCGCCACCACCGGCGCCGCACCGGTGCCGGTGCCGCCTCCCTCTCCGCATGTGACGAACACCATGTCGGCCCCCCGCAAGATGTCTTCCAGTTCGTCACGATGGGCGTCCGCCGCCTTGCGGCCCACTTCCGGATTGGCCCCCGCGCCCAAACCCTTCGTCAACTCCCCTCCGATCTCGAGTTTGACCATGGCGTCAGATGCCATGAGAGACTGGGCATCGGTGTTCAATACCACAAATTCCACCCCCTGCAAACCTGATTCAATCATGCGATTGACGGCGTTAACCCCCGCTCCTCCCACGCCTATCACTTTCAAAACCGCCACGTACGCGCTTGCCGGTTCCCAGATGATGTCCTGCATCAGAATTGCCCCCTTTAGAAGGAATTATTGAGGTTCAACTAGAAGGTTTATAGATAAAAGACAAAAATGTCAAATCGAGACAATAATTCTCAACTAGAAGGTAAGGGTAGCACTATCTCCGTGTTGATGCCCTTGTACACCGCCGGTCTCAGCGGGGAGAACAGGTTTATCACTGAACCTGGATCAGTGTGATGGTCGATAAGCACCCCAAGCACCCTGGCTTTCTCGTCCAGATCAGTGGCTCTCCCCAGTCTTACAATCCGCCCCGCCACCTCGGCGGTCACCTGCGGGCCGTGGACTTCCAGCACCGTGCTGATCAGCAAGTCCGGTCTCAGGTGTTCCAGGAAACCCAACGTTGTCTCCAGGCTCGGGTGGGTTAGATCCAGGGGAGCGCTGGCGAGGCCGGTGACATGCGGCATGGGTTCCTCCATATCCACCTCGAGCACCACTGCATCCGCCGACACCGCCTTCCATCCCTCGCCGGTGAGGACCCACGCCACCGGATAGCGCTCTGTGATGTCGATCCGGACAGTTCCGGGCCACTCCTTTTGGATCTCCACCTCTGTCACCCAGGGGTCGGCCAGCAACCCTTGCCGGAGGGAGTCCTCGTCGACCGAGAGCATCGGCACACCCTCGACCACCTCCTTACCCTCCAGGTATTCCACCGCTGATGAAAAAGTCTGGCCGGTAACCATCACCCTACGCACCGCCAGATAGGGAGAGTGGAACAGCCAGATGCCAAGGCCCAGGGTGGCCAGTATCGCCAGCAACCAGACCGCCCGCTGCACAGCCTTGCGCTCCTCTTTCTCCTTGACTTCGCGGGCTCGCTCTTCGAGGCGAGGATCCATCTCGGTCCTGGTCGCAGATGCCCTCTTCCGCTTGGACGAAGGGAAGGGACTGCGGTTCCCTTTCTTGGTCCTGCCTTCCTGTGGGGACTCCGAATCCTTCTTCCGCCACCGAAACCGGCGCCCCTTGGGACTCTTGCCCTTGGAAGGTCCTCGGACATTTGCAGTTCTGCCCGGAGGGGGGGCCTGTGAAGGTGCGTTCGATTCCCACCGGGATTCGCCTGTGCCGGCTTTTGTGGAATCGGGCCGGGCGAAGTTGAGGACGGGGGAACCTCCCCCCGGTTGGCTATCGCCGCGTACCGGGACCCTGACGATCGTCGGCTCCGGAGCACCGGATGAGGGAGGGCCGGTGCGTCTTTTCCGTCGCCAGATCGGCCTCTTCTTCCCCGCAGTCTTGGTCCTCCTCTTATTCACACCACCACCCCTTCGTTGGAGAAGCCGACAAACCTGATCTCAGGCTCCAGGTCGATGCCGGTGGCGTCGCGAACCAGTCGACGAACTCTCTCGACCAACTGGCGAACATCCTGTGACGTGGCGCCTCTCTCGGCCACGAAGAAGTTGGCGTGCTTCTCGGAAACCCGGACCTTGCCTACCCGCAAACCCTTGAGACCCCGATCGTCTATGAGCCGGCCTGCCGCATCGCCTGGAGGATTCTTGAACACGCTCCCCGCATTGAGGGTGCCTCCCGGCTGATGGAGGCGCCGCCATCTTGTGATCTCTCGCATCCGCTCCAACCCCACCGACTGCTCCCCCCTGCTGAAGCCGAACCACGCCCTGGTCACCACCTGCGAGGGTTGCACCTCCGAGGCACGGTATCGAAGGTGTAGTGCCGCCGGGGACATCATCTGCAAATGCCCGGCGGGCAGATCAAAGATCTCCACCTCTTCCAGCACATCCACCATCTCCTTGCCGTGGCACCCGGCGTTCTGGTAGACCCCTCCACCGACGGTTCCCGGAATACCCACCATGAATTCCAATCCCAACCGGCCCTCACCCACCGCCGAGCGGGCCAGACGGGGAAGACCCACTCCTGCGCCGGATTCAATGCGGAGGGCGTGGTGCCGAATGGAGAGAAACTCCCCCACCAGCCTGATCACCAGTCCCCGGTAGCCCCTATCTGCCACGATCACGTTGCTTCCCTTGCCCAGAACCAATACGTCCGACTCGCCGACTCCCGCCCAAGCCTCCCCCAGCCTGGCGAGATCGGCGTAACTGCGGACTTCTGCGTACCACCGGGCTGCTCCTCCCAGTTTGTAGGTGGTCAAGGCATCCAGGCGCACATTCCTGCGGACCAGTCCCTGATCCACCAACCGGGCCCAATCGCTCATCGCCCTCGCTCCCGCTCTGCCAGGAGGGCCAGCAGTTCGGTGGGAACCATGGTGATGTCGCCTGCCCCCATGCTCACCACCAGGTCGCCCTCCCTCAACTGCGGGGCCACCCGTTCGGCCACCTCGGATCGATGCGGAAAGTATTGGACCGCCCTACCGCCGGAACGTCGGGCGGCGGCAGCCACCAGTTCTCCGCTGACACCCGGCTGCGGTTCCTCTCGGGCGCCGTACACATCGGTGACCACTATCCGATCAGCCAGGGACAGTGCTGCACCTAGCCCGGTGAACATCTGGGCCGTACGAGAGTAGAGGTGCGGTTGGAAGATGGCCCAGAGGCGCCGACCACCGGCCGCCCTGGCAGCCCGCATAGTCGCAGCGATCTCGGAGGGGTGATGGGCATAGTCGTCGATAATGGTCACGCCCCCCACCTCTCCCCGGTGTTCGTAGCGACGCCGGACCCCCCGATAGCGGGCAATCCCCCGCACCGCCCGGTCCAGGTCCAAACCCATCTCACCACACAATGCCAGTGCCCCGGCGGCATTGCGAGCCATGTGAACTCCGGGAAAGGGAACCTCAACCTGCCAGGATGACCCCTCCCTGACCAGGCGAAACGAGACCCGGCCGACTCCTTCCGAGATTTCGGTGATTCTCCAGTGAGCGTCCTCAGACAGCCCGAAGCCCATGGCGTCCGCCCTGCCCGCCACTCGCCGAGCCCCGGGATCATCGATCCCCGCCAGCACCGGTCCGTCCACCCTCCTGGCAACTCGTACGAAGCTCGACTCCAGATTGTCCACATTCTCGAAGTGCTCGAGGTGCTCGGCCTCCACATTGTTGACAACCAGGCCCTTCAGATTGATCTCTTCGAAAGTGCGAAACGCTTCGTCGACTTCCAGGACCATCCACGGATCCGACCCCCGACCGGCGTTGGTACCCAAACCGAGGACGTGCTCACCCACGACAAAGCTGGGATTCTGTCCGGCCGCCCGAGCGGCTTCCAGCAGCATCGCCGTGGAGGAGGTCTTGCCGTGAGTACCGGTGGGACCGACCGTGGTTATCTCCGCACTCATAGCTTCCAGCAGCCGGGGACGCTTCCACACCGTCACTCCCAGTCGGCGGGCAGCCTGCACCTCGGGATCCTGCTCCGGCACCGCGGAGGAGGTCACCACCAGATCGGTGTCTTCGGAGATTCCATCAGGTCGGTGACCGGGCCAGACCTCGACGCCGATCTCGGAGAGAGCGTCCAAGCGGGAAGACTGACGGATGTCCGATCCCGTCACGATCTTGTCCGATTCTGCCAGGAGTTTCGCCAAACCGCTCATACCCGCTCCACCCACTCCCACCACGTGGATCCTGATCCTTCCGCCCAGGTCAAACACCGGCACACCTCATTTCTGCGGCTATCTGCTGCGCTGCCAGGGGGCGAGCCATGGCCATCGCGGCAGCAGCCATGGATTCCCGGCGATCCCGGTCGGACAGAAGCTCTCTTACCACCGGTCCCAAATCCGTCAGGTCGGCTTCATTCAACTTCACCGCCGCTCCTGCATCATCCAAGGCGGAGGCGTTGGCATCCTGGTGGCTCGCTGATCCGAACTCCCCGGGCACCAGCACCGATGACAGGCCGACTGCGGTCAATTCGGCCACCCCACCTCCAGCGCGGGCCACCACTAGGTCGCACGCCGAATAGAACAGATCCATGCGCTCTTCAAAGCCCACCACCCGCCACTTATAAGGACTGGCGGACGCCTGCTCCGACATTTCTTCGAAATGGGCTGCGCCAGTCAGGTGAACAATCTGAACAGGGTCCGCATCCCAGTCCGCCAGCATCTGCCGCACGCCGGTGTTGATGGCCGCCGCCCCCAGGCTGCCTCCCATGACACCCAGCACCGGGACACCGGCTACAAGCCGGTAATGCCGATGGGCTTGCTCCCGCATTGCGGCCCTGTCAACATCGGCGATCCCGGCCCTGATGGGGTTGCCCACCCATTCGGCCCGCTTCAGGCCCGAGGTGTTGGGAAATGATGCGAAGCTGCGGGTGGCCCATCGCTCCATCATTCGATTGGCCAGCCCGGCCACCGCGTTCTGCTCGGAGAGAAAGAAGGGTATCCCCTGGGACCGGGCGGCCCACCCGGCGGGGGCGGTCACATAGCCTCCGGTGGCCAGCAGGACCGTGACGCCGCGCTCTGCCAAGGCTCGGCGTATATACCGGATCGCCTTGGAGACCTTCTGGGGAATGGTGAGGTTACGAACGGTGATCCGCCGAGCCAGTCCCTGCAGAGGAACCGACAGGAGGCGGTATCCGGCGGCCGGCACGGCCTCGGCCTCCAGGCGGTCTCCGCCGATGAACAGCACCTCTTCGGGCCCAACACCCTGGGAGACCAGGGCCTCGGCCACCGCAAGGCCTGGATAGACGTGTCCTGCCGTTCCCGCCGCAGCGATAGCGAAGGTCATTTTCGCATCCTAACGGGATTGCCTCCCTGGCGCGCCACATTGAGGAGCACTCCAAGGGCGCCCATGTTCACCACCAGAGAAGACACACCGTAGGAGATGAAGGGAAGGGTGATTCCGGTGATCGGCATCCAACCCAGCACTCCCCCCACATTGATCAACCCTTGAAATCCCAGCCAGGCGGTGATCCCTGCTGCCATCATCTGGCCGAAGTGGTCGGGAGCCCTCCTGGCCACCATCCACCCCAGCACCACCAGCACCACGAACAGGGTGATCACGAACAGTCCCCCCACCAACCCGATCTCCTCACCGATGATTGCGAAAATGAAGTCGGTGTGAGCGTTGGGAAGGTAGAACCAGCGAGCCCGGCTGTTACCGGGCCCCACACCCCATAACCCTCCGGTACCCAGCGCGACCCACGACTGGATCAACTGGTATCCGGTGTCGGCCGCGTCTCCCCACGGATCCAGAAATCCCCTGAGCCGGTCCAGGCGATAGGGCGCCATCACTGCCAAGAGGATGCCGCCGATCAATCCCGCCACTGCGGATCCCGCCATGTAGCGAGGCGGCGCCCCGCCCACCCACAGCACCATGAACGCGCAGATGGCGATCAGAACGGTGGTACCGAAGTCCGGTTGCATGAGCAGCAACAGGCCGACGCTTCCCACCACCAGCAACAAGGCGGAGGCGTAGCTCTTGACGTCGTCGAAGACCCCCGAGCCCCGGGTAATGAGAGAAGCCATCAACACGATCACCGCGAACTTGGCCAACTCGGACGGCTCGAAACCCACCGGGCCAAACCTCAACCACCGCGCACTCCCTCCTACCCGCACTCCGAACAACAAGACCATGAAAAGCAGCAAAAGCGCCCCTCCGAACAGCACGTTGGCGTAGCGCTGGTACAACTGATAGGGGACTCGGGAAGTGGCAGCCAGGACCAACGTCCCCAGTCCTACACCCAGCAACTGCCTCATGAAGAAGTGGTACTGGCCGTATTCCCAGTTGATACCCACGGTCGAGGAAGCCGAGATGGTGGCGCCCAACCCGATGACCACCAGGGTGAAGACCACCGTTCCGAAAAGCAGGATGATCTGAGTGTTGGTGCGGTAACGGGTCGCGGTCTGGATCCGTTCCGTCCTGGCGCGGTAGATGGTGGTGATGTTCGTAGCCATTTAAGTCCTTTCCCGACTGCGGGACAGATCGGAGACGATCCGCCCGAATTGCTCGCCGCGGGCCTGATAGGAATCGAACTGATCAAAGGAGGCACAACCGGGGGCCAGCAGCACTACGTCTTGGGGGCCGGCCAATCCCAAGGCCGTCTCCACCGCTTCGGACAGGGTCGGGGCGGGAGTCACCCGCCCCGGCGGCCCGGATTCCACCAGTTGCTGGGAAGCCGTTCCTATGGCAACCACTGCCTTGACCGCAGCGGCGGTGGTCAGGGGAGACAGGTCCAGTCCCTTGTTGAGTCCCCCGGCAATGAGCACCACCGATGAGAAGGAATTGATGGACGCCAGAGCCGCATGCGGATTGGTGGCCTTGGAGTCGTCGACGAACCGCACTCCCCTGATCTCCCCCACCACACGACGACGATGCGGCCCGGGGCTGAAGCTTCGGATGGCCTCCTCTATAGCTGCTCCGCCCGCTCCCCATCGTCGGGCGGCGGCCGCCGCGATCAACAGATCCGACAGGTAGGAGGAGTCGGTCACGGCCAACTCGTCTATGGGGATCCGAACCCCGCCCGCCAGCAGATCACCACCGTCCACTCCCCCCTCGGAGGTGCTCGACAACGCTGACACCTGCACCAACCGGCTTGGCGCCCCCCGTGCCGCCCGGCGGGCGCCGGGATCGGCGCCATTGCAGATCAAAGTGTCAACTTCGGTCTGGGAGAGGTGTATGCGGGCTTTGGCGGCCAGATAGCGTTCCTGGGTGCCGTGCCAGTCGAGGTGATCGGATGCCACGTTGATGATCACCGCGGTGCGGGGAGAGAGCGTCTCGGTGAACCGCAACTGGAAACTAGAGAGTTCCACCACGGCCAGGTCATAGTCTTTTCCAACCAGATCGGAGAGAGGATCCCCTATGTTGCCCACCACAGGAACATTCATTCCGGAAAGGGCCAGCATCCTTCCTACCAACAAAGCCACCGTTGTCTTGCCGTTGGTACCGGTTATGGCAATCATCTCGGCGCCCAGTTCCCGACCGGCCAACTCCACCTCGCTCCAGACCGGCATTCCCGCTCCCAGGGCGTCCTGAATCGGTCGAGATCCCTCCGGGAACCCCGGGCTGGTAACCACCAAGTCACAGTCTTTGACGAACTCTTTCCTCCACTGGCCGGTGACCGCCGACCATTGCGGCGTCCCGTTGTGGGAGGTCACTGCCTCGGGCCGGGCGTCGTACACCCTGACCTTCCAGCCCAGTCGGGCGCCAATCCGTGCCGCCGCCCGCCCGGAGACGCCTGCTCCCAGGACCAGACACCGCTTCACAGCAATCCCTCCAGAGCCAGGAAATCGGCGTAGAACATGCCCAATCCCAAGGACACCCCCAACCCGGCCATGATCCAGAAGCGGATCACCACCGTTGGCTCTTCCCACCCCGCCAGGCTGAAGTGGTGATGGAAGGGAGCCATGCGGAACACCCGCCGACCCGTGGTCCGGAAACTGAGCACCTGGATGATCACCGACAGCGTCTCCGCCACGTACAGCCCTCCGATAACCATCAGGAGCAGTTGGGTATTGGTCAATACCGCCACCGCGGCCAGCAGGCCTCCGATGGCATGGGAGCCGACATCCCCCATGATTAGATGAGCGGGAGGGGCGTTCCACCACAAGAACCCCAACAGTGCCCCGACCATCGCCGCCGAGATGGTGGCCAGGGCCAATGGATCCACAGCCATATAGATGTCGGAGTGGCGAACCTGCCAGAAGGCGATGACCACGTAGGCGCCGAACATCAGCACCGCCGATCCGCCCGCCAGCCCGTCCATCCCGTCCGCCAGATTGGCTCCGTTGGCCGCTCCGGTGAGCATCACCAGGACCAGCACGGTGAACAGGGCGCCCAGTTCGATGCCCAACGGCCGGGTAAAGGACAACTCGGTGATCACCCCGGCTCTGCCGGCGCCCCACGCGAACAGGGCTGCCACCAGTATCTGTCCACCGAACTTGGCTGCCTTGCCCAACCCCAGCGAGCGGCGTCGTCGGGTCTTGACCAGGTCATCGAAGAAGCCGATGGCAGCCATTCCCACCAGAGCGACCAAGCACAGGATCCCCCCGATGGGAAGGGGCCTGAAGGACAACGACAAACCGTCGGTGAGATCGAAGCGGACGTAGGTGAGCAGGTAAGCGGCAACTGCTGCGGTTACGAAGATGATCCCTCCCATGGTGGGGGTGCCCAGTTTGTGACCGTGGGCCCCCTGAATCTCCTCTTGAATGAAGTCCCCGATCTTGAGACGGCGCAGCACCTTGATCCCATAGAAGGTGAGCATCAGGGAGAGGACAAAGCCCACCGACGAACCCACCAGGAGGCTGATCATCCTTCTCCCTCCCCCAAAGCGCCTCGGGCCGCGGCCAACGCCTCCATGACGAACCGGCGGTCGTCGAAGGGGATGCGTTCAGTTCCCACCTCCTGGTAGCGCTCGTGACCCTTGCCCAGAATCAGGACCACATCGCCCGGTCGGGCCCACCCCACCGCGGTCCGGATAGCCCGGGCCCGGTCGACCTCCACCCAGTGGCTCCCACCCTGCAGGCCGGCGGAGAGATCGGCAAGAATATCCAGGGGGTCTTCGGTCCGAGGGTTGTCGGAGGTGAGCATGACAAGGTCGGCGGACCCCGCCGCCCGGGCCATCTCAGCGCGCTTGCTCCGGTCCCGGTCTCCACCGGCCCCGATCACCACTATCACCCGTCCCCCCGTGGATTCCCGCGCCGCCGCCATCACTGCGCCTATCGCATCCGGAGTGTGGGCGTAGTCGACCACCACCGCCGACGGGTGGTCCGCCACCACCTCGAAGCGTCCCTCCACCGGTGACAGGGCAGCTATCCCGTCGGCGACTTCGGTTGGCGAATATCCCAGCGCCAGTGCGGCGCCGGCTGCCAGGACGGCGTTGTCTCCGTTGTGACTCCCCCCCATGGAGGTCCGCAGGGTGAAACTGCCATCACCCGCCCAGCAGGTCACCGTCACCCCGTCAAGACTGCAGCTCACTACCTCGCCCCTCACGTCTGCCTCTGGGCCGGTCCCGACAGTGGTCACCGGAATCCTGCAATTGTCGGCCAATCTGCGCCCCCACTCGTCGTCGGTCCACACGACCGCCGCCGCTGAGAGGTCCGGTGAGAAGAGTTGCTCTTTGCTGCGGTAGTAGTCCTCTTGACTTCCGTGGAAATCCAGGTGGTCATGCCCCAAGTTGGTGAAGACCGTCAGGGCGAAACGCAGATAATCCACCCTGCCCAGCGCCAGGCCGTGCGAGGAGACCTCCATCAGGGCGGTGTCCACCGCCCGATCCCGCATAGCGGCCAACTGTCGTTGTATGTCGGAGGCTTCGGGAGTGGTCAGGGAGGTGGGCATCATCTCTTCGCCGATCCGGGCGCCCAGGGTCCCGATCACCCCGGTCTTGCGGCCGGCGCCGCGGACCACCGACTCGATCATGTGCATCACGGTGGTCTTACCGTTGGTACCGGTGATCCCAACCAGCCGAAGACATGCGGAGGGATTGTCGTACACCTCGGCCGCGGCGAGGCCCAGGGCCTTCCTCCCATCCCGGACTACGATGTGAGGGACCCTGTGATCGGTGGGCCGCTCGCAGATCACCGCCACTGCCCCCGCAGACACAGCCTCACCGATGTAGTCGTGACCGTCGAAACGCTCCCCGGCCATCGCCACAAACACGTCTCCCGCCTTCACCGCGCGGCTGTCGTGGCTCACCCCCTGAACCTTGGTCCCCGCCTGGCCTCCCACCGAGGCGCCCAGGCGCTCCGCAAGCATCCCGACCGTCATCTCAGGAGTTCCCATTGGGGATCTCTCCGAATCTTCTCAGAGCGACTTCCATGATCTCGGAAAACACCGGGGCAGCCGCCGAGCCACCGGTTCGGAACTCCGACCTGGTGGGTCCGTCCACCACCACCATGACCACCACCTTGGGATCGTCTATCGGCGCCAGGCCGATGAAAGACGCTATGTTCAGTTCCTCGTCATACCCGTCGAAGCCCAGCTTTGACGAAGTACCGGTCTTTCCTCCCACCTCGAACCCGGTGACTGCAGCCGCCTGACCGGTCCCCTTGTTAACCGTGTCAGCCATCAGGTAGCGCATAATGCGAGCCGTCTCCGGGCTGATCACCTGTCGTTGCTCGATGTCAGCCACGGGACGGACTTCCCCGTCCACCCGCAGTGCCCTCACCAGGTGCGGCTGTACCCACACGCCGTCATTTGCTATGGCGCCGAAGACCGACGCCATCTGAATGGGAGTGACTGCAACCGAGTAGCCGATCGCGGCCGAAGCCAGACAGGTGCTGCAGGAGGGGTCCAGGTTGACCAATCCCTCGGGTTCTCCGGAGAAGTCAACCCCGGTGCGGGTGCCCAGGCCGAAGGCGTGAATGTAATCGGACAGCACCCCCCTGGGCAAACTCTGTTGCACCATGATGGTCCCCACATTCGAGGAACGCACGAAGATGTCGGCCACCGTGAGATCCAAGGGATCGTGGTAGGAGAAGTCCCGGTAACACCCGTATATGTCGTCATCAGGCTCCTCGCAGGCCCGCGGGAAGATCTCGATCTCGTAGGGAACCTGAGGTATCAGATCAGACGCCCTCCAGAATCCGGTATCCAAAGCAGCAGCGATGGTCACTGCCTTCTGAGTAGACCCCGGCTCATACATGCCCCGCACCGCGAAGTTGGCAAAGGGCGACCCGTCTTCGGAGACCCGTTCGTCGGGATCGAAACTGGGCACCCCGCCCATGGCCAGGATCTCGCCGGTCTCGGGATGCAGCGCCACCGCCCAACACTGCTCCGCGCCGGTCCGGGCCACGCCCGACCGGCAGGCCTCCATCAAGCTGTATTGCAGGAGAAGATCCACGGTAGTGATCAGATCGGACCCTCGGACAGCTTCGGTGATTTCCCGCAAGCCGGTGGGAATCTGGCGACCTTTCACGTCCTGTTCGATCATCGCCCTCCCCGGTTCGCCGGCCAGATCCTCCTGGTAGTAATACTCCAAGCCTTCGATGCCCACCCCGTCGATGTTCACCATCCCCAGCACATGCGACGCCACTGAGGACGGATAGATGCGCTTGGACTCCGGCTCGCTGTACACCCCGGCGAAACCCATGTTCATGATCTCTTCGACCATGTCCACCTCCAGTTGACGCTTGATGTATACGAAGTCCTCACCCGACTGAAGGTCTCTGGTCAGCTTCTCGATGTCTGCCCCCACCCGCAGGCCCACCTGCTGGGCGACCAGCACCGGATCCTGGATCTCCGAGGGGATCGCGAACAGGCTGGCGCCCAGGACGGTGAGAGCCAGCGCTTCCCCGTTGCGGTCGAAAATCTCCCCCCGCTCCGGAAGGACTTCCCTGATGGACAGGCGCTGCCGCAGGCCGCGTTCGGCATGACTCTCGTCGTCCACCACTTGGACCGTGTACATCTTGAACGCCATCGCCAGCCAGGCAATCACCAGCAATCCCCCCATCAGGGCCAGCCGTCTGGCTATCGAACGCGGCGCAGGGCCGGGGATGTTCTCCACTTTTACCCGGGCGGTTCGAAACCCGGGAGTACCGGCGTCACGCCGGGTACGTGGATGTGCACCACCTCATCGGGGTAGAACAGCCCAAGAGGCTCGGCCAGGGAAGCGACCCGATCAGGATTCTCCAAACGGGCCACTTCCAGGCGGAGCAGGCGGTTCTGGATGGTCTCATGCTCTATCCGGGTGCGCAATTCGGCCAACTCGAAGGCGCCCTCGTCAAGAAGAGTGCGGCTCCAGACCATCCCCAAGAAAGCGGACACCACCAGGACGACAAACGCCAGCATCATCGTAATTGCCGCGGGAGTCCGGCGCGAGGAATCCGAGCCGGCCGTAATGAGCCGCAGCGCAGACCGATTAGTTGACGGGACTCCGGGCGCGGCGCGCATGGTCATGAGGCGACCTTCTCCACGGCCCGCAGACGAGCCGAGCGAGCCCGACGATTGCGGGCCACCTCATGCGAGTCAGGGCGCTTTGCTCCCTTCACCAGCGCGCTCCATTCCGGGCGGCGACCGCACCCGCACACCGGTAGACCGGGAGGGCAGACACATGCCTGCAAGCCTTCTGCAAATCTCTGCTTCACCAGGCGATCCTCCAGCGAGTGATAGGAGATCGTCACACAGCGTCCCCTCGCTTCCAACCGACCAAGAGCAGCCTCCAACCCGCGGCTCACCGCCTCGAGTTCCTCATTGACCACGATGCGGATGGCCTGAAAGGTGCGCCGGGCGGGGTGCCCCTTGCGACGCAGCGCAGCGGGCACAGACTCAGCGATCACGCCGGCCAGGCCCAAGGTGTCGGACAGGGGACGGTGGGCCACGATTGCCCTGGCGATCCGTCGAGCGGAAGGATCCTCCCCGAATCTGCGGATGGCAGCGGCCAGCCGACCCTCCTCCCAGGTGTTCACAATCTCTGCAGCCAACCTGGCTCCACGCGGGTCCATCCTCATGTCGAGCGGACCGTTCCGCCGATAGGAGAACCCTCTGTCCGGCTGATCCAGTTGATCCGACGACAGACCGAAATCGAACAGAACACCCGTTACCGGATCCACCCCCGCCCCGTCGAGCAATCGATCCAAATCGGCAAAGTTGCCCGACATGAAATCGAAACCCAAATCCGCTGCTCGTTCGGCTACTGCCGGATCCCGGTCAATTCCCATGATTCTTACCTTGGGTCCCATCACCTGCCGCAAACGCAGACTGTGACCACCTCCGCCAAAAGTGGCATCTACCAACGTTCCTTTTCGAAGGGGCTTGAAAAGTTCGCACACGAGGTCGGCCATGACCGGCTCGTGCCTAACACCGTGGCTCATAGCCGGCCCCCCGAAGGTCGGCGCCTAGTGGAAGCGGGCGGATTGGGGCCTTCTTTAGCTCCAGGGAGCCGGCTATGAGCCATAGTTGTTCGGTCGATTTTCGTTACGGACTTTGGATCTTTACCTCTCTTCGCGATCGGCAGAGGCGTACTCTGCTGCCTTCAGGTGACGCTGGAATGCAGGAGCGCTCCAAACTTCGATCTCTTGGTCGACTCCCACCACTACCACTTCTCCTCCGCATTGGATTCCGGCGTGCTCCCGAAGCTCGGAGGCGACCATCAGACGCCCTTGGGAGTCCATGGACTGCTGGTTGGCGGCGCCGAAGAACATCAGCCGACGGAACCTTCGGCCGGAGGCCGTCTCGCGACTGTAGCCCTCCCTCACCTCTACGGCACGTTGGTTCCAGCCATCCTGGGAATAGATCACCAGATGACCATCCTGGCCCTTGGTTATGACGCAAGAAGGCGCCAATTCGCCGCGGAATGGCTTAGGCAACAGCAATCGTCCTTTCTCGTCGACTGTCCGTTTGGTGGTTCCAAGAAACATTGGGCTTCGCAGTAATCCGGTGGTTGATTCGTTCACCTATCGTAGCAGGAATCTCCATTATATACCACTTCTTTCTATCTAATGTATCTTTTCCTCCACTTTACTCCACAAATTCACCCCGACGCGGTTATTTCTCCAGTCAAAGAGCGCCTTTTCCACCCACACCTACCCACTTCCCCACCACGGACAGGGTCGAACCTTTCTCCAGCGGCGAAACTGATGCTCCCCTGAGCCAGGGAGGAGTGGTCGACCATCAACACCCACTCCACTGCACGGGGTCCCTTTCCCAAGAAACCGAGAAGGCAGGAAGCGATCTGGTGTCTCTTGGCTGGAGGGACCCGAGGGCCGCCCCGAGTAATCCCGCGGCGCCTAGGCCGAGTCGGCCAGCAGGTAGGGCTTCCAAGAGGGATCCACCCGGTAGCCGGAACTGGTGTAGACCCACCCGAAGCGTCGCGGGAACCGAGGCGACCGCAACAGTGCGAATCCCACCTCATTCAACAGACGGTTGCCCTTTTTGATATTGCACCGACGGCAACACGCCACCACGTTGTCCCAACTGTGCGCCCCGCCCCGAGATCGGGGCACGACATGGTCAAGACTCTCGGCGTCGCCGCCGCAGTACTGGCACAGATTGCCGTCCCGCCCGAAAACGGCGCGGCGGGTAAGAGGAACGGTTCGGTGGTAGGGAACCTTCACGTAGTAGTTAAGTCTTACCACCGACGGAACCACAAAACTCCTTTCGGCAGAGTGCCAGAGTTCCTCCCTCACCTCCATCACGGTGGCCCGTTTTCTCCACACCAGCACCAGGGCGCGGCGGGAACTCACCACCGAAAGAGGCTCGTGGGTAGCGTTGAGGACGAGGGCCTTGGTCATAATCTCTGACACCGATTGCCAGCCTAGACAGCGACATCCCCCGCCAAGGTGTCAATTACCTGGCTGACACACAGGCTAGGGAAACTTGCTCAGCTGGCCGCCCAAAACGGGTTGTCCCGAAAGTCTTCATACACCAGGTTGAGCATCGTGCGGAAGGTGGCCCTGTTGAATTCGAATCGGGACTCGTCGTCCTCCACATCCTCCACCACTTTGCCCATCACCTCGACGAAGACAAACTGGCCATTGTTCAAGGTGTCGATGATCGCCCTGCTCTCGGGATGACGGGCCAGAATCGTGGTGCCAAAGGTATCCGGGAACATGCCTGCCTGAGACAGATGTTGTTCTAGATCACCCTCCCTACGCAGGTATTTCCAGGCCCGCTGGATTCTCTGCAACGACATCCCGTTGTCAATCAGGCTCTTTATCACCCGTAACGCCACCAGGTCCTGCAGGTTGTAGATTCTTCGCACCCCTGGGCGACCACCCGTCCCCTTGATGGAGGGTTTTACCAGGGACACCCGGTCCCAATACCTCAACTGGTTGTAGCTGCAGCCTGTGAACCTCATCGCTTCAGACGAGGTAAAGCCCTCTTCCAGCATTCGTTTACACCTCTTCCGGCCAGGACCCGCTCAGCGAGGCCAAGACCCGAATCCGTTTGCCCTTGTGTCCCTGTTGTCTTGGACACCCTTCCATTGAAGCTTTCTACGGGCTCGCCAACCCTGCACCAAAAAGGTGGCAGCCACAACCATGACCACAAAGCCTGCGAGCGCAATCAGCAACCGGGAGGTGAAGAAAATGAGAACGACCAGCATACCTGCCGCCAATAGCCCCATGGGGACCACCGTGGCGGCCCTGCTCGAATAGAGCAACGTCTTTTCGTCTTGGGGAACAGTCTCTTCTTCGTAGAAGTGGCTCTCGATCTCCTCGAGAATCCGCTGCTCTTCTTCGTTTAACGGCACTTCAGCCCGGCCCTCCGGTAAATCCGCTTCCACGTAACAGTATATGGTCAGTGGGCATCCAGTGATGCCGTCTTTGGGTTACTTCTCCCCGGAAAAAGGCTTGAGACGGGCCGGAAGCACCGCATCGAATCCGAACCTGCGGCGGAGTCGGAACACTTCATCCTCCAGATCCTCCCACCGGTTCGCCCCATCCAGTTCCAGTTGCGGAACCGCCGGGCCGTAGGTCAGTCCGCTCGCCGCAATGCCAAGCAGGCGGACTCCCTTGCTTTCAAGACCTGCCCGGTCAACCAGGTCCAACACCTCTCGATAGATCTCGATTCCCAAGCGGGTGGGGGAACCCCTGGTATGGGATCGGGTGATCGTGGAGAAATTGCTAAATCTTACCTTTAGGGTGATAGTGGTGGCCCAAGCCTCTCCACGATGAAGTCGACCTGCTAGTCGCTCGGCCTGCTCCCGCAGCTTTACTTCTACTTCAGAACGATCATGAAGATCATGTTCAAACGTGTTTTCCACCGACAGGGACACTCCCGCAGGGTCGGTGACTATGGGGCGACGGTCGATGCCCGCCGCCAGCCTGCCCAAATGCTCGGATGCCGCCTTGCCAAACACCGGTTGGAGATGATCAACAGGTATCTGCGCCAACTCCCCAACCGTGTGGATCCCCAGGCGTTTGAGACGACGCGCCGTGGCCTCGCCCACTCCCCACAATCTCCGGACTGAAAGAGTGTGAAGAAAATTCAGGCTTTGCCCGGAGCGAATGTGCAACAAGCCATCGGGCTTGGCATCCTCAGAAGCCAGCTTCGCCAGCGTCTTGTTGGCCGCGATGCCCACGGAAGCCGGCAATCCCAACCGTCGACGGATCTCCTTTCGGATGGCCTCTCCGACCCTTGGGACTTCCCGGTAGTGGTGACGGAGACCTGCTACATCGAGGAATGCTTCATCCACTGACAGCTTTTCAACCAGGGGCGTGAAAGAGGAGAACACCTCGAACACATCTGCAGAGACCCGGCCGTACTCGCCATGGTCGGCCGGCACTATCACCAACCCGGGACAGAGTCTGCGGGCATGGCTGACCGGCATCGCCGAACGAACTCCGAAGCGGCGGGCTTCATAGGATGCCGAAGCCACTACACCGCGCCTCCCGCTTCCCCCCACCGCCACCGGACGCCCCACGAGTTCCGGATGACGGCGACGCTCGACCTCCACAAAGAATGCATCCATGTCCACATGGAGAATCGGTTCTGCGAATCTAGGGCGGATCATCCCCACCACAGTACCTATAAGCTGAGACCGGATATGGCAGAATTGGTTCATCTGGTACGCCACGGCGAAGTCCACAACCCCCGCCATCTGGTCTATGCCTCCTTGCCCGGGTTCTACCTGAGCACCCGTGGCGTTCTCCAGACCCACCAAGCCAGGCGGTACCTGGCCGCCCGCCCGATTCGGGCAATCTGGTCGTCACCGCTGAAGAGAGCCGTGGAGACAGCAGAGAATCTTGCGGTTCCTCACCTCGCTGAAGTGCAAGTGCTCTCCGAGTTGGTGGAATGGAAGCTGTTGGACCGCTGGGCGGGGCATAGCTGGGAACAGATACCGACGCTATTCCCGGGGGAAGTCGAGGCTTACCTGCAGCACCCCTCCGATCTCGGTTTTGCCTCGGAGACCCTGATGGAACTGGCAGAGAGAGTCTCCCTTGCGGTCCGGAAGATCGCCGCTTCCACGTCGAGCGGCGAGGTGGTGGTGGTTGGCCATCAAGACCCCATCCAGGCTGCGCGATTGGCGCTGACCGGACAGCCCCTTCGGCAATTGTTCCAAGATCGCCCACAGCACTGCTCGGTGATCACGCTCCGACCTGGCGATTGCTGGACAGAGGTCCGAAAGTGGGACCCGGCTAACCGATAAAGGCGTCCGCAAAGATCAAGGAGACGATGGTCATCACCTTGATCACGATGTTCATCGCCGGCCCCGACGTGTCTTTGAACGGATCACCCACCGTATCACCGATAACCGCTGCCTTGTGGGCATCAGAGCCTTTCCCGCCCCGGGCGCCGGCCTCGATGTGCTTCTTGGCGTTGTCCCAGGCGCCTCCCGCGTTGGCCATGTAGATGGCCAGCAGGAAACCGGTCACCAGTGCTCCGGCGAGAAAACCGCCCAAAGCAGAGGTCGAGATGAACCCGATCACCAACGGCAATGCAACCGCCAGGACCCCGGGAAGCACCATTTCCCGAAGCGCTCCGCCGGTGGCAATGTCCACACAGCGGGCGTATTCGGCCTTGGCCTCGGGACGTCCTTCCCTCAATCCCGGTATTTCCCGGAATTGGCGGCGCACCTCTTCGATCATGGTGAAAGCCGCCCGTCCCACCGCCGAAATGGTCAAGGCCGCGAAGAGGAACGGGAACATCCCTCCCAGGAAGAGCCCCATGGTGACCTCCACCGAGACGATGTTGATGACCTCCAGGCCCACCGCCTGGGTGAAGGTGGCGAACAGAGCCAGGGCGGTGACTGCTGCAGAACCGATGGCGAAACCCTTTGCCACTGCCGCCGTGGTGTTGCCCAGCGAATCGAGGGCGTCCGTGGCCTCCCGGACCTCGGGCGGAAGGTGCGCCATCTCGGCAATCCCGCCGGCATTGTCGGCGATCGGACCATACGCATCCACCGCAATGGTTATACCCAAGGTGGCCAGCACTCCGATAGCCGCCACTGCCACGCCATAGATGCCTCCCGCATCGCCCAGGGCCCACTCCCCTGCCGAGTACGCTCCCCCTATTCCGGCGGCAACCACCAGCACGGAGTAGGCGGCCGACTTCTTGCCAACCGCCACCCCGGCCAGGATCACGGTGGCCGCGCCGGTCTCTGCCTGCTGGGCGATGTCCTTCACCGCCCGGTAGTGGTCGGAGGTGTAGATCTCGGAGATCTTTCCGATCACGTATCCAACCGCCAAGCCGATGACCACCGCCACCCACAGACCGAGAGGCTGCACTTCGGAATTGTCCCCGAATATCCAAAAGGAGATACCGAGGATCCCCAAAGCCGCCAGCACCATGGAGGTGTTGGTCCCCCGATGAAGCGCAGAGGCCAGATCGGAGGAACTCTTCGGCTTCACGAAGAACGAACCGATGATGGAGGCCAGCATTCCAACGGTCCCAACCGCCAGAGGAAACACGATGGCCTCCAGTTGATAGGAGGCGTTGGCGAAGGCCAGAGCGGCGAAAGCGATGGGAGCGACCAGAGAGCCCACGTAGGACTCGAAGAGGTCGGCGCCCATTCCTGCAACATCTCCCACGTTGTCCCCCACGTTGTCGGCGATCACCGCCGGGTTGCGGGGATCGTCCTCGGGTATCCCCGCCTCAACCTTGCCCACCAGGTCGGCGCCCACATCGGCCGCCTTGGTGTAAATGCCACCTCCCACCCGGGCGAACAGGGCGATCGAGGATCCGCCCAAACCGATCGCCGCCACGATGTCCACCCCCCGGGCCAATTCCATGCCGCTGGCCTCCACGAACACCAGGTACCCCAGCGTCACTCCGGCCAGTCCCAAACCGGCCACCGTGAAACCCATCACCGCTCCCCCGCGGAAAGCCAGCGGCAGGGCCTGCTGCACGCCACCCAACCGGGCGGCCTCTGCGGTACGGGAATTGGCGGCGGTCGCCACCCTCATTCCCACAAACCCCGCCCCAGCCGACAAAACCGCCCCGAACACATAGGCCACGGCCCGCAACCAACCGTCTTCCAGCACCAGGCCGATCAGGATGAACATTGCCACCACAAACACAGCCAGCCATCGATACTCTCTCCGCAGGAAGGCCATCGCCCCCTCCCGGATAGCGGCGGAGATCTCCCTCATGCGTTCGTTCCCCATCGGGGCGGCCAACACCTGGCGGGTGAACCACACCGCCAACATCAACGCTGCCAAACCCAAAACCAGGGCGGCGATCAAAAAGAATGATTGATCCATGGGGGAAATACCTCTCCTCGGGAGAAACCGTTAGGTCTGCTTTACAGTGCCAACCCGTCAGTTTAGGAAACGGGATGCCTACTCGGCCGCCATGCCCGAGTAGAACAGGGTGGGGTCTGCGCACCGCCGGACAACCGGCTCAGCCAATCCCCTCCCGTCGCGCCCGAAGTCTTGCCAGAAACTCCTGCCTGGGGAGGGTGTTCAACACCGCCTCGGGGGTGGCCCAACCCCGGCGGGCGTTGGCCGCTCCGTAAGACATTCTCTTCAATTCCGAGACGTGATGGGAATCGGTGGAAACGACCAGATTCACTCCCATGGCCGCCGCCCGGCGTATCACCTCCGCAGATGCATCCAGACGGTCCAGCGCTCCGTTCACTTCCAGCGCCACCCCCCGACCCGCCAACTCCTCCAGAACCGGGTCCAGTTCCAACTCGATGCCGGGGCGGCGCCCCAGCATCCGGCCGGTCAGGTGCCCGATGGCGGAGACGGTCGGGTCGGCAATGGCCCGCAAGATTCTCCGGGTCTGCTGACGAGGAGTGAGGTCGTAGTAGGAATGAATGGAAGCAACACACCAGTCGAAGCCCATGCGGAAAGCGAGGTCGTAGTCCAACGTGCCGTCGGCGCCAATGTTCAACTCGCATCCGAACAGCAACTCGATCTCCGGGTAACGTTCTCCGAGTCGAGCGATGTGCCTGCGATGACTCTCCATCTGTTCCCGGGACAACCCGTTGATCGCCAGGTCCTCCCCGTGGTCGGTGATGGCCACATATTCCAGTCCGGCGTGGATCGCCGCTTGCACCATCTCCAGAGGAGACGAACGTCCATCTCCGGAGCGGTCGGTGTGAAAGTGCAGGTCTCCCAGCAGATCTGCCGCCGACACCAACCGGGGAACCCGGTGTTCCAGGGCAGCTTCAATTTCACCGGCATCCTCCCGGATCTCCGGCGGGAGCCATGCCATTCCCAGGGCCGCATATATCTCCTCTTCGGTCTCCGAAGCCACCGGATCATCACCATCCTGTGGGAACAATCCGTACTCGTTGAGAAGTCGGTCCTGCGCCATGGCCAACTGGCGAAGCCTCACGTTATGGGCCTTGGAACCTGTGAAATACAGGATCGCCGCTCCAATTTGGTGGGGAGCGACCACCCGCACATCCACTCCCAGCCCCCCTTGGGTCAGCACCGAAGTCTTGGTAGTCCCCGACAGCAGGGTCTGGTGGACCAGGGGATGGGAGGAGACAGCCTTCATCACCTCAGGCCAGACGGTCGAGTCGGCCGCCACGACCAGGTCGACGTCGGCCACCGACTCCCGGAACCGCCGGGCACTTCCGCATAGCTCCACTGCATGGACACCCTCCAGGGTCTTGAGGTCACGGCTGAATGCCTCGGCCACCGGCAGGGCGCTAACCAGGGGAGTACGCCGGTCCTTTCCGGTCAGACCCAGCCGTTCCACCGCCCGGGCAATCTTCGCCTCGCTGGTGGGACCCAGGCCGGGCAGACCACGAAGCTGCTGTTGTTCGAGCGCAACCAGCAGATCGTCCAAGGACTCCACTCCCAGTTCCCGCCGGATCATCTTCACCGTCTTGGGCCCCAAGCCCGGAATTCGGGTCAGTTCCCGGATGGCCGGCGGATACTTGGTTCGCAGCGCCTCCAGCTTGGAGACTCGCCCGGTGCTGGAGAATTCCACGATGGTGGAAGCAATGCTCTTGCCGATTCCGCCAATGCCCTGAATCTCCTTCAAACCCAGGTCGGCCACCTCGGTGGCCTGGTTCTCCACAGACCGCCGGGCCCTCTCGTAGGCCCGCACTTTGAAAGACTGCGGTGAACCCTCGTCCAAAGTGGCCAGTTCGATCAATTCGTCGAGCATGGCCAGGACCTGTCGGTTGGAGACCATGGGAGAGACCGTAACAGGATTTACTATCGGAAAAGTCCGTTTCGAAACGAAAAAGGGACACCGTCTCCCGGCCGGATGATCCGGGTATCGCTACACCCAGATGCTCATCGGGTAGTTCGTCTCGTCCTTGGCACAACCACCCAAGCGTTGGGCTCTGCCCGAGATCAGGCGACGAGCCGTCCAGGCCGCCGAGACGGCATCGAGAACGTCATCCAATCCCGGCGCCGGCGGGCCGGGTATCTGGGTACGCACTGCTTCCTCCATAATGTTGGGAAAGTGGGCTACAAGCGAAGCCAATCGCTCCGCCACCCCGGCCTGCCGACTCTTGTGGAAGCGCATCGGGGCGCCTCCTGCCAAAGCTGCAAAACTCACCTCGGGATGCACCTCGGCGGCCAGGGGACCAGCGCCGGATTGAAGATCATCTGGCTGGAGAACCCCTCGTACCTCCCTGATCCTCGGAAAGAGCGCGTTGGCCTGGGCGGTCAGGCCCTTCTCCCTGCAGCGTTGTGCCATCTTCCGGGCATCCTGGTAGGTATCCGCTTCAAGGGTGCACAACGGTGGTGCGGGAAACACCGAGGAGGTCCTTCCGGGCCGGCCCTTCAACCTGGACCTGGCTTCCGTATCGCTGGGGCGGGCACCCCCACAGGGGAGTCCGATGGGAATGTCCACCGCAACCGCCCGCAGACCCTTGCGGCAGGCATGTGACCAAAGGTCGGTGAATGAACTCCACACGGAGAAAACCGTCACCGATGACTCCGAGCACATCCCGGTGACGGCCATGATCCAGCCGCCTCCCCTGACTCCGTCCACACCGCCCACCAGGCGGGGGCAGCCGCCTTCGGCACTGGTCACAGTTCGAAACTCCTGACCCGCAGAGGTGGGTCAGACCGCCGTGTACAGGGTGCTGCAGACACTGAGCACGATACCCATGATGGTGACCGCCACGCAGGCATGGTGCCTAAAAGGTGAGCGCCAGCGAGCAGACACTGAGCACGATACTCATGATCGTGACTGCCCCTATGAAGACCACCCAGCGGTGGGTCTTGCGGGTGTATCGGTAGATCTCTTCGAGGCGGTCGTCTTCAAGCATGTTCTTCCCTTCGACTCCACTTGTGGTCCGCAGTCCCCGCCTAGGTTATCCGTATGCCAGCGGAGCGAGGATGGCCCCCAGTTGCGATCCCAGAACAGCGGGGTCTATCTCGATCTGCAGCCCGCGCTTTCCGGCGCTGACCCAGATGGTCTCGAATGTCACCGCGGACTCGTCCACTACTGTCGGCATCCTCCGGCGTTGGCCGAAAGGGCTGATGCCTCCGGGTACATACCCGGTGAGCCGCTGGGCCTCCCTGGGAGACGCCAGCCGCGACTTCCGGGCGCCCACCGCCCGGGCCAGCCTCTTGACACTGAGCCGCGCATCGGCCGACACCAAGCCCACCATGGGCTGATCATCGGCAAACGCCACCAGTGTCTTGAACAGCCGCTGCGGCGGTACCCCCAATTGCCCTGCCACTGCTCTCCCATAGTCCGACACGGCCTCGTAATCCACCACGTAGGAGTGGAGCCGAAAGGAAACCCCCGCCCTTCTCAAAGAGATAATGGCCGGCGTTCCTCCCTTGCCCTTGGTGCTCATTGCCCCACAGGGTAGGGAACGAATTCGGCGCGCGCCTGGGCGGAGACCCTCACATCATCCCAGAACCACAGCCGGGCAAGCATCTGCGTTCTCACCGCCACGCTCCTTGGAGCAAGGCTTCGATCCACCCGGCATCTGCACCACACCAGGCCGGCGCCGTTGGCCTCGGCCATCCTCCGGGCCGCCTCCCGGGGAGCCAGGTCCGGGGCGAACGTGGCCGCAGCCGCAGCCAGGGCGGCCGCGTCGGCGGCGGTCTGGGCGCGGGTGCGAGCAGAGAGAATGGCCGTGACATCCAAAAGCGCCAGGGACAACGCCAGGATCACTCCCACCATCACCACCGCCAGCACCGAGACTGCTCCCCTCTCCCCTCGTGCCACCACTGTGCCTATCAGCCTTCCCGCTGCATCACTGCCCGGCTGTTGAGTCCCAGAACGAATCGATCCAGAAACGGTGAGGCGGGCCGGTAACGCATCGAGACCTTCACCTCGACCGAGGCGCCCACCACCGTGGCGGCGATCACCTCGACCCGTACCCTGTCCGCCAAACCCGGTGAGAGGGCGCCTCGCACCGCCTGGGCGGCCCGGGAAGGATCAGGATGGGTGGCCGCCACCCGAACGCCCTCTCGGGCAGCGGCCTCCATTTCGAGACGGGTAACGGCAATCAGGAACAGTTCGGCCACCGCCACCAGCACCAACAAGATGATGGGAAGCACCAACACCGCTTCCACCGCCAAGGAACCCTTCTCGTCTCTCATCGGTCGAGCTTCGGACCTAGAACCCGAAACCGATCTTTCCCTTCACGAAGTCGAGCGCCTTGCGGAAGATGGACTCCAGCATGTTGTCGCCCGAACCTTTTCTCACCCACTGCACCAGCACGGTGGCCACCGCCACCACGGCCAGAACCACCAGGATGTACTCCACGGTGCCCTGGCCCCGCTGATCGCGGTCGAACCAAATCATCATCTTGGTCCAAAGAGCCGTCATTTGCAGACCTCCTTAGGTCACTTGTCTCCCGGCGTCCGGCCGGGGCGGGGGAAGGGGGAATCATGTGCCGATCAGCCCGGTCAGCATTTCGGCCACCCTGGTGGCGACCGGAGGTCCCACCAAGGCCAACAGGAAACCGGGAACGATCAGCAAGGTAAGCGGCACCGCCAGGGTCACCGGCAGAGAGCGAATCCGAGAGAGAGCTTCCATGCGAGTCTGGTAATGGAGGTTGTCCACATGGGTGGTCACCGCTCGTACCACGGAACTTCCCGACGCCTGGGCACCGGCCATCCTGCCGAACAATTCTCCCAGATGACCGCCGCTGGCAGCCAGGGCGCGGGCCAGGCCGATCTGCCGACCTTGCCTCAATGCCTGCGATACTTCAATCCGAAGTTGAGGGTGAGCTTCCCGGGAAACCATCATCAGGGAATTGGACAGCGACAATCCTCCGGTGAGGGGAATCACCAGCAGACGTCCGAAGCGGATGACGTCTTCGGTTGCAGCAGGCCGTCGCCGGGAACGCAAACGGCCGAATGACCACAATGAAATCGCTCCCAACCCGGCCAGCCACCACCATCGAAACGGGATGGCCATCACCCCCACCAGAACCCAAAAGTAAGACCGACCGGCGCCGGTTCCCCGCAGCCACTGCGCACCAAGTCTCATGGAGTCGCCCTTCTGATCAGAATCGACATCACTCCTATGCCCAGGCCCAGCAGGGTTACCCCGGAGATGGTCAAGAATGCGGAGATGGGACTGGCGGCGAGACTCCGAGCGAAATCACCGCTCAATAGCCGGTAAACGATCACCAACACCGGGATCCCCACCACTATCACCGCTGAGGTCCTCGCCTGGGCCAGGGCCGCTCTTCGCTCCTGACGGAGTTCCTCTTCTTCCAACGCCAACGCCGCGGCGGAGTCAAATACCTGGGCAACCCGTCCTCCGGTCCGATCCGCAACCCGAAGAGCGGCCGCTGTCAACGCCCCGTGGATCGGCATGGCCACTGAGACCGCGGCCGCAATCCGCTCCAATGAAGCTCCCGAGGCCACCAGCCGACGAACCGCGTGGAAGTCGAGGCGAGGTGATCGCCGCCCGGCCTCGGCTATGGCGGCGCGGACTCCTTGACCGGCGCGAAGTTCCCCGGCCACCCCCAGCAGGACGTGCGCCTCCTCCGAACATCCGCCCTTCTGCAATCTGACCCGGCGGGCATCCGCTATCACCAGTGCCAGCAGCAGTGCCGCCACCAGCCAGGGTTGCAACATGGCAGCGGCCAACAATGCCGCCAATCGCCAGTCCAAACCGGCCGTCAACGCCCATCCCAACAGGAGCGGCCCGAGCACCCTCACAACTGGCCCTGCCGGTGTTCAATCGTGGCAACCCGTCGAATGCCGTCTGTTCTCTCCACTTGGATCACGACGTCAATGGCGGACCGGATCTGGGCCCGGATCGCCTCGGCGGGAATGTTCCGGGCTCCCATCAACGCCAGGGTTTCCAGCCGCCACAGGGCCTCGCCGGGGCTGTTGGCATGCAGAGTCGACATGGAGCCGGAGTGTCCGGTATTGAGGGCATTGACCAGATCCAACGCTTCGGGACCCCGGACTTCCCCCACCACAATCCGGTCGGGTCGCAGGCGCAGTGCGGATCTGATCAACTGCTGGAGAGTGATGGCCCCGATCCCCTCGGAGTTGGCGGGGCGGCCCTCCAATCGAACCACATGGCCGCGCAACCGCAGTTCTGAGGCGTCCTCCACCACCACCACTCGCTCCGTGTCGTCGATCAGAGCAGACAGGACGTTTAATAAGGTGGTCTTCCCGGCGCCCGTGCCACCGGCCACCAGCACATTCCTGCGGGTCTTGACCACCGAGCGCAACTCGTCGGCCTGATCGGAAGTCACCGACCCCAGGCGAACCAGCACCTCCAAGTCTTCGGCCTGGGGGACAAACCGCCGGACGGCCACTATGGGGTGATCCACAGCCGCCGGCGGGATGATGGCGTGAAGGCGGCTCCCATCCGCCAGTCGGGCGTCAACCATGGGAGATGCCCGGTCGATGCGCAGGCCCAGGGGGGCAATCACTCTCTCCACCGCCGCAGTGACCGCCTGGTCGGTGCCGAACGAGATATCTGTCCGTTGCAGCCGTCCGGATCGTTCCACCCAGACTTCAGTGGGCGAGTTGACCAGGACATCGGTGATGTCGGGGTCCCGCAGCAACTCCTCCAAAGGCCCCAACCCGATCAGCGAGTCCACCACCTTCTGCACGATGCCGGGTGGGGCCAGTGGAGCTTCGGTCGCCACTGTTCGCCGGACGTGTTGGGTTAGGGCAACCCGGTCGGTGGGAAAGTCGGAAAGGAGGATCGTGTCCACCAGACGGTCGATCAGGGCCATGGCAGATTCCACGCCCTCTCCCACGCCTGAACCCAGCGTCTGGGGGGATAGCCCGTCCCACCCAACATGCGATAGATGCCGGATCTGCCCAATGGAGGCAGCAGGATCCCTCGCACCCGGGGGGATGGACCGTGAGAGAACGCCTGATAGGCAGCCGGGGTGTTCACAGCAGGATAGAGAAACCCGGGCAGAAGCGGTGCCACCGGTACGACCGGCGTCTCCTCAAACGGGGATGGAAGGTCCAGAGAGGAACCCAGGCGCAACACCACTGCCGGCCACCCGGTCGCCAGGGCCGCCACTACCTCGGAGGCCTCATGGGGACATATCGAGCCGTTGGGAAGCACCGCTACCCCCGTGCGGCGGGGGCGGAGGTCCGCCAACCGGGGTTGGGAGACCACCAACTTCGCCAGTGACGTGGATCCCGGGTAGGAGGGCGCTTCCTCGTCAAGATCCACCACCAAGGCCGTGCCTCGCGCCGCTGCCAGTCCCAGGGGCGCCAGGGCATGCAAAACCGGATCCACCGCACATCGCACCGCCATCACGCGATGCTGCCAAGTTCTGGAGTGGCTGCGTTTCAATAACACTGTCACACACTGTTATCTATCGCCAGGCGCGCAGTCAACCCGCAGACTGCTGTTTGTTTCGCGGCTTTACCGACAAGCCTGGCCGTTTAGATGGACTGGAACACCGCCCGGACCCTGCCACCGGCGTTGACTATCTCCTGGATGGGATTCACCGACCCGACAGGACTGGCCCCGGACAGTAGTCTGCCCAGCACCGACCGCTTGATCACCAGGGGGAGGGTGATCGAGAACAGGCTGGAGCGGTCCATGCTTCCCGCCACCCAACCGTGCTCAACCACTTTCACAGCTTCAGGGACCGACCGGACCGTGGCAACCGCGTCGGCTCCGGCCCGCAGGCCGGCGCCCATCGAACCGAGATCCACTCGATCCGTTTGCAGGGTTTCAGGGTTTGCCAAGCACACCACCCCCCACACCTGTGGAGACAACCCCTTCAGGCCCCGGCGGACCGCACGGGAGTCCAGCACCACAACGCCGTGTTGAAGCGACACCAGGGGTGGGGAGCAGACCGCCCATTCTCCGGCGACCCGCAGACTGGGGGAAGGCGGCAAGATTGGAGTCATGGACACCTCGGGAGGGCTGAGCCACCTACCCTACCTAGGGGCTCATGGAATTTGACGAAGGACGGGCAGCAGGCATTCTGCTGGCAGGCGGGAAGGGATCACGCGCCCGGTTTTCGGGAAACAAGGCGTTCGTCGACGTTGGCGGATCCCCCATGATCAGCCACTCCCTCAAGACCCTGGACCGCTCACCATGGGTAGTCGAACTGGTGATGGTCATCAGACCCCAAGATCGGGGGATGGCCGAGGAGGTGGTGGCGGGATCGGAGATCACCACTCCATGGAGAATGGTCACAGGAGGCCGGTCCCGCCATCGCAGCGAATTCCACGGGTTGGAGGCCCTTTCAGACCGGATCCGGGATGGGCAACTCGATCTGGTTGCGATTCATGACGCCGCCCGACCCTTCCTGAGTTCAAGTCTGTTGGAGACGTTGTTTCGGGATGCCCATCTTCATGGCGGCGCGGTACCCACCATGACGTTGGAGGCCCCCGTTTTCAGTGTGTCGGACGACGGTGACCTGGTGGCCCTGGGACAAGACCGGCTTCATCGGGCGCAGACCCCTCAGGTCTTCAGGGCACCCGAATTGGTGGCCGCCTATCACCGGGCCCGGGAGGCAGGGTTCGAGGGGGTGGATACCGCCGAAACGGTTAGTCGGTTCTCAGATCTGACAACGAGAGCCGTGCCCGGCGATCCCGCCAACGTGAAACTGACCTTTCCCGAGGATTTTCGAACACAGGACACCTAGCCGCGGCAAAGCCACCGCCGGAGCATGCCATGCAGCCTTGGCGGCAGCCGGGTATCAGTGGCCGCCCCGTTTGACGCCACCGTACTTCATCCGCGTGTCGCTCATGGCAGCCGCCCGGATCGTGTCGTCGCGGATGCCCGCGTCCACCACCTCCCCTATGAAGAGGGTATGGGTGCCCATGTCCCAGGCATATCGGACCTGACAGTCCATGTAGGCGATGGCATCCTCGAATATGGGAGCCCCGGTCTTTCCGATCCGCACCTGGCGGTCGTTGAGGGTGGTTCCTCTCCTCACGGCCGGTTTCGAGAATTTCACGAACACCCGCTTGTCGGCTGGATCCCACAGGTTGACTGTGAAACTCCCTCCTTCGCTGATCAGTCGATGAGTGACAGCGCTGTTGTCCACACCGATCCCGATGAGAACCGGTTCCATGGACAACTGGGTAATCCAGGAAGTGGTCATTCCGTTCCAGGTCTCCCCGGAGGCCGATCCCACCAGAGCCAGAGCATTGGGGATCTTCCAAGTGACCTTGTTTAGCAGTTGGTTTGAAAGCATGTGTTGTATTCTGGCAGATGTGCGGATCTTGGTTTGTACCTCGGGTGTGCTTCAAGCACCGCCAGTCATCGACATTTGCGCGCCACTGGTGGGCGAAACGGGAAAAGTTGTGATTCTCACCGTGGTCCAGGTGCCTCGAAGCCTGCTCAGCAAGTTCCGGCGCAAGCCGCGTTCGTTCCTCTTCGAGACTCCGGAAGTCTCTGCGCATCAGGCATCGGTTGAAGAGGATGACTACGTACGGGAACGGGGCGAACGGGCAGTGGCCACCTTGGCGAGCGGCTTCCGGGCGGCGGGTATCGATCCGGAACTGTCCTATGTACCCGGCCACGATCTGGCCGGGGCGATCGTAACTGAAGCCGAGAAGATGCAGGCCGACCTGATCGTCATGGGCGCCACCCGTCAGTTCTTCGAGCCCGACGTGTGGTCGTCGGTGACCGCCCGGGTCAGCAGGATATGCGAACGCCCCCTGCTGCTGATGCCCACTAAGGGCCGAGATCCGCAATAGGGCCCGCCCCTGCGGCCCCGACAGGACCGCAACAAGGCCCACCACCCGGCATCGCCGCCGAAACCGGCGTGGTCGTCTTAATTATTGGGCTTCCCTCCCGACCCGCCGCCTCCTGGCCGCCTTCAGAATTCGGATAGGGGCAGCACTATCCGAGACCGAGAGTCCATTCTTCGGCTAAAGGCCCCGTCATCGTCGAGGGCACTGTGGAAGCGCCCTCGATGTGAACACAGGACCGATCTGATGGGGGCGGTCCGGACCGCACACCCCATGTTTGTGCAACCAGTATGCGATACCTGTGGGACAAAGACAAAGTTTTCCGGTGGCTTTGAGGAGGAATTCTTGGCGACTTTTGTCCAACTTGGCAGGATTCAGAGGATGCTGCGGGCCTGATTGATCGCCTGCTGCAGGTCCGCCGCCGCCCCGGAGGGGTCGGAGGCGGTGGTGATGCCCCTGGAACTGTTGATGATCAGCCCTCTCCCCTGCGGGGTGAGCCCCGCCCTCAGCACCTGCTCCAGATCCCCGCCCTGTGCGCCTACGCCCGGCACCAGGAAAGTCATGTCGCCCACCATCCGCCGGGCAGTCCTCAGATCGTCGGGCCGTGTGGCGCCCATGACCAGCAGGCAGTTCCCCAACGCATTCCACTCTTCGGCCACCATCCGGGCCACTCGTTGCCAGAGCGGTTCTCCGTCCACCTCTACGGTCTGCAGATCATCGGCGCCCGGATTGGAGGTGCGACACAGGATCACACAACCTCTGTCCGCCCGGTCCAGGAAGGGCCGGAGAGCGTCTCTTCCCAGCCACGGGTTCAGAGTCACCGCGTCAAACCCCAGGTGGTCGAACAGGAACCGGGCGTAGGCATCACTTGTGGAACCGATGTCGGCCCGTTTGGCGTCGCCGATCACCGGGATGTCGGGATGCCGGGAAGCCAGGTAATCCATGATCTTCTCCAAAGAGGCGACCCCGACCGAGCCCCGCGCTTCGTAGAAAGCCAGATTGGGCTTGAAGGCGCACACATGACGATGTGTCTGCGCGATCACCTGCCGACCCCAGTCGAACAACGGGTCGGGACCTTCTCCAAGCACCAATCCCGGAGAGGGGTCCAGTCCCACACACAGCAGGCTGCGGGCATCCTCCATCCGGGCAGCCAGGCGGTCTTCGAACCTGGACATCTACGCCGGCTCCCACGCACGGGGATCCGCCCACCAGCGGCGCGCTTCATCCACAGCCTCCGGCGGGAATCCTTCCCGGCCTGCTGCTGTGTCCAGCAAATCCAAGAACGGGACCAATAGGGAAAACTCCACACCGGCCCCGGCGAAGGCGTGGTGAGTATCGCTGAATCCATACCCGGCCACCGCCAGGCACACAGTCACCTCGGCGCCCGCCTGGCGGAGGGCTTTGACGGCCTTCAGGCTGGACCCGCCGGTGGTGACCGCGTCCTCCACCAGGGCGACCCGCCGTCCCCTGACCTCCGCCCCCTCCACCGCAAGTCCCCGCCCGTAGCCCTTGGCTTCCTTGCGAACAAAGCAGCAGGGCAACCCCGCCGCGTAGGCCAAGGCGGCGCTGTGGGGCACTCCTCCCACCGCCACCCCCGCCACGACCTCCGGCGCCGGACCCTCCTCCAGTCTCTGCATCAACCCGTCAATGACGGTAACCCAGGCACGGGGCGAGGCGATGAGCCGGCGGATGTCCATGTAGACCGGGGAGCGGATCCCCGAAGCGAAGGTGATTGGAGCGTCGGGCGAGAGGATCAGCACCCCCGCCTCCAACAGCGCCTCGGCAGCCTTGCGTACAGAGGTAGTCACAGCCGGGCCGCCTCCGACAGTATCAATGCCGGGGCAGTGGGGCCGCGAAACACCAAGGCGCTCCAGTATTGGACAGCTTTGGCGCCCCGGTAGCGAAAGGCCTGGTAACTGGCGCCGTCCAGCACTCCTCCACAACCCACGACCTCCCACATCGTCCCTGACTCCGCACGGGCCACCATCAATTCCTCCACAACCCGTAGCGCCCGAGGATGTAGACAGGCTCCTCCGACTCCCACTCCTGTCCCGGAATCAGATAGCCGTCCGGGAGCCGTGTTGGTAGCCACTATCGCCTCGGCTCCGCCTTCCACCGCCGCCTGAGCTATCGGGCCGTACCGTCCCGCTCCGACATCGGGGCCCACCTTCACCCACAGGGCGGTCTCCTCGGCAAGTTCGTCCCGCACCGCCCTGCACAGCCGGGCAACCTCCTCCGGAAGAGCAGCATGGGCATATCCCTGGGGGACATTGGGGCAACTGATGTTCACCGTAGTCCAGGAGGGACGAAGACCAGCCTCCACGAACCGGCGCACCGCCCCGGCCGTGTCGGCGTCGCGGCGAGACGGATCGGCCTGGTCGGGATCGGAGGCGATGCTTATCCCGTAGATGTCGGGAAGGGCATCCGATCGCTCGGCCAGAAACGCCGCAGCGGCCGCGGCGCCGGGGTTGCGAAGACCCACACGGTTGAGGAGGTTGCGGCCTCCGGTGTCCCGCCACAGCACCTGCCCGGCGTTGCCCAACCTCGGACGGGGAGTGAACGACCCCATCTCCACCGGTCCCACCAGGGCGGGGACCGACCTCCACCCCGGAATGATGTTGCGCCCCTCCCGGACCGCCCGCAGCGCCGCCTCCTGGGTGGCGAATCCCTCGCCCTTCACAAGCCCGGCCGCCAATATGAGGGGAGAGTCCAGGCTTACTCGCCCGATCCGGGCGGTGGAAACCGAACGCCTCCGGTAGTGTGCCGCAGCCCTGCACAGGGCAACCCTGCGATCCAGCAAGCCCAGTTGCTTGATCACCAGTTGGTGGGCTTCACCGGCCGACCGGGCGAAAAGTATCCGCCGCAGGACCCGGTAAACGGCCTCGGCGGCCTCCAACTCAAACGCTCTTGGCATACAGGTTCAGTCCGAAACCGGGCGGCGCCAGTACTTCGCCGTCCTCGAAGACGACTGTTCCCCGTATCACAACTCTACGAATCACGCCCCACAATTCCATTCCCGAAAACGGCGTCCAGCCACACAGAGTGTAGAGATCCCCGGACCCGACCACCCGAGAGGCGCCGGTGTCCACCACCGTGTAGGTCTCGGCGGGGTGGGGATCCAAGCCGAAGATCCGACGGGGCGCCACCGAGACCAACTCCACCGCTCTTTCGGAAGTGAGTCGGCCCTCTCGCACCGCAGTGAACAGCACGGGAATAGTGGTCTCCAGGCCCGGAACCCCGAAAGGCGTGTCCGAACCCAGCTTCTCATCCCAGGTGTGAGGGGCGTGATCCGACTCGACCACATCTATCGCCCCATCCCTGATCCCTGCCCACAATGCATCGCGGTCCGCGGATGTCCCCAGTGGGGGTTTCATCACGCCCCGGGGACCCAACCCCCAGAGGTCACCTTCGGTGAAGACCAGGTGATGGGGACATGCCCCGGCGGTGACCTGGGTTCCCCGCCGCTTGTGCTCGGCCACCTCCGCCACTGCCCGGGCGGTGTCGACATGGCAGAGATGCCCACGTTTTCGATGCCGGGCCAAGGACTCCAGGAACCGAGGCACCATATCACCTTCGGCATGAGCGGCGATCACTCCCGGCCCCGGCCAGGCGGCCACCTGCCGGTCCATGTCCGATGCGCCGATGGTCAGTCCTCCGGTGGTGTGCCCACAGTAGAGCTTGATGCCACACACCATCGGGGCCAACCGGGCCAACTCCTCCCGAGGTCTCACCCCCGAGGGATGAGCCCCCAGCCACACGCCGTAGTCACAGCGGGCAAGTCCCCCCAGTTCGGAGAGCTTTCTCTCCAAGCCCGGGCCGTCGGTGGTGGACGGAGGAGTGTTGGGCATGTCCAACACAGCCGTGTAGCCCCCGGCCACGGCGGCGGTGGTCTCGGTATCGAAGTCTCCTTTGTGGGCCCACTCCATGCCTCGCAGGTGGACATGAGGGTCGAGCGTTCCCACGATGCGCACCAAGCTCACATCCGCCCCCCTCCCGGGGGATAGTCGGCCGAATCCATCCGCAGTGTGAACCTCATTCGGTGGCCCTGCAGCCGTGAACCATCTTCAGCACCTCCCCTGTCGCCTCCTCGGGGTTGAGAGCGGTGGTGTTGATCTCGATGGCGTCCGGCATCCGATGCAGAGGGGAGGCGGCGCGGGAGATGTCCTTTTGGTCGCGGCGAGCCAGGCTCTCGCCCACCTCCTCAGGCTCGGTGTCCTCGGTCATCTCCGCCGCTCGTCGGCGAGTCCTTTCATCCGACGCCGCGGTGAGATAGACCTTCACCTCAGCATCGGGAAAGACCACCGAACCGATGTCCCTGCCCTCCACCACCGCCGACCCTCCCCGATCCTCGACCCACCGCCGCTGCCGTTCCACAAGGATCCTGCGAATACCGGGCAACGCCGCCACCTTGCTGGCCGCCTCCGACACCCGCTGGGTTCTGATCTCCTTCTCGACGTCTTCGCCGTCAAGCGACGTGCGGCCGTCGCTCTGGGCGATGGCCGCCCTGCAGACCACGGCGACAGACTCCTCTTCGTGATCACAGTCCTCCCCGGCTCGCAAGACCGCCAGCGCCGCTGCCCGATAGAAACCCCCTGTATCGAGGTAGGCCAGTCCCAGTTCCCCGGCTACCCGCCGAGCCAGGGTGCTCTTACCACTGGCGGCAGGCCCGTCGATGGCGATCACCCCCCGCCACCCCTCCATGCGCCCACCGCTCACAGCGTCCTCAGCATCTCGAAATACCCGGGCCAGGTCTTGGTCACGCACCCCGGGTCCAGTATTTCCACGCCGACTTGCCGAAGTCCCACGAGCGCGAAGGACATGGCCATGCGGTGATCGTCATAGGTGTGGAACCGAGCGGAACGAAGCCGGCCGGGTTCGATGATCAGATCGTCCTCCACCACAACTGCTCGCGCCCCGGCCCGGGTCAGTTCCATGGAAAGCGCCGCCAAGCGGTCGGTTTCCTTGAGACGCAGGGTGCCCAAGCCTCTCAGCCGGCTGGGAGCGGAGGCAAACAGGCACACCACCGACAGGCCCAGCGCCCCGTCAGGCATCCGACTCATGTCCCAGTCCACCCCTTCCAAGACTCCGTCCGCCGGCCCTTCCAGGACCAGGCGGGAGCCTACCCACCGCACCCGGCAACCCATTTGCTGCAGCACCTCCACCACGGCCAGGTCGGCCTGCGTCGAACCTCGGAGAAGTCCTTCGATCCCCACCACCCCCCCGGTGATGGCTGCCGCCGCCATGGGGTAAACCGCTGCGGAGGCATCGGCCTCGATCTCGAAGGTGGCCGACCGGTAACCGCCCGGCTTTACCCGGAAGGCCGCACCCGCTTCCCGTTGCACCTGGGCGCCGAAGGCTTCCATCACCTCCAGGGTGGTCTGCACGTACGGCCCCGAGACCATCTCCCCCCGGGTGCTGATCACCATCTCATCTCGGGCCAGAGGCGCCACCATCAACAGCGCCGACAGATACTGCGAAGAGCGGGACACGTCCACGCCGATCTCCCCACCGCGGAGCCCTCCTCCATGCACGACCAGCGGCAAACAGCCTTCCGACGTCTCCACGACCACCCCGGCTTCCTCCAATGCCGCCGCCAGATCGGCGATGGGACGCTCCCGCATCCGCCTGGTACCGTCGATTCGCACCGGACCGGAGGCCAACGAAGCCACCGCGGTGATGAACCGGGCGGTGGTTCCCGAAGCACCGGCGTCAAGAACTCCACCGGGGGCAGACAGCACTCCCCCGGTCCCCAGCACCAGCCACGGGTCGTCAACGTCATCGATCAGGACCCCCAGTTGCCGCAACCCGGCGCGCATCACCTCGGTGTCGTCCGCCTCCAGGGGACCTTCCAGACGGCTGGCGCCTCCTTCGGCCAGGGACGCCACCACCAATGCCCGGTTGGTGATGCTCTTGGAGCCGGGAGGGCGGACCAACCCCTCCACGGGACGCTTGCGAACCGGGATCTCCATGACGGCGGGAAAGTCCATGCTCACCACCCCCAGATTATTCCCGGGAAGCGGCCCGGTAAAGCGCCGCCACCTCCCGGTTGGAGAGCTTACGCCACCTCCCGGGGCGAAGCGTCACGTCTCGAATGGGTCCGATCGAGACTCTCACCAGCCTGCGGACCGGATAGCCCAGCGATTTCATCATACGTCTTATCTCCCGGTTCCGACCCTCTCCCATCACCACCTCCAGTTGCGCTTCGCGGGGTGTCCGGTCCACCAACCGGGCCTGCAGCGCCCGGGCCGGGCCATCCTCCAATTGCACTCCCTTGGTCAACCGACGCACCGTCGCCCGTCCGGGAACTCCTGCCACCAGTACCCGGTAGGTCTTTGAGATCCCGTAACGGGGATGGGTAACCAGGTTGGTCAACTCACCGTCGTTGCTGACCAAGATCAACCCTTCGCTTCGCTGGTCGAGCCTCCCCACGGGCCACACCCGGGGAGAGTGGGGCACCAACTCCACAACCGTGCGGGGAGCGTGAGGGTCCGAGGTGGTGGACACCACGCCGGGAGGTTTGTTGACCAGGTAGGTCACCAGGTGCGGCGCCAGTGGAAGGCGGGACCCGTCCACCTCCACAACCGACGCATCCGGGTCCACCCGATCACCCAGACGGGCGGTCCGCCCATCGATGGTCACCCTCTCCCCCCTTATCAGGTCCTCCGCGGCGCGGCGGGACATCAGCCCGGCGGCTGAGATGGCCTTCTGAAGACGAATCCGTCTATCCGGAGACGAACGTGGCGGCTGCGATTTCATCCACTACCTCCGGTGCGGGTACCAGATCCGAGAGCGGGGGCAGATTGTGAAGGCTATCCAAACCCAACTTCTCCAAGAGCAGGTCGGTGGTGCCGTACAGAACCGGATAACCAGGAACCTGCAGACGGCCTACCACTTCGATCAGACCGGTTTTCTCCAGGGTGCGCAAAGGCGAGGAGGAGTCCACTCCCCGGATGTCATTGATCTGGTTCCTGGAGACCGGCTGCCGATAGGCGATCACCGCCAGCACTTCCTGGGCCGCCGCAGAGAGTTTTCTGATCGGTCCCCGAGTCACGAAGCTCTCCACATAGCCGGACAATTCCCCACGGGTATACAGCCGCCATCCTCCCGCCACCTTCTCCAGGCACAGGCCCCGGTGAGGCGATTCCAAGCGATGAGACAGCGCCCCCAACTCAGACTCCACTTCACTCAAGGGAATCCCCAGGACTCTTGAAAGGCGCTTGGAGGACACCGGCGCATCCGCCACGAACAAGATGGCTTCCAAAGCGGCGGCAGACGTCACGCCAGGCCTTCCGGGGAGGCCATCATCGGCGCCGACGACAGGGTTGCCTGAATGCGGATGTCCTCCTGCGGCCCGGTTTGAGAGATCTGCAATCTTCCCTGGCGAGCCAATTCCAGTAACCCCATGAACCAGACCGCCTCTTCCACGCGGTCAGCGCAGTGTTGCGACAGGGCCTCGAAGGACGACTCTCCGATTCTCCCCATCAGGCGCCACAGCCGGGTGGTCGCCTCTTCCACGGTGGGGATGTCCATGGCAAGATGGTCCAGGTCGGGCGTGGCGCTCTCCCTCCTCATCATGTCCCTGGCTAGTTCGGCCAGATTCCCCGGGTCCAGCCGGAAGGCCAATTCGGGAGTTGACCCCATACTCGACCAGTCCGGTCCCGCCTCCCGAGAACGCAAACCGGACCTTTCCTCCAGGCGATCGGCCAACGCCTGCACAGCCCCCTTAAAGGTGATATGGGCAAGCCGGTACCAAAGGTCCCGGTCAAGGTTCCTGACCGGCTCATCTTCGGACGACACCTGCTGGGCACCCAGCATCCTCCGTGCTTTCAGCCGACACAGCAATGCCAGCACCAACACGAATTGGCTCACATGCTCCAAATCCACCGCGGCGCCCTCGGAAATCTCGGAGAGAAAGCTCTCCACCAAAGAGGAGAGGCTCAAGACCGAGGGATCGATCCGGTCCGCCACCACTAAGTCGTAGAAGAGGTCGATGGGCCCCTCATACGCCTCAGTGGAGATCTGATAACTTCCGGGCATCAACCGGGATGCTATCGAAGGTCCGTCCTATTTGGGAGGTTTGTCCGATTCGCGCAGGGCCTGCCACACCGCCGGTTCAATCTGCGGAGGGCGGGATGCGTGATGGGTGCGGGCAAACTCCACCACCAAAGACTCTGCCCCCCAATCCGACAGTTCCTGCGAACCGATGGGACCGTGGTCGCGATAGGTCCGGGCCCGCGGCCACAGCGGCAGGTGCATGCGAATGGCGACCGAGGCAAATACCCTGCCCAACAGCCCCAGGCGGGCGTGCCGTTTTCCGATGTCGTGGAGAAGTGCGGCCCGCACGGCGCTTCGGTTGGCATCCAGAGCCGCATCCACCACTCGGGCGGCCGAATATCCGTGTCTTTGGTCGGCAATCGCCTGTTCGCAGAAGGCCGACCACTCGGGAGGAGTCAAGCGCTTCCTCACCCACATCCGTTCCCCCCCGCTCAGAGGTGAGGATCGAAACCCCTCCCGGTATCGCTTGGCAAGATGGACCCAGGTTCCCGGCAACGCCTCTCAGCCCCGGGACGACTTGCAGGCCACGCAGTAGACCGATGCCGGGCGAAACTCCAACCGAGCCGCTGGGATCGGCTCTCCGCAACGGACGCATGATCCATACTGGCCGTCATCGATCCTCGACAGGGCCCGATCCACCGAGTCCAGCTTCTTCTTGAGCGCTCGGATCACGCCGAGACGCTCGGTGCGTTCTGCAGTGATAGCCGGGGCGTCGGAAAATCCGTCGCCCTGGTTGAGGCCAGCCCGCAATTCCCCGGTCTCGGTGGCGCCCAACTCGTTCAGTTGGTGCACCAGTCCTTCCCGGTCGGTCGTCAAGGCAGCCTTGGCTTGGGTAAGGTCGGTCTCGTTCATCGGCTCCTAGGGTGGGATAGTAGGTATACCTCGTGCAAATAACCTGGGGAAATGCGGGTATAAACCTCGGTGGTCGAAAGGCTAGCGTGGCCCAGCATCTCCTGCACGGCCCGAAGATCCGCTCCGCCCTCAACCATGTGAGTAGCCGCAGAGTGCCTCAGAACGTGGGGTGAGACCCGGTCAGACGGAATCCCGGCCCGCTCTGCTGCCTTCTTAACGACCCCCCAGGCGCCGATTCTGGTGAGGCGAGTGCCCCGCAGATTCAGAAAGACCGCATCGGTCCTGCCCCTGGCAAGTTCCAACCGGTCCACAAGCCAATTGTTGACGGCTCGCCGCGCCGCATCGCCCAATAACGTGATCCTTTGACGAGAACCCTTCCCCGTGACCAGGGCAATTCCATCCTCCACGTCAAGATGGACCAGATCCAATCCCACCGCCTCACTCACCCGACAGCCCGTGCTGTACAGGAATTCCAAGAGGGCGGCGTCCCGACGACCTCCCGCGGTGGTTACCGCAGGGGAATCCAGCAATGCGAACACCTCATGGGTGGCCAGTGCCTTGGGAAGGCGTTGCGGTTGCTTCGGCGCCGCGATGCCGACAGTGGGGTCGGCCACCTCCTCCTCTTCATGCAAGAAGCGGTGGTAACCCTTCACTGCCGCGAGTTTCCGGGCCACCGATCCTGGAGAGAGGCCCACGTCGGCCAGCCACTCCAGGTACTTTCCCACCCGGGCCGGACCGAACTCGTTCTCACCCACGAACTGCAGGTATTGTCGGAGGTCTCGCCGGTATGCCGTGACGGTGTTGTGCGCAAGACCCCTCTCATAAGCCAGAGAAGCAAGGTATTCCTCCAGCCTCGAGTGCGAATCGAAAGCCATCTCCTCAATTATTCAGGAGCCCGCCTTGGTTACGGGGGATTAACTCGAATAGGACCATGCGGCGCAAGCGTCGCTGGCACTCAGACCATCCGGGAGGTGAAAACCCAGGGTCGCATTCCTTTCCTCTTGAAGGCGGCCAGGGCAAGATTCCTGGAGACAACGACCCTCGTCAACCTCGTTCCTTGGTGCGACCGACCCAACGCAGTAGCGCCACCACCGTCTTGGCATCGCGGATCTTTCCTGATTCGATCATCCCCAATGCCTCATCGACCCCCACCCGGACCACCTGGGCGAACCGTTCCTCGACGCCGTCGGGGCTTCGCTCTCCCTGCGTCAATCCTTCCGCCGCAAACAATCTGATCCGCTCGTCGGTATAACCGGGGGAGGGAAGGATCTCCCCCAGGTCTGTAATTCGCTTGGCCGAAAGGCCCGTCTCCTCCCAAAGCTCTCGCCGGGCGGCATCGAGGAGCGAGGCTTCATCCTCCTCGATCTTTCCGGCCGGAATTTCCAGTACATCTTCCTCCACCGCGGCCCGGTATTGGCGGATCAAGGTGATTTCCTCTCCCCACACCGGCAGTATCCCCACTCCTCCCCGGTGGCGGATCACATCCCGGACAACCGCGGTCCCATCTCCGGCCAGCAGGTGCAGACGCTGGTAGTCGAGAATTCTCCCCCGACCAACCGTGCGAACTCCGAGCAGTCGGAAGCTCACCGTTGACCGAAGGTGACTTCCTCCACGGGCACAGAATCCGTCTCCCTTTGGAGGCGACGTTCCACCGCCTTCTCCATGAACCCTGCGAAGAGCGGATGGGGCTGGTCGGGACGGGAGAGGAACTCGGGATGAGCCTGGGTGGCAACGAAGAACGGGTGAGTGGGGAGTTCGATGAACTCCACCAGAACACCGTCGGGAGACGTGCCGGACATCACCATTCCCCCGTCCGTCAACGCCTTTCGGTACCGGGGATTCACCTCCCAGCGATGCCGGTGACGCTCGTATACCAGGTCCGACTGATAGAGTTCCCGCACCAGCGTCCCGCTGGCGAGACTGGCCGGATACAGGCCCAATCGCATCGTCCCCCCCTTGTCCTCCACCCCCTCCTGGCTGGGCATCAGATCAATCACCGGGTGGGGGCTGTCGGCATTGAACTCGGTGCTGTTGGCGTGAGTCAGCTTCAGCCGATTGCGGGCAAATTCGATCACCGCGCACTGCAAACCCAAACACAACCCCAAGAAAGGCAACCCGGACTGACGGGCATAGCCGATCGCCGCGATCTTCCCTTCGATACCCCGACTTCCGAAGCCCCCCGGAACCACGATCCCGTCCAGGTCTGCCAACACCCCGGGAACCAGCATCCCGGTGAGGTTCTCCGACAGGATCCACTCTACGTCGAGATTCCTGCCGGCGCCCGCCGCGGCATGTCGGAGGGCTTCCACCACCGAGGCGTAGGCATCGGGAAGATCCACATACTTTCCAACCATCCCTATTCTCACCGGCTCGGAAGCCGAGTCCATCCTGGACAGCATTTCCCGCCACCGGTCCAGGGACGGCCGCAGCGTGTGGAGCGAGAGCCGCTCGCAGATCACCTCGTCCAACCCCTGCTCCTGTAGCAGCAACGGCATCCGGTAGATATTGTCGGTGTCCGCGGCGCTGATAACTGCTTTGGGCTTCACGTCGCAGAACAGGCTGATCTTGTTGCGGATGGCTTCATCTATCTGCTGTTCAGAACGGACCACGATCACATCCGGAGCGATGCCCTTGGAACGCAACTCGGCCACCGAGTGCTGGGTTGGCTTGGTCTTCATCTCTTCGGAAGTCTTCAAAAATGGCGCCAGGGTGACATGAATGTAGGCGATGTTGTCCAGACCCATTTCCTTGCCGAACTGCCGGATGGCCTCCAGGAATGGAAGGCTCTCTATATCGCCGACCGTTCCGCCCACCTCGGTGATCACCACATCGGCGTTGGACTCCTCACCCAGCCGATGTATCCGTGACTTGATCTCGTTGGTGATGTGGGGAATGACCTGCACGGTGTCACCCAGGTAGGCGCCCCGGCGTTCCTTCCTGATCACGGCCAGGTACACCGAACCCGAGGTGACATTGGAGAGTTGGCGCAGGTGCTCGCCGGTGAACCGCTCGTAGTGACCCAGGTCCAGGTCGGTCTCTCCCCCGTCGTCCGTGACGAACACCTCCCCGTGTTGGAACGGGTTCATGGTGCCCGGGTCGACGTTTATGTAGGGATCAAGCTTTTGGATCACCACCTGCAGGCCTCGGCTCTTCAGCAACCGTCCCAGAGAAGCTGCCGTGATGCCCTTTCCGAGACTCGAAACCACCCCTCCAGTGATGAACACGTAACGTGTCATGGTCGAGGCTCGGTTTTCTTGGCCACGAAGGCCAAATTACCACGATCAGTTGACTTTCTTGCTCTTTCCTTCCCACAGGTCCTGTCTCAGCACGTACTTTTGGACCTTTCCCGTGGAGGTCTTGGGTAGTGCCGGCATGATTTCCACCACATCGGGAGCCTTGAAATGAGCAAGACAGTCCCGAACATGGGTGATGATCTCCCCCGGTTCGGCGGTTTGCCCCTCTTTCAGCACCACGTACGCCTTGGGGCGCTCTCCCCAGTATTCGTGTGGCATGGCCACCACCGCTCCCTCCAGCACCGCCGGATGGCTGACCACCGCCTGCTCGACCTCGATGGTGGAGATGTTCTCGCCGCCGGAGATGATGATGTCCTTGGCGCGGTCCCGCAGTTCTATGTAGCCATCCGGATGCCATACGGCCAGGTCGCCGGAGTGGAACCACCCTCCCCGGAAGGCCTCCTCGGTGGCGGCGGGATTGTCGTAGTAGCCGGACATGACGATGTTGCCCCGCATCACCACCTCTCCCATCGTCTCGCCATCTCGGGGAATGTCGTTCATCTGGGCGTCCACCACCCGGATGGGGTCGGCGCCCACCATCGCAACTCCCTGGCGGGCCATGAGGCGAGCCCGTTCCTCGGTTGACCTGCGGACCCAGTCCGCCTGGGTCTCGCAGACCGTGTAGGGACCGTAAGTCTCGGTCAGCCCGTAGACATGCACGACCCTGGCGCCAAGTTCCTCCATCTGACCGATGATGGTGGGACTGGGCGGGGCGCCCGCAGTGGTGACAGTCAGGGGAGCATCCAGGCGCCGGGCGGAGGGGTGGTTGGCCATGCCCACCAGTACGGTGGGCGCTCCGTTGAGGTGGCTGATCCCCTCGCTCTCGATGAGACTCCAGATCCGATCGGGCCGCACCGCCCGCAGGCACACATGGCGGCCTCCCACGGCGGTCACCCCCCAGGTGGTACACCATCCATTGCAGTGGAACATGGGCAGGGTCCACAGATAGACCGAGTCGCGGTTGAATCCGGAGTGCACCACTTCGCACATGGCGTTCAAATAGGCGCCCCGGTGGGTGTACATGACACCCTTGGGTCGGCCGGTGGTGCCCGAGGTGTAGTTGATGGAGATGGTGCGGAACTCGTCGTCGACTCGCCACGGCAGGGGATCGATGCTTCCGCGTGCCAGGAAGTCCTCATAGGAGGTGGAGTCGACCTCCGATGGGATGCCCAACTCGTCGATGGTGATCACTTCTCCCAGATCCGGGCAGTCGCCCAGGTGCGGAACGGCGGCGGGGAGAAGTTCGGTGTCCACCACCAAGGCCTTGGCGCCGGAGTGCGACAGGATGTAGGCGATCTCCGGACCCGACAAACGGGTGTTGATCGCCACCAGGACCGCCTTGGCGAGGGGCACCCCGAAGTGGGCGATGAGCATCTGCGGAATGTTGGGACACAGGTAGGCGACGCGGTCTCCAGGGCCGATTCCCGAAGCTTCCAGCGCCCTTGCCAACCGGGTGGCGTGATCGGCCATCTCCTGATAGGTGATCCGCTGCGACCCGTGCACTATGGCGGTGTGGTCGCCGAACACCTGGGCGGAGCGTTCCAGGTAGAGAAGAGGTGTGAGGAGGGTCTCGTCAACCCGCGGGGGATTGCTCAACTACCGCTCCAAACCGGGGTCCGCTTCTCTACGAACGCTCCCATCCCTTCCTGGGCATCGTTCATGGCGGCGTTAGCCACCATCACTCGCTTGGTATAGCCGTAGGCGTCCTCTTCGGCCATCTCCACCTGCTGGTAGAAGGCGGCCTTGCCAAGGCCCACCACCGCCGGGCTGGACTTGGTGATTCGCGCCAGCAGGGCGTCGAGGGTGCCATCCAGTTCAGCCGGGCTCACTACCCGGTTCACCAATCCCCACTCCCGGGCTGTCAACGCGTCGATCGGCTCACCGGTGAGCAGCATCTCCAATGCCCTCTTGCGCCCCACTGCCCGACTCAACGGGACCATGGGAGTGGAGCAGAACAGCCCGATCTTCACTCCCGGAGTGGCGAAGGTTGCCGTGTCCACTGCGACCGCCAGGTCGCAGGAGGCCACCAACTGGCATCCGGCCGCGTAGGCCGGACCGTGCACCCGGGCAACAACGGGCTGGGGAATGTGGTGGACGGTGAGCATCATCTCGGTGCAGATGTCGAACAACTCCTCCACGAAACCGGGAGCCGGGTCGATCATCTCTTTCAAGTCATGACCGGCCGAGAAAACCGGTCCCTCTCCAGCGATGACCACGGCCTGACAATCCGAGTCAAGGTTGTTCAGCGCTTCGATCACCTGCTTGATGGTCTCCATACCCAGGGGATTGCGGCGCCGAGCATCATTGAGAATGATCCGGGTAACCGGCGGTTCGCTTTTAACTAGTACAAAACTCATGTCCCTCAGAATAGACGTTTGCTTCCAGGAACTCCCCTACAGTGAGATGCATCTACCGACAGTCGAGCAGACCCGGAGTTCACTGCGGTGGCAGCACGGTCGTTGCATAGCTGCGGGTTACGAACCGACCGCACCGTCGCCTGTTGGGAAACAACGACGAGGGCGAGGCCAACCCACCGCAGGGGACTTTCAATGCCATCACCGCCGGTTGGGACTACACATGCGGGCGGGATGCCGACGGCAAGGTCACCTGCTGGGGCCTTGGACTCATCATCCCCCCACCCGACGGCGTGCTAATCCGGCCATAGCACCCGGGGCAAGACCCGCCGGAGAAACATCGCTACACCGTCGAGGCAGCGGTTTTCAACAGTTCCCGGGCGGCGTCCTGACCGGTGGTGCTGTGGGGATCGCCTGACATCATGCGGGTGAGTTCGCAGACTCGTTCCTCCCCTTCGACAAGCCGCACCGCGGCAGACGGGCCGTGCCGCTCGATCACCCAATGCTGATCGGCAAAAGCCGCCACCGAGGCAAGGTGGGTGACACACAACACCTGCGCCCCCTGAGAAACCGCAGCCAACTTCCGCCCCAACGCCAGAGCCACCGCCCCGCCCAGACCGGCATCCACTTCATCGAAGACCATCGTCGACGCCGAGCCGCTACCGGTTGCCAATCGAAGCGCAAGCACCAGTCTGCTCAACTCGCCACCCGAGGCGACCCGGCCCACTTCGCCGGGCGAAAGCCGCTCATCGGAGGAGAACAACAAACGGACCCGATCACAACCGTGGGCGGCCGGCGGCGCCTGCGAGACCTCGAAGCGCAGCACCGGCTTGCCGAAGCCCAGTTGGCGCAGATGTTGCAGAGCGGCTTCGGCCAGTTGCACACCGGCCCTTCGCCGGGCCTGCGACAGGGCATCTCCCCATCGCTCCACCTGCCGGTCAGCCTCTGCCAGATCCGATTCCAGTTCGTCGGCGGTCTCCAGCAACGCCCGAATCTCTTCTCGGCGCCGCGCCGCGCGGGCGCCGAATTCCAGCACCTGGTCCAGGGTGGACCCGTATTTGCGACGCAGATTGCCAAGCACGGCGAGACGCTGCTCCAACTGCTCCAACGTACCGGAATCCGAATCCAGGTCCTCTCCGGTCCCTTCCAGTTGATAGGCGGTCTCCTCCATGAGTTGCTCCACGGAATCGACCAATGACATGAGTTCATCCAGGTCCGGATCAATACGCAAAGCCGAGTTCAACTCTCCCGAAGTGGCCGCCAGCGACTCTCGGGCCTCCGCCAACCCCTTCTCCGCCATGCTCAGATGGCTTCGCAAGGCCTCTCGGTTGCGTAGACGACGGGCGTCAGCAACAAGGCGTTGGTCTTCTCCGGGGGAGAATCCCGCATTCTCGATCTCCCGGACCTGAAACGAGACCATGTCCAGTTCCCGCTCCAGGGCGGCCCTGCCTCCGCCCAGTGCCGAGCGAACCTCCTCCAGGCGACGCTTCTCCCGCCAACATTTCCGGTAGGCGCGGTATGCCTCGCCAGCCTGTTCGTCCAGGGTAGCGTCCAGCAACCGGCGTACCTGGACACCTCGACGCAGGCGCAGGTGCTCCTGTTGACCGATGATCTCCACCAGATCGCCGACCCTCTCGGTGAGCGCAGCCGCAGAAGACACCATCCCGTCCAGGTATCCCCGGCTCCTCCCCTTCCTGGGCACCCGTCGGGTGGCGACCACCTCCCCACCGTCCACCACCCAACGGCCACCCACTGAGGCCTCGTCTCCGAATGGCCCCACTGCGCGGGAGTCGGCTGCTTCACCGATCAGCAACCGCAACGCGCCAAGCAGCAGGGTCTTGCCGGTGCCGGTCTCCCCGGTTATCACCACCAGCCCACTCTCCGGCCGGAATTCCGCCCCTTCGATCACCCCCAGGTTCTTGACGATCAGTTCGTCGAGCATCGACTCACAATCCGAACCGCTCGATCACGATGGTGGAGAAGGCAATCTGCTCGAACGCCACGAACATCACCGGGCGCGGGCCCCTGCGCACCACCACCTCTTCCCCCATACCCAATGAGGCGGTGTTTCGGCCGTCCACCGACAGCTGGACTCCCCGGTCGCGGGCCACCCGAAAACGAATCACCGACTCCGGGGAGATCACCAGCGCTCGAGCGAAGAGCGAATGGGGCGCCACCGGGGTCATCACCAGCGCCTCCACCCGATTGTCGAGAAGCGGCCCTCCTGCGGAGAAACTGTAGGCGGTGGAGCCGGTGGGGGTGGAAATCACTACTCCGTCCGCCCGGTAGGAGAGCATCGGTTCGGCATCGACCTCCACCTCCAGTTCGATCAGGCGCTGGCTGTCGATCTTCTCCACCACCACATCGTTCACCCCTACGTCGGTCAGCCCGTTCAACTCGGCCAGCACCGTCATACGGGGGACCAACCGGTACCGGCCCTGCTCCAGGAGGTCGAGCGTTTGGGTGAGGTGGGTGGGATCCGCGGCCGCCAGGAACCCAAGCGTGCCCAGATTGAAACCGAGCACTGGTCTGTCCAACGCCAGCGCCAAGCTCACCGCCCTCAACATCGTCCCATCCCCACCCGTGGCGATCACCATGTCAAGTGCCATAACGGGGGATAGATCCACCCCGTTCTGCCCGTCCACACTCACCTCCCAACCACGTCGGCGAGATTCCGCCACCAGCCTGCTGGTGAATTCCAGGGCCCTGCGGCGAACCCGGTTGGGCACCACACCTATTCTCATCGCTCCTCCCAGCCTTCGGCGTGCTCCGCTCCCCTCACCGACCAGATAAAGAACTCCCGGTTCCCCGACTTGGCCCCCAACAGGGGAGATTCAACCACCCTCCGAGGGCCCAACCCGGCCTTTTGGAGGCAGGAACCCACTTTCTTGATAACTTGCGAATGGACCATGGGATCCTTAACCACCCCCTTCTTGCCTACCAGGCGGCGGCCGGCCTCGAATTGGGGCTTGACCAGGGTCAAGCAATCCGCTCCCTCCTCGGCCAGTTCGCATAACCGGGCGGCCACCGTACACAACGAGATAAAGGATAGGTCGACCACCAGCATTTCGAACAGTCCCAGATCGGATGAGTTCACGTATCGCAGATTGGTCCGGTCGCGGACCTCCACCCTGCTATCTCGGGCCAACCGGGGATGAAGTTGCCCGTATCCGACGTCCAAAGCGGTCACCGACCCCGCCTCCCGCTGCAATAGGACGTCAGTGAAACCTCCCGTGGAAGCCCCGGCGTCGAGGCACCGCTTTCCCTCCGGGTCCAGTCCCAAGACCCCCAAGGCGTGATCGAGTTTCTCCCCGCCGCGGGAGACGAACCGGGGACCCCGGGAACCAAGCACGATCGGCGTGGACGTCCCCACCAGGGTGGCGGGCCGCGGTGACAGCACTCCTTCCACCCGCACTTGCCCGGCCGTGATGAAACGCTGCGCTTCGGTGCGACTGCGGGCCTGTCCTCTTTCCACCAATTCCTGGTCAAGCCGCCGCCGTTTCAGCTTTTTTCCCCTTCCCTTCCTTCCAGAAGATCCTCCAGGACTTCCGCCAAATGCTCGGCAGGGGCCAGGGAGTCGGCGCCGACGGCTTCTTCCAGTTCGCCGAGCACCCGGCGGGCCTCACCCAGTCGCCGATCGGATTGCTCCCCGGCGGCCGTCTCGGCGGTCCCTGCCACCGGGAGAGTGTTTTCCTTCATTTACTTGATTATGGCAACGCTCGCTCGGTCGACACCCCCGATAAGGGCCTTCAACCCGCCGGAACCCACCAGAGAGTTGCAAAGGAACGCGGGCCTTCCTCCACGTACAGGCGGTTGTCCCGCGGCACGACGAACTCTTCCAACAGCGGGCGCAGTTCTTCCCTTCTGGCCCGGGGAACCACCACTCTCTTGCCGTAGTAGTCCAGTATCTCCTGCCAACTGAGGAACCACAGGTCCGGCGCCCGTTCCCATCGCACCACCCCCACCTCGGCCCCCAATTCCGTCACAACCACTTCGATGAGGTCTTCCACGGAAGGGCCTTGCGGTCGATCCAGGTCGTGAATGGCGCGGTAGAGGTAGTTCATCTTCGTCCAGGGATGGACGTCGGTCATCTCCACCACCACCCCGCGGCGGCCGTGCCCTGCCAGACCTGTGATGAATGGCGCTATCTCGGGTACGTCGTACACCACGTGGCTTGACAACACCACATCGGCCACCGCAGTCCTGGCCGCCGCCTCCGGCCAAGGTCCCACCACCACTTCCACTTCCAGTCCCTCGGCATTCACCTCTTCTTGCAGACCGGCAGCCATTCCGGGATTTTTCTCAACCGCCGTCACCCGGCGCCCGGCCCTGGCGTAGGGAAGACAACTGCGGCCCGTCCCTGCTCCCACATCGATCAGCGTCCCGTCGGAGCCCAGCATTCGCGAGACCAGCGAAGTGGTCGGGGTGGTCTCCTGCCGGAAGCCACTCTCCTGGGTCCTCCTCCTCCACAGTTCCGCCGGCCATCCGTAGGGCGATTCCTCCGCCTGCTCCATGAGCCGCTCGGGGATGGCCCAGGCCTCCAACTCCGCCTTCCAGCGAGCAGCGGGAGATTTGGAATAAGCCATATGCTGCTCTAGGCGGGACGCTCCCCGCATCCGGCGAACAGGTCGGTCTCTCGATGGGGAGACTCCACCCTGCTGAACACCCGCAGAAAGGTCTCCTTCCCCACTATCTCGGGCAACAATTCCTCGGCCACCGACATCCACGACCAGTCGGCCGGGACTTGACTGCGATGGGCCTGGAGGGCTTTCATCTTGACGGTAACCCGGTCGCGCACATCTACGGTGGTGGTGACGTCTTCATCAGGAGTGCCGGCATGGCGAGCCCGTTCCAGGTCCTCTTCGGTGATGTCTCCCCGTTCAAACTGGATCTTGGCATAGTTGACAATCCTGCTTCTCGGCCAGACCGACCAGTAGAGCTTCACGGGCTCCCACAACCGCTCACCCTCTTCCAGCGGGAAGCGTCCCAGGTCGGAGGCGCCGAAGAAGGCGGCGGTTCCCACCCGGTGGACATTGATGTGATCGGGGTGCCCGTATCCGCCGAACGGATCGTAGACAGTCATAACCTCCGGGCGGTACCTGCGTATCAACCGCACCATGCGGCCCACAGCTTCCATGAAATCAGCCTGCCAGAAGCAATCGGGATGGGAGTTCGGCTCGGTACCCATCATGCCCGAGTCGCGGTAACCCAACCAGGCGTGGTTGTCCACTCCCAGGATGGAGAGGGCGTTGGCCAACTCTTCCGCTCTCACCTCCACCAGGCGGGCAGAGATCTCCTCGGGGTTGAGGTAGTTGTGCACCTCCCCTTCCGCGCCGTCGGTGGCGGTCACCACCACCACCTGCTCCCCCGCATCGGCGTACTTGCCCAGCACGCCACCAGTGGAGAGCACTTCGTCATCAGGATGAGCATGGAAAGCCAACAGTCCGGGCACGACTGCCCACAATAGCACTATCACAGACGAAGCAGTTCCGTCTCCGACACCAGACCGGTTCAAGCAGCAGGCTCGAAAAAGCAGTGTGGAGGGGGTTTTGAACCGGTTCCCGGTCGGCGTCGAACAGTTGCCCATTTCGGTTTGCTAAACGGTATTCACCTGGTAAAGGACTTCTTTGCGGGTGACGCCGTCCGCGGATCATGCATCCCAGAGACCTCCGCCTGTCTTACCGGCGCGCCTTTACAGCACGGGACCCGAATCTGGATCGGGTGACTCGGAAACCCTATCGGCCCGCGGGGGGACGCCAGTGAACAGAGCGGCCAGAGGATAGGGGCCGGCCAGGTCATGGCGGATAGCGGAGATGACATGAAGTCCGTTGCTCAACACACCGATCTCCGTGGTGCCGAGTAGGGTCTCACCCTTGGGATCGGGCCAATCGACAGCAGGCGCCCAAATCTGCGGTTTCCATGCGCGGTCGAGGTCGTCGGTGAGCGCCTTCTGCCGGAAGTAGGCGTAGTGGACCTCCGAATCCCGGTTGGGAAGCACCGAGCACAGCAGATCCTTCAAAGGCTGGCCATCGGCGTCGATTGGCGTTAGCTTGTCCATCCCGGTCAACACCCACTCAGATCCATCTGAATCCTGGGTCCTTTGAAGGCGTTCCCTCAAGACGGAGTCATGCCCACCCGATCGGAGGCTGGCGATGAACCTCCACCGGAGGCTGATTCTGGAGCGTTCCTTTTCCCGAAGGTGGGAAACCACTCGCGGATCCTGGTCGGGGCGCATCGTCTCCGAATACCGAGCGGCCAAACCCCCCGCGTAGCGACGCTGAAAGTCCTTCACCGCCGCTTCGTACTGCAGGGAGACCCATCCCGGCGATGCGATGCGCTGCACCGATGAATCACGAACCGACTCCATCCATCCAGTCGACAGCCGAAAAGAATGCAGAGCCGCTTTTTGGATGGCGAACGGTTGAGCCTGCCGACCACGATCCCTCGGTTCTTCGGTAAGGCCGAAGGGCCGCCACAGGATTTCCGACCATGCCACGGCCGAACCTATGAACTGCTCACATGCCTCCCGCGCTTCCTTTTCTTGGTGCACCGCCGTGACGATGTCCTTCTCCAGGAGGGCCAGCCTCTTGAATTGCGATCGCAGACGGTGTTCCTCCCGCCCAACCCACCAGCCGGCGACAATCAACATGCCAAGGACCAAAACCGCAAGGGCCCCGGTCGGGATCCCCATCCAGACAATCCGATCGGACGGGGTGAGGCTGCCATACCACCCGTGGTCACGCGATAACAGACCTATCAGGCCCAAGGCCGCATAGGCCATGGTTATCACGATAAAGCGTCGCAAGACCTTCCTGAACATCGGTCCGGACCGAACAACCCAGAGCAACCCCCCTTCCAAGGCCAATAGTCCTCCGGCGGCGCCTATCGCCACCGTATCTCTGGGAAAAAAGATTTCACCGCAGAGATAGAAGATCGCGGCGCCCGCCAACACTCCCACCGCCACCGACGCTACCTTCCCCAGCGCCCTCGCCAGGTTGTGGGACTCCTCATCGGGAGTGTCAGTCTGGTGACCTGGTTCGTTGTAGGCCAAGACCATGATCACCAGGATGGCCGCCAAGAAGAAGCCGGAGACAATGATCCAGGCCAGTGAACGTTGCGAACCGGTCATCGACACTATTCCCAGGATGTCCACCAATCCGGCGGCCAGAGTCAGCCCGATGGCGATCAAGAGCAGTAGACCGGCAAAAAACATGGAAATCCAACCGAAGTCCGATGGCACGTACCGGCCCAGGTTCCCGAACAAAGTGTTGAATCTGGCGATAGTCTCATCCAGGCCCTTCCTATTGGCTTCGATGATCTTTCCGAAGGACGCGGTGAGCCTTCCCAAAAGCGTTTGGGGATCTTGCCGGAGTTCTTTGATCAGGCCCTCCAATTGGTGATCGTCGTCGCCGGGTCTTTTGGGAAGAGGAGCCAGCGCCGTCAGATCGGCGATGACGGCGCGGTGTCTCTGTGAATGGGGAGGCTCTATTCCTTCCGCCACTCCGCCACCGTCGGCCGCTCCCAGGACAGCGGCGCCCATGTCTCTCCACAGTTCCTGAGCGACCTTCGCCCCTCCGACGATTTGGAACCGCCGGGATACATCTTCGGCAATATCCTCCGCTTTCGGAGGGGCGACCTTGGCGCCCACACCTGCTCGCACAATCTGTTTCACAGATGACCGCAGAGGTGAGTTCGGCAGATCCCGATCAATCATCCCGTCGAAAGGACTCCGGGACAGGTCGAACAGCGACTCCGGCAGTCGCCGGAGGAAACGTGTGATTCCTCCCGCCAACCGGAAAACAGCGGCTCTCCAACCTTCTTCGGCCTGTGGAACCGCAGGGGAGAATTGGAGTGGCGTCAGCAGCCTGTCTTCGATCTGATGGGCCAGTTCGCTCACAGCCGCGTCTGGATACGGCGACTGGACCATGCCTTGGGGCACCGGTAGCCGACCCCGGTGATCGAAAGTGGTGGCGAACCGGGGGAGGTCGATCTGGGCTAGTCGCACAAAAGAGCGGCCGAAATGAAGCTTGGGCTCCCCGAACCCGAGCACTCCCTTTTCCAGGTGGTCAATCGGCGAATCGGGCATCCCCGGCCACAAGCCCAAGGCGGTGGCGATTTCGGCGGCCACATGTTCCAAGAATGCATCCGATTCCGCTTGGACTACGGGCGCCCCCAAGGTGTCGCTGCTGTATCTGTCCTCAGGCATCACCACCAGATTGGCGTCGGCGTGCGAGGAGAAGAGGCCTTGAGGAGGCTTCTTCTCCTTTACCGCATATTGCTTGTGGAGAGGACACCACATCCTGATCTGCATCGTGCGAAGCCCCATAGGGGCCAGTCCTTCCATCTCTGAATGCATCTGTTTGGCCAGTTCCCCCAGTTGGCTGGCATCTTCGGACTCGGGTCCGGCCAACGCCACCATCCTGATGATGTCATATCCTCGGCTCCCCAGCGTCTCGAAGATGTCCACCGCCCTCTGGCCGGAGGTATCGGACAGCAACCCCATTTTCCGGCCGGAAGTGTCGGACAGCGTGGTCGAATTGGATTCGACAAAAGGACCCACCAAGCCGAGGGAGGCCCACTCGCTCAGAACTTGCACCACCTTGGCCATCGCCTGGTCGCCCACGATCAGGACAGAGAAGTGACTTTTCACAGCAACGGACCGGTGGCGGTTTGGTCGATGACGCAATTCTCCAACTGCTTGAGCGCCCTGCTTATCGGCTCGGATATACCCAGCCAGGCATGTCGAGCGTTTCGGTCTTGTTCCAGGTCGGCCTGATATTCTGTCTTGTAGGACACCGCCACTTTGTCCAGCAGGCGGGCCACCCCCCTGGCCCGGTCCACTCGATCGGCGCCCTTGACCAGGGCCTCTCGACCCGGCAGGTTCTCTCCGGTACGCAGCCACTCCGAAAGCACGCGGCTGGGAACCTGGTAACGGATAAGACCGGAACTGGCTGTGCCGGGTTCTCGTCCCCAATCAACCAACTGCCGGTACGGCCCCAGATAGTGCTCGAATTCTCTTGACGTGGCCGCCATAGGCAGCGCTATAGCAAGCCCCTCCACCAGTTCCGCCAGCGCCTCATGAGGTTGGAGGCTCCCTCCCCGCAGCAGTTTGGGAAACTCCGCAACCCCATGTCGGGAGTGGAGTCTGATCCCCCCAGCATCAATTTCCACCGCCCCCAGCAGCCGGGCCGTGAACCAGCCTCGCAGCATCGCCAGAAGGGTCGGCGCCGGGATCGGCGCCGCCACATTGAGAGTGCGAGCCCGACGCCACTTCCAGAAGTTGGGAACCATGGACAGGGTCTCCGCCCGCTTGAACTTGTCGGCGATGGGACGCATGAGAGACTCGAACACGATCGGGTGGAAAGCGCTGCTCAGAGACGAGTAGACGGGAATCTTGGTGAGATGCTCGCTCTGAGAAAGGCACCGGGTGGCCTTTTCGGTGTCTCCCCCGAATTGAGTCGTGAGAAGTTCGGTTATCCGCTGCTCCACCGGCAGTCCCGACACCGGTATCTCTCCCGCTACCGGTCGCACGGCCAGTTCGGTGGCGGGATGAACGATCGCCAGGAGACTCTGGTCGATCGAGGCCAGCGGTTCGGCCGCCTCGAAAGCCGCCTCCAGTTGGCGGCGAAACTTCCTTTCCCGTCGACGTTGCTCCACCACCGGCACGGTCGGTGACTCGGACAGATACGACCTCAAACCCTGGGAGAGAAAGTCGTCCCATGCCGACCCCTCGGTGTGCAGCCATTCATTGGCCCGCTCCAGCACATGATCGCGGTCCAGGGCAATCTGGAAGGAGGCGCGGTTCTTGGGGTTTTCTCCCAGCATCAAGCTGTCCCGAGGATGCCAATGGTCGGTCTGGTCTATCCACCTCCGGGGCAGGATCTGGCCGGGGTCACCCAGCAGCGCCTGTTTGCGCACCAGGCGCCGCTGCTCCTTTTCTGCTCTCGCCGCGCCACCGATGCTCAGATCGGTCAGTTCTTTGAAGACCCTCTTGAAGTCTTCCGGATCGAGCAGCGACTTCACGCTCTGGCCGGGAATCAACCCCTCCGGCACGTTCTGATCAGAAGCCGGAGAGTGTCGGGGCCACTCCGCCACCGAAGAACCGACCGGATTGTCCGAGCGGTCTTCGATGTCGCTTCGCAGCTTGTCGCATGCTTCACTCACATGGATCCGCAAGGGGGACAGAAAATCCTTGCGAAAGTCCTCCACCAATGCCGAGGCCAGAAGACGCAACTTGCTGTTGTGCCGACGCCACACGCCGGTGGACAGGGCTTTGTTGATCGCTGTGGCAATTTCAGGGTTATCCTTGCGGAGCCTCCCTTCGGCCGGTAACACCGACTCAACATCGGACCTGAGATGCCGGGAAAGCTGATCCTCCTCGTAACTCTCCTCTTCCAGTTCTCTGCTTACATATTTCATCTCGGCTTCGGCCTTCTCGATGAGTGCGACGGTGACGGGAATCCCCTTTTCGGCAATGAAGTTCCCCACTTTTTCGACGATCCGATGCTCGGCTTCCCTGGTCCATTCCGCCAGCGAGTGGCGCAGGCTTTTCTCCCACTCCTCGAGGATCCCGCTACGCCGCGCTTGCACCTCCTCAACCACGGCGTCGATCCAATCCTGCGATTTCGCTTTGTCTCCGAGGTATTCGCCGCATGCCTCCCAGATTTCGTTCAAGACGCCACTCAGATTCGACTCGATCCTCTTTCGGGAGAGATTGACGGAGTCAAGTATCTGATTGTTCTCTCCGCCGCGTTCGTTGATCTGGCAATCGTTGAGAAAACGGGTGAAGGACTCGCCAGCAAGCAGGTCTACTCGTTCCTCCTCGGACAGTGGTCCCAGATCGGGGCGCTCGGCGAGCAGTCTTCGGTGACCCGACAGCGCCCATTCGACCGCGTCGCGAGTGATGCGCCGTTCGGCGTAGACCTCGAGACGCTTCACTCCCAACTCCACCTCGGCAAACCCCAGCGCCTGGAAGGCGCCGCCGTATCCGGGTGGCTCGGCGAGAAGACCGATCGGCTCGTCCGTCTCCCGGAACTGGCCCGATGAGGCCTGCCAATTGGCAATCATGTAGGAAGTGAAGTCGTCCTGGATGGACAGGTCGGACATCACCGCGGCCAGACACCGTCCCATGAACCGGTACACCTCCAGTTGATCACCAAAGTGGACACCCTGAGTGTTGGCCTGCCCCACCAGATAGGGGAAAGCAGGACCGGACCTCTGCTGGACGGGCCCTCCACCTGGCGCCGTGAAGTCTCCCCCGCCGTAGTAGCCGTGCAGGATTTCGGAGAAGGCCGCGGCCGAGTTGGGCTGCACGCCCTCCGAAGCCGCTTGGGACAGTTCGCTGAACACATCGGCGGAGTAGAGAATGCCGATCGAGTCGTCCAGCCATCGGTCCCCGCCGCTTCGGAGAACATCGCAGACATCGACGATGATCCCCGCCCCGGTGCCTCCCGCCAGGGATGAGACAACTATCACTATGGGAGGAGGCGCCTTGGTCCCCGGAGCGCCCTCTCCTATCTTCTCGGTCAATTCGCGTAGTTGAGCCGAGGCGCCAGGAGTCATCAACGCCGCCTTCTTGCGTTGCAGACTTTGCTTTATGTCTCCGATCTGATAGAGACCGAGCATCCGACCGACCGCCCTGAACTGGCCCGCCCCACGATCTATGGGAATATGCATCAGGGTGTGATCCACCTCCCATCCCCGCAGGTCGTGTTTTCGGTCCTTGAGGATGGAGACGATAGTTTCGAATTCGATCCCGGGTGGGTAGAGGGTCAGGTACTCGTCAGCCTGGAGAAGCTCCGGGGCGCCGGGGATCACGGGGGAGTCCTGGCTGGCAGGAGTGTCGATGTGCAGGAACTGCCATCCGGTGGGCATCCCTCCTTCCCACCCCACCTGCCTGAACCATTCCTGCAGGGCTTGTTTGATGTAGCGGATGGTCTTTCCTCCCGAGCCTCCCAGTCCCAGGATCAAGAATTTTCTGAGCACGATATCTTTCCTTTCTGTTCCGCGGGCAGGTTCACGATTCACCGATCCGAGCAAGGGCGTCTCTTACGTGTTCGGTCATCCGTCTCCCGACCGGAGTGGACCTTGGGATCCTCGCCATCACTACTCCCCTCCTTCCCCGACCATCTCCACTTTCAACCAGCACTATCGGTTCGCTTAATTGCTGCTTGTGTATCTTGTGACGCCGACTGACCAGCATCTCGGTGTCTTCGACGAAGCCGGTTGAGGGGGAGTCAGCGAGCGACAACTCGGTGTAGGGGGTTCTCCACACACGCCAGAAGGGTGTCTTGCGGACGATGTGCATTCGTCCGGCTTCGATTCTGCCAGCAGACACCCGGCGAGGACTGCGGTGATCGGACTCTCCTATGTCCGAGAGGAGCGAACTGTCCCGGGTAACCGTGAATTCCGCGTATCGGATCCGACGAAGCCTGGCCAGCCGTCCGATATAGCGGTTGACCCCGTACAGGGACGACCACAGCAGACCGCACAGAGCCACAAGGAACAGGCCGACGATCAGTCCCTCCAAGGCTTGGTTGCGCTCCCTGTCGATGGGGCCGGGCACTGCCATGGACACTGTTTGTCTCTCGCTTTGGGGGGAGATACTGGTGTAGTCGACAGTCATTCCCTGTTCGGTGTTCGTCTGGCTGTCCAGCCTCACGGTCACCTCCCCGGGCCTGGGGACATTGGAGTCGGAGCACCAATTGGAGGTGTCATCGGGGAAGGTTGCGGTTCCGGCGATCAACGCCCCGTCTCCGGCTTCCACCGTCACGGAAGGATCGAGTTCTATACATCCCGAGGATCGGTCTATCTGCACAGGAACGGTCAAGACCCTCCCGGCCAGGGGCCCTAGGCGCGAACGGTCCAGTTCCATCACCGGACCGGGCGGCAGAGGGACAGATTCCAGCCGGAAGGATTCGGCGACCCAACCGTCGGGGTGTCCGTCCCGCAACTCAAACCGGTACTCATGCCCACCGGACGGGGGCGCCGCCGGATCCTGAATCACCCCATCCCCGCCCCAAACGAAGTCCAACTGAACGCCATCCCTGAACACCACCAGGTTGTCACGCTCCGCGACCGAAAGCGCCCGGGAATCCACAAGCACTCCGAAGTCTATGGACCGACCGGCAAACGCCGGGGAGGTCAGAAGCTCCATCGACAAAGGGAGGCTTTCGGTTTGAACATGAAGCGATGCCGCCACCCAACCGTCGGGGTGTCCGTCCCGCAACTCAAACCGGTACTCGTACCTACCGGGCGGGGGCGCCGCCGGATCCTGAATCACCCCATCCCCGCCCCAAACGAAGTCCAACTGAACGCCATCCCTGAACACCACCAAGTCCCCTCTCTCGATGGAAGTGAGAGGGCGGAGCGCAGACTGATGGGAACCGACCCGCACCGAGAACTCCAAGGGCTGGCCGGCCAGGATCCGAGAGGTGACCGGCATTGCTTGGAGAACCAGACCGTGCACCTCCACAGTGGCCGCGGTCGCAATCGTACCGATTGGGGCGTCATACCGCAGTGCGAACCGGTATTCGTGGGCACCCGGCCGGGGAGCGGACGGATCCCGAAGGTGACCGTCCGCGGTCCAGACAAAGTTCAGATCTTCACCGTCCCGAGACACCAGCAGGTTCCCACGCTCGATGGAAGTGAGAGGGCGGAGCGCAGACTGATGGGAACCGACCCGCACCGAGAACTCCAAGGGCTGGCCGGCCAACGCGGTTGAAGTGTGCGCCTCGGCCACCAGATCAGGTCTCAGATAAGTCACGGATCCACACATGTGCTTTATCGAGCCGCCGGTAACGAGAGGAGCGTCAAGACGATTTGCCCGGTCGAAGTGAAGAGTCATGCGGGTCAGAGCGGGATTCGCCTTGTCAACTGTCGCCGTGGCATGATCGGTTTCGAGATTGGCGGCCCCTCCTCCGGCCACCAGGATCTCCACCGACTCGACTGTCTCCGGCAATATCCCGTTGGGGAGGGCGCCGTCCCAGATGACGCCGCCGCCCGATGAGGTGGTCAAGGGTACTCCGGGCAGCGAAGCGCAGGAGGCGTCGAAAAGCCAATCATCCGTCAACGTCTCGATGTCGTCGACCGGCCGGTGTTCAAATGCAAGCGAGCCACATTGCTTGCGTTTGAGTTTTTCGAAGAGCTCCAAGGTCTCCCCGTAAGGCTGATCCCCTTTCAGGTAGAACAGCCTGATCTCGAAGGCGTCCACTTGCGCTTCGGTGATCCGATCGGCCAGCCCGAAGTAACCGGATGCTATTTCGGATCGTAAGGCGTCTTCCCCGCAAATGGTGGGCGTCATCAACCCCTCCACGGCTACCAGGTTTGCCCGCGTGTCAATGTCCCGACGCAGAGCGTCATAGGGTCGGACACCCAAAGCCACCCGAGGGGCCCCGAGGTCCAGATCGTGGCGTCCGTCCGTGAACCACACGGTTCTACGGCAGTCGGCGCTCCACGGCATCTCCAGTATTCCCCGAAACGCCTCTATGTAGTCGGTGTGCCACCGGTAGGCGTCTTCATGCCATAAGTAGCCGTCATGCCGGGAGGCGAATTCCTCTATCAACCGATCGAGTCGATCTGCGTTGGTGTCCAAGGGCAGGAATCCTTGGCTGTAATTCCGGAACGCCGTGGCGAAACCGGCCAGGGCGACCGAGATGTCCACGTCCTCGTTTCTTTCGAGATCGTCCAAATACTGTTTGGCCGCACCTATCCGCCGGTTTTCGGGGTCGCTGTTGTCGATTGATCCGGATTCGTCCAGAAGGATCAACACCTCAAGGGAACCGCAGGTAGGAGAATCCTGCGCCCTGGACAGGGAGGGAAGCAGGATCGTGAGTGTTACCAGAGTCGCAACCGCTACCGAGATGTGCCTGCTCAAAGCGTCAAGTCTCGGGCAACCCTGATGGCGATCAGATAGCCGGACCACATGGCTGAGGCGAAGGAGATCACCAGGGACAAAAGAGCGAGTCCACTCGGCTTCCACCGCAGTTCAACCCAACGAGGGCCTTGGTAGAGCTTTCTGTATCTGAACAGGGCGTATCCGGGGAAGGAAAAGAGTATTACCACCACGATGGCGGCCACCGTCATTCGAAGGGACGGGTCTTCCCACCCAAAGTGGCGAATTTCACCGGCCCACCATGTCAAAAGAGTCGCGACCAGAGCGCCTGCCCAGCACAGAGCGAGCCACCTTACCCAATCCGGCTCGGCCCTCCTCCGCCGACCACCCCGCAAGGGCCGGCTCCCCACCTGGGAAGGCCGAGCCGTTTGGGGATGCTCAAATCGAAAATCGTCAGACATCTACTATAAATGTATCCCTTAGGGTGTGACACCAAAGCCCGCCATGTGCTATTCAGCCAAAGGCTCATGGTAAAACATACACCACGCTACCGCCTAATGTTCCTGGTAGCAACCCTAGAGGGAGGAGTAATGTCCGCTTTGCAGTAATGGTACATTGCACCGGTGAAGGTGAACGATGGACACCGGCCGGACCGGTCACTACGATGCTTGGCTCCCAACCTTGTAATATGACAGCCCATAGCTGACTCGATGTACCAGGTCCTTCAACCCGATGGGGCTGTTGCCCTGCCTGAAGTAGCCGAGAGCTACTCGCCGGATCTTCTCAAGCGTATCTACTCGGAGATGGTGGCGGGGCGCGCCCTGGACCGGCGGATGATGTCCCTGCAACGCCAGGGGCGGATGGGGACCTTCGCCCCCATGGAAGGCCAGGAAGCCATCGCCGTGGGCGCCGCCTTGGCCCTGCAACCACCGGACTGGGTGTTTCCTTCCTACCGGGAGCACGCCACCGTACTCATAAAGGGCCTGCCTCTCACCACTCTGTTGGAGTTCTATCGAGGTCATGGCTACGCAGACTGGGATGTCCGTGGGTTCCGCGTCGGCCTGTACACCATTCCCATCGCTACCCATCTTCCCCATGCGGTGGGACAGGCCTATTACGCCAAACTGCGTGGTGAGAAGAGCGTCACTTCGGTGTTCTTCGGAGACGGGGCCACTTCGGCGTCCGACTTTCACTCGGGAATGAACTTCGCGGGAGTGTGGAAGCTGCCGGTGGTCTTCATCTGCTCCAACAACCAATATGCCATCTCGCTCCCCTTCAGTGCACAGACCGGGGCCGAGACCATCTCCCAAAAGGCCGTCGCCTACGGCTTCGAGGGTGTCCGGGTGGACGGAATGGATCCCCTGGCCGTCCATTCCGCAGTGACGGAGGCCTCCCGAAAGGCCCGGCAAGGGGGCGGCCCCACCCTGATCGAAGGGGTTACCTATCGGTTCGGACCCCATGCCACCGCCGATGACCCCCGTCGCTACCGCTCACCTGACGAGGAGAAGTCCTGGCGGGCATTCGACCCGCTTCTCCGGATGCAGCGTCACCTGGAGAACACCGGCCTGTGGGACGACCGCCTGGAGAAGGTGGCCAAGACCGAGTTGGAGACGGCCCTGGACGAGGTCATGGAGGAAATCGAGGCGCGGCCCATGCCCCGCAGGGAGCGGGCGATCACCCAGGTGTACCACCGCATCCCACGCTTATTGGCGGATCAGTTCCACAAGTCCCAGAGGGCGAGCGGTGAGCCACCGAGCGACTTCGCACCACACATATGGCAGATCGACCAAGAATCCCTTCCCGACCCCGAGCCGTCGGAGAGTTGGAACATGGCCCAGGCCATCAACGCCGCCCTGGGAGAAGCGATGGACCGTTATCCGGAGGCAATCATCCTGGGCGAAGACGTGGGGCGCACCGGAGGGGTGTTTCGGATCACCGAGGATCTGCAGATCAAATACGGACCGGAGCGGGTGATCGACACTCCGTTGTGCGAGACCGGGATCGTGGGGACCGCTATCGGAATGGCCATTGCCGGAGCCAGGCCCATCGTGGAGATCCAGTTCGACGGATTCCTCTACAACTGCTTCGAGCAGATTGCCACCCATCTGTCCCGGATGAGGTACCGCACCCAGGGCGGCCTGGACCTTCCCATGGTGGTGCGCTTCCCCAACGGGGGAGGCATCAACGCCCACGAGTTTCACAACGAAAGCCCCGAGACCCTGTTCTGCCACCTGCCGGGGATGGTGGTGATATGTCCCTCCACTCCCACTGATGCCAAGGGTCTGCTGGCAGCGGCCATCGACTCCTCGGATCCGGTGATCTTCGCCGAGCCCAAGGTCCTCTACCGGGCGGGCCGTCAATCGGTTCCCAGCGGCCACTACACCATTCCCATCGGCCGAGCCGCCACCCGGCGAAGGGGCGCCGACGTGACCGTGGTCACCTACGGCGGGATGGTCCCGGTGGCTCTGAAAGCCGCCGAACAGTTGGCCGAGGAGGCCTCGGTGGAGGTGATCGACCTGCGCACCCTGTACCCCTGGGACAAAGAGGCGGTGCTCTCCTCGGTGGCGCGCACCGGACGATTGGTGGTGGTGCAGGAACCGCCGCAGACCGCCGGCATGGCAGCAGAGATCGCCGCCACGGTGGCCGAGGAGGCGATCTACGACTTGGCCGCTCCGGTGGTGCGAGTGACCGGCTTCGACGCCCCGCTCCCACCGTTCGCATTCGAGTCCTATGGCATCCTGGCCCAAGGTGACGTGACCGCCGGCATCATCAAGGCCTTGACCGAATGAGCGACTCACCGGTCGTCACGGTGTTCGGCTCCCATGCGACTACGCCCGACCAACCGGCATACCTCGCAGCCCGGCAACTCGGGCTGATGTTGGCGAAGGCCGGGGCCGGGGTGGCAACCGGAGGATATGGAGGGACGATGGAAGCGGTCTCGGAAGGGGCCGCCGCGGGGGGCGGAGAAGTGATCGGCGTGACCGCGCCACGCCTGTTTCCCCACCGAACCGGTCCCAATCGCTTCGTACGGACCGAGATACCCGCCCATGACATATTCGAACGCGACAGGTACCTGCTGGGTTTGGCTTCGGCCACCATTACCCTCCCCGGCAGCATCGGCACTATTGTCGAGTTCACCGAGGCATGGCGGGAAGCCTGTTTGGCGCCACCCTCGGCGCGAAAGGCGCATGTGGCGGTTGGAGAGAGTTTCAGGAGACTCGCCGAGACGATGATCCAAGAATTCGGCGTTGACCAGGAAGCGATGATCTGCGTGCCCACCGCCCGCCAGGCTGGTCGGGTGGTGCTGGACCGCCTCGGCCTTGGAGAGCCGCGGTGAGAGAGGTGATAAAGGCCGCAGGCGGGGTGGTGTTCAGGTTCTCCCCCCATGGCGAACCGCAGGTCCTGGTCATCCACCGTCCCCGCTATGACGACTGGTCGCTTCCCAAAGGCAAGAACGACCCCGGTGAATCCTCGCAAGCCGCCGCATTGCGCGAGGTCTGGGAGGAGACCGGTTACCGCTGCCGGGTGATCGCCCAGTTGGGACAGCACGAATACATATCGCTGCAGGGATGGAAGGAAGTCGACTACTACGCCATGACTTCTTGGTCTTTCACGGGCTTTCGCGCCGGCGCCGAGGTCGACGAGATTCGGTGGATCCCGATCTCCGAGACCGGCCTGCTCTCATACCACTACGACCGCCAGTTGGTGAGAAGCGTCGACTACGCCACCCTGCATTCAACCCGCACGCTGTTCGTGGTCCGCCATGCTGTAGCCGGAAGCCGCCAGCGTTGGAGCGATCCCGATCACATCCGGCCTCTAACCAGGAAGGGATGGAGGCAGGCTTACGCACTCGCCGATCGCCTTGCTCCCGAAGGGATCGAGAGACTGCTGTCGAGCCCCTACGTTCGTTGCATGCAGACCCTCGAGCCGCTGGGGGAGCTTTTGGGACTGCCTGTGGAAGAACACCCGGCCCTCGCCGAGGGAAGGGGCATGAGGGCCACTATGGAACTCTTCGAAGAACTGAAGGAAACCAATGCCGCCCTGTCCAGCCACGGAGACATCATCCCCTCCGCCATCCTCCGGCTCTCTGAAACCGGAACGGCGCTGTCGGATCCCATTTACTTCTGCAAGAAGGGATCGATCTGGGCAGTGAACGTGATCGGAGGGACGCCTGTTTCAGCCCACTACGAGCCGCCACCCAGGGTGTAGTAACGGTTTCGAGGATGCCGGCGGGTTCACTGTCGCGGTGTGGAGTGCCGGACCTGTTGGCGACGCGTCCCAGTTGACTGACCGCCAAGGAGCCCTGACCGTTCCGCTCTCGGGCAGACTCCGACACTACGATCACAGAAGGAAGGAGTCCTAGATGATCCGACGAATCCGAGACGAGGATGTAGAAAAGGCAGTCGGTTACGGACATGAGGGCGCCATGGGGGGCATGGACGGCATCATCGTCTATGACGGGAGCCCCGAGGCGGATAGGATGCTCGTAGCCTTCCAGGAGTACAACCGCCTGGTCGACTCGGACGCGCCCCTCGAAGACTGCGCCCAGGTGCTGATTGACGCCGGTATCTGGGGAGAAATAGATGACGACGACGATGACGACGAGGTTTTCGACGTGTTGGGACGGCCCGTCTAACTAGATCGGGGTCCCTGGTGGTGGGTCGTCTATTAACCGCACTCGGTATACACACTCGGTGATGGCCGCTTGGCTTGGTGGTGATCTTCATACGGGTGACGCCACTCCTTATCTTTTCCCTGGTTTGACGACAGGGTTATTGAGGGAAGTGCGGAGCCCAGTGGCCCGGTGCAGGTATCCGGTGAGCGCGTCCTACTCGGCGCGGTTGCGTCCCACCCACTCGATGTAGTCGCCGGACGCGCCCCGGTCAGTATCCGAATGGCGCCCGGTTCGGCATCGTTCTTGACCACAGACCGAGGAAGGTATAATTTTGCCACGTTCTATATGGCATCCGGACAGACCGCACTTCAAAGAACCCCGCTTGGTTTGCAAATATCTCAAGAGTTGCGTCGTCAGATCCTGTTCGGGCACCTCAAACCCGGTACTTCCCTGACTCAACAGGACCTGTGCGAGCGGTTCGGCACGAGCCGCATGCCGGTTCGTGACGCAATCAACATGCTGGTCATGGACGGGTTGGCCAATCGTCCCAACAACCGCGACGCGGTGGTGGCCGACATCACCTTGGAGGACATCCTGGACGCATTCGAGGTCAACGCCCACCTTCACGCCTTGGCATCGGTGCGAGCCATCACCAGAGGCACGCCCGAGGAACGCAACCGACTGCTCAACATCCACCGGGAAATGGGAGAAGCCGTGGATAATGGGGATTTGCCGAAGAGTGCCGAGTTGAACGGACGCTTTCATCGGCAACTGAACCGCATGTCGCACTCCAACCCGATAATCACCGCCTTGAGGCGAGTTACGGCTTTCGTGCCCGACGACTTCGTGAAGGAAGCTCCCGACTACGCCATCCGCGGCTATGACCAGCACCAGTCGATCATCAACGCCTTCCTGGGCGGCGAGGGCGAAAAGCTCTATGAGATGATCACCCACCACGTGATGTCAGTAGCCGATCATCTGGTCGAAATGCTCTCCGATCACAGGCGGCAACCTGACGCCTAGCCGGAGTCCCCGGCGATTTCATATAGCTACGGCTATCGGTAAGAATGCTTAGTATGTCATCTAACAATCACGGCGCGCCTGTGAGCGAACCCGCCGTTCGGATGGTCGACGGCGTCAAGATCTACGGAGAGGGAGAGACCGCCGTCAGAGCTTTGGGAGGAGTTTCGCTTCGGATCGAACGAGGTCAGTTCACCGCCATCATGGGGCCCTCCGGCTCGGGCAAGTCCACCCTCCTGCACACTCTGGCCGGTTTGGACACACTGGAAGGCGGTGAAGCCTTCATCGACGGGGTCGCCCTCTCCACTCTCAAGGACCGGGACCTGACCTTGCTCCGGCGGGAAAAAGTGGGGTTCGTGTTCCAGACTTTCAATCTGATTCCCACCCTGAACGCCGAGGAGAACATCCTGTTGCCGATCTCTATCGCCCGGGAGGACGTGGAGCAGGACTGGTTCGACCAGATTGTCGGGACCCTGGGATTGGATGACCGCCTCCACCACCTCCCCACCCAACTGTCCGGCGGACAGCAGCAGCGGGTGGCGGTGGCTCGGGCGCTGATTTCCCGCCCCATCATCGTCTGCGCCGACGAGCCCACCGGCAACCTCGACTCCCGGGCGTCGGACGAACTGCTGGGCTTCATCCGAGCAGCAGTGGACAACATCGGACAAACCGTGGTGATGGTCACCCACGATCCCACCGTGGCTGCCTACGCCGACCAGGTGGTCTTCCTGGAAGACGGAAAAGTCATCCACGAAATGACCGATCCCAACGCCGAGAGCATCTTCGACTATCTGAAGTCACTGGGCGAGTAGATGCTCCGCACCGCCGTCAAGGGGATGTGGGCACACAAGTTGCGGCTGACCCTGACCGCGCTGTCGATCATTCTGGGCGTGGCGTTCGTGGTGGGGAGCTTCGTGTTCACCGACACCATCCAAGACGGTTTCGACAAGTTGTTCGGAGACGCCTACGCCGGCGTGGGCGTCCAGGTGGAGGCAGAGGTGTTGGACTTCGCCCAACAGGGAGAAGACGTCCCTTCCTTCGACGAGGGGGTCTTGGATGGGATCGCTTCGGTTCCCGGAGTGAAAGTGGCCGTGCCCTCGGTGAGAGGCTTCGCTCAACTGCTGGACTCCGAGGGAGAACTCCTGGGAATCTCGGGGCCTCCCAAATTCGCCTTCTCGTGGGTGGAGCACCCGACCGTCAACCGGCTGACCATCCTGGAGGCCGACGGCCGGCCACCCACCGGGCCGGGCGAGGTGGCGGTGGATATCGAGACCGCCACCAGGCACGACATCACGGTCGGTCAGGAGGTGGATGTCGCCTTCGAGAACGGGAAGGGGCGCTTCGAGGTGGTGGGACTGGCAACTTCGGTGAGTCAGACCGACTTCGGGTCGAGTTCCATTCTCCTGTTCGAACACCGGGAGGCGCAACGCCTGTTGCGGCTGGAGGGGCAACTCACCGCCATCGTGGTGCAGGCCGACGAGGGGGTCTCTCCAGAAACGCTGTTGGAAAGTATCGAGGCGGTGCTTCCAGATGGCCTGATGGCGGCCACCGGGGAAGAACTGAAAGAGTCGGTGGTCGAAGAATTGGAGACGAGTCTGGGATTCTTCAACACCGCCCTGCTGGTGTTCGCAGGAGTAGCCATCCTGGTGGGGGCCTTCATCATCCAGAACACCTTCCGGATCATCGTCGCCCAGCGACTGCGGGAACTGGCGCTGCTGCGGGCCATCGGAGCAACCTCCCGGCAGATCGTCAGGATGGTGGCAACCGAGGCAGCCCTGGTGGGACTTGTGGCTTCGGCTCTGGGGGTGGGAGCCGGGATCCTGTTGGCATACGGGATGAGAGAGGCCCTGGGTCTGATCGGCTTCACCTTCCCCCGTGGTGATCTGGTGGTGGAGACCCGCACGATCGTGCTGGGAATGGTGGTGGGGGTGGTGATCACGGTGGTCTCGGCGCTTCTGCCGGCATTCAAGGCCTCTTCGGTACCCCCCGTGGCTGCTCTTCAAGCCGGCGCCGGCCACACCAAGAGAGCTTCGCTTCGCAACCGGGCCATCATCGGGTTCTCGGTCACCGGGCTGGGCATCGTCGGCCTGGTGGTGGGACTGGTTTGGCTGGGGATCACCTACGTGGGCGTCGGCGCTCTGCTTCTATTCCTGGGAGTGGCCATTCTGGCGCCGCTGGTGGCCCGACCGGCAGGATCCCTCCTCGGATCGCCCCTCCCCCGCCTGTTCGGCCTGCCCGGCCTGTTGGCAAAGGAAAACACCCGCCGCCAGCCTCGCCGAACCGCCGCCACCGCCTCGGCCTTGATGATCGGAATCGCCCTGGTCTCATTCGTGGCTGTCCTGTCAAGTTCCATCAGCGAGTCGGTCAAGCAGTCTCTGCTGGAAACCTTCGCCGCCGATCTGACCATCACCTCGCTCAACTTCAACACCGGGGTCAGTGGCGATTTCGTGGAGGATCTGGATGAATTGGAGGACCTGGCCGCCGTCTCGTCGGTAAGGGTAGGGCAGGTTCAGATCACCACCGGCGACCCCTCAGATGAGATAACGACCAACATCGCCGCCATCGATCCGGCCACCGTGGAGCAGGTGTGGTCGACCGGCGCCGAACCGGGCGTCGATGCGGTCGTGGAGGGGATGATCGTGGAGACCAGCCAGATGGATGAGCGCGGGTGGGCCGTGGGCGACATCCTCACGCTGAAGTTCCCATCGGGGGACATCACCGAACTTGAGATCACCGGAACCCTGGCCTCGGAGGCATTCGGAGGGATTCTCATCTCTGAACAGCGATACCTGACGCACTACGAGTTGAATGCGCCTGCCCTGGTGCTCGTAGCGACGGCCGAGGGGGTTGAACTCGATGCAGCCCGACAGCAGGTCCAGGACTTGGCATCTGACTATCCGCTGGTACAGGTTCAGACCAAGAGCGAGTTCGCCGCCGACTTCGAGAACCAGATCGGCCAACTGGTGGCTGTGTTCAACGGGTTGCTGGCCCTGGCCATCGTCATCGCCATCCTGGGCATCACCAACACTCTGGCGCTGTCGATAACCGAACGCATAAGGGAGATCGGCCTGTTGCGGGCGGTGGGAATGGTCCGCCGCCAAATCCGCCGCATGGTCCGCTGGGAGGCGGTGGTCGTGGCAGTGTTCGGCGCCGTCCTGGGTGTGTTGCTGGGAGGCATCCTCGGCTGGGCGGTCCGGTTGGCTCTGGCCGACGACGGCCTGGAGGTCTTCAACCTTCCGGCATTGCAACTGGTCGTCTACGTAGCCTTGGCGGGAGTGGCCGGGGTGATAGCCGCCATCCTCCCCGCTCGGTCAGCCAGTCGCATCAAGATCCTGGACGCTATCGCCTACGAATAGCCCACCTCAAGCACAAGTCGGCTTCGTGCCTCTGATTGGTTGCAATGCGACTTGCCCTCCAAACTGCCGGGGTCCCGCACCGGGGGCCTATAGTGGCACCGAATGGAGCAGACGACTTTACGCCAACCACTTCCACAACTCGACCTCGCCCTCACCCCCACCCCCCTTCAGGAATTTCCCCGATTGAGGGAGACCTGGGGTGGTCCTCATATCTGGATAAAGCGCGACGACCTGACCGGCTTCGGCCTATCCGGCAACAAGGTCCGAAAGTTGGAGTTTCATCTGGCGGCGGCTCTCGAGGCGGGCGCCGATACGGTGGTCACGTGCGGAGCGTTCCAGTCGAACCATTGCCGGGCTACCGCATTGGCTTGTGCCCGGTTAGGGCTCGACGTGCGGTTGGTGCTCCGCACCCCCGACGGAGAGAAGCCGGCCACGAAGGTGGCCAACCTGATCATCGACTTGCTGGCCGGAGCAACGATCCGCTACATATCTCAGGCAGAGTGGGAAGACCGGGATGCCATCATGGCCGAGGAAGCCGACCTGTTGGCCGAGGCCGGTCGCAAGGCGTTTGTTATTCCCCAGGGAGCGTCTAACAAGCTGGGGATGTGGGGGATGTCGCTGGGCTTTCGGGAGTTGGTGGAACAGATTCCCCAACAGATCGGTGCCGAGGTTGCCGAGGTCTGGCACACCGGTTCCTCGGGAGGCACCACCTCCGGCTTCGGCTGGGGCGCGGACCGGACTGGTTTCCAGACCCCCCAGGTAGCTCTCTGCATATCGGAGCCGGCCGCGTCCCTGCAGGCGCGTGTCAGGCGAATCTGGAAGTCCGGGGTGGACGCCTTCGGAGGCGAGATGCCGTCACCCCGCCTGGAGTACATCGATCGCTACCTGGTCGGTGGATATGGCATGGTCAACGATGAACTGGTTGAGGTACAGACCGAAGCCACCCGGCTCACCGGTCTGCTGTTTGACTCCACGTACACCGGAAAAGCCATCTATGGCCTGCGAAAGGAGATCGCGGCCGGCCGATTCAAAGAAGACGACCACGTCGTCTTCTGGCACACCGGAGGTGGATTCGGCGCCCTGGTCGACCGCTATTGACGGAACAGACCGAGAAGAATCGCGATCAGGGAAAGTCGGCCTGCCCGAACACCGGTAACAGCACCCATCCCCCAGCCAAGTCGAGCATACGGCCCTTGGGAAGCTGTATTGAGGGCGAGGTCGCGATAATTTCTTGAAAAACTCCAACAAATCGCCTGTGTTTTGTCTCAGGGGTGATGCATATTGATGTGTACAAACATGAGTGTGCGGTCCGGGTCGCCTTCATCAGATCGGTTGTGCTCCTTGGGGCGAGTCGCTGTTTAGCAATATGTCCTTCCCTAGGGGGCAGGCCATTGTTTAGCCGAGGACTGAGCTGTTTCGGTTTCGGACTGGCGTGCGCTGGTCCGCGTTTTTCGACGGTCAGGAGGAGGCGGGTCGGGAGGGGATACCCACTAGGGGGACGGTGTGGGCCGGAGGTGGCAAAATCGGCAGGGCAGGCTGGCCGGTTGGAAGGGTGACAGCCCGGTTGGTAACTGGGTGGAGGAGCGGGTGCGGATCATTTTCTTTGTTTGATGGGGCGTTTGCGGGTGCGTCGGCGTCGCCGGCGGCGGGGGTGGTGGTGGTTGGTCTGGCGGGTGGGTCGTCGCCAGTCGGTGATCGACGGCCGACGGAGCGTGTACTTCCCGGTTGGGGTTTGGTGCACGGTCCAGTCTTGGTCATGGACCTTGTGGTGACATCGGCTGCACAGCAGGCACATGTTCTCCAAACTGGTAGGGCCTCCGTCCTGCCAATGAACAATATGGTGGGCCTGACACCACGACGCTTTGGCGCCGCAACCCACACAGTGTTTGTCGCGGGCGACCAAAGCAGCGCGTTGGGAACCGCTGGCGGTACGCCGGGCCCGTCCCAGGTCCAGGGGTATCGAACCACCCGAGAAGACAGCCGGCAGTACCTGGGCATCGCACCCCAAACGCCGCAACGTTCCCGCCGGAACCGGGGTGCCGTTCTCCAAGCGGGGGTTGCCCAACCGTCCGCTGACCGCGTCGTAATCGGCGATCAACAACAGTCGCACATCCTGAGAACGACCCTCCCCGCCCTTCCCTTGACGAGTAAGAAGATTTGCTAGGGCGTCGGCCATCCGCTGTGGACCCGTGGCCCGATCGGTGGGGTCCTCCTTATGCCACAACTGGTTCATCATCGCCGAGACGGCCGTTTCGATCCGAGCGCCCGTAACAGGATCGAACCGCCCATATAGCACGGTCATCCCATCATCAACGTCAGTGGTGATCTTCGCGAACCGGCGGGAACGCTGATGCTCCAACCTCGAAACACCATCATCACGAGACCGTCGTTGTTCGTGCTTTCGGACCGACCGGGCGAACTTATCAGGAGACTGAGAACGGGCATCATCCAACAACTCATCTTCTTTGATGGTTCCCCGCTTGCTAGCACCCGCCAGAATCCGAGCATTATCAGCAGAAATGTCCCCCTTCCAGAAACCCTCCCGGGTCTTGGGCAACTCTTCCAACTCCCGGGCGGTTTCCACCTCCGAACGAGCTCGCCGTCTGCCCAACAAACCATCCTCCCGCAAAACCGATTCCACCAGTTCGGCTCCCTGGCGTCGATCCAGTTCCGCTACTGCCTCGGCACGGTCCGCAGCAGCCTGATTCTGAACGCGGATCGTGGACCTAATCCGCTGCCTCAACTGTTCCACCGACGCCTCCGCCACCGGCAGCGTAGGCCTCAACAAACGCGCCCTGTTCACCACCGCCCGGTTCGCAGACACTGTATTCATATCAACCAGTATGCACAGACCCTGTGACAAAACACCCCCACACAACACCAACCTGTGAAAACAAACACTAAAAGCGGAAAGGAGACCAGCCCAATATGTTTACGAAACATGATCTCACTGGGTGAACCGCCGCTTCCGCTATTTCACCCGCACCCATTCTTAGCGTGCTGTCCGACAAGGCGAGCGTTTTGCGAGGCTAAGTTTTCCCTAACATCTTGGCGTAACTGACAGACCGCTCGGCCGGTGTCCACAACGAGCAGTCGGCGCACTTGGCGCCGTCGCTGATCTCCGTCTGGTAATAGAGGCAGCAGGCATTGCGTTCCCACGCCCATTGCAGACCATCACCAATCCGAACAACCTGACCTGACCGCGCCAACTCGCGGCGGGAGGAGGTGGCAAAAAAGCCCTCGACCAGGTGGCGGATTCGCTCAGCCTGGCCGGTGAGAGGTCCCACGAACGCGCCGAAGGACGCGGCACACGACGAACCGACGTTGCCCCACAACAATGCCTCGCCGATGGGCATGGACCGGTGAGCGGCATCAACGAACGTCGCCAGGTGCTCGTCGATCAGGACACGGCGCAGAACAGCCAAGTCGCCATCGGCGGCCACCAACTCCGCTCGGTCCACTCGGACCGCGTTGAGGCGATGCTGATCCATGCCGATCGCGGTGGACTTCGGGTGGACCGAGAGAACATCACCCGACATGACGAACGACCCGATGGCAACCGTGGCGACCCGGAAGACGTAACCCTGAGCGAACAGGGACATCGCCGCCATGTCATCGGCGCCCCAAGCGGCGGCGGTCGGACGCACGATGTTCAACAATTGCGTCGGATCGGTGATCAGACCGTTGCAGGACAGCCATCTCCCACCGCCATCCGCTGTGCCGACCGAGATGCGGAGATAGTCAACGGTCGCCAGCAGTTCTTCCACCACATCACGGCCCCGGTTGCTCATATTTGCGCTCCTTCGATTCCGGCGGCGTCCCGGTTGACCTGAAGATACAAGGTCCAAAGTTCTCCCTTGCTTCACTTGTAATCGAACATATGTTCGATTACTCTATACGGATTCCCAACTGAACTTGCCAACCGAAGGAGGTGCGATGCGGGTCGCGTGTCTGCTTATCTCTCATCTGAGAGCCAAGTCTGAGATGCGCCGCCACGCGCGCTTGGAAGACCGACCGGCAGTGATCGTCGATCGTTCGGGGTCCACTCCCCTAGTGGTGGATCGAACTCCTCAAGCTTTCGAGGTGAGAGTTGGGATGACCCTGGAGCAGGCCATCTCCCACCATGCCGACAGCATCGTCCTGGAGGCCGACGAACCCTATTACCAGCAGGTGTTCGACGATGTGCTGGGGTCACTTGTGAACGTGGGGCATCGCGTGGAGGGCTCGGCACTCGGCACGGTATATGCACGTCTGGACGGCTTGGAAGCCCTATACGGCGGAGAGGAGCACCTGGTGTACACCCTCCTGCGAGCCGTTCCCCACGATCTGGAACCGGCGGTGGGAGTGGCCGACGCCAAATTTCCAGCCTTCGTGGCAGCCCGGACCGGGAAGGCGATGCAGGTGGTCTGGGTACCCGCCGATGCAACTCGGTTCCTCTCTCCCCATTCCATCGACCTGCTTCCCGTCTCGGCTGAGATCAAAGAAGGCCTCCACCTTCTGGGACTGCACACCATGGGTGCGGTAGCCGAGTTGCCCAAAGGACTTTTGACCGACCAGTTCGGCATGGAAGGACTGCAGGCGTGGTCCCTGTGCAACGGCATCGACGAGCGGCCCCTGATCCCCCTGGAGGCGACCGAGACCATCGTCGAGACCACCTCCTTCCCCCACCAAGCAGCCTCCTTGGAACTCTTCTTGGTAACGGTGGACATCCTTTTGAAAAAGGCCTTCTCCCGACCCCGCATGCTGGGCAGACAGGCGGCAGGAGTGGTCCTGGAATGCAGTTGCGACGGCGCCCTGTCATGGAGGAAGTCGGTCCATTTCAAACGAGGCCTGCACGGATGGAGACAGGCCTCTCCGATCATCAGGAACCAAGTGAAGATGGACCCTCCCCGGATGGCCATCGAAGAGATCCGACTGAGCCTGACCGATCTCAGCGGAGCATCGGGGGTGCAACTCGGGCTGTGGGCAGATCCGAAGAAGGTCAAGTGGCGTCGCATTCGAGAGGTGGAGAAGAAGCTTCGATCCAAGATGCCCGCCAACCACATCCTGCACCGGGTGGTGGAGGTGGCGCCCTGGCATCCGGCGCCGGAGATGCGGGCCGTTCAGGTTCCCGTTGACCGATCAGAAAACTATGCCATCAAACCGGTGGCCACGCCCACCCAGGTCTCGGTCCGAGAAGGTGACCATCGCCGACCGGTGGCGGTGCTATTGGGAGACCGGTGGCGTTCGGTGACCCGGGTAGCCGACCTCTGGACCTTCGATCTGTGGTGGCTGCCCCAACCGATCACCCGAATCTATTACCGGCTGGGAGAAGAGAACGGGCGACAGATCACCCTCTTCTATGACCGAAGAGGACATTGCTGGTACCGGCAGAACGGCTGAGACAAGGGGCGGGAGTGTGGCTTCAGGCTATGTGGAACTTCATTGCAAGAGCTTCTATTCCTTCGGGATAGGAGCATCACACGTCCACGAACTCCTGGCCCGAGCCAAGGAGTACGGCTATCCGGCCATGGCCCTCACCGATACCAACCTGTGCGGAGCGTTGGAGTTTGCCCGCCTTGCCAACAACCTGGGAATCCATCCGGTGACCGGCGGAGAGATGACCCTGGCGGACAACACCCGGCTGACCCTTCTGGCTCGTACCAGAAAGGGATATGCCAATCTTTCCCGGTTGTTCACCCTGGCCAACAGCGCCGACCGCAAAAGCCCCCGGCTTGACCTCAACCACCTGCCGACTCATTCGGAGGGACTGATCCTTCTCACCGGAGGTCGTCAGAGCCAACTTGCCCAACTGACCCTGTCCGGCCGGTTCCCGCAGGCCCGGGATCTTCTCGACCGCTACCGGGATTGGTTCGGCCCGGACCGGGTGTATGTGGAACTGCAGCAGAATCTCCTGCAGGGCGACACCCGACGCAACCAGGAATTATCGGCTCTGGCCAGCGCCGAAGGTCTGCCGGTGGTGGCCACCAACGACGTTCACTATCACACCCCGGACAGGTACAGGCTGCAGAACGCACTGGTAGCAGCCAAGCACAACACCACCATGGATCAGGCCCTCCCCCACATCAGACCCAACCATCACCTCTGCCTCAAGTCTGCAGAACAGATGGAACGCCTGTTCCACGACGCCCCCCATGCAGTCTCCAACACTCTGAAGATCGCCGATCAATGCTCTTTCGACCTCAGCACCGACCTTGGCTACCGCCTCCCCGAACCCGATGTTCCACCCGGGCACACTCCCAGCAGCCACCTTCGCAAGCTCTGCCATGAAGCCGCTCTCCGGCGCTACGGTTCCATCACCCCGTCTGTCCGGAAACGTTTGACAGAAGAGTTCCGGCTGATCGAGATGCACAGTCTGGCCGGGTTTCTGTTGCTCTATCGGGAGATCGTGCTCATCGCTCACAAGATCATGGAAGAAGAAGGTTTGATACATCCCGGAACGCCGCTCGAACGGCAACCGCCCGGCAGAGGGCGAGGATCATCGGTGGCTCTTTTGGTGGGATATCTGATCGGCATCAGCCACGTCGATCCCCTCCGGTGGAACCTCTCCCTGGAACGGTTCATCTCTGACGACACCACCTTGCTTCCCGATATCGACCTCGACTTTCCCCGCCACCTCCGGGACAAGCTCATCGAGCGAATCCACCGCCACTTCGGAGTCGAATATGCGGTGCTCACCGGCGCCATCTCCACCTACACCGTCAAGGGCGCCATCCAGGATCTGGGCAAAGCGTTCGGACTGCCGAGCCAAGACCTGAGCCTTCTGTCGAAACAGATCCACTCCCATGACGCGCGGGATCTGCGAGACGAGATGCTGGAACTCCCCGCCTTCCGGGATCGGGTGGAAGCCGTCGGGTGGAAGAACCTGATCGAAATCGCCCCTCAACTGATGGGGGCGCCCAAAAACCTCAGCCAGCACGTGGGAGGGATGATCCTCAGCAGCACCCCCATACCGGAGATGGTCCCGGTCCGACAAGGGGCCATCGAGGGTCGTTTCATCATGGATTGGAACAAGGACAACGTGGCCGACGCCAACTTCGCCAAGATCGACCTGCTCTCCCTGCCGGCGCTCGACCAACTTCACGAGGCTTTGGACCTGATCGAGGAACGGGAAGGCCGCAGACCCGACCTGAGCCGGATCGATCCCCAAGATCACCAGGTCTACGAAATGATCACAGCAGGCCGATCCAAAGGCGTCTTCCTGCTCCAGTCGCCCGCCCAGTTGAAGATGGGGCGGCGTCTTCGACCCCGCAACCTCCTGGACCTCGCCTATCAGGTGGCCCTTATTCGCCCGGGAGTGGGAGTGCAGGGAAGCGCCGTCTCGTTGTTCTTGGAGAGATACCGCCACGGCGCCTCCTGGGAATATGACCATCCCCTGGAAAAACGCGCCCTGGAACGGGGTTGCGGGGTGATCGTCTGGCAGGAACAGGTGGTCCAACTCATCATGGATGTGGCGGGAATGACCGCCGCTCAGGCCGATGAGATCCGCAGAAGCTTCGCCCGGCGCAACAACCGGCACCTGATTGCCATGCACTGGAAGTCATTTCTCCAAGGCGCACAGCAGCGAGGCGTTCCGAGACCGATAGCGCGGAAGATCTTCTCCAAGATCAACGGTCACTACATGTTTCCTGAATCCCATTCCCACGCCTTTGCCATCACCGCCTATCAGGTGGCCTGGCTCAAGCGCTACCACCCTTTGGAATTCTTCACGACCCTTCTCAACAACCAGCCCATGGGGTTCTATCCCCTGGAGACCCTCAAACAGGACGCCAAAAGCTTCGGTGTGCCATTTCTCCATCCATGCATCAACCGAAGCCAGGTCAAATGCCTTCCCGAGGAAGGCGCCGTGCGGTTGGGCCTGGGAATCGTCAAGGATGTGGGAAAGAGCACCGCAGAGGCAATCGTTGAGGAAAGAAACCGGAACGGCCCCTACTCGGGCGTCGGCGATCTGGTCCGACGGACCGGACTCCCGCGCCAAGCGGTGGTCTCTTTGGTGAAGGCGGGGGCCCTGGACAACCTCACCCCTAACCGCCGGTCCGCCATCTGGGAGGCGGGGCTATCGGCCCGGCCCTCCCGCAACGGACAGCGGGTCATTGACACCACCCGGGGAAACCAAGAGCCCGACCTGGCCGACTTCACCAACTATGAAAAGATGGTGAGCGCCTATGAGATGATGGCCATCTATCCGGGAGACCATCTCATGGAGTATCTCCGGGAAGGACTCGGTTCGAACGTGTTGACCACCGCTGAGGTGGAAGACTGCGCCGAAGAGGAAGAGGTGCTGGTGGCAGGCTGGCCCATCGCCCGACAACACCCGCGCGGCATAGGCGGCACGGTGTTCGTGACCATCGAGGACGAGACCGCCGACGTCCAACTGATCATCTGGCCGGAGGTCTTCGCCCGCTACAAAAACCAACTCAGAAGCCAAGTCATCCTGGCTAAAGGCGTGATATCACGATGGGACGGAACTACCTCCGTGATCGTCTCGTCCCTGGAAGCCATCACCGTCCCGGTCTCGATGCCCACCGCCCACGATTGGCATTGATTCCGCCCAAGTCAACCCACGTCACAGTTGAACAGTCCTGGTCTCCAAACATCATGCAATCCCCTCAAATAGCACAATAAGATTATCTCTACCTAAAAGCGCTACTTGATACGCTTACGCCAAAGGGGAATGGGATAGTTCCCCTCTTCAACGAAAGGTCAAAGATATGGGAATCGCCGGGACGCCCTCCTCCAATAAACGTTCTATGCCAGCTAACTAATATCATATTCGATCACAACAATGACCCATTAAGTACACCCAATGACCAAAGATATCACTGCAAACAACCATATCTTCGCTGCGATCCCTAACAAATCACGAACACGCTGCTTAGCCATGCCAGGACAGACCGAAACCCACTTTCAAGAAGGACAACTCGGAGCACGCGGTCTTCAAACCCATCAGTATCGCAAACTCACAGTGGCCGGCACAGCGCCAACCACCTGCCTTCTTCCTTCATCGTTCACCCCACCACAATGACGCCGTTGAAATACCCTGTAACCAGGGACGACATTTTCCGGTTGCTGGCCACCGCGGAATGCGGCGCCTACGTCATGTCCCACGATCAGACCATTCTGTATTGGAACGAGGGCGCTCAGCGTATTCTCGGCTACCCATCCACTCAAGTGGTCGGCCGCCGGTGTTACGAGGTGGTTACCGGATTGGTGCCTGGAGGCTTCACTCCCGACTGCCAGGAGGGTTGCCCTGCAATCCGTGCGGTAAGAGTCGGCACGGTCCCCAGCTCCCTCAACATGCGGATGCTCTGCGCCTCGGGAGAGCACAAGACTGTCTCCATCACTCCCATGGTGGTAGCGGGCACCAAAGACGACCCTCCTCTCCTTGTATACCTCTTTGATGAGAGTCCGACGCCTGCCGGCGTAACAGCAAAGGCAGGGGCCGACCCGCGGAAGCATGGGAAAACCTTCGCCTCGGACCGAGTGATCGCGTCTGGATCAGAGGACGCTCCAAGACTGACTCCGCGAGAAGCGGAAATACTTCGCCTGGTATCAGAGGGTTGGGAGATTCAACTCATCGCGGACGAGTTGGGCATAAGCCTCCACACGGTGAGGAACCATATTCGCAACCTCCGCCAGAGGCTCCACGCCAAGACCAAGTTGGAAGCGGTTATGACGGCCTTACGCCTGGGCCTCCTGTAGCCCGGAAATCGTAGAGAACACGGTTCACGGACAACCAAACCCCGATGACAGCAGGTCATCTTCGTAAATCCACCAAGTCATAGCGTCGCCATCTTTCAAATAACACAACCTTGTCAAATACTCTGCTAAAGCCAGGGGCAAAGAACCCTTCGCGTTTCACAATGTGAAACCCCGGCGGTATAAGATAGCAACAGCAGTTCTGTCTTAGCTATGAACTACGTAACACGCCAGTGTCATCCCAAACCCCACATTGTCAAACCCTCATGAATAGACCCAGCTTGGTTCAAAGATCAAAGGAAGCCAACAGATGGATCAACACGGGTAGGTCGCAGTGCGTTCTCGCAAGAAGTAGCGAGCAACGCCTCCTCATTGAAAGGCATTTTCCATCGACCCTCCTCCGGGGCACAAGCGAGGCAACCCCGTGACACCACAAGAGATCTATCGACTACTGGCTACGGCGGAGTGCGGAGCCTATGCCATGTCGCTGGACCAAAAGATCATGTTCTGGAACAAAGGCGCCGAGCGAATCCTGGGTTTCCAATCCGACGAAGTGCTGGGCCGTCGCTGCTACGACGTGGTTGCAGGACGGCCACCCGGAGGGTTCAATCCCGCCTGTCTGCAGGGCTGCCCTTCGATTCGCGCTCTTCGGGCCGGCATAGTCCCCAGACAGTTGACTATGCAAATGCTGTGCGCCTCTGGAGAACGCAAAACAGCCTGGCTCACTCCGATGGTGGTATCCGGCGCCAAAAACGACGCTCCCCTGCTGGTGCATCTATTCGACGACCGTCCCCAACCCCCTGAACGGATCCCCGAAGGACTCAAAACCGAGTTGCGGATGAAGGGGGCCGACATCATCTCGGACCAACCGATCTCGACATCACCGCCGGAGGGCATCAGGAAGTTGACCAGGAGGGAATTGGAAATCCTTCGCCTGGTTTCACACGGCCGGCGCGTCCCCCAGATCGCCGAAGAACTCGGTATCAGCCCGCACACGGTGAGAAACCACATACGCAATCTCCGCCAGAGGCTCAATGCCAAGACCAAATTGGACGCGGTGATGACTGCCATGCGCCTCGGGATCCTCTAAAGACCGGCGTTTCAGCTCCCTTCACCGACATGACCTGAAGTAGTATCAGCGCTGATCCGGTTTTGGGTTTTCGGAGACCGTCGGGGAACCAGCGTCGAGATCACGGAATTCGCAGTCCTGAGAGGAACGGATATGTTGGGTATAAACCCGGTAGTGGTTGTTGGAGCGGCTCGGACCGCCATAGGAAGTTACGGTGGCTCGCTGAGCGGCATTGATGCGTACAAACTCGGCGCAGTCACCATCAAGGAGTCCCTGAGCCGGGCCGGCGTCGCGCCCGAGGAGGTCGACGAGGTGGTCATGGGCCAGATCGGTCAGGTGGGTCCCGACGCCTACAATGCACGCCGCTGTGCTCTTGAGGCGGGGCTCCCCACTTCCACCACCGCCATGAACGTGAACCGACTCTGCTCGTCCGGTTTGCAGGCGATCATCACCGGCGCCCAACAGGTCATGCTGGGATCGGCGGACATCGTGGTGGCCGGGGGCGACGAGAACATGAGCAGCCAGCCGTTCTTGGACTACCAGGCCCGTGACGGTTGGAAACTGGGCCCTCGCAAGATCATCGACGGCACTCTGTCGCTGGTGTCAGACCCCTTCGGCAACTACCCGATGGGCGCCACGGCTGAGAAAGTGGCCGACCGCTATGGCATCAGCCGCGAGATGCAGGACAATTTCGCCGCCGAAAGCCAGCGCCGCGCTGCCATCGCCATCAAGAACGGCCTGTTCGAAGACGACATAGTCGGCGTGGAGCGCCCCAGGGACAATCCGTTCCTGGTTGATGAACACCCCCGGCCGAACACCACCTTGGAGACCCTGGCGCGCCTGCGTCCCGTCTTCGCCAGGGGCGGTTCGGTGACCGCAGGCAATTCCTCAGGTATCAATGACGGCGCTGCGTCGGTTGTGATGATGAGCGAGAAGACCGCCGAAGCCCGAGGAGCCGAACCCCTCCTGCGGTTGGTGGCCTGGGCGGTCAGCGGCATCGACCCCGAGGTGATGGGCTACGCCCCCGCTCTGGCCGTTCCCAAGGTGCTCGAAAAGGCCGGCCTGACCCTCGAAGACATCGACCTGATCGAACTCAACGAGGCGTTCGCAGCCCAAGCCGTAGCGGTAATCCGCGACGCCGGCCTCGACCCTGAAAAGACCAACATCGACGGCGGTGCAATAGCCTTGGGTCACCCGGTCGGCGCCACAGGTGCAATCCTGACGATCAAACTGATGAGAGCACTGGAGCGGATCGACGGACGGCGAGGCATAGTGACCATGTGCATCGGCGGCGGCCAAGGAATGGCGGCAATCTTCGAACGGCCATAACGCTTCGGCCAGCACAAATACCAGGTTTAACCAAGGCACCAGCAATTTGGCGCCTTGGAGCGACCCAGCCTCGCCAGTTCACTTCAAGCCGAAAAGACGGTGGTATTTTCCGTTCAAGCTTCTAGGCATGGAAAACCACCTCCGACTCCATGTCCATGAGAATCACGACAGGCACACCCTTGGCGGTAAAATCCTCCTATCGCTCTTACTCTCTTGCGAGGACAATTGCGGGCTATCCCCCTGGGATGACCAAGAACCGCAAGAATATCCTCTTATGAGAATTTCCTCCGAGCGGAGGGGAGAATGGAAGGTGAGGTGGGAAGCGAGGTCAAACGACTGCGACGGGCAGCAGTGATATGATCTTTTCGGCTAGGTCAGGGGGCAGGTGGGCAAGTATCTCATCCCGTTGGTGATCTGACAGGAGAGCGAGGCGCCGAGCAGACACATGAGCCGGCCAGCCACGCGTCACCCCGATCTGGACTTCGCGAGAACTCTGAGAGAAAAAATCGTCCGCAACTTTGGCGACCCGCTCGAAGTCCTCGGGAACAGGGGGCTCACCGTGAACATCCTCCAACGTCACGTCGGGATCCTCCGACAGTCCGATGATCTCCTCGTAATCCAACTTTGTCACACGGCGCAGCCTATCGTATTTCTGGAGCAAAGTGGGCTGGTTCGCACCAGGTAGCACTGCGCTCTGTCACCATGGAGACGACAACGCCTCCAGCCGGTGGATAGCCGGCGCGGACTCATTGGGGATGCGCCTCGGGGGCGACCCCGGCGTGGCGTCTATCTTCGAACGCTCTCGACACCCAAAGTTGCCAACACGCCTATCGGGAGCATAGGTGTGGCAACGTCAGGTGACGGAGTTAGCAAAATGTAGACAGGCGCCTTGACATTATGCCTTGAATTATGTACAGTTATCGCCAAGGCAATCTAGGAAACTCTCTGCCATGACACCTACACCGCTAACCGAGGCCCGCAATCGCCTCAGCGAGATCGTCGACGAGGCGACAGCCACTGGATCAGAAATCGTTATCACCCGACATGGCAGGCCAGCCGCTGTGGTCATGGGTTACCAGGATTACGAATCATTGATCGAAACACTCAACATCCTCTCTGACACCGAAACGATGAGAGCGTTGACCGAAGCCGAAGGCGATCTAGCCTCAGGCAACCTATTCGAACTGTGACAGTCCACTTCCATGCCAAAGCTCACAAACCGGGCTAGGAAGGACCTCAACAAACTATCCCCTTCACTGTCAGCCAAGGCTCGGGAGATGATCAAGCGTTTGGACGAACAGCCCAGCCTGGGCAAGAAACTCCTAGGACCTCTACAGGGCAAACGGTCCGCTCGGCTGGGACGTACTCATCGCATCATCTACACCCTTGTTCAAGGCGACATAGTCGTCCTCACGATCACAGCACGCAAAGATGCCTACCGTTGAAGTTGCGCAACCTTCGCAAATACGTTGCAGACAGCAGTGCGATCCTGCTGGGGAAGGGGTACGACCAGGGTTGCCCTTAGGAACCTAGAAGTGCTTTGCTCTCTCTACGGAACCACAAATTCCTCACCGTTCTGACCCAAAGCCACAGTGAGCGAAGGTAAGACAGCGTGCCGCCACTTGCGAACTTCGGGGGTGTTGCCCTTGCGTCTGTTGCAGTAGGTATGGGCGGCTTGGAGGTTGTCGAGTTTGTGAAGAAGGCTCTTGTACTGGGTCCCGGTTGCCACTTTGCCGCCTCTTCTTAGGTCAAACCACGCAAAAACCTTGGGGACAATGTGTTCGATATGCGCGCCCTTGATTTTCATATCTGCCCCACAGATTCCGCAGCGGCCCCCGTCGCGTTCATATACGTATCGGAGCACCTTGCGACGATGCTCCGGATCCCATCGTCCTGTCGCATCCGGTTCGTCTCGCTCCAAATTCCATCGTTGAACTTTGTCCACCGCCTCAACAACTTTGACCACCGCCCCAAGGATCTTCCCTCGTTTGCGGTTCCGCTCATGTTCGGTGGAAGACTTCCCAAACTGCTCCGCCGAGGAGTCGAAATGACTCTCGTCGTCCTTCTCTACCTCCTCGGGAGGCGGATCGAATATCGTGCCCCGGCACTTCGGGAACTTCGGACAACCCCAAAACTCATTACCCTGATTCGGGCCTCGGCGGGCTGTCCGACGAACCATATCGACACCGCAACGGGGACAGGCCGGAGCACCAGCAGAGCCACCACTACCTGCCATCAACCACCTCACAGAAGGACACCCTAAACCTACCTGCCTCAGCCAGGACGCGTCCCTTACCGCCATGCACCGTGGGTTCGGCGCACCACTGGCGGCGCAGTACATCTAAGGGCTCCATCACTTTACTCGGCAGATCGAGCAAGTCGATCAGAATCGCTTCGTCCAGTGCGATGCGAGAGTCGTCGCGACATGCCTCATTGGCAGGCAGAAACTCCAGGTCAACGAATTCATCAACACGATCTGCCTTCGCTGATCGGAGGATGGCCTTCCTATCCTTCTTCGATTGCGAGATGTTCTCCGTGTCATCTCCTACCAGCAGTGACAAGACCCGCGGCCGCGTCGGTATCACCAATGGAGATGAAAGGTCTGGCACCGTAATGGCCCTGCAGGTACCGTTTGGTCGTGGCCTCCTGCTTGCGAGGCGCGAAGTCTGTGAGTGGATAGAGGCGTGTGGCGCCGTCATTGAGTCTCTCAGTAAACCAAATCTGATCGCGAGCCAAAGGGCGGCTGTCTGAAGTATCACCAAGCAATTGCATATCGTGAGAGTTGAATATGAGTTGCGCGCACCGGGTGTTGGTGTCAGGGTCTTGGAAGACTCTCAGCAATTCCTGCACTAGTCTCGGATGAAGACTGGCATCCAATTCATCAGCCAATAGGGTAGAGCCGGATGCCAGGGCCTTGAGCACCGGGCCGATCAAACCGAACCAAGTGATCGTTCCACTGGACTCGTCGTCGTCAACCTCGAAACCGCCGACAGCACCACTGTGGATAAATCTCACCCCGGCATATCCTTCAAAATTCAGGATATGCTCCTCTTCAGGTTCTTCGCCGTCATTCACAATATGCCCAAACCGGAGGAATCGGTGTAGACGTTCTCGTTCGGCTGGTTCAAGCTCAGCCTTGCGTACGTCTGTGATGCCCAGATCAGCCGCCCGCAACATATGCAACACCGCCTTCCGGCTATGGTCATCGTCAAGCATCTCTGCGGTGAAAGCCATACGAACCGGACGATTGTCGGAATCGGCCAGCAAAAGGTTATCTTCGAACCACTGGTAGAGGGGCAAGAGCAGAGGGTGATTTGCTAAAGCAGCAGTCGACAGAAACAATGCGTTGGGTCGTAGAATCTCCAGGACTGCTCGCCCTTTGCTCCGCGCCGCTGCGCCCAGATTCACCCCCGCCTCATCACGATGGAATAGCAATGCCGCTCGCCCTTTCGGATAGCGGTAGGCCCACTCCTCGACAACTCGGTCATCGTCGATTGCGAATCCGTACCGGTGCAAGACACCCTTCATCACAATCTCAATCTGGTAACGCGACGGCTGCGCTTTGGAGTGTTCGTCAAGCAAGAAAGGATGACGAGGCATCCCACCACCCGGACGGCCACGTCGAAATGAAAACAACACATGGTTTTGCATGTCGTCCATTACCTTCAGCAGATTGCTCTTGCCGGAGGCATTGGCACCGAAAACGCCGGCGGCGGGCAAGATGGAAAGGGGCTTGCCGCCTTCGCGCCAGGGCACCAGGCGTACGAAATCCGGCTCGGACAACGAGGTGGCCTCCATGGAGAGAACTGCTTCGTCCCTGAAAGACCGGACGTTCTGTGCTCGGAACTCAATGAGAGCAGAAGGGGATAAATCTCGGTCGCGGCCGCTCATCGCCTCAATATAGACAAAAACTTGCGCCAAATGGCAGAAAACCCGCCAGTAATGTGGCTCTTCGGATTTCACGGGGGAGTGACCGCGGGGAGTAGGTCCCAGTTGGGTTTCCCCGCATACAGGAGAGCCCGTATTCGGTAGTTCGCGAAGTTGCGGAACCCGAACGCTGCCCGTTTGACGCGTTTGATCAGGTTGTTGAGAGCTTCGGTAGGTCCGTTGGTCACCTTCGAGAGGTGCCAATTGGTGATCGGAGAACACCAGCGGGCGATGGTACGACCCAGTTTGTTGACCTCCGGCGGGCAGGATTCGTCCTGGAGGTCGTCTGCGATTTGGAGGGTGTATCGGAGCGCGACGGCGGGCCGGTCGATCTCGTAGATGCCCCGTACGGTTTCCTTGGCGTGCCAGGCTGTGCGGACTTCTCCGTGGGGGTCGCCGGCGTCGAGGAGGCCACGCAGCCGTGTCCGGCCCCGGTCGCTGATACGTTCGGAAGCGGATGTCAGTAGGCGTCGTATCCGATACAGCGGGCCATCCTTTGCGGCCCCTGTGCCCTAGCGTTTCGTTCTGGACCCGTCTGCGTACCTCGTAGAGTCGCTGATTTGGCGAGGCGGATCACATGGAAAGGATCCGCGACTTGCAGAGCGTTGGGCAGGACCCGGTCGTAGGCCGTGCGATAGGGACCGGACATGTCCAACACCGCCCAGCGGATCCCATTCCGCCACCCCACCGGTTGTGACCGGAACCAGGCTTCGGGGACAAGCCCTCACCGGCTCGAAATAGGCGTAGAACCCCACATTCAGAACCCGCCCCAAACTAGAACATCCCGACTCAACCACCGGAACACACGCCGAGACCAGCACCAGCATCGCCGCGACTAACAGCCCGCCCCGGCGATTCATGGAGACGATCCCCAGACTGTCAACACCGTTGCGGGCTTCGGGAACACTCTCTCCGAAAGCGGACACCCCCCAGCCCACCTACGGCCCCGCCACCGCGCGGATCGTAGGCAACCGAACAGGACACAGCAGCCCCCTAAGCCAAGACCGTCTCGAACTCAACCTCCGCTCCAATGCGGTCCCCCCACCGGCCTGATCCGATAACGCAGTCACCTGCACCAGCGGAGTCTATTCCCGTGACGTACGGGGGGTGAGTGCCCATCGTCAGTTAGCACACCACCGGCGTCAGCCTCATGGAGGCTTAACCCAAGCCCAGATGAGCCCGCCGCCAACGGCGCAAACCACTCCGGTGGAAGCTGGATCCCAACAAAGGTGGTGCCTCGAAGTCGGCCTCTATCTGCACCGTGACGTTACGACCGTTAACAGGAACCAGGTCGGCATGTAGCGCCTGCCCTTAATGCGGGCGGTGCGAGCGGCGGCGGCGTGGGAACTCGATAAGCCGCCAAAGTGAACCCTACCGTGATCAGGGGAGGGCGCGCAGTATGCGCTCTTCACAGTCCCCCATAGCATGATAGACCATACCTGCTATCACCTGGTCGATGTCATCCGAATCCCACCCCTTTTCGGCAGCTGTGGCGGGCAGATCCGCCAGGATGGATTCCATCAGCTCGTCAGGTGAGAAGGGGCCTTGCTCTGTCGCCATGCAGAACAACACCGTTAGCCCAGCCGCCTTGCTGACGATTTCGCGGTCCTCGGTGTCGTACGGGACAAGCACGGTCGTCCGTGGTGGAGGTCTGGACATCCAGACAACTGTGGCGATCAGAGCAATGGACACCACGACAATCAACCTGACAGCCGTGGCCCGTTTCATCTTCCCAAGCCTTTGCGGTCCCTGCCCCGGGGCGCCTGTCGGAGGCGCCGACAGACAGTGAAAGCGTCGCCGACGATCTCGCCAACACCGAGCGGACGGAGCTGTAACGAAGCCATAACATCCAGCCTAGGGCGTGTCCGGGGTCGAGGTCGCCGAACCCGACCTGAAGTCACCTTAAAGTTATCTAAATAAGGGTCGCGTTACTCTTCGGTTATTCCAAAGAGCGCTAGCCTGGGTCTGTCGGCGGGTAACCCGGCGAATGCCGTATGCCCGCCTGTCCGGATGCCCCCGTGGCTGGCGGGGGGCGAGACGCCTCGATGGAGGACCCCGTGAGCATGTTCAGTTGCCGAGAGCGTAGGACGACCCGCCGACGTGGCCGCTTGGGCGGGCCTCCACTGAAGGCGAGGAATGATGCGCTGGCTTCTCCCCGGCCTCGTGCTGCTACTGGCGGCCTGCGGCAGCGACCCAAACCCGCTAGCCGATACGGAGTGGCGGCTGGTCGCGCTGGGCGATGCCGCCGCTCCCGCCGGGGTGGTGGGAAGCGACGCAGGCGCGGAGTTCACCACCGCGACGGACATGACCGGGTGGACGGGCTGCAACACCTACTCGGCGAGCTACCACACGCGGGGGTCGGAGCTGCGCCTCGGCGACTTGGAGTGGACGGAAGCGGGCTGCCCGTCCCAGGCGCTTTTCAGACTGGAGCAGCGGATGCAGGACTCGCTGGCGACGGTGAAACGCTTCGAGGTCTCAGGGGACCGGCTCACGCTCCACAGCGAAGGCGGGCAGGTGCTGGTCTTCGACCGGGTGGGGGAGTAGCCGCATGGCCGAGGTCCCGCCCGGTAGCAACGCTCCCGCCGTTCCCGCAGCTCCACCCGAAGCGGACACGCCGGTGACCGTACCCGACTTCCCCGGAACACCGGACTTGCTCAATGACGCTTCCGCGATCCCTTCGGGCACGCCCCTGGTGGCGGATAGCAATGGCAGCTGACGCGGTGGCCCACCGGGCTAGCCGAACGCCTGAACGCGAGCCGTTTACTGACACATGTTCGGCCGGCCGCGCAGACGGGTGGACGCCAGGCCGAGTGAGGGTTCGGCCTGACCCCACAGCATGTGTGCGGCAGGCACGCAGGAGGGCAACTCAGCCGAATAGCCCCACCGGTGAGCCGGCAAACGAATGATAGGAGTGTCCATGCTTCGTGTCCGACGACTGGCGGTTCTCGGGGCTCTGGCCCTCACAGCCGCGCTGTCCGCTTGCGGAGAAAGCCCAACTCCGACATCTGTCGCTGCCGGCTTATCCCCCGCAGACACCAGCGACGAACAACACACACCAACATACAAGACTGTCACCGCGGGCGGGTCCCATTCGTGCGCGTTGGGAACCGACGACACGATCACCTGCTGGGGTGGAATCAGGCGATACCCACCCCAGAGTTAGCAACCCTTGCTACGCACGTTCTAGTCGTCTCTCCAGAGACGGTCATGGTGGAGAGAATCCCCGCTACAACAAGACCAAGAGTGGGGCCCCGAGGTTCTGATCGTGTCCGGAGCCTCGTGGCCGTTCTTTGGCAGTCGGTAGAGCGTCGCTCTGTCGCTTGTTGAGTCTCACGTCAGTCATTGTCGGCGGCAGCACCGGTTGAGAGAACTCGTTCGTAGATAGCTGGCCGGGTCTTCGAGCCAGTGTGCCATCTTGTCCCAGTTGTTGCGGTCGTTGGAGTCGGTACTCAGAAATCCGAAGAGCCAGTAATGTCTCGTAAGGCCAAAGAAGGTCCGGACGTCGGGGCATCTTTTGTCGACCTTCAAAACGGACACGCCGGTCCCTCCCCTGAATCTTGTTCGTTAGATCACACCCAGCAGTTCCCGATAGCGGGCGGCGGACATGGGAGAGCGGCCGAGGTTCTCGGCTATTGCTATCACGGCTTCCAGTTGCTCGAGGTTGGAGGAGATCACCAATTGCTGACTCACCACGGTCATCAGCTTTGCCAGACGCTCCGATCGCAACAACAGAAGCCGATGAACAAGAACGTACGATGTCGGATAGGCAGACGAGATCACACCGAAGTCGATCCCCCAGACACCGTGCCACCTGTGGGTGGTGAAAGGGGCGACAACCAGTGTTCCGTCCTTGTCCCCATCGAAGACTTCTGGGGAGAAAGCAGGTTCGCTGGTGCCGAGACACAACGTCGGCCTGTATCTCTTGCTATCAAATTCGCGAATTCCCCGAAGATCCGTCCAGTAGATGTGCCCCGGTTGAGGTTGCTCAGGCAGGCGCGGTGGCCTCCTCCAGAACACCCGGCGGTGCGAACTCGGTGATAAGGCGCCGTATCTCGCTGGAAGCGATCCTCAACCCCTCCGTCTCCTCAACAGTGAACATCCACCCGTATTCCTCCAGTTGACGATCCGTGCCATCAGCAGCATCTTTCAATCCCCGCCAGGCCAAGTCCATCCGGCCTTCCTCTCTCAGCATCTGCGCAGCGTAGGCAATGCCATACGCCACGCCGTCGCTGGTAAGCACGAAAGGGTGCGGAAGAATGGAGTCTTGCCGCGCCGCGGCGGCTTGGAGGGGCATCGTAAGCCGCTGGGCGAAACTGTCCATGAGGTCTGCCGTGATGTTCACGCTGTCAGAAATCATAAGGTCACATCAAGGTTGAGTCAACCAGTTTCTTCATTGGACCACTGTCCACAGAACGGTAAAGGAAATCAGGACAGATCAGGAGAAACCTCAGACCCTGGGATGAGCCTCGCCCATTGGCGGGTTGCCCATCGGCCTCCTGCGGACGAAAAGGAAGACTATCCCCTCATGCGGTCGGCCAGCCTGACTTGCTTCCCCTCAGCGACTATTGAAACCTCTCACTCACCAGACGGCACAGGCGCCTTTACATACCCGGGACGGACAGATCAGATCACTCCGAGCAAGTCCCGATACCGCGCGGCGGACATGGGAGAGCGGCCGAGGTTTTCGGCTATTGCTATCACGGCTTCCAGTTGCTCGAGGTTGGAGGAGATCAGGTCGTCGCGGTGGGGGTAGCGCCACACGGTGTCTTCCATTCCCAGGCGGACGTGGAGGCCCATGAGCATGGCCAGCGTCACCAGGTAGACCGAGGGGCGTCCGGCGGCGCACACCGAGATGATCGACTCGGGGTTGATGTCATGGATGGAGTCGACTATCCGGGTAAGTCCCGAGATCATCTGGCTGGGGTTGTGCATGGGACTGCCACCGGGGAGAGCAGGCAGCACCACCCAATAGAGCGGTTCCTCCAGCAGGCCTGACTCGATGAGATACCGGCGGGCGTTGTCCACGTCGGCGTCGGTGTACACGGCGATCTCGGGCTTGACGCCGGCTTCCATGAGGATGCGGGTCTTTTCGATAACCACTGCCGGAGGCTTGGCGAACAAGGTGTCTCCGCAGAAGGTGGCGGTGGTGTTGACCGGCGATCCGGTGATCAGCCCCGAGTTGGAGATCTTGATCATCTCGTTCCAGTCGTCAGGACCGATCGCCACTTCACCAGCAGACACGTACAGGTCTTCGAACTCATCTCGGAGCGGCTCGATGATGGTGACGAAACGGGCCAGGTCCAGAATGGACCACTCCGCCTCGTTGCGAACATGGATGTGCAGAGCCGTGGCGCCCGCCCGCATGCAAGCCCTGCCGGCTTCCATGATCTCCTGTTCGCTGATGGGCTGGGCCGGGTTGTGGCGGGTCATGAAAAACCCGCCGGTGAGCGCAACTGAGATGGCCACCTCTTCGGAAATGGGCCAGCGCGGCGCCACGTCCACGTCGGCGTAGGCCGAGGTGAACGGATTGGTGATGTCGGGCATCCCGTAGGGTTTGAGCACCGCCCGGGTCTTGCTCCGCTGCATGTATGCGTTGACTCTGTCCCATTTGATTCTGTCGTTAGCCATGTTTGGTAGGCACTCCTTTACTCAAGACGCTGGGCCCGAAAGCCCCCATCCACATGCACCAGTTCCCCGGTGATAAAACTCGATTGATCTGACAGCAAGAACACGATTGCCTCGGCCAGTTCCCCGGTGGTCCCCAGCCGCCCGAGGGCATGCTCCAAGGCCGCCGCCTCAGCGTCCACTATCCCTTGAGCCGCCGCTCGTTTGAACAGCGGGGTCTCCACCATTCCCGGGATCACCTGGTTGACCCTGATCCCCGCCGGGGCCCACTCCACCGCCAGCACCCGGGTCAGACCGGCGATACCCATCTTGGAGGTTGTGTAAGCGGCCCGACCGGGGAACCCGAAGTCCTGGGCGATGGAACCCACGGTGACGATCGAGCCTCCTCCCCCGTCGCGCATGGCCCGCCCGGCGGCCTGACACCAGTAGAAAGTTCCGTTGAGATGCACCCCCAGCACTTTCTGCCACTTCTCGGCGGACAACTCGAAGCTGTCCCCCACGATCTGGATCCCCGCGCAGGTCACCAGCATGCTGATCGGCCGGTTCCATTCCTCGATTTGGGACGCCGCGGCTTCGACCGCCGACTGGTCGGTCACGTCACACTGCACGAAACGAACCCGGTCTTCGCCGAATCTCTCCACCAACTCGGCCGACTGGGCCTCGTTCAGATCGACCAGTGCACATGCCACGTCCAGGCGGGTCTCCAGCAGCCGCTCGGCAGTCTTCCAGCCGATTCCACTGGCGCCGCCGGTGATCACCGCCACCGCAGATACGGGGGTGTTCATTCCTCCCTCTCTTTCTTTGCTCTATTGGACAAACTCTTGGCGATCAGGGTCCGGTGAATCTCGTTGGCCCCGTCCACGATCTGGTTGAGCTTTGCTTCTCTCATCAACCGCTCCACCTTGCCCGACACCAGATACCCCCAGCCACCCATGAGTTGAGTGGCTGAAGTGGTAACTCTCATGGCCAGGTCGGTGATATAGGTCTTGGCCACCGAGGTTTCCAAAGACGCCGGATGTCCGGCATCCACCAACGAGGCGGCGTGAGCCAGATACACCCTTCCGGTCTCCACCGCTATACCCATGTCAGCCAGGCTCTGTTGCACTGCGCCCTGCCGGTTGAGAGGCTTTCCGAAACGCTCGGTGCGAGCGGTGTAGTCAAGCGCCAATTCCAGGGCTTCCACAGCAATGCCCAGCGCCAGGCCGGAGGTGAGCAGGCGACTGCGGCCCAGGTGGGGCCACAATCCGGCCATCTCTCCCAACCGGTCATCGCCGGAGACAACACATCCCTCCAGCTTGATCTCACACAGATGCACCCCTCGCAACGCCATGGTGGCTCCCAGGCGCCGCACCCGGCATCCCGACGAGGCGGGATCAACCGCAAAGATGGAAGGAGGGTCCCCGGGTCTCTCCCGGGCGGCCAGCAGCAGGAAGTCAACCTGGTCGGCGTTGGGAATGTAAGTCTTGACCCCCCTGATCCGGTATCCCCCCTCATCCTTTTCGGCCATGCTCGCCAGCGCCGACAGATCATTGCCGCTGTCCGGCTCGTTGAGCGCCAGCACCGACGAAGCCCTGCCTTCAACGATCGGCAGTCCCAGCCTCTTCCATTGCAAGTCGTCGGTTACCGCGGCGAGGTATCCAGCGATCAGCGCGTTGGTCAGCAGGAACCCGAAGGGCCGGTAGATACGGCCCAGGTCGGTGGCGACCTCCACGATCTCCGTCCAGGGCCGCGGATCACCGCCCCGGCCGATGGGAGTCATCATGCCGAGCAAACCGAAGCGGCGGCCTACCTTCCAGAGGGCTTCGGGCGGAACATGGCCGGCTTCCTCCCAGCCGTCCACCTGCGGCTCGATCTCCGAGCGCAGAAAGTCCAGAAGATCGCCTCTCACACCACCCTCCGAGTGACGCCCTTGGAGAGGCAGAACCCCGAGAAGAACACCGAGTGGGAGGCGTTTCCCTCGGTGCCCCCGCCCACCACGATCCGCAAGTCGTCGGGCGTCTCGCAAATCAAGACTCTGTCGTTCTCCACTGTCCAGTCTCCCTGGGGAATGTTGCCCTCCGGCGGGTAGTCGGACAGGGGGACCTTTCCCATTTCCCACAGGTGCTCCCGCAGGCGTCTCTTGCTCCATCCATCTCTGGCGAACACCCCGGCGTGGGCGGGGCTCATCAGCAAGGTGAGAGTCCCCCGGGAAAAGAACTGGCTGGTGGCGGTGGAACGCAGCGTCTTGGCCAGCATCTTGGCCAAGGAGTCGGGCGTCCACCACACCGCCGTGGAGTTGATCACCGACTCGATGCCCGCCACCGAGACCGTTGAATCATCATGCTGGTAACCCAACTGCACGTGCAGGGGTTCCCACGGGCTTGACTCCTCGTCCTCGGGCACCACCAGTGTGTACTTGGCCGGACTGCCGTGAGTGGCCTGATCCACTCCGATATACGCTCCTCCCAGATTGCGCATCGCCAACCGCAGGGCCCGTCCGATGGTGGCGTTGGCACGGTTCCCAGGACCCAGGAGGTTGCGGTCGGTGTTCATGTCAAGCTCCCGGCGGACCGGCCCGTTGACCACCACCAGCGGCGTGGCCGGGTTGGTGGTGGACTGGATGGCATGCAGGTTGAAGATGGGCTCGCACATGGCCGACATGGCGGCGATGATTACCGGCATGTAGGCGGGCAGGCACCCGGCCATCACCGCATTGATAGCCAGTTTCTCAACGGTGGCCACCCCCCGCTTGGGATCGATGATCCCGACTTCCTCCCCCGGGTCTCGTCCGCTCCCGGCCACCATGGCCGCCACCCTCGCCGCAGTGGGGGGAACTATCGGAAGACCATCGGAGAGGTCCTGTCCGTGAAACCAATCCTGGACGGCGTCCAGGCCTTGATCGGTCGGACAGTCAAGCTCCCGGGACAATAGCTCCATCTAGTCACTACCCTCCGGCCACTCAGGCCAGCGGACCTCGCACCGCCTCGATGAGAGGGACGATCTCATTGTCGACCGCCCACTCCACCACCGGGCGCAACTCTTCGGTGGTCATTACTTCGGTCTGGTGGGGAAAGATCACCATCGGCAGGTCCGGCACTCCCCGGCTGGCCAGGGTGGCCCGGGCCAATTCCTCGAAAGCCTCGGTGATCAGCACCACCGTTCCGATCCCCTGCTTTCTCAACTCGGTTCCGTCGTGGCAACTCCACGCTGTGCAAGCCCCTCAGTTGCCCAAACCCAGCACCGCAAAGTGGCTGTACCCCACCACCTGGTCTATCACTTCTTGCGGAGTGGGTTCGGAGTGCTTGATCTTCCAGTGCCGCACGTCACCGATGAAAGAGAGCCGCCGGAGGCGCTCATCCACCAAGGCGGCGATGCGGGTCATCGACTCCCAGCGGGAGTTGAGGATGCCCACGTTCAATTCCACCGCCTCCACCGGCTTGAGCGGATCGGCGGCGTCCAAGCGACGGTACTCCTCGGCTCGGGGGTCTAATAGTGCAGTCATTCTCTACTCCTCCGGTATCTCCAGGTCGGCCAGCATCAGATGCTGGTGAGCACCGAACACGTCTTTGCAAGCGGGGTCGGACGAGGCGATGTCCTTGACCATGGTCACCTTGAACGCCAGGGCGTTGTCCAGAAAGTAGATGCCCAGCACCTGATCGATAGTCAGTCCATAGAGAGGCGCCAGCACCTCGGCGCTGATCCGACCCGAGTCTCTCACCTGCCGGTAGGCGTCTTCGTTGTCGAAGAACACGTCGAAGGTGGTGTTGAACGGGTCGCAGTTCTTGGACCGCAGGGTCTTGGCGAAATCACGCAGGCGGGCCATCAGCGCCCCCTGGGAAAGTCGACGATCTCGAAGGGGAAGAGTTCGAGGGGATCTTCCACCTCCAGCAGGTGCCAGACGTTGAACGAAAAAGCCGGTCCCACGTTGATGGTGGGCGGGGCGAACCGGGTGGCCAGGTTTCCGGCCGAGGTCTGACGGTTGGGATAGGGCTTGATCCAAAGCTCCATGCAGATGAAGTAGGCGAGGTTCTCGGCCAGTTCCTGGGTCTCGGCGATGACGTCCACCAGCAGACCGATCTCATGGGGGGTGCGGCCCCGGAGAGGCTCGTTGGGACCCAGCACGCCGTTGCGCCCGTACTGGTCGAAGGTGATCGAATAGTGCTTGCCCTCGTCCAGGTGCCCGAACCTCGGCGATCCCGCGATAGTGGAGCGGATGTTGTCCAGAAACCAGTCCAAGCAGTCGATGAAGGCCGGTTCCCGCACGCCGAACACCGCAATGGTGCGATATCCCTCCCGTCGGGCGCCCTCCAATTTGACGGTATAGGGCGTATCCACCCAGATCGCCCCCTGGCTGCGCACTCCCGAACCGGGAATCTCCTGGTAGGTGGCGTCCGTCAGGTCCAGATAGCCGCCGGGGTTCTTTTCCATGAAGGGGTTGTCCCTTTCGTACATGGAGTGGCTGGCGATGGACCGGGCGGTGGCCGCCTGGGTGTCCGACACCGGGTAGACGGAGATTGCGTCCCGTTCCAAGACCCCGTAGATGGGCTCGGACGGATCACCGGGGTGAAGCGCCAGACCGGCGCATTCGAGGACCTTGGCCATGTGGGTGGTGGCGCCGCGGGGAAATCCGGCCGCCAGTGGCGGCGCCATGTAAATCCCCACGTCCAGGGCCCGTCCGGTGATCACACCGTCCACTCCCTGGTCCAACGCAGCCATGATCGGCTCGGGGCCCATCTGTGCCACGATGTGCTCGGAGGACTCCACATCTTCGGGGGTCAGCATCTCCGTCAGGTGAGGCGACTCCACCGCCCGGGCCGCCTTGGCGCCTGCCCTGATGCGCTCCGCCAGCATCTCCCGGTCGATTTCTCCGTCGATCACTGCGATCCGAAGGGGCAAGTCCTCCTCGGAGGTGATCTCGTCAACCCGTTCCAGGCACTCGTCCAACTGGGTGCGTCCGCCGGCGATCCCCACCGAGAACACGAAGGGGACCGCCTGTTCCTTTGCGAAACGCATGTAGGGGCGCACGTTTTCCCGGAAGTTCTCGCTGGTGAACTGGGTGCCGCTCCCCAGCATGTAGGGGCCGAAGTCCATGCCGGTGCCCTGCGAGCACACCGCATCCACTCCCCGCCGGGCGGTTTCCGCCAGAAACTCCTCCACCCGCGGGTGAACCGGGATGTGGTTCACGAATGAAAGGATGCGGAATTCGTCTCTGGGCATGGAAGAACCTTTCATGAATAGCTAGCCGAAGAAGAAATTGACCGGCGCCAGGCTGAGCGGCGGGAAGAAGGCGATGATCAGCACGTCGATTATCAAGGCGGCGATGAAGGGCAGCACCGCTTTTATGAGGTCGGCCGAGGGTATCCCGGCGATCTTGGAGTTGACGAACAGGAGCACTCCATATGGAGGAGTGAGCAGACCCACTGCGATGGCGCCCATGAAGGTGACGCCGTAGTGGATGGGGTCCATGCCGACCTGTGGAGAGGTGGCGATCGGCTCAAGAATGGGATAGAGCACCAACACGATGGGAACGGTCTCCATGAAAGTGCCGATGATCAAGAGCAGCAAGATCATCATCAGGATCACCACTGCCGGAGTCGAGGAGAATCCCAGCATGAACTCGGTGAGTTGCTGGGGCACCTTGGCGAGGGTGAGGAACCTTCCGAAGGCTTGGGCGGTGGCCACGATCGAGAACACCACGGCCGCGAATTCCGCCGACTCCTTCAGGATGTTGAAGAAGGCCTTCCATCCCATCTCCCGGTATATGAAAACCGACACCAGCAGCGAGTAGACCACCGCAACCGCGGCTGCCTCGGTGGCCGTGAACACTCCCCCCAGAATCCCTCCCATGATCACCACCGGGAACACCAGGGCGGGAAGGGCCTTGTAGGTGGTGACGCCCAGGCGCTTGAAGCTGAGCCGCTCGGGATCGGCGTGAATTCCCGATCGGGGGCGTCTGATCCAGGCCACCAACGCCAAGGAGACCGCGATCAGGATCCCCGGTCCATACCCTCCCACGAACAATTTGGTCACCGACACGCTGGTGGCGGCGCCTGCCAGGATCATCGGAACGCTGGGAGGAACGATGATCCCGATAGAACTCGAAGCGGCGGTGACCCCCGCCGCGTAGGGGGTGGGGTAACCACCCTTTTTCATTTCCGGCACCAGCACCGACCCGATGGCGGCGGAGTCGGCGGTGGCCGAACCGGAGATCCCTCCAAAGAACATGGATCCGAAGACGTTCACATAGGCCAGACGAAGGCGGCTGAACCCGAACAGCAGATCCACCCAGCCGATCAGACGGCGGGAAACCCCGCCCGCCAGAATGAGATTGCCGGCCAGAACGAACAGCGGAGCGGCGAACAGCACCAACGAATCGATCCCGTTGATGGAGTTTCGCACCACATCGATCAGTGAGGCCGAAGGATGTAGCAGCACCCCCACGATGGTGGCGCCACCCAGCGACACGAAGATCGGCACTCGCAACGCCAGAAGCAAGAACAGCGTGCCGAAGACCGCCACCAACAACATGATCTAGGCCTCCACGGCCATCGCCGCCCGTTCAGCATCGTCGGAAGAGCGGAACAGATCGACTATTTCATCGATCCCCAGTAGCAAAGCCAAGGCGGCGCCCACCGGAGCGGCGGCGTACTGCCAGGAGCGGGAGATCTTGGTGATGGGCATGGTCTGCCCGGAGACTTTGGTGGCGAGGACCGTCCCGTACCAGACAAAAAAGATCAGCAGGGCCCATTTGATGGCGATCGAGACTATCGATATCCAGCGGCGCTCCCGCATGATGTCGATGATCAGGTGCTTGCCCTTCATGGTGGTGGCCAGTCCCACGAACACCAGCCAGATGAGCATGATTCTGGGCACCTCCTCGGACCAAATGATCGAAGAGTTGAAAACGTATCGCATCACCACCTGGACAAACATCAAAAGAGAGAGTCCAGCCAGCAATACGGCGAGGAGCAGTCGGAGCACCGAGATGGTGCTCCGACTGCCTCTACTAATAAGGTCGGCTACTGAGCTCACGGAGCAGCCGCACGAATGCGGTCCGCCCACTCAGCCAACTCGGGCCGTTCATCATAGACACCCGCCACCGCAGTGCGGAAGGCGTCCTTGTTGACGTCGTTGACTTCCCAGCCCTGGTTCTTCAGTTCCTCGAGGTAACCGTCGTCCAGCTTGGCCGCCTCGGCGCGCTGATGGGCCGCAGCTTCAATAGCTGCCTGCTGCACCAACTGCTGAGCAGCCGGGCCGAGACCCTCAAACAGTTCGCCACCCATGAACATGAGAAGCGCCGCGTAAATGTGCTCGGTGAGCGACAGGTACTTGACGGGCGTCTCGTAGTACTTCTGAGTGACCGCCGCAAAGATCGGCGCGCCGGTCCCGTCAACCACGCCGTTCTGCAGCGACGTGAAGATCTCCGGACCGGGCAGAGGCACCGGATTGGCGCCCACCAACTCGTAGGTACGGATATAGATGTCAGACTCCGGCACCCGGAACTTCAAACCGGCCGCATCATCGGGATTGACGATGGGCCGCTGGCTGTTCATCATCGAACGCAGACCGAACTGACCGATCGCCAACGCCTTGATGTCGACATCCTCGGCCAAAGCGAGCAGGTCGCGTCCCACCGGACCGTCGAACACCGCGTTTACGTGATCCTGGCCGTCGAACAAGAAGGGCAGGTTCACCACTCCCATCGCGGGCACGAAGCTCTCCAGCAATCCGGCGAACACCACACCGGCGTCGATGGAACCCAACTGGGCGCCCTCGACCAACTCACGCTCGCTTCCGATCTGCGACGACGGGAACACTTCCACCGTCATCCGGCCACCGGAACGCTCTTCGACCAACTCCTTGAACCTGACGGCCGCCACATCGGCATAACCGTCAGGAGCACCCGAATGCCCGATGTTGATCGTGATCTCAGGCAAGAGGGAGACGTCAACCGCGCCGCTGGGGCTCACTGCCCGGATGCGGTCGGCCCACTCGGCCAACTCGGGACGCTCGTCATACACGCCTGCCACCGCGGTGCGGAACAGGCCCTTGTCGACATCGTTGACTTCCCAGCCCTGGTTCTTCAGTTCCTCAAGGTAGCCGTCGTCCAGCTTGGCCGCCTCGGCGCGCTGATGTGCAGCTGCCGCGGAGGCCGACTGCTCGATCAGGTCTTGGGCCTTCGGGGGCAGGCTGTCCCACAACTCGCCCGACATGAACAGGAGAAGCGCCGCGTAGATGTGTTCGGTGAGCGACAGGTACTTGACGGGCGTCTCGTAGTACTTCTGAGTGACCGCCGCAAAGATCGGCGCGCCGGTCCCGTCAACCACGCCGTTCTGCAGCGACGTGAAGATCTCCGGACCGGGCAGAGGCACCGGATTGGCGCCCACCAACTCGTAGGTACGGATATAGATGTCAGACTCGGGCACCCGGAACTTCAGACCGGCGGCGTCGGAGGGGGTGTAGATGGCCCGCTGGCTGTTCATCATCGAACGCAGACCGAACTGGCCGATCGCCAGTGCCTTGATGTCAACGTCTTCTGCCAGACCCAACAACTCGCGTCCCACCGGACCGTCGAACACCGCGTTTACGTGATCCTGGCCGTCGAACAGGAACGGCAGGTTCACCACTCCCATTTCGGGCACGAAGCTCTCCAGAATCCCGGCGAACACCACACCGGCGTCGATGGAACCCAACTGGGCGCCCTCGACCAACTCACGCTCGCTTCCGATCTGCGACGACGGGAACACTTCGACCGTGATCTGGCCACCGGAGCCTTCTTCGACCAACTCCTTGAACCTGACGGCCGCCACATCGGCATAACCGTCAGGAGCACCCGAATGCCCGATGTTGATGGTGATCTCGGGATAGTCGGGCTCGGCCGGCTCGGCCGGCTCCTCAGGCTCGGCCGGTTCTTCCGGCGTCTCAGCCGGCTCATCTGGAGTGTCAGCCGGCGCGGCAGTGGTGGTCACCGCGGCAGCGGTGGTGGCAGTGGGCTCTTCGTCTCCGTCTCCGCACGCGGCGGCCAAGAGAGCCAGAACTCCCAAAACTGCTATGAATTTTCTCACTGGTTACCTCCGTTGGCGAATAGTTTCTTTTGGGATGTCGCTTTCCCGGTGGTGACACCCACCGGGAAATGCTTTGTATACCATATTACAGTACCGAAGATCTGGCGCTCTAGCTGGCAAAACCTGACATTCAATATTGCAATAAATGAAAAATACCACTCCTGAACTGCTCTCCGAATTCTCACGGGTGCTGGTGGGCGAGGCCGACCCGTTCCCTTTCTACTCACGAGCTCGCCGCCAAGCGCCACTGTTTTGGAGTCCCCGCATCGAGGGATGGGTGGCCTCCCGTCGCTCTGAAGTAGCGGAGGTGCTCCAGGACGAGACCCGCTTCGCACCCCTGATGGGCGGACCGGGGTCTTCGGCCATCCACGGGCGGGTGATCCTTCACATGGAGGGACGGGAGCATCAGCGCCATTCCGCCCTCCTGAGCCGATGGATCCGGAACCGCGGAAGACTGGCCGGAGAGCTTCGCGACCTGACCGAGCAGATCACCGCCCGACTGCTGGACGCATTGCCGTGGGACCGCCCTGCGGAACTTCATCAGGGTCTCAACACCTCGTTGCCAATGGAAGTGACCGCCACCATGATGGGCATCCCTGACGTGGCCCGCTTCCGACCCTGGTACGACGCCATCGGCAAGGCCAGCGTCACCAACATCAGAAACGATCCCGAGATCACCCGCAACGGCATCGAAGCCCGCCAAGCTCTGGGCGAATACCTCGATCCGATCATCACCGACAAACGGCGGAATCCTACCCACGACCTGTTGTCGGAACTGTGCCGGGCGCAGATCGAAGGAGAGCGGCTTTCCACCGAGTTGATCGCCTCCACCTGTTCACTTCTCCTCGCCGCCGGGGTGGAAACCACCTCCCGGGGCTTATCCAACCTGATGTGGGTGCTGTTCTCCGACCGGGACCTGTGGGAGAAGATCAGAGCAGACCGGACCCTGGTGCAAAGTGCCTGCGCCGAGATCCTCCGCTACCTGCCTCCCGCCCATGCCCTGGTCCGCAAGGCCAAGGTCGACACCGAACTGGCCGGTGTAGAAGTGGAAGCCGGAGACAAGATCATGGTGCTGTTGGGGTCGGCCAACTGGGACGAGGCTCACTTCGAGAATCCCGAGGAGTTCCGGTTGCATCGCTTCGCCGACCGCGCCTTCCGACAGTTCACCCCCCGCTCGGACATCCTTCCTTTCGGCGCCGGAAAGCACCACTGCACCGGGTCGCTTCTGGCCCTGATGGAGATGGAGGTGGTGATCAACCGCTTCATGGACCGGGTGCGGTGGGCGCAATGGGTGGATAGCCCTCCTCCCATGACCGGATACTCCCTCCGTTCCCCCGCCGACATAACCGTCAACCTGATCCCAGCTTAAGCGCGACGAGATCACCCATAATGGGCCGTCCCCATCTCCAATGTGAACTCCGGGCGAGGAGAAGACCTTTAGGACTTAGTCACCGGACTTAGTCTATAATATCGGTTGACCTGATCAGGAGGCCCGACGTGACCGTCACTGTGAATGTGCACCAGGCCAAGACTCATCTGTCCCGGTTGATGGAACGCGCCCATGCCGGAGAACAGATCGTCCTGGCAAAGGCCGGCAAACCCTACGCGCTGTTGGGGCCACTACCGCCGTCGCCGACGACCCGCCGGCCCGGACGACTGTCCGGGGAGTATGTTGGCCCCGAGATTCTCCTGCCGCTGCCCGAGTCCGTCCTGGACGCCTGGGAGGGTAGTTGACCCGCCTGCTCTTGGACACCCACGCTTTACTGTGGTGGTGGACCGACGACGACAACCTCTCCGACCAGGCCCGGCGGGCGATAGCCGACTCCGGCGCCGAGGTCCATGTCAGTGCTGCCAGCGCCTGGGAGATCTCCACGCTGCGGAGACTGGGACGCATCGATCACGCCCCCAGCGCCGTCAGTCGCTTCCACGAACTCGTCGAGGCCGACGGTTTTCACCATCTCGCCATCACCCACTTTCATTGTCTGTGGGCCGGCGGTTACGCGGTGAAGCACCGGGATCCGTTCGATCGGTTGCTGGCCGCTCAAAGCGAACTGGAAGGGCTGACCCTGGTAACCACAGACACCACCTTCCAGCAGTTCCCGACCGTCGTTCTCTGGTAAAGCCAGCCGGCTCGCATCCCGAGGTGGTAATCGGTCACTTCGAATCTCTGACTTTCGACTTCGCCATACAAACTCACCCACCACCGTAAGAAGAGCACCCTTGGATGCAGCATCAAGGCGGGTACCTCAAGAAGATGAAGCCCCCACGCTGCATTTTGGAACTGAATGTTCGTTCATTTATGCTGAACGAACATTCATTCTTAGAGGAGGCGCTTCATGCCGTTCACCGAATCTTCAATCCCCTACGCGGGCAGTCACGAGGCGGCCACCGCCCGCGCCCCAGACATCCTGAACCTGTGCATTGCCAAAGCGCTATCGGGCGACGGGACCCGAGCGGTGACAGTCGTTGCGCCTCAGCCCACTGCGGCCAGGGAAGAACCGCAGCCGGGAGGATCATGAAAAACGTAGTGGAGGCCTTTGGGCTGGTCAAGCACTATGGGGAAGTCGTGGCGTTGGACGGCTTGGACCTGGTCGTTACGGAAGGGTCGGTATACGGTCTGCTCGGTCCCAACGGAGCAGGGAAGACCACCGCGGTCTCGATTCTGGCGACGTTGCTGCGTCCCGACGCCGGATCTGCCCGGGTGGCCGGCGCCGACGTGTTGGAAGAGCCGGCATTGGTTCGTGAGAAGATCGGACTCTCCGGGCAGTACGCGGCCCTGGACGAACATCTCACCGGATTCGAGAATCTGGACATGATCGGACGCCTGTACCGACTGGGCCGGTCCCGCTCGCGGGCTCGCGCCGCAGAACTCCTGGAGGTCTTCGATCTCAGCGAGGCTGGGAACCGCCCGGTCAAGACCTACTCGGGCGGAATGCGGCGCAGGCTCGACCTGGCGGGCGCTCTGGTGGCCTCTCCCCCGGTACTGTTCCTGGACGAACCCACCACAGGTTTGGATCCTCGAAGCCGCATCGAGTTGTGGGGAGTAATCCGCGAACTGGTCGCCAGAGGCTCCACGCTCCTACTGACCACCCAATATCTGGAGGAGGCCGATTACCTGGCCGATCGGATCATGGTGATCGACCGGGGACAGGAGATCGCCCAAGGCACCCCCGATGACCTGAAGACGATGGTGGGAGGTGAGCGGATCGAGGTAACCGTTGCCTCTGTCAATGATCTTCCCAGAACCCAAGAGGTGTTGGAAGGTTTCGCAGTCGGCGATCTGGCATCGGAGGAGCGCAACCGGAAGGTGACCGTTCCCATCTCGGGAGGCGCGGCAGTATTGACCCGGGCTCTGCGGACCCTGGATGCCGCCGGTATCGATTTGCATGACGTCGGACTCCGCCGTCCCACCCTCAACGACGTGTTTCTGACCCTGACCGGCCACACAGCCGAGCCGAGCAAGAACGGTCGGATGCCCGTAGCGAACTCGGCATCCAAGAAAGGAAGAAAGCGATGATAGGAATAACCCACCTGCTGGCAGACTCGATGGTCATAGCCAAACGGAATGTCATCAAAATCAAACGGGTGCCCGAAGTGCTCGTCTTCGTGCTGGTCGCCCCCACCATGATGACCCTGATGTTTTCCTATGTGTTCGGCGGTTCCATCAACATCTCCGACGGTTCCTACCGAGAGTTCTTGATCGCCGGCATCTTCGCCCAGTCGATGCTGTTTGGCGCCACCTCGACGAGTGTCGCCGTTGCCGAAGACAAGGAGAAGGGCATCATCGACCGGTTCCGATCGCTGCCCATGTCTCAAAGCGCCGTTCTGGCCGGCCGAACGGCCAGCGACATAATCTACAACGTCCTGACTCTGTTCGTCATGAGTCTGACAGGTCTGGTGGTGGGTTGGCGCATCAACACCAGCCTCTGGGAAGGCCTGGCGGGCTTCGGACTGCTGCTTGCCTTCTCCTACGCCTTCTCGTGGATCATGGCCTTCGTCGGTGTGATGGTGCCCAGTGTCGAGGTGATTAACAACGCTGGCTTCATGGTTGTCATGCCGCTGACTTTCATTGCCAACACCTTCGTTCCGATTGAGAACTTGCCCACCGTGCTCCGGGTCTTCGCGGAGTGGAATCCCATCTCGGCTCTTACGCAGGGTGCGAGGGAGTTGTTCGGGAACATCCCGCTCGGTGCTCCCGAACCCACGGTTTGGCCGCTTCAGAATCCGGTGGCCTACACGTTGATCTGGGTGTTGGTGATCATCGCGATCTTTGCACCGCTGGCGAATCTCGGCTACCGGAAGGCTGTAAAGCAAGGTTGACACTTCAACCCTCATTCACCGCCTGGCTTTGAGCAGAGGAACCCGATCCGAGACCCACCCGCCCAAAAGATCAGCAGCCTCCTCAGAGCCAAGGTGTGTACGCTTTCCCTTACGGGACCTTGATGCCGCCGACCGTGCCGGTGCAACGCTTCAGGCATCGAAGGCGCCTTAGGGACAATGTGGCAATTCTCGTAGGAGCAGGCGGGAGTGAAGATCGAAGTCAACGCCGGCAAGGAAGCCAAATGACCGTGCCGCCCCCACGCCTCGACAACACCACGATCGACCGGCCGGCTCGGATCCGCCGAGCACTGCGGGAACTCGTAGCGGAGCGGGGGTTCCACGGCGCATCGATGAGCGCGATTGCGCGGGCGGCGGGGGTGGCAACCGGCACGGCCTACGTGCACTACTCCTCCAAGGAGGAGATCGTCATCGCTGCCTACGTCGAGGCCAAGAGGGACCTGCGAGAAGCTGTCAGCAAGGCAATTGGTCGACAGACATCTACTCGGGAACGGTTCGTGGCGCTGTGGTGCGCTACCTACCGACACTTCCAGACTGACCCGAATGTCCCACGGTTTCTTCTGCAAGTCGAGCAATCGCCATTCAGTGGGCCGGCGCACGCCGCGGCCATGGCCGACCACGATGACTCCTTCAATGACTTATGTGCCGACCTGAGAGCAACATTGATCGACCTCCCTCCTTCGGTTCTCTACAACCTCGGCATCGCACCGGCATATTGCCTGGCCGCCGCCGGAGAATCCCTCTCGGACGCTCAGGTCCTCGCCACAGCCAATGCGTGCTGGCAGGCGGTCTCGGATCGCTGAGTTCGAGCGCCGCGAAGACCCGCAGCTTTACTCGAGTCACCCCGGGGCGCTTGAGGGTACGCCGGCAAATGTCGTGTCAGGGGTGGCGATGCGGCCCGCGCCGCCATCGGGGTAGCGCTCGGGGGTGATGATCCCGTTCAAGGCATCTCGGATGTAGGCGAGCAACGATTGCTGTGCGGCCGCTCCGAGTCTGGTCTGCCTCCCTTTCCCGAACAGATACTGGTCGCCACCGTCTGCCAGGAAGTCCACCGTCGCAACGGTCACCTCAGGAGCGTCCTCCACCACCTCTCCACCGCGTACCAGAACGGCGCCGTTGTCCAATTCGACCAAGAGCACCCGCTCGCCGGAAGCCACGACCGCCCCGTCCTCAATGACTTGGGCAACCCCACCCGGATCGTAGACAAACCTCAGACCCGCCACTTGGGCAAACCGACCTGCCGACTCTTCGACTCGCGACACCGCGTTTTCCAAGAGCACCTTCAACTGCGCCGCAGAGACTTCCTCCACAACTGTCAAAACATCGCTGAACGGAACGATGTCGAACGTATCCAACTCGGTGACCGGGCCGGATGCAATCACCGCGTCGTTGCGGATGCCTCCCCCGTTCATGAGCGCCACATCCGGAAGGGGCGCGCCGAATACCGGCGCCAGGCGGCGAGCGTCCCACAGCAGCGCGTCGGCCACCAGATCACCCAGGTTGGTCTCCCCGGTGCGCAGGCCCGGAGATCGTCGCCCATCCAAGGGGTCCGCAGTTATCCCAACTGCCGTAGCTGCCAACTCTTTCAGAGCGGCCCGCACCGGATCCGTCACCTGGGCTTGGACTTGCGGGTGGGGCGCCACCGCATCCGGGTGGCCGTCGCCAGCCACTCGCCTCAAGCCACTGCCCTCCCCAACTGCGGTGACACTGCCGTCGGAGTCGATGTTCAGAACCAACCGGCCCACGTAGGTGTAATCACCGGGAGTGGTCACCACCGCCACCGGACTGCCGTCCGCCAGGGTGGCAGTGACGGGATAGGGAGCGTGAGGTTCTCCGTGTCCCGGCAGCAGCAGGGTCGACTCATCGGCCAACAGAGCGTTGCTGCCGCCGGCCACTATGGCATCCACACCGGTGAGATCCGCCGCCAACTCGATCTCATGGTCTAGAGACTGAAGATGAGTTGAGAGAATGATGATGTCAACACCTTCGCCGGTCAGACGATCGATCTCCGCCTGCACCACCTCGGCAACCATGGTGTTGACCGTCACGTTGCGAAGACTCGTGACGAAGGGAAGGTCCGCAGTGGTGGCACCGACTATTCCGATGCGGCGTCCCTCTTTGGTCACCACCACGGACGGGGCGATCCGACCCCGGTCGACCAGAGCTTGTAGGGCCGGTTCGCCGGACATGTCAAGATTGGCGCTAATGAATGGAACACTCCCGACCTCCTCAACGAGCCGGGCAACCAGGTCGGGCCCCAGATCGAACTCGTGGTTGCCGAAGGTGAGGGCGTCGTAACCGATGAGTTTGAGGGCGATGGCGTCATAGAACGGGCTGTCCTCTGCAAGGCTGGCCGACAACTCCGGGCCGCTCAGGACGTTGTCTCCCGAGGAAAGCGTGATCACCGCCGCGCCGTCCTCGACAGCCTCGGATCGCAACTGATGCACCAGGCCGGCAAACCGGGCCACTCCCCCAAAGTCGGGGAGGTCACCTGAGGCCTGAACGAGTTGCGATTCCCCATCGTTGTGATGGAGAATGACCAGCTTGAGATCCCCCTCGTCCCCCAGCATTGTCAGAAAAGCCGCCACCAGCACCGCGACAATCACCGGAATCAAACTCCATCGGATCGGTCGGCCGGCCGTGCCCACCGGCGCTGCATCTTGACCTTCCGGCAGAGCCACGTCTATTCGACCCTTCCCACCATGGGGGATCTAGAGGTACGGATTGGCGTATGGGCTCTCTACCTGGAAGGGCCTTCCCTCTTCTCCGAACTGGATCAACTCGATCGAGATGCCATCGGGATCGCGCAGATAACAAGTGAGAGCTCCCTCATACCTGCCCCAGGCGCACCGGACCGGCTCAGCGGATCGGAACTCGGCGCGTCCCTTCATCCTCTGGTAATCGCGGTGAATGTCGTGCGTCTCCAGACACAGATGGGTGTTGCCGGCGTTGTAGGTTGCCATGTCGACCCGGCCCGGCTCAGGGTTGTGGTATTGCAGCATCTCCAGCACCGTGCCTCCGGGCAGAGCCCAGAAGGCGCCCGACATGTCGCAGTTGGGGTATCCCACGATGTCTCCGACATAGTCCTCTATCTCGGCGGCTATCCAGGTGCCCTGCATGAACGGCTCTTCTTCCAGAAAGTAACTCCACCAGGGGACCGACACCTCCAGGTCCGTCACGGTTATCCCGATGTGGTCGATCGACTTGAAACCCATCACCTACCTCCTGGGCAACCCCACCACCACATTTGCAGTGACGGGTTTTCCGCACTAGTCGTTAAAACTGGGCTTGGTAACGATGCTACCTCTCGGCCCACCCCGCCTGCCCGTAACTCACACCCTCGCAAAGTTCAGAAGTCCCCCCATCTCCCGTCCCGGACGATTCCGCAAAGCTAGCCTCCGAGAATGGATAGAGCCGCGTGGGCCGCCACGCGTCGAGTTTACGTGTCGACACCCCCTGCCGCGCCCAAGCGGAGAGCGGGACCGAACGACTGGTGAGCCCCACCACCAAGGGGACACTCTGGGCGGTGAGCGCGGTCGCCTTCGGATCCTGGTTGCCCCTGTTCTATCTCTTCACCCACATCAGCGACGATCCCTTCGTGTGGCGCTCCTGGATGATCATCTTCCAGAATGTGGCGATGATCCCAGTGTTCATGCTGATTCCCGCCAAGAACAAGAGATGGCGGGAAAAGACCCGTGGACTGCTGCTCTACTGGGGAGAAGACGGCACGCCCAAGCGCATCGCAAGTCCGCTGGATATGCTGCGAACTCCGGCGTTGTGGATGGTGATCTCCTTCGCTCTCGACCTGGCGTTCTGGGTCTGGGCGGCAACCCTGATCGACCCGCTGGTGGTCACCATCATCTTCCAGTTGGCCTTAATCGGATTGGTGTGGATGGCGGCCCGGCTGGGCCGAAAGGTCTCCGCAGGCGACCGCACCTCCCCGCACGTCATAAGCAGGAAGCACTGGACCCTGATGGTCATCTCCTTTGTGGGCGCCGCCCTGGTCATATGGTCGGAGACCGGCGAGGTAGAAACCATGAACTGGCTGGGAATAGCTGTGGCGGTGGCCGGCGCCGGAACGGCTGCCGGAAGTATGTGGGGAACCGTCTCCACCGGACGCATCATGGGATGGCCGGGCATCGACCCCAACGAACTGGTGTGGAACGCCACCTTTTCGGCGGTGGCCGGACGGTTTCTCTCCCTGCCATTGACTCTGGCCGCAAGCGCTCTGTTCTTCCCGCCGACCGACCGCAGCTTCGAACTCACCGGGACCACGCTGGGTTTCCTCAGCCTGCTTGGAGTGTTCAACGCGGCTGGAGCATTCAGTCACCGGTATTCCCTCTATGTCACCTCCAGTTTGAGTGTGCAGCGGATCATGTTCTTCTCCCCGGTCCTGCAGATGCTGTGGATATGGCTCTTCGCCGACGTCTCCATCGCCAACCCCCAGGCCCTGCTGATCGGCGCCGGGATCGTACTCATCTCCAACCTGGGCTGGCAGAGCAAGACCATGTGACCCGGACCGGGACAACTCTGGCTTCACGATGTGGATTCCCGATTGCATGTCCCGATTGTCATACCTGCCCACTCCCAAATCGGCGACAACGAAAAGCTAACCTCCGAGAATGGACGTTGCCTCGCCACCAGTAACCCGGCGGGGCGCCAGATTGCCAGCCTTCAACAGACCAAAGCCGCCGCCAGGGTTGTTGGACCGGTGAACCCAACCACCAAGGGGACTTTGTGGGCCGTTGGCTCGGTGGTCACCGGCTCCTGGTTGCCCCTTTTGTATTTCCTCACCCACATCAGCGACGATCCGTTTGTCTGGCGGTCCTGGGCATTCCTCTTCCAGGCTGTGACGTTGGCGCCGCTGTTCCTGTTGATTCCGGCCACCGACAAGAACTGGAAAGAGAAGGCCCGAAAGTTCCTGTTCTACTGGGGCGACGCTGGAGAACCGGTCCGAGTCCGCAATCCGTTGGAGGTCTTGCGGACCCCGGCTTTCTGGATGGTGATTTCCTACCCCCTGGACTTGGCTCTTTGGGTTTGGGCGGCGACCCTGATCGATCCTCTGGTCGTGACCGTCATCTTCCAGTTGCTGGTGATCGGAATGGTGTGGATGGCGGCCAGGCTGGGAAGAAAACTTGCCACCGGACGCCGGGAATCCCCGCATGTGATAAGCCGCAAGTACTGGACGCTGATGATTCTCTCGTTCCTGGGCGCTGCCCTGGTGATATGGTCGGAGACCAGCGAAGTCGGGACCCTCAACTGGTTGGGCATCGCCCTGGCGTTCGGCGGCGCCGCCACCGCCGTGGGAAGCCTTTGGGGTACCGTCTCCACCGGACGTCTCATGGGATGGCCCGGCGGTACGTCCCATGACCTGGTATGGAACGCAACCTTCTCGGCAGTGGCGGGGCGGATTCTCGCCCTTCCATTGGCTTTGGTGGGGAGCCTGTTGTTTTTTCCGCCGACCGGCAACAACTTCGACTTCACCTGGGGTGCGTTGGGGCTGCTCACCCTCATGGGAGTCTCCAACGCCGTCGGGGCTCTCGGCTACCGCTACTCGCTGTTCGTGACTTCCAGCTTGAGCGTGCAGCGGATCATGTTCTTCAACCCGGTGCTCCAGATGCTGTGGATATGGCTGTTCGCCGATGTCTCCATCGCCAACCCCCAAGCACTGCTGATCGGATCCGGGATCGTACTCATCTCCAACCTGGGATGGCAGACCAAATCCGGTTGACCTCTAGCCCGGGCATCGCCTGCCACGAAGCCCCCGCCTCCCCGCATCAGGCCGTGCTGGAAGGCTAACCTCCGGAACACAGAGAGCACCGGAACTGCCCTACGGACTTATGTCGCCAGCCCCCTCCAATCCAGAGCAGAGAACAGGACCGTTTGACCGTTGAACCCAACCCTTAAGGGGACGTTGTGGGCGGTCAGCGCGGTGGCCGGTCTCTCCTGGCTACCCCTCTTCTATCTCTACACCCACATCAGCGACGATCCCTTCGTGTGGCGCTCTTGGTCGTTCTTATTCCAGGCGGCCGGTCTGGCGCCGGTGCTGTTCGTGCTTCCGACTGCGAACAAGAACTGGCGGGACAAGGCCGGCAAACTGCTCTACTACTGGGGAGACGCCGGAGAGCCGGTTCGCATCAGGAACCTCATGGAGTTGGCGCGTACCCCGGCGTTGTGGATGGCGATCGGATTCGCGGTCGATCTGGCCTTCTGGGTTTGGGCGGCAACCCTGATCGACCCGCTGGTGGTCACCATCATCTTCCAATTGGCGTTCATCGGAAATGTGTGGATGGCGGCCCGGCTGGGCAGGAAGATATCCGCAGGTGACCGCAACTCCCCGCACGTAATCGGAGGCAAGCACTGGGCCCTGATGGCCCTCGCCTTCCTGGGCGCCGCCCTGGTGATCTGGTCGGAGACCGGCGAGGTCGGAGCCCTCCACTGGCTTGGCATTGCGGTGGCCTTCGTCGGCACCGCCACCGGCGTCGCAAGTCTGTGGGGAACCATCTCCCTGGGACGGATCATGGGTTGGCCGGGAGACGACCCCAACGACCTGGCATGGAACTCCACCTTTGCGGCCGTGGCGGCGAGGGTCCTGGCGCTCCCCCTGACCTTGGCGGGAAGCGCCCTGTTCTTCCCACCGACCGAGAACACCTTCGACATCAACTGGACCACCGTCGGTTTCTTCAGCCTGATAGGGATCTTCAACATGGTGGGTTCGCTCAGTTACCGGTTCTCCATGTATGTGACCTCCAGTTTGAGCGTGCAGCGCATCATGTTCTTCACCCCGGTCCTCCAGATGTTCTGGATATGGCTGTTCGTCGACGTCTCCATCGCCAATCCCCTCGCCCTGATGATCGGCAGCGGGATCGTCCTCCTCTCCAACCTGGGATGGCAGAGCGAATCCACATGACGGGGCTCCAGACATCTCACCTTAAGTACACTCCCACGACCAGAAGTGAGTTCCGATTTCAAGCCTTCGCTTTCTTCCGTCCGCAACACCTCTGATCCGAAGCACGTCTTTCCTGAACCGGCCACAGTCGTTTCACAAGCTAGGAAAACCCGGCTTCTGGCAAATGAACTGCTACATGCCCTGAAGTCCGCCGAGGCAGAGGCCGTGGAAGCGTACAGCCAGGAGCAGGAACGTGCCGTTCGCCAACACCTTTCCGAAATGCCTCTCGAAGAAGTCAAAAGAGTCACGAGAGGTTCCCTCAGGCTCGGAGCTGTCAAGTCCTCAGGCATTCGCACAGTGGGGGCCGCCAAAGCGGCTGGGCGGCAGCGTCTGGAATCGATCAGAGGTGTAGGCCCACACACCTCCACTGAGATTCTCCATGCAGCCCGACAAATCGAAGCAATAATCAGGGAGGACAACGTAGTACGTCTCGATGTAGAACAACGACTACCCACGCAAAACGCTCTGCTCTCCAAATTGCACGCCTTGGAGCATGCCAGGCGGCACATACAGCCTCTGCGCCCCCAACTATCGGACCTAGTCCGCGCCATATCAGCGGATATCAACCTGGCGCGACTCGAGATCCGGAGAATCTTGCGTTTTTTCGCTGGGAAGAAGAAAAGGGCCAAGGCAAGGGCGGCATTCGGGCGTCTGGCGAGACTCTTGAGTGACCCTACCACCGATGCATTGGTAGCAAAGATCACAGCAGCCATAGACCGCGTGGCCAGCCTGCCAGTCAAGCCCACAGCGATTTGGGAAGACTACATGTCCAGGCCGGTGCCTTACAACGGCCTGCTAACGGAAATCGGGGGACTTGATCCCGAGGAAGCCGCCTCCCAGGGTTTCCTTCCCGAAGACATCGTCCACAGAGTCAACAACTCAGACCTCAACACAACCTTGCTTCATGCATCGCTCCGTGGCTATCAATCCTTCGGCTCCAGATACGCTCTGGTGCAGGAGAGTGTGATCCTGGGTGATGAAATGGGACTCGGGAAGACTATCGAAGCGCTGGCTGTGATTTGCCACCTGCGCGCTCAAGGCGCCACGCATTTCTTCGTCGTCTCCCCAGCCAGTGTGTTGGCTAACTGGGAGCACGAGATCCGGCGTCACACCCGTATCGACCGCGTCTGGCGCCTTCACGGCATTGACAAGGACCGGTCCCTTCGAGGCTGGAGCCTTCAAGGCGGTATAGCCATCACCACATTCGCAACCCTCAGCTCTCTTGACCTTCCTGATATCGAAGTAGCGGCGGTAGTGATTGACGAAGCCCACTATGTGAAGAATCCTCAGGCAAAACGGACCGGAGCCGTCCGTTCTTTGCTTGTCAAGTCACAGCACAAGCTCCTGATGAGTGGCACACCAATGGAGAACCGGGTTGAGGAGTTTCGAGAACTTGTCAACCATATCAGGCCAGACATCGCCCGAGGAATAGGCTCTGCCGCAGGAGTCAACGGCGCAATTGCCTTTCGCAAGGCTGTGGCGCCCGTCTATCTCCGGCGCAACCAGGATGACGTCCTGAAAGAACTTCCAGAGAAAATAGAGGTCGAGGAGTGGTTGAGACTAGATGGTCCAGCCGCTGACAGTTACCGACGAGCCGTTGCAAGTGGGAATTTCATGGCAATGCGACGGGCTGCCTTCTTAACCGAACGGCCTTCGGATTCTCCAAAACTGAGCCGGATGGTTGAGATCGCGACAGAAGCTATGGACAACAATCGGAAAGTTGTCGTGTTTTCTTTCTTCCGCGACGTACTCGATAGAGCACACCAGGCATTTGGATCCCGTGCGTTTGGACCCCTCACCGGTAGTGTGCCGGCACCGAAACGTCAGGTCCTCCTTGACGAGTTCTCCCGTTCACCAGAGCCGGGAGTGCTAGTGAGCCAAATCGAAGCGGGGGGTGTGGGTCTGAACATTCAAGCGGCGTCGGTAGTGATACTCGCTGAACCTCAGTGGAAGCCGAGTACAGAGGTTCAGGCCATAGCCCGGTGTTACCGTATGGGACAGGTCAGACCAGTGGAAGTTCATCGCCTACTCACCCAAAACAGTGTCGATGAACACATGCGGGACATTTTGTCCCGCAAATCTGCACTCTTCGCCGAGTACGCCCAGAAGAGTGCCATCAAGGAAGCAGCTCCTGAAGCTATTGACACAACCGCTGAAGAATCCACTCAGACAGGTTCTTCCCAGGCTGAACAAGAGCGCCGCATCGTAGAGTATGAACGGCACAGACTGGGCATACCTACCTGAATAACATGTCAGCACTCGTGACCGACCTCTTGGACCGGTCCGCCCGCCTCTATCCCCACCGACGAGCGGTCCGGATCATGGGGGGACCATCTCTCACCTATACGGAACTGCGCCACCGGATCGAGCGGGTTGCAGGTGCTCTGACGCGTTCGGGGGTGCGAAGAGGTGATCGGGTGGCGGTGATGGCCCCTGCTGGGCTGGCCTTCTTCGATGCCTATCTGGGTGCGGCTTGGCTGGGCGCGGCAGCCGTTCCGTTCTCCACCCGATTGGCGCCGGCCGAGATAGCCAGGCAACTGGTCGACGCCAGTCCTCGGGCAGCCATAGTGGGGCAGGAGTACGGTCAGAAAATGGCCCAGGCTGCACCTAGCGGGTTGCGCCTGCTCGAACACGGGAGTCCCGAATACCGCCGACTGCTCTCCGTCTCCGATTCGACCCCGATCGCAGCCCAGGCCGTGGACACCGCACTCATCATCTATACCAGCGGCACCACCGGCGATCCCAAGGGAGTGTGCCTCTCTCACGCCGCCCTCACCTTCAACGCCTACGTATCCGCGGTGTCGCAAGGTCTCATCCACTCCGATGTGTACCTGTCAGCCACTCCCCTCTACCACGCTTCGGCCGGCCTGCGGGTCACCACCATGCTGGTGGACGGACAGACCCACGCGGTGCTGCCCTCTTTCGACCCGGAAGGCGCCATGTCTGCCATATCCGACTGCGGCGTGACCACCACCATCATGGTCTCCACCCAGTTGCAGAGGATCCTTGATTCGCCCGGCTTTGACCCTGCTCGTTTCCGTTCCATGCGGCTTCTGCTGTACGGCGCCGCCTCCACCCGTTCCAACCTGGTGCAGAGGATGATGTCGGTCCTCCCCTGCGACCTCTACCACGGATACGGGCTGACCGAAGCAACCGCGGTGTGCTCGGCGTTGGGACCCCAGGACCATCACCGGATAGCAGGGGCGGAGTCCGCAGGGCTGTCTTGCGGCCGTCCGATTGTGGGGGTGGACATTGACATCCGGACACCCGAGGGCAGGGTGACAAAACCCGCGGAAGTGGGTGAGTTGCTGGTACGCACCCCGAAACTGATGTCCGGCTATTGGAAGCAGCCTGAAGCCACGGCCCAGGCAATTTGCAATGGGTGGCTTCACACCGGAGACCTGGGATACCGAGATCAGGAGGGTTATATCTATTTGGCGGGGCGGATCAAGGAATTGATCATCAGCGGCGGTGTGAACATCCACCCGCCGCAGATCGAAGACGCCCTCTCCCATCATCCCAAGGTGGCGGAGGTGGCGGTGATCGGTCTCCCCGACCGCGATTGGGGCGAGGCCGTGACGGCCGTGGTGGTTCCCCGACTCGGCGCTGCCCCGACGTTGGAGGACATCGGCCAGTGGGTGGGTGATCGGCTGGCTTCCCACATGAAGCCGAAACGGCTGATCCTTACCGACCGACTCCCTCGCGGCGCCACCGGAAAAGTGCAAAAGCATCGGCTGGTCACCATGCACGGCGAATCGGAGAACGACCGATGATCAACGATGCCCTTCGCCACCGGCCCACTCCCGCTCTGGTCATAGACCGGGCGGTGATGGAACGCAATGTCACCGAGATGGCGCACCGGATGGAGAAGTTGGGCGTGGCGCTACGTCCCCACTGGAAGACCTCCAAGATGGTCGAGGCGGCTCACATGCAAAGCCGGGCGGGCTGCGTGGGATTCACCTGCGCCACCCCGGATGAGGTGGAGTGCCTGCTCGACCACGGGTACACCGACCTCACCTGGGCCCATCAACCAGTGGGCCCTCCAAAGGTCGCTTTTGCAGTGGATGCCAACCGGCGAGGGCGGGTGCGGGTGGCGCTCGACTCCCTTGAGGCCGCCGGGCCTCTGGCCAACGCTGGCACGGAAGCAGGAGTCGCCATTCCCTATCTGATCGAGGTGGACACCGGGCTGGGGCGGGCGGGAGTCGTCCCCGACCAGGTAGTGAACCTGGCGGGCAGGCTGGCCCGACTGGACGGCCTGGAGTTTGAGGGGATAATCACCCACGCAGGGCACCTGAGCAGCTTCGGGGACGACCGGTCAGGCCTGGAAGCAGAAGGCCGAGCGGTGGGAAGGACCATGGTGAGAATCGCTCGGGCGCTTCGCAGAACCGGTTTTCTGGTCTCAGTGGGATCCACACCGGGTTCCACCTCCACTCCCACCGTTTCGGGGGTCACCGAAGCCCGGCCGGGAACCTACGTGTTCCATGACGCCAATCAGGTGGCGGTGGGAAGCACCGACCTGTCGGGGTGCGCTCTTACCGTAGCCTCCAGGGTGGTCAGCACCCCCAGGCCCGGCGAGGCGATCATCGATGCAGGTAGCAAGTCGATGAGCTCAGATAGTCCCACTTCGGGCACAGGACTCGGAAGGGTCCTCGCCGAGGACGGCGCCTACGCCGACATCTGGTTCCACCGCGCCAACGAGGAGCATGGCTTCTTGAAGGGACCCGCTGTGGCGACACTGAAGGTGGGTGACATGGTGCGCATCCTTCCCAACCATGCCTGTGCTACGGTCAACATGTGGAGCCGGGCGCTGGTGATCGGGGATGACGGCACCCTGGACGAATGGAAGATCAGAGCCCGCCGCTAGTCGGGCGCCATCCCCTACCAGCGTCACCTCCTCAACACCGTCACTTCCCACTTCCAGTACGGATGGGGTGCCCGTCAAACAACGAAAAAGAGATAGCCGCACCCTCACACTCGGTTACTCCCGGATGTCACCCCTCTTTACGGCCACCCCACCCAACCGGTTTGCCGCCCCCGAACCACGCCGTCCCCCAAGTGGGTATCCCCTCCCGACCCGCCTCCTCCTGACCGTCGAAAAACGCGGACAAGCGCAGGCCTGCCCGAAACCGAAACAGTTCAGTCCTCGGCTAAAACATTGGCCCACCCCCTAACGAAAGACACTGCCAAGACAGCGCCTCGCCCCAAGGAGCACAACCGATCTGATGAGGGCGACCCGGACCGCACACTCATGTTTGTACATACCAATATGCAACACCCCTGTGACAAAACACAAGCGATTTGCCCGGGTTTTTCAAAGAATTATCGCGACTCTTTCAGCCAGGCTGCCAATCCTTGGAGTAGACGGTCCATGTCTTCTCGGGTGTTCCACATGTGGGCGGAGACCCTCACCGAATTTCCTCTCACCGAGACGTAGACCGACCGGGAGGCCAGTTCTGTCACCAACGACCGTGGATCGGCGCCCTCCGGCAACCGCAGACCCGCCAGGTGGGCGCTTCGGAACTCGGATCGGGGAGCGGTCAGCCCCAGAGCAGCGGCTTCTTCAGCCAGGTAGTCGGTAAGCCCTCGACTGTGAGCCGCCAGGCGGTCGGTCCCCACCGACGACACGATCTCCAGGGCGCACCCGGCCGCCTCGGCCAGCCACAGATTCCAGGTCTGCCCGGCGTCGTAGCGCCTTGCTCCCTCAGCCAATTCCCACCGGTATTCGTTTACCCGGGAAAAGTCGTCGCTTCCCGCCCGGGCCATCCAATTGGCGTCCAGTGGCCTCCCCTCCCGATTCTCCGGTGACGCCCACAAATAGCACAGGCCAGGAGGACCCAACAGCCACTTGTATCCCACCGACACCACAAAGTCGGGGCGCACCTTCTCAACATCGAAGGTCGCCATACCCAGGCTCTGTGAGACATCCAGCACCACACGGGCGCCCACCGCCCGGGTAGCTCTCCCCACCCTCTCCAGATCCACTCGGGTCCCATCCGTCCAGTGACAGGCAGGGGCCGACACAACCGATATCGTTTCATCCAGGCGGTCAAGCACCGCAGCAGTCCAGTCGTCGTCGGGCGGTCGTTTCACGAAGACCGGTTCGGCGCCTCGCTCGGTCCAGGGATAGACCATGGCGGGGAACTGCTCCTCGAGCATCAATACCCGGTCGCCATCCCCCACCCCCAAGGCGGATGCCGCCGTGGCCACGCCGTAGCTGGCGGAGGGCACCAAAGCTACACCTTCGGCATCTCCCCCCACCAGGAAGGCAACCAGTTCCCTGATCCGATCGCCGGGAGAGAAGAAACTGGGGGCCGTCACTTCCGACAGAGGACGATTCACCGCCTTCGTCACCGCCTCGGCAACCGGCTTGGCCCGGGCGCCCAGGTAGGCGCTGTTCAACCACGCCACATCCCCGGGGAGATCGAACATTCCCCGGGCGGGCAACTCCAGATCAGGATATGAAACGCTCATCGAACCCAATCTCAACCGGCGGGATAGACGAGTATCAGTTCCGAAAAGGCCACTCCTTCCGAGCCGAGCCGGGAGGAGAGCATCCCTTTGAACATCTCCTTTGGGATCAGGCAGTCCTCACAGGCGTCGGGCCCCGCCACTATCTCCACCTGCAGGCTCCCCGTTGCAGCCGCACTCACCTCCAATGCGTAGCCATCGGCGGCCAATCCGGACGAGAAGGGCATCAGGGCAGAAGCTGCCGACTCCACGTCCGGGTGCGGCTTTCCAGTCACAATCCCCATAGGGTAGCCTTCGTGGCTATCCGTTCGAAGGGTCGATTTCTTGCCTGACAAAAAGCCTCTCCCCCTACGTCTGGTAACCGTGCTATCAGAGGGCATCCGAGCCTTTCTCAACTCCCCCGCCGCCTTGATGGCTCGCTCCCTGTACGTCTTGGCCGTTCCGGCGGTGGTCCTGGCGATATGGCAGGCCGGCGAGAGCACCCGGGAAGGCAACCCCATCTTCTTTTGGGTTTACCTGTTCATCTGGTGCGGGAGCTTCTTCGTAACCGGCTATGTCGGATGGCCACTCGCCCGCACCGCGCTGGCGGCGGCGTCCCCTGACCTCTCTTCCGACCGGGATGACGACTGGTGGGTGCGTGACGGGTTCGTAAGGGCAACGGCCGCCTTCTCGTTCACCGTGGCGGTGGGGATGGTATTCCTGGTTATCCCGGGTTTGATGGTGCTGATGATCTACACCTTCTATCCCTTCCTGATAATTGAGAAGAAGACCAAAGGATTCATGTCACTGGCGATGAGTGCGGAACTGACCAGCGGAAACCGCATTCGCCTTTTGATCGTGGCCCTGGTTATGGCGGTCTTGTTCATACCCGCCGCTTTCTGGTTCTATCGCTCCGGACCGGGCCTGGTGGGAATCCTCGGTTTCTGGCTGTTGGCCGCCCCAGCCCTCTCCGTGGCGGCGGTCACCATGGCCGCCGCGTATCGTATTCTGACCGACAACTGACCAAACTCGCGCAAAAGGCGCGAAAAAACCCCAGAATTGTCGTGACTGGGGGGTATCGCCCTCTAGGGTTATAATCGTATACCGTATTACCCCTCTAAAGGAGGAAGGATGCTCGCACGTCTACAGAAGTTCGGTGGGTTTATGGCGGGAATGGTCATCCCCAACATCGGGGCGTTTATCGCCTGGGGACTGATCACCGCCTTTTTTATTCCCACCGGATGGACACCTAACGAAGATCTGCTGGAGCTGGTAGGCCCCATCATTGTCTACCTGCTGCCCGTATTGATCGGATACACAGGTGGAAAGATGGTGTATGGACATAGGGGAGGCGTGATGGGCTCCCTTGCCACGATGGGAATCATCGTCGGCGCTGACTTTGCCTTGGAAAGCGGCGCCACCGGTGATCCACCCCAGTTCCTGGGTGCCATGGTTGTCGGCCCCCTGGCCGCCTGGATAATGATGAAAATCGACCAGGCTCTCCAAGACAGGGTGGCTGTCGGCTTCGAGATGCTCTACAACAACTTCTCGGCCGGAATTCTTGGCGCCATTCTGGCGATCATTGGCCGCTACATCATGGGTCCGATCATGGGAGGTATCGCCAGCTTCCTCGGAAACATCGTTGACGCCATCAATGATGCCGGATTGTTACCACTGGCGGACATACCCATCGAAGTCGGAAAGGTGTTGTTCCTCAACAACGCCATCAACCACGGCATCCTGGCGCCGCTTGGCGTAGCGGAGGCTGCCGAAACCGGGAAAGCAATCCACTTCCTGCTGGAAACCAACCCCGGCCCGGGGCTCGGATTGCTCCTGGCTTACTGGTTCGCCGGCAAGGGCATGGCCAAGCTGTCCGCTCCCGGCGCCATCGTGATTCACTTCTTCGGTGGCATCCATGAGATCTACTTCCCGTACATTCTCATGCACCCCATCATGATTCTTTCGGTTTGGGCCGGAGGCATCCTCGCTGACATCATCTTCGTGATCTTCGACTCGGGGCTATCGGCAACGCCCTCACCGGGCTCTATATTCGCCTATCTGGCGGTAACGCCAAGAGGCGAACACTTAGGGGTCTATTTAGGTGTGGCGGCCGCGGCGGCAGCAGCATTCGTAGTAGGTACGCTGTTGTTGCGGATCTCACCGGTCAAGGAAACCGAGGGCACCGAGGACATGATCGGTTCCATGCAAAGCGTTCCGACCGGCTAAACAAACATCTTCTCTGTCTAAAGTGGGGAGAGTCTCCTACCAGGAGGCTCTCCCTACTCAATTATCTGGAGGTTTGAGAATATGAGTTCAGTGGTAAAGGCGGCCTCGGATGTCAAGTGGATCGTTCTGGCCTGTGAAGCCGGGATGGGTTCAAGTCTGATGGTCACCAATGCTCTCAAAAAGATGGTCAAGAAGGCCAAACTCGACATAAAGGTCTCGCACTCACCGGTGCACGACATTCCCGACAGCGCCGATGTGGTGGTTACCCATCAGGGACTGGCCACTCGCGTCAAGCAAGTTGCGCCTCATGCCGCCGTTGTTCCGTTCAGGACCTTTCTCAAGGACCCGGCTCTGACCCAGTTGGTGAAGAACCTCGCCAGCGGGCAGGATGTAGAGGGGGTCTAGCCGGTGGCTGGAGAATCCGTGGCTTCTGTGGAGGCGATCTCCCTGGGCGAGAGCGGGTCAACAATGGAGGACGCCATAGGGCGGGTGTCAGGCATGCTGCTCGACTTGGGGGCCGTGGAAGAAGGATACGGAGCATCGATGCTCGCCCGGGAAGAGGTGATCTCCACCTACCTGGGCAACGGGATCGCCCTCCCCCACTGCACCTACGAGGACAAAGGCCTTATCAAACGCACCGCCCTGGTGCTGGCTCAATACCCTGCCGGCATCCCTTGGGGTGATGAAGACGACATTGCCTACCTGGTGTTCGGTCTGGCGGCGGTGGGCGAAGAACATCTGGCGGTGATGTCGCATCTGGCGGAAGTGTTGGATGACGAGGACCTATGTGACCAGTTGGCGGTAGCCACAGACGAATCCTATGTCCGGGAGACCCTGGCAGCACCTGCGGAATGACCCTCCGACGGGTAGCCGTATTCGGCGCCGGGAACATAGGAAGGGGGCTGCTGGGATGGCTGTTCGGGCGCGCCGGTTGGGAAGTGGTCTTCGTTGACGTCTTTCCCGAATTGGTAGACCTGATCAACCGGGAATGCCAATACCGGGTGATTGAGGTGGGAGCCGAAGGCAGTTTCACCCAGTTGATAGAAGGAGTCACTGCGGTCAACGGCCTGGAGGACGAAGCCATCGCGGTCACCGCTTCAGCTGAGGTGGTGTGCACCGCGGTGGGAGCCGGCATACTCGACCGGGTGGCGCCCACCATCGCAGCCGCTCTTTCCCGCAGCGACCATCGCATCCGCAATGTGCTGGCCTGCGAGAACGCCGACCCCAACAGCGCCCTGCTTCTGCAGCATGTTGAAGGAACCATGGGCGCCCGCCCCCCGGGCGTGGGATTCCCCGAGACACTGGTGGATCGGATGGTGCCCGGTTCTACCGGGGAGGGTCTGGACGTGGAGGTGGAAGCGCGCTTTGACTTCAAGGTGGCCAAGGAGGCGTGGATTGGTGAAGACCCCGGGGTGCCGGGAGTGGAGTTGGTGGGCAACCTGGGCCTGTACCGCACCAGGAAACTGTGGCTGGTCAACGGACTGCACGCTGCCGGGGCCTTCCTCGGATGGCATGCCGGCCACCAAACGGTGGCGCAGGCGGTTTCCGATCCTTCCATCAGGCGACGATTGGAGGAGATCGCCATCACCATGGCCGCCGTCCTCTCCGCACAATTGGAGGACTGGACCGCCGAAGAGTTGGCAGATTACGGACGGTACAACCTCCAAAGGTTTGAGAGCACCACCTTGGTGGATCCCATCCGTCGGGTGGCTCGCAACCCTTTGCGGAAGCTGGGACCCACCGAGCGGTTGGTCAGTCCTGCCCGGGAGGCGGTCCGGCAAGGCCTCCCCTCGGACGCGCTCTGCGATGCGATCGTGGCGGGCCTCTCCCTGGACGACAGCCGAGTGGAGGGTATGGACGAGATGCGACATGCCCTGGCGTCGGATGGGTGGCGATCGGTGTTGAACCTCGGCGAGGCAGACCGGGCGTTGGCTGAAATGCTGGAAAACCGCATGGCTGAGCGGGCGATCTGAGCCTTTGCCCTATATGATCAGGGAAAGAGTAAACGACCCTCCAAGGTGAACAATGTCCCGAATGACCGAAGACCAACTCCGGCAGGCAATGATCGACAAATTGTCCGCCGAACCGGATCCCACCGGTAAAGCTGACCTGATCTGCTCCAAGGGCGCGTTGGGCATCGCCGCGGACCACAAGCAGATCAAAAAGACCGTCAAGCGCCTCAGACCACTCATGAGCTACCGATTCCTGGTCATCAACCGGGGCGACCTGTTCGCAGCCAGCCCCGCCACCATCGGCACCAAGATCGGAATCATCGACGCCAACGGATCCCTCCTGAAAGCCGCAGACCTCCCCCGCAAACGTTAGGAGGACGTTGCCTTCATCTCACAACGTCGGTTGAACTTTGCTGTCGTCTTCCCATGACTCTATCACCAGACACCCGCCTATCCGACCCCTCCACCTGGTCTGACGACGAGCTTCGTTCTCACGAACTGGTCGATCTGTGGTTCCATGAGGTTCCATCCAACAGAATGGAAGAAGCCCGTCTGGTGCAGTTGGAAAACCTGCGGCGCCAGCTTCTGACCGGTCAGATCGACCCGTGCTATGAAGACTCCGAGGAAGTACATCTGGCCTTGAGAGCCAGGGAAACGCCAGAACGCTTCTCTTCCGTATGCGCCTCTTGGAGGGCAGATATGTTGTCTCCTCCCGTCGAGGTCCCGCCCCATGTAACAACCGGCAAGGAGTACTGGGACCACATCCGACACAATCCCTGGAAGACCCCGTGAGGTAGACATCCCATCTTTCGCGCTCCGCAGGAGAGCTCGAAAATACCTGGATCGACAACCTCCAGTGGTCAGGAGCGAATCTTGGATGTCATCGAACAGATGAACGAGGACTTACCGAGGCTTCGACCAACCAAGCTGACTCCCCACGATCTATGGCGAGTCAGAGTGGGTGACTACCGCATCGTGTATAACGGGGTCGGTTTCATCGTCCGCATAGGACACCGAAGCGACATATACAGGAACCTGTAACAGCGGCGGAGAATCGCCAGAAGTGATCTCTCACTAGCCCGCCAGTCCCCAAGTCCGCCGTGCTCGACCAGCCCGATCAGCGATCCAGTCGGCCAGTTTCCTGATCTCGTCCTCCACCGAGTCAGGAGGTCCCGACATATCGATCCCCCAAGCGTGCAGCACCTTGTCGGTGTGGCGGACGGTGATCTCGTCATGATGAGTAGCCCGTCCATCGGAGTCCCGGCAGTAGACCAGTACTCCATTTGGCAGGCCGAGGGCAGTCGTGTAAGCCAGCATTTGGTAAAGGTCGGAAGTGGGCAACTTCGAAGGCTCGTCCCTTAACTTGTATTTGAGGTCGCCCACGAACACCGGCGCCCCGAATCGCCTGAACACCAGATCGGGCTTGATGATCACCCGGTCGGTCAGGTCGAGATGAGTCGAGTGCTGAGACTCCACTTCCAAACGGCCGCGGAGCGCTCCCCGGAGCCTGTGGGTCACAAAACTCTCGAACAGGAAGTTCATATCGATCATAAAGGAGGATGCGACGGCGTCTCCGGTTTCGTCTTGGAGGGTCAGGTTCTCCAGTAGCAGTCGCGCCAGTCTCAAGGTGGGCTCGTAGTGGCTCTGGAGCCGATTGAAGACAACCTCATCCAAGAGACCGGGGCGAACCGGAACATCGCTGACTTCCTCCAGGGCCGTTAGTAACCGGCGGAGCCTTTGCCGAACTCCTGCTTGGATCTCAGGAACCCGCAGCGCCTGGCGAATTCCAGCCTTGAGATAGCGATTCTCGATCACGTTGGGGGTGTGCTCCCTGAAACGGCACCCCACCGGATAGGCCGCCCCCGCCTGGGCGAACTGAGCGGGCAGGTCGATCCGGCCGCGTATGGTCTTGAGCCTTTCTTGCCGCTGCTGATAGGAGCGATACACACCCCGGGCTAGGGTCTGCTCGCCGCTCCGGGTGAAGAAGGCCACCATCGCCGGGAGCAGATCGCCGGTGATCTCATACCCGAAGGTCTCCCGGCGCCAGTCTGAGTGGCGCAGGCCGACCGCCAGCATCAGGAAGACGTTTTCCAGTTCGATCTTGGGCCTGATGAGAATCCGCAGGTCTTTTGTGACCAGGGTGCCGACATAATGCTTGGCGGTCAGTTCCCACCATCGCGCCTCCGAGCCAGGAGCCACCTCCACGAACTGTTTCCAGTCCCGCAGGCTTCGCGCCTGGAGGCCAGTCAAGGGAACCGGTCGAGACTCGTGCTCAGTCAGCCTCAGGGTTTTCGTCATCGCTCCCGTCCTTTGGCCCGTAGCGGCTGAGCACTTCTTCCAATCGAAAGCGGGCCCTCTGCTCTGGCTTGTCGAAAAATTGCTCCTCGATGAATGGCATGATGGTGTAGTCCCACACCAGTTTCAGCGTCGATTCGGAGCTGATTCCCTCCGTCATGAAGTGACTCGCTCCCAGTTGCAGATGATCGCCACCGAGCGCCTTTGCCAACTCCTCGTTGACCTTGGAGACCATTCTTCCCACCCAAGCCTCCTCGTTCTTGTCCTTCAGCCACTTCTCCAGCAGACCCTGCATGGGGCCGTAATTGGGAAAGAACGGGACGAAGTGGAATCGCCTTCGGAGAGCGGCGTCCACCAGGGCGATCGACCGGTCGACGGTATTCATAGTGCCGATGAACCACAGGTTCTCGGGCAGCCGAAAGGACTTGCCGGGCTGATACTGACGAACGATCTCCTCATCTCGATACTCCAGCAGGAACAGCAATTCTCCCAGCACCGTAGGCAGGTCTGCCCGGTTGATTTCGTCGATGACCATGACATGAAGCTGATCGTCCGGTGCAGAGGAGGCCTTCTCCGCCAATCTCAGAAGCGGACCCGGTGTCAACTCATAGACCATCTGTCCGTTCTTGACCTTGGGTCGATACCCTTCGAAGAAGTCTTCGTAGGACATGGAGGGATGAAATTGGACGAGAGATCGCCGATCAGAATCCGGCGCCAATGCCTGTGCCAACTTCTTGGCCAGATAGGTCTTGCCCGTCCCCGGCGGCCCATAGAAGATCACCTGGGGCTTGTCCTCCAGCAACTTCACTATCTCACCCAGGAAACTTTGATCGATCAGAAGTTCCTTCGCCAGCTTGTCAAGCCGTACCTCCAGCCCATCCGAGTCCGGCCCACTGTTCTTGCTGCCGTTGTTCCCTTTCACCGGCCCGCCCTTCTCGGACCAGTCGAATAGGCTGTACTCTTCAAGCAACGCAGAAAGGCGGTCGCGAAGGTCCCTGGCCGCCTCAATAACCACCGGTCTTAACTCGGCGGGTAGGTGGTCTTTCTCCCAGTGCCGTCCGTACATGACCTGGTCTGGACGCCAACTGGATCGTTGCGGGGTCTCAAGCTTGGACCTGTGCGAGGCGATCATCTCGCACTCCTCCACTTTCCAGGCTTTCATAATCCCAACCGCTCGATCCAACCATCCTGCCTTTCCCAATCCAGAATCCACTCCAACAGAGAGACCGTCCCGATCGATCCCTATTCGAAACCCCGGACCCGTGGTCCAAGGCGAACGTTCGACCCGCCAGTAAATCACGAGGTCCGCCCGTGGTTTCCCTTTCTTCCACTCCAGTGACTGTTTCGGTTTGAAGAGACCCCTACCGAGGGAGTCTTCTAGGTCTGCATTCAGCATCTCACCCCAGTAACGAGCGATTCCCACCAGGGCTTGAGCGTTTGGGCGGAACTCTTCCGCTCGGCTGTCATCAAAACCCAACCCAAACCTGCTGCGTTCCATTAGTACAGGGTCCACCAGCAGCGGCTTTTCCCGATCCCACCATTTGGTCACATCCTCGAACCTGATCGGGTCGGAGTCCAACTCAAGGGCCAAATTGATAAACCCTTCATAACGTTCGGAGGGATCACCAGCAGGGAGAGAGTTGCCCGTAGCAACCTCAAGGAAATTCACTGCACTGGGCCAGACTGTCGGATGAGGCCAGTCCGCCAAAGACCAGAAGAAGGACAACAAGAACGGAACATTCCCCGGCGCTGGATTCCCACCGGCTTTGATCTTGTTGACGAAAACTGTCATTTCCTTGATTTTCTCCACAGCATGGGCGTGGTCTTTGGGAATGCTCAGCAATTCAGGAAGGATCTCCGCCAAGTTTTCGGGATCAGCCTTTTTGCAAAGCTGATTGATGAACATCTGCCCCTGGAAACCGCCGAAAGACTTCATCCGATTGGCAGACCAATCCACGGTTGATTCCCTAAATCGATCAAGATTGCGAGTTAGCCGAAAGTCCTCCAGAATCTCCACTCCTTCGGCTGCGTAGGGGGATGTGCGGCGCTCCTCCGGCGCGTACTTCTTGTCGGACGGGAAATTTTGCCACCGGTCTACATGGGCTCGATACCACCGGCGGCGGAACTCAAGCTCTGGATCGGGGGTTAGCATCACCATAGGCGATGAACATTAGCGCAGGGGGTGTGACAACAGACTTCCCCAGACGTTCGAGTATCTCTGATCTGGACGTGGCCCAGGACGCCGCGCGGGCTGGCGCAAAGGTAGTAGCTGCAGCACTGGATCGCCCTCCAAAGGCCTCTTTCAAAGGGGACGCCGACCCGGTGACCGAGACCGACCATCGCTCCGAAGTGGCAATCCTCGAGATCTTGTCCCGCCATCGCCCCGATGACCCGGTGGTGCGGGAGGAGGGAGGGGGCAATCTGCCAGACCGGGGACGGGTGTGGTTGGTCGATCCCATAGACGGCACCACCAACTTCCTGCGGGGGTTTCCCTGGATGGGTGTGTCGGTGGCCCTGTGGATCGATGACGCTCCGGCGGTGGGAGTGGTGGTGGACATCAGCAACGGCAACGAGTACACCGCTGTGGCCGGAGACGGGGCCTGGCTGAACGGATCACCCATTGGGGTCAGCGGCGTGCCGGATCTGGGAGAGGCGCTGATCGTGACGGGCTTTCCCTACGATCGGAGTGAGCGGACCGAGATCTGCGACACGCGATTCAGGCGGGTGCTGGGAACGGCGCAGGGGATCCGGAGGCTGGGAGCGGCGTCGCTTGACCTGTGCATGGTGGCTTGCGGGAAACTGGACGGGTACTGGGAGGAGGATCTCTCGCCCTGGGACATGGGGGCCGGGGTCTTGATGGTCACGGAAGCGGGAGGCAAGGTCACCGACCAGTCCGGCGGCGCCGTGAAAACCACGACACCCTTTGTGGTCGCCAGCAACGGCCCGATTCACGACCGCTTTCTGGAAACTCTGGAAGCCACCTGATGCTCCATCGTCGTCTGCAAGAGCTTGAACGAAGCGGAGACAAGATCAGGGTGGGCTTGGTGGGCGCCGGGCAGATGGGAGAGGGACTGGCCGTGGTGTTGGAACAGATGGCGGGCATCGAGACAACCGTGGTGGTGGACGCCGCACCCGGCCGGGCGGCCAGGGCATTTGCGTCGGCAGGCACATCTGCCTCGGACGTAGTGGAGACCGATGATCCCGACCGTGCCCTGGCGGCGATGTCCGATGGGCGGCGGGTGGCGACCTCCAACGTGGAGTTGGCTTGGTGTGAACCCATCGACATCTCCGTGGAGGCCACCGGCGTTCCCGAGGTGGGTGCCCTCGTTGCCAAGGGCGCCATCGAAGCCCGCAAGCATGTCCTCCAGTTGAACGTGGAGACCGACGCCACCGTGGGATACGTCCTGCGCCGGATGGCAGAGGAGGCCGGAGTGGTTTACACCCTCTCGGGAGGCGACGAGCCAGGGGCGATCATGGAACTGTATGACTTTGTGACCACCTTGGGCCTGGAAGTGGTGAGCGCCGGGAAGGGCAAGAACAATCGGCTGGATCGCACCGCCACTGCCGACACGGTGGCCGAAACGGCCAGAGAACGCCGAATGAACCCGAAAATGCTGGCCTCCTTCGTGGACGGCACCAAGACCATGGTGGAGATGACCTCTTTGGCCAACGGGATCGGCTTCACACCGGACGTGCGAGGCATGCACGGACCACCGGTCACAGTCGACACCATCGCCTCCACATACATCCCCTCCCACCACGGCGGCGTACTTTCCGGACCGGGCAAGGTGGACTACGGACGAGGAGTCGCCCCCGGGGTGTTCGTGGTGTTCACGACCGACCACCCCAAGCTCATCCGCGACCTGGGGTACCTGTCAATGGGCCCGGGACCGTACTACGCCCTCTACCGTCCCTACCACCTCGCCAACATCGAGACTCCCATCTCCATCGTCCGGGCGGTGTTGAGCCAGAAGACCACCCTGGCCACCGACCGCCCTCCCACCGCCGAGACCGTGGCGTTCGCCAAGCGAAACCTGGCGGCTGGAGACACGGTGGATGACCTGGGGGGGTACCGTGTATACGGTATGATCGAAAAGGCCGAGTTAGCGGCCAGAGAACGCTTCCTACCTGTCGGGTTGGCGCCCGGAGCTGTGGTGACTTCGCCGGTCAGAGCCGGCGAACCTATCACTCACGATGACGTTGAACTGGACGAACACTCGCACATTGTGTCGCTACGGCGCCTTCAGGACTCACTTACCGGAGACTTACCATGATTGAAAGAACCGGCATCGGGGCTTCGCCCGGAATCGCCATCGGCCCCGTGTACCTGCATTCAGCAAACCTTCCCGAGGTCGCGGTCCGTCGAGTGAAGGACACCGACGCCGAACTCGAAAAGCTAACCCTCAGCGAAGCGAAGGTCCAGGAGAGGCTGGAGGGGCTCCAGCAACTCCACGGCGAGGACTCCGAGGAAGCGGAGGTCATCGGTGCGCATCTTCTGCTGCTGGAAGACCCTGAGTTCACCGGAGAAATCCGCATGCTCATCGAAGATGACTCCCTGTGCGCTGAGGCGGCGACACTGCAGGTCACCGAGGAGTCGGCAGGGATGCTGGAATCTTTGGAGGACGAGTACCTGGCGGCCCGGGCCGCTGACGTTCGAGATGTGGGCACCCAGCTTCTGAAATCGATCATGGGGCTTCCCCTGGAGACCTGGGATCATCTCAAGGTCCCCTCTGTGCTGGTGGCGTCCGACTTCTTCCCTTCGGAGACCGCCACCATCCCGCCCGGGATGGCTGTGGGGCTGTGCACGGAGGAAGGAAGCGCCACCTCTCACATAGCGGTGTTCGCTCGAGGCATGGGGCTGCCGGCGGTGGTGGGAGTTGACCTGCCGCCGTTGGAACCCGGGACCCGGGTGGCCTTCGACGGCGAGACCGGCCAGGTCTACATCGATCCCCCCCAAGATCTGATCGACCGGCTTCGCAGTCAACAGGAAGAGCAGCGGCGGACCAGAGAGGGCGCCGCAGAGAGGGCCCATGAGCCGGCAGTCACCCGGGACGGGACACGGATAGAGGTGGCCGCCAACATCGGATCTGATGAAGACGCCGCCCGGGCCGTGGAGTTGGGCGCCGAGGGCGTGGGACTGTTCCGCACCGAGTTCTTGTTCCTGGACAGGACCCGTCCCATCTCCGAGGAGGAACAGTACGAGGCGTACCGATCGGTCCTGTCGGATTTTGGAGACCATCTGGTAGTGGTTCGCACCCTGGATGTGGGAGGCGACAAGCAGGTTCCCGGCATCGAGATCGGAGAGGAACTCAATCCCTTCCTGGGTTTGAGGGGCATCCGGCTGACTCTGGCCCGTCCGGAGATGATGCATGCCCAGTTGCGGGCCCTTCTGCGGGCGGGAAGCGCCGGTCGGTTGGGAATCATGGCCCCCATGGTGGCCGGCAAGGCCGAACTGTTGGCGTTTCGGGAGGCGCTGACCGAAGCCGAACGTTCTCTGGTGGCCGACGGATTGGACTACTCCACCGACTACCAGGTGGGGATCATGATCGAAGTCCCCTCGGCGGCGCTGATCGCCGACCGGCTTGCACCCCACATCGACTTCTTTTCGATCGGAACCAATGATCTGACCCAGTACACGCTGGCGGTTGATCGCACCAACCGTGAGGTGGCCGACCTCGCCGACTCCTTCGATCCCTCCGTGCTGCGTCTCATCGCCGAGACCACCTCGGCGGCGAAGCCACACCAACGCTGGGTGGGAGTGTGCGGAGCGATGGCCGGCGACCCTCAGGCGGTACCAGTGCTGATCGGGCTGGGTGTCACCGAGTTGTCGGTGGCCATTCCCTCGGTACCGATCATCAAGGAAAGAGTCCGCTCTCTGAGTATGGAAGACTGTCGAGAGGTCGCCGCCCGATGCCTGGAAGCCGTCGACGCGGCGCAGGCGCGGCAACTTCTGAGCGAGGTGTGAGTGACTCTTCTGAACCGGCCTGCCTGGAGGCCGTGATCCGAGGACGCGTCCAGGGAGTCGGGTTTCGCTGGTGGGTCCTCAAGCTCGCCCGTGGACGGGGACTGGTCGGGCGAGTCTCCAACCAACCGGACGGAACCGTGCTGTTGAAGGCCGAAGGCCCCCGAGACCGATTGGAAGAACTGGCCGAAGGTCTGCACCGGGGGCCGATCCATGCCATTGTCACCGGTGTGGATCTGCGGTGGTCAACCTACCTGGGCCAGTGGGAGGACTTCAATATCGACCATCTCTGACTCCCGTCGAAACCGCCGGTCCGTCGACGCCGGCCCGTGGCAATCGGTTGCCTTCCCCTAGGGCCCTCGACCTGATAGCAGAAGTATTCAGAGACAACGGGTGGACTTGGGATACTGTCGAACGTGTATAAGCAGAAGCATCCATCAGCGCAGCAATATTGATGGGCTGTCAAGGGCTATGAGTTTTCTAACCTCATTACCCTCTGAACCAAAGCGCGAGGAGGTCCAATGTGCCAAATACGAAAGACGTAAACCGGGCGCCATCTCGAAAAACGGTGGAACGGTTAGTGGACTTGATCGTTGAGAGTACTAGACCTCTACCCCCCTTCGAGGAAATGCGGAAGGTGCTAGATGTCTCCCCAGAAGAGTTGACCGCGGCCCTTGACTATCTAATCCACCTGCTTGACGAAGATCAATGATGGAATGGACTCAGGTTGTCGCCCTTATGGTCGCGATCTTGCTCAAAGAATTCGCTACAACCGTCCGCAACATCTCCAGCACTCGTAGAACCGACAAAGAGGACGCGCTCACTTCGAGGATCATGGATAAGGCTCGCAGCGAGATAAGATCCGAGTTGCAAGAAAGAAAACCGCCGTCGGGTAGCTGAACCAAGTACGGGTGTCACACCCTCCTGTCTAACCTCCCTGATTAGCAGCCTAGACGCCCAAAAGGGTCGCCAACGCCATAACCCCTTGTCTCTTGGCCCCGCCCCCACCGTAAGCTCAAACTTAACCACTACCAACCGCCGGTCCGTCGACGCCGGCCCGTGGCAATCGGTTGCCATCCCCTTCTGAGACACGGAGGCAGGCGAATTCCTGCCTCTCGGGTGGTCGGCGGGCATGATCACAGAAGGTCCAAAGTCCGATCCGAGGCGAAAAGGTCGCGAAAAACGGGGGTCCCTTGTCGGGCCCACCCCCACCACCACCTTGCCATGGGTCGAATTGCTCTCAAGCCAGCCTGGAACAGGGCTGTTTCGGAGTAATGACATCTGATCCCTTGAGCGGTCCGAACGACGCCTGGAGCGGACCGCCTCGGTGTTTGGCTCATATCAGCATGACCACTCGGTGTGACAGGAGCAACCCCGCAGGAGCGGCTTTTTTCACAACCTGTGATCCAAGGCGGACCACAGGGGTGGGTACCACCCCGAGAGAGGAAGGTTGAAGACTCAACCCGGTGTTATGGGGAGTTTCGGCCCTTCAACCACCGCAGGTGTGTGAGTGCGGGTCCTGTTGATCAACACATTCGCCACTGCGACGACAATGGCGCCCAACACCAGAAGATCAAGCCGCGCCACATTGATGTCGGTGAACAAACCCAGCCACAGAAGGCCCACCACGGGTGATGCATAGACCAGAGCATTTACGCCTAGATCGGGAGTGACCAGCACGGCCCTGCGAGAAAGCACCGCCCCGGGTACCAGAGTGAACCCCACAGCCACCGCCCAACCGATGCCCTCCCAGGTGACTTGGCCTCCATTGCCAAGCCCGATCAACGCGTTGGGAATCACGCAGACCATAGCCGAAACGCAATATCCGAACAACAGACAAGCGAACTCCAAACTGTCCCTGTTCATGGCAGGGGCGTTCTTACGGATGACTTCCTTCGCAAGACCATCAGCCAATGGATAGCACGTAGCAACAGTGAAGACTACGAGTACCCCCGATACGACCGCCAGGACCATTCCGAACACCCTGGCAGTCAGTGTCGTCCCCACGGCCTGGAAACCGAGAGTTCCCACCACCACCGCCGCCATTCCCAAAAAAGCCAGGACCAGACCTGACCACGAGAAGGCGGTGACTCGCCGGTACCTCCTATGGTTGGCTCGATCCCACCTGGAGAGCCCCATTATGAAGAAGACCGGCCACGTGTAGTGCAGGATCGCCACAGTGGCGGTCTCCACATACTGGGTGGCCCAAGGGAAAAGGGCGAAGGCGAACCGCCCCACCACCATCAGCAGCATCATTCCCAACAGGTCCCATCGGCGAACCCCATCGGTCTTCAAACCCGCCACCCGCCGCAAGAGCACCCGTCGAATGGCAGGATCGGCAAAGACCGGTCGGTAAAACAGCAACAAGATACCTCCCAGACCCAGTGCCGTTCCTGACCACACTCCGGCGTTGTACAGGAAAGGATGGGTATCTCCCAGTGTCAACTCCACCAGGAGGGCATTGGTGGAGAAGAACATCACCGCACCCGCCATCAGCGCCAATGCTCGGCGGTGTCTGCTCCTCACTGCCGGACCACGGTATGTTGCGGCTTCACTGCCCAGCGCCAAGGAACTCCTTGTCGCTTCCGGTGATTCGGTTTCGGGCAGAATGGCGGGGCCTTGATCCCGGGGAGGCGCCGGGACCTGATGAAACGGTGTCTCAGCCCTCCACCGACAGCAGGGCCGTGAAGTCCGTGATGACCTGATCGGCGTCGTCTCCGTCGATCTCGATGGCGATGGTGGTCCCCTGGGTAGCCCCAAGTTTGAGTATCCCGAGCATGCTCTTGGCGTTAACGGTCTTGTCATTGGCGGTGACGGTGATCTTGGAGGAGGACGCCTTGGCGCGCTTGACGAACTCCGCGGCGGGGCGGGCGTGCAAGCCGGCGGGGTTGGTGATAGTGATCTCTACCTGCATTTTTGGCTCCAGCAGTGGCGAATCAGCAAAAGTTTACCGACACCGACCCCAGCCTGTCGAAGGATGCCCACACATTGTCGCCGGGTTTGACCGGGAAGGCCGAGTGCAAGGCGCCGGTGAGAACGAAGCTACCTGCCTCTAATTCCTGATCGTATCCGGCCAATTCGTTGGCGAGCCATGCCAACGCGATGAGAGGGCTACCCATGCAGGCCGCTCCCGCTCCGGTTCCGGCCAGTCCACCATTGTGGTAGATCGCCATGCCGCACCACCGCAGGTCGAAGTCCACCGGGACCACCCGATCGCCGAGCACCGCCGCCCTGGAGGACCCCAGATCGGCCACAGTGTCCACCAACTTGATACGCCAGTCGGCCACCCGGGAGTCCACGACCTCGATGGAGGCTACGGCGCCCTCCACGGCGCGGGCCGCCTCCAGAGCTGTGACCCCCGGGCCCCGCAGAGTCTCTCCCATCAACAAGGTGATCTCGGCCTCGGCCTTGGGGGCGATCGCCGAGCCGATCTCCACCCGTTCTCCCGAGTTGTGGGTCATGGTGGAGATGACCGGTGCGAAGTCCGGGGTGTCCACCCCCAAGAGTTTCTGCATGGGCTCGGAAGTCAAACCCAGCTTGTATCCGATCATGCGCCCTCCCAGCCAGGACTGCAGGTGCTCCGCCAGCATCTTCTGGATCAGGTGAGCGTCGCCGACCTCCAAGCCCGGATCAGTTTCACTGAGAGGCTCGATCGGCTCTCCCGTGCGATAGGAATCGAAGAGGGCTTGCGCGTACCTGCGCAACTTCCGGTCACTCATCATGCTCGCACAACGTTACCGGACACCCCGTTTTCCTTTCCCCGCAAGCAGGAAATCCCCGAGCCGGTAGCCTTGCTGTAATGACCCGCTTGCTTTTGGTCCGTCATGCCCCGGTGGCCACCACCGGTAAAGTGCTGTACGGTCGGGAGAAGGGCCACCACCTCACCGCGGAGGCGAGGGCCGCCACCGCAGCACTTGCCCACCGCCTCTCGGAGATCGATCTTCAGGCGATTTACTGCTCGCCCCTGGAACGCACCGTGGAGACTGCCGATCTGGTGGCGGCGCCCCACCAAATGTCTCCGCTTCCCCAAGCGAACCTGATTGAAGTTGACTACGGGGAGTGGACCGGGCAGGAACTGGCCAGGCTGTACAAGCTGCCGGAGTGGAAGACGGTGTTGCTCCAGCCATCTCGGATGCGCTTTCCCGGCGGTGAGTCGCTGGCCGAGGCCCGGCTTCGAGGCGCTGCCGCCTGCGAGTCGCTGGCAGGCCGCCATCCTGAGGGGACCATAGCCCTCGTCACCCATGCTGACATCATCCGGTTGGTATTGGGCTTTTACCTCGGGCAACCGCTCGATCTGTTGTCCAGGCTCACCGTCGCCCCCACCTCGGTCTCGGTGCTGGACATCTCCAAAAAGGGCGCCGTGACGGTGGTGGCGATCAACACCAACGGCGATCCGGGGACGTGGCAATGAACAACCTGGGACCTGCCGAGCGATTCCTGGTCGGCGCCGTGGGGCCACCGGGCAAGCGCCGCTTCTACTTTCAGGTGGTGGCTGACGGCAACCGGCACTCCCTTCTGGCAGAAAAGCAACAGGTCCAGGCACTGGCCTCCCAAGGTTGGCGCAGTTTGCAGCGGTCGGGTGTGGTGGTGGACACCGAAGCGGTGGAGGCCATACTGGCCACCGATCTGGACATAGTTGACCCGGCCGGCCGCGAGGACTTTCGGGTGGGGACCATCAACGTGGGAATTCGTCCCTCGGGTCTGATGAATCTCTCCTTCGAGTCGGACCGCGACGAACAGGGCCTGATGTTCATGGTCTCTCCCGAGCAGTTCCGAGCCATGGTGGTGATCGCTCGCAAGCTGGTCAGGGCCGGCAGGCCCATCTGCCCGTGGTGTCGCCTTCCCAAGAGTCCCGAAGGCCATGAGTGTCCCGCCCGCAACTGAGCACCAGACCCAACATCTGATCATCTCAGAAGTGGTGGGCAGGTTCACATCAGCCTCCAATGCCACCTTCCTGGGGTCGGACGACAACGGCGACATGTGGGTCTACAAGCCCGCCGCCGGGGTCCGTCCGCTGTGGGATTTTCCCTCCGAGTCTCTGGCCCACCGTGAGATAATGGCCTATGAGATCAGCTCATGCATGGAGTTGGACCTGGTTCCCGAAACGGTGGAGGCCGACGGACCTCTGGGACCCGGAGCGGCGCAAAGATACCGAGAGCCCGATCCCGACTTCGATCCGCGGCAGTGGTTCCAGGATGACACCGACCCTTGCCTATGGCCGGTGGCTGTGTTCGATCTGGTTGCCAACAACGCCGACCGAAAGCTGGGGCACCTGCTGGTGGAGTCCGGAAGCGGGAGAATCTTCGCCATCGATCACGGCCTGACCTTCCACCACCAGGACAAGTTGCGCACCGTCCTGTGGGGTTTCGCCGGGCAGCCCATCCCGCAGGCCTGCACCGACGCGTTGGCCAAGCTGAGGGACGGGTTGGCCGGAGAACTGGCGAATCGGGCCGAAGAACTGCTGAACCCCGACGAAACCGAAGCGCTCCGCCGCCGCACGGAGCGACTCTTACAGAATCCGATCCACCCTCATCCTCCCGAGGACCGCTCCGCACTGCCCTGGCCCCTGTGGTAATTGACTCCAGGCGCTGAAAGGCGGGCTCACCTACCGGATGGCGGCCAGCGCCGATAGGACACCCTGGCTCGATTCGGCGGTTATGTCAGGGTCGGTGAGAACCGCCTCCAACGAGGGAACATGACGAGCCAGTTCCGCAGACACCACCGCGGCGTCCTCGGTACGGGTGGCCCGGGTTATCTCGGCGGTCTCCGACAATCGATAGGCCAGCACATCCACAAAGCTGGCAATCACGTCCACCCTCCACAGCAAGTCTTCTGATCGGGCCACGGTCAGCTTGAAGGTGCGGCCCTCCGGTGACGTCGAGGATGCCAACTGGAAGTCCACAAAGGACACCCCACCCGCTTCATAGGCCCGCTGGGAGACGATACGAAGATCGTCTGGAGCGCTGGTCAGGAACTCTTCGGCAAGCTGGGTGAATCCGGCCCAGAAGTTCACCCCCACCCCGACCTCTCCGAGTTGCAGGTAATCGGAGACGGTTTCGATGTCGGCGCCTTCGGCCAGTGCCACCAACGCCATCTGTCCCTCCACGGTTATCCCCGCCGCCTCCGCCCACTGATCGGATGCCAGCGCCCCCAGGAGAACGTCAACGGTTTCGGCCGGCTCCGCGTACCCTGTCGGAGTCGGAGGCCGCAGCGTGGTATGGATCACCGAATCCTGGTCCCCGTCATCTCCACATCCCGCCAGTCCCCATCCGAACACCAGCAACCCCGCCGCGATTGCCCTCATCCAGAGTCGACGCGAGCCGCAGGTGTGAGACAATCCCATCAGTGGAGTCTTCCCGCACGGAGGAACCGGCGGAGTTTCCCCGGTGATCCCGGATCGGCCTTGCGCAAGACCGCCACCAGGTAACCGAGTCCGACTGCCTCCGAGACCCATCGCCAGGGTTCCGACCCGGCGCGGGCCCAGGCCCCCTGCCAGAAGGGAAGTTCCTCGGAAGGAAACGACCATCCCCACAACGGCCACCAGAACACCCTCGGTTCCAACCAGATACCGTCGGACAGCAGATGGATCAACCATCCCACCATCATCACCATCAGATTGCGGCGGGCGGGACTGCCTCGGCGGGTCAGAAGAAGCACCGCCACCCCCACAACCACCGTGCTTGTCAGGCTATGGGCGAATAGCTCTCCCGAAGCGAACGTCCCCACCCACAGCAGGGCGCCGATCGGCAGATCAATCACATCAGGCGCCAATGCTCCCGCTACCAACCAGCGCAGATCAGCCTCCGGATCACGAAACACCCACCGGAAGCCGAACAGGGCGGTGGCCAGGTGCCAAAGGATCACGAGTCGAGCGCCCGGTTGGCCAACCGGTCGGCGTGGCGGTTGCGTTCCCGCCGCACATGTTCTATCCGTACTCTCTCAAAGCCGTCGAGCAACCGCCGCGCCCGGGCGTGAAGGGGCCGTAGACCGGGCGCCTTCACCCGGTACTGACCCAGCAACTGACGAACCAGCAGCAAGGAGTCGGAGCGCAGCACCAAGAGAGCCGGCGAGTGGCCCGCTGCCATTTCCAGACCCTCGATCACCGCCCGGTATTCGGCGACATTGTTGGTGGCGTGACCGATGGTCGTGCTCAGTTCGGCGACCACATGGCCGGCAGTGGGCGAACCCCGGAACAACACCGCCCCAATGGCCGACGGACCCGGATTCCCGCGGGCGGCTCCGTCGGTGTAGAGCCAGAAAGCGTCTTCCATCAAGCCTTAGAACACCAGGATGCGCCGGCAGTGAGGACACCGCGGCGGTTCGCTCTCCCCGGCCTCCTCACGTTCGGATTCCGACAGGGCCAGATGGCATCCTCCGCAGGTGCGCCCCTCCAATCGGCCAGCCGCCACTCCCCCCTTGTCCCGGCGGAGCTTCTCATACAAGTCCATGACTTCCGAAGGCACCGGGAACACCAACGCGGCCCTCTTGGACCGCAGTTTCCCCAATTCAGCGTCCAGCCGTTCCCAAGCCGTGCGGACCACTCCGCCAACTTCACTCTCCTGTCGGCGGGCTTCTTGAAGGTCGGCCGACAACCCTTCCAGGCGGGAGGCGGTCTGCTCCCGCTTCTCCATCAGGTCCAGGGCATCCGCCTCCTCCTGGTCGATCCGAACCCTTAACGACTCCACCTCCAACCGGCGGTTTTCGGTCTCCTTGGAGCTCATTCCTCCCCCGAACAGCCTCTTCTCGGCGATCCCCAGCCTCTCCTCCATGACCTGCAATTCGCCGTTGGCGCGGTCGAAGTCCAGGTCCAGCGACCGAAGTTCCGCGGAGGCCTCCGTATGCTCGGACTCGACCGACTTCCTCTGCTCGTGGAGCCGTCGCAACTCCTGCAATTCCGGCAGGGTTGCCTTCCGCCGCTCCAGGCGATCTACCTCCAGGTCAACCGACTGAAGAGCAACCAGATCGTACATGAGGCTCATCCCGTTTTCCTCCTTACTCTGACCCTGGGTCCCGGACGAAGACCGGTCAGATCCACAATGCGTGGCGCCACCCCCGCCACCAATCCCAGCAGTCTCCGCACTCCGGGCGCCTCGGTGGCGGCATGTCCCGGATCGATCACCCCTATTCCCAACTGATCGGCTTGCGCCATTTGATGATGGGAGACATCCGCGGTGACCACCACATCGGCGCCGCAGGCCCCTGCGGAGGCCAGAAACGAGCCTCCCGAACCGGGCAACACCGCCACCTTGCTCATCTTTGCCTCTTTCACCCCGGCACAGCGAACTGCTTCCACATCCAAGACATCTGCTACGCGGTCGACCAGTTCCGGGCCCGAAAGCGGATCGGGCAATACCCCCACCCGTCCCACCATTGGAAGGTTGGCCGACACCGGGTAGAGATCGAAGGCCGGCTCCTCGTAGGGATGGGCTTTTCTGAGAGCAGCCACCACCGCATCCTGCCGGGCGGCGGGGGCGATCATCTCCAAACGCACTTCGGCAACCCGATTCTCCTCCTCCGCCACCCCCACCACCGGGGCGGATCCCGCCTGGGGCAGGAACGCTCCTATGCCTTCGGTCCGGTAACTGCACCCGCGGTAGTTGCCGATCCGCCCACCGCCCGCCGAGGACATTGCCTCAGCTACCTCCTTGGTGTACCGGGCGGGAATGAAAGTAACCACTTTGACCTGGGGGGCTGTCTCAAGCGGACCGAAGCCGCAGGTTTCCTGGAGATCCAAGCTGGCCGCCAGGGAATCAGCAGTCCCACCGGGACAGACGTCGAAGGCGGTATGGGCGACGGCCAGGGACACCCCCAACCGGATGAGCCGAAAAGCCAAGCCCTCCGGTCCGCTCACGGCGCGCACCGTCCGAACTGGACGGAACAGCAGCGGGTGATAGGTGACGAGCAGGTCGACCGGTTCCCTCTCCACGGCCGCCACCACCTCACCGGTCACCTCGTGACACACCCCTGCCGTCCTGACCAACTGGGAGGGATCACCCAGCGTCAATCCGCTGACATCCCAATCAGCAGCCTGATCCCAGGGTATGGAGGTGGAAAGCTCTTCCAGCGCTGCGGCGACCGAGCGTTCGGACATCCGTAAGAAAGGCTACCCTAGCCCTCTGGCCATCCCGTCGCTCTTTGACAGCGACTGGGAACAGACGGTGGATTACCAGTTCAGTCGGCGGAGTGTCCCGCGGCGAAGTTTTTTTGGATCTGGGGCTCGGCTCTCAGAACCAACTCCAGTCCCTTGACCACCGTCTCCAACTCCTCCACCTGCAGCATGTCTACGACGATCTGGAGGCGATCTCGCCCGATGCGCCAGAATTGCGCCATCGCATGGCGGCCGGTGTCCGTCAATTCGCAGATCACCAGTCTCCGGTCGGCGGGATCCGAGCGACGGGCCACCAGGTCCTTTTCCACCAGCCGATCGACAACCGCAGTGGTAGCGGACAGTGCCCTTTCGAAATGAATGGCGATGTCACTCATACGCAAGGGTCCCATGCGTTCCAGCAGCACCAGGGTCTTGATCTGCGGGATGGTCATTTCCAGCGCCTCCCAGCCGCCCAGGCGACCAGAATGGATTTGGCGATTCAAGTACTCCACCGACTCCATGAATCGGTCGGACAACTCTTGCTTATAGTCGTTTAGCATGAAACTTTTCACTTAGGTATGACTTTCTATACAGACCATATGATGACAATAATATGCCGCTTCCGTCTCTTGTCGTAACTCTGTCATGGCAATGGACTGTGGTCTTCCTCCTGTGGGTGACAACAATCTCCCCGATCGCCTTCACCCGGCCTTGCGGGCACAGCAATCAGCGGGCCGGAAACGACAGGGCATTTTTTCGAATTCACTGCAACGGTGCACTCCTTGCCGGTGCTCAAAAACATGACAGCCCCAACGACTACGAACCAGCCGACGCAGCCCTCCAAAACAGGGAAGCTCAGTGATCGCAGCAGGCAGTCAACCCTGGGTTGCTAACGGAACCGGGCGCGGTCGATCTGAGACCTGTACGGTCATCAGTCCGAGGGGATAGCGAAGGAGCGCGACCCGTTGGGGTCGCCGGCAGTGTCCCCTCCGATCACTACTTCAAGCCCTGCCCCATGTTGGCGCGCCGCGACATTGGCGCAGCCCGGCGTTCCGGGATTCCACGGGTCATCGGGCCTAATGCTCAGAGATCCCTGCAACATCTCGGGGAGCGCCACCCACGCGCCGTTGAGCCACGCCCTCGGACGGCGGATCGCCGCGCTGCGAACCTCGCGGGCCAGACAGTGCGGTGCATTAACCGCGAAGTCCTCGACGAACATCCCGAAAGAAGTGAAATTTGCTCGCCTGGCAAAGCGTAGGGTGCCTACGAATCTGCGGTGTCCCGAGGCGAGGTCGGTGACGTGCAGTGTTATCGCGCTACCCCCGTTCAGTTCTCCCTCGGTGACTTCGAAGCGATAGGTCGACCCCACGCTCCACGGATAGTGCAGTTCGCAATTGATTCCCGTTCCTTCGCCTCCGAAAGGGGTGCACAGGACATCGCTTGCGTTGTCAATGAGCTCGGCATCGCCGTACCCGGGGGCGTTCCACACCGAGAACTGAAGCTGTCGGCCGAAAGGCATCCCGCCACTCTGCAGGCCCGTGTAACCGCCGTCCCACTGGATCGCCGCATAGAAGGTGCCCTCCGGGTCAGTGAATGGAGTCATATCGATCGAGTAACCCGCAGTGGGATTCCGGCTGTTGATCCATATGTAAGCATGTGCTGCTGGGGGGTTATTGTGAGTCGTGGACAGTGTCGTCAATTCCTCCGTCACCCGCGAGACGTCGTTCTCAACCGTGACTGACAGGGTGCCCTCCCCCGGCCAACCGGCCACCCAGGTCGACTGGAAGCGCCCCAGGGCATCCGTAGTGCTCTCAGGAGGATAGACCCGGCCCGAGTGCCGGTCGGTCGACCACCGGTACCTGGCATTGACCACCGGTGATCCTCCGCCGTCTAATGCTGTCGCCATGATCGGGTCCCCTCCCGGCGTGCCGGCCTGGGTGGGAGTCAGGCCCGCAGGCCCCACCACAACCTCCGCAATCCCCTGTGCTACCACCACCGTTGCCATGCTTGACGCGGACCCCGCAGTCGCGGTGATCGTGGCGGTTCCGTTGCCCACCGCGGTCACCAGTCCGGTCGTGTTCACGGTTGCCACCGTGTCGTCGCTGGACTCCCATGAGAACCTCGCGCCCGCCACCACGTTGTAACTCTGATCGCGCAACTCGGCTATGAGCGGTACGGTCTCGCCCAGCGCCGACAGTTCAACTGTGGCGGGCGTCATTGTTTGCCGCGGGATGGCGGCGATCCCCAGAGCCCGGGCCAAGAAGGTGGCCATCTGCGCCCGGGTCGTTTGGCCATCAGGGCAATAGCGGGCCGGTTCCGTGGCACAGCCGGCGGTGATCCCAGCCGCCGCTAAGGCGTTGATGGCAACCAGATGGGAGTTCCCCTCCAACACGTCGATGAACCTATTCCCCGGCAACGGCTCCAACCGGAAGGCTCTAACCAGAAAGGAAGCCATCTGCTGGCGGGTAACCGGATCTGTGGGGCAATAACGTGCCGGCTCAACCGAACAACCCTGGGTTATCCCCAGATCGGCCAGACGCTCCATAGGGCAACCACCACTCCCCCGCATCTACATCCGAAAACCTCGAGAACCCTGCCGGATCCGGCTCGGCATCGTCCACAGCCCGCACCAGCCAGACTGCCACAACCCAACGCTGGATGGGTTCGGTGGGGCAGAACTCTCCCGGGCCACACTCGGTTCCCTCCAAGACACCCCTCTTTTGAAGCGCCTCCACATTCCGGCGGTGCGCACCCGCGTCAGCTATGTCCGAATACCCCTCCTCTGCCTCCAAGACCCCCTCCACATCAGACGGAGAGGGCCACTGCTGCACCGCCCCTGAAACGGGACCGACCCCGCCAAACCCCAATGCCCCACCGGCGATCACCATGGCCCCCGGCACACCAGTCACGCCAAGAATGGTTCTCCATCGTAAGGTGACAGCCCTAAGAACAGCCATCTTCAAACTCGGAAACCACAGAAAGAGTCGCTAATACCACGGCAAAAGGGACCGCGCCATTGCCCCACTGTAATGAGTGTTTCTGTAAAGGCCCACCCAGCCACCTCCCTCTCTATGAAGGTCGAGGCGGTCACCGGCAAAACCGGCCCGTCAGCGTCCCAAATCGCCAACGAATCTGAGATGAATCGCAGCCTGCGCGTTGTTGGTGGGCAGTCCCGGGACTCCCGAAGGAGATGGGACCGCGGCAGGGCGGAGGCCTACTGTTCCATGTTTATAACAATGTTGTCCGGTCCGCGGGCCAGGAACTGTTCCGACGGTACGTCGTAGGGGTTTTCCTCGATGTGCCACATGTGGGCAGGCACGAACAGAAAGTCGCCTGGTCCGGCCTCCACCCATTCCTTGAAGTCCTCGCCATAGTGGACTCGGACGTGGCCGGAAATGACATACGCGGCGGTCTCGGCCTCACCGTGCATGTGGGGCGGACCCTTGTGATTGGGCTCTGAGGTGACGGTGCCGAACCAGATCTTGCTGGCGCCTACTGATGAGCCGTCGATTGCGGGACGGCGGACCAGGCCGGGAGTCTGTGCCGTGTCGCTTGGCGGGCGGGTGCCGCGGACCACCTTAGGGACGAGATCAGTCTTCGTTTCCAAGGTCGGCCTCCTCGTTCGCGTATCCGCCGCGGCCGGCGCGGGGTCATCGTGTGTTCGCTTCGATGGTAAGGTTACCGGCGCTCGCTGCGCAGGTTTGTTAGATGCGCCGTTGATATGCGGATGGTGGCGACAGGGGGGCGGGTCGAAGTGTCTGGCCGGTATTGGCGACCAACCGATTCAGAGGTCGTCTCCCGGGAATATAGCCTGCTTGCCAAGTTGCGGCCAGGCGGCGGGCGCGGCGGCCTTGGCGAGCCGCTGCTCTATGGGCAAGCTGTCGTCCCAGTAGTGGGCAATCAGGCGCATGCCGTTGGTCCCATCCGACTCCTCGGACGCCAGCCACACCGCGGGCCCGTTCATCACCTCCGGCCGCATGAGGACCGACCGCCCCACCACGATGTCATCGGGAACGATGTGGGTGTCGGTCTGGCCGCCGGGGACGAGTATGTTGGCGGTTACTCCGGTCCCATCCAATTCACGGGACATGAGGGCGACGAGCGCCTCATGGCTTGCTTTGGATGGACCGTATGGGCACATGCCCGGCCGGTACATGGTGTCGATGCTGGTCGTGACGCCCACTATCCGGCCCCATCCCTGGTCGAGCATATGGCCCACTGCCGCCCGGGCCATGAAGAACGATCCGCTGGAATTGACAGCGATTACCCTGCTCCACGTCTGGGGAGTGATGTCCCAGAACTTGGGAAGATTGCCGTCGGCGAGGTCCGCAAGGTTGATCGTTCCAGCGTTGTTGATCAGCACGTGGAGCCCGCCGAGCCCGGCTATCGTCTTGCGGACCGCGTCCTCCACGCTTTCGGGGTCTGAGATATCACAGACCAAGTCCAGGACACAGTCGTCCCCACCGGCCGCTCGGACCTCGCCTGCGGACTGCTCCAGCCATTCTTCGTTGATGTCCAGCATCGCGACGCGTGCCCCGGCCTGCACCAAGGCAAACGTCATGGCGCGGCCCATGCCGATAGGACTGCCGGCGCCGGTCACGATTGCGACTTTTCCGTTAAGCGGTTTGCGTTGCATGTCGACTTTTCAGTTCGTGTGCGTTTTCGAATACTTGACTTGCCGTCACCGATGTTCGAGAAAGGCGTCCAAAGGGCCAACTACGGAAGTCAAGCCCTAATCAGTTTACGAGGGGGCGGGCTGGCGGCGTGGCCCGCCCCAGTCTCGTATTTCTGGACGCCTATGTCTCATCCCTCCGACAGGGAACATTGTCCGGGTTGGTCTACGCACGTTATCTGATACCGAGAAGGTCTAAGCACCAATCTCAGCCGAGGGGCGGCAAGGGGCATTTGGACAAAGTCGCCGGCGACGATGATCCCAAATGGATGGTCACACGGGGGCCGCAGACGGTCCCTGCAGAGTCCGGCTAAGAGGCGGATCCGTTCTCTGGCGTTTTGGAACCGCAGACCGGGACCTGTTTATTCCCTGTCAGGTGACCACGATCTCTATTCTGCAATGGTCGCTTGGTCCCCACTCCTCAACACCGTTCAGAGCTCGTACTTCTATGGACTCTGCCATGCTCCGTGAAGCGAACACGTAGTCAAGCTGGTTTGTCGCCGTTGCGGGCGATGCGCCTATGTTGTAGTGGGTGGGAACGTTCAGGCTGTCCTCGGGAAACCAGGTCGGCCGAGGGTCGGCCTGCCGTCCGTGGGGATGCTGTGGTCCGACGAGAGGAAGCCCAAGGGCCTCCATGCGATCGAAGACAGTGTCGTGGCGCCGTTTCCAGGAGGGGCTGCCGTAGCCATGCCAGATGCTCAAGTCTCCCGCCGCCACGATGCGGTGTCGGGTCGCGTGCCCGATCAGTAGCGACAAGTCAGAGATGACCCGATGGAGGGGAGCGTCGGTTACGGTATTCTTGCCCAGGCGTCTATGGACTCTGGCGTATCCCTGGCAGATTGAGGAGGCGACGAACGGTCTCATGCCTGGTGGGGAGATGATGGCGGCTGCTATGGAGCCCGGCTGACTCTCAACGAGGTCACCTCCCCGAGCCTCGTGGATCGGCACGGGTTTCAGCCATTCCACCTCCACCCGGTCGGAGAGCTTCACGATAGCCGCCCGTGAGATCCTTTTCCCGTCGGCGTCATGGAACGGCGCCGGGTCCACCTCGACCTGCCCGGCCACATCTTCAGGAGGCAAAACCGCCTCTATTGGAGGGGGTGGGGCCGTGGCTCTCTGCCCGCCAACCCTTCCCGCCGACCGAGAGATGGAGCTAAAATTCGGGCATCGAAACCCGAGGCACTACATGATCGACGAACGGTTCTGCTCGAACGGCAGGACACCCGAAGAAGAGTTCCGCCACCGGGTGGACAACGGCATCCCCCTGCGCGACAGCCCGCCCACCGCTGAGGACTTCCGCCAGTGGTCCGAGGAAATCCTGGAAAGAGACAGCGAACTTCTTCAAAAGCTAGCCGACGCTTAGAGATAGACATGGGGAATGAGGAGGGGCCGGTATAGGTTCCCATCGAGGAGGTGGTCTGTGGTTCCACGACACCGCCATAGAGAACCACGGTGGTAGGCACGGAATCAGAAGCCAATGGCTTCTCGATCAGGCCATAACGAGACCTCAGAGGATTTGGTACTACGAAAGCATGGACAACATGGCCCGCCTGGCGGACTGCTACACGGCCAGCATCGTGTTCATTCACCCGTTCGTGGACGGCAACAAGCGAACCGGTTGGGGCACGGCAAATCTGTTCGCCACGGCCAACGGGCTGGAACTCGTGTGCTCTCCCGAGGACTCCTACCAGGCGGTTCTGGGATTCGCCGCCAGCCCGAAAGGCGAGCACGAAGAAGAACTCCTGGCCGAGTTCATGGACGATCACCTGTGGCCCTACTAGGAAACATGCCAGCGGGCTAGCAGTCCCCATGGCAAATAGGAGCTTGGTACGTGATGGGCAGTTAGCCACCACCCCTGACCGCCGGAACGCCACTGGGCGTGCTGCGCAACATCTCCGGGCCTGTGGCCCTCAGCACCCTGGACGACCTGCTGCCCTTCGCCACCGACCGGGTTGACGAAAACACCGCTGCCATGGGGGCACTCGGCGCATAACCCTCAAACACCCATCACCCCACCCTCAATACGGTGGATTGAGGCTAAGTAAACTTATGTTTGCTACTTTGAGCCGTTTTCGGCGGCAGATAGCGGTACTCACAGCCCTTGCCATGGTGGCCAGTGTGCTGGTGGCGGTGCCGGTTGCTGCTGATGAGCATCCGGAGCAGGACTA
>MKWU01000038.1_pt1 | contig 234925 bp, 209 predicted proteins | sample 809101 | NCBI WGS metagenome assembly MKWU01 (sample SAMN05860141, study PRJNA318959) | sponge metagenome | host: Aplysina aerophoba | place: Slovenia: Piran, Adriatic Sea, Gulf of Piran | collected 2013-05-07 | reverse complement strand
CGCCCCGCCCTCGCCGAGTGGCTGGAGCTCGTGCGCCCGAGCCTGCGGCTCCTCCTCCCCCCCGCCGGAGCGGCTCCCGCCCCTTGGCCCGTCTGACCTGCCCACCGGAGCCCTTTCTCGAGCTTCTGAAATTGCAGCTTCCGAGGTGTCCGGCGGGGAGCGAGGCGAACGGGTTCATCATCCGTGCTCGGTCGACCCGACCAGTGCAGGGGAGGCCAGGGCCATGTCCGTAACCGCGGATCAGGAAGGAGGCTGCCAATGCGGGGCGATCCGGTACCGGCTGCTGCGGGCGCCGGTCGCGCTCTACGCCTGCCACTGCATGAGCTGCCAGAAGCAGTCCTCGAGCGCGTTCGGGCTCTCGATGTGGGTGGAGCGGGATGCGGTCGAGTTCACCGGTGCCGAGCCGCGCATCTACCGAACATGTGGCGACTCGGGAAAGGAAAAGGTCTGCGCGTTCTGCGGCGAATGCGGCACCCGGCTCTACCACGCGGGCGGTTCGTTCCACTCGAAGGACGTCGCCGAGAGCGGGTCGGACTATTGGCCGTCGTCTTCGGCGAGGTATCCGTCTGAATCGAGCGGCCAGAAGGGGTTGTGCGCGATCTCCCAGACGTGTCCGTCCGGGTCGGCAAAGTAGCCGGAATAGCCGCCCCAGTAGACGTTCTCCGGGTGCTTCAGGACGGTGGCCCCCGCCGAGACTGCGGCGGCAAACGCCGCGTCCACCTCGGCCTTCGAGCCGTGGTTCTGCGCGAGTGTCATGGCCCCCGTGCCGAGCTCGTCACCGGACCGCCCCTGATCCCGGGCGAGGGCGTCCCGTCCGATCAGGCCGAGCATCTGGCCCTTCAGGCGATAGAACCTCACCTCCGGGAGCTCTTCCGCCGTCTTCCAGCCGAGCGCCTCGTAGAAGGCGCCGGACCGTTCGAGATCGTCAACCCCTAGAGAGATCAGGGTGACGCGCTGTGCGGCAAGTCGGTGCTCCATGGTCTCCACTTCTCTCGTGAACGGGCCTCCGGCAAGCGGGGGCCTGGCCCGGTCCGCTCAGGTCCCCCGCGCCGTGCCGGGCAGGCCGTGCGGGGCGCGGCCCGCCGGGGTCGAGGACGCCGCCGCTCCCGCGAGGAAGCGGTGAGCGCCGGCGGGTCCGGGGGAAATGATACGTTGCACACCGGTTCGGGGGCACGCCCGAGCGGCGCGAAGCGCATTCCCGGGACACGATCGCCCGCGCCCCTCGGATCCCGGGCGGGGGCCGGCTCGTTCCAGCGGGCCGTGAGACCCGGTGTGACGAGTCGCCGCTGGTACTCTTGCCACCTGCCGCCGGGGCCGGGCCTTCCCCGGACGGTCGCCGTCGGGATCATCGCGTTCGTCCGGGAGCCATAACACGCCGGCAAGCTCGGCTGAACGTCGCGTGCGCTTGAGCCGGCCCCTCCGGGACCGAGGCTCGGTCCCGGAGGGCGAGGAGGACTTGTTCATGCAGCTCCGCAAGGCAACCGCCCGGGGCGCCGGCGTCATGGGCGTGGCCGCGCTCCTCGTGTCCATGTTGCACCTCCCGCCTGCCTCGGCGGAGCAGTGTCCTCCTGCGAAAATCCGGATCCTGCCGAGCTACGAGGCACCGCAGGGCTTCGCTTACGCGCCCGGGGAGGAGCTCGGAACGGCGCCCGGTCCCGACCACGAAGTCCTCGGCGTCATCGAGACCAGCGTGGGCTGGGACGTGGACGTCGGGATCCGGCAGCGCTGCCGGGGAGAGAAGTGCGAGCTCTGTGTGAACCGGGTCAAGGGCAAGGCCGGTTTCGAGCCGGGGCGCACCCGCGTGACGGACCGGTTTCGCGGTGACGCCTGCCGGACCGACGCGGTTCTCGCGCACGAGGCGAGGCACTCGCAAGTGTTCGACGAGAGCACGCGAGCCGGGGTTCGCACCATCGTCATCGCGCTCACGCGCTGGGCGGCGGTACAGACCGCTCTCGTCGCTACTCCCGAGACGGTCGAGGCTGCGGCGCAGACGAAGTACGCGGAGGTCGAGGAGGTGATGCGGGAAGGGGTTGCGTCGATCGAACGCGAGGCTCGGACGCGAAACGAGCGAATCGACAACCCTCGGGCTTACGAGGCGGAACGCGAGGAGATGGAGAGACGGTGCCGGGAGAGCCGGTGAGGGCTCGGCGCGCACCCCCGTTGGAACCGTGCTCTCGCGGATCCCGTATCCTCGGGCCTCACTCCGTCGAGCGACAGCGGATGGTCGTCAGGCTCGGAGGGCGGCTCAGGCGGGCGAAGAACGGTTGAGGAAGGGGGAGTAGTCCGTTGACGCCCGATGAGCCATCCCCCACCGGCTGGTCGGGACCGGCGGTTCTCTCTTTCGGCTTTCGGCCCTTCTTTCTCCTCGCCGGGCTCTGGGCGGCGCTGAGCATGGCCCTCTGGCTCGTGATGCTGCGAACGGGGCTGGCGCTCCCGACCCATCTCGATCCGGTGTCGTGGCATGCCCATGCGGCGCTCTACGGCTATCTGGGGGCGGTGCTCCCGGGGTTTCTCCTCACCGCGGTGCCGAGCTGGACCGGACGGCCACCGCTTGGCGGATGGACTCTGCTCGGCCTGGTGGTCCTGTGGCTGTTCGGTCGAATCGCGGTCGCGGTTTCGGAGTACCTGCCGCTCCTCGCGGTGACGCTGACCGATCTCGCGGGCCTCGTGATCTTCGGCGGGATTCTCGTGCGTGAGATCGTCACCGCGAAGAACTGGCGCAACCTCGTCGTCATCGCGATTCTTGGCGTGTTCGTCGCGGGCAACGCCGTGTTTCATGCGGAAGCCGCCGGGGGTGGACATGCGGCGTCGGGCTACGGCCTTCGTATCGGGCTCGCGGCCGGAATCATGCTGATCTCGCTGATCGGCGGGCGCATCGTGCCCGCTTTCACGCGCAACTGGCTGGTGGAAAGGGACGGTGCTCGGCTGCCCGCCGCATTCGGCCCACCGGACCGGCTCGCGCTGGTCCTGAACGTGCCGGCGTTGTCGTGCTGGGTCGCGATGCCCCGTGGGAGCGTCGCAGGACTTCTCCTGCTCGTGACGGGCCTGGTGCAGCTCGGACGACTTGCCCGCTGGCGCGGGCTGAGCACGTGGTCGGAGCCGCTGGTCTGGATCCTCCATGTGGGCTATGCCTTCATACCGGTCGGAATGCTGGCCCTGGGGACGGCGATCCTGTGGCCGGGCTCGTTGACCCACGCGGCGGCGCAGCATGCCTGGATGGCGGGAGCGATCGGGGTGATGACCCTCGCGGTGATGACCCGCGCCTCCCTCGGGCACACCGGAAGACCGCTGGCCGCGGGCGCCGCGACGACCGCGCTCTATCTTCTGGTGATCGGGTCCGTGGTGGCCCGGCTCCTGAGCGGCGTCCAGCCGCATTGGGCGCAGTCGCTTTGGACCGTGTCCGCGATTCTCTGGACGCTCGGCCTCGCCGGATTCGCAATCGTCTACGGACGGTTGCTGATTGGTCCGGTTACCCGGTGACCTTCGAGTCGGGCCGGGCCGGGGCCGGACCGGCCGGCGCCGAAGACGGGCGATCGAGCTTGCCGGGCGGGAAGGTGCGGTCTGCGGCCTCTTCAACCGCGGCAGCGCAAGCGCTTCGCTTCTCGGGCCGCCGGCGAAGCCGTGGGCGTCCGCATCCCGGCCGAACCGTCGCGGGCGCGCCGCGGCGTGACGCGACGGCTCGCAGCCGGTCAGCTCTCCAGGTGCCTTCGGATGGCGACGAAGTCGCGTGCGATTGCGTCGGGCGCGTGAGGCGGCCCGAAGACGGCCTGGAGCTCTCCCTTCGGATTCACGAGAAGCAGCGCCGCGCTGTGCTCGACGAGGTACTCCGGGTCGTCGCCGCCGCGGGCGTACGCCACCCCGAGAGCGCGCGTCAGCTTCCGCAACTCCTCGTGCGGCCCGGTCACCCCAAGGAAATCGTCGCGAAAGGTGGTGACGTACGCGCGAAGGCTCCGCGGAGCGTCGCGTTCGGGATCGACGCTCACGAACACCACCCGGGGAGCTTCACCGCCCAGGGCGGCAATCGCATTCACGCTCGCCGACATCGTCGCGAGAGTGATGGGGCAGATGTCGGGGCAGTGGGTGTAGCCGAAGAAGAGCAGGGTCCAGCCGTCGGTCAGGTGCCGCCGGGTGTACGCTGCTCCGGTATGATCGGTGAGAGCGAATTCGGGGAGCGCCCGTTCCTGGCCGAAGAGGGCGGTGGACGTCTGAAGCGCGGGAGGTTCCGCCGGCCACCATCTTCCGGCGAGGAACCCGGCCGCGACCGCGATGGCCACGACCGCGATGGCGGGCACGAGCTTGGGCATGGGCGCTCGATTTCCTTCCGAGGACGATGCAGGGCGGGAGAAACCGGATCATAGCGCCCGCCGGAGGTTCGCGAGGATGCCCATCGAAGTCGAGCGACCGGGACCGGTCCGCGCCCGCCGAAGAGCCGTCACGCGGCTCGCGTTCCTCGCCGCGGCGGCCTTCACGGCGGGACTCGCGATCGCGAACTGGCCGGCCGTCTCCGAGCGTGCAATGCACTTCTTCGCCGTGATGGGGCAGCCGCGGCTCGAGGCGATGCGGGCCATGGAGGCGCCGGTGGTCGGAGCCGACGGCATCGCCCGCACCGACTGGCTGGTCTTCTTCGAGGGCGATGCGCCCGAACCGGAGCGAAAGCGGCTGCTGGCCGAGCACGAGTCGGTGCGCTTCGTGGACCGGACGTTCTTCTCCGACGGCGTGGTCGTTTCCATTCCCGACGCGGCCAAGTCGGTGGTAGCCGCAATCCGTTCGTCTCCCGCCGTCTGGCTCATGCTTCGGGACCGGCCGTTCTATCTGTGCCATTGATCTGACGTCATGCGCGCTCAGGGTTGCGCTCGGGAGCCGGGAAGTCGTTCGAGGAGATCCCGCACGGCCCGGCCCCGGGGCCGAGGTTCCGCGTCTTCGCGTGGCGAACGGCTCGCCGGCCCGGACAGCTCGCCCGCCGGGAGACCCCCGCCATTGCCCTTCCGACGGTGCATGCGGCTTGGGGCGGCGATCCTTACCGGGTGTCTCGCAACCGCTTCGCCCGCGGCTGGAGGAGAATCGCTTGCCGTGGCGGATGCCTGGGCGCGCGCAACCATCGGCACGGCGACGGTGTCGGCGGTCTACCTCAGCGTCACCAACCACGGCGACTCTCCGGACCATCTCGTCGGGGCCGACGCGAAACGCGCCGGCCGCACGATGTTCCACCGGAGCGTGATCGAGGACGGGATCATGAAGATGCGCCATGCCGGAGCGGTCGAGATTCCCGCCGGAGCAACGGTCCGGCTCGAGCCGGGCGGACTGCACGTGATGCTGACGGGGGTTTCGCCGCGTCTCGAGAGCGGGGAGCGCATAGCCGTCACCTTGCGCTTCGAGCGCGCGGGAGAGATGAGGTTGTCGGTCCCCGTGCGAACGAGCCCACCGTAGAGACCCCCAAGCCGAAGGAACGCGGGCGACTCTCATCCACGGGTGCGGCGGACCGAGGACGGCTCGGAGAACGGTCGGCAAGCGGAGAGCGAAGGCAGCACCGGTCGTCGCGACCTCACGCCGGCGGATCATGCGGCCGCGTCCGCCGCCGGACGACGGCGGCGCCACGGTCGCGGATCAGATCAACCGATGGTCCATGGTGAGGGCGGGCGAATCGCTCTCGGGGGTGCCCACCACTTCGGCGGGAACCCCGACCACGGTCCGGTGGGACGGCACGTCCGAAAGCACGACGCTTCCCGCCCCGATCTTGGCCCCCGCCCCGATCTCGACGTTCCCGAGCAGCTTCGCGCCCGCGCCGATCAGCACTCCGGCCCGGACCTTGGGGTGCCGGTCTCCGGTCTCCTTTCCGGTACCGCCCAGGGTCACTTCGTGCAGTATCGAGACGTCGTCCTCGATCACCGCCGTCTCGCCGACCACCACCCCAGTTGCATGGTCGATCATGATTCCGGTGCCGATCCGCGCCGCAGGGTGGATGTCCACGCCGTAGACCTGCGCCATCCGGCTCTGCACGAGGAGAGCGGCTAGCTCGCGGCCGTCGTTCCAGAGCCGATGCGCGATCCGATATGCCTGCAGGGCGTGATAGCCCTTGAAGAAGAGCAGGGCCGGGAAGTAGGTCTCGAGCGCAGGGTCGCGGTCCCGGACCGCCTGCAGGTCGGCACGCCCGGCATCCCCGATCGCGGGATCACGGGCATGGGCCTCGTCGAAGATCTCCTGCAGCCGGGCCTGGCTCACCATCGGGCTCGCGAGCTCATGGGAAAGGACCCACGCCAGAGAGTCCTCGAGGCCCTGGCGGGAGAGGATCGTCGAGTCGAGAAACTCCTCGAGCGCGGGCTCGCGCTCGAGCTCGCGCTGCGCCTCGCGACGGACCTGCCGCCAGACCGCGCCGGTCGGGTCGTTGGGGGGAAGGTCGGCCTCGGGATCCGGCCAGGCAACCGCGTCCGCCACCGCCTTCAGTCCTTTGCTCATGGTGCGTTCCCGCGAAGCTGGCGTGTCGGGCTAGCGAGGCTCCGCCTCGGACCGACGAGACCTGTTCGAAGCCACCCGTCCTGGTTCGAGACCCGGCTGCTGCGTAGCGGCAGCAGCCTCGTTCGTTTCGTTCCCGAGACCGATTTGCAAACTTGGCTCATGCGTAAAGATCGGGGCTCCTCAACGAGTCTAGGAGGGTCGCGCCCCGGGACGCAAGCGAGTATTCCTGCGGGTCGATTGAGATATTGTTCAACCCGCCCGAACGGTCGGTGCATGGCGCTCCGGCCGGCGCCGGCCGATCAGTCCGCCGCCTGGGCGGGGACCTTCTCCGGCACGATGACCCGGTTCCATCCGTGCCGATCCTCGCGCTCCCCGAGCTGGATGCCGATGAGCGAGTCGTAGAGCTCATGCCCGAGCGGGCCGGCGGAGCCGCCGTTGATGTCGTACATCTTCCCCTCGAAGCCGATTCGCCCGATCGGGGTGATGACCGCCGCGGTGCCGGCTCCGAACGCCTCACGCAGGGTTCCGTCGCGGCTGCGCTCGAGGACCTCGTCGATCCCGATTCTGCGCTCTTCGACCGCCGTGCCGCGATCGCGCAGCAGGGTGAGGACGCTGTCGCGGGTGACGCCGGGGAGAATCGTTCCCCTGAGGTCCGGGGTCGCCACCCGTCCGTCGAAGTCGAAGAAGATGTTCATCTGGCCGACTTCCTCGACGTAGCGGTGCTCGGCCCCGTCGAGCCAGAGAGCCTGATCGAACCCCTCGGCGATGCTCTCGGTAGCGGGAAAGAGGGCAGCCGCGTAGTTCCCCCCGGTCTTGGCGAACCCGACCCCGCCCGGCGCGGCGCGCGTGAAGCGGCTCTGCGCCTTGAGAGAGACCGCTCCCGCCGCCCGGTCGTAGTAGTTGGTGACCGGGGAGGTGAAGATGAGCAGGCGGAACTGCGAGGAGGGGCGGACCTGCAGATGGGCGTCCTCGGCGAAGACGAGCGGGCGGACATAGAGGGCCTCGCCTCGCCCGGTCGGGATCCACTCATGGTCGACGCGGACGATCTCCTCGACCGCCGCCTCGAAGACGCCGTCCGGGAGCGCCGGAATGCAGAGACGACGGCAGGACTCGCGCAAGCGCTCCGCATTGCGGTCGGGGCGGAATACCCGGACCTTGCCGTCCGTTCCCCGGAACGCCTTCAGCCCCTCGAACACGGACTGCCCGTAGTGCAGGGCGAGACACCCCGGATGCAGGGGGACCGGAGCGAGAGGAACGATCTCCGGCTGCCCCCACGACCCGTCGCGGTAGCGCAGGCTGAACATGTGGTCGGCAAAGTGGTCGCCGAATCCGAGCCGGGACGGATCGACCTCCGCCCGGCGGCTCGTCGCGGCGCGCTGGATCCGGAGGTCTTCGAGCATGGCGGCCATTTCGGGCTCCGCTGAATGGGTCGCGCGAATATACACGATGGCAGTGCGGCGGCCGTGCGGCGGCCGCGCCACGCGCGTCCCGCCCGAGGCGGCCGGCGGCCCATCCTCGGACGGTACCCGGGACGCCTCGGGCGAGGGTCGCCCGGAGGCGCCTACAGGCGGTGGGTCACGAAGGCGTCGCGGTCCGGTTCGCGCGCGAGGAGGTCCTCGCTGGTGACCACCGCGTCGCGCGCCCGCTCCGGCACGAGATATTGCGCCGCGACCCGTCGAAGGTCGTCCAGGGTCACCGCGAGGACCGCGCCGCGGTAGCGGCGGCGCTGCGCCGGGTTGCGGCCATGACGGGTGCCGAAGTAGCTTCCGATCGCCTCGCCGGCCGGAGAGCCGGGCCGGTCGAGATCGGAGATGACGCCGAGAACCGCTTCTTCGAGCCGCGCATCGTCCTGCGGCTCGTCGAGGAGGTACCGGACGGCGCGATCGAAGTCGTCGAACGTGCCGGCGATGCGGGGATCGCGGTACGAATGGAAGCGGAAGGAGGCGGTGTCCGCGCGGTAGCCCGCGCCCGCGCCGTAGGCGCCTCCCTGCTCGCGGACGGCCCGGTGCAAGGTGGTGTTTCGAAGGTAGGGGCCGAGCACCCGGAGGGCCGGCGCGTCCGGATGGGCCTGGGGAATGGCCGGAAAGGCACGGGCGCAGAAGCTCACTTCCGTGGTCGTGAGCCACGCCTCGCGGGCGGCCGCCCGGGGTAGCAGGTCCGAACCGGCGCCGGGACCGAACGGGTCGCCCGGCGCGCGCCCGCCGGCGATCGCCCGGGCCAGCTCGGCGGCACAGGGGGCGGCCAGGTGCGTGGCACGGGCGGCGACCGGTTCGAGCGACTCCCCGACGGCGAGGATCTCGTGGCTCGAGCGGCCGATCGCGTCCCGGATCGCTTCGAGCCTGGCGGCGAGTTGGGCGAGCCCATCGCGCGCGGCGAGCGAGTCGTCGAGGGCCTTCAGGTTCCGGATCCCGCGAAGTCCGTGCCACTCGTCCTCGAGCGCGGCGAACCGGCCGAACCCCGCGCCCGCGGCGCTCGCCGCGAACAGGTGGCCGGAACGCACGACGTGCGCCTCGGCCTGCGCACGCTCCTGGGCGACGAGCTCGCGCAGGCGCTCGAGCTCGTCGAAACGCGGGGAGCTCAGGGTCTCGGCGAGCAGCTCCGCGAGCGCGCCCTGGTTGCGGGCAAGCGCCTTCCCCGACAGCACGAACCAGCCGTGCAGGCGGTCGACGTCCTCGAGCGAGGTGCCGACCGAAAGACCCGCACCGAGCCCTCCGGTGACCGCGGCCTGCCGGGCCTGGGTCGACAGATAGTCGCGCCCGGCGCTCCCCACCTCGGTCACGCAGTCGCAATACGCGGGCAGCAGGGCCAGCAGCTCCGGGGGCAACGACGGAAGGTCCACGACCACCTGCAGGTAGCTCAGGCCGTTGGTGCCGGCGGAATACCACGCCCCGCGGGCCGGGCCGAACGAGAGCGCCTCCCCCTCGGGGATGGCGAGGTCCTCCGGGACGTCCTCGACGCCGACCCGGGGCAGGAGCGACGGGTCTTCGTCCGCCTCCTGCCGGGCCTTGAGGGCGGCGGCCGCCTCGTCGATCGATGCGAGGTCGGACTCCGACATCCGTCCGCGGATCGCTTCGAGGCGTTCGCGTTCCTCGGCGGCCCGCCGGACCGGGAGCCCGGGGTCCGGCGCCATGGTGAGCCGCACCCGGTGCGGGTTGTCGAGCAGCTTCTCGCGCACGAGTCGCGGCACGAAGGCGGGGTCGTCGGCCTGTGCCCGCAGCGACTCGAGCACGGGGTCGATGTCGAGCGCCGCGAGCCCGTCCGCCCCGTGCAGGATCGGCCCGAGGGCCCGCACCATGAGCCGCAGCCCGTAGGGGAATCCGCCGCCGGTGATCTCGCGCTGCCCGAGCTCGATCTGGTGCAGCACCGAATCGAGCTCGTCGCGCGGAACGCCCTCGCGGGCGACATCGTCGAGGACCGAGAGGACCCGGGACTCGAACGCATCCGCGCGCTCGATCTCGCTCCCCTCGATCCCGCAAGAGAAGGTCGCCTCCCGGGTGCTGTCGTCGAGCCCGGTGAGCTCCGACGGTGCGGTGCCGAGCTCCGTGGACTCGAGCGCCTGCCGCAGCGGCGAGCCGCCGTGCTCGAGGAGGACTCCCGCCAGCAGGCGCGCGCGCATCGCTTCTTCCGGGTCCCCCGCGCGGCCAAGCAGCCAGCCCATGAGGTGGTGGGTCCGGGCGGTGGTCTCGGGCTTGTTGGCGGCGTAGTGGTCGAATGCGCGCAAGGGTTCGGTGAGTCGCTGCTCGTCGGGGATCGAGACGTCGATCGCGCGCCGCTCGAACTGACCGAGGGCCTGGCGCTCGAACGCCTCCTGGTGGCGCTCTGCGGGCAGGTCGCCGTACGTCATGAGCACCGCGTTGGAAGGGTGGTACTGGCGCGCGTGGAAGTCGCGGAGCATCTCCCAGGTGAGCGACGGGATCTCGGACGGATCGCCTCCGCTGTTGTGGTGGTAGGTGACGGTGGGAAAGAGCAGCGACTGGAACCGTTGCGCGACCTGCGCCACGGGCGGGCTCATCGCTCCCTTCATCTCGTTGTACACCACACCCTTGTAGACCAGCTCGGAGTCGGGATCGCCGGGGCGGGCCCGCTCGATCCGGTGCCCCTCCTGCGCGAAGTCCATCCGCTCGAGGAGCGGGAAGAAGGTCGCGTCGAGGTAGACCTCCAGCAGGTTCTCGAAGTCCTTGCGATTGCGGGTGGCGAACGGATAGGCGGTCCAGTCGCTCGCGGTGAACGCGTTCATGAACGTGTTGAGCGAGCGTCGGATCATCATGAAGAAGGGGTCGCGCACCGGGAAGCGCCGGCTCCCGCAAAGCGAGGTGTGCTCGAGGATGTGGGCGATGCCCGTCGAGTCCCCGGGTACGGTGAGGAAGGCGACGAGGAACGCGTTGTTGTCGTCCTCCGCGTCGAGGTGGAAATGACGCGCCCCCGTCGCCGCGTGGACGTATTCTTCGAACGCGAGGTTGAGCGACTCGACCCGCGCGCGGCGGACCGGCTCGAAGCACGGTGCGGACATCGGACTTCCGGAGATTGGCGAAGGATCCGTATTCTAGCCCTCCACGCCGACCCTCGAGCGTGCGGGCCGAGGCGGCGCGCCCGTGCCGGCGCCGGTCGAGTGCCAGGCGCGGGGGCCGTCCCGGCAAGCCCGTGCTTCAGTCCTCCGGGAGCCCCGCGTCGAGATCCGCGGCGCGCCACAGGTACCACGACGCAACGGTCCGCCAGGGGCGCCAGCGTTCGCCGTGGGCGAGCAGATCGGCCGGCTCCGGGAGGTCGTCGAGACCCTGGATGCGGGCGTACCCCCGGCGGATCCCGAGATCGGTCGCCGGCAGTATGTCGGGCCGCGCGAGGTGGGACATCAGCAGCATTTCCGCCGTCCAGCGTCCGATCCCCCGGACCTGGACGAGCCGGGCGACGATCTCGTCGTCCGGCATTGCGCGAAGCGCACGCCCTCCCGGGACGACCCGCGCGAGCGTCTTCGCGGCAAGGTCTCGGGCCGCCGCAGCCTTGGCGCGGGACAGCCCCACCTCGCGAAGCCGCGCCTCGCTCATCGCCTCCAGGGCTCGCGGGGTCGGCCGGCCTCCTTCGAAGAGGGCGAGCATCCTTGCATGGATGGCGCCGGCCGCCCGGCCGGAGAGCTGCTGATAGACGATGGCGCGCAGCAGCGCTTCGAACGGTGTCCGCATCGCCTGGCGCTGCATGGCGAACGGACCGAAGACATCGATCGTCCGCGCGAGCGCGGGGTCGGCCGCGCGCAGCGCCCGGACGGCGGCGCGCGCGTCGAAGGGGTATCGCCTTGCGGCCATGGGTCGCTACACTCCTCGCCCGCCGGCTCCCGACCTTGCGGCGGTCGGGGCTCGGCCGGACGCAAGTACAGTATCGGAGGAAGGATGTCGAGCACTGCGGACGACCTCACGGTCAACTACAGCGATGGAGGCGTGCAGCTCGTCAAGGAGCTCGACAAGGTGGTGTTGAGCCGCGGCGCCTGGACCACGGTCGTCTTCAAGTACCGCGACTGGGATGCCCGGCGCGGCGAGTACGGCCCGGTTCGCTTCACCATCCGGCGCTACCAGAAACGCAACGAGCGCTACCAGCAGCGGTCCAAGTTCACGATCTCGAGCGCGGACCAGGCGAGGAAGCTGATCGATGCGCTCGGGCGCTGGGCCGAGGAGGAGGCGGCCGGCTGAGCGGTCGCGAAACGGGCGTTCGCCGCCGCGCAGCGCGGCTCGCCGAAGCGGCGGGCCGCTTCGCACCGGCACGCGGGGTTCGATGAATCGGGAGGGTGCATGTCCACGTTTCAAGCATTTCGGGTCCATGAGCGCGACGGCGGCTGCGAGGGTCGTCTCGACGACATCGGGCTCGACGATCTGTCGCCAGGCGACGTCACCATTCGCGCCGCATGGTCCGGCATCAACTACAAGGACGCGCTCGCCGTCACCGGCAAGGGCCGGATCATGCGCCGCTTCCCCATGGTGGCGGGGGTCGACGTGGCCGGCACCGTGGAGTCTTCCTCCGACGACCGCTTCGCGCCCGGGGACCGGGTGCTCGTTGCCGGGGCCAGCATGGGCGAAGCCTACGACGGCGGTTATGCGGAGCGGGTGCGCGCGCCCGCCGATGCGGTCGTGCCCCTGCCGGAGGGTCTGACCCTTCGCGAAGCGATGGCGCTCGGCACCGCGGGATTCACGGCCGCGCTCGCGATCGAACGCATGGAGCTCAACGGACAACGTCCCGGGAACGGCCCGGTGCTGGTGAACGGAGCGACCGGGGGAGTGGGCAGCTTTGCCGTGGACATGCTTGCCGGGCGCGGTTACGAGGTGGCGGCGTTCACGGGAAAGGCGAACGCGGCCGAGTGGCTCGAGTCGCTCGGGGCGGCACGGGTGGTGCTGCGCGGCGAGGTCGAGATGGGCACCCGTCCCCTCGAGCGTGCGCAGTGGGCCGGGGCCGTGGACAGCGTGGGCGGCGACCATCTTGCGTGGCTGACCCGGACCGTGATGCCGGGCGGCAACATCGCGGCCATCGGCCTCGCCGGCGGGGCGAAGCTCGCGACGACGGTGATGCCGTTCATCCTGCGCGGGGTGAACCTGCTCGGCATCAACTCGGTCACCATCTCGCCCGAGCTGCGCGAGCACGCATGGGGCAGATGCGGCACGGATCTCAAGCCCCGCAACATCGACACCATCGTGACTCGAGAGGTCGGGCTCGACGAGCTGCACGGAGTGTTCGACGACTACATGGCCGGAACCGTGACCGGCCGGACCGTGGTTCGCATCGACGGCTGAGACCCTCGTCCGGACCGGGAGGGCCGGCCGGATGCACGGCCGGCCGGAACGGTTCAGCCTCCGGCCGCCTCGTGCTCGCGGGCGACGAGCGCGTCCGTGACCTCGAGCACCTTCGGATAGCTTCCCGCCGTCGAGCCGCTCACGAGGAACCTGCCGTTCACGATGAGGGCCGGGACGCCCCGCAGCCCATACCCCCTCTGCATGACGAGCGAGCGCTGGACTCCCGACTTGACCGAGAACGAATTCGCTTGCTTGTCGAAGTCACTCGCGTCGACCCCGTGCGCGACGAAGAAGTCGCGAATCGCGTCGAGCGTCTCGAGGCGTCTCCCCTCGTCGTGGATCGCAGCGAAGATCCTCGGGTGGATCTCGTCGAGGACCCCGAGCGCGGCCGCAATGTAGTAGGCGCGCGCGTGGAGCTCCCACACGTCGCTGAAGACGGCCGGCATCCGCACGAACCGCACATGATCGGGGAGGGACTCGATCCACGGCTCCAGAAAGGGCTGGAAACGGTTGCAGTGCGGGCATCCGTACCAGAACACCTCGACCACCTCGATCCGATCGGGATCGGAAGTAGGCTGAGGAGTCGGCAGCTTCTGGTAGAGCCCTTCGATTCCCGGTTCCGCACCGATGGCCGGGAAGGCGAGGGCCAATCCGAGGACGGCGGTGGCAATGCGCTTCATTCGGGGCTCCTGCGGGTGATTGGGCTCATCGGGCGGAGCGGAAACCTTCGGCCCGTGCCCCGGCGTGCCGCCGGCTTCGGCCTGAGCTCCCGCTTCGGGCGGCTCACCGGAAACGGTCGTGCCCGCTCAACCGCCCGCCTGGTGGAGCCCGGAAAGATACTCCGATACCGCTTCGATGTCGGCATCGGTGAGCCGGCTCGCAATTTCGCGCATCATGCCGGCCGCGTCCGTCGTCCGCGCGCCGTCCCGGTACGCGAGCAGTTGCTTCGCGGAGTACGCGGCGTGCTGCCCGCCGAGCTGGGGGAACGCTGCGAGCCGGTTTCCACGCCCTCCCGGCCCATGGCAGCTCATGCACGACGGAATGTTCCGCTCCGGGTCGCCGGCCTGGTAGAGCTGGCGGCCAACTTCCGCGAGCACCGGATCAGCCGCCTCCACCGTGGGGACCTGGGTCGCATAGAACGCGGCGATGTCCTCGAGGTCCTGCTCACTTACGTTGGCGACCATCGGAACCATGGTCGCCGCTTCCGGATTGACCCGGCCGTGCTCCGACCGGATGGCCATGACCTGGCGCATCTGGTAGGGAGCTCCCTGGCCGGCGAGCTTCGGCCAGATTGCGTCGATGCTGTTGCCGTCCGCGCCGTGGCACGCGGAGCACACCGCCGCCTTGAGCTTTCCTGCCGCCGGGTCGCCGGACGCGGACGCGCCGGTGGCGAGCAGCCCGAGGGCCAGCGCCGCCGCGATTGCTGATCTTCCCATTGAATCGTGTGCCTTCGTCTCCCATCAGCACGGCCTTCACCGCCGCAGCCGCGCCCTTCGCCGTGCGACACTCCCGTCGCCGACCGGCGTGATATCGAACGCGCGGCCCGGCGGGCGCCGTCAACGGCAGGTCCGCACCGATTGCCCGGCCCGCGGCAGCCCTCTCCGGGCGCCTGGCCTCCAAGGGGATGCCGGACGACCCCCCCGGGACCCCCTCCCGCGGGACGCCGCCGCGGTCGCGCTCCGGGCCCCCCCCGCCGGGGCCCCTGGCCTCCAGGTGGATGCCGGACGACCCGCCGGGAACTCCTTCGCGTGGAACGCCGCCGCGGTCGCGCTCCGGGCATTCGCCGGTCCCGGTCTTCGCAATCCCGGCCGGTGGCCGAAGCGCGCGGTAGTGTGCAGCAGATCCGGGTGGACGGTCAACGGAACGAGGCGGTCGCGAGCCGCCTCCGCGGCCCCCCGCACGCCACTCGGGCGAGGTCCGTCGGATACGCGAAGCACGGGACCCGCCCGGCCCGGGTAATCGGAGTAGCGGTCGGATTCGGCGCGACACCCGTCCGCCGCCGACGCCCTTCAAGTCGCGCACGGGACGATCGGACGTAGGGTATCCGTCCTGTGGGAAATTGTCGCGTTGCCGGTCGGAGATTTCCTCAAGCCATTGTCGGTCAATTAGTTACCCGACAACTTATACACTTCTTGTCGCGTGCCGTCGCAAATTGCATCGAGAATTGGCGGGTAATTCAACGGTAATAATGCAAAGGAACGTATCTATTTGTATTGGATGAAGTTTTCGGACCTGGTCAATGTTTGGCAATTTCTGCGGATTCCATTGAATCATAGAGGTTTTTTCCGATTCAAGGGTCGTATTTCACAGAGTTATCCACAGCAATTGTGGATAATGGCCGACCGCCCAAAACAGTCAGAGGGTTAGTCCGAACAAGTCCAAGAACGCATGAGATTGTGGCGCGAAGTCCAACCTCCCGTCAGCGGCAGCGGGGGGCGTGAGCGCCGCACGCGCTCTTGTGGACCCCGCTCGGGAGAATCCGGCCGCGCGCGCGACGACGGGGCCGCTGGCGAAGGGTCGAAAACGCCGGGCCGGCGAGTCACTGAATTGCCGGCGAATCCGGTCCCGGCGGCCCGCGCGGAGGCGCGGCAACAAGATGCGGGCTAGCGCGCGCCGTATCGACGGCGGAACTTCTCGACCCTTCCGGCGGTATCGACGATCTTCTGCTGCCCGGTGTAGAACGGGTGACAGGCGGAGCAGACTTCCACATGCAGATCGCCTTGGTGCGTGGATTTCGTTCTGAACGTGTTGCCGCACGCGCAGGTGATCGTGATCTCGTCGTACCGGGGATGGATGTCCGGCTTCATGAAGTTCGGGCCTCGTGTCGAAACAGGGCGCGCGATTCTAGCCCGTCTCACGAGGCGGCGCCAAGGTCGGACTCTTCCTCTTGATGAACATGGTGAAGGCTTCGGGCTCGCGGAGGGCCGCCGATGGGCGCCACGCCAGCCGTGCTAAAGTCGATCGCCATGCAGCCGGCCGCCGCTTCGCTCCCGTTCGACTCCACCCTGCGCGCACGAATCGAAGACCGGCTCGCTTCCATCGACCCGCGCCGGGTGCCGCCCGACGGTGCGCTGCGGCGGGCGGCGGTGGCCTTCGTCATCGTGGGCGACGAACACGGCGAAGCATGCTTCGTGCTGACGCGGCGCGCGTCCGGGCTGCGACGCCACAGCGGGCAGTGGGCGATTCCGGGCGGCCGCTCGGACGGAGACGAGACCCCCGCGGACACCGCCCGGCGGGAGCTGCACGAGGAGGTGGGGCTCGAACTGTCCGACAGCGACGTGCTCGGATGCCTCGACGACTATGCCACCCGCTCGGGCTACGTCATTTCTCCCATCGTGTGCTGGGGGCCGTCGCGTCCCGTGCTCGATCTCGATCGGACGGAGGTGGCCCGGGCTCACCTCGTGCCGCTCGGCCGCCTGCTCGCACCGGATCTCGCCGCGACCACCGCGATTCCGGAGAGCGACCGTCCGGTACTGTCCGTCGGACTTCTCGGCGGACGGATCTTCGCCCCCACCGCGGCGGTCATCTTTCAGGCCCGCGAGTGGCTCCTGATGGAACGGGCAACCCGGGTGGCGCACTTCGAACAGCCGGTATTCGCCTGGAAATGAGACAATGAGCGTGTTCGCGCCCGACGGATCCCCGGGCCCCGGTCCCGCGGCCGGACGCGGACCGACTCACTCGCGAGGGCGTCTGAATGAGCGTGGAAGCCGAAATTCGCACAAAGCTGCTGGACGCGTTCGATCCCGTGCACCTCGACGTGACCAACGAGAGCCATCTCCACAGCGTCCCGCCCGGGTCGGAGTCCCACTTCAAGCTGGTCATCGCTTCGGAGCGATTCGAGGGCGAGCGACTGCTCGGCCGGCACCGGCTCGTCAACAAGGCCCTTGCGGGGGAGCTCGCGGGACCCGTGCATGCGCTCGCCATCCACGCGGTGACCCCTGACGAGTGGTTCCGGACGGCGGGAACCTCCCCCGATTCACCGCTTTGCCACGGCGGGTCGAAGGTCGACGGAACGTGATCCGCCGCGCGAGGAGCGGGCCCGCCGGCGCCGCCGCCGCGACCGCCTGCGCACTGGCCCCGCTGGCGGCGCACGCCGATACGCTCGACAGCGGCGACACCGCATGGATGCTGACCGCAACCGCCCTCGTCCTGCTCATGACCCTTCCGGGCGTGGCGCTCTTCTATGGCGGGCTTGTGCGGTCCCGAAACGTCCTTTCGGTGACGATGCAATGCATGGGCATCGCCGCCCTCGCGACCGTACTGTGGACCGCCTACGGCTACAGCCTCGCGTTCGGAGACGGCGGCTGGTTCGCCGGAGGCCTGGACAAGGCGTTCTTCGCCGGAGTGGATCGCAGCGCCCTCGAAGGGACGATCCCGGAGAGCGTCTTCGCCGCGTTCCAGCTCACCTTCGCCATCATCACCCCCGCTCTCGTATTCGGGGGGGTGGCGGAGCGGTTGCGGTTCTCCACCATGCTGTGGTTCAGCGGGCTGTGGCTCACCCTGGTCTATTTCCCGGTGGCCCACTGGGTGTGGGGCGGCGGGTGGCTGGCCAAGCTCGGAGTGCTCGACTACGCGGGCGGCACGGTCGTGCACGTGAACGCCGGAGTGGCGGCGCTGACGGCGGCCCTGGTCATGGGCCGGCGGCGCGGGTTTCCCGCAACTCCGATGCCCCCCCACAACCTCGTATTCACCATCGCCGGCGCGTGCCTGCTCTGGGTGGGATGGTTCGGCTTCAATGCCGGAAGCGCGCTCGCGGCGAACGGCGATGCGGGGATGGCCCTGCTCACGACCCAGGTGGCCGCCGCGGGTTCCGCCCTCGCGTGGATGGTTTCGGAGTGGGTGAAGTTCGGGCGCCCGAGCGCGCTCGGCGTCGCCACCGGAATCGTGGCCGGGCTCGTCGCGATCACGCCCGCGGCGGGGTTCGTCGGACCGGCCGGCGCGCTGATCATCGGCGTTGCGGGCGGAGTCGCGTGCTTCTGGGCAACGTTCGTGGTCAAGCGCCGGCTTGCCATCGACGATTCCCTGGACGTCTTTTCGGTGCACGGAATCGGCGGATTCGTCGGGGCGTTGCTGACCGGAGCGCTCGCCGGCTCCCTTGGCGGTACCGGCTACTCCTACGGTCTGAACGTGCTGACGCAGCTCGGGGTACAGTTCATCGGCGTGACCTCCACCGTGATATGGTGCGCCCTCGTGAGCTGGCTCCTGCTCAGGGTCCTGGACATGGCCCTCGGCCTGCGGGTGGACGAGGATCAGGAGTCGCAGGGGCTCGATCTCACCGAGCACGGAGAGACGGGCTACAACTCCTGACCCTCGCGTCGTCGAATCATGAACGCTCCCCGCAAGCTCTACATTCGCACTTTCGGCTGCCAGATGAACGAGTACGACTCCGCCCGGACCGCGGACGCGCTCGCGCACTCGCACGGCCTCGAGATCGCGGAGCGGCCCGAGGAAGCGGATGTCCTTCTCGTCAACACCTGCTCCGTTCGGGAGAAGGCGCAGGAGAAGGTCTTCTCGGAGCTCGGGCGCTGGCGCGCGCTCAAACGAAACCGGCCGGAGCTCGTCATCGGGGTGGGTGGGTGCGTCGCGAGCCAGGAGGGTGACGCGATCCGTACCCGCGCCCCCCACGTGGACATCGTGTACGGACCCCGCACCCTCCAGCGCGTGCCGGGCATGCTCGACGACGTGCTGCGCGCCCGGCGCCCGCAGGTGGACGTGAGCTTCCCGGAGATCGAGAAGTTCGACCGCCTCCCCGCCCCCGGGGTGAACGGGCCGACCGCCTTCGTGTCGGTAATGGAGGGATGCAGCAAGTACTGCTCGTTCTGCATCGTGCCCTATACCCGCGGTGAGGAATTCAGCCGGGGCTTCAAGGACGTCCTCGAAGAAGTTCGGGGCCTCGCCCGCCGCGGCGTGCGCGAGGTGACCTTCCTCGGACAGAACGTCAACGCGTACCGCGGCGCGGTGGACGAAGGCCGCCCCGCGAGCCTCGCGCGGCTCGTCGCCGCCGCGGCGGGCGTGGACGGCATTGGACGGATACGCTACACGACCTCCCATCCGTCGCAGATGTCGCGCGACCTCGTCGACGCCTACCGGGAGGTTCCGGCACTCGCGGGTCACCTGCACCTGCCCGTGCAGTCGGGGAGCGACCGGGTCCTCAAGCTCATGAACCGTCCGCCCCGGGTCGACCGGTACCGGGCGACGGTGGCGCGGCTTCGCGAGCGGCGCCCCGGGATCAGCATTTCCTCGGACTTCATCGTGGGGTTCCCCGGAGAGACCGACACGGACTTCCAGGCGACCCTGGACCTCGTGGACGAGATCGGCTTCGACACGTCGTTCAGCTTCGTGTACAGCCGGCGGCCGGGAACCCCTGCCGCGGAGCTTCCCGATTGCGTTCCCCCGGCGGAGAAGAAGGCGCGGCTCGCCGAGCTCCAGGCCCGCCTTGCCGGACACGCGGCAAAGGTGGCCGCGGGCATGGCGGGCACCGTGCAGAAGGTGCTGGTGGAACGCCCGTCGAAGAAGGACCCGGCCATGCTCTGCGGTCGTACCGACAACAACCGGGTCGTCAACTTCGCGTCACCGGCCGGCGATCTGCTGATCGGACGGTTCGTGAACGTCCGGATTGACGAGGTCTTGCCGAACTCGCTGCGCGGGACGGTCGTTCCGAAGAGGTTGCACGAGACTCGATCGCGGGCATAATGCCGGCGTGGACTCAGCCGCCGCCGACGACCACCGATCTTCCTCCACGCTGCCAACGGGTGACCCCGACCCGTTCCCCGATCCCTCCTCCGTCAACCGGCTCGACCTCGAACCCGCCGACAACTCGCGGCTCGCGAACCTCTGCGGCCCGTTTGACGAGCATCTGCGCCAGCTCGAGCGCTCGCTCGAAGTCCGCATCGACGGCCGGGGAAGTCGCTTCCAGGTGCATGGTCCGCGCGCCGCCGTGGCCTGCCGCCTGCTCGAGCGGCTGTATTCGGCGACCCGGGACGAGTCCCTGACCGCCGAAACGGTACATCTTTACCTGCAGCAGTCGGGAGTGGACGAGCTGGTCGACGCCGACGAACCGCACGAGACCGAGATTCACACCCGTCGGAGCCGGATTCGGACCCGCGGCGCGCACCAGCACCACTACGTCACCCAGATCGAGGAGCGGGACGTGAGCTTCGGGATCGGCCCGGCCGGAACCGGCAAGACGTACCTCGCGGTGGCATGCGCGGTGGAGGCCCTCGAGAGCGAGCGGGTTCGACGCCTCGTGCTCGCCCGGCCGGCCGTCGAGGCGGGCGAACGCCTCGGCTTCCTCCCGGGGGACCTCGCCCAGAAGGTCGATCCCTACCTTCGCCCGCTCTACGACGCGCTCTACGAGATGCTCGGCTTCGACCGGGTGGGCAGACTCATCGAGCGCCATTCGATCGAGATAGCGCCGCTCGCCTACATGCGCGGCCGAACGCTCAACGAGTCGTTCATCATTCTGGACGAGGCGCAGAACACCACCATCGAACAGATGAAGATGTTCCTCACCCGCATCGGCTTCGGGTCGAAGGCGGTCATCACCGGCGACGTGACCCAGATCGATCTTCCGCGGGGCCAGACATCGGGCCTCGTGCATGTCCAGGACGTGCTGAGGCACGTGCGCGAGGTGGGATTCACCCGGTTCACCTCCCGCGACGTGGTGCGGCATCGGCTCGTCGCCCGGATCCTGGATGCGTACGAGGCGGCGGAAGGCGATTCGTGAGTTGGCGGTAGCCGTGCAGTACGCGTCACGCGCCCGCTATCTCCCGCCGCGCCCGTCGGTCGAACGATGGGTCCGCGGTGCCCTCGAGGGTCACCGCGACGACGCGCACCTCACCGTGCGCATCGTGGGGCGGGAGGAAGGGCGGCACCTGAACGAGCGGTTCCGCGGGCTCGTCGGCCCGACGAACGTCCTTTCGTTCCCGTTCGACGCCCCGCCCGGGGCTCCGGCGGCCGGTGAGATCGGGGATGTCGTTCTGTGCGCGCCGGTGGTGAACCGCGAGGCCCGGAACCAGGACAAGCCGCGCGACGACCACTGGGCCCATCTCGTCGTGCACGGGGTGCTCCATCTCCTCGGGCACGACCACGACACCCCCGCCGCGGCCCGATCCATGGAGGAGCTGGAGCGCCGCATCCTGGCCGGCCTGGGCGTGCCCGACCCCTACGAGCCCCGCGATGGCTGAGCCCTGGCGAACGCGCCTCGCGCGCATGCTCGCGGACGGGCCCGGCACCCGCGCGGAGATGATCCGGATGCTGCGCGGGGCGGAGCGACGCGGCCTGGTGAACTCCGATGCACTCGGCATGATCGAGGGGGCGCTCGCGGTCGCCCACCTCCAGGTGCGCGACATCATGATTCCGCGTACCGGAATGGTCGTCGTAGAGCGGGACAAGAAGCCGGAAGAGTTCGTCGCGACCGTCATCGAGTCCGGCCATTCGCGTTTCCCGGTGCTCGGGGACGGACGCGACGACGTGGACGGGATACTCCTCGCCAAGGACCTGCTGCGCTACTTCGCCCTCGAGCGGGGCCGGGAATTCGACCTGCGCGATGCAATGCGCCCGGCGTGGTTCGTCCCGGAGAGCAAGCGTCTCAACGTGCTGCTCAAGGAGTTCCAGACCAGCCGCAACCACATGGCGATCGTCGTGAACGAGTGGGGCGGACTGGCCGGCCTGGTGACGATCGAGGACGTGATCGAGCAGATCGTCGGAGAGATCGACGACGAGCACGACGTCGACGAGGAGAGCTTCATCGAGCAGGTCGAGCCCGGCGCGTTCATGGTGAACGCCCTGATGCCGGTGGAGGACTTCAACAAGCAGTTCGAAACCGCGTTCGACGACGGCGAGTTCGACACGGTGGGCGGGGTCGTGGTGAAGGCATTCGGCTACCTCCCGGAACGCGGCGAGGACATCGTTCTCGGAGAGCTCCGGTTCTCGGTCGCGCGAGCCGACCGGCGGCGGGTGAAATCGTTCCGGGTGGTCGCCGGCGGATAGTACGATGCGATCCCCGGCATGGGTGGATGTGGCGTGCATCGCGGCCGGGGCGGTTCTGTTTCTCGCCTTCTCCCCCGGGAACTTCGTCGTGGTGGCGGTGGCGTCGCTCGCCGTCCTGTTCCGCGCGGTGCTGCGGGCGAGCCCGCGCCGCGCCTTCTGGCGCGGATGGCTCTTCGGAGCGGCCGGGTTCGGGGCCGGACTGTGGTGGATCTCGGAGAGCTTCCAGTATCGCGATATCGGCATCGGCCCGGCCGCCGGGCTGACCGGCCTGCTCGCGTGCGTGCTCGCGCTCTATCCCGCCCTGTTCGCGTGGGCGAGCGCCAGGTTCCTCGGTGGCGGCGGGCCGATTCCCGACGCCCGGGCGAACGCGGCGGCGGGGCTCTGGTGGCTTCCCGCAACGTGGACCCTCTTCGAGTGGCTCCGCGGGACGCTGTTTTCCGGCTTCACCTGGCTTCAGGTCGGCTACGCGGGGCTCGAGTCTCCGCTCGCCTCCTACGCGCCGGTCGCGGGAAGCCATGCGGTCGGCCTCGCGCTCGCGGCGACCGCCGCGAGCGTGGCGCTGATGGGAACCGCCCGACCCCGCGCGATAGTCGGCGCCGTCGCGGTATCCGGCCTGCTGTGGGCGGGCGGCATGGTCATGGCCGCCCTGGACGTCAACGAGGGCTGGACGCAACCGGCGGGAGACCCCGTGCGGGTTCTCGTCGTGCAGGGAAACGTCGCCCAGGACGAGAAGTGGACCGAGCAGGGCCGCCGCGCGGCGCTCGATCGCTATTCGGAGCTGACCGCACGCCATCCGGGCGCCGAGGTCGTGGTCTGGCCGGAGACCGCGATACCGTACTTCGCGGCTCGAATCCGTCCGTTCCTGCGCGCCGCGGGCGAAGCCGCCGAGAGTGCAGGGTACGTGCTGCTCTCGGGCCTGCTCTCCTTCGACCCGGCTTCGGGGGGTGCCTACAACAGCGTGGCCGGCATCTCGTCGCCGCAGTCCGCCGACCCGCCAAGCTACTATCACAAGCGCCATCTCGTCCCGTTCTCGGAGCGCATGCCGTTCCAGGCGGTCATCGCTCCAATCGCCCGGTGGCTTCGATTTCCCACCGAGGGCTTCGCCCCGGGCGCGGCGCAACAGCCCCCGCTGCGCGCAGGAGGCCACGACATCGCGGTATCGATCTGTTACGAGATCACCTTTGGCGCCTCGATCGCGCGCGACCTCGGCAATGCCGCGTTGCTGGTGAACGTCAGCAACGATGCCTGGTTCGGCCGCACCGCCGGACCTCACCAACACTTCCAGATGGCGCGGATGAGGGCCCTCGAGCTGGGGCGGTGGCTCGTTCGATCGACCAATACCGGCATCTCGGCCATCGTTACCCCGGAAGGCCGGGTGGCCGCCTCCGTTCCGGCCTTCGAAGCAGGGGTGCTCGAGTTCGACGTTCCACCGCTCGAGGGGCGTACGGGCTACGCGAGGTGGCGCGACGTTCCGGTGCTCGTTCTGATCGCGCTCCTGCTCCTCATCGCCTGGCGGGTGCGCGCGAGGGCCCGCCGGACGCAGGCGGCTCTCCCTCGACCTTGAGTTTCGCCCGAATGAACCGTCGGTGCGGAACGTGCAGGAGATCGGCCGCCTTGCGAACCAGGTGCTCCTCGTACTTGTCGAGGCGTCCGTCCGCGAACGCCACCCGCCAGAGCATCTCGATGATCTCCACCTTTTCCTTCGGCGAGCTCTCCTCGTTCAGCCGCCGGGTGAACTCGTAGAGAGAGACCGAATCCTCCACGTCGCGCTCCGCCGCCGCGACCAGCACTCCGGCAGCTTCGGCGTCGAGCCCGTACGCCGCCCCGAGCATCCGGCGAATCGCCGTCCGTTCGCTGGAGTCGACCTCGAAGTCCGCGCGCGCGACCTCGACGAGCAGCGTGGCTACCGCATTCCGGCTCGCGGGGACGGGTTCGGCCGGCGCTGCGGCCCGTTTCCTGAATCGTTCGAGCATCGAGATGCAAGGAAGTCGTGCGAATGCGTTGAAAGATGATAAGATAATTTACTGATTCAATTCAATTAGCACCGGACCTAGGCGGGTTCGGCGGGAAGAGACTTGCTTCGCTCGGTCAAGAGCCAGTTCACGCCGTTCCTGCAATGGTGGCCCGACGTCAACCGGGACACCCTGCGCGCCGACGCCCTGGCCTCGGTTACCGGCGTGCTCGTCGTGCTCCCGCAGGGTATCGCCTTCGCGTCAATCGCCGGCATGCCCCCCCAGTACGGCCTCTATGCCGCGATGGTCCCCGCCGTCGTCGCCGCCCTGTTCGGATCTTCGCGACTGCTGGTCTCCGGCCCCACCACCGCCGCGTCGATCGTGCTCTTCTCCTCGCTCAGCGCGCTCGCGGTTCCGGGCAGCGCCGAGTATGTCGCCTACGCGATCACCCTCACCCTGATGGTGGGCGTAATCCAGTTCGCGCTCGGCATCGCGCGCCTCGGCGTGCTCGTGAACTTCGTCTCCCATCCGGTCATCGTGGGATTCACCGCGGGCGCGGCAATCCTCATCGCGGTCAACCAGCTCGAGCACTTTCTCGGCGTGGACGTCCCGGCCGAGCTCGATGTGTTCGGCACGCTCGCGTTCCTTGCCGTGCATTCCGAATCGATCAACCCGCCGGCCGCGCTGGTCGGCCTCACGACCCTGGGGGCCGGGCTCGTCGCCCGGCGGTCGATGCCCCGTCTGCCGTACATGCTGCCCGCGATCCTCGCGGGCACCGCGATGGCGCTCCTCGTCAACGCGATCCTCGAGGCCGTCCGTTGGGACCACCCGGTCACCCTGGTCGGCACGGTCGCGGCCGCCCTGCCACCGCTCTCGGTACCGGAGTTCTCCCTCGCCACCTTCAAGCAGCTCGCCCCCGTCGCCTTCGCGGTCACCTTGTTCGCGCTTGCGGAGGCGGTGTCCATCGCCCGATCGCTCGCGGCGCGCTCCGGGCAGTTCATCGACGGGAACCAGGAGTTCATCGGCCAGGGGCTGTCGAACATCGTCGGCAGCTTCTTCTCATCCTACGTGGCGACCGGTTCGTTCAACCGCAGCGCGGTGAACTACGAGGCGGGAGCGTGCACGCCGCTTGCCGCCATATTCGCCGGGGTGCTGCTGATGGCGGTGGTCGGGGTGAGCGCGCCCGCTCTCGCCTACCTGCCACGCTCGGCAATGGCCGGGATCCTGTTTCTCATCGCATGGAACCTGGTGGACCTTCGAAACATCCGCCGGATCGCGCGCACCGGCACGTCGGAGGCGGTGGTCCTTTGGGTGACCTTCTCGGCGACCCTCCTCCTCGAGCTCGAGTTCGCGATCATCCTCGGCGTGATGCTCTCGCTGGTGATGTTCCTGCGCCGCGCGTCGCGGCCGAGCCTGCAGGCACGCCTCCCCGACCCGAATCTCGCGCGGCACCGTTTCGTGACCGATCCGGATCTCCCCGAATGCCCGCAATTCAAGATCATCCGGGTCAACGGCCCCATCTTCTTCGGGGCGGTCAACTACGTCGCGGAACGGCTGCGGGTAATCGCGCGGCGCAATCCGAGGCAGAAGCACCTCCTGATGCTCGCGCGGAGCATCAACTTCGTGGACGTCGCGGGGGCCGAGCTCCTGGCCCGGGAGGCCCGGCACCGGCGGGCGATCGGCGGGGGGGTGGACCTGCGCCAGCTCAAGGGAGAAACGCGCGCGGCCCCGGGACGAGGGCGGGCGATCGGCGGCGGGCTGTACCTGCACCAGCTCAAGGAAGAAGCCCGCGAGCCCCTGGAACGAGGCGGCTACCTGGACGAAATCGGCCGCGAGAACATCTTCGAATCCAAGGGCGACGCGATCGAGACGATCTTCCGCCGCCTCGATCGGAGCGTGTGCGTCGGATGTCCCCTGCGCGTGTTCCGGGAGTGCCACCAGGTGGAACGGGGCGAGAAGGTCGAGCGCATCGAGCCCCGCGAGCATCCGGCGGCGATCGCCGAGCCGGCCTGATCGCCCGCTCGCCCGGCGGGCCGGCCGGCGATAGGCAGGGAGGGGCCGCCTCAGGCCGGCTGGCCCGGGAAAATCACCGATTTTCCCGGACTAGAACCGGACTGCGTCGAGATCGACGTTGCCGCCGCTCAGCAACACCGCGATGCGGGAGCATCCGCGCGGAGGGCCGTGCTCGATGAGGGCGGCGAGCGGGACCGCCCCCGAAGGCTCCACCACGAGCTTCGTTCGCTCCCAGAGCAGTCGCATGGCCGCACGGATCGAATCCTCGGAGACGGTCAGGATGTCTTCGACCCTGCGCCGAATGATCGCGAAGTTGCGCTCTCCGAGCGACGTTCGCAGTCCGTCGGCAATCGTGTCCGGCGCTTCGACCGGAATGATGCGGCCGGCGCGGAGCGAGCGCATCGCATCGTCCGCGCCGGCCGGCTCCGCGCCGTAGATCCGGCAGCCGCGCGTGGCCGCGACGAGGGCGCTTCCACCGAGCAATCCGCCGCCGCCCACCGGCACGACGATGGCATCCGGGGGCCCGGTCGGGGGCTCGCACCAGGGGGCCGGGGACGGTTCGTCGAGGAGCTCGAGGGCGACCGTGCCCTGACCCGAGATCACGTGGAAGTCGTCGTAGGGGTGGATGACCCGCCCCCCTCGCTCGCCGACCACCGCCGCAAGCGTGGCCTCGCGGGCGGCGAGGGTGGGCTCGCACTCGATGATCTCCGCTCCGAACGATTCGACGGCCCGGCGCTTGACCGTTGGCGCCCCGGCCGGCATGACCACGATGGCGGGAATGGAGCGAAGGCGGGCGGCGAGGGCGACGGCGGCACCGTGGTTTCCGGAGGAATGGGTACACACGCCACTCGCCGCACGGTTGTCCGGGAGCGAGAGCACCGCGTTCCAGGCGCCCCGGAACTTGAACGCTCCGGCGCGCTGGAGGTTCTCGCACTTGAACGCGATCTCCGCCCCGACCCGCCGGTCGAGCCCGCGACTCGTCACCACCGGCGTGTGGCGGACGTGCGAAGCGATGCGCCGCGCCGCCGCCTCGACGTCGGCAACGGCCGGGACGTCGAGGACGGGTCCCTCGTCAGGCCGGCCGGTCATGTCGTGTCGTCGACGATCTGCTCGCGGCGAGGCCACGCGTGCAGCACGGCCTGGATCAGGATGCCGAGGGGGATGGCGAAGAACACGCCCCAAAAACCCCACAGTCCTCCGAACACGAGGACCGAGGCGATGATCGCGATCGGGTGCATGTTCACCACCTCCGAGAACAGGAGGGGAACGAGTACGTTTCCGTCGAGCACCTGGACCACGAGGTACGCAATCATCAGGTACGTGAACTCGGGACCTATCCCCCACTGCACGTACGCGACCGCCGCGACCGGAATCGTGACCGCGATGGCCCCGACATACGGAATCAGGACCGAGATCCCGACCAGGAAGGAAAGGAGGACGGCGAAGTCGAGGCCGAACACGGCGAAGGTGAAGTACGTTGCAACCCAGACGACCAGGATCTCGATGATCTTCCCGCGCACGTAGTTTCCGAGCTGGCGATGCACGTCCGTCCACACGTGAGCGAGAAGGCGATGATCGCGGGGAAGGAACTCCACCACCCACGCGGTGAGCCGGTCCTTGTCCTTGAGCATGAAGAACACGAGGAGCGGCATGAGCACCAGGTAGATGCCGAGGGTGATGACGCCGAACACCGACGACACCGACGCGGTGACCATGCGACGCCCGAGGCTCATGACCTCGAAGCCCACCGCGCCCGCGACCTGGTTGACCTGGGACTCGGAGATGAACTCCGGATAGCGATGGGGGAGACGCATCAGCACCCCCTGAAGCTCGGCAAGCATCCCCGGGATCTGGGAGACGAGCTGGGTGGCCTGCTGCGACATGAGCGGAACGATCGCAAACATGATGAAGGCGAGCAGGGTGAGAAAGCCCAGGAAGACGACCAGCACCGCGAGGATGCGCGGTACGCGGAGTCGAAATAGCGGAGTCGCGATGCCGTCGAGGAGGTACGCGATGATGACGCTCGCGAGGATGGGCGCGACCAGATCGCCAATCCACAGCACCGCGCCGAGACCGAGCACGAGGGTGAGCACGAGGATGACGAGCTGGGCATTTCCCAGCAGAAGCCGGAACCAGTTGGTAATGAGGTCCATGCGCTGGTGCTCGGTGCCCGGATCGGCGCCAGATCAGATGGGCAGCCCGAGCTGCCCCGCCGCCTCTGCCGCCCGTTTGCGCGCGGCGGCCCGCGGGTCCGCGCTCGGCGCGGTGGCGGGCGGCCGGAACCGGCTGGAATCGAGCTCCGGGCGGCCGGCGAACCCCAGCCGCCGCCGGCACTTCTCGAATCGGTTCGCGATGAGTTCGGCAATCTGACCGGTGCCGCGCATCCGGGTTCCGAACCCGCCGCGGTAGTCACGCCCGCCGGCCGTCTGGCGGACGAGCGAACGCACCCTTGCGGCGCGCAAGGGATACTGCGCATCCAGCCACTCGTGGAACAGGCCCGCAATCTCGAGCGGCAGCCGCAACATGACGTAGGCGGCGTCGCGAGCGCCCGCGGAGCGCGCGGCACGAAGGATGGATTCGATCTCGTGATCGGTGAGCCCGGGAATGATCGGAGCGACGAGGACGGAGACCGGGATGCCGCGGCGGCTCAGTCGCTCGACCGTCGCCAGGCGCTGGCGGGGGCCCGCGGCGCGCGGCTCCATGCGCCGCGAGAGCTCGTCGTCCAGGGTCGTCACGGAGACCGCGACATTGACCAGCGCCTTGCTCGCCATGGCCTCGAGAAGCTCCGCGTCGCGGTCGATCAGTACCGACTTGGTCGCGATCATCGCGGGATGCGAGCACTCCCGCAGCAGCTCGAGGATCCCGCGAGTCAGCCGCAGGCGACGTTCGACCGGCTGATAGGGATCCGTGTTCGCCCCGAGGGCAATCGGGGACGGCCGGTAACCGCGCGCGCCGAGCTCGCGACGCAGCAATTCGACCGCGTCGGGCTTGTAGAAGAGCTTCGTCTCGAAGTCGCGGCCCGGGGACAGCCCGAGCCACGCGTGGGTCGGACGCGCATAGCAGTAGATGCAGCCGTGCTCGCACCCACGATAGGGGTTGATGGAACGATCGAAGGGCACGTCCGGCGACTCGTTGCGCGAAATGACCCGCCGGCTCGAGTCCACCTGGAGGGTGGTCGCCGCGTTCTCGATCTCGTCGAGCGATGCATCGAGCGATCCCCAGCCGTCGTCGACGTCGCTCCGCGACCAGGACTCGTAGCGACCGCTCCGGTTGGAGAGCGCCCCCCGGCCCCGGACGACGGCCGCCTGCGGGGCATCCTCGGCACCCGGTTCCGCGTGGAATCGCGCGTGCCGTCCCGGCCGGGTCATGAGAGGATCCGCACCTCGGAGCCGGTGCCGACGAGCACCACGTCCGCGCGCCGGCGCGCGAACAGCCCGTTGGCCACCGTGCCCGTGATCTGATTCAGGATGCTCTCGGTTTCCGCGGGCGCGACGAGGTCGAGACCGTGCACGTCGAGAATCGCGTTGCCGTTGTCGGTCACCGCGCCCTCGCGCCAGAACGGGTTCCCGCCGAGCGACACGAGCTGCCGGGCCGCGTAGCCGCGCGCCATCGGAATGACCTCGACGGGCACCGGAGCGGTTGTGCCGAGGACGTCGACGAGCTTGGAGTCGTCGACGATGCAGACGAACCGCCGGGCGGCGGCGGCGATGATCTTCTCCCGGGCCAGCGCCCCGCCCCGACCCTTCACGAGCTGGCGATGGTGCGTGCACTCGTCCGCCCCGTCGACGTAGAGCGACACCTCGTCCACCGAGTTGAGATCGGATACCCGGATGCCGCGCTCGCGCAGGAGCGCCGCGGTCGCCTCGGAGCTCGCTACGGTCGCGTCGATCCGATGCCGTATCCGGGCGAGCGCATCGATGAAGTGGTTGGTCGTGGACCCGGTTCCGACCCCCACGACCGAGCCGATCTCGACATGCTCGAGCGCGCCTTCGGCCGCCTGTCGCTTCTTCGCCTCGACATCCACCTGCCTCACCCCCCTACCGGAGCGATCCGGGCCGGCGCGGGTGCCGCCTCGCCGCCCCTGAGAAGTGACGTATCATGCGCGCCCCCTCCTTCGATACCAGCGCGAACCGTGTCCACGGGCTACCTCGAACGCGTCCTCAAATCGCGAGTCTACGAGATCGTCGGGGAGACGCCGCTCTCGGAGATGCCCCTGCTGTCCGAACGTCTCGGGAGCCGGGTGCTGCTCAAGCGCGAGGACACCCAGCCCGTGTTCTCGTTCAAGGTGCGCGGAGCGTACAACCGGATGGTCCGGCTCGACGAGGCGGACGCGGCGCGCGGGGTGGTGGCCGCGTCCGCCGGCAACCACGCCCAAGGCGTGGCGCTCGCCGCGCGGCGGCTCGGAATCGGCGCCGTCATCGTCATGCCCGAGACGACGCCCGCGATCAAGATGGACGCGGTGCGGCGGCTCGGCGCGGAGGTAGTCGCGCACGGCTTCTCCTTCGACGAGGCGAACACCCATGCGCACGCCGTCTCGAGCCGGACCGGCCGGGTCTACGTCCATCCCTTCGACGACCCCGACGTCATCGCGGGCCAGGGCACGGTGGGGATGGAGATCCTGCGCCAGGTCCCGAAAACGCCGCGTGGGATCTTCGTCCCGGTCGGCGGCGGCGGTCTCATCGCGGGAGTCGCCGCGTACGTGAAACCGCTGTGGCCCGAAGTGAAGATCATCGGCGTGGAGCCGGAGGAATCGGCCTCGATGTTCGCGGCACTGCGGGCGGGACGTCCGGTGCGTCTCGACGAGGTGGGGCTGTTCGCGGACGGGGTGGCGGTACGGCAGGTGGGCGAGGAGTCCTTTCGCCTTGCGCGGCAGTACGTGGACGAGGTGGTCCTGGTGACCACCGACGAGACCTGCGCGGCGATCCGGGACATCTACCAGAACACCAGGACCATCGCCGAGCCGGCCGGTGCGCTCGGGGTCGCGGGCCTCAAGCGCTACGCGGAGCGCGAGCGGCTCGCCGGCGAGCTGCTGGTCGCCATCGACAGCGGGGCGAACGTCAACTTCGACCGGCTTCGCCACATCGCCGAACGGGCGGAGGTCGGGGAACAGCTCGAGATGCTCCTCGCGGTCACCATTCCGGAGCGGGCGGGGAGCCTCCTCGACTTCTGCCGCTGCATCGGCGAGCGCTCGGTCACCGAGTTCAACTACCGCTACGCCGGCAAGGCCGATGCCCAGATCTTCCTCGGGCTCGAGCTGCGCGAAGGCGCGGAGGAACGCGCGGCGACGATCTCGCGCCTCGTCGAACACGGCTATCCGGTCGTCGACCTGAGCGACGACGAGATGGCGAAGCTGCACATCCGCCACATGGTCGGCGGGCCGGCCGCGGCGCGGGACGAGCGCCTGTTCCGCTTCGAGTTTCCGGAACGCCCGGGCGCCCTGCTCGGCTTCCTCACTCATCTCGGCGGCCGCTGGAACATCAGCCTCTTCCACTACCGCAACCACGGATCGGCCTATGGGCGGGTGCTGATGGGCATCCAGGTTCCGGTCGTGGACTACGAAGCGTTCGATCGCTTCCTGGAGGACGTCGGTTACCGGTACCGGGAAGAGACCGAGAATCCGGCGTATCGCGTGTTCCTGCGTTGACCCGCACTTTACGCCGCTATTCGAGCGAGAGGATGAACTCCCACTCGGCTCTCGACACCGGCATCACGGAGAGGCGGTTTCCGCGCCGCACGAGGGGAAGCGCCCCGAGCTCGGGAAAGGTCTTGAGCTCCGCGAGCGTGATCGTGCGGGCGAGCTTGCGGCCGAAGCGCACGTCCACCAGGAACCAACGGGGATTGTCCGGGTCGCTGCGAGGGTCGTGGTGCTTGTCGGCAGGGTCGAAAGCGGTGGGGTCCGGGTACGCCGCGGTCGCGACCTCCATGATCCCGACGATACCGGGTGTCTCGCACCTGGAGTGATAGAAGAACGCCAGGTCGCCCGGCTGCATCTCGTCCCGGATCATGTTCCGGGCCTGGTAGTTGCGGATGCCGTCCCAGGGCTCGGTCCGGTTCTTCTCGAGGTCGTCGATACCGAACTCGGAAGGTTCGGACTTCATCAGCCAGTGCGCCATGCTCGCCCCTTCGCATCGCGACGTGCGCCTTCCGCCGGTGCCGTGGCGGGTTCGTCGCGCTTGAACCCAACGGTTCAGACTGGGGCCGGGTTCGAAGCCTCAGGCGTCCCGCCCGAAGGCAGGCTTGCACAACGGCTCCAAGAGCCTGCCCCGAAAGCGCCCACAATATCGGTTCAAGAGACTCAGGCCCGCTCACGGGCACCGCAGAAGGCGGTTGCCTAGTCTACGCGCGATGGCACGGATCGTCGAGCGGAGAAGGAAGCGAGCTTCGAGGCAATCCGGTGGATGTCCTCGGCGAGCGCCGTTTCGAGCGCTTCCTTCTCCTGCCGGAGCTTCAGGTACTCGGAGGCGATGTTGAGCGCGGTCATGATGGTGATCCGGTCATGGCTCAACGAACGGCCGCTCGACTTCGCCTCGGCCATCTTCTCGGTGAGGTACCGGGCCGACTCCTGGAGCGCGCTCTGCTCCCCGGGCCGGCAGCGAACCGCGTACTCCTTGTCGAGGATGCTGATCCTGGTCGCGACGGGTTCTTCGGCCATCACGAGCCCTCCATCGCCCTCAGCCGGGCAATCATCGTCTCCACGCGCGAGCGTACCGCCTCGGAGCGTTCGATCAGGCGGGCGCATTCGCTGGCAAGGGAAGCCTGCCGGTTTCGGAGTGCGATGTTCTCCTCCCGGAGCCGGTCGCACTCTTCGATCAGCTCGTCGACCTGGCTTTCCAGATCCCGCAGCACGGGTCCGTTCCATCCGGACGGCGCCGTCGCTGCGTCGCCCGGGGGCGGAGCGGAGACATCCGCCCCCCCCCCAAGGGTCGGCTCAATAGAGGAGTCCATGGTACGACTATAGAAGCGCTTCCGGCAATCGGTCAATGCCCGCCGTCCGGGCCCGCTCGAGCGAGATTTCGTCCGGTTCGGGAATCGTTCTAGGATCGCGCCATGCGTCGCGATGCCTCATCCACGGACCGGTCGGGTCGAGGGCCGTCGATCGAGCGTCGCGAGTACGCCCGCCGGCGCCGGAGACTCATCGAAGAGGCAGGGGAAGAATGCGCGATCCTCGCGGCCGCCCGCCGGGGCCCGGGTGGGGTGGGGGGCCGCGGGTGGGGCGCGGCGACTCCCCCCGCCGGCGCCGGAGACTCATCGAAGAGGCAGGTGAAGACTGCGCGATCATCGTGCCCGCCGCTCCGATCGCGCGCCGCAATCGCGATATCGAATACCCCTACCGTCCCGACAGCGACTTCTTCTATCTCACCGGGTTCCCGGAGCCCGACTCGGTGGCGCTGATGCTCCCCGGGCGCAGCGCGGGGGAATACCTCCTCTTCTGCCGCGAACACGAACCTTACGAGGAGCGCATGCACGGGCCGCGGGCGGGCCTCGACGGCGCATGCGACCGCTACGGCGCGGACGACGCCTTTCCGATCGACGACATCGACGAGATCCTGCCCCGTCTTCTCGAGGACCGGCCCCGGATCTGGTACTCGATGGGGGAGTACCCGGCCTTCGACGCAAGGATGCTCGGCTGGCTCGAACGGCTTCGGACCCGCCCGGCCGATCCCTCCGAGCTGGTGGACCTGCACTATCGCGTTCACGAGATGCGGCTTTACAAGAGTCAGGCGGAGGTGCGGATGATCCGCCGGGCCGTCGAGCTCACCGCCGGCGCTCACCGCCGGGCGATGGCGGCCTGCCGTCCGGGTCTGGCCGAGTACGAAGTGGAGGCGGAGATCCTCTACGTGCTGCATCGGGCCGGCTGCCGGTCGCCCGCCTATCCGTGCATCGTCGCGGCCGGCGGCAACGCCTGCCGTCCACACTACACCGCGAACGCGGGCACGCTTCGCGACGGCGAGCTGGTGCTGGTGGACGCGGGGGCGGAGTACGGCTTCTACGCCGCGGACGTGACCCGGACGTGGCCCGTCGGCGGGCGGTTCAGCGAGGCGCAGCGTTCCCTCTACGAGCTGGTCCTCGACGCCCAGCGGGCCGCGATCGGCGAAGTTCGGCCCGGCCGCTCGTGGCAGGCGCCGCACGCGGCGGCGGCCGAGGTCCTCACCGAAGGGCTTTTCTCGCTCGGGGTGGTCCGCGCGGGCGGGAACGACGTGATGAACCGGCTGTGCGCATATCCGACCGGGCACTGGCTCGGACTCGACGTCCACGACGTCGCGGACTACCGGGTGGGCGGCGAGCCGCGCGAGCTCGAGCCGGGGATGGTGATGACCGTCGAGCCGGGACTCTATATCGATCCCGAGGAATCGGGGGTCGCCTCGCGCTGGCGGGGCATCGGCATCCGGGTCGAAGACGTCGTCCTCGTCACCCGGGACGGGGTGGAGGTCCTTTCGTCCTCCATTCCGAAGTCGGCGGAGGACCTCGAGAAGGTCGTGGGATCGGGCGCATGACCCGGCGCTTCGACGTCGCGATCGTGGGTGGCGGACCCGTCGGCGCCACCCTTGCGGCGGGGCTCCGGGGCTGGTCGTTCTCGGTCGTGCAGCTCGACCCGAAGCGGCACGGCGGGGAGGGCGCGGACGGACGAAGCTTCGCCCTCTCGTACGGCTCGGCCGGGCTCTACCGGACCCTCGGACTGTGGGAGGAGGTCGGATGTGGCGCGACACCCATCGAGGAGGTCCACGTGTCCCGGCGCGGTGGGTTGGGCTTTGTCCGGATCCGCGCCGAGGAATGCGGGGTGGACGCGCTCGGTTACGTGGTTTCGGCCCGATCTCTGGAGCGGCGGCTCGACCGGGCCCTCGACACGGACGCCGGAACCGCAGGCGCCCGGTTCGAGCGGATCTGCGCGGCGGCCGATGCGGTCGAGGTCCGCCGGCGCGATGCGCTCGTCTCGGGACGCGGCCCGGAGGGGAACGTCACCTTCGCCGCGCGACTCGTGATCGGTGCCGACGGCGCGGGCTCGGTGGTGCGCCGGGCGGCCGGGCTTGCGCTTCGCACCCACCGTTCGGGCCAGGTCGCGGTCGCGGGAGAGCTCGCTGCGGAACGACCGCCCCGCGGCCGCGCGTTCGAGCGCTTTACCGAACACGGCCCCCTCGCGCTGCTGCCGCTCGGGGAGGACCGCTGCGGGTTCGTGTGGGCGGTGCGGGAATCGGAGACGACCGGCGCGGAATTCGAGCCTTCGCGGTTCGCAGCCGAGCTCGCGGAGGCGTTCGGCAGCCGGCTCGGAGAGCTGCGCGAGGTGAACGTGCGGGTACGCCATCCCCTGCGGGTGTGCCATGCGCCCCGCATCGCCGCGCCGCGCACCGTGCTCGTCGGCAACGCCGCAAACACGCTGCACCCGGTCGGCGCTCAGGGCCTCAACCTCGGGCTGCGCGACGTGGAGGCGCTCGTGCGCGGTCTCGGGGAGGCAAGCGCCGCCGGCGCGGACCCCGCGTCCGCGCTCGATCGTTACGTGGCCGCACGGCGTGCCGATCATGCGATGGCGAGATCGCTCACCACCGGCCTGCTCCGCATCTTCGGGTCGGGGTCGCGGATTCCCTTCGCGTCGGCCCTCGGCGCGGCCGGACTGTTCGCCTTCGACCGGCTCGGGCCGGTGAAGCGCGGGGTCGTGAGCCTCGCCATGGGCGCCAGCTCGCCCTGCGCCCGGCGCGGGCGGGTGAGGCGCGGGTCGGTGACCCCCGCCAGGGGCGCAAGCCGGCCGTGGCCCGGGGACGGGCACCGCACGCGGGCGCAAGTGCATCCCGGCGGGGACGGCAGCCGTGTCCGTGCCGACTGAGCGATACGACGTTGCGGTGGCGGGCGGTGGTCTGACCGGCCTCGTCGCGGCCGCGAGCTTCGCCCGCGCCGGGTTCCGGGTGGTCGTCGTGGAAGGCCGGGAACGAGGCGCCGAAGGTGACGGCCGGGTGAGCGCGTTCACGGTCGCATCCGAGCGGATCCTCGACCGGCTCGAAGTCTGGTCGCGGATTGCCGGGAAGGCTCCGTTCCGGCGGATGCGGGTCTGGGAGGCGGCGGGTGGAGCCGAAATCGGCTTCGAGGCGGAGTCGGTCGGGGCCGATTACCTGGGCCACATCGCCGAGAACCGGGTGGTGCTCGAGACGCTGGAGGAGGCGGTCGACTCGCTCGGGGTTGCGTGGCGCCGGCCGTCGCGGGTAACCGGGCTCGAGCTCGCCGGACGCGACCTCACCGCCGATCTCGACGGGTCTCGGATCGCCGCGCGGCTGCTGGTCGGCGCCGACGGCGGGAATTCCCTCGTGCGGAGGCTCGCCGGCATCGCGTCCCGGGGTCGCGACTACGGACAGCTCGGCATCGTCTGCTCGGTGCGCCCCGAACGCCATCATGACGACACGGCCTGGCAGGTGGCCCGCCCGGAGGGGCCACTCGCGTTCCTCCCCCTTCCCGACGGCCTCTGCTCGATCGTCTGGTCGACCGAGAACGAACACGCGCAACACCTTCTCGCGCTCGACGACGCGGCGTTCCGGCGCGAGCTCGGAGCCGCGTTCGAGATGCGGCTCGGGGAAATCGAATGGACCGGGCCCCGGAGCGGCTTTCCGCTCCGCGCCGTTCACGCCGCGAGATACCGCGCTCCGCGCATCGCCCTCGCCGGCGACGCCGCCCATACGATCCATCCACTCGCCGGGCAGGGGGTGAACCTCGGGATCCTCGACGCGGCGGTGCTGGCCGAGGTGGCGGCGGAGGCGGCGGCGCGGGGCCGCGACCCGGGGGGGCGGGCCGCTCTCGCGCGCTACGAGCGCCGGCGAAAGGCGCACAACCTCGCCGTGACCTGCGCCGTGGACGGCTTCGACCGCCTCTTCCGCGCAAGCTGGCCGGCGGTACGGACGATCCGCAACGCAGGACTCGCGGCCACCCACCGGCTGGCGCCGGTGAAGCGGCGCATCATCGCGCACGCTTCGGGCTTCGCGGGCGACCTCCCGGCGTCCGCGAAGCCCGAGCCGTCCGGCCGGCGGTCCGAGCCCCGACCCTGAAAGATCCGGGGAGGATCGGGGGCTAGGCGACGAGCTCGTAGCCGGCGGCGGTAACCGCCTCGGCGAGGGCCGCACGGCCCATCGCCGAGTACTCGAGCGGGTTGGCCTTGGCCGGGTCCTGCTCGGCCTCGACGAGGAACCAGCCCTCGTAGCCGATCGCGATCAGCTCGCGGGCGACCGCGCCGAAATCGATCATCCCGTCGCCGGGGACGGTGAACACGCCGGCGAGGACGGCGTCCAGGAACGAGTCCCGCTCCCAGTCGATGCCCGCGAGCACGTCGGCCCGCACGTCCTTGCAGTGGACGTGACGGATGCGCGAGCCCCCGCGGGCGATCGCCCCCCCCGGGTCCCCCCCCGCGACCCGGTGGGGGCCGGGTGGGCCGGCAGGTCGTGGCGGTGGAGGGGGCGGAGGCGGGAGCCCCAGCGGGCGATCGCCCCGATCGGATCCCCGCCCGAGAACTGGAGGTGCCCGGTGTCGAAGAGAAGACCCGTCTCGTCGGCGGTGCACGCGAGGAAGCGATCGACGTCGTCCTCGAACTGGACGACGGCACCCATGTGGTGGTGGTAGGCGAAGGGGGCGCCGCAGGTCTCGTTGACCCAAGCCGCGAACTCGTCCATACGGCGGCCATAGTCCCGCATCTCGGCATCCGTCAGCGACGGACGGGCGGCGAGCGGCACGTCTCGCCGGCCCTGAATCGTGTTCGAGGTCTCGCCGTACACGAACGCGAAGGCGCCAAGCTCCCGGAAGAGGTCGACCTGCGCCTTCGCGCGTCGCTTCTCCTCTTCGACCGAGTTCACGAGCAGCTCGCCCGAATACCACCCGGACACGAGCGCGAGCCCGTGCCCTTCGAGGATCGGCCCCAGCTCTTGCGCCGACAGCGGGTACTTTCCGCCCGTCTCCGTGCCCGAATAGCCCGCCTGCGCCATCTCCGAAAGGCAGGTGTCGAGCGGCGTATCGCCGCCGAGCTCCGGGAGATCGTCGTTCGACCACGCGATGGGGGCGACGCCGAGTCGTGCTTTCTTCATGTTTCTGGCCCGAGAATCTCACCAGCTTTCGTCGCTTACCCGAAAAATTCTGCGAATTTTTCGGGCTTGGGCGCCGAGACGCCGCTGTGGCGGGGCGCACGGACCGAAAGAGCGCTACGCGCTGGCTGAAGGCGTAGCCTACACTACCGCTTCGCGCTGTCGAAGCGGCTTGAGGGAGTACGCCCCGTCACAGCGAGTGGATCGGCGTCCGCTAGCCAAGAAGCTGGCGAGATTCTCGGGCTTAGACTCCGATCCGCTGGCGGGTCCGGCCCGCCTCGTGCTCCGCGCGCGCGTCGCGGACCTCTTCGCGAGCGCTGGTTTCCGGCACCCCGAGATCCCACCAGGCATCCCCGGGGGTCCACTCGTTCTCGGCGGTCTCGAGCGCGATCACGGTGGTCCGATCGGTCTCCCGCGCCCATTCGAGGGCGTCCTCGAGGTCCGCGATGCTCGCCACCCGCCGGGTCTCGGCGCCCATCGCACGGGCGTGGGCCGCGAAATCGACCGCGAACGGCTCCCTCGCGATGCGGCTGTCGCGGATGAAGTTGTTGAACGAAGCCCCGCCCTTGAAGTTCTGGAGACGATTGATGACCGCGAAGCCGCCGTTGTCGCACACGACGACGATCAGCTTGTGTCCGGTGAGAACCGAGGAGTAGATGTCCGAGTTCATCATGAGGTACGAGCCGTCCCCGACCAGCGCGTAGACCGCCCGGGTCGGATCGGCCATCGCCGCCCCCCACGCGCCCGCGATCTCGTACCCCATGCAGGAGTATCCGAACTCGAGATCGAACGTGCCGGGCGACTTTACCCTCCAGATTTTCATGAGCTCTCCGGGAAGCCCCCCCGCCGCGGTGAGGACGAGGTCGCGCTCGCCGGCCGCGCGGTTGACCGCACCGATGACCTGGGCGTAGCTCGGAATCGGGGCGTTGCTCGGACGGATGGCAGCCTCGACGGTGCGGTTCCACTGCGCATACTCGCGGCCCGCCCGCGCGGTCCACTCGGAATCGGCCGACCAGCCGCCGAGGGCCTCGTCGAGCTCGGCGATTCCCTCGCGGGCGTCTCCCACGACCGGGGCCGCCCGGTGCTTGACGGCATCGAAGCGGGCGGCGTTGACGGCGACGAAACGGGCGTCCGGAGAAAACACGCTCCAGGACCCGGTCGTGAAGTCCTGGAGGCGGGTGCCGATCGCAAGGACCACGTCCGCCTCCGCGGCGAGCGCGTTGGCCGAGGAGGAGCCGATGACCCCGACCGGACCCACGTTCACGGGATCGTCATGCACCAGCATCCCGCGGCCCGCCACGGTTTCCGCGACGGGGATCCCGCGTGCCGCGGCGAAGGCGGCGAGCTCCGCTTCGGCGAGCGAGTAGCGGACTCCGCCGCCGGCGATTACGAGCGGGCGCCGCGCAGAGGTCAGGAGCGCGGCCGCGGCCGCAACCTGGTCGCGGTCCGGGCGCGGGCGCGCAATGACGTGGACGGCCGGCGCGAAGAACTCTTCCGGGTAGTCGAAGGCGAGCTCCTGGGTATCCTGGCAGAGCCCGATGAAGGCCGGGCCGCAGTCGGCCGGATCGAGCATGACCGCGGTCGCCTGCGGCAACGAGGAGACGATCTGCTCGGGGTGGGTGATGCGGTCCCAGTAGCGGGAGACGGAGCGGAACGCATCGTTGACCGAGGTGCCGGGGGAAGCGAAGTGCTCGACCTGCTGGAGGACCGGATCAGGCCGGCGATTGACGAACACGTCGCCCGACAGGATCAGGATCGGCAGGCGGTTCGCGTGTCCGGTGGCGGCGGCGGTCACCATGTTGGTGGCGCCGGGGCCGATGGACGACGTCGCGACCATGATCTGGCGGCGCCGGCGTGCCCGGGTGAAGCCGAGCGCGGCGAGGGCCATGGACTGCTCGTTCTGGCCGCGCCAGGTGGGCAGCTCGTCGCGAACCGCCTCGAGCGCCTCCGCAAGACAGGTCACGTTCCCGTGACCGAAGATTCCGAACACGCCCGGGAACAGCCGCTCGCGTCCCGTCTCCGTCTTCACCCACTGATTGCAGAGGTAGCGCACGAGCGCCTGGGCCATCGTGAGTCGTATCGTCCTCGCTGCCATCTCTCTCTCCTGTCTCGCGTTGGTCGGGCGAATCCCGACGCGCCTGCGCCCCCGACCCGATCCGGCCCCGCCGGGTCAATCCGAGCCGCTCTCTCCGGTGCGCCCATCGGCCGGGGGACACGGCCGGACGAAGATCGGCCCGCGCATCGAGAGGACCTCCTCGTCGCGCTGGTTCAGCATCACCCAGTCCAACCGGACGATGCCGCGACCCGGATCCGACTTCGACATCCGCCGATCGACCACCGTCGCCACCACGCGCACCGTATCGCCCGGCCGCACCGGTGCCCGCCATCGTATCTCGTCGACCCCCGGCGAGCCGAGGCTCGCCTCCGGAGCGAACGGCCGAAGCGCCGTGAACAGACGAAACGCGATCGTCCCCAGTTGCCAGCCGCTCGCGATCAACCCGCCGTAGACCGAACGTTCGGCCGCGACCTTGTCCATGTGGAACGGTTGAGGGTCATAGGCGAACGCCCATTGCAGGATCTCTCCCTCGCTCAGCGTCTTTCCCGGCGTGCGAAAGACGGTTCCGATCGTGAAGTCCTCGTACCACCCGTTGTCCATTGGCCTCCACCGCTCCAGCCGGCGTCGTGCGGGCGAAGCGTCCATCCCGGCACGCGGGGAATCCTAACCTCCCGCGCGGGAATGATCAGTCGCTCTCCGAGGCGCCGGGCGCGGAACAGCGGCGAAGGAAACACCCGGGGCGCGGCGGGACGAACATGCCGCGGGTCCCGTCCGGATCCGACCGAGCAGGGGGCAAGCCCGGGGAGAGTCGTCGCATCCTGTCGCGCGGGCCGGGCCGGGCGGCGCAGCCGTGTTCCGGAGCCGAACCGCCGGATTGGTGGACGCGGTGAAGGATCGGCGAACATGCGCATCGTTTCGCATCGGCGACCATCCGGCATGCACACCCTTCTGTTCCTCGATCCCGGACATTTTCACGCCGCCCTCACCTTGCGGGCCCGAAACCGCCGCGTTGACCCCGTCGTGCACCTCTACGCAAGGCCGGGACCGGAGCGCGACGCGTTCACCGCCCTCGTTCGTTCATTCAATTCGCGCGCCGACGCTCCGACGAGCTGGGAGCTCCACGTCCACGAGTCGAATGCGCCGGAACGGGCGCTCGTCGACGAGCGGCGCGGCACGATCGCAGTCCTCGCCGGGCGCAACCGGCCGAAGCTCGGGACCATCGCGAACCTGCACGCGGCGGGTCTTCACGTGCTGGCCGACAAGCCGTGGCTGACCGATCCCGCCGCGCTTCCCGACCTGGAGCACGCAACCGCAGCGCGGCCGCTCGCGATTGACATCATGACCCTTCGCCATGACGTTGCCGCTCGGCTCGCCCACCGGATCGCCACTTCGCGCGAGCTGTTCGGGGGACTCGTCCGGAACTCCACCGAGCCGGCAATCGATCTGTTCTCGAAGCATCATCTGCTCAAGGTGGTGAACGGCGCGCCGCTCGAGCGCCCCCCCTGGTACTACGACACCCGTATCCAGGGAAACGGACTCGTCGACATCCAGTCCCACATGACCGACCAGGCCCAGTGGCTCGTGGGGGACGGGCCGGGATTCGACTACGGGCGCGACTTCGACCTCGAGGACGTCCGGCTCTGGAGCACGCCGGTGCCCCTCGACCTCTTCCGCGCCAGCACCGGGGTCGAGGAATTCCCCGAGACGCTCGCAGGCACCGTGGAGGACGGGGTGCTCGACCTCGCGTGCAACGGAGAGATCCGGTACCGCCTGCGGGGAATCTCCGTCCGCCAGCGGGCCGAGTGGGGACAGCGTGAACCGGAGGGGGGAGGTGATGTCCAACGCACGACGGTGCACGGGGAACGGGCCACGATCGTCGCCCGCCGCGCTCCGGAAACCGCGTTCCGGGCCGAGCTGCACGTCACCCCGCGGGTCCCGGACCGGAGCTTCGGCATGCGGCTCGACGAGGCGTTCGCAAGGTGGGCGCGGGAGCTCCCCGGACTCGCGCGTCGGGATTCGAGCCACGGACACGAGATCGTCATCCCGGACCGGTTGCAGACCCCGCACGAGTCGCATTTCGCCATGGCGCTCGACGATTTTCTCGACGTGCTCGACTCGAACGAATGGCCACGCAACCTTTCCGCCCGCATCCGGTCGCGGTACACGCTCCTTGCGAACGCGCACGAACGCTGTCCCCACCCGGTCGCTGCACCCTCGCCGGCCGGTCCGTGACCGTGATGGAAGCCCGGCACGCCCCGGGGCCGCCATCGCGATTCGGACCGGAGCGGAGCGGTTCGCTCCATCGCCGGGAGACCGGTCCGTCCGGTCGTAGAATGGCGTCTGGACGGACGCGAAGCGCGCGTTGCCCCGGGGAGGACTCCGGGCTGCGAGAACGGCCTCGCCGGCGCTTCCGCCGGCGCGTCGTGCGAGATCAGGAATGCCGGGGGAATTTCGGGCCGGTTCCATGGCCGGCCGCGATGGCCACCCGACCCGGAAGCATGCGGCCGCGGAAGCCATCCGCGAGCGATTCGTGCGGCGGGGGACCGGTCGGACCGAACCCGCCCGCGGTCGGACGCGGCCGGTGGACCCCCATCGACGCGGGCGCAACCGAAACGAAGGAGAGCGAGATGCCGGAGACGAGGCACGGACACTTCCACTGGAACGAGCTGAACACCTGGAACGTGGAGGAAGCGAGCGGGTTCTACGCCACGACGCTCGGCTGGGACTACGAACGGTTTCCCATGGCCGACGGCGGCGACTACGTGGTCTGCATGTCGGCCGGAGAGCCTGTCGCCGGCATCTTTCAGATTCGCGCGGGCATGGGTCTCGACGACGTGCCCGACCATTGGTTCGCCTATATCGCCGTCGACGACGTGGATGCCCGCCTCGAGGGAGTCGAAGCCGGCGGGGGGGCAATCCTGCGCGAACCGTTCGACGTGCCCGGTGTCGGCCGGTTCTCCATCGTGCGAGACCGGGTAGGCGCGGTCGTCGGCTGGATCACGCCAGCCCCGTCGGAATGATGCGGCTGCACCGCCCCCGGGGCGGGCATCGGCTTCGAATCGACACTGCCCGCGCCCGGATCGGGCTTGCCGCGGGCCGATGGCGGCGGCCGTTTCGCGCCGGCGGCGACCGAACCCTCGACCCCGGCTAAGATCCTGCCGTCCGGCAACGTGGCGGGGTGCGGGGCCCGAGCCGCTGGCGGAAGGAACCAGAGGAGGATGACGCAAATGAAGGCGGTGTTGGCAACCGAGCGCGACAACCTGGCCGTCGTCGACGTGGAGCTCGACCCGCCGCGCCGCGGCGAGGTGCGGGTGCGGATGATGGCGACCGGAGTGTGTCACTCCGACCTCTCCATCCTCAACGGGACGATTCCGAGCGCGTATCCCGTCGTTCTCGGACATGAGGGAGCGGGTATCGTCGAGGAGGTCGGCGAATCGGTGAGCCACGTCCGACCCGGCGACCACGTGGTGCTCTCGTTCGTCCCCCAGTGCGGAGAGTGTTTCCACTGCGTCCACGACGAGCCCTATCTCTGCTCGGTCGCTCCGAACGAGGGCTTCCAGCTCGACGGCACCACCCGGGTCCACCGCAACGGGGAGGACGTGCGGGTGATGTCGTTCCTCGGCAACATGGCCGAGCAGGCAATCGTCCCCGCCATCTGCGTCGTGCCCATCGAGAAGGACATTCCCTTCCAGGTGGCGGCGCTCGTCGGATGCGGCATCACCACCGGCGTGGGAGCGGCGATCAAGACGGCGGCGATGCGCCCGGGCTCGACCGCGGCGGTGTTCGGCTGCGGCGGCGTCGGTCTCTCCGTCATCCAGGGCTGCCGCATCGCCGGGGCGAAGCAGATCATCGCGGTGGACCTCTCGTCCGACAAGATGGAGATGGCGCGCACCTTCGGCGCCACGGACACGATCACCCCGGGAGGACACGCGCTTCGCGAGATCATGGCGATGACCGGAGGCGTGGGCGTCGACTACGCGTTCGAAGTGATTGGCCTCCCCGCCACCATCGAGACCTGCGTCAAGGCCGCCCGCCGCGGCGGCACCGCGGTGCTGGTCGGGGTCGGACGGGCGCAAGAGCGTTTCTCCGTCAACTCCCTCATCCTTCCGCTCACCTCCAAGACGATCCGCGGCTGCATGTATGGAAGCGTCAACTTCAAGGTGGACTTCCCGATGTATCTCGATCTCTACCGCCGGGGTCTGCTCGATCTCGACCGCATGGTGACCAGCACCTACACGCTCGACGAGGCGCCACGGGCATTCGAGGACCTAGAGCGCGGGGTGAACGCCCGCGGGGTCATCCTGCACGGCTGACGCCACGGAATCCGCGCCGGGCCGCATCTCTTTGGCGGCGCCGGGACGGCGGGCATGCGCCGCCGGTCAGCGCATGCAGCCCCGGAAGAAGGCTCGCATGTCGGCCGCGAGGAGCTCCGGCTGCTCGAGCGCGGCAAAGTGTCCGCCCCGCGGCATCTCCGTCCAGCGCACGATGTCGTACGCCCGCTCCACCCATTGCCGCGGGCCGACCAGGATCTCCCGCGGGAAGACCGCCATCGCGGTCGGAACCTCGACTCGCTCCCCGGCCGCGAGGGTTCCGCGGCCCCCGGTGTGGATGTGCTCGTAGTAGATGCGGGCGGCCGACGCGATGCGGCCGGTCGTCCAGTAGAGCATCAGGTTGGTCAGGAACTCGTCGCGGGTCACCGCGTTCTCGAGGTCGCCGTCGCAGTCGGTCCACGCGGTGAACTTCTCGAGGAACCAGCCGAGGAGTCCGGCCGGGGAATCGTGCAGGCCGTACGCGAGCGATGTGGGGCGGGTGCCCTGGATCGCGAAGTAGGCCATGTCCTCCGCGAACGCCGAGCGCGCCCTGGCGAGCCAGCCCTTCTCCTCGTCGTCGAGGGGCCGCGCTCCGTCCCCCGTCTTCGCCCGGTACCCCTGCATGTTGAGGTGCAGGCCGACCACGGACTCGCGATGGCGCAGCGCCATCGCCGAAGTCACCAGCGCGCCCCAGTCGCCGCCCTGTGCCCCGTAGCGTTCGTACCCGAGCACGTCGTGCATGAGCGAGTGCATGAGCTCGCCGATCGCGCCGGGGTGCATTCCGGGCTCGCGCGGCGCCTCGGAGAACGCAAAACCCGGGAGGGATGGAGCAACGACGTGAAACGCATCTTGCGGGTCGCCGCCATGGCGCTCCGGGTGCGTCAGCATCTCGATGATCCGATGGAACTCGAAGAACGAGCCCGGCCAGCCGTGCTGGATGAGGAGCGGAGTGGCCCCGTGGTGCGGGGAGCGCTCGTGCACGAAGTGCATGCGCAGTCCGCCGACAGGCGCGGTGAAGTGATGGAACCGGTTCAACTCCGCTTCCGACGCCCGCCAGTCGTAGCCGTCCGCCCAATAGGCTGCATGGCGCCGGACCGCGCCGAGCTCCGCGCCCTGCCGCCAGCCGTACCCGTCGATCTGGTCCGGCCATCGGGTACGCACCAGCCGATCCCTGAGGTCCGCGAGGACTCCGTCCGGAACCTCGATGCGAAACGGTACGGGGTTCACGGACACTCACGGACTCCTGAGCATTGTCTTCGAACGCTTCCATTCCAGGCGTGGCCGATACGACCGGGGTGGAAGCGGCATCATTATCGCAAGGATTCCCCGTTTCCGACCCTGAATTCGGATCTTCGGTGCGAATAAATTCACAATTATAGAAATCTCTGACCCCAATGATTACAAAATTTGTTTTATTTATAGTGATCACTTGGCAACATCATGTTGATTAGGCATACTAATTATTGGCTCGCTTGATTGAACGACGCGTCACCCTTGAACATCGAGCACCTCAAGACCTTCCTCGACGTCGCCCGCACGGGAAGCTTTCACCGGTCGGCTCAACGCCTCCACGTGAGTCAGTCGACCGTGAGCGCGCGCATCCGGACCCTGGAAGAGCAGATCGGCCAGATTCTCTTTCAGCGGCTGAAGAACGGTGCGGTACTGACCGGACCGGGCCGGCGCATGGCCCCCTATGCGGACACCGCGGTCCGTGCCTGGGAGCGCGGCCGCCAGTACCTTTCGCTCGTGGACACGCATCGAATCGAGTGTGCGCTGGGAGTCCAGTCGGCCCTGGCGGAGTGGATGGCGACCGCGTGGATCGCATGGGTGAACGAACGTCATCCGGAGATCGCTCTCCGGGTGGAGGCCGGCGACTCGGAACGACTCATGCGCGGACTCGACGACGCGTTCATAGATATTGCGGTGGCATTCCGGCCCCGGACCCAGCCCGGGCTCAAGATCGAAACTCTCTATACCGACGACCTCATCCTGGTATCGAGCGACGAACGCTCCCTCGATCCGAACTGGCGTGACGACTACGTATTCGTGGACTGGGGCGAGACCTTCCGCGCCGCCTATGCCGATGCCTTTCCCGAACAGGGGATGCCTTCGATCCGAACCCCCCTTCCGGGCGTCGCACTCAGCCACATTCTGCTCCAGGGGGGCGCGGCCTATCTGACGCGTTCGATCGCGGGGCCGTGGATCGAGGACGGCAAGCTCCACGAGGTGCGTGACGCGCCATTCTTTCCGATACCGACCTTCGTCGTCTATCCCGCTGAACCGGTGGACCGGGAGATGCAGAGCGTCGCCCTCGAAGGGTTGATGCAGATCGTCCGCAACCACCGCTGACCCTGCCGCCGCATCCCGTCGATCCGGGCCCGGACGGGCCCGTCTGCGCCGACCCGGCACGGTAGACTACCGCGGGTGAGCACCCGCCCGAATCCCCGGGACGAGCGCATCGATTCCGCCTACGCCTGGGTACGGGTCTTTGCCTCCGTCGCCATCATGGCAATCGGGTTCTCCGGGCTCTATTCCATCGTCGTCGCCCTGAAGCCCGTCGCGGCCGACCTCGGCGCGACGCGCGGCGGGGTTTCCTTCGCCTACGCGGTATTGTTTGCCGGATTCGGCTTCGGCGGAATCCTGATGGGCTGGTGGTCGGACCGGGTCGGCATCATGTGGCCCACCCTCACCGGAAGCGTCGCCATCGCAGCCGGACTGTTCCTTGCCGGTCAGGCCACCGCGCTGTGGCAGATAGTGCTCGCGTTCGGATTCCTGGTCGGCTTCCTCGGCATGTCCTGCATGATGGTCCCGCTGGTCGCGAACATCACCCACTGGTTCGACCGCCGACGCGGTATCGCGACCTCCGTCGTAATCAGCGGCTCCTATCTGGCGGGCACGATGTGGCCTCCGTTGCTGCAGATCGGAATCGACGAGGTGGGCTGGCGCGAGACGTGGATGCGGGTCGGAATTCTCTGCCTGGTGGTGATGACGCCGCTCTCTTTGCTGCTGCGCCCGAGACTGAACATATCGTCGGATTCCGCTCGGGAGGACAGTCGCCGCCGCCGGGCGCTCGGTTTCACCCCCACGACCATGCAAGTCCTCCTATGCATGGCCGGGCTCGGCTGCTGCGTCGCGATGGCGACCCCGCAGGCGCACATCGTCGCGCACGCGACCGACCTCGGACATCCCGCGGCGCGCGGCGCGGAGATGCTCTCCCTCGTATTCTTCGGCGGCTTCGTGAGCCGAATCATCTACGGCTGGGCCTCGGATCGAATCGGGGGGCTCCGGACCCTCGTCCTCGGGTCGGTGGGGCAGGCGGTGACCATCGCGTGCTTCATCCCCGTCGAGGGGCTGATCGAGCTCTACGTCGTGTGCGCCCTCTTCGGACTCAGCCAGGGCGGCATCGTTCCCTCTTACGCGCTCATCATCCGGCGTTACTATCTCGCCGGCGAGGCCGGCCTTCGGCTCGGCTGGATCATGCTGTTCACCATGCTCGGCATGGCTTTCGGGGGGTGGCTGGCCGGCGTGCTCTTCGACCTCACGGGCACCTACGCCACCGCGTTCACCGCGGCAATCGCGTTCAACGTGCTGAACCTTCTCATTGCCGCGCTGTTCCTGCTGAGATCGCGAATTCCGGTTTTTGCGTGATGCGCCGCGACGGCGCATCATCACGAACGAACGGCGAGACCGCCCTTCGCGGCACGACCGGACCGGGTCCGACCGCCGGTTGCCGGCCCGGGGCCGCGGCGGCGGGCTGCGGGCGAACGGCGGCACGCCAGGGTGCCTCCGGCATTTCGACCGGGGGACGGACCCGCTACCATTCCCCGCTCGAACCGGGCGGAACACGAGGAAACCCGACCCCATGAGCGACAAACCCGAAATGGTCCGGCTGGCGCCGCCGGACACTCTGGACATGCCCATCGGCGAGGCGATGTTCACCCAGCGCGCCATCCGCCGCCTGGACCCCGGGCGGCCGATCTCGGACGAGCAGCTCCGCACCATTCTCGACGCCGGCTCCAAGGCCCCGAACGGGGCCAACCTGCAGCCCGGCCGCTTCCTCGTCGTACGCGACCGGGAACGAATCCGGAAATTCGGCGCGCTCTACCACGAGGCGTGGTGGGCAAAGCGCCGTGACGAATACGGCTGGTCCTCCAAGGCGGACATTCCGGAGGGATCGCCGTACCGGATGCCCGCCCTGCTCGCCGACGAGATGGTCGATGCGCCGGCCGTCATCCTCGCCTTTTCTCTGCCCTCCGGTGTGGCCGCTTCGTCGACCTTCCCGGCCGTGCAGAACATCCTGCTCGCGGCGCGTGCGCTCGGGATCGGCTCGGTGCTCACCACCTTGCATCCGGACGTCATGGATCGGGTTTACGCGATGTTCGGCGTCCCGCCGGAGATGGTGTTCCACTGCTGCATCCCGCTCGGCCATCCGCGCGGGCGGTTCGGGCCGACCGCCCGTTACCCCACCTCGCACACCACCTCATGGGACGATTGGGGCAGCCGTCCGCCGTGGGAGTGACGCGACGCGCCATTTCCGGATAATGGACCGGCGGCCCGCGGTCGACGGCGCGGGCGGCCGGTGCCGGACAGAACCGATTGAGGGAGCGCGCAGACGATGCTCACGAATTCCCAGTTGGAGCAGTACCACGAAGACGGCTACGTCATCCCCGACTACCGATTGCCGCAGGAGAACATCGAAGAGATCCGCGAGGCCCATGACCGGCTCCTCGCGAGACATCCGCAGTTCCTGAACTACTGTCCCAACGTGCTCGCCTTCGACCTTGCGTTCCTCAACCACGCCCGGGTTCCGGAGGTGCTGGACATGGTCGAGCAGGTACTCGGACCGGACTTCGCGCTCTGGAACTCGAGCTTCTTCGCCAAGCCGGCCCTGAACGGCCAGGCCACTCCGTGGCACCAGGACGGGGAATACTGGCCGATTCGTCCCCTCGCGACCTGCACGGTCTGGATCGCGGTGGACGACGCTACCTGCGAGAACGGCTGCCTTCGCTTCATCCGCGGCTCTCACAAGGCCAGGCGGCTGCTCGCCCACCAGACGAACTCAAGTCCCGACCTCACCCTGAACCAGGAGCTCGAGGACCGCGAGTACGACGAGTCCCGGGCGGTGGACCTGGTGCTGGAGGCGGGGCAGATCTCGCTCCACGACGTGTACCTCGCGCACGGCTCCGAAGCGAACCGCTCGCCGCGCCCCCGCCGCGGGATGACCCTTCGCTACATGCCGACCACGTCGTTCTTCGACCGCGAGATCGCCGGGCAGCTCCATCGGGAGAAGGGCATCATGGACCACACCCACCGAACCCTGTTCCTGATGCGCGGCGGCGACCCTTCCGGCCGGAACGACTTCCGCCTTCGCTGGTGAGAATGAACACGGATGCACGGTGTCTGCACGTCAAGACGCAGCCGTCGATCGAGAGAGCCTCATTCGCATCGTGACGGCCGAAACCTGAGCGACCCGTGACACATGCCGGTTACCGGAACGCGGGGATCACCTCTTCGGCGACGAGGCGGATGTTCTCGTCGATGTGTTCGTCCGGGCAGGCGGAGGACAGCATGACCAGGCTCGCGCCCGCGTCGATATATTCCCCGAGCCGTCCCCGCACCTCTTCGGGGGTTCCGGCGAGCGCGTACTTTCCGACCAGACCGGAGAAATCCTGGGCATATTGGCGGCTGAGGCGGGAAATCGCCATCTCGCGCGCCCGGTCCCCGTCCTCGTGGACCGCGGTAAAGATGTAGAGCCCGAAGCGGAATCCGTCGAGATCGCGGCCGGCATCCTCGCCGAACCCCCGGATCTTCGCGATGCTCGCGGCGAGCTGCTCCGGGGTATACATGTAAGGCAGCCATCCGTCGCCGTAGCGGGCGGCCCGCCGCATGGCCACGTCGCGCCGCCCCGCCACCCAGATGGGGGGCGGCGACTGCACGGGCGGCGGATCGATCGATACCCCGTTCAGGGTGTTGAACCGGCCCGCGTACGACACGTCCCGTTCGGTCCACAGGCGCCGGATGACGTCGAGCGCCTCGTTGGTGCGCGCGCCCCGCTCACCGACCGGCACCCCGCACGCCTCGAACTCCTTCGGGTACTCGCCTCCGACCCCGACTCCGAACAGGTACCGCCCGTTCGACGCGACGTCGAGGGCCGCCCCCATCTTGGCCGCGAGCGCGGCGGGATAAAGCGGCAGCAGCACGATGGCGCTGAGCAGGCGGATCCGGGAGGTCGCGCCGGCCGCCACGGCGAGCGAGATGTACGTGTTTGCGGTCGGAACATGGAACATCACGTGCTCGCCGCACCCGAGCACATCGAATCCGAGGTCCTCCGCCCGGCGGGCGAACTGGGCGATGCCGTCGGGGCTGCGAAGCCCCGTCCCGAACATGATCCCGCTCAACTGTCGTGCTCCCTCGGTTCGAATCGCGACGCGCCGGACGGTTTCGCCGTCCCTCGCCGGCGCCGGGCGCGCGGCGCGCGGGCGGGGGCCGCAGCGGACCGTGCATGCCATAATACCTTTCTTAGTCTTCATCTGACCCGGCGCGAAATGCGCGGCGAGCCGCGCGCGCCACCACGACAAGGAGCCAGACGGATGTCGAGCAACGGCAAGACTCTCAAGTGGGTAGGCACCCGGCCGGTACGACCGGACGGGGTGGACAAGGTCACCGGACGGGCGCGCTTCGGCGCGGACTTCACCCTGCCGAACATGCTGGTCGGGAGCGTGCTGCGAAGCCCGCATGCCCACGCCCGGATCCGCTCCCTCGACACCTCGAAGGCGGAAGCCCTCCCGGGGGTCAAGGCGGTGCTGACGAGCGCCGATCTGCCGCGCCTTCCCTTCGGCTTCGAGCCGGCCGGAGAGGCGATGGTCAACTACCGCGACATGTCCGAGAACATCCTCGCCTACAAGAAGGTGCTCTACGACGGGCATGCGGTGGCCGCCGTCGCCGCCGTCGACCTCGCCACCGCGGAAGCGGCCGTCGAGCTCATCGAGGTGGACTACGAGGTGCTGCCGCACGTCATCGACCCCGTCGAGGCAATGGAGCCGGACGCCCCGATCCTCCACGACGATCTCATCACCGAGGGGGTCGACCCGAAGCCGGACAAGGCTTCCAACGTGGTCAAGCGGGTCGAGATCGGACAGGGCGACGTCGAGGCCGGATTCGCCGAGGCCGACATCGTGATCGAGCGCGAGTTCGACACCAAGGCGGTCCACCAGGGCTACATCGAGCCCCACGCCTGCGTCGGAAGCGTGTCGGAGGACGGCCAGGCGGAGCTCTGGTGCACCACCCAGGGCCAGTACACGGTCCGCGGTTACTGCGCGAAGCTGCTCGGCATGGACATCTCGCGGATCCGGGTCACCCCGTCGGAGATCGGCGGTGGCTTCGGTGGCAAGACGGTCGTGTACCTCGAGCCGCTCGCCCTCGGCCTCTCCCGCAAGACGTGCCAGCCGGTCAAGATGACCATGAGCCGCACGGAGGTGTTTCGCGCCACCGGCCCGACCTCGGGGGGCAACGTCCGGGTCAAGATGGGGGTCACCAGGGACGGTCGTATCACCGCCGCCCAGGCGGTCCTCACCTACCAGGCGGGCGCGTTCGGCGGCTCGCCGGTCCAGCCCGGCTGCATGTGCGCGTTCGCGCCCTATGACTGCGCGAACGTCGACGTGGTCGGCTACGACGTCGTCACCAACCGGCCGAAGGTCGCCGCCTACCGGGCTCCCGGGGCGCCCATTTCCGAGTACGCGGTCGAGGCGGTGGTCGACGAGCTTGCCGAGGCCACCGGCACGGACCCCATCGAGTTCCGGCTGAAGAACGGCGCCCGCGAGGGGACCAAGGCCGCGTACGGACCGAAGTTCGGTCCCGTCGGGCTCGTCAAGACCCTGGAAACGGCGAAGGATTCAGAGCACTACCGTACGCCGCTCGGGCCGAACCAGGGGCGCGGGGTCGCCTCGGGCTTCTGGTTCAACATCGGCGGGGAGACCTGCGCGACCCTCAACGTCGGCGAGGACGGCACCGTCGCTCTCATCGCCGGCACCCCGGACATCGGCGGCTCGCGCGCGTCGCTGTGCATGATGGCGGCGGAGGAACTCGGCATCGAGCTCGAGAGCGTCCGGCCGATGATTGCCGACACCGCCTCGCTCGGCTACACCTTCCTCACCGGAGGGAGCCGGGTCACGTTCGCGAGCGGCATGGCGGTCGTCGAGGCGGCGCGTTCCCTCATCCAGGATCTGCGTGAGCGGGCCGCGAAGATCTGGGACATTCCCGTCGAAGCGGTGGTCTGGGAGGATGGCGCGGCCCGGCCGAGCAGCAGCAACGCGGGCGACTTCGAGCCGCTCGACCTCGCGAGCCTCGCGGCCACCGCCGGCAAGACGGGCGGCCCGATCAGCGCCGGCGCCTCGCTCAACGCGCAAGGAGCCGGGCCCACCTTCGCCACCCACGTGGTGGACGTGGAGGTGGACCGCGAGACCGGCCTCGTCCAGGTGGTGCGCTACACCGCGGTCCAGGACGCCGGGCGGGCGGTCCACCCGAGCTACGTCGAAGGCCAGATCCAGGGCGGGGCGGTGCAGGGCATCGGCTGGGCGCTCAACGAGGAGTACATCTACAACGACCGGGGACAACTCGAGAACCCGGGGTTCCTCGACTACCGGGTGCCGGTCTGCTCCGATGTGCCCATGATCGACGCGGTCATCATCGAGGAGCCGAACCCGCGCCATCCCTACGGCGTGCGCGGGGTGGGCGAGACTCCCATCGTCCCGCCGATGGGCGCGATCACGAACGCGGTGGCGAACGCGATCGGCATTCGCATGACGAGCCTCCCGATGTCGCCGCCCCGGGTGCTCGAGGCGCTCGACGAGGCGGCCGCGGCGATGCCCCAGGCGGCCGACTGACTTGCGATGATCGGGACGCTCCGGACCCCGGAGCGTCCCGAAACCCTGTCCTCTGCCGCCGTGACGGCCGGCCCCGGGCCGCGCTTCAACTGAGGTAATTGCGTGGAGGGTCGCTACGACGTCATCGTGATCGGGGGTGGGGTGAGCGGTTGCTCCACCGCCTTCTTCCTCGCTTCCGATCCGGGGTTCGACGGTCGGATCCTGGTGGTGGAACGGGACCCTACCTACCAGGACGCTCCGTCCGCGCGGGCCACGGGGGGCATCCGCCAGCAGTTCTCCACCCCGGAGAACGTCCGTATCGGCCTCTTCGGCTCGCACTTCGTGAAGAATGCCGGCGACTACCTCGCCATCGACGGCGAGTCGCCGGACCTCGCGTGGCGCGAGGGCGGCTACCTGCTGCTCGCGACGCCGGAGACCCTCCCGATCATGCGGGAGAACAACGCGGTGCAGCGCTCGGAGGGCGCGGACATCGCGCTCCTCACCGCGCCGGAGCTCGAGCGCAAGTTCGGCTGGCTGAACACCGAGGGCATCGCGGGCGGCTGCAACGGCCTGAGCGGCGAGGGCTGGGTGGACCCCTACTCGCTGCTGCAGGCGTTCCGCCGCAAGGCCCGATCCCTCGGAGTCGAGTTCGTGCACGACGAGGCCCTCGGGGCGACACGCTCGGGGTCGCGGGTGCAGTCGGTCACCCTGCGGCAAGGCGGGGAGATCGTGGCCGGGGCGGTGGTGAACGCCGCGGGCGCGAGCGGGGTGAAGGAGATTGCGGATTCCGTCGGCATCGATCTGCCGATCGAGTCACGCAAGCGCTTCACGTTCGTGTTCGAGTGCCGCGAGCGGGTCGAGCCCGTCCCCCTCACGATCCTGCCCGAGGGGATCGGCTTTCGCCCCGAGGGAAGGACCTTCCTCGTCAACCGGGCTCCGCCGCCCGAGGCGGATCCGCCCACCCGGGACACCGACATCGACTACGACCAGTTCGAGGAGCACATCTGGCCGGACCTCGCGGCCCGCGTGCCGGCGTTCGAGGCGATCCGGCTCGCGAGCGCGTGGTGCTGCCACTACGATCTCAACACCCTCGACGAGAACGCGATCGTCGGGAGCCCCCCGGGGCTCGAGAACTTCTACGTGCTCACCGGGTTCTCCGGCCACGGCCTGCAGCAGTCCCCGGCAATGGGGCGCGCGGTGAGCGAGCTCATCGTCCACGGCGAGTACCGCACCCTCGATCTCCGGCGCCTCGGGTACGAGCGGGTCCTCGCCGGCGAGCCGCTCGTCGAATCCAACTGCTTCTGACCGGCCGACTTCGCGCCAAGGCGCGAACTCAGGGAACGAACTTGTATCCGCCGTCGGCGACGTGGGTCTGTCCGGTGGTGAAGCTCGACCGCTCGCTCAGCAGGAAGTGCACCAGCTCGGCGATCTCTTCGGAACGGCCGAAACGCTTGAGGGCCGCCGCCGCGGTCAGCCGGGCGTGCGCTTCGTCGCTCACGTCCGCCGTCATGTCGGTCGCCACGTAGCCGGGAGCGACTCCATTGACCCGGACCTCGGGTCCGAGCCCGGCCGCGCACTGGCGGACGAACCCGATGATGGCCGCCTTCGAGGTGCCGTAGGCGATCATGCGCTCGGCCGCGATGGGATTCGGGACGAGGCCGAGCACCGACGAAATGCACACGATGCGGCCGTAGCCGCGCTCGACCATCCCGTCCTTGGCCCGCCAGACGGCATGGAAGGTGCCGTCGAGGTTGACCCGCATGATCTCGTGCCAGGTCTCCGCGGTCATGGTGAGGGCATCGGCCGAACGGGCGATGCCGGCATTGGTCACGAGGAGGTCGACCGGGCCGAGGTCGCGTTCGACGGCATCGAACATCGCGCCCGTCTCGTCGCGATCGCCGACGTCGGCACGGTAGACCTCGGCACGGCCGCCCGCGGCCGTCATGCGGTCGCGCGTCTCCTCGGCCGCCCGGCGATTGGCGGCGTAGTTCACGGCGACCCGCGCGCCGCTCGATGCGAGACGGAGGCAGATCGCGCGGCCGATACCCCGCGAACCGCCGGTGACGAGCGCGGTGCGGCCGTCGAATTCCCTCTCCTCCATGAGACCGGCGCCCTCCTGTTCGCCCGCCGGATCAGGCATCGAGGGAGAGCTTCGACTCGAACCCCCGGGGCGGCGAGGAGTCCGTGCCGGCGCCGGAATGCGCCTGCCGCGTTGCCGCCACCCCCGCCCCCGTCGGCTCTCGGAGCCCCGTCCGAACGCCGCCCGTGGCTCAGGCCAGGCCGAGCAGCGGCGCGACGTCGGTGCTCTTCCAGCTCGGCAGGGCCTCCACCCTCCCCATCCAGGCGCGAAGGTTCGGATGAGGGTCGAGGGGAAGCTTCTGATACTGGTGCAGGTGCATGGGCGCGGCCACCGCGATGTCGGCGATGGTCGGCGCGTCCGTGCCGCAGAGCCAGCGCTGACCGTCGAGCCGGGAATCGAGGATTGCGGCGTGGTGGTGGAAGTTCGGACCCTCCGCCTCGAGGACCGCGGGGTCCGGCTCCGATTCGAGCAGCGGCTTCACCACGTTCTCCACGAGATGGACGTAGCAGGTCGCGAACCAGGCGCTCGCTTCCCACAGGAGCCATCGGTTGACGTCGGCACGCGCCGCGAGATCCTTCGGATAGGCCGACTCGGCCCCGGCCTTGTCGGCCGCGTACTGAAGGATCGCGTTGGATTCCCAGAGGGTGAGCGCGCCGTCGGTGAGGGCCGGCAGCGCGCCGTTCGGATTGATCGCGAGGTACTCGGGCTCCTTCTGCCCCTGCGCGAAGTAGTCGACGTTCTCGGATTCGAAGTCCACGTCCATGAGCTTGAACCCGGCCACGACCTTGCGGCAGTTGACCGTGCGCGGATCGTAGTAGAGCTTCATTCGGTTCTCCCGTTTCGGACAGGGCGGCCCACCTCCCGGACACCGCCGGGACAATGCCGGGTAGCCGGGCGTGAAGGGGCTCTGGAGCGTACCGCGCGGCAGCGGCCGGCTGCAAGGAAACGTCCCGGCCGGGGGACGCGAGCGACGAGTGCGGAACCGGCGCGGGGACGCGCCCGGAGCGGGTTGGAGTGAGTCGAGCCCCGGCCGTCGGCGCGGTGTGCCGATCGCGATGGATCGATGATTTCACCGCTCCCGCCTCGAGGGTTGTGCCGGAGTCGGAGCGGAGCGGACAATGGGCACATGACGGATGGCGGGACAGCGGCGAGGGCGGGAGGTTCCGTGACCCCGCCGCGTGAGGAAAGCGAGGCGGATACCCGAGCCGCGTCGCAGTCGAAGACCTCGGCGAAGTCGGAGCGGCAACCCTCGCCGACTCCCGACGAGCCCGTTGCCCGGGTCCGGGCGAAGGAGCAGCTTCTCGCTCGCTGGCGCTCGTTCCCGCCCCACTCGATGGAAGCGCTCGACCGCCTGCTCGACGAAGCTCTCGAGCGCGCCGGTCGATCCGAGCCGGAAGTGCTGACGGTGATGAACCCGGTGAGCCGGCCGATGCGCCTTCGCCTCGCACCGATCGCGGCGGACGCGGACCTCGACCGGATGTACCACCGGGCCTCGGCGGAGCTCTCGGTGGGCGCGGACGGACGCTGCTTCCTGGTCTATCGACAGCTCGACGGCGGCGACTACGCGGTACTCTGGTCCGGCGCGACCTCGCTGCCGGAAGCGCTTCTGTCGCGGCTGCCGGAGCCGCTTGCGGAGGCCCTCCTCGACTCCGACCTCGACGATGCTCAGTGAGGCGAGGTTCGTTCCGCAATTCGCCGCACGGGAAAGCGGCGCCCCGCTCGCGCCCCGCCGGGACCCCCTGGCCGGGGTCCGCAGGTAGCTGAAACCCGCGCCGGCACGATGCCGAACGAATTGCGACAGACCGCCCGCGCCGGCATGGGCCCACGAAACCCGGGCCGCACGATCGGACCACTCGCGGTGTCGACAGTCGCAGTCCCGTTCGGCGGCATCATCGCGTTCCTGCTCGCGCTCGCCTTCGCCACGGCCGACACCGGACGCGCCGCCGACACCCTGGAGGACAGGTCCTCCCTCGGCGCGGTCGGATACGTGCGGATCGAGGGCGTCATCGATCGGCTCCAGGCGCGCTACCTCGCCCGCGCGCTCCGCGACGCCCGGGACGGCGGGTTCGAGACCATCGTCGTGCACCTCGACACCGACGGCGGGCAGGTCCCGTACGCACGCGAGATGTTCAAGGCGATCCTCGACTTCCGCATCGACCGCACGGGCGGCGAGAGCGACGCGGCGGCAAAGCCGGCCACCGCGACCGGGGACCCGGAGGGAAGGTCCGAGTCCACGCATGCCCCCCGAATGATTGCGTTCGTCGATTTCCGGGCGCTCTCCGCGGGAGCCATGATCGCCTACGCCCACCACGAGATCCACGTCACCGAAGGGGCGAGCATCGGCGACATCGGGGTCATCTACCGGGGGTCCGACGGAACCATCGAATACGCCCCGGAGAAGATCGAGACGGTGGTGCGCACCCTCCTCGCCCAGGCCGCCGAGCGGCGGGGCTGGCCGCGCGGGCCGCTCCTCAAGATGACCGCCCGCAACCAGAACCTCTACCGGGTGACACGGCCCGGGGTTGACGCGGTCTACGTGATCGAGGACGACTTCGCGGCCTGGCTGGCCGACCATCCGGAGGTGGACCGCGAGGACTCGAGTCAGGTGATCGTCTACCGCGGACACGATCGACTCCTCACCCTGACCGGACGCGAAGCGGTGTCGATCGGGATGGCGACCGCTCTCACCGAGGACCTGGCCTCGCTCTACGCGCACCTCGGCATCGACCCCGACGCGGTCGTCGATCTCCGGCCCGGCGCGGCGGAGCGCACGGCCACCTGGCTCGCAGGCATCGCGCCGTTCCTCATGGGACTCGCCCTCATCCTCCTCTACTTCGAGATCTCCTCCCCCGGGGTGGGAATCTGGGCCCTTCTCGCAGCCGTGTCCGGCGGCCTCTTCCTGTTCTCCCACTACTATCTCGACCTCGTCGAACACTCCGAGGTCGCGTTGATGGTCCTCGGGCTCGCCCTCGTCGCGGTCGAGATGCTGCTCCTTCCCGCGGGCGGCATCATCGCGATCGCCGGGGGGCTCTGCCTGCTCGCGGGCGTGGTGCTCGCCTTCCTCCCGAACGAGCTCGATCTGGCTCCGGGCGATCCGAACTTCCAGGAGGCGTTGATCGACGCGGCCCTGAGCGGCGGTCTTTCCCTCGCGGTAGTGGTGGCCGGGCTCCTGTTCTTCGTCAAGGTCGTGCCGCACGCAGCGAGGCTGCGGCAGCGGCTGGCCGTCGAGGCCGAGATTTCCGGCACGAGCGACACGGGGGGCGAGTCCCTGGTCGGCCGGACGGGTCTCGCGGAAGGAATGCTGCGGCCGGCCGGAACGGTCGTGATCGGTCGAACCCACCATAGCGCGCGGGCCGAGCACGGCGCCTGGATCGCGGCCGGCGACCCGGTGGAAGTGGTGGGAGCCGAGCTGGGCGAACTGGTGGTGCGGGGTCTGCCGCGGAACGGCGGCGGGAAACGGCGGGCCGACTGATTCGCAGACGGCGCCGCCCGGTTCCGCGCAGCCGGGGCCCCGGGTCCGCTCAGTACCGGTAGTACTCGGGCTTGTAGGGTCCTTCGGAGGGAACTCCGATATACGCCGACTGCTCCTCGGAAAGCTCGGTCAGCCGCACGCCGAGCTTGGCGAGATGCAGCCGCGCGACCTTCTCGTCGAGCTTCTTGGGCAGCACGTACACACGATTCTCGTACTTTCCGGGGTTCCCCCAGAGCTCGATCTGCGCCACCACCTGGTTCGTGAACGAGCTCGACATCACGAAGCTCGGATGTCCGGTCGCGCACCCCAGGTTCACGAGCCGCCCCTCCGCGAGCAGGATGATGCGCTTCCCGTCCGGGAAGATGATGTGGTCGACCTGCGGCTTGATGTTCTCCCACGTGTGGTTGCGGAGCGCCTCCACGTCGATCTCCGCATCGAAGTGTCCGATGTTGGCGAGTATCGAATCGTGCTTCATGGTCCGCATGTGCTCGATGCCGATGACCCGCATGTTGCCGGTCGCGGTCACGAAGATGTCGCCGAGCGGCGCCGCCTCTTCCATGGTCACCACCCGGAAGCCCTCCATCGCGGCCTGGAGCGCGCAGATGGGGTCGATCTCGGTCACCCAGACGATCGCGCCAAGCGAACGAAGGGCCTGGGCACAGCCCTTGCCGACGTCGCCGTAACCCGCGACGACCGCGATCTTGCCGGCCACCATCACGTCCGTCGCCCGCTTGATGCCATCCACGAGCGATTCCCGGCAGCCGTACAGGTTGTCGAACTTGCTCTTGGTCACCGAGTCGTTCACGTTGAAGGCCGGCACCCGAAGCGCGCCGCTCGCCGCCATGTCGTGGAGGCGACTGACCCCGGTGGTGGTCTCCTCGGTGAGGCCCCTCACCCCTTCGAGCAGGTCCGCGTGCCGCTCGTGCATCACAAGGGTCAGGTCCCCGCCGTCGTCCAGCAGCATGTTCGGCCGCCAGCCGCCGGGGCCGAGGATGCTCCGATCGACGCACCACCAGTACTCTTCCTCGGTCTCGCCCTTCCACGCGAAGACGGGGACCCCGGCTGCCGCCATCGCGGCGGCGGCGTGGTCCTGGGTGGAAAAGACGTTGCAGGACGACCATCTCACCTCCGCACCGAGCTCGATGAGAGTCTCGATCAGCACGGCGGTCTGAATCGTCATGTGCAGGCACCCCGCGATGCGCGCGCCGGTGAGCGGCTTCGTTCCGCCGTACTCCGCGCGCATCGCCATGAGGCCCGGCATCTCGTTCTCGGCGATGCCGATCTCCTTGCGCCCCCAGGCGGCGAGGTCGAGGTCCGCGACCCGGTAGTCGGCCTCGGCGCTCGCACCGCAGGCGTCCGGATGACTGTTCAATTCCTTATCCTCCTCTTGCGGGTCGGCCCCGCGAATCAACTTCGGCCTCTCGACCGGGGCCGGGGCGGGCGCCGCGCGGCTCGATTCATTCCGGGCAGGTCCGCGACGGAGCCGCCTTCACCGACCGCACCGCTCCCGGCCCGTCCCGGGCGCATATGCATCCATCAGGTCCGGCGCGCGGAGCGGATCAGGAGAGCGGCCGGCCCGCCGCGTCGGCGAGCGCGGCGGCCCGGTCGGTCCGCTCCCAGGTGAATTCGGGCTCGTCGCGCCCGAAATGCCCGAACGCCGCGGTAGCACGATAGATCGGGCGCGCGAGGTCCAGCATTTCGATGATCCCTCCCGGCCGAAGGTCGAACTGCTCGCGAATCAGGACCGCGAGCCGGGCTTCGTCCACCCGGGCGGTGCCGAACGTCTCGACATCCACCGAGACCGGCTCCGGCACCCCGATGGCGTAGGCGACCTGCACCTCGCAGCGATCCGCGAGCCCCGCCGCGACCACGTTCTTCGCAACGTACCGGCAGGCGTAAGCGGCCGAGCGGTCCACCTTGGATGGGTCCTTGCCCGAGAACGCGCCGCCCCCGTGGCGCGCGAGGCCGCCGTAGGTGTCGACGATGATCTTGCGGCCGGTCAGCCCGCAGTCGCCGACCGGTCCCCCGACCACGAACCGCCCGGTCGGGTTGATGTGATAACGGGTGGAGGGGGCGAGCCATTCTCGCGGCAGCACCGGGCGGATGATCTCCTCCATCACCGCCGCCTCGAGCTCCCGCCCGCCGATGTCCTCGCGATGCTGGGCGGATAGCACCACCGTGTCGATCCCGGCCGGCACGCCGTCCTCGTACCGCACCGTGACCTGGCTCTTGGCGTCCGGTCGGAGCCAGTCGAGGGTGCCGGAGCGGCGCACCTCGGCATGGCGGCGCATGAGGCGATGGGCGAGCGTGATGGGAGCGGGGAGAAAGGCGTCCGTCTCCCGGGTCGCGTAGCCGAACATCATCCCCTGGTCGCCCGCGCCCAGCCCCTTGTTCCCGGATTCGTCCACCCCGAGCGCGATGTCGGCGGACTGCTGGCCGAGCGCGACGAGGACCGCACAGGTCTCTCCGTCGAAGCCGTAGCGCGGATCGTCGTAGCCGATCGCGCACACCCGATCACGCACCAGACGCTCGTACTCGATATGGGCGTTCGTGCGGATCTCCCCGGCCAGAACCACCATCCCGGTCTTGACCAGCGTCTCGCAGGCTACCCGGCTCGTGGGATCCCTGGCGAGCGCGGCATCCACCACCGAATCCGAGATCTGGTCGGCGATCTTGTCGGGGTGTCCCTCGGCCACGGACTCCGAGGTCAGGATCTGGGTGCGGGGCATGAATTACTCCGAATCTCGGGACCGCAATGGCGAAGGGCGGAATTCTACGCCCTTTGCCTCCCGCGTTTTCCTGCACGACCGGACCTGGACCGAAGCCGTCTCTCGCTACGAACAGCCTGCCGTCGACCGCCTGGTCCGGGACGCCGTCCGGCACGGTACCGCCGTGCCAGCCGATGAAATAGCATGGAGGAGGACGCAACCGATCGCCCCGCGAACAAAGGAGAAGACGAGCGTTGAACGACACATCCCTCTACCAGAGCTCCATTGACAGCCTCGAGCTCATCGGCCGCGGCAAGGTCCGCGATCTCTACGCGATTGACGACGACTGGCTGCTCATCGTCGCAACCGACCGCCTTTCGGCGTTCGACGTCGTGCTGCCCGATCCGATCCCCGGAAAGGGTGCCGTGCTCACCGGGATCTCGGAGTACTGGTTCCGCCGCACGACGACGATTTCCCGCAATCACCGCACCGGCGCGCCGGCACTCGAGGCCGTGCTCTCCGACCCCGCCGGGCGCGCGCAGGCGGCGGGTCGGGCGATGGTGGTGCGGCGCCTGCAGCCCCTTCCCATCGAGGCGATCGTCCGCGGCTACCTCATCGGTTCGGGATGGCGGGAATACCGGGCATCCGGCTCGGTCTGCGGGATCGCGCTCCCGGACGGCCTCCGCGAAGCAGAGCGCCTGCCGGAGCAGCTCTTCACCCCTTCGACGAAGGCGGAAGCGGGAGAGCACGACGAGAACATCGACTTCGACACGGCGTGCCGACTCGTCGGCGCGGACGTGGCCCGCCGGGTCCGCACCGCCTCTCTCGATCTCTACCGCTTCGCGGCCGAGCATGCGCGCACGCGCGGGATCATCATCGCGGACACCAAGTTCGAGTTCGCGCTGGACGCCGACGGAGAGCTGGTTCTCATCGACGAGGCGCTGACCCCGGACTCCTCCCGGTTCTGGCCGGCCGACGAGTACGCCCCGGGAATGAGCCCGCCGAGCTTCGACAAGCAGTTCGTCCGCGACTATCTCGATGCCCTCGGCTGGGACAAGCGCCCGCCCGCCCCCTCCCTGCCGCCCGACGTCATCCGTCGAACCACGGAAAAGTACCGGGAAGCCGAGCGCCGCCTCGTCGCCTGACCTCACACCCCGGGGTGCAGCCGGTGGCCGAACTCCCAGATCGTGCGTTGCGAATTCCGCAGATCCGGAGCACACCTTCCAGTCGTGCAAGTATCGACGAGCTGGCGAGCTTCAACGCATGGGCCGAGACATGGTGGAGGACGGGCCGGGGCGACGGTCGCCCGCCGGCCACCGCAACGCTTCGGCGGGGCGGGGATCGGTCAGGGGGAGGGGCGGAGGCCAAGCTCCTCTATCATCCGTTCGCGCATCCTGAATTTCTGGGGCTTTCCGGTGGCGGTCACCGGCATCTCGGCGACGAAGCGGAGGTGCCGGGGGACCTTGTAGTGGGCGATCCTCCCGCGGCAGAACTCGCGGAGCCCTTCCTCGGTGAGACCGCGCCCCGGCCGGGGTATCACGAAGGCGCAGACCTCCTCTCCGTACCGCTCGTCGGGGACGCCGAAGACCTCGGCCGCCGCGACGTCGGGGTGCGTCAGCAGGAAATCCTCGATCTCCGCGGGGTACACGTTCTCGCCGCCCCGGATGACCATGTCCTTGGCTCGACCGACGATGCGGCAGTAGCCCTGCGCATCGATGGTCGCGAGGTCGCCCGTCCGCATCCAGCCGTCCACGATTGCCTCGCGGGTCGCCTCCCGGTCGCCCCAGTAGCCCTGCATCACCGAGTAGCCTCGGGTGAGCAGCTCGCCCGGGACCCCGACCGGTGTCGTGCGGCCCGCCTCGTCGACGACCTTCACCTCGACGTGGGGCTGGATCCGCCCGACGGTCGAGACGCGGCGCTCCAGGTCTTCGCCCACGCTCGACTGGAAGGAGATGGGGCTCGTCTCGGTCATGCCGTAGGCGATGGTGATCTCGCGGCAGCCCATGTCCCGCACCACCCGGCGCATCAGGGTGACCGGACACGGAGCCCCCGCCATGATCCCGGTCCGCATGGCGGAGAGATCGAAGCGCGGGAACTCTGGGTGGTCCAGCATCGCCGCGAACATCGTCGGCACCCCGTGCACCGCGTTGCAACGCTCCGCATTGAGGGCCGCGAGGGTCTCGCCGGCGTCGAACGCCTCTCCCGGGAACACCATGGTCACCCCGTAGGAGGCCGCCGCGAGATTTCCGAGCACCATGCCGAAGCAGTGGTAGAGGGGGACCGGGATGCAGAGCGCCTCCCCGGGCTGAAGGCGCATGGTTCGCGCGCAGGAGATGGCGTTGTTGACGATGTTGCGGTGGGTGAGGGTCGCGCCCTTGGGCGCCCCCGTCGTGCCGGAGGTGAACTGGATGTTGATCGGGTCGTTCGGTCGGAGCCCGGCGGAGATCGCGTCGAGCCGCCAGCGCTGGCCGCCGCCCCCCCGGTCCATCACCTCGTCGAAGCCGAGGCAGCCGGGAGCCGGATCCGGGCCGAGCCGGATCACGGTGCGAAGCGCGGGCAGGCGTTCGGCCCGAAGATGTCCGGGCGGGCAACCGTCGAGCTCCGGCGCGACCTCCCGCAGCATCTCGAGATAGGCGGAGCTCTTGAGCTGCCGCGCGATGATGAGCGCCTTGGCGCCGACCCGGTCGAGAGCGTACTCGAGCTCCGAAGAACGGTAGGCGGGATTGATGTTGACGAGGACGAGCCCGATCCGGGCGGTCGCGAACTGCGCGATCAGCCACTCGGGCCGGTTGGGGGCCCAGATCCCGATCCGGTCACCCTTGTAGAGACCGAGGGCGAGGAGCCCGGCCGCAAACCGGTCCACCCGGCGGGCAAGCTGCGCGTAGGTCCAGCGTTCGCCGGCGGCGCGGCGCGGGGTGGGCGGGGGGGGGGGAAGCCGGCCGCGCCCCGCCCGCCGTGGCGGCGGACGACCTCCGCCAGGAAGGCGGGGATGGTCGCGTCGAGGAGCGGCCGGTCGGACGACCCCGCGACGTGCGAGAGGCCGTCTGCCGGGACGATGCCCCGGCCGCCACGACGGGAGGCCATCTCAGCCGCGTCCCGCCGCCATCACCTCACATCCGCTGCCAGTCGTCGGCCTGCTCGAAGGCGGCTGCGGCGCGATAGATGGTGGCCTCGCGCCACTTCGCGGCCACCAGCATCAACCCCACCGGGAGCCCGTCGCTCATCGCGCAGGGGATGGACATCGCGGGATGCCCCGTCACGTCGAAGGGGGAGGTGTTTGCAAGCATCTCGAACGCGCGCTGGCAATAGAGGGCGAGCGAGGCGTCGGGAGGCGGGAGGGGCGTCGCCTTGATCGGTAGGGTGGGCATCAGGAGGAGGTCGTAGGCGCCGAACATCTTGTCGTACTCCTCGCGGAGCTGGCGTGCGAGGTTCTGCGCCTTCGCGTAGTAGTGGCCGCGGTGGTGCTTGAGATAGTACTGGCCCATGAACATGCAGATCTTGAGGGTGTCGGAAAGCTCGTCCGCGCGGGTTCGCCAGTTGGCGTGGAAGTCGAGCAGGGACGTGGTGTACATGCCCTTCCAGCCGGTGCCCATGCCGTTGCCGTGCATCATCTGGTTGGTGAGGCCCTCGACCGCGATCGGGGTCCAGATCGCCGGTCCGTTCAAGTGCGCGGGGATCGAGACCTCGTCCACCGTCGCGCCGAGCCGCCGGAAGAGCTCCGCCCCCGCCCGCACCCTGGCGTCCACGTCGGCTTCGGAGTTCGCGTGTCCGAAGCCCTCCTTGACCACCCCGATGCGAAGACCGCCGGCGCCGCGCCCGATGGCGCCGGTGTAGTCGTCCACCTGCGGGTCGTACTGGCGCGGGTCGAGGCCGTCCGCCCCCGCGATGGCCTGGAGCATCGCCGCGTTGTCGCGCACGTTCTGCGTCATCGGACCCGTGTGATCGATCGTGGTCTCGATGGGCATGACCCCGGTATAGGGAACGAGCCCATGGGTCGGCTTCATCCCGTAGCAGCCGCAGTAGGCCGACGGCATGCGGATCGACCCGCCCTGGTCCCCCCCGATCGCCATGTCCACGTCCCCGTTGGCGACGAGGGCGCCGGAGCCCGACGAAGACCCGCCCGCCGAATAGCCCGGCTTGCGGGGGTTCACCACCGGCCCGGTCGCGTTGGTGTGGCTCCCCCCCGAGAGGCAGAAGTACTCGCAGTGCGCCTTGCCGGCGATCGTCGCCCCCGCGTCGAGCAGCCGGGTCACGATGGTCGCGTCGACGTCCGGCGTATAGCCCTTCAGGGTGGAGGCGCCGTTCATCATCGGCACCCCGGCGAGGCAGACGTTGTCCTTGAGGGCGACCGTCCGGCCGTGGAGCGGCCCGCGGGGCGCCCCCCGCACCTCGGTCTTGACGAACCACGCGTTGAGGGGATTCTCCTCGGGCGAGGGGCGATACCCGGCCGTCCGCGGATAGACGACCGGCGGCAGATGGTCCGGCATCGCGTCGACGACGTCGTAGGCGTCGAGGGTGCCCTGCATGACGTCGAGGAACTCCTGGACGCGAGCGTCGGACATGCTCATGCCGAGCTCCCCGACGATCTCCTTGAGCTGGGCGTGGGTGGGTCGCTGGACGGTCATGTAGGTAATCCTCTCGTTGAGGGCCGGGCCAGACCGGCTCGAGGCGGCGGCGGACGTCCCGGAGGACGGCGCGCGCCCCATCGGCGAAGTGCGGACGGCAGCGGGCGGAGGGGCCGGGCGCGCTCGAGCGGAGCCGGACTTCGCGTCTCGTGCGGGCGCGGCCCGCCCCGCCGGGGCCGCCGCATCTGCAACGGCCACGGCAGAGGCCCGGGACGGGGCGCCACCACCGCCGCCGAAGCCCGTGAACTCCTCGATGAGGGCGGGGTCCGCAACGTCCATTCCCTTGACCTCGCCGCTGATGACCCCCTTCTGGAGCAACAGCACCCGGTCGGAGAGCTCGGTGATGAAATCGAGGTTCTGCTCCACCATCACGATGGTGACGCCCTGCTCGCGGTTGAGCTCCCGGAGCAGCTCGATGATCGCGTCGACGATGGAGGGCTGGATGCCTTCGGTCGGCTCGTCGAGGAGGATGAGCTCGGGCTCGGAGATGAGACACCGGGCGATCGCGAGAAGCTGCTGCTCGCCGCCCGAGAGCGCCCCGCCCTCCCGGTCCAGCAGGGGCTCGAGGCGCGGGAATCCGGCGAGGATCCGCCGGACCGCCTCCTCCTCGTCCCCGCCGTGGGCCGCGATGCCCATGCGGATGTTGTCGTGCACGGTCAGGTTCGGAAAGATCCCGCGCCCCTGCGGCACGTAGCCGAGCCCGAGCCGCGCCCGCTCGCTCGCCCGCTCCCGGGTGAGGTCGAGGCCCGCGTAGCCGATGACCCCACCGGTGGCGGGGACGATCCCCATGATGGTCTTGAGGAGCGTGGTCTTGCCCATGCCGTTGTGTCCGAGGACGCCCACGATCTCCCCGTCGTCGACCGTGAAGTCCACCCCGTGCAGCACGGGCACCCGTCCGTACCCCGCGCTCAGCGCCTTGACCTCGAGAAGCGCGCTCATGGTCCCGACTCCGACCCCGGTCTCATGCCCGGTGCCCCAGGTAGACCTCGCGGGCGCGCGAATCGGCGGAGATCGCCTCCATCGTGTCCTCCATCAGGATCCGCCCTTCGTGGAACACCGTCACCAGGTGCGAGATCATCCGGATGAACTGCATGTCGTGCTCGACGACGATGAGGGTGGCGGTCCGGTTGATCTCCCGGATGAGCTCCGCGGTGCGCACCGTCTCCTCGTGGGTCATCCCGGCCGCGGGCTCGTCGAGGAGCACGAGCCAGGGCTCCGCCGCGACCACCATGCCGAGCTCCACCCACTGCCGCTGCCCGTGCGCGAGCCGGCCCACGGGGCTCGTTCTGATGTCGCCGAGGCGCAGGCGCTCGAGCGTCTCGGCGGTGAGGCTTCGCGCGCGCGCCGGGACATGCCAGCGGCGCGCGGAGAGCCAGATGTTCTCCTCGACGGCGAGCCCTTCGAAGACGTTCGGCACCTGCGTCTTGATGCCGACCCCGAGGGCCGCCACCTCGAACGGCTCGCGCTCCGTCACGTGGATGTCCCGGATCACCACGCTTCCTGCGGTCGGGCGAAGCTGGCCGGTGAGGCACTTGAAGAAGGTGGACTTGCCGGCTCCGTTCGGGCCGATGAGGCAGCGGAGCTCGTTCTCGTAGAGCGCGAAGTCGACCCGGTCCACCGCTCGCACGCCCCCGAAGTGCATCGAGAGCCCGCGCGTTTCGAGCACGACCTCGCCCTGCCTCACTCCGAGGCCCTCGCCGCCGCGCCCGTCCCGTCGGGGGAACCCCGCCCGGCCCCGACCCCGGCCCCGGACCCGCCCCGCGTCCGGCGCATGCGCATCCGCCGCTCGCGGACCCGGAGCGCCCGCCGGCTCCGGCGCGCGGCAATCCAGTCGGCGACGGTCGGGATCACGCCCTTCGGCACCCCGAGCACGAACACGACAAGGATGATGCCGAGCACCAGGTTGTTGTTGACGGTCGACTGCGTCCCGAGCGCGGAGGTGAGATAGAAGAGCCCGAACGCGCCGAGAATCGGTCCGATGAGCGTCCCCCGCCCGCCGACGATCACCCAGATGATCGTGAGCGCGGAGGTGTAGAGGTTGAAGACGTCCGGGGTGACCCGACCGACCCCGTTGCAGAAAAGGACGCCGGCGAGCCCCGCGATTCCCGCCCCGACGGCGAAGATCGCGAGTTTGTAGAACCGCACGTCGTAGCCGAGAAGCTCCGCGCGAAGCTCGTTCTCCCGGATGGACACGCAAACCCGGCCGAAGTGGGTGCGCGTCAGCCAGCTCGTGAAGAGGTACGCGAGGATGAGCCCCCCCATCGCGACGTAGAACACGTGCTCGGGGAACAGGACGAACGAAGAGTCCCACGGCAGGTTGATTGGTGGCGACGTGATGCCGTTGAACCCCCCGAGAAGTGACTTCCCGATCTTGTAGTCGGGGCCCGAGGTCCGCCGGATGAGGCTGTAGAGGATGAGCGAGACGGTGAGGGTGATGACCGCGAGATAGACGTCGCTCACCCGGCCGTAGAACATCACGTAGCCGATGATGACGGCGAAGGCGACGGCGACCAGGATCGCGACCAGGATCGCCCAGCTCGAACCCCCGAAGTTGATGGCCGCGATCGTGTAGGCGTAGGCGCCGATGCCGAAGAAGGCGTTCTGCCCGAAGCAGAGGATCCCGCCGTACCCCCAGATGAGCGCGAGGCTCAAGGCCAGCACCGCGAGGGCGATCGCCGTCGTCAGGTTGATGATGGTGAAGAGCTCGAGCACCGACGGCGCGACGAGCATGAAGAGCACGCCGACCGCTGCGACGGCCAGCATGCCCCGCACGTCCCGGGCGAGGGTCACAGGCTCTTGCGGAAGATGCCGCCGGTGATCCCGCGCGGCATCAGGCGCAGGAGCACGATGGCGGTGAGGAGCAGGGCCACCTCGCCGATGGTCGGGCCGGTCAGGAACGCGGCGATGCCGTTGACCCCGCCGAGCAGCACCGACGCCGACGCGGTGCCGGCAAGGATCGCGGCCCCGCCGGAGATGACGGTGATGAACGCCTTCGCGATGTAGACCGAGCCGATGGTCGGGAGCACCCCGGTGACCGGGGCGAGGAGCCCGCCCGCGAGTCCGGTGACGGCGGCGCCGACCCCGAAGGTGATCATGTAGATGCGCGAGGTGGACACGCCGAGCGCGGAGGCCATCTCCGCGTTCTGCATGGTGCCCCGGGCGACCAGTCCCAGGTTCGTCATCTTGAGCGCGAGGAAGACCGCGATGCCGAGCGCGGCGGTGATCCCGATGAGCAGCAGCTCGTAGGCGGACGACGTGTACTCGCCGATGGAGATCACCCCGAGCGGCGGAGAGATGGTAGTGGCGGTGGAGGCGCCGAAGATCGAGGTCACGAGCCCGATGAAGAGGAGGCTCAGTCCCCAGGTCGCGAGCAGGGTGTCGATCATCCGGCCGTAGAGCCACCGGATGAGGAGCCGCTCGACCACCACCCCGATGACGCCCACCACGAGGGGCGCGAGGATCAGCATCGCGATCCAGATGTTGACCCCCGCGTTCGCCGCCACCACCACCGTGTAGCCGCCGAGCATCAGGAACTCGCCGTGGGCGAGGTTGATGACCCGCATCATCCCGAAGATGATCGCCAACCCGAGGCTGATGAGCGCCAGGTTGGCGATCCCGTAGAGGATCTGCAGCCCGACGGCCGCGACGAGATCCATCGAATACGCCCGTGCTCGGACTTTCTGCCGTCTCGTTCGCCCCCTGGATCAGATCTTGATGCCGGCCGCCTCGAGGCCGTTCTCGAACTTGAAGACGGACTGGTTCGGATCGGCCACCAGGTCGCAGACCAGCAGGGTGTCCGTGGGCGGCTGGTCCTCGTAGACCTCCAGGATGTTGAACGCCTGATCCTTGAGCTCCGCGAGGTACACGTTCTGGAGGGCGTGGTTGGTCTTGGGCTCGATCGTGACCCGTCCCGAGGGGCCATCGTAGGAGATTCCGGTGCGCAGGGCCTCGATGACCGGCATCCGCTCCACCGTCCCGGCCTGCTTGACCCCCTCCGCCCAGAGGTAGGCGCCCTCGTAGGCGCGTGCCGCGAGCTCGTTCAGGGCCGGAGCGTCCTCGCCCCTATGCGCCTTGAAGCGGGCCACGAAGTCCTGGTTCGCCGGGGTGTCGATCTCCTCGAAGTAGGAGTAGGAGCAGATCATCCCGTCGCCTTCCTCGGCGGAAATGAGCTTGTGCTCGTTGCCGACCCCGAACGTGGTGGACGCGATCGGCACGCTCTTGTTCATGCCGGCCGCGGCGTACTGGCGGTAGAACGAGACGTGCGCGCCGCCCACCAGCGCGGACATCACCATGTCCGGCTTCGCGGCCTGGATCTTCTTGATCGTCGGGCCGAAGTTGGTGACGTCGAGGGGGAAGAACTCGGTCTCCACCGCCTCCCCGCCGTTGTCGGCGACGTACTTCTGCACCCACTGGGCGGTGATCTGGCCGTAGTTGTAGTCCGCGGCCACGATGTACACCTTCTTGCCCCACTTGTTCATCGTGTAGGGGACGAGCTTCTCCACGGTCTGGGCCGGGGTGGAGCCGGTGCAGAAGTTGTTGAGGTCGCAGACCCCGCCCTCGTACAGCACGTTGTAGAAGTAGAGGGTCTGGAAGCGCGCGAAGGTCGGACGGATCGCCTCGCGCGAGGCCGAGGTGATCCCGGCGTGGACGACGTCCGCCTTGTCGCCCGCCGCGGCCTGCGTCGCGTACTGGGTGTAGAACTGGATGGTCGACTGCGGGTCGTAGACCTTGAGCTCGATCTGCTTGCCGAGGAGCCCACCCGCCGCGTTCATCTCGTCGATGGCCATGCGGGTGGTGTCCACCATCGGCTTGCCGTAGATGTCGAGCCCGCCCGACTGGTCGAGGATGCTCACGAACTTGATTGTGTCGGCGGCTTGCGCGCGGCCGATGATCGCCGGGGCGGCGAGCGCCGCCGCGGAGGCGGACGCGCCGGCAAGGAAGCTCCTGCGGGTTACGGTCATGTTTGTCTCCTCATTATTTGCTCGGGATTCGAGGCGGTTTTCGCCCCCTTGGCGCGGGTCGCTTCCCCGTTCTCTTCGTCTCCGGACTTGCACTCGCGGACGCTGGCGATTCGCCGATCGAGATACGTCCGGAGCAGGTCAAGGTCCTCCTGTCTTCCGGACGACGAGGCGGCAGCTCGCAGAAAGTGGCCAAGTGTCATGTTTCTTCCTCCTGCCGGATGGATGTGGAGGTGTTCGAATGCGCGCCGCGTGGAGGACCGGCGCCATCCAGTATCCGGCATTCGTCACGAGTCGTCTCTTCAATCCCCGTGTCCGGACGCCTCCTTGCCTCCATCGCCGCGGTCGCGGTCGCGGTCGCGGCCATCGTCATCGCTTCCAGCTCCGTCGAGGGGGGCGCTCAAGCCCCGGACCCCGCCCGCGACGTTGATCCCGACCTCCTCGCCGAGCTTCTTCACCGCGGGGAGCTGGAGGGCGAGCCGCATCACCGCGTCGACGACCTGGTTGACGGCGCTGCCGTCGCCCCCCTGCGCTCCACCGCCCGCGCCTGCGTCGCCGCCGCCCGCCGCACCGCCGACGCCGGAGATCTGGTTGATGCGGATCGTCTCGATCTTCTCCGCCGGCTTCAGCATCTTCTCGACGATGCCGGGCAGCGCGTCGATGCGCGCCTGGTCGAGCTTGAGTCCGATGAGCTCGGAGCTCTGCGCATTCTCGGCCTCGATGAGGGCCGCGGTCCCCTCCGCCCGGGCGAGGAGCTCGTCCTTCTCCGCCACGGCGCGCTCGAGGGTCGCGCGGGCCTGGGCCTCGGCCATGGAGACCATGGTGCCGGCCTCGCTCCGCACCCGGGTGTCGTCCACCTCCGCCTGCTCGGCGGCGCGGATGAGGGCGAGCGCCCGGTCGCGATCGGCGGCCGCGGTCTCGCGCGCCGTCCGCACCCGTTCCACGGCCTCGGCCTCGCGCGCCCGGGCATCGTGGACCTCGACCTCGGCGGCGACCTGCTCGATGTGCTTCGCGGCGAGGGTGACCGCGTTGTCGGCCCGCGCCGTCTCGGTCGAGAGCTCGGCGTCGATCTGCTGGCGGCGAAGCTCCCGGTCGCGGGCGATCTCGGACATCCGCACCTCGCGCTCGCGCGCGATCCGGGCCGCCTCCCGGCGCCGCTCCGAGGCCGACTGCTCCTCCGCGATGTCGGCCTGGCTCGCGGCGCGCGCGGTCTCGATCTCGCGCTGCTGGGCGATGGTCGCCTCCTCCTCCTGCTGCGAGAGGAGAAGCTTCTGCTTGGTGGTGTTGAGCTGGCTCTGGCGGACCGAGACCTCGGCGTCCGATTCGATCTCCGCGCGCTCCTTCCGGTTGACGGCAATGATCTCGGCAAGACGCCGCATGCCAAGCGCGTTGAAGGCGTTGTTCTCGTCGAGGGCGTGGAAGGGGGTCTGGTCGAGCCGGGTGAGGGACACCGACTCGAGGAGGAGGCCGTTCTGGGCGAGGTCCTCGCCGAGCCCCTCGCTCACCGCGTCGGTGTACTTCCCGCGCTCGTCCTGAAGGCTCTCCATGGTGTAGCCGGCCGCGACGGAGAGCACCGCGTCGACGAGCTTGCCCTCGAGGGTCTCGGCGAGCTCGGAGGCGCGGAAGGTCTTGCCGGCGAGGGCCTGGGCCGCCGTCGCCACCCCGTCCTCGGTGGCCCGTACCCGGACGTAGAACTCCGCGCCGACGTCGACCCGCAGGCGGTCCGCGGTGATGACGGAAGCCGGTCCGATGCGTTCGATCTCGAGCTTCGAGGTCCGCATGTTGACCTCGGCCACCTTGTGCAGGAAGGGCAGCGCGAGGCAGCCCCCGTCGAGCACGACCTTCTGCCCGCCAAGACCGGTACGCACCAGGGCAATCTCGCGATTGGCCTTTGCATAGAAACGGTGGAGGAACCAGATCCCGACCACCAGGACGATGATCAGAACGACGGCGAGAACGAACCAGAACACTGCGCCCCTCCCCCTGCCCCCGCGCCGGCGCGCGGTCATCGAGCGACTCCGGGCCAGAGTAGGGAAGACCCATCCCCGTTTCAAGCAGCCGTTTGGATGGCGCCCGAGCGCCGCCGACGTCCCCGGACTCACGAATCCGGCGCGGAATCCCGAAGCGGGACGATGCCACCTTCGGCGGCGACTCTCCGAAGTGCGCCCGTTGCCGGGCGCGACGATGCATTGATCAGAGGATCTGGCTCAGGAATTCCCGGGTCCGGGGGTCCTTCGCCTCGGTGAAGAAAGTCGCGGGCGGCCCGTGCTCCACGATGACCCCGCGGTCGGTGAAGTAGATGTGGTTCGCGAGCTCGCGCGCGAACCCCATCTCGTGGGTCACGAGGATGCAGGTCATGCCTTCCTCCGCGAGCTCGCGGATGGTGACCAGCACCTCCTTCACCGTCTCCGGATCGAGGGCCGCCGTGATCTCGTCGAAGAGCATGATGTCGGGGCGCATCGCGAGGGAGCGCGCGATCGCGACCCGCTGCTGCTGCCCGCCGGAGAGCTCGCCCGGGAAGCTGTCCTCCTTGCCCTCCAGGCGCACCTTGCGGATGAGCGCGCGCGCGCGCGCCTCCACCTCCCCCTTCGGCTCCTTCAGCACGAGCACCGGGGCCATCATCACGTTCTCGATCGCGGTCTTGTGCGGGAACAGGTTGTACTGCTGAAAGACCATTCCGACCTTGCGGCGAAGCTCCAGCTTGTCGAGATCCGGATCGTGGACTTCCTGGCCCTCCACCCGGATGGAGCCGCTATCGATCGAATTGAGCGCGTTCACGCACCGGATGAGGGTGGACTTGCCCGAACCCGAAGGGCCGATGATGCACACCACCTCGCCCTTCATGACCTCGAAGCTCACCCCTCGCAGCACCTCGAGCTCGCCGAAGGACTTGTACACGTCGCGGATGGACACGATCGGCTGGCTCGGGTCCCAGTCCGGTCCGTTCATGGTGGCCTCCCGGCTACTCATCGTGGCCTCCCCGGCCGATCATCGCGGCCATCGGGTTACAGCTTCACCGCGAAACGCCGCTCGAGCGCGATTGTCCAGCGGGCGATGGGGTAGCAGTACGCGAAGAAAATGACGAGCGCGAACCCGAAGAACGGGACCAGCAGCTCCGGGTGGTTGTCCTCCGCCTCCATCGCCTGGCGCGAGAGGGTGACGAGCTCCTCGACCCCGAGCAGGGACACGAGCGGCGTCGCCATGGTCAGGATCGCGTACCAGTTCATCCACGGCGGGACCATCCGCTTGAAGCACTGCGGCAGCACGATCCGCCACAGGATCTGGCGGCGCGAGAAGGCGAGCGACTCCGCCGCCTCCCACTGCCCGGTCGGCACCGACTGGACCGCGCCGCGCACCACTTCGGAGAGGTTGGCCATGACCGGAAGCGACAGCCCGAACACCGCCTTCGTCCAGTCGGGGATGAAGATCACCGTCGAGCCGACCTCGACCTGGAACGGGAAGGTCAGCATCACGATGAAGAGCAGCACGAGCCACGGCGAGTTGCGGAACGCCTGGGTGAGCGCCCAGGCGACCCGCCGCGCGGCGGCCGACGGCGAGACCTGCCAGAGGCCGAGCACCACCCCGCCCGCCGTCCCGATCGCCATGGTGAGGAAGCTGATGACGACGTTCATCGCGAAGCCCTTCGTCACCAGGAACGGCAGCCACCGCCACAGGGCCTCGAAAGCGTGCCCCATCGTGAAGCCCGACTGGGCCGCGGCGGCGAAGGGCCACGCGGCGACGAGGGCCACGACGAGCACCAGCCTCCACGGCGCCGTGGACCCGAGCCAGCGGCTGAAGGCGAGGTCGCCCGGGCGCCCCGGGGCTCGATCGCGGGCCCGGGACGGGAGGAGCACCGCGAGATCGCTCCGCGCCGCCGCGTCCACCCCCGGGATGCGGGCGCGCATCGATCAGCCTCCGTACCCCGGGATGCGAAGCGCGCGCTCCCAGCGGTTCATGCCGAGCACCAGCACCCCCACGAGGGTGATGTACACGACGAACATCAGCAGCATGCAGGCGTTCTGCGCGGTCGAGTAGTCGTTGTAGATGCTGACGAGCTGGTAGAGCAGCTCCGGGACCGCGATGACGATCGCCTGGGTGGTCGTCTTCACGAGGTTCACGAGGTTGTTGTTGAGCGCGGGCAGGCTCACCCGGAACGCGAGCGGCAGCACGACATAGACGTAGATCTGGAGCCGCGACATCCCGAGCGAGTCCGCCGCCTCGCGGGTCGACTCCGGGATCGCCTCGATCCCGGCCCGGAAGATCTCGACGTTGAAGGCCCCGGCGAAGAAGGAGAGCGAGATGATCGCCCACCCGACATTCGAGATGATCGGGACCTCGAGCCAGCCGTCCGGCGAGTAGGTCGGGGTGAACTGGCCGAGCGCGAAGTAGAAGAAGAGGAGCTGGATGAGGGGCGGGGTGTTGCGGAAGAACTGGATGTACCCCTGGACGAACGCCCGGACCGCCGCGTGCTGCGAGCCCTGGAGCCACGCGCCCGTCACCCCGATCAGCACGCTGAAGACGACGCAAGCCACCGAGAGCTGGAGGGTCATCCAGAGCCCCTCCCCGATGCGCGCCGTCTGCACCGGGTCGTAGAGATAGATGAAGTTCCACTTGGGGTGGGTGTCCGCGAGGGTGCGGAACCAGGCCTGGACGGACTCGATCACCGCGGTGCGCCCCGGTCTGCAATCGCCCGGGCGGGCGCGGGGGATCGGTACTTCACCGGCCAGCTCTTCGACGGGTCAGCGCCCGCCCGCGACCGTCGGGCAAACGACGGGGCGTCGGGCGACGCCCCGTCGCGGAATTCCGGCGCGCGCCGGCGGCTCTTGCCTCGAACTCGACGTTGCCCGCTATTGCCCGGCCAGCCAGTCGACGAACCGATCGTGCTGGTCCGCAAGGTACTTCGTGGCCTGGATGCCCCACTTCTTCTCGAGCTCGATGAGCCGACCGGACTGGTGCCAGTTGTAGGTCATACCGGACATGAAGTTGCCGAAGACGCAATGGCGCTCCGCGAGCGGAACGGCGAGCCCCCACGGGTTGTCGTCCTCGGAGGCGAGAGGCATCTCGAACTCGCCGTAGTTGCCCGAAGACAGATCGGACATGATGGACGAGTCGTCGTACACCCAGGCAATGCACTTCTTGTCGCGAAGCGCCTGCTTTGCCTCCGCGTTCCCGGTGAACGCGACGATTTTCGCGCCATAGCGCTCGGAAACGATCTTGTTGTAGAACGCGCCCTGCTTCCCGCACACCGGCTTGTCGCGGAGGTTCTCCCACTCGGTGAGCGCGAGCGCCTTCGGCGACATCACGTTGGTGCCCGAGGTGTAGTAGTTGGGCTGGGTGATGCCGACGATCTTGCGCCGGTCCGGGCGGTCCGACATGGTCGCGATCATCATGTCGATCTTGCCCTGCTCGAGGAACTGCATGCGGTTGGACGACTGCACGGGCACCAGTTCGAGGTCGACCCCCATCGCGTCCGCGACGTCCTTCGCCATGTCGGCCTCCATGCCGATGAGCGACCCGTCCTCGCCGCGGTATCCCCACGGCTTGTAGTCGGCCTTGATCCCGACGACCACCTTGCCGCGCTTCATCACCTGGTTCCAAACGTCGTTCGTGCACTCGGCGGCGGCAACGCCGGAGAAGGACCCCGCGAGGAGTCCCGCGAGGGCCGCGCCGGAAAGGCCGCGGCTGACGATGTTCTTGCGCATTGTCGTTCTCCCTGGTTCTTCGTGGTGGTATCCGAAGGGCACCGGACGGCTGCACCGCTCGCGGCGCCCGCGGAGTCCGGAACATGGCACCGGAGACGGGCGCGAAGGCGCACCGGCCAGCATGCCCGTCGGAATCAACCGCGACTGTACCACCGCGTCCCATGCGCGGCGACGCGCCCGGGGTACCCTCCCCGGCACGTCAATCGCGATGGCCGCCTCGGCCGCCGTCCCGGATCGAGAACGGGCCCCGCGTCGTCGTCCCGGCGTCCGGGCCGTTGGCTCGCAACCCGAGCGGTCGGTTGCGGCTCCTTGTCAACCGCTCGTCCCGCGAACCATCTCCGGCTTGCGGTCGAACCACGGGCGCGCGGACTCGAGCTGGGCCGCGAACCTGAAAAGGCTCGCCTCGTCGCCGTAGGGCGCGATGGCCTGCACCGCGACGGGGAGGCCGCCGTCGCTCTCGCCGATCGGAAGCATCATGGCGGGCTGGCCGGTGAGGTTGAACCACACCGTGAACGGCGAGAAATGGAACACGCGGCGCCAGTACTCGTCCGCGTCCTCCATCATCATGTCGAGCCAGCCGAGCTTCACCGCCGAGCCGGTCGCGAGCCCCGGGGTCAGCACGATGTCGTGGTCGCGATGGAAGGCCGCCATCTGCCGGCCGAGGCGATGCATGGTCTGGGTCGCCCGGACGTAGTCGGCGCCGCTGACGGCTTCGCCCGCTTTCGCCATGAGCCAGGTGACACGCTCGACCTCGTCTTCACGCGCGGCGCGACCGGCGCTCGGGTGGCTCGACAGGTTGACCACCGTGTTGGCGGCCATCAGGGTGAGGAACGTCGGCACGACCGCTCCGCCGTCGATGGCGGGATCGGCCTCTTCCACCCGGTGCCCGAGATCCGCGGCCAGGGCCGCGGTTTCCTCGAGCACCCGCCGGGCGTCCGCTCCGACCGCGGCGCCGTTCGGGGTCCGGGAAGTAAACGCGATGCGCAACCGGCCCGGATCGGTTCCGATCTCATCGAGGAAAGGGCGAGCCGGCGGTGCCGCACTGTAGGGATCACCGGCGCCGGGCCCCCGCGTGGCATCGAGGACTGCGGCACTGTCGCGCACGCTCAAGGTAACGGCGTGCTCGGCGGAAAGTCCGCCGCTCCCTTCGCCCAGGTAGGGCGCCTGGGTGTTGCGGGCGCGGGTCGGCTTGAGGCCAACGAGGCCGCAACAGGCGGCCGGCGCCCGAATCGAGCCGAATCCGTCCGAGGCGTGCGCGGCCGGCAGCATGCGCGCGCCCACCGCGGCGGCCGCGCCGCCGCTCGAGCCGCCGGATATGCGCGTCTGGTCCCAGGGGTTCTTCGTCGCACCGTGCAACTGCGGCTCGCAGGTGAGACTCAGGCCCAGCTCGCAGGTGTTGGTCCGCCCGAAGATCACCATGCCGGCGCGTTTCAGGCGCTTGACGAGCTCGCTGTCTTCGGCCGGCACCACGTCCTCGAAGAACTTGCAGCCCCGGGTCGTCGGGCAGCCGGCGAGGGAGGCGCCGAGGTCCTTCAGGAGATACGGAACCCCCTTGAGCGGCCCGTCGGGAAGCCCGTCGGCGATGGCCTGACGGCCCTCGTCGTAGAGCTTGTTGGTGACCGCGTTGACGGCCCCGTTTCGCGATTCGACCCGCTCGATCGCCGCTTCGAGCAGTGCCTCCGGGGTGGTGTCGCCCCGTGCGACCAGCGCGGCCAGTCCGACCGCATCATGATCTTCGTAGTCCGTGAAGGCTGCCATCCCATCCCCCATTCGACACGGTGTTCCGGACCCCGGCCGTCTCGGAAAACCGCCCCGTCCGACCCTTGGGCGCGTGTCAGGGTGCCATACGACTCAAGACATCTCCAGACCAGGTGGACGGGCCGCTGCCGACCTCGAACCGGGCACGATGCGGCCGCGGGGCCAACGCAGTTTCGATGCCTCGAGCGAATCGTGCCTTCCGACGCGCTGCGCCTATGCCGGGTTCTCGTAGAACAGTCCGTCATACACGAACGCGCGCCGAATCGCTTCGCAATCGCGCTCGTTCACCCCGGCGCGGCGCATTCGGGTACGCCATTGCTCATGCACGGTCCTCGCAATCCGCTCGAATATTTCCGTGGCCTCTGCCTCTTCAAGCAGGAAACGCCCGGGCTCGGACAGCAAGTTGTTCTTGTTCGCGTACCGTCCAAAACGGCCGCAGGCCATCGCGAGATCGCGCCGTTCAAGCGCCACCACGGGTGAAGGCGTAAGGTCGAAGGCCGGGCTCAGGCGCCAGTCCCGTCCCTTCGCCACGACCGCGTGATTTCGTGGGTGATCGTCGAGATTGGAGACCGCCGCATTGAAGCAGATCCGGCCGAACAGCTCGCGGAGATCCTCTGCCGGGGTTGTGCTCACGCGGCGGACTTCATCGGCGAACAGAAGATAGGACCAGTCACTGCGCTCACCGGGACTGTCGCCGGTACGAAGCAACGTGAGGGCGCTGACCATCCGGTGGCGCCGGTAGCCGGCATCCGCCCGGTCGCGGTCGAAGCGGCGTACCAGCAACACATCGCGTCCCCCGACTGCTTCCATGCGACTGTCGGCAGCATTCAGCCCGCATGCTCGGGCAAGGCTGAGCATGCCGTGCTCGACGCGCGGATGGTTCCAGCGGTCGTCGTTCCGGCCAAATTTCGCAAGCCAGATAGCGCGAGCGTCCTCCACCACCGCCTTGGGGCGGGCGCCGCCCATTGATGTACCGAGCAGCATCAGCTCTTCGGCCTGGTGACCGGCCGAACCGGCAAGCTGCGGATCGTCAGCGACGACCGCATCGGCCGCTTTCTGGAGCCTTCCAAGATCCAGCGTGCGGTTGAACCGCCGCCTCGGGGAAGGGGGATTGACGTTGAGGCCGAAGCCGAGCGCCCCGGCGCGGTCGTCCGGTCCCTGCAGCAGGTAGTCGAATTCGGCGAGCTCGGTGAAACCGGCATTGCACTCGATCACGCGCCGTCCCCAGAAGTCCGGCATGGAATCCCGGATGGCGCCGAAGTAGCCCTCCATCCGCGCCGTCTCGTAGACCTGGCTGGAGAGACGCAGCTCGACCGGATCGAGCTCGACCGCGTCGGACCGCTCGCGGTATGAGCGACCGTACACGAACCGGCCGACCTCCCCGGCTCCATCTTCGGTCCATCGGAAGCGGCCCGCGGTCACGAATTCGGTCGCGCCCGGCGGCACGATGTAGACGAAGCACTCGCGCTCAGAACTCATCGCTCAGCGATCTCGGGCGCCGGGCGGTCCCGGAGCTGCGCGCGCGCTCCAGAGTCTTGCCTTCCTCGTCGTGGTCCGGGTCGGCGACGTCGCGCATGTGGGAGAGGAGGCCAAGCACCCACAGCGCGCCGATGTAGGCGGCGACTCCGGTTGTCGGCTTGCCTCGTTCGATGTCGGCCACCACGAACCGGGACACGCCCATGCGCTGCGCCAGATCGGCCTGCGGCAGCTTGCGGCGCAGGCGCGCCGTGCGGATGTTCCGTCCCAGCCGTTCCAGGGTCTCCGCGACCGCGGCCGGGGGTGACTCCGAGATCTTCGTCGGCCTTGGCATGTTTATTACCGTATACATCTAACCGATTAATGTTTCTTATAAGTATCACATCCTCCCCGAAGCTGCCAAACAACCACATCCAGTCATGTTGCTTTCGACTATCAGATAACCGCCATCTGTTGTCTTCTGGCCACAGGCAGACAATGTCTCCCGGAGCCAGAATCCGTGTCGCGTAAAGAACGCCGAAGCGGAGCCAGTCGCTACGGTGATCCCTCAACATCGGGCGCAGGAGGATCGACCGAAATTCAGGATGGGCTGCTGGATTCGGGCTTCAGACGCGCTTCGATGAGCTGGTCGACCTTGGTGCGGACGTCATCCGGGGCGTCGTCCAGGACAACCTGGACGCGGAACTTGAGCTGGTAGCCGGCGCTGACCTCGATGAGATCCGGCACCAGATCGGCGAGGTCCTGGATCTGATGGCCTTCGATGTTCGTCGCGGGCTGGGTTTGCGTCGCCAGGTCCGGTGCCGGCCCCGGGCCGGGCTCCTGCGAAGGACGCTCCAGCACGAGCCGGCCGGCGTCGCGGTAGGCGCGATGCAGGATCTCCGCATCGCCATCCCTGGTCCGCAGCCAGCGACTGTCTACACCGGAAGCTATGCTCTCCCGCACCAGGCCCCAGGGCATCGCCTCGCCCCGGACGTGAGACAGGGCTCGGGTGAGGTCGGCACCGTTGGTACTTCCCTCCTGCCATGCGCCGGGGAGTTGGTCTTCCGCCAGCGAACTCGCCGGCACTCGCTCCGGCCTGGCCCGCAACTGCGCGGCGTCGGTCAGGACGTCCTCCGGGACGGGTTCATTCCAGAGGGAAGTGGGGCCATTGGTGAGCCAGAACAGACCCTGCTCCACCGCTGCGCCCGCCGCTTCACGCACGACGATCGCGTCGCATCGCGGAATCGTCTCCACCTCATCGTAGCCTTCTCGCGGCACGGTCACGGTGTGCCCGCCCTGGAAATAGGCAACCAAGTCGCCCAGCGTCACGCTGCCCGATTCCCAGAGGCCGGGGAGAGCGTTGTCTCCGGGCGCGAATAACCGGCCAGGAAGCTCGGTCAGCGCCGCCTTCCCGGGGAGCACCACCTGCAACTGGTCATCCTCCATGGTTTCCCGCGGCGGCTCCTCGCGCCACCAGGTTCGGCGGCTGCCGTCGGGCCTCGACAGCTCGGCGACGAACAGCCCTCTCTTGATGCCTTGGGCGATGGTGTCGGCGACGATGTTCGCCTTGATGAACTTCGGCAGACGGGGATTTCGGGCGAACGCGCGGGTCAGCTCCCTGACGAAACGAGCCTCATCGTTCTCCTGCCAGAGGTCGTATGGTCCGTCGGGAAGGAGCGCCTCCGCATCCACTGCCGTTTCCTTGATGCGCGAACGCTCGTCGCCCTTGATCTGTGCGAACAGCGGTCCACCGTCGGCCGGGAGCCTGAACGCCTGGGTCTCGCCCGCCTCATTCAAGGTCACCACGATGCACCAGGCGGCGCGAATGGTGTCCGGTACGCGCCGCCGGGCTTCTTCGAGGCGCTTCCTCAACCGCTCGCCCTGAAGCGGATCCACCGTGTGCTCGGCGAGCTGCCGCTGCACGTCCTCCCAGCCGAGCAGCGCGCGAATCGCATCGCGCGCCGCGGCGATGCCGTCCCGGGAAGGAACCGCCAACACCACCACATTGCGGTGTACCCGGGGCCTGTCAGACCCAGTGGTCTCGGCGAGATACCGGCTCGCTACGCCACTCGGCCGCCCGGATTCCGATGCGGCCTCCGGACCAAGCACCGCGTAGCGGAACTCGCCGTTGTCGCCGAGGTCCCGAGGAGACTCCGGCAACGTGTGCACCTGCGCACCGGCGGCCCGGGCCCCTTCGCTGAGGCGTCGGGTGCGCCGAGCTTCGTCCTTCAGGCGCTGCTCCACCGCGTCGTCGGTTACGCGCTGGGTACACGCCTCGTCATGCATCTGCTTGAGGTTCGGGCGATTGCCGAGGCGCCAGGACCTGGGAAGCGCTCCCGCGGCACCGTCGTCGTCCAAATCCGCATCGTCGAGGAACCAGGAGAGCTCTCGCCAGCCTCCCAATGCCTTGTCGAGGTCAATCGTGTCGGGTGCTCCGGCACCGATCATCCGCACGAGCTCCGGGGTATTCGCCTTGTGTCCGACGGGCTGGGAGTGAAGGAACACGGCCAACACCGCCTGCTCCGCCTCGCGCCGACCGAGCGCCGGGACCTCCCCCTGAACCCGGCGGGCGATCTGGAGCTCCTTCTCGAGCAGCGTCCGCCAATCCGTCCGGGACCCCTCCGATTTCTCCGAGCTCGAGATGCCGGCAAGATCGGCCACGGCATCGGACACCTCGTCCGTTCCGGGCGCGGCCAGCAGGGCGGACGGTCCAATCACGGGACACTCGTCCCAACTCTCGGCGTCTCGGAGCGCCGTTGCCAAGGTGCGCAGAATTCCTCGCGTCCGCTGAAACGCCGTCAACTGCGTCCAGCGGGTGTAGAACACGTCGCCGAGATCGGGGTGAAACGGATAGCTCTTGCGGAACCGTTCTTCCTCCTCACTTCTTCTTCTCTTGGTGGCGGGGTCCAGGCTTGCCAAGGCACCGACGACGCCGATGACATGGGCATTGTGCGCCCCGGAATCACGCAAGCTCTCCGGTTCGAACAGGCGGCGGCGCAGCACCTCCGCGACATCTTCCTTGGCGACGGGCTGGACGCCCTCCTCCTTCTGCCGACGGATGACCCCGAACAGATCGTTTTGCAGGGCCAGCCCGAGATCGTCGTACTTGTTCTGGTCGGAGGCGAGCAGCGACGCGACGAGGGCCGACCGGTCCACCTTGGTGACGGCCTGCACGAGATGCTGGAAGAAGTCCACGATCCGCTCTCGCCAGACCTGGCCCATGCCCGCCTTCCCGCGCGCATACATCAGCGCCTCGTCGACCAGGATCAGCGTACCGCGACCCTGCTCCTGCGGGATGGCCAGCAGCCTTGCGAGGAGCGGATCGGCGGGCGGGGTCTCGCGTTCCTCGTCCTCGCCGTCGGCATGGATCGCGCGGAGCCCTTCCGCGCCAGCAAGCTGAAACGCGAGCACGCTCCACGGATGCTTCAGCGACCGCGTCTCGCCGTCCGGTGCGCGGACGCCGTCGATTCCCCGCTCGACGTCGATCTTGTCGAAGCAGAGCGACACCGGGAACGCCTGCGGCAGCTCCGCCCCCACGTGCTGCCGGAACTCCTGCACGGTCTTCACGCCGGACAACGCGGCCGGGTCGCGAAACAGGTGGTAGAGCGTGATGAGGGTGTGGGTCTTGCCACCGCCGTAGGTCAGCTCGAGCTGCCGCACCGCCTTGGTGCTCTTCCCGTCAAGTCGTTCCGCCACGTCCTTGACCAGTTCGCGCAAGGCGGGCGTTGCAAATGTCAGGGCGAAGAATCGCTCGGGGTCCTCATAGATGGGCCGCCGCCCCTCGCCGAGGGTGACCTCGTGCAGGTCGGCCGCGAACTCCGCCAAGGTCAGCTCACCGGTCCGCAACTCGTCCTTGAGGCGGACGACCTGATGCCAGGGCGGTGGTCTGGTGGTGCTCATGTCCGGTTCACGCCCGCATCATCCTTCACCAGCCCCGCCAGTGGTTGAAATTGATCGCTGCTTCATCCCCGCTTGCCAATGCCGCAACATAGAGGTCAAGGTCCACGGTCAACAGTGGGGCGTCGGCTGATACGACCGTCAGAAGCCCCGCATCGGTCAGACCCAGGCGCGGGAACACGTGGTGCCGAGCCGCGTCCACGCTGGCGACGACGGTTTCCGGGCTCTGCTCGATGAGAGCACGAAGCGTCAGAAGGAGCCGCGAACGCTGGGGCTCCCCATGCTGTGCGAGCAGATTGGACGCTTCCGTCAACGTATTGGGCGTTACGCGTACCTTGCCGACGCGGGATATTGCGCGGCTCAGACGGTCGTAGTCCTCGACGGCGAATGTCCTCGTTCTACGGTGCTTGGCAATCAAATCGCGGCCAACCAGGCCGACGACGAGCAGGACGATGAGGTTCGCATCGATGAACAGGGCGCTCGGCACGTGCTATCGGTCTCCCGTAACGATGCGATGCTTGACGGACAGGACACGACCGCCCTCGTCCTCGATGCGGACGATCTTGAAGTCGCGCGAGGTCGCGATCGCACGGACGAAGTCGTCCCTCAAGGGACCGCCCCAATAGCGGGCGAAGCCGATGGTGACCGCCCAGACTTGGTTCGATTCGTCGAATTCGACTTCTTCGAGCCCGACGTTCTCAATGGGTTCGTCGGCGAATAGCTCGACGACGTGCTCCTTTGCCACCTGCACTGCTTGCTTGACGTCCATGACGCTCTCCTGCATGCGAGGCAAGGAAATTGCCCCGAATTGCACCACCAGCCACCCCCCGCGGCCATTCGTTCGTTGATGTTCGCCCTGGTCATTTTGTGGAATGTACATCGAGGTGGAAAGTGCGTTGCCGGGACGGGCCAACGTCCGGAACCCGCAGGTGGTTCTGGATGGACTCGAGGATCGCGCGTTCCTCGGAGCCACCCTCCGCCAGCTCGAGCACCGCTTGCGTCAGCCGGGAGAAGAGCTCGTGGCGCCACAGTCCGCGTTCTTCAAGGTAGCCGTCCACCCGTCTCCGATCACCGGCCTTCCAGAGCTGCATCAGCTTGTGCAGGCAATCGATCAGCGAGGGCGGGGTGCCGTCGGAGGATGCCTGACCAAGACTCTGACCTCGGCGGCGGTCCCATGCCTTGAGGCGCACTTCGCCGCCGCCCGTCGCCGCCGTCTCCTCTCCGTCGTCATCGTCCTGCACCGACCGACGCTTGCCACCGCGGGCCAGAATATCGAGGCGCGCCGCAAGGTCCGAGTCCGATAGATTGCAGGAGAGGGCGTAGAGGATGCTGGCCCCGCCCGCAGCCGGCTTGAGGCCAAAGTCGTTGCGGTGCAGGAGGTAGTAGCTCGTCACGTCGTCCAGCTCGTCGGCCGGCGCGCCATCCGGATTCAGCAGGCGGCTCACCACGAAGCCCACCACCATGCGCCGCACCTGCCGCAGGAACTCGGCGACTGCGAGCTGCCGGCCGGGAGCGTCTGTAATTTTCACCACCGGATGTCGGCTGTACGCTTCCAACGCCGGGCCCGTCGCCGCCCAGACGAAGTCCGGCCCTCGAATACCCGCGTCCCAGAAGTCCCGAAGCTGATCGGTGATGTTCTTCCGCATTTCATCGAGCACCCGCCTGTCCCAACCGGCGCGGGCGGACGCCGGTCGCTTCCTGCAAACGATCCAGATGGAGGAGGCGAGCGCGGCGGACGATAGCGAACGCTGTCGGTTGTGCCTCTCGGTCTGAACGGGCCAGGACCCGGTAACGACGAACCCGGCCCGGATCAGCGCGGATACCAGGGTCTCCCAAGCGTCAGGGTTCTTGTTCGCAAAGACGACGACCAGCCGGCCGTCGTCGCGAAGCGCAGCATGGAATCCGCCGAAGGCCCGCGCCATGCCGTCTTCGTAGCTCTGCTTCGACGCGGAACGGTCACCGCCGAAGCGGCTCGCATCGTCGATCAGCTCGCCGTCGTTCTCGTCCGCGTCCCACTTGGGTCCGAGCGGCGAGGCGAATGCGGCGTCGGTCTCGGTCGTGAGCCCGTGCAACACCCGGCGCAACCAGACATGGAAGAAGTCCATGAGGTCCGAGTAAGGGATGGCATCGTAGTAAGGCGGGTCGGTGCAGATCAGGTCGAATTCATCCAAATGGAGATCGATAGCGGATTGGCGCATCAGCGTGGCGGGCGGAGCTGACACCGTAGCCTCTTGCGCGTGTTCAGAGACCCGGGCGATCCACTCCACGGCCTGGACGAATCCGCCCGTCGTATCGGTCAGCGGACAGGATTCCGCGAAGTCCCAGACCATGGGCAACGCAAATCGCGCGAAGGTATTACGTAGCTGGTCGCGGTTGTTCGTCCAAGTCACGAGAGCGCTGCAACGATCGGCAAGCCGGCTGATCGACGGCGCCAGGCACCCGACAAGCGCTTCGCGCCAATCGTCCGGGTAACCGCAGGTCTCCATCTCCTTCTGAACGCTCCTGATGTTCCGAACAATGGCCCCCAGCGCCAGGAGTTGCCGGCTGCTGAACAGCGTGTCCCAAGTGTTGAAGCCGTAGCGTGGCATGCGCATCCCAAGGGCCTGCTCGCTGGGCGTCGGTTCTCCCGGAAGCCCGAACGGAATCTCCGCGTAGAAGGCTTCAAGTTCCTCCTGCGAGACTTCCGCCGCCTCAATCTCCTCCTCGCGCGCTAGCCGGTACTCTTTCCCCTCCTGCCCATCCGCCACAACCCCCGTCATGCGTGCCCCCAGCCTGCCCGCGCGCCCTTGCGCCCGCAGGTCCTGCATGGTCGCGATGGCACCGCAGCACGGGCATTCGGCACCGCTTTGACTCATGGTTCCGGCACCAAGTTCGTTGTCGTCACCACCCGTCGGAACGTCCTGTTCCAAGTCGAATTCCACCCCGCTCCGGTCTTCGCGAGGCGTCATCTCCAGCAGCACCCGCTTGTCGCGGCGTCTACAGAGCCAGCGCGTTTTGAGGAGCGGAATCTCGGCCCGGCAATCCCCGCATTCGGCGGTGCGCGCCCAGAGATACGCCACCGTCGGCTTGGCCACCCAGCGCGGGTTGCGTGGATCCTCCAGATAGAGGGAATCCAACTCCGCATTGAGCACCTCGACGGACACCTGACCGCCCGCGTCCGGTTCCAGAAGCATTGACGGACGCCGCCTGAAGCGCTTCGGCGGCAATGACGGTTTTCCACGGCGGCCTTTGCGTTTAACCGGCTCGAACTCCGCATAAGTCGGGTATCGCGAGGCAAGCTCCCGGCGCCCCCCCGCCAACACCCGGCGCCCCCAAGCGCGGAGGTGCCAGGGAAAGTCGGCGCCCGCCTCCGGCGGATCGACGTCGAAGGAGGTCTGTTGCTCGGGCGCCCCATCCCCGTGCCCGAGGCGAGCAAGGTGCGCCCGCACGGCGCTCTTACGCTTGATTCCCCGCGCCTTGAGAAACGCTTCGACGAACCCGCGGTCCCGCAGGGCGAAGTCCGGCAGCGGGCGGGTCTGCCCCGCCGTCAGCCGCGGATAGTGCAGGGTGCACCTCAAGATAAACCACGCGACGGGGTTGATGTCCGATGCGGTGACCTCGCATCCGAGCCGCATGGCTTCCAGGGGAATGGCTCCGCCCCCCGCGAAGGGATCGAGCACCTTCGGCGACCGACCTCCGAACGCCTCGCGAATCTCGTCTCGAAGTCGCGCCAGGTCGGGAGACGCTTCGCGCCCCCAACGGAGCACGCCCCCGGACGTCTCTTCCTTCTCGCCCGGATTGGTCGCCTTCTTGACGACGCTGCCGCCAATCCGCCGCAGCAACTCCCGGCGGCCGTCGCTCCCGGGATCGTCGAGTAGCGTCGCCAGCAGCACCGCGCGACTCGCGGCAAGGGGACGCCGCGCCGGCCAGACGTGAAGGGTGGAGATGTGGCCGTGGCGGACGTTCTTCTCGTGCACCGAGTCGATCGACGCTTCCTTCAGCGGAAACCCCGACTCGATCAGGCGGCGGCTGCCACTCCGATCACTCACCGCGATGCTCTCTGGCGCGTGGCGCCCCGCAACCGCGAAACCATCGACATCCCAGCCGCACCGCTCTATCGTGCAGCAACGTGAATGGAAGGGATTTCATCATGCACTTCGTCTACCCCACCCGTTTCCGGCCCGATCGCACCGGCGAGATCGTCGTCTCGTTCCGCGACCTGCCGGAATGCCTGACTTCCGGCGCCGACGAAGCCGAAGCTCTCACCGAAGCGGTTGATGCCCTGGAGGAGACAATCGCCGGCCGGATCAAGCGGAGTGACGACATCCCGGCGCCCAGCGCACGGCGGTCCGGCGAACGCCGGGTTGCCGTGCCTGCCGGCATGGCCGCCAAAGCCGCACTGGCGCTCGCCTTCCGGGAGAGCGGACTCACCGGCGACGAGTTCGCAGCACTTGCCGGCACGGATGAACGATCGATCGGGCGCATGCTCGACCCGAAACACCGAACCCCGCCCGGTCATATCGAACGAACCCTGCGCGTCCTCGGCCAGCAGCTCGTAGTCGAAGTCGAATCGGCCTGAAGTCATCGGAGCGCTCCGGATTGCCGGACGTTCTTCTCGTGCACCGAGTCGATGGACGCGTCCTTCAGCGGAACCGCCGACTCGATCAGGCGACGGCCGGTATCGCGATCACTCACCGCCCGTGCTCCCGCCGGGCGGCGTAGATGGTGAGCCGCATCCCGCTGCCGATATCCTCCAGCAGGGGCCGGCGGCCGGACAGCCGCTCGCTCGCCCGCACCAGGTTGAGAAACCCCTCTCCGATCGCCTCCATGTAGGCACCCCCGGTCACCGGGCTGACGTAGTGCCGGAGGAACCCGGCAAGAATCTGATTGCGACGGACAGGCTGACAGCCGGCGTACAACATCTCCGGCGTGAGCCGGTTGTAGAGCGAGCCCGGGTTCTGGAAAACGACTCGATCCGGAAACATGTTGATGATGACCTGCGATCCCCGGACCTCGTAGTCGCGATGCACCACGGCGTTGACGACCGCTTCCTGGAGCGCACGATCGTCATAGGTGGGAAAGTCGTGCCGGCCGTCCCCGTCCTTCACGGAGGCGACCGGATTCAGAGGCGAGGCGCGGAGCCAGGAGACCGTCTGCTCAATCTGTTCCGGCACCGGTCCGAAGAATCGCTTCCTGTCCACCGCTTTGCCATCCGGCTCGTCACGGGCGTAGAAGGCGAGGTCAACGTATGCGCCCGGGAGAAACCGCTCCGGTTGCTCCGCGAACAGCAGAATGCCCACGCAGGTCGGCAAGACGCGACTCTCGACCTCGACCGCGAGCTTGTGTGCAATCAGGGTCTCGCGCCAGTCGTCCGGGGGCGCCCAGTCCGGGAATCGACGTCGGAAATGCCGTCGCAGGTGTAGATCATCCAGATCCTCCATGGCCGCATCGACTATCGGCCGCTCCTCTATCGGATTCGCCAACCGCCGGCTGCCGAGAAGCCGCGCCAACTGCGGCCCGGGAATCGGGCGAAGGTGGCTGCCGATACGTTGGAGATACCGGCCATCGGCGGTCTGATGCACTTCAAACTTGGACTCGGGAATCCCGATGACCAGACAGAGCTTGGGGTTGCCATCCTCGCCGGGGAGAAGCTCCCAATCGAGCCGAGGCAGAATCATCGGTTGGCAATTCTCGGTAGCCGCGTTAATGACCAACTGCTCAACCAGCTCGCGCTTGTTTCGGTCGATGCCAACAGGGACTCCATCGTCGCGAACACCCAGTACGACCGTCCCGCCGTCCATATTGGCCATGCTCGTGAACACCTCCGCAAGCCGAGCCGCGGGACGGCTGCCGTCGCGACCCAGCAACATCCGCGAGCCGCGGAATACGACTTCCTTCAACTCGAGCCCGGTGTCTTCCCCGGCTTGAATGGAAGCCATGAGAGTGGGAATGTCGATTGTCATCGTGGTCCACCCAAGGCGAGAGCTGCATACAGGGCGTCTGTTCGGGCTTGTTCCATCTCAATACCTATAGTCTGGTTTCTCGGGTTAGGTGGTCGGACTTACCACCTCACACCGTTCACTCAGATTCAACTTCCCCCACCGGTGCGGTAATCTGGTTTTGCTTATTCTTGAACATATCGTCGAATCGTCGATTCAAACTTCTCCGTTGTTCGCGTTGTATGTACCATTGTTCTACCAGCAGCTCTATCATCTCAATCAAGATCCGCGGTTCCTCTCCCTCAATGTCTATGATCACCTCATTTGTGCCGCGATCCAAGTGCGCCCCGATATTGCCCATCTCTCGTAACTGGTGCAGCCTGTCCACTGTTTCCGGAGGCACACCGTCGGGTCCACTACCCTCTCGTACTTGTTTCCTGAGCTTCTCGATGTCCTCAGCAAGCTTTTTTCCCTTTGCACCGCAGAAATCCTTCAATATCTCGTGTAATGCACGTCGGGCCATCGTAGCACTCGCTGCGGGTGCACGTTCTTCGCAATAGCAAGCCTGTTCGTACGAACTCCTTACCTCTTCCGGTATGTAATCGGGCCATGGTCTGGCTTTGGATTCGGGCCACAATTGCCAACTTTGTAAACGTTCTCTGTTTGTCTCCCTGGCATGATGAGAAAGAATGTCCACTTCCACCTGATCAATCCATGCACACATTGCCACCTCCCGACAATCGGGATTTTGACAAATTATCCAATTCACAGCCATTTGTAGTCCGGGATACTTTCCTACTCCCTTCTGCATATGAGCGCCCGGACTTGTCCATGTCACCATCTTGGCAATTTGATCGTGTCCACACCAAGGACAGCACCACTGAATTTCTGTCATTTGCTATACCTCCACTCTATGCCGTCGGCATCCGCTTTTCCATTAGTCCTGCCATACGAAGGATCAGCATTCTTGAAAGGTATTCCTGCGGCCAGTACGACCGTCCATCCCATTGTACCGCTAACATGCCGCTCTTTCCGTCCCTGGAGGCACCTCGGCGTCCGCGGCCTTGACGATGTTCCCGACCGTTATCGTGAACGTCGTGGCGGCGTGCTCTGACGCGAGGAGGTTCCGAAACGGATCCTGCACCCGGTAGAGCTGCGGGGACGGCGTCGCACAGTCGAACACCACGTAGAGCCAATAGCGCTCGCCGAGGTTGCACGCCTGCTTCCACTCGTTGAGCTCCATTCGCACCGCGGCCCGCCCGGCGCGGCCCTTGACCTCGATGCTTCGCACCTCGCCGTCCGTGTACCGGCTGAGCAGGTCGAACCCCGGCCAGTCCGCGAGCCCGGCCGCGCGCGCCTTCTCCGGGGTTGAGACGTCCTGCACGTCCGCTCCTCGATTCGCTTCGGCCTGGGCGGCGACGCGCACAGCCACCACCTCGACGCGCTCGTCCATCTGCTCGATGTCGCTGTCCGGAAGCGGGGGAAGGGCGAGGGCGTGGGCGAGAAAGCGAGGCGGACCAGCCACAATCCGTTCCGCGGCGCCGTCAAGCTCTCGAAGGGCGCGATCACGGGCACCTGACAGTGCGGCCTGCTCGCGTTTGAGTTCAGCAATGTCTTGCTCGGCCGAGTCCGCCGCCGCTCTGGCCAGCTCCGAACGGCGTTTCGCGAGGGCGGCCGACTGAAGGTCGAAGCTGACATTCACCCGGCGCCGGCGTTCGGGCAATTCGGCGCCCCGGGCGGTCCGGCGTTCCTCGACCGCACCCGCGAGGTGACGCTCGAGGTGCACCGACGCTTCGGCTCGCATCGCCGCAGCTCGGCCTGCCAACGGCACGGAGCCGGGCGCGACGTTCGGCGCGCCGTGCAACACGAGCAATGCGTCGAGTGGGCGTTCCGTCAACGGCTCCTCGCTCCCCTGCCGAAATGCAAGCAGACGACTCTCCAGCGTGTGCCGGGAGACCTTCTGCGGCGAGGATGTTGGCTCGCCGGGGACCGTGAGCCGGGAAGCATCTTCTTCGATCGAGAGAGCGGCGAGATGCCACAGACCGGGCTCGCCGGCCCGCGGATCGATGAAGATGGCCCCGCGCCGGGCGTGGTGCGAGAACACGTCGATCACCCGGGCGCATAGCGCGTCGAATACCGGCTCGCCGGGATGCAGCCAGATGCACATCTCCCCCGGACCGGGCCGGCGAATGCGCAGCCGAGTTCGCACCTCGGGCGGATATCCCTCCAGCGCCGGGAGGAGAGGGTCGAGGGACCCGGGGGTCGCGGGCACGAGAGAGAACACCCCGTCCAGATCCCCCTGAATGTCGATGCCGAGCCGACCCGTGGCCGATTCGACGAACAAGCGCACGTAAGCCGGAAGCAGGTGCAGGTAGCGTTCCCGATCCAGCTCCCGTCGCATCCCGTCCAGGCGAGGCGCGACCTCACCGGCCGCGCCGTAGATGTTCGCCTCTCGCTCATCGATGCCGCGGACGGCGAACTCGCTCACCGCACGTTCGATTTGTCGAAGAGCGGCCTCCTCTCCTTCACCGGTGAGTGCGCCCATCATGTAGTCGCGAAGGGAAACGTTCTCGAGGAGCCGGCCGATCACGTCGAACACCTTGTCCGAGCTGAGCGCCGAGCGGACGCTCTCGAGCTTGTCCAGGAGCACCTTGAGCACCTTGCCCTCGCGGGTGCCGCCGGCCACGAGATTGACGACGCGGACATCCCGCTTCTGGCCGTAGCGGTGAATGCGGCCCATCCGCTGCTCGAGGCGCGCCGGGTTCCACGGGATGTCGTAGCTCACCATCAGGCGGCAGAACTGGAGGTTGATTCCCTCACCGGCCGCATCGGTTGCGATGAGAAAGCGTGCACCGTCCGGTTGGCGGAAGCGCTCCACCTGCTCTTCGCGCTCCGGCCATGGCATGCCGCCGTGGATGACCGCTACCTGGTCCGAGTAGCCGAGGCCCTCGATCCGCCGCACGAGGAAATCCACGGTGTCGCGGTGCTCGGAGAAGATGAGCCACTTGTCCTCCGCGTAGAGCGGGTCTTCAAGCACGTCGCGAAGCTTCTCGAACTTCGACTCGTCCCCGGCATCGATGAGCGTGCGGGCGCGGGCGCGGAGGTCCTTGAGGACTTCCACCTCGCGGCGCAGCTCTTCGACGCTGACGGCGGTGACCGCGCCGAGAATCGCATCTTCGAAGTCCTCGCTTCGCTCGCCGGGCGCGGGACCGCCTTCCCGGACATCCTCGTCGGCACTATGGGTCTCGAAGAAGTCCTCGCGGTGCCGGTCCGCGAGCGCTCGCTGGCGCCGCCCGAGGAGGGTCTCGTCGAGGCGGCCGGACTGCCACTCGGCAATGTCGCGCTCGAGCTTCTCGCTACGACGTTCGAATGAACGAAGCAGCGCCGAAGTCGAGCTCGCGAGTCGGCGCTGGAACACGCCCATCGCGAGCTGCGCGGCGGGCCGGTTGCGCAGGGCCCGGTTGTAGTGCTCGCGGAGATAGTCGGTGGTGCGGAGGTAGAGCGCCTGCTCTCCACTCGTGAGGTCGAAGCTGAAGGTGCTGCACGCTCGCTGCCGGTAGAGCGGCTTGCCGTCGAGGTCGACCATCTCCTCCTTCGTCCGTCGAATGAAATGGCGTTGCCGCGCCTCGGTGGGATAGCGCCGCTGCGCCTCCGGGGTGCCGAAGGTGCAATGGTCGAGCAGCCGCCAGAGGTGAAAGTACGGCGACTCCTTTCCCATGTGCGGAGTGGCGGTGAGGAGCAGGAGATGCTTCGCCGCCCAAGTGAGATCGACGAACCGGGCATCGCGGGAAGTGCCCGAACCCGGGACCCGACGACCGTCCGCGACCCCGGCCAACGCCTCGGCAAGCTCGTACCGACGCGACTTGGTGACCCGGTGCTCGGTTCGTGAGGCGCTAAGCCGGTGCGCCTCATCGAACACCACGAGATCGTAGGGCGCGACATGCGGGTCGGAGAGCGCCTCGAACACGCGCTCGGTGGCCATGGTGTCGAGGGAGACGATCACCCGGTCGCCGCCCGTTCCCGCGAAAGGATTCGAACCGGCCCGCACCTCCGGCCCGGATACGATGCGGAATTGCAACCGGAACAGGGTTCGCAGCTCGCGTTCCCAGTTGCCGACGAGCCCGGCCGGCGGCACGATCAGCACGCGGCGTATGCGCCGGCGGAACAGCATCTCCCGCACGTAGAGCCCCGTCATGATGGTCTTGCCGGCGCCGGCGTCGTCGGCGAGCAGGAATCGGAGCGGCTCCTGCCGCAACATCCGCTCGTAGACCGCGATGCGCTGATGCGGGAGCGGATCGATCCGCGCCGTCTCGCTCGCAAAGGCGGCGTTGAACTGGTGCCCGTGGGCCAGTCGGTGCGCTTCCGCCACCAGGAGGACGGCGGCAGGATCCCCGGCGAAGTCCAGGGGCACGGAAGAAGCCGACGCAGGGGAAGCGGCGACGGAGCGCGCATCCGCGTCCCGGACCGCCATCGCCTCCTCAACCTCTCGCAGCCGGTCGAGCGCCAACGACCGAGGGCGCGACTGCCCCGTCTCCCACCGATGCACCGTGAGAGCAGTCACCGCCATCCGCTCGGCGAACTGCGCCTGCGTCAAGCGCATCCGCGAGCGCGCATCGCGCACCCTTTCCGCAAGGTCTTGAAGGGACTGGCTGCTCACCACGCGGCGCACCCTACGCCCGGACGCGCCCGACTGTCAATCGTGATCCATCATAACTAGATCAAGAGATATCAATTGATAGTACATCGACTCCCTGGGTGTACCGCAGTCACACTCTGGGTCCCTCACCGTGTCCCCGTTCCCGGCGATTTGCTAGCAGTCCTCCGCGCGGGAAGGGCTTGGCCCCGCTCCGAGTGACCATCTCCTCCATCCTCCTCGACCGAAGGAAAACCTGAAGATTCGAAGCATTCGATCGAATTTTCAGGTTATTCATGCTAGCGTGCCTCCATGCTTCACCTGCCTCGCCCACGGGAGCTGGAGGCCGTTCGAGCCAAGCTCCGCCGCGCGCCCATCACGGCACTCCTCGGTCCCCGGCAGTGTGGCAAGACGACGTTGGCCCAGTCACTGAAGGCGGAGCATTACCTCGACCTCGAAGACCCGAGGAGCCTCGCCCGGCTGGACGAGCCGCAAACTGCCCTGGAGGGCTTGAACGGCACCGTCGTGCTCGACGAAGTACAGCGCAAGCCGGATCTCTTTCCACTGCTCCGCGTCCTTGCGGATCGCCAGCCGGCCACCCGATACCTGCTGCTCGGCAGCGCATCGCCGGACCTGGTGAAGGAGGTCTCCGAGAGCCTCGCCGGTCGCGTCGCATACCACGACCTTGGCCCCCTGGCCGTCGACGAGACCGGCGTCGGCGAATGGCGCAAGCTGTGGCTTCGGGGAGGATTCCCGCGAAGCTATCTGTCCGATGGCGACACGGCCTCCGCTCTGTGGCGGGAAGACTTCATCCGCAGCCACCTGGAACGCGACATCCCCGCCCTCGGGATCTCCATTCCGTCGGAGACCCTGCGTCGATTCTGGGTGATGGTGAGCCACTACCACGGCCAATCCCTCAATCTTTCCGAGCTTGGCCGATCGTTCGGCGTCTCCGATCACACGGTTCGCCGCTACCTCGAAATCCTGAGCGGTACGTTCATGATCCGCCTGCTGCCCCCGTGGCACGCGAACGTCGGCAAGCGACTCGTTAAGGCGCCCAAGCTGTACATCCGGGACAGCGGACTGTTTCACACCCTGCACACCATCGCGACATCCGCGCAGTTGGAGTCCCATCCGAAGCTCGGCGCATCATGGGAGGGCTTCGCGATGGAGCAGGCGGTCCGCCTGATGGATGTGCCCCACCCATACTTCTGGCGCACCCACACCGGTGCAGAGCTGGACCTGGTATGGCAGGCACGCGGTGCGCTGTGGGGAATGGAGTTCAAGTACCAGGATGCGCCCAGGATGACGAAGAGCATCCGCGCGGTGCTGCGTGACCTGCCCCTGCGACACGTGTGGATCGTCTATCCCGGCCCCGATCGGTACCGGCTCGACGAGGCGGTCAGCGTGCTGCCCGTGGCCGAGATCCCCGATTTCGCGACCGCCCCGGCCGCCTGAACCGTCGAGCCTTCCCTCGCGAGCGGACGGCTCCCGCAACGGCGCATACGTGCCGCCGCCGGCTGCCCGGGTGTACATCGTCGTGTCCGGGTCGCAGACGGGGAAGCCGGCGGCGCGATTCTTCGTGGCGAGGCCGGGAGCGCCCGAGCTCGAGAGCACGCAGTCCCGCGTCAGAGGAGGGACCGGTGGAGGCCGCCGTCGACGGGGATGGTGGTGCCGGTGACGTAGCGGCCGCGCGGGGAGACGAGGAGCGCGACGAGCGATGCCACGTCCTCCGGGCGGCCCACGTGGCCGAGGGGGATGTTCCGCACGAGCTCGCCCATGGCTTCCTCGGATTGCCCGGCCACGAGTCGCAGGCGCGGGGTGTCGATGAGACCGGGGCACAGGGTGTTGACGGTGATCTCGGGGGCGAGCTCGCGCGACAGGGTCTTCGCGAGACCGATGACGCCGGCCCAGGTGGCGACGGACAGACCGAAGCCCGGGATCGGCTCGATCGCCGAGAGCGCGGTGATGTTGACGACGCTTCCCGAGCCCCGCGACTTCATGTGGGGGGCGGCGGCGCGAATGCAGCGCACGACGCTCATGAGGTTCTGATCGACGGCCCGGCTCCAGGCGTGGTCGTCGAAGTCGGTGAACGAGCCGAGCGGCGGCGCACCGTCGTTGTTGACGAGGATGTCGACGCCCCCGAAGCGGGCCGCCGCCTCGTCGACGATGCGAAGACAGTCCTCCGCCCGGCGGACGTCGCCCTGCACCGCGACGATCTCGCCCCCGGTCTCGGCCGCGATCCCGCGCACCGCCTCCTCGAGCGCGGGAGCGCGCCGGGCCGTCGCGACCACCCGCGCGCCCTCCTCGGCGAGGGTCCGGGCGACGCCAAGGCCAATCCCCTGGCTCGCTCCGTTGACGATGGCGATGCGTCCCTCGAGCCCGAGGTCCACCCTAGCGCCCCAGGCCCGCGAGGAACGCCTCGGCGTTCCGGCTGAACACCTTCTCGAGCACCACGTCCTCGTATCCGATGTTGCGCCAGTCGCCGATGAGCCGTTCGTAGCTGAGGAGGGGATAGTCCGCCCCGAACATGACCCGGTCCCGGAGGCGACCGCCGATCTCGCGCTTGAGATCGTCCGTCAGGTACTTCGGCGACCAGCCGTGGAGCTCGTACCACACGTTGGCCTTGTGCAGCAGCACGGCGATCATCTCGGTCTGCCACGGCCAGGCCGGCCGGGCGGCGAGGACCTTGAGCTCCGGGAAGCGGGCGGCGACCTGATCGAGGTGCCGCGGGTGGCAGTGGTCGAGCCGGATGCCCTTGCCGCCCGGGAAGCCGGCGCCGAGCCCGGTGGTGCCGACGAACACGAGGGCCGGCACGTTGGCTTCGATGCACGCCTGGTAGAAGTGATCGTAGGCGGGATCGCTTGCCGGGACGCCCCCCGAACCCGAGGCCGCGAGGCCGACGAAACCGCTCCCTTCCGCGAGGCACCGCTCGAATTCCTTGAGCGCCGGCCGGCCGTTCTCGGGCTGGAAGTGGAGCCAGTTGCCGAGGATGACGTCCGGGAACCGCCGCTGCGTCTCGAAAGCGTAGTCGTGGAGCTCGCGCGCCCGCTCCACCGGGATGAACTTGGTGAACCCGAAGTCGAGGATGACCTGCACGCCGGCCCGGCGGAAGTCCTCCGCCATCTCCTCCTCGGTCGCGTACTCGGGGGACGAGCGCCAGGTATGGCGCTGCCGCGCGAGCTCCTCGTCCGTCTGCAGGACGTAGCCCCGCTTCGTCTTCCAGTGCGAGTGCATGTCGATCAGATGCACGTCATCGCTCCTCGGAATTGCGCACCTGGTTCAGCACGGGAACGGGGGTCTTCCGGGAGGGTGGGATGCCCGCCCGCGATGGATCGCAGGTCCCCCTTTGTCCACGCCGGTTGGGTTCCCGCGCTCCCGGGAGGCCACGGGTCCCCGGAGACCGGCAATCCCGGAGCGCGCTCCGTCGCAACCGGAAAACTCCTGCCCAATCAGGTTGCTCCTTGCATGCGGCCACGTCAGTCGACGCGCCGGGCGGGGCGCGTTGGCCGAGCAGGTCACTTCGCGTCAATGCCGAGCCCCTCCATGGCGATGTCCCGAAGGGGTCCTTTCTGGACCTTTCCGGTCGGGGTGCGCGGCAGGTCCTCGAGGGTCTGCATGAACTCGGGAAGCTTGTAGCGCGCGATCCGGTCGCCGAGAAAGGCGCGCAATTCCTCGAAGGTCATGCTCTCCCCCGCCCGCGTCACGATGCAGGCGCAGACCCGTTCCCCGAGCCGGTGGTCCGGGATGCCGACGATCGCGGCATCGCGCACCTTGGGGTGCTGGTAGAGCACTTCCTCGATCTCGCGCGGGTAGATATTGGCCCCGCCGCGGATGATCATCTCCTTCGTGCGACCGACGATGCTGAGGTTCCCCCGGTCGTCGAAGCTCCCCTGGTCGCCGGTGTGGAACCAGCCGTCGGCGGTGAAACTCGCGCGATTCACCTCCGGGTTGTTGTAGTAGCCGATGGTGACGGACGGCCCGTAGGTCAGGATCTCGCCTACGGCGCCAGCCGGCACGTCCTCGCCCCGATCGTCCACGACCCTGATGCCCATCTCCGGCACCGGCCGGCCGGCGGTTCCGCACACCGCCTCCGGGTCGTCGGTGAGGAGGGTATGGGCCTGCGTACCGCACTCGAGCATGCCGTACATCTCGAGGAGCTTCCCCGGGAGGCGGTCCCGGACCTCCCGGATCACCTCGATGGGGCACGAGGCGCCTCCGGTCATCATCACCTCGACGCTCGCGAGGTCGTAACGCTCGAACCCCGGCTCGTTCAGCATAGCGACGAGATGGGCCGGAGCGCAGCAGAAGTGAGTGACCCGCTCGCGCTCGATGAGGGCGAGCGCCTCCTCGGGCCGGAAGATGTCCTGGAGGACGAGGCGGCATCCGACGTGGAGGGCCTGGAGGACGTTGAAGAGCCCCCAGTTGAGGCCGGCCGGGAGGAACACCAGGAACACGCTCTCGGCCGTGATCCGCTGCCCGCGATTGAGGAAGCGGAGGGGGCAGTTGGTGGTGTTGTGGAGGTGCAGGACCGCCTTCGGATTCCCGGTGGTGCCCGAGGTGAAGGCGGTGCGCGACAACTGGTCTGCGTGGGGACGGCGCGCCCGGAGCTCTTCGGGCGATACCTCGACCTCGCCGCCCGCGTCGAGAAACCGGCGAAGGTCGAACCACCCGTCGGGTACGTCATCGCCGACGACGAAGACGTGCTCGAGCTTCGGCAGCCGGGGCTTCAGCTCCTCGATCATCTCGAGATAGTCGAAGCCGCGGAACTCGCGCGGGACGATGAGCGCCGACGCCTCGGTGAAGCCGAGGATGAACTCCACCTCGCGGCTTCGAAAATCGCTGTGGTACTGGCAGAAGGGGACGCCGACGAGCATCGCGGCGTTGATCGCGATCGCGAACTCGTTCCAGTTCGGAAGCTGAACCGCGACCACGTCGTCGCTCGTGAGGCCGAGCGCCACGAACCGTGCCGCGAGGCGGACGGCCCGTTCGTGGTAGGCCGCGTAGTCGAGCCGCGCGCGCGGGTCGACGAGCGCGATCTTCTCCGGATGGACCCGCGCCGCCGCTTCGAGCCACTCGTTCGTGGTCTCGTCGGTCCAGTGACCGGCCTCTCGGAACGCCCGCATGCGCGCGGGCGGAATCTGCGAATCGTCTATGCGCACGGGAACCGCCGTTTGCGCGCGCAATCGCGCCCCGGGACGATACCACCCGGCTCCGGCACCATTCCAGGGTCAGATAACCGTCGATGGGGAGCCGCGCCGGTGGCATCCCGAGCCCGCGTCCCCCCGACCCGTTCCGGCGACCCGGCGCGTCCCTGCGCGGTGATGCGTCCGGGAAGGAGGCGCCGTCCGATCAGGCGGCTTCTTCCATCGCGTCCGTGTAGCGGCCGAGGCAGGCGAGGGCGTTGAGACGCTCGCGCGCGGCGAGGAGCGCCTGGGCGCGCCCGGCGTTCTCCGCCTTCCCCGCCCACGTACGCAGGGCCGGGTCCTGGAGGGCGCGCCCGTAGGAGAAGCTGAGCGCCCATGGGAGCTCGGCCGAGAGCGCGTTCATCGCGTTGAGGTGCGCGGTCGCGAGCGCCGCGCTCTGCCCTCCGGAAAGGAACACCACCCCTGGGACCGAGGCGGGGACCGCGTCGCTCAGGCACGCCACCGTGCGCCACGCCACTTCGTCCACTCCCGCCTGCTCCGCGCAATCCTTGCCCGAAACGACCATGCTCGGCTTCAGGATCGTGCCCGGGAGGTGGACCCCCTGGGCCTCCATCTCGGCGTACATCTCGCGCTGGGCGCGGACGGTGACCTCGTGGCAGCGCTCGATGGTGTGGTCCCCGTCCATCAGCACCTCGGGCTCGACGATGGGCACCACCCCCGCCTCCTGGCACAGGGCCGCGTAGCGCGCGAGGGCATGGGCGTTGGCGTGGAGGCACGCCGCGCTCGGCCGCCCGTGCGCGCCGATGGTGATGACCGCCCGCCACTTCGCGAACTTCGCCCCGAGCCCGGCGTACTCGGCGAGCCGTTCGCGGAGCCCGTCGAGCCCTTCGGTCACCTTCTCGCCCGGGTGGCCGGCGAGGTCCTTCGCCCCGGTGTCCACCTTGATGCCGGGGAGGATCCCCTGGCGCTCGAGCGCTTGCGGAAAGGGCACTCCGTCCGACGTCGACTGCCGGAGGGTCTCGTCGAAGAGGATCATTCCGCTCAGGCACTCCCCGCCGCCGGGGGCGGTGATGAGCAGCTCGCGCCACGTCCGCCGGTTCTCCTCGGTCGACTCGAGCCCGATGGAGTCGAAGCGGCGCTTGATCGTGGGCGCGCTCTCGTCGGCGGCGAGGATCCCCTTGCCGCGCGCCACCATCGCCTGCGCGATGCCCTCGAGACTCGTCTTGTCCATCACTTGGTTCTCCCCTGCTCAGTTTCCGTCGTTCGACGGACGGACCCGCGTCCGCGCCGCCTCGAGCTCCGCCACCGCGGGGAGCTTGCGACCCTCGAGAAACTCGAGAAAGGCGCCGCCGCCGGTCGAGATCCGCGAGACCCCCTCCGCCACCCCGAAGGTCTCGATGGCGGCAAGGGTATCGCCTCCGCCCGCGATCGAGAACGCGGGACTCGCGGCGACCGCCTCGGCGAGTCGTGCGGTCCCCGCCGCGAACGCCCGATGCTCGAAGACGCCCACCGGCCCGTTCCAGATGATCGTACCCGCATCACCGGCGATGCGGGCGAGACGCTCGGCGCTCTCCGGTCCGATGTCGAGGATCATCTCGGCCTCCGTGACCCGGACGGCCGGCTTCACCGTGCCGATCGATTCGGCGGAGAGACTCGCCGCGACGACCACGTCGCTCGGAAGCACGATTTCACATCCGTCCCCCGCGGCCCGTTCGAGAAGCGCGGCGGCGAACGGGACCCGCTTCTCGTCAACGAGCGATGCACCGATCGTGAACCCCGCCGCCGCGAGGAAGGTATTGGCGATTCCACCGCCGACGACCAGCCGGTCGACGACCTCGGCGAGGTTCTCGAGGAGCTCGATCTTCCCCGCCACCTTGGCTCCCCCGACCACCGCGACGACCGGGCGGGCCGGACGATCGAGGACCCGCCCGAGCGCGTCGAGCTCGGCGGCGAGCAGGGGTCCCGCGCAGGATTCGGGAGCGAAGCGGACGACCCCGGCCGTCGACGCGTGCGCGCGGTGGGCGGTGCCGAAGGCGTCCATGACGAAGAGGTCGCAGGTCGCGGCCATCCGACGCGCGAGGGGCTCGTCGTTCGACGTCTCCCCCTCGAGGAACCGAACGTTCTCGGCGAGCAAGAGCTCCCCGGGCGCCGGCGCCGGTCCGGCGTCCGGCCAGTCCGCCGCGAGCGGGACCGGCCGGCCGAGCGCCTCGCCGAGGCACGCGGCCACCGGCGCCGTGGAATATGCGGGGTCGAACCCTCCGGCGACCGGCCGGCCGAGGTGGGACACGACGGTCACCGCCGCGCCGGCCGCGAGGGCCTGCTCGAAGGTGGGGATGGAGGCGCGGACCCGGGCCGCGTTCGCGACTCGGCCGCCCGCGAGGGGGACGTTGAGGTCCGCGCGGACGAGCACCCTGCGCCCCGCGAGGTCCAAGTCTTCCATGCGCGCGAAGTCGGGACCGGCCCGCATCCCTCATCGAGCTCCGTGGCGCGGGCGCCGAGGCGCCCCGGCGATCGGGCGCAGACCCCTCATCGCGCTGGAGACACGGCCGGCCACCAGTATCCGAACCGGCTCGACCGAGCTCGCTTCGTCACCCCGGCGGGCACGCCGGCGGCGCGATCCCGGCGACGCGCAGGGTCGGTCCGGCGAATACGGAATGGCAGGGGGAGGCCCGCCATCGGGAACCCCGCCCCGTCAGGCATTGACGAAGGCGACCGTGGTGTCGAGCATCCGGTTGGAGAACCCCCACTCGTTGTCGTACCAGGAGAGCACCTTCACCTGGCTCCCGCCGAGCACCTTGGTGAGCGGCGCCTCGTAGACCGAGGAGGCCGGGTGGTGGTTGAAGTCCACCGACACGAGCGGCTCGTCGTTGTAGGCGAGGATCCCCGCGAGGGGCCCCTCGGCAGCGGCCCGCATCACCTGGTCGATCTCCTCCACGCTCGTGTCCCGGCTCGCGGAGAAGGTGAGGTCCACGAGGGAGACGTTCAGGGTCGGGACGCGGAGCGCGAACCCGTCGAGACGCCCGGCGAGCTCGGGGAGGACGAGACCGACGGCCGCAGCGGCGCCCGTGCCGGTCGGGATGATCGAGGCCGCGGCCGCCCGCGCCCGCCGGAGATCGGAGTGGTAGACGTCGTTCAGGCTCTGGTCGTTCGTGTACGCATGGACGGTGGTCATGATTCCGTGCTCGACCCCGATCGCGTCGTGGAGGGGCTTCACCAGCGGCGCGAGGCAATTGGTGGTGCACGAAGCGTTCGAGATGACCCGGTGGTGCGACTCGAGGATATGGTGGTTGACGCCGTAGACGATGGTCGCGTCCACATCCTTGCCGCCCGGCGCGGAGATGATCACCTTCGCCGCTCCGCCCTCGAGGTGGGCGCTCGCCGCCGCCTTGCTCGTGAAGCGCCCGGTGCTCTCGATGACGACGTCCACTCCGAGCTCGCCCCACGGGAGCTTCGCGGGGTCGCGTTCCGCAAGGACCCGGATGCGATCGCCGTTGACCACCATCGTGCCGTCCTCGACCTCCACCGTGCCCGGGAAGCGGCCGTGCGCCGAGTCGTAGCGCGTGAGGTGAACGTTGGCGTTCGCATCGCCGAGGTCATTGACTGCGACGATCTCGATCTCCCCCGTTCGCCCGCTCTCGTAAAGCGCCCGGAGGATGTTCCGCCCGATGCGCCCGTAGCCGTTGATCCCTACCCTTATCGCCATTTCTCTCTTCCGCGAATTGACCGTTGTCTGGTTGAAGACGTGCGCCGGCCCGGCGGGCCGAAGGTTCCGGGCCGGCGGACCGCGTGATGCCGGCCGGTTCACGAGACCGCGACCCGTGTCACGCCGTGCTTTCGTTCGTGGGCGGGTTCCTCGTGCCCGGCGCCGCGCGCCGCCGCCCGGCGGAGCTCCAACCTTCCGAGCGCGCGATCAGCGACCGCGCCGCACCGGCGGAGCGGAGATCCGGCCGCCTCTCAATTCGTGCCTTCTGCGCGGCTACGCTCCGGAACCCGCGGCCCGGGAATTCGGAGCCGCGAAGCGCGCGCGGATTCTCCCCGCCACGGTTTCGGCGACAAGTCCGAAGTGACGGTACACGTCCGCCGCGGGCGCCGACTCGCCGAAGGTGGAAACGCCCACGCAAAGTCCGTCGAGCCCGACGTACTTGCGCCAGCCGTCCGGATGCGAAGCTTCGACGGCGACCCGGAGCCCGGCCGCGGGCAGCACCTCGTCCCGGTACGCTTCATCCTGCGCGTCGAACACGTCGGTGGACGGCATGGAGACGACCCTCACCGCGTGGCCTTCGCCCGCAAGCGTGGCGGCCGCCTCGACGGCGAGCCCCACCTCCGATCCGGTCGCGATGATGACCGCGTCGGGTTCGCGCCCCGCCGGTTCCGGCACCAGCACGTAGCCGCCGCGCGGGATTGCTTCGACCTGCTCGGTCGTCCGCTCCTGGTGCGGGACTCCCTGGCGCGAGAGCAGCAGGCAGACCGGCCCGCCGTCACGCTCGATCGCGTAGCGCCACGCCGCCGCCGTCTCCACCGTGTCGCAGGGCCGCCACACGGACAGGTTCGGCACCAGCCGGAGCGACGGCGCGTGCTCGACCGCCTGATGGGTCGGGCCGTCCTCGCCGAGGCCGATCGAGTCGTGGGTCAGAACGAACACGCCCCGCAGCTCCATTAGGGCAGCCATGCGGATCGCGTTCCGGGCGTAGTCCGAGAAGACGAGGAACGTTCCCGCGTACGGGATGACCCCGCCATGCAGGGCCATGCCGTTCGCAATCGCGCACATCGCGAACTCGCGCACCCCGTAGAAGATGTAGTTGCCGTCCGGGGCATCCCGGGCAATCGGCCGCGACCCGGACCACTCCGTCAGGTTCGAACCGGTGAGGTCGGCGGAGCCGCCGACGAGCTCCGGCAAGTGGGGCGCGAAGTGCTCGAGGGCAATCTGGGACGCCTTGCGGGTGGCGACGACCGCACCCTCGCGCGCGATGTCGGCGATTGCCGCTTCGCTCGTGCTCCTCCAGTCGGCGGGAAGCGCGCCGGAGAACCGCCGCTCGAGCTCCGCACCAGGATCCGGGTACGCAGCCCGATACGCCTCCATGCGCGCGCGCCAATCGGTTTCGAGCGAGGCGCCCCGGGTCCGCGCATCCCAACCGGCCCGGACGTCGTCCGGCACCTCGAAGGGGGGATGGGGCCAGCCCATCGCCGCGCGCGCACCGGCCACCTCGTCCGCCCCGAGCGGCGCGCCGTGGGTGGACGCGGTGCCTGCCTTGGTGGGCGCGCCCCAGCCGATGGTGGTCCGGCAGCACAGGAGGCTCGGCCGATCGGAATCGGCATGCGCCGCCGCGATGGCCGCATCCACCGCCCCCGGGTCGTGGCCGTCGACGTCGCGGACCACCTGCCAGCCGTAGGCCTCGAAGCGGGCGGGGGTGTCGTCGGTAAACCAGTTACCCACCTCGCCGTCGATCGAGATTCCGTTATCGTCGTAGAACACGATGAGCTTGCCGAGTCCGAGGGTCCCCGCAAGCGAGCAGGCCTCGTGCGAGATCCCTTCCATCAGGCACCCGTCCCCCGTGAAGACGTAAGTGCGATGGTCGACGACGTCGTGGCCCGGCCGGTTGAAGCGGGCCGCGAGCGCGCGCTCCGTGATGGCCATCCCCACCGCGTTGGCGAGCCCCTGCCCGAGCGGACCGGTGGTGGTCTCCACCCCCGGGGTCAGGCGGAACTCCGGGTGTCCGGCGGTACGCGAATGGAGCTGGCGGAAGTTCTCGAGCTCCACCATCGGAAGGTCGTAGCCCGCGAGGTGCAGCAGGGCGTAGACGAGCATCGAGCCGTGACCGTTCGAGACCACGAACCGGTCCCGGTCCGGCCACGCGGGATTGGCGGGGTTGTGGCGCAGGTGGCCGTTCCAGAGCACCTCCGCGATGTCCGCCATCCCCATCGGCATCCCGGGATGGCCGGACTTCGCGCGCTCGACCGCGTCCATCGCGAGCGCGCGCACCGCGTTCGCGAGCTGCCGGCGCGCGGGCACGGAACGGCTCGCCTCATCCGCCGCCGCAGCGCGGGGAGTCCCGTTGGCGCCCACCGTACGCGATGCCGCCGGCAACTCTACTGGGGCCGCATGTCGGCGCGGTCGATGCCTGCGACGACGTTCGGCTTCTTCATCGCGTCGCGACGGAACGGCTCGCCGAGCTCCTGGTTCAGGATGACCTCGATGAACGTGGTGACCCCGCGCTCTTGCGCCGCGCAGGACTCCGCGAGCGCGGCGGTCAGCTCATCCATGGTCTCGACCGCAACCCCCTTCACCCCGCAGGCCTCCGCGACCTTCGCGTAGCTCAGGTCGGGATTGAGCTCGGTGCCGACGAAATTGTTGTCGTACCAGAGGGTCGTGTTCCGCTTTTCCGCGCCCCACTGGTAGTTGCGAAAGATGATCATGGTGATCGACGGCCAGTCCGCCCGCCCGCAGGTGGTCATCTCGTTCATGGAGATGCCGAACGCGCCGTCGCCCGCGAAACCGACGACCGGCACATCCGGGCAGCCGATCTTGGCCCCGAGGATGGCGGGGAAACCGTAGCCGCAGGGCCCGAAGAGGCCGGGGGCGAGGTACTTGCGCCCCTCCTCGAACGTCGGGTAGGCGTTGCCGATCGCGCAGTTGTTGCCGATGTCGGAGGAGATGATCGCGTCGCGCGGGAGGCCGGCCTGAATGGCGCGCCAAGCCATCCGCGCCGACATCCGGTCGGGCTCGTTCGCGCGGGCGTCCGCGTTCCAGGTCGTTCCCGGGTCGTCGTCCTCATGGTCCATGCTCGAGAGAGTCTGGAGCCACGCCGAGCGGGTGCGATGCACGGTGGCCCGGCGCTCCTCCCGGCCGGCGTCGCCCGCGGTGTCGGAAAGCGCGTCGAGGAGCTGGCCCGACACTTTCTTCGCGTCGCCGCAGATCCCGACCGTCACCTTCTTGGTGAGGCCGATCCGGTCCGGGTTCAATTCCACCTGGATGATCGCCGCCTTCGCCGGCCAATAGTCGATGCCGTAGCCGGGGAGGGTCGAGAAGGGGTTCAGGCGGGTACCGAGGGCGAGCACCACGTCGGCCTGCGCGATGAGCTCCATCGCCGCCTTGGAGCCGTTGTAGCCGAGGGGACCGACCGCGAGCGGATGGGAGCCAGGGAAGCTGTCGTTGTGCTGGTAGCCCGAGCACACGGGCGCGTCGAGGCGCTCGGCGAGGGCCCGGCACTCGTCGATCGCGTCGCCGATGACGACCCCGCCGCCGGACAGAATCACCGGGAAGCGCGCCTCGGAGAGCAACCGCGCAGCCTCCGCGACCGCTCCGTCCCCGCCCGCCGAGCGCTCGAGGCGCACGATCGGCGGCAGCTCGACGTCGACCTCCTGGGTCCAGAGATCGCGCGGGAGGTTGATCTGGGCCGGGGCGGAGCGGCGCACCGCGTTCTCGATCACCCGATTCAGCACCTCGGCCACCCGCGACGCGTCGCGCACCTCTTCCTGGTAGCAGACCATCTCTTCGAAAAGAGCCATCTGCTCCACTTCCTGGAAGCCACCCTGTCCAATGGTCTTGTTGGCCGCCTGGGGAGTCACCAGGAGCATCGGCGTATGGTTCCAGTACGCGGTCTTGACCGGGGTCACGAGGTTGGTGATTCCGGGGCCGTTCTGACCGATGCACATCGCAATCTTGCCGGTGGCGCGGGTGTAGCCGTCGCACATGAAGCCCGCGTTGCCCTCGTGGGCGACGTCCCAGAAGGTGATTCCGGCCTTGGGAAAGAGGTCCGAGATCGGCATGAAGGCGGATCCGATGATGCCGAACACGTGCTCGATACCATGCCGCTGCATGACCTTCACGAAGGCTTCTTCAGTCGTCATTCTCACCGGAGCTCACCCCTTCATCGTTCCCTTCCCGAGCCACGCCCGCGCGCGCCCCGTACCGGCGGCGGATGTTATCACTCCGGGGGGCCGATCGTCCGGCCGCGGACCGCGCACGCGGGCCGTCGAGGAGTGGCGGAACCGTACCTGGCGGCCCGGGTCGCGGTGCGCGCGGAGCGGCTCGCTTCAGGCTGCGGAGGCGGGGCGGGGCGCCGCCTTGGTACCCCCGCGGGGGGGGCGCGGGGCGGGCGTCCGCGTGCTCGCCCCGCACGGCGGTCGGCGGTTTCGGGCCCGGGCGAGCGGGCACAATCGGCACGCGACGGCGGGCGAAGGCAGCCACGCCGCCGCCGCGGGCTTCGTTCAGTCCGGGGTGGATGCTGGTCCCACGCCGGGGCAGCACTCGGCATCGTTCCGTTCGTGCGTGCGCCCCGCGCCGGCGCCGACAGAAGAGGGGGCGGGGGCGGGAAACAGAGCGTCGGTGTCGTCCGTGATCCGGTACCACTCCCAGCGCAGCCCCTCGGGCTCGGTGGCCCAGACCTTGTTCTGGGTGGCGTGGCAGCAACGGGTCTCGGATTCGATCAGGTGGTCGATGCCGGCGGTCTCCAGGCGCTTGGTCGCGGCGGCGACGTCTTCCTCGTCGAACACTTCCACGCCGAGGTGGTTGATGCGCTCGGGAGCGCCCGGACGCTCGAACAGCACGAGCTTGAGGGGCGGGTTGTCGATGGCGAAATTGGCATAGCCGGGCTTGCGCTTGTGGACCGGCGCCGCGAACATCTTCGAGTAGAACTCGATGGCCTTTTCCAGGTCGTCAACGTTGAGGGCGAGCTGGACACGCATGATCGTTCTCCTTAGACATCGGGTGCATCGCAGCCGGCACCCCGGCAGCAGTTCTCGGTGAGGAAGCGCAGCAATTCCTCCATACGCGGAAAGTCGGCGGCGTAGACGACGGTGCGACCCTTGCGGGCGCGCCACACCATGCCGGCGTCATTCAGCGCCTTGAGGTGAAAGGAAAGGGACGCCGCCGGGAGGTCGAGAGCGGCGGCGATGGCTCCGGCCGGGAGGCCTTCCGGTCCACGCTCGACCAGCAGCCGGAACACGTCGAGGCGGGTCTCCTGAGCCAGCGCGCCGAGGGCGGCGATTGCGGACTTCGTTTCCATATTTCCACCATAATGGAATAATGGAAAGAATACAACCCATCCGCCCGTAGCCGGCCCGCGCCCTCGACCGCTGCGACGCCGGCCACGATTGCAGCCGTACGATCAACTGAGCGCGCTCACCACGCGCTCCTGGAAGCTTCGCACCGCCTCCTCCCACACCGGCGACAGCACGCCTCCTCCCGCGGCCACTTCGGAGACCCGCCCTTGCTGGAGCCGCTCGAGCATCGCGTGGTCCTCCGCATGCACCCCTCGCCAGAGCTTCGTCAGCTCCTCCGCACGCGCGTCCGACTCCAGCCGCGATTCCGGGCCGAGGCGGTAGATCGCGCGGCGCTGCACGGTGCGGTCCGGGGCCAGAGGCACGTTGAGCTGCACGCCGATCTCGTCCGGGAGATAGAGCCCGAACACGAAGTTGGGGAACAGGGTGAGATAGCGGGAGTCCGCCGCCAACGTGTCTTCCCGCGTCGCCTCGCCGGAAACGTCGACGGCGCATCCGAGACAGCCCCGGTCACTCACGGTGTAGTGGTCGATAAGAGGCTGCTCGGTGGTCGTCGCGTGCACGAACTGGACGTGATAGGGCTCGATGAAGTTCTCCACAATGAGCTTCCAGTTCGCTGCCACCTCGCCGAAGTCGATGGTGACGACGTGGCGGGGGCGCGGGGGGGGGGGGTGGGGAGGGGTCGCCGCCGGGGAGCCGATGCCGGAGCGGGGCGACGAACTCGTCGAGCGGCGGCGCGGAGCCGCTCAGGTTGACGAAGATCCAGTCGTGCCACGTCTCCGACCGCACCGGGACGAGTCCGTGCCGCCCGCGGTCGAAGCCGGGCGGCACCGCGCGGGGCTCGCGCCCGCCGAAGTAGGGGGTGACGTGAAGCACGCCGTCGAGTCCGTAGGTCCAGGAGTGGTAGGGGCACCGGATTGCCCGGCCGACGTTTCCGGGCGTGTCGACGAGCTTGAGGTTCCGGTGGCGGCACACGTTGTGGAAGGCCCGGACCCGGAGCTCCGGATCCCCAACCAGGAGGGGGGGCCGCCGTCGTGGTGGAGGCCCCCCCCCGGGCGCGCGGGACCCCGAGGGGGGGGGGGGGCCGGCCCCGCCACGGTAACCGGGGTGATGTCGCCGGGCCGCGAAAGCTCGTGCGCGAAGCCGGCGAAGACCCACGAATCGGCGAAGATCCTCTCGTTCTCGAGCGCGAGGAACGCCTCGCTCGTGTAGGCCGCGCCCGGCAGGCCGGAAGCCACCGGGCCCCCGGCCTCGAACGCGGCGAGCGTCTCGGCCCCCAGAATGGATTGCAGCGATTCACTCATGCCCCTCTCCCGAGAGCGGCGGCCGGACTATGGCACGTGGCGCTTGAGCAGGAACTGGTTCTTGAACATGCCGATCCGGGTCATGACTTCAACGCGGGCGATGTCGGAATGACCGTGGATGTGTTCGTCGAGGAAGCTCGCGAGCTCGGTTTCCTCGTCGCACACCACCTCGACGAGCAGGTCGAACCGGCCGCTCACCCACATGATGTAGACGACGGCCGGGTGAGACTCGAACCGATGCGCGAGCGCGGCGGGGCCCACTCCGGGCGCGGTCTTGATGCCGAGCATCGCGTCCGCCTCGTAGTCGACGGCCACCGGGTCGACAACCGCCACGATTCGAAGCATCCCTGCCTCGCGCATCCTGGTCACGCGATTGCGGACCGTTCCGCCCGACACCCCCAGCTTCTGCCCCATGATGTCGTAGGCGGCTCGTCCGTCGTCCCGCAGGAGACGGATGATCTGCTGGTTGAGATCGTCGGTGGGAGAGGAGAGCGGAGAGACCCTCCCGGCAGCATCGCCGCCGCCGTGGGCGTCCACTGCCTGCAGTTCACGGACCTTGGATCGGGACATGGCCTCGACTCTTGGTTCCGGCCGGTATCAAAACTGTACGAAATTGCGGATTTGGAAATCCGTTTTCTATTCTTCTACCGAAGCGTGAGAACCAAGTCAACCACATTCACGAACAATCTCGCGTATCCGGTCTGGTGTACAAATCCGAAAACTGAATCGTCAGCCGTCACGGAATCGGAGAAAGCGCTCGACGACTTCGAAACCTCCGAACCTGGCCGGGGACATCACCGGTTCGGCGCGGACGGGCCGGACGCACCGCTCGGGCACCCGCCCGTGTCCCGCGGGCTGTCGACACGGCCCGAAGCGAGACCGCATCGCCGGAATCCGTGCGACTCTGCGCCGCCGACAGGATCATCAGCGAGGTCCCTGCGAGCAACCAACCCATCGGTTCAGGCGCCCGCGCGGCGGACGACACGGCAGGCGCGGCGCCCCTTCATCGCAGGCCGGGCATCGTCGCCGCCAGTCGACCGACTCGTTCGAGCCCTGCCCGCCACGGCAGGTTCTGCGGCGAAGCACGTGGACGTACCGGTTGTGAGCATTCTCGAGCAGATTGGTTCTTCGCAGGACGATCTGGTCGTACTTGTTCGTGTATCGCGGGAGGGCAGCCTCGTCGGCCACCGACTCCATACGCAGTGACCGCATGTCCATGGGATGACATCCCGGTGGCACGCGTCAGAGACGATATTGGCTGATTCGATTCAGGTATCTGTTGTAGTTGGTGGCCAAGGGCGGAGTCGAACCGCCGACACGCGGATTTTCAGTCCGCTGCTCTACCAACTGAGCTACCTGGCCGCGGCGGGGTATTAGACGAGGGCGGGGAGCGTCCGTCAAGAACCGGGCCGAGCGCGCCCGTCCGGCCCCACCCGCCGGAGCCGGGCGTTTCGGCGCAGTGACGCTCGTCGGCGAGTGCGAGTATCCCGAGGTCCGGGCCGGGAGGAGCGCTCCGCGGGGTGGGGCCGCGACGGTCCCTCAACCGTCGCTGGCCGGCTGCATTTCCCGGGCCCGCGCCTCGAGGGCGGGGAGAAGAGACGCGATCAGATCCTCGTCGAGGTCGGCCGCGACCCCCGGATAGCCGGCGGCCTCGATCATCGCCCGGAGCTTGCCGGCCTTGAAGCGATCGAGCGTCCACTCGAGCGGGTCCGGCACCACGGTCCTGTCCCAGTAATAGCGGTGGTTCTTGTTGCGTGGCCCGTAGTGGTAGTGGGGAAGCTCGCGGAAGCAGTCGAAGGCGAGAATCTCGGTCTCTTCCGAGTAGGGCGCCCCGGGCGGACCCGCCAGGTCGGAAAGCACGTGGATTGCGAGGCCGCCGTCGTCGGGAAGGGTCCGCATTTCCAGTCCGAAACGGATCGCGCCGGCCTCGAAGATGTCGGTCCCGCGGTTGTGCTTGACGGTGCCTCGCTGGTTGACGAAGGAATCGCGGGCGGCTCGCTCGAGGTCCGCGAGCACCCCTTCCACGCGGTCCGTGTCCACGCGCGCCGCGACCTCGCCGAAGCCACCCGCCTCGAGCATGCCGGTCAGCCGGTCCCGGAGCTGGCGCATCGTCCAGCCGATCGGGTTTCCGTCGGCGACGGGATCGATCCGGCAAACCCGGCTCTCGCCTTCCGGCGCGTAGACGTAGCTTCGTTCCACGTCGAAGCAGTTGAACCGAAGGAGGGCGGTCGGCGTTCCCTCGACTTCCGCCTCCACCACGATGATGACCCCCTGGTCGGCGTGGCTGTGGATATTGGCATCCCATTGTTCATGCCAGACGACGAACGCAATCTCGCCGGCGTCGAATCTCGAGCTCTTGCGCCGCATGTCGGTCGCTACCTCCCGGAACCGTGACTGCACCCCGGAGCGGGGTGGGACACGAGACTATCAACCATTTCGGTCTCGCACTACCTCGGCGGCATCGAGGTACGCCCCTGGACGCGGTGCCGGCCCGCTCCGAAGTCTCCGCGCCGGGCCGTGCCGGTTCGCTGTCGCTCTCCTCGCCGGATCACCGGTCGGGGGGACGGTACCCTTCGGGACGGACGTCGGCGTCGCCGAACAGGAATGCCTCCATCTGCGCCTCGAGGAACCGGCGCGCCTCACGGTCGCGCGGGCGGAGGCGGTTCTCGTTGATCAGCATGGTCTGGCGGTGGATCCACTCCTGCCACGCCTCGCGCGAGATGTTCTCGAACACTCGTTGTCCGAGCTCGCCGGGGTAGGGCGGCGCATCGAACCCGGGGGCTTCCCGGCCGAGCTTGGCACAGCGCACGGTTCGGCTCATGGACGGTCTCGCTCCTCTTTCTCGAGCCGGGATAGTACCGCGGCGACGGGGGCGGCGAGCCCGATGTCCACGTCTGCGGCAGCCGCCGCGTCCGCCTCGAGCCAGCGCCCCGGGCCGTCGTCCGCGACCGCGTCCGAACGGGGCTCCACGCACACCACGACCGGGATCGCCCGAAGCCGGTAGTGGGTGAAGCCGTGCTCGACCGGCGCGAGCGCATGCAACCTCCGCACCCGGAGGCCCCGCCGCCGCGCGGCCGCATCGGCGGCATCGCGGTGGTCGAGGTCGTGGGACGCCTCCGGAAAGCTCCACAGTCCTCCCCAGATTCCGGCCGGCGGCCGCCTCTCCACGAGCACTCGACCGCGCGGGTCGCGCATCACCACCAGGAGCGTCTCGCGGATCGGATAGGGGCGCCGGGGCTTCGGTAGAGGAAAAGCGGTCGGCTCTCCGGCCGCGCGCGCGCGGCAGCCTCCCGCGACGGGGCAAACCAGGCACGCCGGCTTCGTGCGGGTGCACACCGTCGCCCCGAGGTCCATGATCGCCTGGGTATAGTCGCCGACCTGTTGGTGCGGGGTCGCGCGATCCGCGAGCTCCCAGAGCCGGTCGCCCACCGCCGGCGTGCCGGGCCAGCCCGCCACCGCGTGGTATCTCGCGAGGACCCGCTTCGCGTTGCCGTCGAGGATCGGGTAGCGAAGCCCGAGGGCGAGGGCGAGGATCGCTCCCGCCGTCGAACGTCCGATCCCGGGAAGGGCGACCAGCCCCTCGAAGGTGACGGGAAAGCGGCCGCCGTGCTCGTTGGCCACCACCCGCGCCGCGGCATGGAGGTTGCGCGCGCGGGCGTAGTATCCAAGCCCGCTCCAGAGCACGAGCACGTCGTCGAGCTCTGCCGCCGCGAGCGCTTCGACGTCCGGAAAACGAGCCGTGAACCGCTCGAAGTAGGGGATTACGGCCGCCACCCGCGTCTGCTGGAGCATGATCTCCGACACCCACACCCGGTAGACGTCGGGGTCCCGTTGCCAGGGAAGATCGTGGCGGCCGTGGCGGTCGAACCAGGCGAGGAGCGCCCCCGCGAACGAAGCGCCCGCCGTCACCGGCCCGGCGGGGCGCGGGCAGGGCGCGTGCGCGCCGCCCCTATCGCCTCGCGGACCCGGACGGGAGCCGTGCCGCCCGGGTGCGCCCGCGACGCGACCGATCCGTCGAGGGAGAGCACGTCGCGGACGTCGGCGCCGACCGCGTCGCCGCAGAGCGCGCGCAGCTCCGCCACATCCAGCTCCTCGAGCTCGCGCCCCGTCTCGACGGCCCCGCGCACCGCCCGCCCCACCGCCTCGTGGGCATCCCGGAACGCCATTCCCGCACGCACCAGGTAGTCGGCGAGATCGGTCGCGGTGGCGTGCCCGCGCCCGGCCGCCGCGCGGAGCGTCTCCCGGTCCGCCTCGAGCCCCCCGATCATTTCCGTGAAGACCGCAAGGCAGCCGCGCACGGTGTCCGCCGCATCGAACAGCGACTCCTTGTCCTCCTGGTTGTCGCGGTTGTAGGCGAGGGGCTGGGCCTTCATCAGGGTGAGCAGTCCCATGAGGCTGCCGACCACCCGCCCGGTCTTGCCGCGGACCAGCTCCGGCACATCCGGATTCTTCTTCTGGGGCATGATCGACGAGCCGGTGCAAAAGGCGTCCGGAAGACTCACGAAGCCGTAGAGCGGCGAGCACCACAGCACGAGCTCTTCGCACATCCGCGACAGGTGGACCATGAGGATGGCGCCCGCGGACGTGAACTCGAGCACGAAGTCGCGATCGCTCACCGCATCGACCGAGTTCTCGCAAAGCCCGTCGAATTCGAGGAGCCGCGCCGTGATTAGGGGGTCGACGGGGAAGCTCGTGCCCGCGAGGGCCGCTGCCCCGAGAGGGAGCCGGTTGATCCGGCGCCGCGCGTCGGCGAACCGCGCGGTGTCCCGCTCGAGCATCGCGTGCCACGCGAGCACGTGGTGGCCGAAGGTGATCGGCTGCGCCGACTGGAGGTGGGTGAAGCCGGGCATCACCGTCTGCGCCTCGCGTTCGGCGAGATCGAGAAGCACCCCCCGGAGCCGGCGAAGCGCGTCGACGACGGCATCCGTCTCGCCGCGCACGTAGAGGCGAAGGTCGGTGGCGACCTGGTCGTTTCTCGAGCGCCCGGTGTGAAGCTTCTTGCCCGCCTCTCCGATCCGCTCGGTGAGCGCGGCCTCGATGTTCATGTGAACGTCTTCGAGCGCCGTCGACCACTCGAAGCGACCGGCGTCGATATCGGACTCGATGTCGCGAAGGCCGTCCACGATGGCATCGCGCTCGACGACGTCGAGCACTCCGACCTCGGCGAGCATGGTGGCGTGAGCGACGGAGCCCGCGATATCCTGCCGGTAGAGCCTGCGATCGAAGTCGACCGAAGCAGTGAACGCTTCCACCGTGGTGTCGGTCGGCTCGGTGAACCGGCCTCCCCACAACTTTGCCACCCTCGATGCTCTCCCCGCCCGGCTCCGCGACAGTATAGCCAGCGAGGCTGCGCCGCAGACCATCGAGACGTGTTCGAAGTCCCCGACTTCTCGCGAACCTGTCGAGCGCCATACCGGGAGCGATGCAAGCATTTCTCTTGGTAGCAGCCTCGTACGTTTCGTTCCTGAGACCGATGTGCAAACTTGTCTCATCTGTAAAGATCGGGGCCCCCCAGGGAGTCTGGCCTCCGCGTGCCGGAAGGCCGGTACCGGAGGCCCCCCTCCTCACGTCCCACCCCGAGGAATGTCCCGCAATGACGACGAGCCACATCACCGATTCGCGACTCTTCGGCACCACGTTCGGGTCGGCGCAGATTGCATCCGTCTTCTCCGATCGGAACCGGGTCCAGAAATGGTTCGACATCGAAGCCGCGCTCGCGCTCACCCAGGGCGAGCTCGGGATCATTCCGAGTGCCGCGGCGCAGGAGATCGCGAGGAAGGCCGACGCGACCCTCGTGGACCTCGACGCGATCGGGCGCGAAATCTCGTCGACCACGCATCCGCTCGTTCCCGCCATCCGGGCCCTTGCCGATCTCTGCGAGGGCGACGCCGGCGAGTATGTCCACTACGGGGCCACCACCCAGGACGTCATGGACACCGGGATGGTCCTCATGGTGCGCGAAGCGTGGCCGATCCTGCTTGGCGATCTGCATGCCGTTCGCGAGAAGCTCGCGGCCACCGCCCGCGCCCACCGCGACACCCTCATGGTCGGACGAACCCACGGTCAGCAGGCCCTGCCGGTCACCTTCGGCTACAAGCTCGCGGTGTGGGTCGACGAGATCGACCGTCACCTCGAGCGTTGCACGGAGGCGGAGCCGCGCATCTTCGTCGGCAACATCACCGGCGCGGTCGGCACGATGGCGTCGTTCGGCCCGCATGGAATCGAGATGCAACGCCGTGCCCTGGCCCGACTCGGGCTCGGCACCCCGCGAATCTGTTGGCACTCGGCGCGCGATCGGGTGGCGGAGACGGCGTGGCTGCTCGTGCAGGTGGCGGGCACCTTCGGAAAGATGGCAAACGAGGTCTACAACCTGCAACGCACCGAGATCGACGAGGTGCACGAGCCGTTCCACATGGGGAAGGTCGGCAGCAGCACCATGCCGCACAAGCGCAACCCGGCGAGCGCGGAGCTCGCGGTTGCGCTCTGGCGGCTGATCCGCGGGCTCGTCGTCCCCCTCACCGACGCGCTCTTTCAGGAGCACGAGCGCGACGCGTCCGCACTTCGGGTGGAGCTCGCCGCGGTGCCCGAGCTCGCGGTCTACTGCGGCGCCCTGTTCGCCCGCATGCGCGCCGTGGTCGAAAACCTCGAGCCGCTTGCCGAGCGCATGCGAGGCAATGCGAACCGCCTCGGCGGCCTGCTGCTTTCCGAGCGGGTCATGCTCGCGCTCGGCGGAAAGGTCGGCAAACAGACAGCGCACGAGATCGTCTATGAAGTCGCCATGGCCGCGCAGACGAAGGGCACGGACTTTCGGGCGGAGCTCGCGGCGGACCACCGGGTGGCGGCGCACCTCGACCGCGAAGCGGTTTCGGACCTGCTCGACCCGGAGGGTTACCTCGGACTCGCGGGCCGGTTCGTGGACGAAGTGGCCGGTCACTAGCTATCCTGTCCGCATGTCTTTCGCACCTGCACGTCACCGGAACGGGGGTCGCGGCCGCCGGGCATCGCTCCTCGCCGCCTCGTCCCTCCTCGCCTTCGTCCTCGCGTCGCCGTCCCCGGCCTCCTCCGCCACCACCGGGGTCTGGCGGGTAAACCCGGACTCCGCCCTCGTCGGCCGCACGCTCGCCTACGTGGCACGGCACGAGGACACGCTCCTTGACGTCGCGCGGCGCTTCGGGATGGGACTCGCGGAAATGCAGCTCGCGAATCCCGGGGTGGACCTGTGGATTCCCGGGGAGGGGACCGTGATCCGTCTGCCGTCCCGGTTCATCCTGCCCGCGGCTCCTCGTTCGGGCGTCGTGATCAACGTGCGCGAAATGCGGATCTACTACTATTCGAAGGACAGGGCGGTCGTGCGCACGTGGCCGATCAGCATCGGCCGGGTCGGTTGGGAGACTCCACTCGGTGAGACCCGCATCGTGCGCAAGGCGGTTCGTCCCTCCTGGACGCCGCCCGAGTCGATTCGCGAGGAGTATCGGGAAAGAGGGGAACCGCTGCCCCGGGTGGTCCGCCCCGGCCCGGACAACCCGCTTGGCTCCCACGCCCTCTACCTGGGGTTCCCCGCGTATCTGATCCACGGGACCAACCGCCCCTTCAGCATCGGCATGCGGGTCAGCCACGGCTGCGTGCGCATGTACCCGGAGCACATCGTGGAGCTGTTCGATCTGGCGGAAAACGGGACGCCGGTCACCTTGGTGGACCAGGGGATCAAGACCGGCTGGGCCGGTCGCGAGCTCTACATGGAGATACACCCCGAGGCGGATGTTCCGGACCCGCAAGCACGGCCGCGCATGAGCGACGCGGTATCGTCGATCATCGCGACTCTTCCGAGGGGAGGCCCCCCGGTCACCATTGATTGGAATCGGGTCGAAGACGCGCTCGCCGCCGCGGACGGTGTTCCCGTCGTGGTGGGGAGGCTGAAGCCGGCCCGGTCATCCGGCGAAGGGATCTCCTCCGGATAACCGGGCGTATCGCTCTCGAGGTCTACTTCATCATCGACTTCTTGAACATGCGATCGATTTTCTCGCTGTTCGCCGCGCAGCAGGTCTGCCCTTCACGCGCCGCGCTCAGGGCGCGGTTCGCGGTGCGGGACGCCTGACCGGCCTCGGCACGGGCCGCTTCCGCATCCGCCACGGCGCCGGCCGCCGTATCCTCCGCGGCCATCGCCGCGGCCTTCAGTGAATCGACATCCGCCCGCAGGGCGGCGAGGTCGTCGGTGCTGGCGCAACCGGCGCCGAGAGTCATCAGCGCAACGACACCCGCGGCCGCGGTCCACTTGGCAATTCTGGTATTCACGCAAGCAACTCCTTTGGTACCTGGGGGAGTAAACGGCGCCGGTCGTACGGCTTCCATCGGCAACCGATCCCTTCTCCGGCGGGGCTTATACTATCATCGTCAACGCGCGCTGACACCGGCCGACTGCTCATTGTCCGACCCGCGGTAGCGAATTTCCTGCGCATGTCCGAACCGAGAACTTCTCCCCCTCCGGTCGGACGGACGGCCCTGGAGAGCCCGGCGGGAATGGGCGGAAGAATCCTTGCCGTCCTTTGCTGGTCCGCGTTCCTTCTCGCGGGCCTCGTCTTCGTCGCCGCCGCGATCGTTCGATTCGAGGGATTCACCGAGGAGAAGCGGCGATACGCCCTCGCGAACGAGCAGCGAGCCGCCGCCGGCGCGATCGCCAATCTGGCCCACGACCTTGCCACGGGCGCGATGCCGACGCCCCCAGACCTTTCCGCCCTTCGGACCGCTTCGCTCGAAATCCTCGCACGCATTCCACCCGGGCCGTCATCCGACGAACTGCTCGGCGAGTGGGCGCACATCGGTGCGGGACTCGACACCATTCGGACCGAGTGGAGGCGGATTCTCGCGACGAGGGCCGGGATCGAGGACCTGCGCGCCGGCGCCCGCTCCCTCGAGAATGCTACCGCCACGTTGACGGCCGCCCTCTCCGACCAGATTTCCGGGCCGCGGGGGCGGGCATCGGGAGAAGTCCTGGCCGCCGCCTCACGGCTGTTCGCGCAGGCAGTGGACCGCGCGAGCCTCGCCGATATCGGGAGCCTGGACCGGGCGGCGGAGTTACTCGACATGCTTCTCCAGGCGCGGAGGTCCCTTGCCGCCGATATCGTCCACCGCACCGCCCTTCCCGTCCTCCCCGCCCTGAACGCCGAGCTTGCGGCCGTCGACGCGCGGTTGAGCGTGGTTCGATCGCGGGCGGAGAAGGCGCGCGGAATGGCGAACGCGCTCGTGCCCGTCTCTTCGGAGTTGAAGCAGCTCGCGGAGGCCGGAGCCAGGGTGTCGGCTCTGCTGCCCACATTCGAAGCGACCGGACGCCGTCCGCCCGACATCCTCGGAGCTCCCCTCGACGACTGGCTCTTCCGCTCGGCGCTGATCGCCGGCGCCGGCCTCATCGGGGTCGTCTGGCGCCGCCGGCGCCTCCTGAAGGCCGAGCTGATCGCCCTTGACCATTCATGGGCGGAGGCGGCCGAATCGGACTGGAAGGCACGCATTCTCCTCAGGGACCTCGTCCGGACCATCGGAACCATCGGCGACGGCGGGGGCCGCCCCCCCCGGGGGGCCCCGGTGGGGGAAGGCGGGCTCCACAACAAGCGGGGCCGGGCGGGGGCGGGGGGGCCGGCGGGCGCCGCCCGCCGGGAGCGGCCGCGATGGGGAACGGCGATCTCGAAGACAGCGTGCGCGTGGCGACGGCGGCGCTGCCGCGGATCGTCGCGCGGCGAGCCCGGCTGGCCGCCGCACTCCTGTCGGCCGGCGAACCGCTTCGCCGGAGCCTTTCCGCCGCCCGCGAGGCGGCGCAGCGGATGCTCGACACCGACTCCGGAAAAGTCGACCCGGGACCGTTCGCGGAGCTCGAGACATCCTTCCGCGGAGCGACGCTCTTCGCGATGGCGACCCTCGTCCGCGAGCTCCGCGCCGCCGCGAGTGAAGTTGCCGCGAGCGAGCAGACGACCGGCGACGCCGAGAGCCCCCCGGAGACGGTTCGCGACGTGGTCGGGCGCGGATTCGAGCTCATCGAATGGTGCCTCGAGCGAGCACTCGCCGGGGAGGAGGAAGAATGGACCGCCCTCTTCTTCCTGATCGACGACCTGCGGACGGTGCGGGGACGCGGGTCGTTCTCCGCCGACCTCGATTTCAATCCGGACCTTGGCCTGCGCGACGGAACCGTTTCGACCCCCGGCGCGGGTCTTGGACCAGACGCCGCCCGCGTGCTGCCATCGTTCCGGAAGGGGCTGAAGGAGTGGACGGGGGGCGGCACGGACGGCAGCGCGGGGGCCAAGCTCGTTCGCGGCAGCGTAGGCGTGCTGGCGCGGGCGGTGGAGGAGAAAACCGGCGCGACGCGGGGCTTCTGGGGCGCGGCGGCCGCATTCTGCACCGCGCTTTGCGAGAGCTCCATCCCCTCCGGTCCGGCCGTGCGAAGAATCGTGGGGGAGGTCGCGGACGAGTTCGCCCGGGTGGCCGAGGGCAAGGGCGGGGAGGGGCCTCCTCCCGAGGGGCTCCTGCGAGAGCTGCTGGCCTACGTCGCGATCGCCAAGAGCGACCACGAGGAGATCGAGAACGTGCGGTCCGCCTTCGATCTCGACCGGCATCCGATTGCCATCCCGGATCGGCCGTACGGAACGGAACCGGGCACACCGGCCCCCGAAGGGGACCTCTCCCAGGAGATCATCCAGCAGCTCGAGGGGATCCGGGCGGCCCTCGATCGAATCGACGCCCCGACCGAGGACCCGTCCGGGCCGATGCCGCAGGGTTGATCCGGTCGACGGAAAGAGCGGCCAAGGCCCAATCCGAAGACCATTGGTTCGCGGGGGCGCCGGGGGGTCGCCCGCGGCCGCACCGCGCGTCGCCCGGGCGCGCGCCGGTCACTCCGTCGGCGCCGCGACCGCCCCGAGGTCACCCCAGAGGAGCTGAACGGCAGCGACTCCGGTGATCGCGGCGGTCTCGGTGCGCATGGTCCGCGGACCGAGCCGCGCCGCGACGAATCCATTCGCGTCGACCCGTTGTGACTCCGTCGGGTCGAGCCCCCCCTCCGGGCCGACGAGGATGGTAACTGGCGGCTCGGGGTCCGGAAGGCAGGGCGGCGCGCCCCCCCCCGCGGGCCGGAGGGGGATGGTACTGGCCGCGTGGGGGCCGGAAAGGCGGGCCACCGCCCCCCCGCCCCCTCCGGCGAGCCGTATCGCGCTGCCCGCGCGCGGGCGCTCGGCGAGCCAGTCGTCCAGGGTCCGCGGCGCTTCCAGAACGGGAACGGAGCTTCGGCCGCACTGTTCGCACGCGCTCTGCGCAATGCGCCGCCATCGAAGGAGACGGGCCTCGGCCTTGCCGGGGGCCAGCCGCACCACGCCGCGCGCCGTCCACAAGGGAACGATCCGCGCCACCCCGAGCTCGACGCTCTTTTGCACCGCGAATTCCATGCGCTCGCCCCGGCTGACCCCGAGCGCGAGGATGATGGCCAGCGGCGGCTCCGGGAGCGCGGGCACCGGCTCGGTGAGCTCGACCTGCACCTCGCCGCGGCGCGCCGAGACCAGCTTCGCCCGGTGTCCCGCCCCCCGGCCGCCGAACAGCCGAATCGATGTGCCGGCCTTCAGGCGCAGACCCCCAGCCGCGTGGCGCGCCGCGCCGGGGTCGAGGATGACCCGCCGGGCACCGGAATGATGGCCGGCGAGGTCCGCATCGACGAGGAAGCGGGGTTCGCGCATCGTCGAAGTTTGGCAGAACCCTGGCGGCAACGCCGCCATCGTCCCGAAACCGGGGCACGGAAGGCCGGGAAACCGCGCGGCAGGGACTGAGGGCCGCCGAACTTGCGGGGTCGGACGCGGATGGCCCGCCGGGCGCCAGGAAATACCGCACGCGCCCCGGTATACTTCGGCGGTGCCTTCCGCGTGGATCGTGAATGGGGGCGCGGCCCTCGCTTGCCTGCTGCTCCTTGGCTACGGATATTTTCTGGAGCATGCCGAGGGGCTCGCGCCCTGTCCTCTTTGCATTCTCCAGCGAATCGCGTTCGCGTCCCTCCTGGTGGTGCTGGTCGCGGCGGCCATCCACCGCCCGCGAAGCCGCGGGGGGGCACGCGCTTATGGAATCGTCACGGGACTCGTCGCCGCGATCGGCGCGGGGATTGCCGGATGGCACATCCATCTGCAGAACCTTCCGCCCGGAGAGGCCCCGGAGTGCGGTCCGGGCCTCGAATACATGCTGGACGCGTTCCCTCTCGGGCAGACCATCGAAATGATCTTCACCGGCTCCGGGGAGTGCGCGGAGGTTTCCTGGTCGTTCCTCTCCCTCAGCATTCCGGCCTGGTCTCTCGTGTGGTTCGTGTTGCTGGGGGCCGTGTGCCTTGCCAACAACTTCCGAACGCCCCCGGGGTTCCGTCCCCGGCTGTTCGACTGATCGCGCTCGCATCGGGACCCCGCTTCGCCCGGAATCCCGAACCCTTCCCACGAACGCCACGAACGCGCCCGCTCCGATCACCATGAATTCCGACGCCGTGCACGCTCCCGATCTTCGAAGCTCCGCCGTCCTCGACGATCCGCACCCCGTCTACAACCGCCTGCGAGACGAAGCTCCGGTGCACTGGAACGCGTCGCTCGGTGGCTGGGTCGTGACCCGCCACGCAGACGTGCGCCGGGCCCTCCTCGACCCCCGGCTCTCGGTCGAGAAGATGGGTCGCTTCGAGCAGCGGCGAAGCGGCGGGGAGGGACACGCCGACATCTCCTTCCTCGCCCGAACCCTTGCGGACTGGATGGTCTTCACCGATCCCCCGCGCCACCGGGAGCTGCGGCGCGCGATGCAGAACGCCTTCCTCGCCCGCGACATCCCGGTACTGGAATCGAACGTTCGAGGCGTGGTGGACGAGCTTCTCGAACCCCTCGGACCGGAGGGGCGAATGGATCTCGTCGCCGATTTCGCCCACCCGCTGCCGGCCATCGTCATCGCCGAGCTCTTCGGAATGCCGCGGGAAGAGCGCGAACAGCTCAAGCGCTGGTCCGACGCCCTCGGCCGATTCGTCCTCGGCGACGTCGAGAGCACCGGCCATGACGAGAAATACGGCGCCGCCGCCCGCGCCGCGCGGGCCATGGCGGCACGCTTCCACGACCTGGTGGACGAGCATCGTCGTGCTCCCCGCGAAGACTTCACCCAGCTCCTCCTGCGCGACGGCGCGCACCTTGGGGACGACGAAATCGTCCACACCCTCATGTTCGTGCTCTTCGCCGGGCACGAGACGACCACGAACCTCATCGCGAGCGCGGTGCTCTGGCTCGTCCGCAACCCGCGCCTGACGGCACGCCTGCGGGCGCAGCCGGAGCGGGTCGCGGATGCGGTCGAGGAGCTCCTGCGGATGGACGGACCGGTGCAGATGGTGTTCCGGCTCGCCCGCGAAGACGTCGAGTACGGAGGAACGACGATCCGTACGGGAGAACGCGTGCACCTTGTGCTGAATGCGGCCAATCGCGACCCGACCGTGTTCGAGCGGCCGGACGAGCTCGATATCGACCGGGGGCGCAACCGGCACGTGAGCTTCGGGCCCGGTGCGCACTTCTGCCTTGGCGCGCCGCTCGCGAGGCTCGAAGCGCGGGTCGCGCTCCAGGGTCTGCTCGCCCGGTTCGAGCGGCTGGAGCTCGAGCCCGAGCCACTCTCCTGGCGGCCGGAGCTGGTGATCCACGGACTGCGGGCGCTGCCGGTTCGCTTTGCGCGGCGCGAACGCGAGGCGGACGCCCGGCGAAACGTTCCCGGCGGCCCCAACATCGTGGAACGCGCACCCTGACCGCCCGCCCGGCTGCGCCGAATCGCGAAATGAGACGTAGGACGAAGGAACCGGCGATGTCAGGCTTTGGACCGGAGGTCGTGCTGGACAGGCCGGCATGGGTGCATCCCACCGTCCAGCTCCACGGAAAGATCCGGATCGCAGAGGGGGCGTCGCTCTGGCCGAACGCGGTCATCCGCGCCGAGTGCAACGAGGTGGTCGTCGGCCCGTACGCAAACGTCCAGGACTTCGCGATGATCCATGTCGGCTATGAGACCGACACCCGCATCGGCGCGTGGACCTCGCTCGCCCACCACTCGGTCGTCCACGGCGCGGTCATCGGCGAGAGCTGCATGGTCGGCATCCGCGCGGTGGTGATGGACGGCTGCGAGATCGGGGACAACTCCATCATTGGCGCGGGCGCGCTGCTGACGGAGGGCACCGTGGTCCCGCCCGACTCGGTCGTGGTCGGTTCGCCGGGCAGGGTTCGCCGAAAGAGAAACTCGTTCGTCGACAACCGGCTGAACGCGATGATGTACTACCGCAACGGGCTCGAGTACGCGGCCGGCCGCCATCGCGCGTGGCACGGTCCCGAATACGACGCCTGGGTCGCCGTCGAGCGGGATCGAATCGAGCGCGAGTTCGCCGTCCGGTTCCCGGCCGAAACGGCATGCTGAGCGTCGTCGCAACCGGAGCGCGATTACCGCCAACCAACCCTCCTTTCCCTTGCGGACGCGATCCAGCTCGCCGCACGGGCCGGTAAGAGATGCAGGCTGACGACTCGGAAGCTTCCCGCGGCGACCGCGACGAATCCCGTCGCGGGCGTGCCGTGAAGTCCGCCGCGGCCCCCGCGGGGGGAGCCTTCCGCCGGCGTCCCACTTCGCTCGGCGACGCGTTCCGGTTCTTTCTCCCGCTCATGCTCATGGCGGAGCTGATGATGATCTCGCACGCGGTCATCTCCGCCTTTCTCGCCCGCATGCCGGACCCCGAACCCGTCCTCGCCGCGTATTCCATCTCGTTCTATTTCCACGCGACGCTCGGAAGCCCGATCTGGGCCTGCCAGTTCGTCGCCGTTTCGTACATCCGTGACCGCGCGTCGATGCAGCGCCTCCTCTGGTTCAGCCTGCAGGTGGCCGCGGTGATCACCCTCGCGCTCTTCACGGTCGGACTCACCCCCGTCGGCGACTGGCTCTTCCGGACCCTGTTCGGCGCGGGTCCGGAGGTTGCCGCGGCCGCCCAGCGCTGCACCATCGTCTTCTCCTTCGTGATGCTGTTCGCGGTGCTGCGATCCCTCGTCTACGGCCTCTTCATGGTGGAACGCAAGACGATCTACGTGACCCTGGGGACGGTCGTCCGCCTCGCGGGGCTCTTCGTCGTCCTCGCCGGCCTCACCCGCTTCCTCGAGGGCGCGGAGGTCGGGGCGATCGCCCTCGTCGCCTGCATCGCCATCGAGACCGTCTTCGGCCTTGTCGTGGCGCGTCCGTTCTTCCGTCGGCTGCCTGCCGGAAGCCACCCCCCGAGCTACCGCGAGCTCTGGAAGTTCTCATGGCCCATCATGGTCATGCAGACGGCGGAATCGGGCGTCATCTTCACCATCAACCTCTTCCTGGGGCGCCTCCCCCGGCCGGAGCTCGCCCTTGCCGCGTTCGGTCTCCTGGACAGCCTGATGCGCGTGGTCCTGAGCCCGCTCCGGAACGTCATCCAGACCGTGCAGGCCCTCGTGCGCTTCCGCCGCGACGTCCGGGTCATCGTGATCTTCGCGGTCATCGTGGGCGGCGGCTTCGCGGCCGTGATGCTCCTCTTCTACCTGGAGCGGGTGCGGATCTGGGCGCTCGAGGGCGTCATGGGGCTGCCTCCGCACATGGCGGAGTACGTCGCGCCCGCTCTCGCGTTCGGCTTCCTGCTCGCGCTCGCCATGGCCGCCGCCTCCCTCGCGCGCGGCCTGCTCATCGCGGCCAAGCGGACCGGGGCGATCGCGATTGCATCGGCGGTGCGACTGGTGACGGTCGGGGCGATCGGCGGCACGGCCGTCTACCTCGGGGTATCGAACGGCGCACTGCTCGGGATATACGCACTCATCGGCGCATTCGTCGCCGAATCGGCGGTGCTCCTCGCCCGCCTCCTGTGGATCCGTCGCACCCTCGGGCCGCTCCGCCGCCACTCGCGTCCGCGCCGCCGGAGCACCGCCGTCGAAGGTGCGTAGCCGGTCTCCCCCGGGTGCGGATCAGGCCTCGCGAAGCGCCTGCAGGGTGTCGAACAGGGTGCGAGGGATTGACACCCCTTCGGTCGGAGTGCGAAGGCGGGCGGCGTAGCGCCGGTCGGAGGGGAGGCGGGAGCCCTCCTGCTCGAGGATCCGGGCGAACAGGGCCTCCGCGTGGCGTGCGGGGTTCCCGCCGACGCTGCACTGCTCCGGATCGATCGCGAGCACGAGCTCGCCGCCCCGCGGAGGCCCGCCGTCGCCGGGGTCCACTTCGCTCGCCTCGAAGCTGAAGAGGTCGCCGACGAGCGCGCCCGCGAGAAGCTCGATCATGAGGGCGATCGACGACCCCTTGTAGCCTCCGAACGGGAGCTGGGCGCCCGCGAGCACGGCCGCCGGGTCCGTGGTGGGATTTCCTTCCGGATCGATTCCCCACCCCTCCGGGACGGGCTTCCCGTCGCGCTTGTGGATCATGACCTCGCCGCGTGCGCTCGCGCTCGATGCCTGGTCGAAGACGAGCGGCCGGCGGCCCTCGCCGCGCGGCCACGCGAACGACATCGGGTTGGTGCCGTAGAGCGGTTTCGTTCCCCCGGCCGGCGCCACGTACGCCATCGCGGCGACGAACGCGAACCCGACGAGCCCGCGCTCCGCGAGCGCCTCCGTCTCCGGCCACAGAGCCGCGAAGTGGTGGGTGTTGGTGATCGCGAGGGCCGCGATCCCCTGCTCGCGGGCCAGGGCGACGAGCGGATCGCGCCCGACCTCGAGGGCGAGGGGAGCGAACCCGTTCAGTCCGTCCACCTTGACGACACCCGGGGCGAGGCGCTCGACCACGGGCTCGGCGGCCGCGTGCACCTTGCCCGAGCGGATCGACGCGATGTAACCCGGCACCCGAAAGAGTCCGTGCGACGTGCACTCGTCCCGCTCCGCCGCGGTCACCGTGTCGGCGACGGCTCGGGTCTGCTCGGACGATCCACCGTTCGCGAGGAAGGTTTCGGTCGCGAGCGCATGCACTTCGTCCAGGGTCAGCCGCACCGTTTCACTCATGGGTCTACGGCCTCCTCGCCGCCGAACTGGGGTTTCACTTCCCGGGCCAGGATGCGCAGGCTCTCCAGGGTGGTCGCCTCGTCGAGCAGTCCGCCGGGATTGAGCTCGGCCACGACGCCGTCGATGCCGAGAATGTCGCGAAGCGCCTCGACCCGGACGCCGATCTCCGCGGCGGAGCCGACGATTGCCCGGTTCTCGAGGATGTCGTCGTATTCGAGCGAGGCGAGGCGGGCGGCCGTTGCGTAGCGTGGAGAGTCGGGCGGGTCGCCACGCCGGGCCGCGTCGTTCGCCACGAGCTCGCTCTGGCGCCTGAAGTAGTGCACCAGGGTTGCGCGCGCCTCCTCGCGGGCACCTTCTCCGGTCGCCGCCGCATGCAGCGGGAGGCGAAGGAAAGCGCTCGGGCGTCCGGGATGGCCGGCGCCATGCCAGGCGTCGCGGTAAGAGGCAAGCTGCGCGGCGAGCTCGTCCAGGCTGTCGCCGCGAAGGCCGACGAAGATGGGAAGCCCCGCGGCGCCGACCCGCGGGAAGGTCTCCCCGCGGGTCGCGGCCATGCGAAGCGGTGGATGCGGCTGCTGCCGGGGGCGCGGGCACAGCAGCGCGTCGTGCACCCGGTAGAACTCCCCCTCGAAGCTGAACCGTTCGCCTCGCCAGGCACGTCTCAGCACCTCCATGCTCTCGTCGAAGCGTCCCTGGCTCTCCGCGTAGGGCACGGAATAGCCCTCGTAGAACCAGGTGAAGCCGCTTCGCCCGACCCCGAGGTCGACCCGCCCGCCGCTCACCTGATCGAGGGTCGCGATCTCCTCCGCGATGCGCAGTGGGTGGTTGAGCGGAAGCACGTACACCGCGAATCCGATCCGGAGCCGCTGCGTGCGGCCCGCAATCGCGGCGGCGAGCGTGATGGGAGAGGAGAGCACCGAGCGGTCCGGCACGAAGTGGAACTCCGCGAGCCAGGCCGCATCGAGCCCCCATGCGTCCGCCGCCTCCGCGAGCGCGAGACCCTCCCGAAATGCTTCCGCCTCGCTTCCAGCGGTGCGGGTCGCGAATTCCATGAACATGCCGAACTGCATGAGATTCGAACTACTCCTGAAGCGGGACGACAACGGGTGCTCTCGCACCCATCGTCTCGATTGCGCTCGTGGCGGCGCGGGCGGCTCCCGGCGGCGGAACCCGGTCAGGCCCTCGTCGCGGTCATGATGCTGTTGCCTTCGCCAATCCGGTGGCGCTCGATGTCGCGAAAACCGGCCGCCGCGAGCCATTCGCGGTGCTCGGCCTCGGTGTACGCGCGCCCGTCATCGTAGATGTTGACGAAGACGAAGTTGAACGCAACCGACTCGGGCGGCCCGAGCCGGGAGTCGTCCACCATCCTGCCCATGATGTAGATGCGCCCGCCCGGGGCAAGCGCGCGGGCGATGTTGGCGAGCGCCCGCGCCGCATTCTCCATGGAGAGGACCTGCACGAAGGCCCGCAGGACCGCCACGTCGTACGGCCCGCCCGGGGGCTCCTCCACGATGTTGCACGCGAACGTGTCGATCCGCTCGGAGAATTCCGCATCCGCAATGAATTCCGCGGTGATGGGGGTGACGGAGGGAAGGTCCGCCACGGTCGCGCGAAGGTCGGGAAACGACCGGCACATGTCCACCGCGATCCCTCCCGAGCCGCCGCCCGCGTCGAGGAGGTGGCGATGCCCGGTGAAGTCGAAGTCGCGGCGGAGCTTGCGCGCGGAGGCGCGAGCGGCCGCATCGAGTCCGCGGAAGAAGGAGCGAAGCGCGTCCGGCGACATCGCGGCAAAGTCGTGCTTCGCCTGCGGGGCGCCGGACCGGACCGTGTCGGCGGTCCGCAGGGCCGCGCTCCAGAGGTCCGAGAACACCTCGTGGTTGCTCCCGAGGTAGTCCTTCGACCCGCGCACGAGGAAGCGGTCCGCCTCGGGGGTGTTCGCGAAGCGTCCTTCCTCAACCGTCAGGAGACCGGTGGCCGCGAGCGCGTAGAGGACCGTCTCCAGGAGGTCCGCCCGCACCCCCATCTCGCCGGCGAGCGCGGCCGAGTCCTTCGAACCCTCGGCAAGGGGAGTGAAGACGTCGAGCTGCATCCCGGCGAGGAGTGCGAACCCCGGATAGACCGAGTTGACGAGCCGGTTGATGGTGTCCGGGCGCACCCGTGGCGGCGCGGTCATCGAATTCCCTCCCGGGAGAAGCCCTTGCCCCGCGTCGATGGTTCTCGCCCCACGCCCGCGTGAATGCCATGCGGCGCGGGATTCGATCCCGCCAGGCGGTGGGAAAACGGGGGCGAGCGCGGCTTGTCCACGCCGCCACGGCCTCCGCGCGGCGCGAGGCTAGCGGCCACGGAAGCGCGGCGAGCGCCGCTCCGCGAACGCGCGCTGTCCTTCCCGATAGTCCTCGCTCGCGTTGCAGGCCGCCGCGAGCGCATCGCAGCGGTCCCGGTCACGTTCCGCCGGGGGCTTGACCGCCTCGCCGATCGCCACCTTGATGGCGCGGATCGCGAGCGGCGCATTGCCCGCGATCTCGGCCGCGCACGAGTCCACCGCCGCGTCGAGCTCGGCGTCCGGCACGACGCGGTTGACGAACCCCAGCCGTTCGGCCTCGGCGGCATCGAACAGCCGGCCGGTGAAGAGCATCTCGCGCGCCGCCGACGCCCCGATCCGGTCCACCAGCGACTGCACGTCGTCCAGGGTGTAGCCGAGCCCCAGCCGAGCCGGGGTCATCGCGAAGCGCGCCCCGGCGCCCGCGATCCGGAGATCACAGAGCTGCATGAGCTCGAACCCGCCGCCGACCGCGGAACCCAGAACGCGGGCCACGAGGGGCTTCTCGATACCCCTGATCACCTCGAAGGCGTGCGTGGTCACCGCATCGTAGATCTCGATCTGTTCCGGGGTGGAGCGCTTCTCGGCGAACTCCGAGATGTCGTTGCCGGCACAAAACGCCCGATCTCCGGCCCCGGTGAGGACGACGACCCGGACGGCCGGATCGGCGGCCAGGTTCTCGAAGGATGCGGCGAGGCTCTGCCACGCGGCGAAGGACACCGCGTTGCGGCGTTCCGGGCGATTGATGGTCACCCGCGCCACGTGCCCGTCGCGCTCGACCAGGATCTGCTTCGGATCGTTCATCGCATCCCGTCCCCCGGGGCCCCCCGAATCCTCCCGGGCGGCGCGGTCGCGTCCGTCCCGCGAGATCGTTTCAGTTGACGAAGCTTCGCTCGCGATTCGTCCGGGTGCCGCGCGCGCGCGCCACCGCCCGGACGGACCCTTCAGTCCGCCGCTTCGTCGAGGACGGCGCCGCGGCGGTGCAGCGCACGGCGTCGAACCGCGTCACCGAAGGCTTTCAGTATCGCCCGGTTGAGGGGATGCTCCAACGCCGCGATCTCTACGTGCCACTGGACGCCGACCGCGAACGTGGATGCATCGCGCGCCCGAACCGCCTCAACCGTCCCGTCGTCCGCGAGCGCCTCGACGACGAGCCGGGGAGCGAGCCGGTCGATCCCCTGCCCGTGCAGGGAATTGACGACCGCTTCGTCCTCGCCGAGCCAGGTCGCAAGCGGCCCGCCCGGCGTGAGACGCAGTCGATCCCGCGGGGCGATGGACTCCTCGAACTCGATCTCCCGGTTCCGGCGGTGGTCGCGGCGGCCCGGAACCTCGTGCAGGCGCTGGTGCAGGGTCCCGCCGAGGGCTACGTTCATCTCCTGGATGCCGCGGCACACGCCGAGCAGCGGAACGCCGCGGCGAATGGCGGCGCGCACGAGCGCGAAGCTGAGGGCATCGCGGCCGGGGTCCCGCACGTCCTCCCCGGGCGCCGGCTCCTGGCCATAGTGATGGGGTTCGATGTTCGATACGCCACCGGTCAGCATGATTCCGTCGACCGCATCGAGCACCGCATCCGGGTCCAGCCGGTCTCCGAGCGCGGGAATGAGCAGAGGCAGGGCTCCGGCGGCGTCCAGTATCGCGACCGTGTTCCCTTCGCCGGTGGCATGGTGCCGGAACCGGCCGTCCACCTTGAGGTTGCACGAAATGCCGACGATCGGCATGACGGAAGAGGGTGCTGCATTCATCGTTCGCGTCTACGCTGCCTGCGGCCAGGGACGGCTCGGATGGACGGTACCGGCGGCGCGGACGCTCCCGGCCGCCGGCGCCATTCTACTCCGAACGAAGACGGCTGCCGGATGCAATCCGAACCGGCGCGCGCGGCCCCGGTCGCCCGGCAACTCAGAACGCCCGGTAGAGCAGCGGTTCACCCTTGACGTACCGCGCGAGGTTCTCGAGCCACATCTCGCCCACCCGGATGGCGTACATCGGCGAGCGCGACCCGTTGTGCGGGGTGATGAGGAGGTTGGGGATGTCCCACAGGTCGTCGTCTCTCGGCCACGGCTCTACCGGAAGCACGTCGAGACAGGCCTGCGCGATGCCGCCCGAGGCGAGCGCGGCGCGGAGTGCGTCGGTGTCGATGAGCGCGCCGCGACCGACGTTGACGAGGGTCGCGGTGCTCTTCATGCTTGCGAGGGCGGTCGCGTCGATGAGATTGGCGCTCTCGTCGGAAATGGGCAACGCGAGCACCACGAAGTCCGCTTCCGGCAGGAAAGCGGCAAGGTCGTCCGGCGTCCCCTGGCGGTCGACTCCCGGCACCGGCTCGGCGGAGCGCCGGATTCCGAGCACGGTCATCCCGAACCCCTTGGCGAAGTGAACGACCCGGCTCCCGATCGCCCCGAGCCCGACGACGAGGACGGTCGTCGCGCTCAATGCCGTGAGGTCGAGCTTGTTCCATTCGTGCGCGCGCTGCTGCTCGCGGAGCTCGCCGAGGCGCTTGGCTCCCCACATCACCCCCGCGAAGGCAAGCTCCGCCACTTCCGGCGCGTTCGCTCCGGGGCTGTGGGTGACCGGCACCGACTTCGACCGCATGTCGTCGTAGAAACGGCCGTCGATCCCGGCATCCTCGGTGTGCGCCCACTTCGGGGGCGCGATGGCGGTCATCGCGGTCACCCACTCTTCGGTGTAGGCGTCGCCCGCGTAGACGATGAGGTCCGAGCCCTCGGGGGAATCGGTCCAGTTGCAGTCCCAGTCGCAAAGCGCCCACGTGATGTCGGGATGGATGGCCTCGGCCGCCGCCGCGACCTGCCGGTGGAACTCGTGCCCGGTTGCAATCTTCATTCTGAATTCATTCCGCGTTCCTCGTGGATGGTGCCGCGGGAGCGCTGCCCGCAGCCTCGAAGCGCTTGCAATCATGCCGCAATCGCGCGTCTCGCGGCTACTTCCGACCCACGGGCCGCTGCGGCGGACGGGCCGCCCCGCTCCCGGTCAGCGGCCGAACCCGAACGCGCGGAATCGGGTCGCGGCGTAGGGGTAGGGGTCGACGAGCGGCGATTCCCCGCTCATCATCTGCGCGATCAGCCTTCCGGTCGCCGGCCCGAGCGCGAAGCCGATGGAGGCATGCCCGAACGCGAACCAGAGGTTCGGATGACGCGGTGCGCGGCCGATGACGGGGAGCGAGTCGGGGGTGCCGGGCCGGGCCCCGAGCCACGGCTTCGATTCCACCTCGCCTCCGGCGGGGAACGCCTCCCGGGCGAGCGGGAGCACGGATTCAAGCTGCACCGGCGTGGGCGGCGCATCCGGAGCGCTGAACTCGATGCCGGTCGTCAGCCGCAACCCGGCCTTCATCGGAGAGACCACGTACGCGCCTTCCGCATCCAGGCACGGCCGGCCGAGGGGTTCGTTGTGCCGGGGGGCGAGGTGAAGGTGGTAGCCGCGCTCGCGGATGACGGGCAGGCGGTAGCCGAGCGGGGCGAGCAGGTCGGTGCTCCAGGGGCCGAGCGCGACCACCGCCTCGTCCGCATGGAGCTCCCCGTCGTCGAGCCCGATCCGCACCCCGGTGCCGGTCGCCGCGACGCTCCGCGCCTCGGTGCGCAGCACGTTCCCCCCCTCGGCCGCGAACCTCTCGGCCAGCACCCGGCACACCTGCGCGGGATCCGCCACCGAGGCGATGTCCGTCAGCCAGATCGCCCGCCGGAACACCGGGCCGAGGTGCGGCTCGAGCTCGCGGAGACCATCCCGGTCGAGAATCCGGAATCGCACCCCGTGCCGATACCACAGCGCACGCGTCCCGGCGGAAGCCTCGAAACCCGACTCGGTGCGGAAGAGCTGCAGCCAGCCGTCGCGACGGAGGAGCCCGGAGTCGCCCGCGAGCAGCGCCTGGTGCTCGTCGAGGGCATGGGAAAGGAGAGCATTCAGGTGCCGGACGTTCGCATCGAACGCCCCCGGGCGGCTGTTGGCGAGAAATCGCACGAACCAGCCGAGCTCCCGGGCCGGGTACCCCGGACCGAAACGCACCGCCCGGTCCCGATTGGCCGCGTAGCGCGGCAGCTTCTTCCAGAGCGCGGGCTGGCTGAGCGGGGCGATGGACGCGCGTCCGACGACTCCGGAGTTCCCGAACGATGTCTCGGACCCCGGCTCACGCCGGTCGACGAGCGTTACCCGGAAGCCGCGCTTCGCGAGGTGCAAAGCGCACGAGATTCCGACGATGCCGGCACCGAGCACAGCCACCGAACGTGTCATGTCGCCTCCTCCCGTCCCCGGGCCTTTCGCTGCCGCCCTCTCCCGGAACCTGCCGGACCCGCCCGCTCCGATCGGCTCAACAGGTCAGGAGGCAGGCCGGATGCGGCGAACGATCGAGGATCCGCTCCCAGATGGCGCCCCAGATTCCGGGCGGAACGGGGAGGTCCGGACGCCGGAACGCGGGCACGGGCTCGACGGCGTCCCCCACCCGGCGGCCCACCACGAACGAGAACACGAACCGATCCTCGAGCCCCATCCGCAGGTCGGAGAGCAGGATCTCGCCGCTCGCGAGCTCCCGCGCGGCGAAGAAGCCGCGCGAGAACCACACGAGGCGCGCTACCTGCCTCTCGAGTCGAAGGGGATCGAGGAGATCGTGGCCGTCCGGGCGCCACACGAACGCGACCCTCGGTTCCGCGTCGAGCAGGGAATGGTAGCCCTCCGCGTAGCGGCCGTCCTCCGTCATTGCGACGACTCGCCACAAGATCGCGTTGAAGGGCGCCGGAGTGGTGAGGTAGCGGGTGACGCCAACGGGCAGGGAATCCGCCGCCACCCGGTCGACGTGCGCCTTGGCGCCCACCGTGAACGCGAGCCACGCGACCCCGATCGCGAGGCCCGCCCCGTTGAGCCTTCGCCCCAGGGACGGTGTGCGCCGGAGCACCCGTGCGGACAGCACTCCGAAGATGACCGGCACGCTGAACGCCGGATCGATGATGAAAATCGTCGACCAGCCGACGGGAATGTCGGAGAACGGCAGGAGGACCTGCGTCCCGTACACCGTGAAGCAGTCGAGGAGCGGGTGCGTTACGAGGGCGAGGAACACGAGGAGCAGCCAACCCCTCCGATACGCCCGGGTGTCGGGATGCACGCGAACCGCCGCCCAGGCGATGATTGGCGTCGCCAGGATGAGCGCCGCAAGAGAGTGCGAGTAGCCGCGGTGCCAGGTGAATGCGGCCACCGGATCCGCGAACGGCCACAGCACGTCGAGGTCCGGGAGGAGCCCGCAGATCCCCCCCCACGTTGCCGCCCGCCAGCCGACCCGGTGGCCGAGGGCCGCCTCCCCCACGGCCGCGCCGAGGGCGATCTGGGTAACGGAATCCACCGCGGGCGGTCAGCTCGAGCCGGGGGCTCCATCGGCGACGTCCGGCGCGGGGGCGCCGTCGTCCCGGCTCGCCGCTCCGGACGGCCCCCTGCCTGGCGCCGTCCCGGGCGCGCCGCCGGCACGGGCCTGCGCGCCGAGTACCCTTGCGAAGTGGTCGAGATCGATTGACGACCAGGTCATTGACCGCCGCTCCGGTCTCGCTTGCGCCGTTCCGACCGGTCACGACCACTGTGCGAAGGTTCCAGGTCCCCATTCTCGATCGCGTGACCCCACTCGCGCTTCGCGGCGAGGTAGCGCCGGTTGTGCTCGCCCACCCCGGTGATGTGCTTCTCCACCGTGACGCGGCCGAGTCCGTGGACCCGGAGGTCGTCCACCTTCTTCGGATTGTTGGTCAGCAGTCGAAACGGCCGCTCTTCGCCCAGGAAGTAGAGCAACAGGGCGGCCGCATCCGAGAAATCGCGCGAATCGTCGGGCAGTCCGAGGGAGCGGTTCGCCTGGTACGTGTTCTCCCCTCCGTCCTGCAGGACATACGTCGCCGCCTTGGCCCAGAGCCCGATCCCCCGGCCTTCGTGACCCGCCATGTAGATCACCATCCCGCCGGTGTCGGCGACACGTAGAAAGGCCGCCGAGAGCTGGGGGCCGCAGTCGCAGCGCAGCGATCCGAACACGTCGCCGGTAAGACAGTTCGAGTGCACCCGCACGAGCGGCTCGGGGTGATCGGAGAGATCGCCGAACACCAGCACGCTGTTCACCGACATGTGGGAGACGAGACTCGCGAAGCTCCGTGCCGCACCCCGCTCGCGAAGGGTCCGGGCGAGCTCGTCCACCGGCTCGAGCTCGGTGTGGCGCACCACCGTGTACCAGTGCGCACGCAGGTCTTCCCCGTCGACGTGGAGCGGGAGCGGGATCGGTCCGAGGACATCGAGGGCGCGGCTCCCGGAGGGAACCGGGTCCGCCAGATCGATTGGCCGCCCGCGCCGATCAATCCGGACCAGCTTGCCCTGGGCGACGAGGCGCGTGCTGACGGTTGGGTCGATATAGGCAAACATCGATCATCGGCCACCATGCGCGAACGGACGCGGCGGGCGCACGCGCGGCCCGTCATCTCGGACCACGATAGCACGAATCCAGATGCTGTCAGCACGGATTGCAGGTGCCTTCCGCTCCTCCTCCGACGCCCTCTTGTTGTCGCTTCAATCCCTATGTTTCAACTGGTTGTCAATATCCGGCCGGCATTCCCGTCCACTTCGCGTCCATTGTGTCGTTTCCCGTTCCGATGGGTATCGGGGAGTGGGGAAAAGGGGGGGCTCGTCGTCCGGCGGGCACGAATGCCCCTTCCGGGACAGGCCGCGATTCCGGGCCGTGCCTCCCTTGGAGACTCGCCGGACCGGTGGGGGCGCGCCGGCCGGCATCCACCCTGTCGCAAACGGGCCGACTTGCGTATGGTTTGCGCGAGCGGAGCTGCATTGCTCCGCCCGCGCTCGCAAAGGCTCACCCGAGATGGCAGGCAGGGGGTTTCGACCGGCGCACAATCCTCGCCTGGGCATCGCGTTCATCTGCCTCGGGATGATGGCCATCACGGTCAACGACTCGATCCTAAAGCAGTTCTCCGACCGCTATCCACTGCACGAGATCGTGTTCGTGCGCGCGGCGGTGGCGATGCTGTTCAGCCTCGCCGTGCTGAGGTTCGAGGGCGGGCTCCGCGCGCTTCGTACCCGGCGCCCCGGCGCGCACATCGCGCGCGCGCTCTGCATGGTCGTCGCGAACATGTCGTTCTTCGGAGCGCTCGCGGCGATCCCGCTCGCAGATGCGACCGCGCTCTTCTTCGTCGCCCCGCTCTTCATCACCCTGCTTTCCATCCCGTTCCTCGGCGAAAGGGTGGGCATCCGCCGCTTTTCCGCGGTCGCGGTCGGATTCGTCGGCGTGCTCGTCGTGCTCCGCCCCGCCGGCGAGTTCGGACAAGCGGTCGACCGGCTGATCCTGCTGCTGCCCGTCGTGGCGGCGCTCGCCTATGCCGCGATGCAGATCCTGACGCGGCGGCTCAGGGCGAGCGCGCCGGCCTCCGCGATGGCGGTCTATATCCAGGGCACTCTCATCGCAGTCAGCATCGGCTTCTTCGTCGCGGCGGGCGACGGCCGCTACGCCGCGGGATTGGAGAGCAAGTCGGCGCTCTTCCTGCTGCGCGCCTGGACCTGGCCAACGCCCGAACACTGGCTGTGGTTCGTGCTGCTGGGCGGCCTCTCGGCGTTCATCGCCTATGCCGTGACGCAGGCCTACCGGCTGAGCGACGCCGCCACCCTGGCTCCGTTCGAATACATCGCGCTGCCCATGGCGATTGCGCTCGGGTGGCTCGTGTTCGACCACCTTCCCGACGTCTGGGTGCTGCTCGGCTGCGCCCTGATTGCGGGTTCCGGCGTGTATGTGTACCGGCGCAAGAAGAACCTGGCGGACGCCGATGTCGGAGTGTCGCGCCGGCGCCGGCGCCGGAAACGGTAGCACCCCCGCAATCTCAATCCTTCACTTCAAGCTGCACGACCTTCCTCACCGCCCTTCGGAGCGACGGACCGCCACACCTCCCGTCCCTCGGCACTCGTAGCGTTCTTCTCTTCGTGGGCCGGCCTTCGTGCCGTCGACCACCCGTCGAGAGTCCTCGATCACCGCGTTCGAACGATAGATGACCGCATCCGGCCCCGCAGGAAGGACAAGGTCTCCATTGGCGGGCCGCGCCGCTGCGGCGCGGACTCCTCTCCATCCGCCCGGGCGTGCGGCCGGACACGAGGAAACCGAGCACAAGGAGCGGCGCCGCACAAGAAAGCTCCGGTCCACGAATGGCCGTTGCGACGGAAACGGTGCACTGTCTTCCGATCGAAATTTCACGATTGCCATAAGAAAAAATTATGGAACGGCCAAGAAGACGGTATTGGGAATTCTCGCCGGCCGCCGCTAATTTCGGATCGTCCGACTCGAAACTGGAAAGGATCGGTCGAGTCCTCACCAGGAATCGGACTGGGGGTAATGCACTCTCGTGGAGGAAGAAATGTCCAAAGCAGCATTCGAGATCAGCGAGATCATGAGAACGGTCCGTCGTTCGCTACCGATGGAGAATCTGGCCCTCCCGGACCGCTTCTTCCCCGCCCACCTTTCCGTCGCGCTCATCGACGCGATCTTCCGTACCCGTTGCGAATACGACGACCACACCGTGCCCGCGGCGAGGCGCTACTGCCGGCACTTCGACATCGCGCAATCCCGGGTGAATCGCTGGACTCCGCCCGAAGCGTCGGAACAGGAGGCCCTGACCGACCTGATTCGGCACTTCGAGACGCTCGGGATGGACCGCATGATCGGCGAGGTGTTTCGGACCGAACAGACCTTCCTCGGGACGAAGCGACCGAAGGCGGAGTACGTCCTTCGCACCGCAAGGGAGCTAAAGCGCATCGGGATTGAAGTGCTGCAGGACGTGCAGGTCCGCTCCTGCGAGGAAATCGAGCAGGTGCTGGAGGACTCCGCCGGCCTCGGCGCGGCCACCATCCGGATGGTCCTCATGTACACCGGCAACGACGAGTTCGTGCGTGGAGACGGCCACGTTCGCCGATTCGTGGCCGATGCCCTCGGGAGAGAGGGAATATCCGCGGGACGGGCGGAAAGTCTCGTGCGCCGGTGCGCGCACGAGCTGATCCTTTCGCCCCGGTATCTGGACCACCAGATCTGGAGCCGCAGCTCGACCTCGCTGCTCGCCGCCTGATCGCGCTCGTGCACATGGAAATGCCCATCCTTGCATCCGCCCTGATCACCCGAACCGGGACCAGGGCGGTTCACCGGCATCGGCGAACCGGAGCGAAAGCGGTCAGCCGTCGCCTCCGGCAATCGGAAGCAGGCTGCGCAGGAACGGGCCGATCTCGGTGGGATTGACGGCGGCGGCGCGAATCAGGTCGTCGAAGTGGCGGTTCAGCACGGAGATGTGCTCGGCGGTGTTGAACACCAGAAAGATCTGGCCCGCGTAGAGCGCGACCCGCCGGCGGCCGAATATGGTGTAGGGCGCCGAGTAGTGGGTGAGGCCGTCGTAGAGAAACACGCGAAGCCGCGGGTACAGCTCGTCCACCACTTCGAGGAGCCGCTCGACCTGCCGCGCCCGCGCCGGCCCGGGCAGCGTCTTCCAGATCCCGCTCCCGTCCGCGAAGTCCTCGATTCCCTGAAGCGGCATGCAGATCTCCATGTCCGTTTCCGACACGCGCAGCCGCGTGAGCTTGTCCCGAGCCTCGCCGAACGCCCGATCGATCGAGCGCGCGGAGAACACCCGGTACTCGTGCCCCAGCACCTCTCCGGTCTTCGCGAAATCCGGCAGGGTCGCCGGCACGCTGCGCACCTTGGTCCCTGCCGCCTCCTCGAACCAGGCGATGATCTGCTCGTCCACCGGATGCTGCGCGCTCGGGGCCACCTGAAGGGATTCGTGGAGGATGTCCGCGCCGAGCTTTTCCACCTGGCTGAGCCCGAGCAGCCAGTCCAGGCTCACCTTGAGCTCGGCCGCAACCGCGGCCACGGTATCGGCGCGGGGAAGCCGGTCCACCTCCGCGGAGAGAAGCTGGGTAAGAGTGGAGCGATCGATCCCGACCCGGCGCGCGAGCGACGCCCGCGACGCCCCCGCCCGCCCCATCGCTTGCGTCAGCCGGGTCCGGAAGACCCTGGACACCTCCCGCCGATCCATCTCACCCCTCGACTACGCAAAGCGTTGACAGAATGCACGCATCAGGCCACTTAAATCAACATTTGTCAATTTTCGATGCATTGATTGACAATACGTTCGAATTCCCACGTTGCGTAAACAAGAGGGCTGATATGCAATGGACGCGGCCTCGGAGCCCCCGAGGCCCGCCATCGTTCCAGGGGAAGTCATCATGCCGGGTACCGTGCAGGCAGTCGGCGAGGCCGGGCGATTCGCTCTCGACCGCGGGTCACAGTCGGGCGTCCCTGCCGCCGGAGCGCGGTTCCGGTCCCAATGGCGAACCTGGGCGATTCTCGTCACCGTCTACGGCGGATGGCTGGCGCTCACCTGGCACGCCACGGCCCTCCCGTGGTGGCTGGTGCTGCTCGCCGGTGGATGGCTCACCGCGTGGCACGGCTCGCTGCAGCATGAGGCGATCCACGGGTATCCGACCCGCTCCCCCCGTTTGAACGCGGCGCTCACGTGGTTGCCGCTCGGCCTGTGGATGCCGTACGAGCTCTACCGGGAGACCCATGTGCGCCATCATGCGGTGGCCCATCTCACGGACCCCGCCACCGACCCCGAGTCCTTCTACGTGTCGCCGGAAGACTGGGCGCGCATGGGCCCGCTCCGCCGCGCGGTCCACCACGTCAACCAGACTCTGGCCGGGCGGCTGTCGGCCGGTCCGGCCCTCGTTGCCGGACGGTTCTGGCTCGAGGAGTCGCGCCGCCTGCTGCGCGGCGACCTCGCGCACGCCGGCGTCTGGGCGCGGCACGTGGCGGGAGTGGCGCTCGTTCTCGTCTGGACAACCGGGGTCTGCGAGGTGCCGGTCCTCGCCTACGTCGCGATGTTCGCCTGGCCGGGCCTCTCGCTGACCTTGCTCAGGTCCTTCGCGGAGCACGAGACGTCGACCGAGGAGGACCGCCGGACGGTGATCGTGGCGGGGGGGCCGCTCAGCTCGCTCCTCTATCTCAACAACAACCTGCACGCCGTGCATCACGCCTTCCCCTCCCTTCCCTGGCATGAGATTCCCGCCGCCTTTCGGGCGCATCGGGAGAGGTTCACCGGTCCGGACGGTCCGCCGTTCCACCGCAGCTACGCCTCGATCGCCCGCCGCCATCTCCTGCGGCCGCGCGACCACCCGGCGCACCCGGGAAATCGGGTCCCGCCGGCCGCGCCCGCATAGACTTCAGCTCGCGCACTTCCGGCTGCCGCTTCCACGGCCCGCCATTTCCGCCTCGCGCCCGGCATCGTCTGCACCGGTTCCCGAGCTCGCGCCGTCCGGCCGCAGGCCTGCGGCCCTGGATATACTGGCGCCCTTCGACGGCGGGGGAATCATGAACACTTCATGCCGGCGGCCCGATTGCCTCCCATGACCGCGGGCGCAAGAAACGACGACAAGCTGGAGCGGGTCGTCGCCGAGGCGCGACGTCAGGCGGAACAGCGGGAGCGGGACTACCGGGCCAGGGCGCTCAAGATGTATCCGTGGATTTGCGGGCGATGCGCGCGCGAGTTCACCCGGGAGAACCTGAGCGAGCTCACCGTCCACCACCGCGATCACGACCACGACAACAATCCGCCGGACGGCAGCAATTGGGAGCTGCTGTGCGTCTACTGCCACGACAACGAGCACGCTCGCTACGCCGACCACGTGCGAGGGGCCGGCTTCGAACCCGAGCGGACCTCCGAGGAGTCCACCCATCGGCCCTTTGCCGGCCTGGACTCCCTTCTCAACCGGCGGAGCTGAACCGGCTCCCGAGCCGCCGCGACGGTCTGGCTGCGACGCCGCCGCCGAACGGTCCCCGAGGCACGCGCGTCATCCGAAGAGCGCGGCGCAGCGCACTTCGATGCTCCAGCGGTCCGGGGCGTCGGGTGGCGTTTCCGGGTCCTCGAACGCGCTGTGGAAGCTGAAGGTGCAATGCCCGCCATCGCCGTCGGCATCGGCTCGGGCGCCCTTGGAGCGGGCGATTTCGCCCGCGGAGTCCCACTGCTTGATGAGCAGCGCTTCGTCGCGGGTCATGGCGGACCAGTAGACCCAGCGGTGACGCGGATCGTGCTTGGCGAAATAGTTCTCGCCGATCCGGTCCCGGTAGTGGATCTCGAAGACGACGAGCTGTTCCGGACGCACGCTGGCCGCGTCGCAGAGAGCGAGCGGCCGCGTCGCCACCGGTTCGCGGGCGATGTTGCGCCAGACGTTGACGATCGCAAAGCGGCCGGCCCCCATGGCTTCCTCGACCGCCCCGGCGCCCAGCAGCGTCTCGCCGTCGCCGAGCATCGTGCGGTAGGTGTCGTTCAGGGCCGGCGGCTGCGCAAGATCGCGCAGGCGCCGGGGGGCGCTCGTCAGGGTGTAGTCGCCGTGCACCAGATGCGCCGGCCCCTGCACCTGCTGTCCGCCGGCGATGCGCAGCTTTCCGGACTTGCCGGTGGCGGAGCGGACGTTGTGATCGAAGGCCACAACGGAATCGGCGCCGGTCGCCGCACGCACGATCTCGGTGCACTCTCGATAGTAGGCTCGAACCACGGCGTCATGATCGAGAAAATCGAGGCCGGGGTCGGCCGTCGGCCACTCGGTGAGCCCGAATCCGTTCGCCGCGAGCGTCGGCTGCTCGGAGGGCGCGAGGCCGCGGGCGTCGATGACCGCCATCTCGCGGTCTTCGAGGTCGACGCCGACCCGGCCGCTGTCGCTGCCGTCGCGGTCGCGCCGGGTCAGCACCTTGCCGTTCCGATAGAGCGACGACTCGACCGAAGGTTGCATGTAACGGAAAGTGCCGAGGCGAACACCATCCCGGGTCGGTCCCATTCTCGGTTCCGTCATGCTGTCGCTCCACCTTCCTCGAAGACGTTCGGTGCCTTCCGGCAACCTCCGGCCGACCCGCTTCCTCCGGGTGGTCCACGCCCGACGGCGGTTCCCGGTCGCCCGAGCCCGGATCCGACCCCGGAACACCGCCCTCGGGGAACCGGCCTCGAACTTGACGGGCCGGCGGAGCCGTTAGACTATGGACGGCCCGTCCCCGGAACACAGAAGAGACCCGCATCTTGCGCGACACCGAGCGGCGAGAACCCGGTTCCGGCCCGGAGCCGGAAGCCCACCTTCGCCTAGAGGGCGTGGGGAAGCGGTTCGGATCGATCGTTGCGCTCGACGGGCTCGATCTGGAGGTCCGACACGGGGAATTCTACTGCCTGCTCGGCGCGAGCGCCGCCGGAAAGACCACTGCCCTTCGGGTCATCTCGGGGCTGGAGACACCGGGCGGCGGGCGGGTCGTCTTCGACGGGGAAGAGATTGCGGGCGTCCCCTCGCCCGATCGCGGCATCGCGATGGTGTTCCAGACGTTCGCTCTCTATCCACACCTGTCGGTATTCGAGAACCTCGCCTACCCGCTCCGGGAGGCCCGGACCCCCGGCCCCGAGATCAGGGCTCGGGTGGCCGAAATGGCGGAGATGCTGCGCATCGGTCATGTCCTCCAGCGCAAACCGGAGACCGCGAGCGGCGGCGAGCAGCAGCGTATCGCGATCGGCCGCGCCCTCATCCGCCGCCCGCGTCTGCTGCTGCTCGACGAGCCCCTGACCAATCTCGACGCCAAGCTCCGCCACGACATGCGCGCCGAGTTCAAGCGCCTCCACCGGGAGCTCGGGACCACGATGCTCTACGCGACCCCGGACGAGCTGGAGGCGCTCGGCATGGGCGAACGAATCGGCGTCCTGCGCGACGGCCGCATCGTTCAGACCGGTTCCCCGGACGAGCTGTACGAGCACCCGGTGGACACCTATGTCGGACAGATGGTGGGTTCCCCGAAGATGAACCTCGCTCCCGCGCAACGGGGCGAGGGGCTCACCGTCGCAACTTCGTTCGCGGACGTCTCGGGAGGTCCGTGGACCGGAACCCTCGCCGATCTTCCGCAGCAAGCCGGGCTCCTGCTCGGATTCCGTCCCACCGACATCCGCCCGGCCGGCGGCGCACCGCGTGGGCCGAGGTTCCCGGCCCGCGTTCACCTGACGGAACCGCTCGGTGACGTGACGGTGGTCGACCTCGACATCGCCGAGGACATGTATCGCATGGTGCTCCCGGAGAGCGAAGCCGTCGGATTCCGTCCCGGGGACCGACTCGACGTCGAGATCGCGGTGGAGCAGACCCACCTGTTCCACCGGGACACCGGTGCGGCCATTGGCCGGGACGTCGCGCCGCCGTCCGGCGCGGCCGCCGCATGACCGGCCCGCGGTTGCCTCCACCCAATGTCGAGTCGTCGCGCACGGGCGGCCCGGGGTGCGGCGCGTTTTGACCGAGCCGCGCAAGAACGATCAACAACCGAAGAGAGGAGAAACCATCGTGAAGACCCTCAAGACTTTCGTCGGCGCTCTTGCCAGCGCCGCCCTGCTCGGCTCCGCCCTTGCGGTGCAGCCGGCCACGGCCAAGGACATCGTCCTTCGCATGGCGGTACCGGACTGGCCGCCCACCCGCACCATGAAGGACCTCGCCGACAAGCACTACAAGGCCCCGAGCGGCAACAACGTCGTGCTAGAGCCGGACTTCATCCCCTGGCCGGACTACTACACCCGGCTCGCCGCCTCGCTCACCTCCGGAGAGCAGAAGTACCAGATGGCGGTGTCGGACAGCCAGTGGCTGGGTGCGAACATCGAAGGCGGCTACTACATGAAGCTCAACGACTTCATCGACGCCGATCCCGAGCTCCAGGCCGTTTTCAAGGACCTCCATCCAACCTTGGTATCCGCGTACTCCACCTATCCGCACATCGGTGCGGCGGAGCTCGCGGAGGTCGGCTTCCCGCATCCGGATGCCGACTACTACGGCTTTCCCCAGATGCCGGACGTGATCATCACCTACTACCGCACGGACGTCTTCTGCGACGAGGGCGAACGGGCCGCGTTCAACGAGAAGTACGGCAAGATGCTGCCGTGCACGCCCGAGGAGATGAACGACGTCGACTGGGACCTCGTCGCCAACATCGGCGAATTCTTCGGCCGCAAGGCGGGTGAGACGCTCGCCGGCGAGACCCTCGACGACGACTTCTACGGGATCGCCTACCAGGCCGGCAAGGCATACGACTTCTCGTCCATGGAGATCAACGGCTTCATCTGGCAGCACGGCGGAAGCATCTGGGACGAGACCAACGCCCCCGAAGGCCAGGCGGAAGGGGTGGTCAATTCGCCCGAGTCGGTGAAGGGCTTCGAGCACTACCTCTCGATGCTCAAGTACATGCCGCCGGTGGTCCAGACCGGAACGATGGACGTGTTCAAGGTCGACGAGCTGTTCCGGGAAGGCAAGGTCGCCTGGATCCTTCAGTGGATCGGCTTCGGCGAGTCGGCCATCTCGGCCGACACCTCCAAGGTCCACGACCGGGTCGGCTTCGCCATGCACCCCGGGCTTCGCATGCCGGACGGCACGATCAACCGCACCGCCAACATCGGCGGGCAGCCCTTCGTGCTGACCACCTGGAACAGCGACGAGGTGATCCGGGAAGCCATCGACTTCGTGAAGTGGTGGCTCTCGTCCGAGGTCCAGACGATGTTCGCCCAGGGGGGCGGCCAGAGCGGCCTCCAGAGCGTGCACTTCTCCGACGACTACGCGAGCTATCGACCGTGGAACCACGCATTCGGGCCGAGCCTCGAATGGCAGCGGGACGTGTGGCACATCCCCGAGTTCTTCGAGCTGCTCGTCCAGCAGCAGGAGGAATTCGACAAGGCCATCACTGGTCAGAAGAGCGCCAAGGATGCGATGGACGCGATCGCCGCGTTCCAGCAGGAGCTCCTGACCGAGGCCGGACACATCGAGTAGCCGGACTCCCCTGCGGCATCCACTTCCGAGACGGGCGGGGCCTCGGCCCCGCCCGTTCCTCGGGCAGACGACGGATCCTCGATTGGCCACTCAAGCGCAAGCCGCGGCTCCCGGCGGGCTGAAGCAGCACTTCTCGAACTGGCGGCTCGCCCTCGTCATCGCGATCGTCGCGATTCCGGGCTCGGTATTCCTGTTTCCGCTCGAGACGGCATTCTGGGTGAGCTTCGGGGCGGTGATCCTGGTCACCGCCACGGTGGTGACCAGGGCCTGGGGACGGCGCCCGGGGCCTCTCCTCGTCGCCCCCGCCCTCGCGACCCTGCTGGTGATGAACATCTTTCCGCTGCTCTGGTCGCTGGGCTTGAGCTTCTTCCACTTCCGGGCGAACCGGCTGTCGCCGCCCCGCTTCGCGGGGCTCAACTACTTCGAGAAGGTGATCTCGGACCCCAACGTCTGGGACCGTCTTCAGACCACCGCCATCGTGGTGGTTCTGACCGTCGGGATCCAGCTCATCGTCGGGTTCCTTCTCGCCCTCATGTTCGAGCGCGAGTTCCCGGGAAGACGGATCCTGCTCATGCTCGTGCTCACCCCGATGATGCTGAGCTTCGTCGCGGTCGGGGCGTTCTTCCGCTACTACTACGAGCCGACCTTCGGACTCTTGAGCCAGGCGGTGCGGCTCGTCACCGGCGAGCCCTACATCCTGTTGGCGTCACCGGAGGGAGCGATCGCCGGCATCGTCTTCGCCGACGCGTGGATGTGGTCGCCGTTCGTGATGCTGCTCGTGCTCGCGGGGCTCGTGAGCGTGCCCAAGTACCTGTATGAAGCGGCCGAGATCGATCGCGCCTCGTGGTGGCGGCGCTTTCGCACCATCACCCTGCCGTACATCCGGGGGCTGCTCCTCCTCGCCCTCCTCTTCCGCACCATCGAGGCGTTCAAGCTGTTCGACGTCGTGTTCCTGATTACGGAAGGCGGACCCGGCACGTCCACCGAGACGATTGCGGTCTACCTCTACCGGGTCTCGTTCCAGTACTTCAAGACCGCGGAGTCCTCCGCGCTTGCCTACATCCTCATCTTCATCGTGATCGTGCTGACGAACCTCTACCTCTACTTCGTTCAGCAGCGCGAGAAGGAAGAGGAGGCACCGGCGTGAGGCGACAGATCGGACGGGCCGGATGGGGCTGGACGGGTTTCTCGGCCGTCGTCAGCTTCATCTACTTCTTCCCCGTGCTGTGGATCGTGCTGACCGCGTTCAAGGCGCATACCGATGCGCTCGCGATCCCCCCGAAGTGGATCTTCACCCCCACCCTCGAGAACTTCGTGAGCGTGTTCGCCCGCGCCTACATCAAGGGCCAGACGGCGGTCGACACCAACTTCGACGTCTACTTCTTCAACTCCATCTTCATCGCGGGCTCGTCGGTGCTGATCGCCCTCATCATCGGGACCCTCGCCGCATACGGGTTCTCACGCTATCCCCTCAAGGGGAACAACACCTATCTCTTCATCATCCTCACCACCCGAATGCTGCCCCCCATCGTCGTCATCATCCCGATCTTCCTCATGTTCCGGGTGAGCGGGCTGAGCGGCACCTACCTCGGCGTGATCCTTCTCTACACCGCCTTCAACCTCCCTTTCACCATCTGGATGATGAAGAGCTTCTTCGACGAGCTGTCGCCCGAGGTGGAGGACGCGGCGCGGCTCGACGGCAGCAACGGCTACCGGGTCTTCTTCCGGGTCTGCATGCCCCAGGTGAAGGCGGGGCTCGCGGCGACGGCCGTCTTCGGCCTCATCCTCACCTGGAACGAGTTCCTGTTCGCGCTGCTCCTCACCGGGGTGGAGACCCGCACCGTTCCGGTGGCGATGGCGCAGACGATCGGCGGCGACATCGGGGTGCGGTGGGGTCTGCTCGCGGCCATCGAGACCCTGTTCCTGATCCCGGTGGTGGTGGTGGTTTACGTGCTGCAGAACCACCTGCTGCGCGGGGTCACCTTCGGGACCATCCGGCGCTAGGGCGACGCGAGGGGGCACGGAGAAGATGTCGACAATCCGCCTTCGCAAGGTCACCAAGCGATTCGGATCCCTGGTGGCGGTGAACCGCGCCGACCTCGACGTGGAGGCGGGCGAGGTTCTGTGCCTGCTCGGCCCTTCCGGATGCGGGAAGACGACGACCCTTCGCATGATTGCGGGGCTCGAGGATGCGACGGAAGGCGACATCCTAATCGCCGAGCAGCGGGTGAACCATCTGCGTCCGTCACAGCGCGACATCGCGATGGTATTCCAGTTCTACGCGCTCTATCCGGTGCTCACGGTGGCCGAGAACCTCGCCTACCCGCTCCACTACGAGCGCCTGGCGAAGGAGGAGATCGCGAAACGGGTGAAACGGGTCGCGGCCCTCCTCGAGCTCGAGTCGGTGCTCGAGCGGACCCCCGGACAGCTCGCGGAGGGGGAGAAGCAGCGGGCGGCGGTCGGGCGCGCGATCATCCGCGACCCGAACTGCTTCCTCTTCGACGAGCCCCTGAGCCGGCTCGACATCGAGCAGCGCCAGGTCATGCGGGGGCAGATCAAGGAGCTCCTCTCCGGCCTCAGCAAGGCGACCGTCATCGTGACCCACGACCAGCTCGAGGCCCTCACCATGGCGGACCGCATCGCGGTGATGCGCGACGGGAACATCGAGCAGGTCGCTAGCCCGCACCGCATCTTCACCGAGCCGACCAATCTGTTCGTCGCCGGCTTCATCGGCACGCCGCGCATGAATCTCGTCGAGGCGGCCCTGACCGAGACCGGCGAGGGCCACTGCCGGTTCGAGCTCGGCGGGCAGCGGGTACGCCTTCCGATCACCCGGCCGGGGCTCTCGGCGGGGAGCCGCATCACCTTCGGGGTACGGCCGCGGGCATGCGAATTCACGTCCGAGCCCGGTGACGACACCATCTCGGGCACGGTGGACCTGGTGGAGCCGATGGGCGCGGAGACCCTCGTCCATCTTCTTCACGGCGAGCAGGATCTCCGCGTGGTGGTGGACCGGACGATCCGGCTCGCGGTCGGGGAGCAGGCCCATCTTCGCTTCGAGCCCGAGTCGGTGCACCTCTTCGACGAGAGCGGGCGCCGGGTGGAGGCGGCGGCGTGACCGGCGAACGGAACCCGCCGGCCGTCCCGGCGGCCACCGCCGGCAAGACCGGCCGTCCCGGCATGTCGACCACGACGGCCCGGACCATCGAATGGACCATCATCGCCCTTTGCCTCGCGTCGCTCGTCTTCGTGTTCCAGCCCGTGAGCCCCGCCTTCCATGCGATCGGCATGGTGCTCGTCGTGGTCGGCGCCCTCGCCTTCAACCTGGTGCCGCTTTGCCGGCCGGGCCGCCCGGTGATGGGCCTCGTCAAGGTCACCGCGATCATCGCGCTGATCCTCGCGGTCGCCGTCGGCATCGCGATCGGCACCGCGGTTCTCTACGGCGACTACGTCCGTGTCACCGCATGCCCGAACGAGAAACCGGGCTCGCGCAACTGGGACCGCAAGCTCAAGTGCGAGAAGTCTCGCTGGCTCATCTGCGAGCAGCTCGGTCCGGAATCCAAGCCCGCCCTCGTCGAGTGGTGCGCAACCTCCGGGTAGCGCGCCCGCCGCCCGATCGCAGGACACCGGTCGACACCGGGATTCCGCGCCCGGTTCCGGACTGCGCCAAGCTTCGAGAGTCGCGGCGCGCGAACCCGTCGCGCCGCCGCGGGCGGCCAACTCGGGTCCGGCGGCGCAAGCGATTCCACCGGCAACGCATCGGACCTTCGAGGCCCGCACGGGTGGCTCGACTCGGGGTCCGCGCACAGCGCGCCGGACGACGGTGACCACTGCTCGATCAGGTCTCCAATGATAATCTGTCGAATTCCGCAACGGCCGGGAGACCAGCCAAATGGAACTCACCATCGAAAGGGACGGCGGAACCGTGATCGCCCGACCCAACGGCAGGCTCGAGGGGCTGCAGGGCGCTTCGAAGTTTCAGAAGGCGCTCGAGAAGTCGATCGGACCGGACGACCACGCTCTCATCCTGGACATGGAAGCGCTCACCTACATCAGCAGCGCGGGGCTGCGGGCGGTGGCCATCATGATCAATCGCACCAAGGCCGCGGACATGGGCTTCGTTCTCTGCTCCCTGTCGAAGTCGGTCAACGACGTGTTCACCACCAGCGGGTTCAATCGACTGGTACAGGTGGTCGACACCCTGGAAGACGCCCGCTGGACGGTCGCCGCCTGATTCTCGTTGTTCCGGCGGCGCAACCTGTCTGGCGGTCCACTGGATCGGGAGCCCGAAATGGCTGGCGAGGGATCGCTCAGGCTCACCCCCTCCGAAGAACCGCACCAGGAGAGCGTCCTCGAGACCATTGCGGCGGAGGTGGAGGGCTGGGGTACCAGGGAAGGCTGGGGAAGCAGCCTGATCTTCAAGGTAAACCTGGTGCTCGACGAGCTGGCCACCAACATCATCGTCCATGGAGGGAAGGAGCGTCGTCGAAGCCCCGACATCGTGATCGAGGTGGCTTCGAGGGGAGACGAGGTAATCATCGAGATCTCCGATGACGGGAGGCCGTTCAATCCCCTCAGCGACGCGCCTCCCCCCCCGGCCGTCCACGAGAACCTGGAGGACGCACCGGTGGGCGGGCTGGGAATCCACCTCGTGAAGAACATGGTGGACAGCATGTCCTATCGGCGCGAGAACGGGAGAAACCGGGTGACCATGACCGCGCGGCGGGAGCAACCCGTACCGGCCGCGACGACCTCGCACCGCCGGAGGTTGGAGAGGTAGACGGGAGCGGGGAAAGGACGAGAATGCCGAGGACCTCCCGGTGACTCGCGGCACCGCCCGCAAGTTGCACGCCGGTGCGGGGCGGCCTAACCTTTGAATACTTCACGAGAGCGGCGCGAGACCGCTCCGGGTCCCACGACAGTTCGAGGAGACAGCCATGGCCGACACGGTCTTCACCAACGTACAGATTCTCGACGGCTCGGGCGATGCCGCGGTGGCCGGCGAAGTCCGGGTGCAGGGCAACCGCATCAAGGACGTGGGGGCGAAGGTGGATCACGACGGAGCGGAGGTCATCGACGGCGGCGGCGCGACTCTCATGCCGGGCCTCGTGGAAGCCCACGCCCACCCGTCGTTCACCAACACCACGAGCCTCGAGGGCATGGGCGCGCTGCCCCCCGAGGAGCACACCCTCCTCACCATGCGCCACGCGAAGCTGCTGCTGGACCAGGGCTTCACGAGCCTTTGCTGCGCGGCGTCCGCCAAGCCCCGGCTCGACATCGTGATCCGCAACGCAATCGAGGCGGGCGAGATCCCCGGACCACGGATGCTCGCGGCCACCCCGGAGATGACCGTCTCCGGCGGCCTCGGCGACATCCGGCTGAGCCACATGCAGGACCGCCAGAGCTTCGAGATCATCTGCGACGGACCGGACGAGTTCCGGAAGGTTTCCCGCGAGATGTGCCGCGAGGGGGTCGACACCCTCAAGATCAACCCCTCCGGTGACGAGTTCGTCCCCTTCGCCAAGGCGAATCAGACGGTGATGAACGACGCGGAGGTCGGCGCGGTCGTCGAGGTCGCGCGCTCGCGCGACAAGCGGGTCGCGGCCCACGCCCGGAGCGCGGAGTCGGTCAAGATGTGCGTCCGGCACGGAGTCGAGATCGTCTATCACGCGACCCTCTGCGACGAGGAGGCGCGCGACATGCTCGAGTCGGTGAAGGACACCGTCTTCGTCGCCCCGACCCTCGGCATCACCATCGCGACCCTGTTCGAGGCGTCGGACTGGGGCATCACCGAGGAGGTCGCGACCGACCTCGGCCTCCGGCGCGAGCTCGAGATCGCGGTCGAGAACATGAAGGACCTCAAGAAACGGGGCGTGCGGGTCCTGCCGGGCGGCGACTACGGATTCGCCTGGAACCCGGTCGGGAACAACGCCCGCGACCTCGAGCACTTCGTGAACTACCTCGGATTCAGCTCCATGGACGCGATCGTCTCGGCCACGAAGCTGGGCGGCGAGATCATGATGAAGGGCGGCGAGCTCGGTCAGATCCGGAAGGGCTACCTCGCCGACCTGCTCCTGGTCGACGGGGATCCGGTGCTCGACGTCAGCATCCTCCAGGACCGGAGCCGAATGCTCGGCATCATGAAGGACGGCGCCTTTCACAAGCGCCCGCCGGCAATGGCGCGGTCGCAGCAGGCGGCGGCCTAGAAGCCGGACTTCATCCGGCGGGCGGCGGGCGGGGGCCGGCCGCCCCCCCCCCGGGGCTTTTCCCCCCGGCCCCGGATCCCCCCCCCCCGTGCCCCCCCCCCCCAGCGCGCGGCGCCCCCCCCGCGACCGGCCATGGCCCGGCCGACCCGCGGCTGCATTTTCTCAAGGTGCCCTGCCTCAACGGGTGCCTGCGCCCGTGCAACGTGGCGTTCCGCGCCTCGCGAAAGTACAACCTGCGTTTCAGCCGGCTGGGGCCGGAGGATGCGGGCGCCATTTTCGAATTCGCGCGCGCCTACCTCGAGCATTCGACGGGAGACGTGCCGGAAGACGAGTGGCCGGAGGCCCTCCGCGGCCGGCGCACGGTGCGGACGCCGCCGCCCCACCTGCTGCTCGGGAGCGGGAGCGGAGCGGACTGAGGCCTTTCGGATTCGGATTCGAACCCGCCGGACCAGTTTGCGTCTCGAATAGCGGAACTCTGGCCCGGGAAAATAGCCAATTGGCATCAGAAATCGTTGATGGACAGGAGATGCAAATCAGTATTGATAGAACAAGTCATGTGAAAACCGGCCGTCACCGAGATGGCCGGGACGTTTCGTTCCGATCATCCAGGTCGCATTCATGGTGTCGTATTTCGAGATGCCCATCGGCTTTCCTTCCACCCACTGGATAGGTGTTCGTTCAGTCGTGGGGTGACGGCGGTCGCAATTACGACCGGCCAAGCCGACCGCGGTCGATCAGGTCAAGCAAACGGTGGAGTCTCGACGACAATTTCACCCGACAGCCGAGCGACTACATGGACCACGCCCACGAAACTTCCCCATGCCGAACCGACGACGCCGGGTGGCGCTGCACACGGCCCGCCTCACGACACGCACCGACGCCAACGCCGCCGTACGGGGCGTAGTGCTGTCGGATGAGCCTTCCTCACCGCGCGATCGGCGAGGTCCGCGCCGACGCTGGGCGGCTTCCGTCCAGATCCCGATCCTCGAGGATCCGTTCTGCATGGAGCCCCCTCCCGGGAGAGCCATGAGTGAAAGGGCGCATGAGCGTCATGATGGATATACCCACAACGACGCGGCGAGTGAACACTCCGGAGGCGCCCGGGGGTGTGCATTTGGGGTGGGTTCGGGGTTAATGTACAGACCATGCCGTGGGCACACCCAAAATGAACAACTCAACCGCCCGCATCGGCTACGCCAGGGTCTCGACCGCGGACCAGAACCTCGATGCGCAGCTCGCGGCGCTTGAAGCCGCGCGCTGCACCATCGTCCGCACCGAGACCGGCGACGGCGCCACCCTCGCGGGCCGTCCCGAGCTCAAGACCATCCTCGACTTCATCCACCCCGGCGAGACGCTGGTCGTCACGCGCATCGACCGCCTCGCGCGCTCGATGCGGGATCTCCAGCTCATCGTCGCGGCCCTCAAGGACAAGGGCGCCCATCTCGCGGCCACCGAACAGCCCGTCGACACCTCGACCGCCGCCGGCAAGGCGTTCTTCGACATGCTCGGCGTGTTCGCGGAGTTCGAGACCAACCTGCGCCGAGAGCGTCAGGCCGAGGGGATCGCCGCGGCGAAGCAACGCGGCGCCTATCGTGGACGCCCGCCCAGAATCGACATGGAAGCGATCAGGCAGCGGTTGGCCACGAGTCTTTCGCCGACGCAAGTCGCCCGCGAGCTCGGGGTCTCACGCGGTACCGTCTACAAGGCCCGGGCGGGCATGAAGGACGGCGCGTGACGCGGCCGGGCAGGTTCGTTTTCGCGCCCCGGAACGTCGTCATCCATCTCGAGGGGTGGGGCACCGCAGGAGCGTTCGCGTCACGGGCCTCAAGATGTCCAGGTGTGCACATTCGGGCCTGGTTGCCCCTGAGACCGCGACGGGCCAAGCGGGAATACGACAGAATTCACACCGAGGAATCGGGATGAAGACCATCATGCATCAACCTCGAGTGCTGGTTTGGCTGGGCGCGTTGCTCGTGGCGACGGTCACGCTGCCCGCGACGACCGTCGCAAGCAATGGCTTGGTGACAAAGATAATCACCTATGAGAACGGAGACCGATATCACGGACAAACACGAACAGGGAAGCGTCACGGGCGCGGGGTCTACACGTGGCCTGACGGCGTTCGCTACGAGGGCGGCTTCGCCGATGGCAGGCGCACCGGGCACGGGGTCTACACCTGGCCCAGCGGCGCCCGCTACGAGGGCGACACCGTCGATGGCGCGCGCACCGGGCGCGGGGTCTACACGTGGCCTGATGGCGTTCGCTACGAGGGCGACTTCGCCGATGGCAAGCGCACCGGGTACGGCGTCTACACCTGGCCCAGCGGCGCCCGCTACGAGGGCGACACCGTCGATGGCGCGCGCACCGGGCGCGGGGTCTACACGTGGCCTGACGGCGCCCGCTACGAGGGCGGCTTTCGTGACGGACACCTCCACGGCCCCGGGCGATACACCGACGCCGATGGCAGCGTCAAAGAGGGCGAATGGCTCAACGGTGAACTCGTGGCGGCACGTTCCCAGTCGACTTCCATGACCGCGACTCGGCAACCAGCCGAGTAGCGGTGGACGCTTGCAAGGATCGAGCCTTCAGCTTGCAAACATCCGCGACTTGCGCTCGGACGATTTGCGCATGACGGAGCGGGCTCGGGTCGAATACAGCTCAGTGCTAAATGACACTGTAAGGCCACCATTTCGATGACCGGCGAATGGGATCCGCCCCTCTGAGCGGGTAACGCCGCACAGCCGAACGTACAGGCCACCACCCGTCGGAGCGAACGAACAAAATGTGGGGAGCTATCCTTGGGGACGTTGCCGGTTCACGGTTCGAGTGGAACCGGATCAAGACGAAGGACTTCGATTTCTTCGGACCGGAGTGCGAGTTCACCGACGACTCCGTGTGCACCGCAGCCGTCGCGGAGATCCTGCTCGATGACCTTTCACCCGCGGCCACCCTGCGGCGATGGTGCCGCCGCCACCCGGGCCGGGGCTACGGCGGGATGTTCGCGGAATGGATCGAGACCGACGACCCGGCTCCCTATGGGAGCTTCGGGAACGGAGCCGCGATGCGGGTTTCACCTGCGGCGTTTCTTCACCGCCACAGCGTGGTCGAGGATGCTCTCATGGCCGCCAATCGAGTCACCGCGATCACGCACAACCACCCCGAGGGAATGAAGGGCGCCCAGGCGACCACCCACGCGATCTGGCTCGCGTTCCAGGGAGTCGCGCCCCGCGAGATTCGCCGGACCGTCGAGCACGCATACGAGTACAACCTCTCGCGGACAGTCGATGAAATTCGCCCCGGTTACTCCTTCGACGAGACCTGCCAGCGCACGGTTCCGGAGGCGATCACGTGTGCGCTCGAATCGACGAGCTTCGAGGACGCGATCCGCAACGCGGTCTCGCTCGGCGGGGACGCCGACACCCTCGCGGCCATCGCGGGTCCGATCGCCGAAGCGATGCACGGGATCCCGGCTCACCTCGTCGCGACCGCGAGGGTGCGAGCGCACTTCTTCACGCAGGCCCCTGAGCTCGTCGACGTGATGAAGAGGCTGTACTCGGCGAGCGAGGAAGTACCAAGATCCCTGGGGTCAACCTTGATGGAGTCACGGGGTAGCGCGTAGGTTTCGGCCATGGAGTCCGTGAAGTCGTCAGCGCTCCCGGGGGCGATCTTGCAACTCAAGGTCCGGCTGCTGGGAATCAGTCCGATGATCTGGCGCCGCGTCCTCGTGCCGGAGTCGGTGTCATTGCGCGAGCTGCACGGGGTGGTCCAGCTGGCGATGGGCTGGGAAGGCATCCACCTGTTCGAGTTCGCGGTTCGGGGCGTGCGATACGCCGGACCTGACCTTTGCGGCGCGTCGACCGACGTGGCGCTGTCGGACTTGCGGTTTCGCAGGAACGCCAAGTTCCGGAAGCACCAAGATCAGTGGGGTCAAAGTAGCCGTCATCGACGGGTGAACATCCAGACCTTGACCTCGAACGTCCGCTCGCCGGTCAGACGCAAGACGGTCTCGCCGTTTGACCCCATGGATCTTGGTGCTTCCCTATATCGGAGTGAGCGCGCCGGTCGGACCGCGGCGTCGGTCGCGGCGCAGAGCGGTGATCTTGCCTACGGCGCGACGACGACGACGACGACGAAGTACGATACCGGGCTCAAGTTCGATGCGGTTGTCGGGTACGAGTTCGGCAACGGCTGGGGGGCTGGTCGGGATCCGCTGCCGGTTCTGAAGGAGCGACGCTCGATGGACACCACGAATGCCTGCCATATTCTCGTTGTGGACGACGAGCCCGACGTCGAGCCGCTGATCCGCCAGCGGCTACGCCGGCAGCTGCGCTCGGGCGAGTACACGCTGTGCTTCGCGTCGGATGGAGTCGCCGCCCTCGAGGCGCTGTCTTCGCAGCCGGAGATCGAGCTGGTCGTCACGGACATCAACATGCCGAGGATGGATGGTCTGACGCTTCTTGGCGAGCTTGCGGAGCGTGCGCCCGACGTCAGGGCGATCGTGATGTCCGCCTATGGGGACATTGCGAATATCCGCACCGCGATGAACCGCGGCGCCTTCGATTTCGTGATGAAGCCGCTTGACTTCGCGGACTTCGAAACGACGCTGGCGCGGGCGCGCCGGCACATCGCGGGCTGGAAGAAAGTGCAGCGGTCGCGGGACGAGCTGAATGCGGAGTTGCTTCGCACCGACCTCGCAGGCGAGATGCAGCAGGAGATCTTGCCGGTGAACTTTCCCGAGACGGACCAGTTCGACGTGTACGGCGAGATCCTGCCCGCGTCCAGCGTGGGCGGGGATTTTTTCGAGGTGCTCACGCTCGAGCATGGGCGGATCGCGCTCGCCGTCGCCGACGTGTCCGGGACCGGGATCCCGGCCGCGTTGTTCATGATGTCGAGTCGGACGATCCTTCGCGGTGCTGCAATCGGGCGCGATCGCCCGTGCGAGACGGTGGCCGAAGTCAACCGGCTCCTGCACGCGGAGAACCGCCGGTCGATGTTCACCACCCTCGTGTACGCCGTCTACGATCCGGAGACGGGGGTGGTGCGCTACGCCAATGCCGGGCATGCGAGTCCCATCCACGTCGATGCGGCAAGGGGTGCGCATGCGCTTCCCGGGATGGGGCAGCCGCCGCTCGGGCTTGATCCGGAGTTCTCGTACGACGGCGAGTCCGAGGTTCGCCTTGGGCTGGGTGACACGCTCCTCCTTTACTCCGACGGCTTCATGAAAAGCCACGATGCTTCCGCGGATGGCTTCACCGGCGACATCCTCTGTCGTGCCTTCGAGGGGACGGGGCCGCGAGGCGCCGGTGAGGCCGTCGAGCGGGCGATGAGGGCGGTCAGTACGGTCACTCGTGAGGGCGCCCCTGTTGATGATGTGACGTGTGTTGCGTTGCATCGCAAAAGGGCTTGAGCCGTCGTTGCACCGAAAGGAGATCGGCTATCCATGAACGAGCAAACCCACGCCGTGCACGGCGGGATCGATGTCGGGGAATGGCCGGGCCCTCTTTCCTGGAAGACTCTGAGCGGCAAGAGTGTCTGGTTCCTGACGGCGCGCGCCCTGACGCTGCTCGCACTTTGCATTTATTCGTGGGCGCATGCCGATCTGGTCGTGTTTGCGCTTGCCGCGACGGCGTTCCTCATCGACATCGCGCACACGGTGCTTCAGACCTACATCCAGGTGAGAGGGCTTGCGCTTCAGCGGTGGATCAAGTGCCTCATTGCAGGCGACCTCGATTTCCGGGTCGAGCCCCGGGGAAGCGACGAGATTGCGATGTATACCCGGGTTCTGGAAGCGCTTCGGTCGAGTATGGAGCAGGCTCGCGTGCTCGATGGCGAGCAGCGTCTGCTTTCCGCCGAACTGACGAAGACGCTCGATGAACTCAAGGCGACGCAGGACCGCATCGTGAGCCAGCAGAAGCTCGCCGAGCTGGGTGAGTTGTCCGCGGGCGTCGCCCACGAGATCCGCAACCCGCTTCAGTTCATCAAGAACTTCGCTGAATCGTCGGGCAAGCTGGCCGAAGAGCTGACCGAACTCATGTCCGCGCCGTCGTCGGACGAGGTAGCGCAGGACATCGCCCTGGTGGTGACGGACCTTCGCGAGAACATGGGCCGCATTGTCACGCACAGCGAACGGGCGAACCGCATCGTGACGGACATGCTCGGCCTTCGCCGGGAGAGTTCGGGGCAGGTGCGGCCGACGGACATCAACCGGGTCGTGCACGAGCACGCGATGCTCGCCTACCATGCGTCCAGGGCCGAGTATCCGGAGTTCCCGATCGAGATCGTCGAGGAGTTGGATCCCGGGACCGGCGTGATTGATGCGGTACCGAACGATCTGGGGCGGGTTGTCATCAACGTAGTCAACAACGCATGTCAGGCGATGCGGGAGAAGGCGGGAACGGGCAGTGGTGGCTATCGTGCGCAGGTTCGCCTTGCGACCCGCGCGACGGCGGACGAAGTCATTATCGCGATCCGTGATAACGGTCCGGGAATGGCTCGCGAGGTTGCCGAAAAGATGTTCACCCCGTTTTTCACCACCAAGCAGGGTCACCACGGCACGGGGCTCGGGATGAGTCTCTCGCACGAAATCGCGCGGGCGCATGGTGGCGTCATCGAGGTTGAGACTTCGCCTGGCGAGGGTACCGAGTTGATTCTCAAGCTGCCGGTGACGCGCCCCTCGCCCTCAATCGGATGAGCTGTTCCTTCTGGTGGCGCTCGTTTGCAGGTTCGGTGGCGGTGCACCGGTGTCGTCTCGAGACGCGGGTCAGCCTCGGTAGCCTGCAGGCCGTCCGATGAGCCTTCCCTTGTTAGGGTACGAGCAAGATTCGTGCGGAAATGCACGGTAAGGAATAGTCCGTTGATGGCCACAGACCATCCCACCTGCCGAGCGAAGGCTCAGAGCCTCCTGGCCCCCAAGTTCTGGCGCAGACGCGGCCTTCAGCGTCCCCTTGTCGCTCTTCAAGGGCCGTCCCGGCCGAACACGCGAGGATGCGCGGACCAGCGCCAATCAGGCAGCGACCGGCAACGTAGAGCGCGAAGGCGGTGTTGTAATGGAAAAAACACCGATTTCGTCAGACGCTCTTCCGATATGACCGCCAGCACCAGAATCACCGTATTCTCAGCATGTTGGGTGGTTCTACGGGGCCTGAGGCTCGCACCTTACCGTGCATTTCCGCGCGAATCTTGCTCATACCCTACCTGCGCCGCGAGCGCCAGGCCGAGGGGATCGCCGCGGCGAAGCAACGCGGCGCCTATCGTGGACGCCCGCTCAGAATCGACATGGAAGCGATCAAGCAGCGGCTGGCCACGGGCCGGTCGCCGACGCAAATCGCCCGCGAGCTCGGGGTCTCACGCGGCACCGTCTACAAGGCCAGGGCGGATATGAACGACAGCGTGTGACGAGGCCGACCAGGTTCGAGTACGCGCCCCGCAGGAGCGTCCGCGTTACGTGCCTCAAGATGTCCGTATATGCACGTTCGGGCCGTTGGGCCAGATCCGGCGCTCCCTGAACGGGAGGCTGGACCCGGAACGAACTGCGGAGCTCGGTGCTGCCTTGCGCGACGCCGGCATTCCGACGTGAGAAACCTCATTCGCAACGAATGACCCCGTCCCCCGTGTGGTTGTGATAGTACGGCGCGATATGGATCACCTTGATCGGCGCATTGGTGGTGGGGCGGGTGGAGATTTGAGGCAATGCTCAGTGCTTCTGGACGTCCATACCGTCTCCATTTCGAGGTTCAGTACCAGGAACAGCTTCGGTGAAGACGTCAGCAGCAGTCCCTTCGGTGGGCGGGATCGGCACGCACGTGCGGAGCATCACCAGGGGCAAAATAAGGACCAACGGGAGGGCGAATAAAATCGCAACGGGAAAAAGTTCTGCAATGGAGGAAAGAATCGAATCCCGAAACCTAGTCCGCGCCTTCAACGATTCGAGCGCAGCGAGCCTGCTCAACTCATCGTTCTCTACGATTCGATCGATCCCGTTGCGCGAGATCAGCCCGTAGAGGATCAGAAAGAATCCAACGCTGACGCAAATCACGCTGAACCATTTCCACAGGCTCAGCATCGCCAGCCACTCCTTCCATGTTGATAGGTCTTCGACCAAGCCTGGAATTCCGGCGACGAACATGCACACGCCACCAAACACCAATAACCTGTTTCTTTTGCCGCCCATGCCCTCTCTGCCATCATGACCGAGGCACCGTCGCCCCGCCTCGGATTCCCCCTCGGCCTCTAGCCCCTCGCGTCGCTCAAGCCCCAAAGGCACTCCGCCACGCTCCCTGCATTCCCCCAGATCGGGCTGAACGTCAACGAAAGTCCCTGGGTCGATGCGCACCGACCTCGAAGGCGGGTGTCAAGGCCGCAGTCCCTTCGAGCGCGAACCCTCAACCATCCGGGACCGATTGGAAGCGGCGGTGGGACTTGAACCCACGATCTCCCTGCCCATACCATCATTCCTGTCCCAAGAAATCCGGGCATGTCGAAAACAGGGTGCTCTGTCCAACTGAGCTACGCCGCTAGAGCACTTCGTCCTTGCTGGGCACTACTTCAAGCCGCGGTTTTCCACGGCGGGTGAGCCGCTCCGAATCCTCCTTGCGTCGACGGGAGCGCTCCTGAAGCGCTTCCTTGGCGTACGGCGTCGCCGCCTCGACCAGGCCATCGAAATGGTAGCGATTGGTCCTGTTCGTATTGGAGTCCGTTCGACGCTGCTCCCGCGTGATGAATCCTGCTCCCTCCATGGTCGCAATCCGGCGCTGAACAGTACGCGGGTGCACGCCGATCGCTGCAGCGAGCGACTTCTTGGAGGGATGTGGCGCATTCTCCTTTTCCCACCAGTGCAGCGCCAGATGAAGGAGGATGTTGACGTCGACGGCATCTAGGCCGAGAGCCTGCTGACGCTGGAGAAGGATGTTCGGAAACACGGTGAAGCCGGCCTCCATGAGCGGCTTGCCCCATTTGCGCTCATTGACCTTGAGCACTTGCTGGCTCGGTTTTGCGCGACGCGCTTTCCTCGGAATAGACACGGACATGAACTGCTCTCCGCCGGATATGCTCCAAAATATCAGGGTTTACGGCCCCGTTATCAAGCTCCTAATGGAGACATTTGTGCCTCCCACTGGGAGGCATTATTATCTCCCATGGGAGACGTCTCTGTCTAGCATCCCGAGGGCACGAGGATCCTCCGAAGAAGATTCCCATGTATCCAGAAATTGACAAGCAGACGAACCCCATTCAGACGAACAGGACCCAGTGTCGGGGGCGATCTCCGTGCCTCGGGGTAACGGGCGGGGGGGCGCCCTGGAGAAACCGACGCGCGCCGGACATGATCCCGAGCCGAGAGGAACACCGGATTTCGGCGCAGGAGAATCGCGCGTACTGCGAGATCGCACCCCGCGGTCCTACATCGCGACCGGTGCCGACGCGCCCGGATAGACGGGAACCTGCTCCGCGAGATCGGCCGGATTCTCGCGCACGATGGGAGGTTCAATCACGCAAAGTGTGGTTTCATGCGCGAGACAGCGCCCTCGTTACGAGAATCCGTCCGCCACCGGGGCCCCGAACGCGCCAGCACGCCGACACCGCCAGCCATCCTCGCGGAGACCTCCATGACATCCACCGACCTCGACAAGCTCGACATCGAGCAGCTCGCCGACTTGCTTGGCAACGCCCAGGCCGAAATGGCGGCGCGCGAGAAGCACAACCGAAAGGAACTGCGGACCGAGCTCGAGCGCCGCGTCGCGGCCGAGGGCTACCAGGTGGCGGACATCTTCCCCGAGCTCAGGGCCGCCTCCTCAGGTCCCGGCCGGCGAAAGAGGCCGCCCCGGTACCGCGACCCGCAAAACCCCGACCATTCCTGGAGCGGTTTCGGACGCACCCCGAAGTGGGTGCAGGCGATCGTCGACGAACGCGGAATCGATGTGGCCGCCTTCAAGTCCATCCCGATGTACCGGATCCACGCCACGGATTGAACCCGGCGAAAGAGCCGGCAGGTCCCCTCAGGACCTCCACATCACCATCGGCTCGAACGTCGCCGGTGCCGACGCCCGGCGGCGCGCCTTTCAAGCCCGCAGCGACGAGCCCCTCGCGAGGTGCACCCCCTGGCCAGGCGCCCGTCGAATGTCGGATGAAGCTCACGGGGCGCGTGGTCCCGAAAAACCTCTCCAGGCCGTTGTCGGGACCGAAATCGCCCAGAACCGGAGGTCTGGGACCCGGCCCGCTGGGATCCCGAGAAAGGAGGGGTATTCATAATCGCGACCAAGACGGCAGCCCACCATCGGCTATGTTCCGCCCGCCCGATGCGATCTCAGAACAACGCGTCCTCGAACACGCTCCGGATCCGCAACGTCATCGCCTGCAGGCGGCTCTGTTGCAAAGTCCGGCGGCTTCGTGAAGGGTCTGCGTGGTCTGCCACGAGGGGATGAGGCATGAGCGAATTCAAGGGACGTCACTTCCGGGGAGAAATTGTCCTCTGGGCGGTGCGCTGGTACTGCCGCTACGCGGTCAGCTACCGCGACCTCGAAGCGATGATGACCGAGCGCGGCGTGGCGGTTGACCACTCCACGATTTATCGCTGGGTACAGCGGTTCGCTCCGGAAATGGAGAAACGGCTGCGCTGGCAGTGGCGCCGACCGCAGTCGGCGAGCTGGCGGATCGACGAGACCTACGTCAAGGTGCGCGGCAAGTGGGCGTACCTGTACCGCGCGCTCGACAAGCTCGGAAATACCATCGACTTCTACCTATTGGCGACGCGCAACACCAAGGCGGCGAAGCGATTCCTCGGCAAGGCCCTGAGAGGATTGAAGGCATGGGAGCAGCCCGAGGTGCTCAACACCGACCGGGCGCCGACCTATGCCGCGGCCATCGCGCAGCTCAAGGCCGAGGGGCGATGTCCGCCCCACACGAGGCACCGCCAGGTGAAATACCTCAACAACGTGGTCGAAGCCGACCACGGCAAGCTCAAGCTGTTGATCGGACCGGTGCGCGGATTCAAGACGCTGAAGACGGCCTACGCCACGATCAAGGGCTTCGAGGTGATGCGCGCGTTGCGCAAGGGTCAGGCTGGGGCGTTCGCCCTCGAAGGGGGCATCGTCGGCGAAGCCAAGCTCGTCGAGCGCGCCTTCGGCGTTGGTCCGTGCGCGCTGACCGTGGCTGTGGCATTGCTCCAGAACCATCTGGCCCATGCACAATCGTGACCTGAATCTGAACCCGACACCGTCTGGCTACACTCGTCCGTTCGCAGCGTTTGCAACAGAGCCTTCTAGGGCGACGAGCGCTCACGCGGATCCAGACCTTTGGGCACAAGACCGTCGAGCGCACCCAACCGCTTTGGAAGGCCGTTGACCCACCCCTTCCAGTCTAACCCCGCCACCTCCGACACCACGAAGGAGTCCAGTTCCGACCGCTCGATCAGGCCACTTGCGTCGTAGTCAAGATTCGCCATCAATATCCCCGACAGCACGGGACCTGCCAATACACCAATCGCGATCAGATCGGGTCCGCTCACGCCGTCCTCTGCTTCGCTCTCGCCAAGAAATGCGCCGAAGACGCGGAGGAAACGCACAATCTCCGCCGGGCTGAGTGCACTGTCCCCGGATACATCTGCGATATTCCATATCGGATCGATGCAAGCGGGAACCCATTCGACCGTCCCTGAGCCCATTCGTTCCGAGCAGGCTGCGGCCGCACCGAGCGCCCCGAGCAGCTCGAACTCGGCACGGGAGCCAGGGCGAGCAGGTGGCTCGGCCGCAAAGGCTTGGGGGAGGGGCAAAAGACCGAGGGTCAACACGAACAGCACGCCCCGAACAGTACACAACATCACGAGACTCAATACTAGCCAGTGGCTGAACGCGGGAAGCGTAACCTTACATTATTCCGGCGAGGCGGCGGGTCGTGCGAACGATATACACCCCTCTCCGCCGGCTCTCGGGTGCGGCCCGGGGATGCTGGCCTCGCGAGCCCTTCGACTGAATCGCTCTCTCGATCGCGCTCAGGTCCAGCTGCGAGACCACCGCCAGAACGAACCACGCCAAGTGATCCTCCGGGAGCCAGTCACGCAGCGACGGGAGGAGCAGATATGCTTGGTCCTGCGTCCACGACTGATACGTCTTGTTCATGAACCCGGTAGATCATGAACGTCGTTCGCACGACCTGCCGCCCAGTCTCAGCAACTTGGGCCCGTCGCACACAATCCGAGCCCATTCGCATTAGTTCCGAGCCGAAGCCGAATTTCGGTCTCAAATAATGTGAGCCGGAAATCGCGATGATCGCGCGCCCAAGCCCCGATAATCGCGAGTCGCTGCAGATTCGGGTGAATGCATGCTCAGGCTCGCGCGGGGGCGCGCCGGTCAGACGGACGGAGGCGCCGACCGCACTCTGCTCGCGGTCGGCCTGGTGCTGAGCGCGGCACTTTGCTCCATGGCCGCCAACGGTGCCACCAAGTACCTCTCGGCGGGCATGAGCGCCCAGCAGATCCTGTGGATCAGAGACGGGATGGTGCTCGCCATTCTGATTCCGCTGGTGTGGCGGGCGGGCGGGCGCCGTCGCCTGCGCACTCGACGGCCTTTCCTGCATGTCTTTCGGGGTCTGCTTCTGCTCGGAGCCGGGCTGCTCTTCGTGTCCGCCCTCGGGAGGCTTCCCCTCGAGCTGTGTACCGCGCTCACCTACGTAGCGCCGCTCTTCGTGACTGCCCTTTCGATCCCGGTGCTCCGCGAACGGGTCGGGGTGCGGCGCTGGGCCGCGGTCGGGGTCGGATTCCTCGGCGTGCTCGTCATCCTCCGGCCGGTCGGCGCCGGTTTCGTGTGGGTGATGCTTCTGCCGGTGCTCGCCGCCCTTTGCTGGTCGATGGTCCTCATTGTCACCCGCCTGATGCGTTTGAGCGAAGCGCCCCTGACCGTTCTGTTCTACTCGAGTGTGGTGGGATGGCTGGTGAACGGACCCCTGGCCTGGATGTCGTGGCGAACGCCGGGCGACACGGACTGGCTCTTGTTGATCGGGATCGGGCTGGGCTATGCGCTCGGGCAGTACCTCACCATCCGGGCCTTCATGTTCGCGCCGCCCTCGCTGCTCGCGCCATTTGCCTACAGCAGCATGATTTGGGCGGTGCTCATCGGCGCGACCGTCTTCGGCACTTTTCCGGACCTCGCCACGGTGGCCGGCACCGCGGTGCTCATCGGCGCCGGCCTCTATGTGTGGCACCGTGAGATCGTGCGCGGACGCGAGAGGGTGCGCCGGCCTCCGGAACAGTCCCCGCGCGCTCCTCCCTGAGCGACGCTTCGATGCCGCGCAACGCGCGGCGGGTCACGGGCGGTCTGCTCCAAGGGCATCAGCGGCGGCGCGCCGCGGGGGCGCGTCAGGTTCCCGCGACGAGATGCCGATAGCGGGCGAGCAGCACGTCGCGGGTCTCCACCCGGTCCGGATCGGTGATGATGCACTCGACCGGGCACACCTCCACGCACTGCGACGTCTCGAAGTGCCCGGCGCACTCGGTGCAGAGCGCGGGATCGATGACGTAGATCTCCTCGCCCATCGAGATCGCCCCGTTGGGGCACTCGGGCTCGCAAACGTCGCAGTTGATGCACTCGCCGGTGATGAGGAGCGCCATGGTGAATCGTCCCCTGCCCGAGGCGCCCGGTGCCATCCGGCAAAACGCGCGCGGGCGGTCGAGTCAATGTTGGACGGGCGATTGTAAGGCACGCCGGACGGTTGATTTTCGTTTCGGGTTCGGCGAAGAATGGTGCGATGGCGACACCGTGCCGGCGGGTCGCACGAACGCCGGCCGGCGCGGGACCGCACCGGGCCTGCCGCGAAACGCGGGGGGCGCGGCCGGCGCGGGCCCGCCCCGGCCCTGCCGCGAACGGCGGGTGCGCGTGGGCCCCGCACCGACCGAAGGTTCCTCCCGCGACAGACCGTGAAACCAATCGAGGAGACAGGTATGACCACCACCCCCAAGCAAGAAGGCACCACGATGAAGCGCCGGAGCTTCATGAAGAACGCGGCGGTGGGCGCCGCCGGCGTCGCGGGGGCCACCGTTGCCGCCCCGGCCATTACGCAGAGCCGCCAGGAGATCGTGATGGTCACCACGTGGCCGCGGGACTTTCCGGGCCTCGGCACCGGCGCGCAACGCTTCGCCCAGCACCTCACCGACATGACCGACGGCCGCCTGCAGGTCCAGTACTTTGCGGCCGGCGAGCGGGTAGGGGCGTTCGACTCGTTCGATGCGGTCGCCTCCGGCAACGCCCACATCTACCACGGCGCCGAGTACTACTGGAAGGGCAAGCACCCCGCCTTCTCCTACTTCGCCTCCGTCCCGTTCGGCATGATCGCGGTCGAGTCGTCGGCGTGGATCCGCTGGATGGGCGGGCAGGCGCTGTGGGACGAGCTCGGGGCCGAGTTCGGAGTCAAGGGCCTCATGGCCGGAAACGGCGGGGTGCAGATGGGCGGCTGGTTCAAGAAGGAGATCCACTCCGCGGACGACTTCAAGGGCCTCAAGTTCCGGATGCCCGGCCTCGGCGGCGACGTCCTCGCGAAGCTCGGCGCCTCCCCGGTGTCGCTCCCCGGCGGCCAGATCTACGAGAACCTGGTCTCCGGCGCGATCGACGGCACCGAGTGGGTCGGGCCGTGGAACGACAGCTTCCTCAAGTTCTACGAGGCGGCGAAGTTCTACTATTACCCGGGGATGCACGAGCCGGGCACGATCGTCAGCCTCGGCGTCAACAAGTCCTGGTGGGAGGGCCTTCCAAAGGCCGACCAGCTCATCATCGAGGCGGCGGCGACCGTTCTCCACGAGCTCATGTACTCGGAGTACAACGCGAAGAACGGCGAGTTCCTCGCCAAGCTCGTCAACGAGCAGGGCGTCGAGCTTCGCAAGTTCAGCGACGACGTGGCCGACGCGTTCGGCGAGGCGGCGGAGGAGGTCTTCGAGGAGACGCGTGCGCACAGCGACCTTGCCCGACGGATCGACGACAGCTACCGGCAGGCGCTCCGGACCGTCGGATCCTGGCTGACGATCGCGGACGGCGAGTACGCGATCCAGCGCAACCGCGTGCTCGGAATCTGATCGGCATCCACGACGGTTGACCCCGGGGACGCGGCGGCCGCCGCCGCCGCGTCCTCCAATCGATGCCTCCCGCCACCACCGCACACGCGGTCACGCCCGACCACCTGTCCCGCATTTTCGCGGGCGCGGTCGTGTGCATCACGGTCGCGTTCCTGTTCAATTTCGCTCTGACGTTCGTCGCGGGCTGGCCGGGTGTCCCGGCCCTCTTCTCGCATCTCGGACTGCTTGGGCCGGACACCCCGGCGAACCCGCTCGACGGGAGCGCGGCGGCACGGGGGTGGATCCAGCTTCTCCTCTACGTGGGCCCGATCGCCGGCGTCGTCGTGTGGGTCGGGCGGGGTCGGGGTCGAACCCTCGAGGCCGACGCCGCGGTCTGGTCCGCACTCGCGGCCTGGATTGTCCGCGTCGGGTTCTGGTCGGTGTTCCTCGTCGGCCTCGCCGACGCGATCATCTCGTTCCTGCGAGTGGAGGAGTTCCTTCCCGCCCTGGTGGGAAAGGAGCTCACCACGAAGCTCGGGCTCTCGAGGTTCCGCGGGCAGTACATTCACGTCCCCCTGATCGGCGCCGCCTGCGTCATCTCGCTCATTGCCCGTTCGCTCTCGGTGATCTGGCTCGCGCTCCTCATCGTGCTGGCCGAGTTCCTCATCGTGATCACCCGCTTCATCTTCTCGTACGAACAGGCGTTCATGGGTGACCTCGTCCGGTTCTGGTACGCCTCCCTCTTCCTCCTCGCCAGCGCATACAGCCTCGTCGAAGAGGGCCACGTGCGGGTCGACCTCTTCTATACCCGCTTCGGCCCGATTGGAAAGGCATGGACCAACGCCCTCGGCTCGATGCTCCTCGGGATCCCGCTTTGCTGGGTCATCCTCTCCATGGGGCTGTGGAGCAAGGGTTCGAGCCTCGCGAGCCCGCTCCTCAGCTTCGAGATTTCCCAGAGCGGGTTCGGGTTGTACGTGAAATACCTGATGGCGGGCTGCCTCATCGTCTTCGCGGCGTCCATGGCCGCGCAGTTCGCGAGCTACTTCCTGCAAAGCGTGGCCGTTATCCGCGGCGAACGGGCGCCCGACAAGCCGTCCGACTCCCCCGCCGGCGTCGGCGCGGTCTGACGAGATCCGGACCCCGTCATGGAGCTTCTCTTCCTCGCCCTGCTCGTCCTCCTCATGGTGGGCGCGCTCATGTCGGGCTTCCCGGTCGGATTCGCCCTGCCCGGCTCCGCGATCGCGTCCATCGCCATCGCGGCCCTTTGCGGCTGGCTCTTCGCGGGCGACACCGGCGCGTACTTCGCCCAGGGCGGTCCAATCGACTGGCTGACCGCCGGGGTCACGAACTTCCGAAGTCTGTACTGGGAGGTCGAACGCGACACCCTCATCGCGATCCCCCTCTTCATATTCATGGGCATCATGCTGCAGCGCTCGAGGATCGCGGAGGACCTGCTCGTCGCGATGGCCCAGCTCTTCGGGCCGATCCCGGGCGGCCTCGGCATCTCCGTCGTCTTCGTCGGCGCCCTCCTCGCCGCGACCACCGGCATCGTGGGCGCGACGGTGATCGCGATGGGGCTCATCTCCCTTCCCGCGATGCTCCGGAACAACTACTCGAAACCGCTCGCGACCGGGACGATCTGCGCCTCCGGTACCCTCGGGCAGATCATCCCTCCGTCGGTGGTGCTCATCATCCTCGCGGACCAGCTCGCGAGCGCGGCCGACATCGCGAGCACCTCGCGCAAGGCCGAGTACCGGGAGGCGACGGGCGAGATCACGATGCCGTCCGAGTTCGACGTGGTCTCCGCCAGCGCCGGCGACATGTTCATGGGCGCCTTCGTTCCCGGGCTCATCCTCGTCGGCATCTACATGATCTACATTCTCGGCCAGGCTTTCCTCCGGCCGAACACGGCGCCGCCCGTCCCCTACGACGGGAAGTACGACTGGAGCTTCGCCCTTCGGGTAGTGCTCGCCCTCGTGCCGCCGCTCACCCTCATCTTCGCGGTGCTCGGGTCGATCATCACCGGCATCGCCACCGTGAACCAGGCGGGCGCGATCGGCGCCATCGGCGCCCTCATCATGGGCGGCTACCGCCTCTCGGCCGGGCAACGGAACGCGTTCGCTCCCGCGATCATCGCGGTGCTCTCGCTCGCCGAGCTCCTCGTGGTGCTCAGCTTCTACGACATCAACGTCAAGAACATCACCGGCCCGGAGGACGTGCAGGGCATCGTCCTCGCCTCGATCGGCACCGTCGGGCTGGTCGTCGCGATCGGCTGGAGCCTGTGGCGGGCGTACCGGATCGAGGACACGCTCAAGGGGGTGATGGTCGAGACGGCCAAGACCACCTCCATGGTGTTCATCATCCTCATCGGCGCGGCCATGCTGACTTCGGCGTTCCGGGCGTTCGGAGGAGAAGAGCTGGTCCGGGAGAACCTGACGAGCCTCCCCGGCGGATTCTGGACCCAGTTCGTGGTGGTGATGGCGGTCATCTTCTTCCTCGGGTTCTTCCTCGACTTCATCGAGATCGCGGTCGTGGTGGTCCCCATCGTCGCCCCCATCCTGCTCGCGGACCCGTCCGCGAACATCACTGCGGTCTGGCTCGGGGTCATGATTGGAATCAACATCCAGACCTCGTTCCTGACCCCACCTTTCGGCTTCGCCCTGTTCTACCTGCGCGGGGTGGCGCCCGCCATCGTCAAGACCCTGCAAATCTATCGCGGCGCGGCGGTGTTCATCGTGCTGCAGCTCATCGGGCTCGCGATCGCGGGTGCGTTCCCGTCCCTCGTCAACTACCTGCCGAACCGGGTGTACCTGAGCTCGGAGACCGCGCCCCCGCCCATGAACCCGAAGCTCCAGCACTGCCTGGAGGAGCGCGTATTCGCCTACTACGACACGAACGGCGACAATCTCCGCGCCGCCATCGACCGGGCGGGCGGCCTCGACACGAGCTATCTTCCGGCCGATCTTCGCGACCGGCTCGGCAATGGTTTCGGCCAGGCACGGGCGAGCATGGACCTCGCGGACAGTGTGCGGACCGCGGACGCGGCGGTCGAGGCGTACCTTCCGGAGTACCGCCCGCTGCACGTCGAGGTACGGCGCAAGCAGGCCGACATTCGCCGTGTCGAAAAGGATCTGGAGCGCCTCTCCCGCGACCGGTCGCGGCTCGCCCACGACGAGCGCGCCTCCGACGCGGACCGGGCATTGACCGATCGGCGGTTCGCGGAGGCCGAGGCGCGCAAAGCCGAGATCGAGGATTCCATCCCCGCTGAATGGGACGATGCACGTGCGCGCTACGTCGAGCTCGCGGACGTGCAGGCGAAGGCCCGGCGCACCTACCGGCAAAACGCCGACAGCGCCTGGACCACCCTTGCGGACTTCCGGGCGGTGGTCGCCGACGCGGCCGCTTTCGAGGAATTCGGACCGGCGCTCGAGGACCTCGAGGGCGTGGTCGCGACCGAACCGCCCGCCGAGGCCATGGAAGCCATCAAGCAGGCGTCGCGCGAGCTCGGCCGGGTCGCGGGAAGCAGCAAGATCAAGTCACCGCTCACCAAGGCGCGGCGGGCGCTGCGCGGCGGCTCCCCCGACCGCGACAAGGCGTTGACCCTTGTCGCCGAAGCGCGCGACCTTCACGCTCGCGAGGTCGAGTGGCGCACCCGGGCGGCCCGCGAGCTTCTGCCCGACCTCGACGCGTACGCGGCGGCAATCGGGCAGAGCATCGGCCTGCGGGTGCAGGACCGCCTCACGAAGGAGCAGGCTCGCGATATCGCGGCCTGCCAGTCCGTGCACCGCGACATCTCCCTGCATTTCTGAGCGGCGCCCGGCCCGGCCGGACTGCCTGTCTCTCTCGGACTCGTTCCGGCCGGCGGCCGTTCCGTGGCACGATCCCGCCATGGCCACCTCACTCGCATCGGAGTCCCCCGCGATCCTCGTCCTCGCCGACGGATCGGTGTTCCGGGGCCGCGGGATCGGCGCCCGCGGCCGTGCGATCGGCGAAGTCTGCTTCAACACCGCGATGACCGGATACCAGGAGATCCTGACCGATCCGTCCTATGCCGGACAGATCATCGCGTTCACCTTTCCCCACATCGGCAACGTCGGCGCGAACGCGGAGGACGTCGAGGCCGACCTTCCGGCCGCCCGCGGCCTGGTTCTCCGGTCGGACGTGACCGGGCCTTCCAGCTTCCGGGCCCTCGAGCCCCTCGACGGCTGGCTCGAGGCGAACGGACTGGTCGGCATCACGGGAGTCGACACGCGCCGCCTCACCCGGCTCATCCGTTCCGAAGGGTTTCAGACCGCCGGAATCGACCACGGCACGGTGGACGTCGACACCCTCGCGGCCGAGGTCCGGGCCTGGCCGGGCCTCGAGGGCATGGATCTGGCGATGGAGGTCACCTGCCGCCGGCCCTACACCTGGGACGAGGCGAGGTGGCGGCCGGGAGCGGGCTACGAACGCCAGGCGCGCCCGCACCGCCGGGTGGTCGTGATCGACTACGGGGTGAAACGCAACATCCTGCGTTCCCTCGCGGACCTCGGCTGCCAGGTGACGGTGGTGCCGGCAGACACCGGTGCGGCGGAGATCGTGGCCCCCGGCCCGGCCGGCTCCGTTCTCTCGACGGGGCCCGGGGATCCGGCGCCGCCCGGGGGGAACCCGGTACCGGGGTCCCGGGGGCGGGCGGCATCGTTCTCTCGAACGGGCCCGGCGATCCGGCCGCGACCGGAGAGTACGCGGTACCGGTGATCCGGGAGCTGGTCGATATCGGGAAACCGGTCTTCGGCATCTGCCTCGGTCACCAGATGCTCGCCCTCGCCCTCGGCGCCCGTACGGTCAAGATGGCGAACGGGCACCGCGGCGCGAACCACCCGATCAAGAACCTCGACACCGGCCTCATCGAGATCACGAGCCAGAACCACGGCTTCGTGGTCGACCGCGACAGCCTCCCGGATTCGGTCGCGCCCACGCATGTGAGCCTGTTCGACGACACCCTGGCCGGGCTTCGGGTCAAGGAGAAGCCCGTCTTCTCGGTGCAGTTCCATCCGGAGGCGAGCCCCGGGCCGCAGGACAGCCACTACCTCTTCCGCGCGTTCGCGGAACGGATGGACGCCTCCGACTGACCCGCACGCGGACACGGCCCGGGAGGTACCGAGCAACTCGCTCCACCAGCTCCCTCTTTTCCGCTCTTGCATGGCCGGGTCATTCGTTTTCATGCAGTTAGCTTTGGACCGGCAGTCCTGTCGCCTGAATTTCCGGCCACATCTCGATGCGGGTGGTCACGGCGGCTCGGCTTGCTTCCTCGTGACGCTCTCGCCACACTTCGCCCCCGGATTGCGGGCTCGTCGCCCGCAGCACATGCAGCCATCGAGATGGGAGATCCTGCGATGAGAAAAGGGCTTCTTTTTGGCGCGGCGGTGCTCGCCGCGAGCACCTGGTCAGCCACCGCGCTGGCCGGCCGCGCCGACGACACGATGAACTGGGCGACGGATCGCGAGGTGGCGATCGTGGACCCCTACTACAACAACACCCGCGAGCTGGTCGTCATGGGACATCTCGGATGGGACGCCCTGCTCTTCCGGAACCTGGATTCGGGCGAGTTCGAGCCGCTGCTCGCGACCTCCTGGACCTGGGTCGACAACGTGACGATGGACCTCGTGCTGCGCGAAGGGGTGGTCTTCCACGACGGATCGGACTTCGGGGCCGAGGACGTCGCCTACACCATCAACCACGTCTCGAATCCGGACAGCGGCGTCCTCACCACGAGCAACGTGAGCTGGATGAAGCAGGCGGAGACCCTCGGCCCCTACAAGGTCCGGATTCACCTGCACAAGCCCTTCCCGGCCGCCCTCGCCTACCTGTCGAACGCGGTGTTCGTGGTTCCGGAAGGACACTACGACGGCGCCCCGACGGCCGCCGACGGCAAGAAGGACTACGGCGCGGTGGCCCCCGTCGGATCGGGACCCTACAGGTTCGTCGAGTCCAGGCCGGGCGAGTACGTGCTGTGGGAGAAGAACGAGAGCTACTTCGACGGCAGTCCCAAGGGGAAACCCGCCATCGGCAACATCCGGTTCCGCACCATCAAGGAGATGAACACCCAGATCGCGGAGCTCCTGACCGGGGGGCTCGACTGGATCTGGGACGTCCCGAAGGACCAGGCCGAACGGCTCTCCGACATGGGGTCGGTGACGGTGGAGAACGCGAAGACCATGCGGGTCTCGTACATCGCGTTCGACGTGGACGGCGACTCGGGCCAGACCTTCTTCACCGACAAGCGGGTTCGGGCGGCGGTCGCCCACGCAATCGACCGCGAGGCGCTCACCCGGAACATGGTCGGCCCCGCCTCGGTGGTCATTCATTCCGCCTGCCATCCGGACCAGTTCGCGTGCACTCAGGACGTGCCCCGCTGGGACTACGACCCCGATCGCGCGAAGCAGCTTCTCGCCGAGGCCGGCCATGCGGACGGCTTCGAGTTCGACATCTACGCGTACCGCCAGCGCGAATACACCGAGGCGGTCATCGGCGATCTCGCCAAGGTGGGAATCAAGGCCAAGCTCACGTACATGCAGTACCGGGCGCTCCGGGATCTCGTGTGGAAAGGCGAGACCCCGATCAACCACATGACCTGGGGCTCATCGTCGATTCCCGACGTATCGGCGATCACGAGCCACTTCTTCTCCGGCGGACGGGACGACCCGGCGAAGGATCCGGAAGTGGTCGCCTGGCTCGCGGAGGGTGACACGTCGACCGATCCGGAGGCTCGCAAGGCGGCCTACAAGAAGGCGCTCACCAGGATCTCCGGTGAGCTCTACTGGCTTCCGATGTTCACCTATGCGAAGTACTACGCGTTTTCGATGGACCTCGACTTCACCCCCACCTCGGACGAGATCCCGCGCTTCTACGCCGCGAAGTGGAAGTGATCGCGCTCTGCGACTAGACGACGGCGTCCGCTCCGCTTCCCAAGGGGGACGGGGCGGGCTGCGCCCACCGCGGCGCTGAGCGCCGCGCCGAGCGGAGGCGGAACCCGCCGCCATGCTGGCCTATCTCCTGAAACGGCTCGGCGTCGCAATCCTCGTGGCGCTGACCGTCTCGCTCATCACCTTCTCCATGATCTACCTGTCGGGAGACCCGGCGGTGGCGCTCGCCGGGGAGAGCGCGACGGAGGAAGACATCGAGAACATCCGTCGGTTCTACGGCTACGACCGGCCGATCCTCATCCAGTACCTCGACTGGCTCGCCCGTGCGGTGCAGGGCGATTTCGGCCAGTCGCACTACCTGAGGGAGCCGGTCGCGCGAATCATCTTCGAGCGGTTGCCGACGACGATGTGGCTGGGGTTCCTGGCCCTGACCTTTGCCTTGACCCTCTCGGTCCCGCTCGGAGTGCTCGCCGCAATCCGTCCGAACAGCCTCGTCGACCGGGCGGCGCTCACGATCGCGGTCGTCGGGCAGGCGATGCCGAGCTTCTGGTTCGCGCTGACCCTGATGCTCTGGCTCGGGATCTACTGGCGGCTGCTCCCGATCACCGGAACCGCGTCCTGGGCGAACTTCGTGATGCCGGCGGTCGCGCTCGGCTACTACGTCACTCCGGCGGTGATGCGACTCACCCGGGCGGGCATGCTGGAGGTGCTCGCGGCGGACTACATCCGCACCGCGCGGGCAAAGGGGCTCCGGCCGATGAGGGTCCTGTTCAAGCACGCCCTTCGAAACGCCATCATTCCGGTCGTTTCGCTCGCCGCCGTGCAGTTCGGCTTCATGCTCGGCGGCTCCATCGTCATCGAGACGATCTTCGCCATCAACGGCCTCGGCTTTCTCGCGTGGGAATCGATCCAGCGCGCGGACCTGCCCATGATGCAGGCGATCGTGCTCGTGCTGAGCGTGTTCTACATCGTCCTCACGTTTCTCGCGGACATGCTGAACGCGTGGCTGGACCCGCGAATCCGGGTGGTCTGAGGGAGCCCCCGGGGAATCATGGAAAAGGCCGCGACCATCGTCTCCCTCCCGGTCCTGGAACCGTCGCCGGGCGCACTCCTCAGACGGCGCGTCTTCGGGCACGCCGGGCTGCTCATCGGATGCACCGTGCTCTCCGTGATCATCCTGATCGCCCTGTTCGCGCCGTGGATCGCCCCGCACGACCCCTTCGATCAGGTGTTGGACAGGAAGCTGATTCCGCCGGTCTGGTCGGAGAGCGCCAAGGCGACCTGGATCCATCCCCTCGGAACCGACCACTTCGGGCGCGACTACCTCTCGCGCCTCATCTGGGGCGCGCGCATCTCCCTCGTCATCGGATTCTCAGCGATGCTGATCTCCGGCGTGATCGGGACCGTGCTCGGGGTGCTCGCGGGGTTCTTCGGGGGGCGGGTCGACATGGTCGCGAACTTCCTCATCACCACCCGGCTCTCCATGCCGGTGGTCCTGGTGGCGATCGCGGTCGTGAGCCTGGTCGGGTCCTCGCTCACCGTGGTCATATGGGTCCTCGGCCTCCTCATCTGGGACCGCTTCGCGGTCGTGATGCGAAGCGCGACGATGCAGGTGCGCAACCTCGACTTCGTGGCCGCGGCGCAGGCGCTCGGGTGCTCCACGTCGCGGATCGTGTTCACCGAGATCCTGCCCAACGTGGCCAACCACCTGATCGTCGTGGCGACGGTCGAGATGGCCCACGCCATACTTCTGGAGGCTGCGCTCTCCTTCCTCGGCCTCGGGGTCCAGCCGCCCGAGCCGAGCTGGGGACTGATGATCTCCGAGGCGAAGGGCCTCATGTTCTTCGACGGCTGGCTCATCGTGATTCCCGGTACGGCGCTCTTCGCGCTGGTCCTCGCCATCAACCTGCTCGGGGACGGCGTGCGTGACGTGACCGCCCCGGACGGGACGTAGGGAACGGCAGGGTCGGGGCGATGGCCGGTCCCATCCTCGAGGTCGAGAACCTCAGTGTCGACATCCCGGTGCCCGCCGGGCTCCTCCATCCTGTCCAGGAGGTCGACTTCCGCGTCGAGCGGGGCCGCACCCTCGCGATCGTCGGGGAATCGGGTTGCGGCAAGTCGCTGACCTCGCTCGCGCTCATGAACCTGCTGCCGCCGCGGGCACGGCGAACGGCGGGCCGGCTCGCCCTCGACGGCGAGGATCTCCTCGGGCTCTCGGAACGGGAGATGTCGAACCTCCGGGGGAACCGGATGAGCATGATCTTCCAGGAGCCGATGACTTCCCTGAACCCGGCCTATACCGTGGGCGACCAGCTCGTCGAGGCCGAGCGGCGACACCGGCGAACGAGCGCCTCCCAGGCCCGGGACCGCGCGACCTGGTTGCTCGAGAAAGTGGGCATGATCGGGGCGCAGGGGCGCCTGCGGCAATACCCGCACCAGCTCTCGGGCGGACTCCGGCAGCGGGTGATGATCGCGATGGCGCTCATGTGCGAGCCGGACCTCGTCATTGCGGACGAGCCGACCACCGCCCTCGACGTCACCATCCAGGCCCAGATCCTGCACCTCCTCTCCGACCTGCAGCGCGAGTTTTCGACCGGGCTCATCCTCATCACCCACGACCTCGGAGTCGTGGCGCGCCTCTGCGACCGGGTCGCGGTCATGTATGCGGGCCAGATCGTCGAGGAGGGCACGGCGCGGCAGATCTTCCGGACCCCCGCGCATCCCTACACCCGGGGACTCCTCGATTGCATCCCCATCCCCGGGAAGACGCGACGCGGGGAACATCTCGGCACGATTGCGGGAATCGTCCCCTCCCTCGTCGGCGCAATGAGGGGTTGCCACTTCGCCGATCGCTGCCCCCATGCGGAAGAGACCTGCCGCTCGGCACCCGTCGCGTTCCGCGATGGTGTCGAGACGGGGCACCGCTACCGGTGCATCCTCGCTCCGGATCACGGCCCGGACGCCAACGGGGAACGCAACCGGGCCAACGGTCGAACGAATCCCGAATGAACGGGCCCCCCCTCGTCGAAGCCCGGGAGGTGAGCTGCACCTTCACCGTCTCGGGCGGCTTCATGAAACGAAAGCGCACGCTCCAGGCGGTGAACCGGGTGAGCCTTCGTATCGAACGGGGGGAGGTCATGGCCCTCGTCGGCGAGTCGGGCTGCGGCAAGACGACCCTCGCGAAGATGATGATGGGCCTGATTGCGCCGAGCGAAGGGTCGATCGAGATCGATGGACGCCCGCTCTCGAGCCTCGACCGGATGGAGGTCGCCCGCAGCGTGCAGCCCATCTTCCAGGACCCCTACTCCTCGCTGAATCCGCGCCGCTCGATCGGCTCCATCGTCACCCAGCCCCTTCGCGTGCAGCGCGACCCGGACCCGGGGACCTGGAAGCGCCGGGCGCAAGAGATGATGGAGCTGGTCGGCCTGCCGCGACGACTCTTCAACCAGTATCCCGGCCAGCTCTCCGGCGGACAGCGCCAGCGGGTCGCGATCGCCCGGGCGCTGGTCAACCGTCCGCGAATGGTCATCTGCGACGAGCCGACCTCGGCCCTGGACGTGTCCGTCCAGTCCCAGATTCTCAACCTCATGCAGGATCTTCGCGCGGAGCTGGGGCTGACCTATCTCCTCATCAGCCACAATCTCGCGGCCGTCGAGCACATGGCGTCGCGGGTAGCGGTCATGTACCTCGGCCGGATCGTGGAGGAGGCGGACACGGCGAGCCTGTTCGACTCGCCCCGTCACCCGTACTCGCAGGCCCTGCTCGAGTCGGTGCTCACGCCGGACCCGACCCTCGGAATCCCCGACACCCACCTCGGGGTGAGCTACCCCGATCCCCTCGACGTTCCCCCGGGCTGTTCGTTTCACCCGCGCTGCGCCAAGGCGATGCCGGACTGCGCGCAAAGGATGCCGCGCCGGACGGAGCTGCCCGACGGCGCCGGGGTGGCCTGCCATCTTCACGCCGGAACACACGCCGCGCGCAGCGCACCGCCGGAAGGGAATCGCACCGCGCGAGCGCAGGACGGATAGCCGTCCGGCTTCCGGAGTCGCGACCCCCCCCCGCGCCCGGCGGTTCTTCCGGCGCCCGCAGGGAAATTCCGGGCTCCAATTCTTCCATTCCGTTCTACAATGCCCCGCAAGCCAGCGTTTGCGAGGCCATTGCGGAACCGCACGCCGCGACCGCGGCGAAGCGCGGACCCGATACCTCCAGGAGCAAGACCATGAATCGGAAACCAGGACCCTTCGCCCGCAAACTGCTCGCCGGGCTCCTCGTCGCCGGCCTCGGGGTGGCCGCGTCGGGGTGCGGCGGCATGGGCGATCACGAGACGGCCGGAACCATTCTCGGGGGCATCGCCGGCGCGGTCGTCGGCAACAAGTTCGGCAAGGGCGACGGCAAGACCGCGGCCACCGCAGTCGGTGCGGTCATCGGGGCCACCGTCGGGCGCAACGTCGGCAAGTCACTCGACGAGACCTCGCGCCAGCGCGCCAGCGCGGCGGCCGAGCAGGCCCTCGAAACCGCAGCGGTCGGGGAATCCATCGAATGGGAGAACCCGGACAACTCCGGCGGCCCGGCCTACGGGTCCGCCACGGTCACTCGCCAGGGCGCCGACAGCGAGGGGCGGACCTGCCGCGAGTTCCAGCAGACCGTCACGATTGGAGGCCGGCAGGAGCAGTCCTACGGCACCGCCTGCCGCGACGCAAACGGCGACTGGAAAATCGTTTCGAGCTGACCTTCGCCCGATCCGCAACATGACCACGCCGGGACGGGCCGGTCTCGACCGGCTCCCCCCCCGCAACGGTCCCCGGCCCCCGCGCGGCGGGCCGGGTCTCGACCGGCTCGTCCGCGAAACGGTTCGCGCGCCCGTGCACCGTCGCGGCGCCGGGCGCGGAGCAACGCGTGCCCCGGCGTAGCGACCTCTCCTCGATCCTGGTCATCGGGGCCGGCCCCATCGTCATCGGGCAGGCGTGCGAATTCGACTATTCCGGAACGCAGGCCGTCAAGGCACTCCGGGACGAGGGGTTCCGGGTGGTCCTGGTGAACTCCAACCCGGCGACCATCATGACCGACCCGGGGCTCGCGCACGCCACCTACGTGGAGCCGATCACGCCCGAGATGGTGGCGCGGGTGATAGCGCGCGAGCGGCCCGACGCCCTGCTCCCCACCATGGGCGGACAGACCGCCCTCAACACGGCGCGCGCGCTCGCCACCTCCGGGGTGCTGGACCGCTTCGGCACCGAGCTCATCGGGGCGACCCTCGAGGCCATCGACAAGGCCGAGGACCGCGAGCAGTTCCGCGATGCGATGGAGCGGATCGGCCTCGAGTGCGCTCGGGGCCTGGCCGTCCACAGCCTGGCCGAAGCCGGGGACGCGCTCGATCTGGTCGGCCTTCCCGCCATCATCCGCCCGAGCTTCACCCTCGGGGGCACGGGAGGAGGAATCGCCTACAACCGCGAGCAGTTCGAGGACGTCGTGCGGCGCGGGCTGGACGCGAGCCCGGTGACGGAGGTGCTGGTCGAGGAGTCGGTGCTCGGCTGGAAGGAGTACGAGATGGAGGTCGTGCGCGACCGCGCCGACAACTGCATCATCGTGTGCTCGATCGAGAACGTCGACCCGATGGGGGTGCATACGGGGGATTCGATCACCGTGGCGCCGGCGCTGACCCTGACGGACAAGGAATACCAGGTCATGCGCAACGCCACGTTCGCCGCAATCCGCGAGATCGGCGTCGACACGGGCGGGTCCAACGTGCAGTTCGCGGTCGACCCCGCGAGCGGCCGGATGGTGGTGATCGAGCTCAATCCGCGGGTCTCGCGCTCGTCCGCGCTCGCCTCGAAGGCGACCGGGTTCCCCATTGCGAAGGTGGCGGCGAAGCTCGCCGTCGGCTACACCCTGGACGAGGTCCGGAACGACCTCACCGGGGTGACCCCGGCCAGCTTCGAGCCCGCGATCGACTACGTGGTGACCAAGGTCCCGCGTTTCACGTTCGAGAAGTTTCCCGGCGCCGAGTCCCTGCTCACCACCTCGATGAAGTCGGTGGGGGAGGCGATGGCGATCGGGCGCACCTTCGCCGAATCGCTGCAGAAGGCGCTTCGCTCGATGGAGACCGGCCTCGCCGGTCTCGACCCGGTGCAGTTCGACGATGCCTCGAGAGACGGAATCGTCGCCCTCCTCGCGCGTCCGTCGCCGGATCGCATCCTCGTTATCGCGCAGGCGATGCGACACGGCTTCGACGACCGGGAGATCCACGCCATCACCCGCTACGACCCGTGGTATCTGGAACAGCTTCGCATGATCGTGGAGGCGGAAGAGGAGGTTCGGGCTACCGGGGTCCCGCGCCACCCCGGCAGGCTTCTCCGACTCAAGAAGCTGGGATTCTCCGACCGCCGCCTCGCCCGACTCGACACGGCCGCACGCGAGGACGGGCGAGGGGCCGAAGTCGGCGTGCCGGGCGGCACCGGCGGGCACGGGGACGAGGACGCGATGCGGACCGCGCGTGAAGGGTCCGGCATCCGGCCGGTGTTCAAGCGGGTCGACACCTGCGCGGCAGAGTTCCCGTCCGCCACCCCCTACCTCTATTCCTGCTACGAGGGCGACGGCTTCGATCCGCCCGAGGACGAGGCCGAACCGAGCGACGCGAAGAAGATCATCATCCTCGGAGGCGGACCGAACCGCATCGGACAGGGCATCGAGTTCGACTATTGCTGTGTCCATGCGTGCCTCGGCCTCAGGGAGGCCGGCTTCGAGACGATCATGGTCAACTGCAACCCCGAGACGGTCTCGACCGACTACGACACCTCCGACCGGCTCTACCTGGAGCCGCTTACGGTAGAGGACGTGATCGCCGTCGCCTCGACGGAGATGCGCCGGGGCGAGCTGCTGGGAGTCGTGGTGCAGCTCGGTGGCCAGACGCCGCTCAAGCTCGCCCCCGCGCTCGAACGCGCCGGAATCCCGGTCATCGGCACGTCGACCGATGCGATCGATCAGGCCGAGGATCGCGAACGGTTCCAGGCGCTTCTCGAAGAGCTCGGACTTCGCCAGCCGCCGAACGGGACCTGCCGGACGGTCGTGGAAGCGAAGGAGATTGCGGCGCGCATCGGCTACCCGGTGGTGGTACGCCCGAGCTATGTCCTCGGGGGGCGGGCGATGGAGATCGCGCACGGCGAGGACGCCCTGGAACGCTACGTGCTCGAGTCGGCCGAAGTGGCGGCCGGGACTCCGATCCTCATCGACCGGTTCCTGCAGGACGCCGTCGAGATCGATGTCGATGCGCTGTCGGACGGACGGGACGTGTTCATTGCCGGCGTCATGGAGCACATCGAGGAAGCCGGGGTCCACTCGGGGGATTCCGCGTGCTCGCTGCCGCCCTGCTCGCTCCCGGCCGGGATCGTGGAGGAAATCCGCCGCCAGACGCGAGCGCTCGCCCGGGCGCTGCAGGTGATCGGGCTCATGAATGTCCAGTTCGCGGTCAGCCGCGGGGGGGAGATTCACGTCCTGGAGGTCAATCCAAGGGCCAGTCGCACCGTGCCATTCGTCGCCAAGGCAATCGGCCTCCCCATCGCCCGGATCGCGGCGAGGGTCATGGCCGGCGAAGCGCTCGCCGACTTCGGCCTCGAGGAGCGCACCCTCGATCACGTGGCGGTGAAGGAAGCGGTGTTCCCCTTTGCCCGCTTTCCCGGGGTGGACGTGATCCTCGGGCCGGAAATGAAGTCGACAGGAGAGGTCATGGGCCTCGATCAGGACTTCGGGCGGGCCTTCGCGAAAGCCCAGCTCGCGGCCGGCGGCACGCTTCCGCAGGGCGGCCGGGCGTTCATCTCCGTGCGCGACCGGGACAAGCCGCAGGCCATCGAGCTCGGCCGCCGGCTCGCCGGGCTCGGCTTCTCCCTGGTCGCGACGCGCGGCACGGCGCATGCCCTGCGAGCGGGAGGGCTCGCGGCGCAGACCATCAACAAGCTGCTCGAAGGACCGCCGCACATCGTCGACGCCCTCAAGGACGACCGCATCGCCTTCGTGGTCAACACCACCGAAAGCGCCAAGTCCGTTGCGGACAGCTCCGGAATGCGCCGGACCGCGCTTCTCAGGAACGTCCCCTACGCGACCACCATCCCCGGGGCGAGCGCCATGCTGGATGCCATTTCGGCGTTGCGCGAGCAGAGCCTCGAGGTGGCTCCGCTCCAGTCCTACGGGCGGGAGACGGCTGCGGGGTGAATCGCCTGCCGCCGGCGGTTCGGCGCAAGACCGGGCCGACCGCGAATCAGCCCGCGCAGCGCCCTGCGAGGATGGCGAGCTTGCCGTCGAAAGCACGTGCCACGAGCGGGTCCACGAAGGGGCGGGGGTCCCCGTTCATCATCGCAATCTCGCGCACCAGGGTCGAGGACACGTAGCCGAACGCCTCGTCGGCGGGAAGGAACAGCGTCTCCAGCTTCTCGAACATCTTGTTGTTCATGTTGGCAAGCTGGAGCTCGTATTCGAAGTCGGACACCGCACGGAGCCCCCGCACGACGATGTGCGCCTTCCGGCGCGCCGCGAAGTGGACGAGCAGCCCCTCGAACGATTCGACGGAAACGTTGTCGAACTTCTCCAGCACCTCGGTCGCGAGGCCGACGCGTTCGCCCACCGTGAAGCATGGGTTCTTGCCCGCGCTCGCGGCGACCGCGACGATGACCCGGTCGAAGAGGCGCGACGCCCGCTGAATGAGGTCGGTGTGGCCGTTGTGGATGGGATCGAACGTGCCGGGGTATACCGCCACCTTTTCCATGATGTTCAAGGGTCCTTGTCCGCCGCGGAATCTGCTTCAGCGCAGGAGGCGAGATAATACCGCACGTCCCCCGCCCGACCCGACCTGAGGAGGGTCCACCCGGCCGGAAGATCGGGCGGCTCGCGACGGCGCACCAGCTCGAACCACACCTGCGCGCCCGGCGCCAGCCAGCCGTGGTCAGCGAGGCTGGCCGCGACCTCCGCGTGCACCTCGAGCCGGTGCGGCGGATCGACGAACGCGATATCGAAGGGGGGGAACGTCGCCGGACGCGCGAGCCATTCGAGCGCGTCCGCCTCGATCACGGTGACCGCCCGCGCCGCTTCGAGCCTTTCGCACTCTGCGCGGAGCCGGGTCCCCACCGCCCGGTTGCGATCGATCAACACTGCATGCTCGGCACCGCGGGAGATCGCCTCGAAGCCGAGCGCGCCGCTCCCCGCGAAGAGATCGAGGCACCTCGTTCCCGGAAGTTCGGGAGCGAGCCAGTTGAACAGCGTCTCGCGCACGCGATCGGGCGTGGGACGCACGTCGGGATCGTTCTCGACGACGAGCCGGCGCCCGCGCCAGCGCCCGGCGATGATTCGTACGCGACCGCCCGCCATTCTTCGCCTACACTTCCCGCGCGTCTTCGATGCCCGCTCGGATCGCCGATTCCGCCTCGCTCACCCGGTCCGTACCGAGCACCCGGTCCGCCGCAACTGCCCTGACTGCTGCAAGCACCCGATCCCTTCCGCTCAACCGACCTGCCGCGAACATGCCGACTGACGACGAACGCCCCGCCACCCCCTCGCGAACCGGAATTCTCGGGCGCCTGCGCACCGCCCTCAAGCGGACCCGAGAGAACCTCTCGAGTGGCCTCGCGGACCTTTTCTCCCGGGGGCGGAAGATCGATGCCGCCCTCATCGACGAGGTGGAAGAGGTCCTTCTCGGGGCCGACGTCGGGGTGGACCTGACGGACATCATAGTGGCCGACCTCCGCGAGCGGCTCAAGCGGCGGCGGCTCGCGGACGGGTCGGCGGTGCTCGGGGCGCTCCGCGAGCACATGGTGCAGGCGCTCGAGCCGGTGGCATGCCGCTGCGAGGTCCCGCCTCCCGCGGCGCTGGAGCGGCCCTTCGTCGTGCTCGTGGTCGGCGTGAACGGGGTCGGGAAGACGACCACCATCGGCAAGCTCGCGCACCGGCTCGGAGCAGACGGATACTCGGTGATGCTGGCGGCGGGTGACACCTTCCGCGCCGCCGCGATCGACCAGATCAAGGTGTGGGGGGAGCGCAACGGTGTCCCCGTCATCGCCCAGCAGCCGGGCGCGGACTCGGCCGCGGTCGTCTTCGACGCGCTTCAGGCGGCCACCGCCCGATCGGCGAACGTCCTCATCGCCGACACCGCAGGACGACTCCACACCAAGACGGGGCTCATGGACGAGCTCGCGAAGGTGCGCCGCGTCCTCGGCCGGCTCGATCCCGCCGCTCCCCACGAGACCCTGCTCGTGCTGGACGCGACCACCGGACAGAACGGGCTCGCCCAGGCGCGTCGGTTCACCGAGGCGGTCCGGGTGAGCGGTCTCGCGGTCACCAAGCTCGACGGTACCGCGCGGGGCGGAGTGCTCTTCGCGATCGCCCGGGAGCTCGCCATCCCCATCCGGTACATCGGGGTGGGAGAAGGCATCGACGACCTCCGGGACTTCGTGCCGGAGGACTTCGTCGACGCCCTCCTCGCCCGTGCTCCGGGCGAGGGTTAGGCCCACTCCCCGGTGGAGCTTCCCATGTCCACTCGGTGGCTCTTCGGCTACGGCTCACTCATCTGGCGTCCCGACTTTCCGCACCACGAGTCGCGGGTCGCGCGGGTGGACGGATGGGTGCGGCGGTTCTGGCAGGGTTCGCACGACCACCGCGGGGTGCCCGGCGCGCCGGGCCGGGTGGTCACCCTGATTCCCGAGCCGGACGGCCACGTCGAGGGGCTCGCCTTCCGCATGGACGACGACGCGGGGGTCTTCGAGCGCCTGGACCATCGCGAGAAGAACGGCTACGGGCTGGCGGACGTCATCCTTCGGTTTCGCGACGGCAGCGCAACCGAGGGACACGTCTACATCGCGCCGAGGGACAATCACGCCTTCCTCGGGCCGGCGCCGCTCGAGGAGATGGCCGCCCGGATCGCACGCTCCGCCGGGCCGAGCGGAACCAACCTCGACTACGTGCTCCGCCTCGCCGAAGCGCTTCGCGCCCACGACATCGACGACCCCCACGTCTTCGAGCTCGAACACCGCGTCCGCGGCGCGGCGCCCGCGCAGCCCCGGCCGGTGAGCTCGCGAGCGGGGTGTCATCTTCCGTAACGGGGGCGAATTGGCACTCTCGACCCTAGAGTGCTAGACTTCGCTGCACGCACTCAGCAGACCAGAGGCAATTCAACGCCATGGGCAAGGCACTGGAACTATCGCTCGCAGTCCCTCCGTCGGGAGGAAGCCTTGAGGCGTACCTCCAGACGGTGCACACCATCCCCATGCTCTCCGAGGACGAAGAGCGGCATCTCGCCGAGCAGTATCGCAACCACGAAGATCTCGACGCGGCCCGCCGGCTGGTCCTCTCGCACCTTCGCTTCGTCGCCCGCGTCGCACGCGGATACTCCGGCTACGGCCTTCCGCAGGCGGACCTCATCCAGGAGGGAAGCGTCGGGCTCATGAAGGCGGTCAAGCGCTTCGACCCCTCGCTCGGCGTCCGTCTCGTCTCCTTCGCGGTGCACTGGATCCGGGCCGAGATCCACGAGTACATCCTGCGCAACTGGCGCATCGTCAAGGTCGCGACCACCAAGGCCCAGCGCAAGCTCTTCTTCAACCTGAGAAGCGCGAAGAAGCGACTCGGCTGGATGAACCACCGGGAGGTGGAGGAGATTGCGGCGGACCTCGGCGTGCCGTCGCGCACCGTGCTCGAGATGGAGCAGCGCCTGCATGCCCGCGACACCTCGTTCGACCTCCCGGTGGGTGCGGACGACGACATGCCCGCTCCGTCCGGGTGGATCGAGGACCGCCGCTTCGAACCGGAGCAGCAGGTCGCGGCCGAGGAGTGGGAATCGAGCATGTCCCGCTCGCTCCACGAGGCGATCGAGACTCTCGACGACCGCAGCCGGTCCATCGTGACCAGAAGGTGGCTCGACGAGACGAAGGCCACCCTCCAGGAACTCGCCGACGAGTACGGCGTGTCCGCGGAGCGGATCCGGCAGATCGAGAAGAACGCCATGAAGAAGCTGCGGGGCCGGATCGAAGCCTGAGTCCGGCACGGGACCGGTCGCGGCCGGGATCCGGGAAACCCTCGACGTTCAGAGTTGACGGGTAGCGATGTCGGACCCCCCGGCCCGGACTGGCCCCGGCCCCCGGCCCCCGGGCACGCGCCACCCGGGGCCCCCCAGGTCCCGCCGCAGCTTCCCGGCACCCGAGGAGGCCCGCCCGGGACACCGCCGCGGCACGGGCCCGGCCGTCACGGCCGGACAGCGGCTGACCGGTCGCTTGCGGCCATCGTCGCGATGACATAGAAAGGGGCGTTCTTCCCAGGGGCGCCTCGTCATGGCCAGCACCGCCCGCGACATCGCGATGAAGGGCGGCGGGTACTACTCCCGCGCGACAATCGGTGCCAAGCACGTCATCGATGGCGCAACCCCTCTCATTCTGCAGAGCCTCGAGGACATGAGCCCGCCCGACGACGGCTCGGTGTTCACGATGTCCGACATGGGCTGCGCCGACGCCGGCACGTCGATGACGATGGTGGGCACGGTGCTGAAGGAGGTGCGCCGGCGCGTGCCGTCGCGTCCGATCCAGATGGTCTACACCGACCTCCCCCGCAACGACTTCAGCCAGCTCTTCCGCAACGTTCTCGGACTCACCGACACCGCCTCGTACTACCACGAGGTCGACAACCTCCATGTCTTCGCCTCAGGCACTTCCTTCCACCGCTCCATCGTCCCTCCCGGCACCCTCCACCTCGGGTTCTCGGCCACCGCTTCGCACTATCTGAGCGACAAACCGGCAAAGATCGAAAATCACGTTCACATGGTCGGGGCGGCCGTCACGGAGCGCGCCGCGTATGCCGAGCAGGGCCGCCGCGACTGGGAGGCGATGCTGCTCCACCGAGCGCGCGAGCTCGCCCCCGGCGGGCGCCTCGCCCTGTTCAACTTCGGGGTTGACGAAGAGGGTCGGTATCTCGGGAACACGGGCGGGATCAGCATGTTCGACACCTTCAACGCGCTCTGGACGGAGTTGCGCGACGACGGGACCATTACCCCGAGAGAGTATTTCGACACCAACTTTCCCCAGCACTACCGCACGGTGGAGGAGTTCACGCGGCCGTTCCGGGACCCGGACAACCCGGTGCACCAGGCCGGGCTTCGCCTCGATCACGCGGAGACGCGGGTCGTTCGGTGTCCGTTCGCGGTCCACTTCGAGGAGCACGGCGATCCGGCCCGGTTCGCCCGCGAGTACATCCCTACCCTTCGCTCGTGGAGCGAATCCACCTTCGCGAGCGGGCTCTCGCCCGGCCGGCCGCCGAAGGAATGCGCGGCCATCCTCGATTGCTTCTACGATCGTTACGAGGCGCGGGTGCGCGACGCCCCCCACGGCCACGCCATGGACTACGTCCACTGCTACCTCATCGCTTCGAAGGTGCCGGCCTGAGAGGGGCCGCACTTCGGCCCATGTCCGCCTGCCGCGACGACGCGCCTCCTCCCCCGGCGCCGACGTGCTTCAGGCAGGCTCCGCGGCACGCCGCAGCTCCCTGACGTGAACGGTGCGTCCGACACGTCGGCGGTGCTTCGCCCCCCGCGCGAAGTGATGCGGCTGTCCCGCCTCGGCCGGTTCTACCCGACCCGCCTCAGCTTCGCCCGGATCCTCGTCCGCCGCATGGCGCGGGAAAGGTGGCGCATCCAGCCCGCCGTGCGCGAGCTCGACGACGACGGATTCGGCCGGGTCTCGTATCACGTCCACACCCCTTCCGGGGTGCTGGGGTTCGCGGCATTCTCCCACCAACTCGACCCCGCGGATCGGACCGACCGCGTGATCGCCGAACGCTGGGACGCGAGCTTCGCGCTCACCGTCGAGCCGCCGACACGGGCCGACCTCGACCGCCTCCACGAGAACGTGCCGCGGCAGGAGGCGGGGCGCTGCGGCGCGAGAGAGATCGTGCTGAGCCGCGCCAATCGGAGCGTACGGCTCTTCGACGAGGTGGTGGCCTCCCTCGCGGACGGTCGCCAGCCGTCCCTGGACGACGTCGGTCGCGTGGGCTACCTGATGCGGACCACCGCCGTCTACGGCAACGGGAAGTTCGGCCTCGCGGATTTCGAGCAGGTCCGGCGCAGGGGGATCCTCACCCTGCCCTTCCAGGCAGAGATGCTCACCGTATACCTGATCCGCCACTTCAGCCTGGAGCTGGTGGACCACCTCGCGGTCCGGCGCGGCGGGTTCCGTGCGGTGAGCCTCGACGGTCCGCGGCGGCGCGCGCTCGGGATCGGGAACGCGACCGGACTCGGGATGGCGCCCTTCCTCGTCAGCCACCCCCAGCTCATCGACCGCTGGGTCAGGATGCGCGAGACCGCCCTGGCCAGGGTGATGGAGGTCGAGCAGGCCTCCCCGGGGGAGCTCGCGCGGTTCCGGACCCTGCTCGCACGCGCCCGGACCCACGTCGCCGAGTGGCGGCCGCAGGTGGGCGATGCCGGGCTCGCCCGGCGGCTCGGGACCGTCGAGCGGCGCCTCGAAGAGCTCGAACGACTGGTCGCCGCGGAGGGTGACGGGGAGCTCCTCCTCGGCTTCCGGCCCTGGACCGCGCTCGCGGCCTGGGCCGGGGACGACACGGAGACGGCGGAGCTTCTGAACAGCATCCTCATCGAGCTGTATCCGGAACGGGTCGACGATCTGGAAACGACCGCCGGCTCCGACGAACGCGAGGAGACGGACCCGGCGATGCCGATCGGCGCCCTCCGCGAGACGATCGAGGCGCGCTACGGTTGGGCGCTCGAGGTCGAGTTCGACCGGCCCGAATCGCAGGGCCTCTTCTGGTACCACTCCGAGGAGAAGGAGGAGCCGAGGCTGGGCTTTCGCCACGAGGAGCCCGGAGCGGAGCGGGAGCTTCGCCTCGGGATCGCCCGTCAGGTGGCGCATCTGCACCGGACGCTCGACCGGGAGGACCCCGCCCGACCGACCGGCCGGTTTCTCCGGGAAAACCCCGGGTTCCGGAAGATCGTGCGGCGCATCCAGTCGCTCGAAGATTCGCCCTACGCAGAGATCCGCGACAACCTGCTCGACCGGAGCTGCGAGCCCGCGGACCTGCTGCGCGGGAAGCTGTCGATGCTGGGGGCGAGCCGATTCGATCCGAAGTCACTGCTTTGGACCCGGGTGACCTTCTTTCAGGGCGCACCTCTCGCGAACGAGCTCGAGCGCTCCGACGCGGACGACTGGGGTTTCGCGACGACCGCAGCGGCCGGCGTCGGGACGATCGCGTGAGATCAGACGGCGCGACCCGTGTCCACGTCTCCCTCGCGGAGCTTCGGGTGGCGGCAAGCCGCGCCCTCGAAGGCGCGGGGGCACCGGCCGGAACCGAGCGCGACGGCGCGCGCTCCGCGGTCTGGCTCGAGTCGCGCGGGCTCCGGGGGACGGCTGCGCTGCTGCTCGACCTTCACACCATCGCGGCCACGGAAGGCCGAACCCCGAGCATCGCCGGCCACCGGGCAGAGCTCGCGGGCTTCCCGATCCTCGTCTGGGGGAGCACTTTGGTCGAGCTCGCGATGCTGGAGGCCGGCACCTCCATCATGCTGCAGGACTGCCCCTCCCCGCGCGCGCTCCTTCCGGAAGCGGCAGCCCAGGCCGGGCGGGGCTGGTGCTTCCAGCTCGCGGCGGGGGAGGGTCGGGCATCGGTCGCGGGCGCAGAGCTGTACCTGGACGGGTCGTTCGCGGAACTCGATTCGGCCGACGTTCGCCTCGTCGCCACCGACCTCCGTCCGGTCTCCGGCCTCCCGCCGGCGCCGTCCCGCGCATCGCTGACCGCGGCGGATCTCGAGGCGCGCCACGCCATCTCCCTCGCGAACGGGCTCCGCCTCGCGCCCTGCGACTGGAGCCGGATCCGCGTGGCCGCGGCCCGGATCCTGGTACCGGCGAGCGAGCGTTCGCGCTCTCGGGGGGCCGGCGCGGAAGTCGACGACAACGAGTAGCGCCGCTCCGCCTTCCGGTTTCCTTCCTGTGCACGGACCCGTCGTGCACCGCCGCCACGGCCCCACTCAGACCATTTTCACCTGGAAGTGGTGATCCACCAGAAGGCAGGCGAATATCCCGAACAGGTAGATGATCGAGTAGCCGAAGGTCCTCATCGGCAGGGACGCATCGTCCCGGAACATGAGGGCGAGCGCGTAGTACACGAAACCGGTCCCGAGGGCGATGGCGCCGGCGAGGTAGACGACGCCGCTCATTCGGGTGACGTACGGCAGCAGGCTCGCCACGAGGAGCAGAACGGTATAGAACAGGATCTGAAGTCGGGTGAACGCGACCCCGTGGGTTACCGGGAGCATGGGCACGTCGGCCGCCGCATACTCGTTGCGCCGATGGATTGCGAGGGCCCAGAAGTGGGGAGGGGTCCAGGCAAAGATGATGAGAAAGAGGAGGAGGGAGTGCGGGTCCACCGCTCCCGTCACGGCGGTCCATCCGATGACCGGCGGCATTGCGCCGGCCGCCCCTCCGATGACGATGTTCTGCGGGGTGGCGGGCTTGAGCCACACGGTATAGACCACCGCGTACGCAGTGGTCGAGATCAGGGTCAGGGCCGCCGTCAGCCAGTTGACCCACGTCAGGAGCACGGCGACCGACCCCGCCGCGAGGATGCAGGCGAACACCGTTACGGAGCCGGAGGCCAGCACCCCCGACACGACGGGGCGATTGCGGGTGCGGGCCATGACCGCGTCTATTCGGCGCTCCACGGCGTGGTTGAAGGCAGCGCCGGCGGCCGCTCCGAGACCGATCCCGGCCGTCGCGGCGAAAAGGATGTCGAGCGGCACCATCCCCGGGACGGCGAGGAACATGCCCACCACCGCGGTGAAGACGATTGCGGCCACCACCTTGGGCTTGCACACCTCCACGTAGGCCGCCAGGTGCCGGCCGAGCGCCCCCGCCGGTCCTGCCTGAGCCGTTTCGGCATTGGGCATGTTCACACCAGCGAGCTCCCTCACCCGGAAAAGAGTGCGGTGCCCGGCGCCGTCGGGCGGGAAGTGGCCGCACTCCCCGGCCCGGCGGCGACTGCGCGCGCGGCCCGGCCGCCGTCAAGGAGACGGTCGCCGGCGGCTGCGGTGAAGGCGTGCCGGTGTTGCGGAAGCCCGGTCATGATCGTCGGCCCGAACGGTGGTGCATCGTGATCAGCGCAAGGAGCAGAAGCGCCGCGCCCGCATTATGTGCGACGGCTACGCCAAGCGGCAATTGAAGCCACACGTTCGACACTCCGAGCACCGCCTGGACGATGAGCAGCACGAGCGCGGAACGGGTCGCGACCATGAGCCGCCGGTCCGGCCGGCCCCGCCTCATCGACGCCCCGCAGAGCGCCCCCAGGTACGCGACGGTCACGAGCGCCCCGATTCGATGCATGAAATGGATGGCGATGCGCGCATCGCCGGCAAGCACCCCCCCTTCGAATCCGGTGCGCGACTCCTGCCACAGGCGGAAGCCGGTCGCATAGTTTCCCGCCGGCCACCAGTCTCCGTGGCAGGTGGGGAAGTCCGGGCACGCGAGCGCCGCATAGTTGGCGCTGGTCCAGCCCCCGAGCGCAATCTGAACGGCGAGGATCGCCACCCCGACCGCCGTGGCGGGCCTGAGCCACGCCGGAGGCGGCCGAGCCGACGTTGCGGGGGCTCCAAGGTGAATTCGCCACAACAGTCCGAGAACGGCCATTCCGCCGAGCAGGTGGGCCACCACGACCACGGGCTGCAGCCGCTGGGTGACCGTCCACGCCCCGAGCGCGGCCTGGAACGCGACCAGTCCCACGAGCACGACCGCGAGCGCGACCGACCCGCCCTCTGCCCTCTGCCGCCGGCTGTGAACCGCGGCGGCGGCGAGGATCAGGATCCCGATTCCGAGCATTCCAGCGGCGTACCGATGGACCATCTCGCGCCACGCCTTTCCCCCCTCGATGGCGGCGGCAAGCGAAGTTCCTTCCGGACCGATGACCATCCGCCCGTAGCAGCCGGGCCAATCCGGACACCCGAGCCCCGCGCCGGTGAGCCGCACCCAGGCGCCGAGCACCACCACCGCGAAGGCAAGCCCGGTCATCCAGAGCGCCAGGCGCCGAACGCTCCGCTCCCGCATCAGCCGGCACCTCGTCTGGAGAACCGGTGCAGGACGCTCCCGCTCCGACACCAGCGCCATTGAAGGCGGGCAGTAGCCCGGCGGAGTCGGCCTCCGAGCTCGCCCGCACATCTGCGGCGACGGACCGGCACCACGCCGGCGTTCCGTGGCCGCAATGCCGGCATCCACGGCGGCCGCATCCCTCGGGCTATCCCGTCTGCCACTTCGACAGCTTGAGGAGCCGGCTGAGGTCGCGCTCGATCATCCGCGGTCCGGCGCCGGCCGGAAAGCGCGAGATCACGAAGCGGCGCGGGTCCACGAGCCAGATTCCGGCCGTGCGCGTTCCCACCTTCCGGTCGGAGTCGCGAAGCACCCGGTCCCAGGCGGGAGTGACTCTCGCCACCGGATGATCGGCTTCGAAGGGAGGAGAAGACGCGGCCGGGAGAAGCAGCAACCGCTGCACGCGGGTCCGGTTCCTGCCGAGCGCGCGATGGGCGAGGCGCATCGCCTGGAGCGCCTCCTCGCATGTCGTGCCGCATCCGTCCCGGGCAAGAAGGACGATTGTCCACCGCCGCTCCAGGTGTTCGGCAGGAAGAACGTCTCCGTTTGCAAGAACAAGCGGGGCCCGTGGTGCAGGGCGGGGTGGGTCGAGCAGCGAGCCGCGACTCACCGTTCCGGGTTCGAACCACGAACCTGCGCCGGCGTAGAACACGAATGCGAGCAAGGGCGGTGCCACGAACACGGCAACGATCCCGAGGAACAGGAGCCTCGAGCGGGTCAGCACGCCCCGACGCCTCGCGCTCCGTCGGGCGAAGGGAGCAGCAAGCGCCTCCCTCGGGGCGGGCAATCGGAAGCCGCTGAACCGACGATGCACCTCGACTTCCCGATCGTCACGTTGGCGCACCACCGTCCGTCGCGGATCCGCCCATCGTTCACCATTCCCCGAAGCTGGTGGCCGATCATCGGTCCGAACGCTTCAGATTGACGGCCACCCAGATCGCGAATAGCGCCGTTGCGAGCGCAAACCATTGAAATGCATATCCTCGATGCCGATCCGGGGTGAGCCCGGGAGCGGCCTTCCACTCCCGCACGTAGCCGTTCGGCGAGGCGGGATCGAGGGCCACGAGCCAGTCGGCGAGGGGATAGCCGAGCGATCGCTTCATCGCGTCGAGCTCCACCCGCTGCACGACCCGCGGCCATCCCGGCGCCGAGTATCCGGTGTCCCCCAGCACGAACAGGTCTTCCCGCGGAAGGCGTACGGTCCCCTGCAGACGCACCGTGCCGCGTGGTGCGGCGATCTCGGGGAGAGCGCTCCGGACCGGCTCCGCCGGAACCCATCCCCGGTTGACCAGTACCGCGCCATGGCTCTCGGTGCGAAAGGGGGTGAGAACGTGGTAGCCGGAACGGCCCCGGTAGGTCCGATTGTCCTGAAGGAACTGGCGCGCGGGATCGTACCGCCCACCGAGGTCGACCCGGGCGAACTCGACGGGTTCGCGGCCAAGAGCGGTCTCGTCGAGCACCGTGGAGCGAGCCGCCTGGTACCGCGCCAGCGCCGCCTCCTTTCCCGCGGCCCGGTCGAGCTGCCAGAAACCGAGGGAGCACAGGAGAGCGAGCAACGCCGCCGCCGCCGCGGTCGGCACGATGGAAGGGGAGAACCGGAGTCCCGCCCGCTTCAAGGGAGACATGGAGGGGCTGGCGCGGACACCCCCGACTCCGGTGACTCGGAGCAAGTCAGCCGGGCCGACTTCCCGGCAAGGCGACTTCGGCTCCGCCAGCCGGAGCGCGCCCGCAACGGACGGGACGTTCCCGTCCATCCGCTACCGATCGCAAAGGCACTAGACTCCCTTCGGGTGACCATTGCCCGGAGCATGCCCCCGTGAACTTTGCAACCATCGTCATCATACTGATCTTCCTGGGAATACTTGCAAGCTTGGGCTCAGCTCTGGTCCATCTCGTCCGTGGCCGCGGACAATCGGACCGTACCGCCAAGGCCCTCACGTTCCGTATTGGGCTTTCCTTCGGTCTCTTCGCGCTCCTGTTCCTGCTCTACTGGGCGGGCCTCATCCAGCCGCACGGAATCTGACCGCGGTCGGCCGCCGTCAGAGCCAGTACACGAATATGAACAGCCCGAGCCACACCACGTCGACGAAGTGCCAGTACCAGGCCGCCGCCTCGAAAGCGAAATGGTTCTTCGAGTCGAAGTGCCCCCTCATCCCCCTCAACATGACCACGGTGAGCATGATCGCGCCGATGGTGACATGGGCGCCGTGGAACCCGGTGAGCATGAAGAAGGTCGATCCGTAAATTCCGGTCGACAGCTTGAGGTTCAGGTGGGCATAGGCCTCGTAGTATTCGTACGCCTGCAGGCCGACGAAAAGGAAGCCGAGCACGACCGTCAGCAGGAGCCCCCAGACGAACTGTGGGCGGTTGTCCTTGATGATGCCCCAGTGAGCCCAGGTCACCGTGCCCCCGCTCGAGAGCAGGATGATCGTGTTCAGGGCGGGGATCCCCCACGCTCCCATCACCTGGTACGCACCGCCCAAAGCCGCCGGCCCGTTGGTCGGCCACACCGAGTCGAAGGACGGCCACAGGAAGAGATTCGTCGCGACCCCGGTTCCTTCGCCCCCCAGCCAGGGCACCGAATAGACGCGAGCATAGAAGAGCGCGCCGAAGAAGGCGCCGAAGAAACACACCTCCGAGAAGATGAACCACCCCATTCCCCATCGGAAGGAGCGGTCGACCTGGTCGTTGTAGATGCGCGACTCGCTCTCGCGAACCACCTGGCCGAACCAGAGGAACATCATGGCCACGAGGATCACGAATCCAAGGACCATCACCAGCGACGCGACGCTCGCGCCATTGAGCAGCGCGGCGAATCCGCCGACGAGCGCGGTGAGGCCGATGGAGCCCATGATGGGCCACCGCGTTCCGTGGGGAACATAGTACTGTGCTTCAGCCATTGGCTCCGATTCCGTCACTGGCGGCGGCGCGCCGGGCCGCCGACGCGCTGGCGGGCTCCGCCTCGAAGAAGGTATATGCGAGGGTCAGCGTGCCGATCCGGCGCGGGATCTCCTTGCCGACCACGAAGCGCACCGGCATTGCGCGGGTTTCCCCGGGCTCGAGCCGTTGCCGCGTGAAGCAAAAGCACTCAATCTTGTTGAAGTGCGCCGCGGCGCCGACCGGAGTGACGCTCGGAACGGCCTGAGCGACGACCGGCCGCTTCGAACGGTTGGATGCCGAGAAGCTCGCCTCGTAGACCTTGCCGGGATGTACCTCGAGGGGTGTTTCCGGTCCCTCGAACTCCCAGCGCAATCCGCTGTTGACGGTGGCGACAAACTGGACCTTGACCACCCTCGACGCGTCCACCGCACGCGTCGTCGCGGTCGCCTCCGAGATGATCCCGGTGCGGCCGCCGATCCCGGTGAGGTCGCAGACGATGTCGTACAGGGGCACCAGGGCGTATCCGAAGCCGAACATCGCGGCGGTCACCGCGAGGAGCCGGAGGGTCAGCCGCCGGTTGGCCCGCGCAATCGGGGCGGCGGTCACCACCGGTACCACCCCGTGACGAACATGAGCACGTAGAAGCCGAGAGCCACCATCCCGATCACCAGCGCGAGACGAATGTTCGACCTGCGCTGCCGTTGCGCCTCACCGCGACCATCGGCCAAGGGAATGCCTATCGGACCGCCGGCGGAGTCTCGAACGTGTGGTACGGCGCGGGCGAGGGAACGGTCCACTCCAACCCGTCCGAACCGTCCCAGACCTCGGCGGTGGCCTGCTTTCCACCCCGGCAGCACTGCAGGACGATCCACGCGAACAGCAACTGCGACAGCCCGAAACCGAATCCGCCGATGCTCGACACCATGTTCCAGTCCGCGAACTGCACCGCGTAGTCCGGGACCCGCCGCGGCATTCCCGCCAGCCCCAGGAAGTGCTGCGGGAAGAAGAGGATGTTGACGAAGATGGTGGAGAGCCAGAAGTGCCACTTGCCGAGCCGCTCGTCGTACATGTTGCCGGTCCACTTCGGCAGCCAGTAGTAGACCCCGGCGAAGATCCCGAACAGCGAACCGGTGACCAGCACGTAGTGGAAGTGGGCGACCACGAAGTAGGTATCGTGGTACTGGAAGTCCGAGGGGACGATCGCGAGCATGAGGCCCGAGAATCCGCCGAGGGTGAACAGGATGACGAACGCGATGGCGTACAGCATCGGGGTTTCGAAGGTCATCGAGCCGCGCCACATGGTCGCCACCCAGTTGAACACCTTCACTCCGGTGGGGACCGCGATCAGCATCGTCGTGTACATGAAGAAGAGCTCGCCCGCGAGCGGCATTCCCACGGTGAACATGTGGTGCGCCCAGACGATGAACGAGAGGAACGCGATCGAGGCCGTGGCGTACACCATGGACTCGTAGCCGAAGAGCGGCTTGCGCGCGAAAGTGGGAATGACCTGGGACACGATCCCGAACGACGGCAGGATCATGATGTACACCTCGGGGTGCCCGAAGAACCAGAAGATGTGCTGGAAGAGCACGGGATCGCCGCCGCCCGCGGCGTCGAAGAACGAGGTCCCGAAGAACTTGTCGGTCAGCAGCATGGTGACCGCCCCGGCGAAGACCGGCATCGCCGCGACCAGCAGGAAGGCGGTGATGAGCCAGGTCCAGATGAACAGCGGCATCTTGAGCAATGTCATGCCCGGAGCGCGCATGTTCAGGATCGTCACGATGATGTTGATGGCGCCCATCACCGACGCGATGCCCATCAGGTGGATCGCGAAGATCGCGAACGGAAGGTTCGCGCCACCCTGGAGGACGAGCGGCGCATAGAGGGTCCAGCCGGCCGCCGGGGCGCCGCCCTCCATGAAGAACGTGGAGATCAGGAGCGCGAACGCGAACGGGAGAAGCCAGAAGCTCCAGTTGTTCAAGCGCGGAAGGGCCATGTCGGGGGCCCCGATCATCAACGGGACCATCCAGTTTGCGAAGCCCACGGTCGCCGGCATGATCGCGCCGAAGACCATGATCAGCGCGTGCATGGTCGTCAGCTGGTTGAAGAAGTCCGGCTCCACGAACTGAAGTCCGGGCGACCACAGCTCGGTGCGGATGCCGAGCGCGAGAAGCCCCCCGAGCAGGAGCATCAGGAACGAGAACACGAGGTAGAGCGTGCCGATGTCCTTGTGATTGGTGGTGTACACCCACCGCATGACACCCGGCTCGGGGCCGTGGTGGTGGTGGTCGTCGTGGTGCGCGTCGTCGTGCGCATCGCGCGTGGTTGCCGCGCTCATCTCCACAATCCTCCTGCCGTTGACTCGCGGTTCCGGTCGCCCGGACCGCTCACCTGGCCGCCCGGACGGCGGACGGCTGAACCGAGTCGCCGACCGCATTTCCGAGCGCGTTGCGCTGGTACGTGATGACCGCCGCGAGGTCGGAGTCGCCGAGCTGCTGCGCGAAGGCGGCCATCGCGGTTCCCGGCTTGCCGTTCATGACCCGGTCCAGGTGCGCGTCGAGCGGGCCGGTTGCGATCTCGCTTCCGGTGATCGCCGGGAACGACGGCGGCAGCCCCTGTCCGTTCTGCTGATGACAGGCCGCACAGGCGGTGATGTAGATCTCCCGGCCGCGAACCATCAGCTCCTCCACCGTCCAGTCCCGCAGGGCCTCCTGGGCGACCAGCTCCTGCGCCGCGTGGCGGTCGTCGACCCAGGCGACGTATTCCTCGTCCGGGACCGCCCGCACGACGATCGGCATGAAACCGTGGTCCTTTCCACACAGCTCCGCGCACTGTCCGCGGTAGATCCCCGGCTCGTCGATGCGCGTCCACAGCTCGTTGATGAAGCCCGGGATCGCATCTTTCTTCATTCCGAGCGCGGGCACCCACCATGCGTGGATCACGTCGTCGGCGGTGAGGAGAATTCGAACCTTCCGGCCGACGGGAAGCACCACCTCGTTGTCGACCTCGAGCAGATAATTGTCGGTGGCATACGGGTCCGAGTAGATCGCTTCCCGGCTCTCGGGCGCGAGCGAGCTGAAGAAGTCGACGTCGTCCTCGAGGTACTCGTAGCGCCACTTCCACTGGTGGCCGGTGACCTTGAGGGTCATGTCGGCCTCCGAGGTGTCCTCCATCACGATGAGGGCGCGGGTCGCCGGTATCGCCATCAGCACCAGGATCACCACCGGGATGACGGTCCACACGATTTCGGCAAAGGTATTGTGGTGGAAGTTCGCCGCGGCGTGCCCGGCGGCTCGACGATGCCGGAACATCGAGTAGAACATCGCGCCGAACACGACGACCCCGATGCCGACGCACCACCACAACATGAGCATGTGCTGGTCGTAGGCTTCGCGGCTGATCAGGGTCACCCCGCGCGGCATGTTGAGTTCCCATTCCGCGTAGGCCGCGCTCAACGGCGCCAGCGCGGCCAGCCCCGCCGCCGCCTGCGACGCGCGGTGAATCCACCGACGGAATAACCGACTGTCGAACGTCATCGACTCTCCGCTCACTTGCTGGCCTGTTTCGTGCTTCGCCTCATCGGCACCGACCGATTCGGGCCGCTTTCCGCCCTCCGGAGACGGCGTACGGCTTCAGCCGCGCCGGACCGAGCCGGCTGTCGCCGCGACATCCGGGAAGGGCCGCACCAGGGTCCGGTGCAGGAGCTTGGCCGCATGCCGCCGTTCATCCTCGGCAAGAAAGTCGCCCAGCGCGACTTCCTCGCCATGCATCGCGAGCACCAGCCTCGACGGATACCCGCGGACCGGGGACCGTCGCAGATGAACCCGCACCCATCCCCGGGGAAACTCCCGCTTCGAGGCGCGCAGCGGACCGCAGCCCTTCTCGACTGCCACGCAACCGCCCCGGACCGAGACGATCTCCATCCGGTGACCGCGCCGCTGCACCACGTACAGCGCGACGGCGAGCGCCAGCCATTCCGCCCCGGCCAGAGGCAGCACCGTCCAGAGTCCGACCACCGCGAATCCGGACGCGAGGCCCGCGAGCACGAGCGCCACGACCACGAGGAGCGCCTTGGCTTGCCGCCAGGAGAGAGACAGGTTCGGACGCAGAACCACGGTGTGGTCCGGCCCTTCGCCGCTCATCGACACCATGTCCGCGCTTCTCACTCCCGTACGCGGCGGAATCCAGTCCGTTCGAAGCGGCGGCATGGTACTAGAGCCCCTGACGGGCCGCAATACGAGGCCCGCCCTGCGCTCCCGGCAATCGGCGGGGGCGTCCCGGTACTCGTGACGCCTCGAGGTCACCTCGTCCGGGCGAATTCCTCGAACCGAACCTCAGCGCGCGCCTGCGGCTTCCAACCGTGACCGTGCACGAGCTCAACGGTCGCGGAAATCCGCCCGTCCGGCCTGTTCGCCTCGCAGGCTCGCGCGATGGCCGCGAGCCGACGGGGGGTAGTGAGGCCGGGCGGGCGGTCGGGCAGGGGATTCCCGGTTCCCAGACCGCGGAGGTCATGCAGCAAGGCGCGCGTGTCCGGCCAGGTGACGGTGATCCGCTCCGCATCCATGACCACATCCGCGAAGCCCGCCTTGACCATCGCATCGCCAATGTCGTGCATGTCGGCGAACTCGATGATATGTGGCCGCCCGTCCACCGCCTTCCAGCTTTGCCGCAGCTCTCCGAGCGTCCCGGGACCGAGGGTCGTGAAGGCAACGAGCCCGCCGGGACGAAGCACTCGCCACACCTCCTCGAGAACGGGTCGCAGGTCCGGGAACCAGATCAGCGAGAGATTCGAGGCCAGGAGGTCGACCGACGCCGAGGCAAGGGGCAGGCGCATCGGACTCGCCGCGACCCCGTGGTGACGGCCTCCCGGTTCCGAGGAGGAACGCACGAGCGCGCTCGGGAGATACCCGCAGCTCAGGACTCGCGCTCCCGGAAACCGGTCGGCCAACCGGTCGCGGACGCCGCACTGCATGGCGAGGTCGATTGCCCACCGGGGCTCGAGTCGGACCGGATCGAGGTGGTCGAACAAACGGGCGGCCGTCTCTTCGCACCATCGTTCAGCCACGCCCGGCTCGCCGCGACGGCGGGCCAACGGGGACCGCGCGAGGGCGGCGCGGATTCGCGCTTCGGAAGGAGTGGGAAGTCGGCCGTTCACGATCCGTTCTCGCCTGGACTCCTTGAGGGGCCCCGGTCTTTGCAGATGACTCCAGTTTGCAAAGCGGTTTCAGGAACGAAGCGTACGAGGCTGCGACCGCTGCGGTGCGGCGGGGTCTCGAACAAGCATGGATGGCTTCGAACAGGTCTCGTCGGTCCGAGGCGCAGCGTCGCTAGAATATTCGGGCGGTGGCCGGGCGAGAGAGCACCGTCGAACGTTTTCCGGGTCGACGTCCGGGCCGGTGGGCGGCGGGGTCCGGATACGCCCCGGGAGCGAGGGTCGGAGTGGAACAGGTGGTGCACGGACTGCGGAGCCGCATTTCGCCGAACCCCGTTCTCTCGTGGCTGTTCCCGCAGGCGTGCAGCCTCTGCGGCGAAGCAGGAGCCCCGCTCAATCCCTGCCGGGACTGCTGCCGCGCGCTCGATCCGTTGCTTCTGGGTTCCGTGTGTCCCCGATGTGCAACCCCGACCACTGCCGAGCACGAGGGCTTCCCCGCACCGATCGGGGACACGGCCGAACATTGTCCGGCCTGCCTCGTGAATCCTCCTCCATTCGACCGGGTAGTCGCTCCGTGGAGCTTCGGGCCGCCTCTCGCCAGTCTCGTTCACCGGATGAAGTACTCTCGGGATCTGGCGGCGGCGGCAGCCCTCGGACGACTTCTCGCGCGAGAGCTGGCGGTACGGACCCGACGCACCGTGCCAGAAGTGGTGATCGGGCTGCCGCTGTCCAGACGTCGCCTCCTCCAGCGTGGATTCAACCACGCCGAAGAGCTTGCGACCATGGTTCGACGCAACCTCGGCCTGCGACGCCCGGGGTCCGTACGCATCGTCCGGCACCACTCGCCGCCCCAGGCCAGGGCCCGCAACGCGGCGGAGAGATTTGCGAATGTCGAGAAGGCGTTCACGGTCCGCCGGTGGCCGGCCGGGACGAAACGAGTTGCGATTGTCGACGATGTGCTGACCACCGGCGCCACCGCATCCGCGCTGTCGCTGGCGCTCCGGGAGCGGGACGTGGAATGGATAGAAGTCTGGTGCTGCGCCAGAGCCACCCTCGACTAGTTTGCGGGCCATGGACTATTCTTTGCGGACTTGCGCCGTTGCAACCTGTCGCACGGGACCCCGGGGAGAGGATGTACATCCATGCGTGGCTTGGACCGGACGCCCGCGACGCATGTGCAAGTTACTGAAAAAATGGGCAAGATGCCGCATTTTCGGACAGTCCATCCGGCGCGGAAGCCGGTGAAGGTGAGCGAAATGATACGACGGGGAATCGCATGACTCCGAGACTCGAGGGTAAGGTTGCCTTCATTACCGGCGCAGGTACGGGAATCGGTCGCATCGCATCGGAGCTGTTTTCGGCGGAAGGGGCGCGCGTGGTCGTCGCCGAAATCGATCCGGCATCCGGCGCGGAAACACAGGACAGAGTCCGTGCCGCGGGCGGCGACGCTCTTTGGGTGGGCACGGACGTCACCGACACGGAGAGCGTACGGAATGCGATTTCCCGTGCAGTGGACCGATTCGGCCGACTCGATGTGCTCTACAACAACGCGGGCGGTTCGACACCATCTGACGGGCCGGTTACCGAGGCGCCCGAGGAAGAGTTCTGGCGGGCCATCAAGCTCGATCTCTTCGGGACTTTTCTTGTCTGCAAGTACGGCATCCCATGCCTGATCGAATCCGGGGGCGGCTCGGTCATCAACACCTCGTCCAACGTGGCCCTCATGGCGCTCCGCGGGCGCGACTGCTACACCGCGGCGAAGGGGGGGGTCGCCAGCATGACTCGTTCAATGGCGGCGGAGTACGCGCAGCACGGAGTCCGGGTGAACGCGATTGCGCCCGGGGCGACGCGCACTCCACGGGCCGCCGCGCTGGCCGAGTCGAACGAGCACATCGATCGAATGGTTCGTGGCAGTCAGCTTCTTGGCTGGTGCGAGCCGCGGGACATCGCCAACATGGCTCTCTATCTTGCCTCGGACGAGTCGCGGGTGACGACCGGGCAAGTTCTCTCGGTGGACGCCGGCGCGACGATCTGATCGGGCGCTCCGGTTCAATTCCGCCCGGGGCTCGATGCCCAGGATTTCAGGCGTCGATATTGGCGACGGAGAGCGCGTTCGACTCGATGAAGTACCGCCTCGGCTCGACCTGGTCTCCCATCAGGGTGGAGAACAGGTCGTCCGCGGCCACCGCGTCCTCGATCTGGATCCGGACCAGCCGCCGGCGCGCCGGGTCCATCGTCGTCTCCCAAAGCTGGTCGGGATTCATTTCTCCCAGCCCCTTGTACCGTTGGATGCTGAGGCCGCGACGCGCTTCGGTGGTCAGCCAGTCGAATGCGGACTTGAGATCCGGTACATGCTTGCTGCGGTCCCCGCGCGTCACGTTGGCGGCCTCGCCGAGCGGGGCAAGCAGGTCGCGCGACCTGCGGATCAGGGTTCTATAGTCGGACGAACGAAAGAACTCGCTCGATAGCTCCCGCTCCACCTCGACGCCGTGCAACCGGGCGTAGATCAAGGCGGTGAAGGCGTCTCCGTCATTTCGCTCGAATTCGACCCGGTAGGGCGTGGGTACATTCTCGAGCTGCCTCTCCAGTTGCGCGAACCACCCCTCGAGTGCCGCGACATCGCCCATGTCTTCGTTGGTGAGTTGCGGCATGCGTCCCAGCGCGTCCACGACGTCGGGAAAGAGGATCCGCCCCACGCGAGCACGAATCCCCGAGACCGCAAGGTACTCCGCGGCGAGCTCCCCCAAGCGGTCCCTCGGGAGAGGCACGAACGCCGCAGTGCCGGCCCCGTTTCCGGCAAAAACCCCATCCGCACCCGGCCCGGGGACGATCTCCGAGTCCGCCATGCCGACTTCCAGCAGGTATCGATCGAGCTCGTCATCGTCCTTCAGATATTGCTCGTGGCGCCCCGATTTCGCCTTGTAGAGAGGAGGTTGTGCGATGTAAACATGTTCGTTTTCAATAAGTTCCGGCATTTGCCGATACATGAAAGTGAGCAGCAGGGTACGAATGTGGGAACCATCGACATCCGCGTCGGTCATCAGGATCAGGCGGTGGTACCGCAACTTGGACAGGTCGAATTCCTCGCGCCCTATCCCGCATCCAAGGGCCGTTATCAGGGTTCCTACCTCTACCGAATTCAGCATTCTGTCGAAGCGCGCCTTCTCCACGTTCAGAATCTTTCCCTTGAGAGGAAGGATGGCCTGGTTCCGTCGGTCACGCCCCTGCTTGGCCGATCCGCCTGCCGAGTCGCCCTCCACCAGGAACAACTCGGACTTGGAGGGGTCCTTCTCCTGGCAATCGGCGAGCTTTCCCGGGAGTCCGGCAACGTCGAGCGCGGTCTTTCGCCGCGTCATCTCGCGGGCCTTGCGAGCCGCCTCCCGGGCACGTGCGGCTTCTACAATCTTCTGGGTGAGCAGACGCGCCTCCTGTGGACGTTCCAGAAGAAATTCGGCGAGTTTCTCGGCCACCGTCGATTCGACTATCGCCTTGACCTCCGAAGATACGAGCTTGTCCTTGGTCTGGGATGAAAACTTGGGGTCCGGTACCTTCACGGAGAGCACAGCGGCGAGACCCTCGCGCATGTCATCGCCGGTCAGCGTGACCTTCGCCTTTTCGGCCATTCCGGTGGAGTCCATGTACTGGTTGAAGGTGCGCGTGATTGCGGCCCGGAATCCGGCCAGGTGGGTCCCGCCATCGCGTTGCGGAATGTTGTTCGTGAAGCATAGAACGTGCTCCTGGTACGAGTCGTTCCATTGCAACGCTGCCTCGACTCCATATCCTCCCCGTTCCGAATCGATATGGCAGACGGAGGGATTGAGTCGTGTCTTGTGGCGATTCAGATACTCGACAAAGGCGCGGATTCCCCCGTCATACGCGAACACCTCCCGCTTGCCGGATCTTTCGTCATCGAGGATGATTCGGACCCCGGAGTTCAGAAAGGCGAGCTCCCGCAACCGGCGGGCGAGGAGGTCGTGGTGAAACTCGATATTGCCGAAAGTCGCGTCGCTCGGTGAAAACCACAGTTCGGTTCCGGTCCGGTCGGCGTCTCCGACAATGCGCAGATCGGTTACGGGGTCGCCATGACGATACTCTTGAAAATACGTTTTTCCGCTTCGCCAGATGCGGAGGCTGAGTTTTGACGAGAGCGCATTGACGACCGAGATTCCAACTCCATGAAGTCCGCCGGAGACCTTGTATGCGTTCTCGTCGAACTTACCTCCGGCGTGGAGCACGGTCATGATGACCTCGGCGGCCGAGCGTCCTTCTTCTTCATGGACGTCGACGGGTATTCCTCTTCCGTTGTCGGCAACCGTTACCGACTCGCCCTCATGGATGGTGACGCGGATTTCGGTGCAGTGACCGGCAAGCGCTTCATCGATGGAGTTGTCGACCGCCTCGAATACCATGTGGTGAAGGCCGGTTCCATCGTCGGTATCTCCGATGAACATCCCGGGTCGCTTTCTTACAGCTTCTAACCCTTTGAGTACTTTTATGTTTTCGGCGCTGTATTCCGCCGGATTGATGCCATCGGCCACCTTGTCAAGACTCCCCGTCGGTAAACCCCGATTATATCACTGCGCCTGGAGCACCCGCCCCTGTTCCACGTGAAACAACCGGGAGTCCGCGTTTGGTCGAACGAGTGTTACGACCGCATCCAACACGGAGGATATGAACACCTGCAGTCCCAGACTCTCAATTCGGGAGAGGAACCGCTGCATGCTGACGATGTCGAGCTCGGTGCTCAAGTCGTCCACCAGCAACACCGGCCGAAGAGCCTCAACCTTCTTTACGTAGCTGACTTGGGCAACCTCAAACGCCATGACGAGCAGGCGTCCCTGACCACGGGAAAGCTTGTCGCGCGCCATGCCTCGTGAGGCGCGCCATACGACATCTGCTCGATGCGCCCCTGCTGTCGTGTAGCCGGTCTCCACATCCCTCCGACGATTCTCGTTCAAGACCTCCTTCAGCGTCCTCTCCCGGTCCCAGCCACACCAATACTCCCAAGAAACCTCTTCCTTGAGCACACTGTCAATCGCCTCATGAGCTGTTTCCGCCATTGCATCAGAGTTCATATGACGACGTCGCATCTCGTCGAGGCGCTCGCCCAAGTCCGCTGTCTGTTCATCCCAAGCTTCTACCTCCCACTCGTTTGCTCCGCGGGCCAAGTTCCTGAGTGAAGCGTTCCGCTGGCGCAATGCGTAACCGTACCGCTGCAGCACATCAAGGTAGCTCGGTTCCACGTGAAACAGAGTCCAATCCAGAAGACGCCGGCGATGCTCGCTCCCCTCCAGGAGAGCCTTAAGACCCTCCGGCGCCACCACCATGACCGGGAGCTGACGCGCCAACGCGGACACGGACCGCACCTCCTGCCCGTCCACCCGAAGTCTTGTCGCTCTTTCCGACTTCTCGATACCGATTGTGCAAACGTCCTTCCCTTCCTCCCGCGAAACCTCGCCCACTACCCTCAGACTCTCGGCACCATGTCGAATCACCGCCCGAGTTCGTCTCGTACGGAACGAGCGACCGAGGCTAAGGATATGCACAGCCTCGAGAAAACTCGTCTTGCCGCTGCCATTGGGGCCAATGAGAACATTCACACCGGCACCAGGCGCGAGAGATACATTGGCGAGAGCCCGAACGCCCTGAATCTGTATGCCGACGATCTGCATCGACCGACTTCCCCCGAGTATTCTCGGTCGTTCGGAGAGCGGGCCACCCGACCGACACGAAGGCGTCCCCGCTCAGCGACGAGCGTCCACCGAACGACTCGCGACCGGGGCCAGTCTTATAGCCGCATCGGCATTACGACATACCTGCAGGACCCATCATCGTCCTTCGGTGTCAGGAGACAACTGCTGCCGGGATCGCTCAAGTGGAAGGTAACCGTTTCGGTTGGTAAAACGCCCAGCGCATCAATCAGATAACCCACATTAAAACCAATTTCGACCGAATCACCCGTATATTGTATGTCGACCTCGTCCTCCGCTTCCTCGTGATCCGGATTGTTTGCCGCAACATGGAGCGAGCCATCGGTAAACGAGAGCCTCACCGTACGATATTTCTCATTCGAGAGAATCGAAGCGCGCTGGAGACTGCGCCGCGCAAGCTCGCGATCGACATCCGCCTCCTTGTCGCATTGCTCCGGACGCGGAATGACCCGGTTGTAGTCGGGGAAACGACCTTCGATCAGCCTGCTCGTGAATGTCACATCTCCGAAGGCCATCTGCAGGCTCGCCTTTCCAACCACGACCTTCGCTGTGTCGTCAGAGTTCTGGATGAGGCGCATAAGCTCGTGTACACCCTTTCGCGGCAAGATGCACTGGTGTACCTCTTCACCGTCGGAGCTACCCTGCAGCTCGACCTCGGCCTGCGCCAGTCTATGCCCGTCCGTCGAAACGGCCCGAAGCCGGTTGCCACGAAACTCGAGCAAGAGCCCGTTGAGATAGTACCGAACATCCTGGTTAGCCATCGCGAACTGGGTTCTTTCGAACAGCTCCTTGAGATCACGCTGGCGGACCGAAACCTCAACTACCCCTTCGATAGCATCGGTCGTCGGAAAGTCGGACGATGGAAGCGTGTTCAACGTGAATCGACTCCGGCCCGCGCGCACGTTCGCGCGGCTCTCCACCGCCGAAAACTCCACCGCGGCGTCCTCCGGAAGTGTGCGACAGATGTCCACCAGCTTCCGCGCCGGAACCGTCACCTCACCCGCCACCCCGCCTGGCGCCGAAGTACGAGCAACCAGCTCAATTTCCATATCCGTTGCCGTCATCGAGATCGTTTCGTCCCCGAGCGCTACGAGAATATTACTCAATATCGGCAGCCTCTCCCGGCGCTCAACAACCCCGTGCACGACCTGAAGGCAGTTGAGAAGCGCTGATCTATCCAATTGAAACTTCATCTTGGTCCTTACTTGTGGTTATCGTAATTGACACGGTGCGTTTCAGTGGATAGTCCGAAAATCAACAAGATAAACAACACCTTGCCAACACCGAAGGCACTTCGATGGTGCCTGCCCAAAGAGTAGAAGACCTGTGGATGAACCCGACGCCCCGTTAGCGGCCAATCCTGTCCCCAGGTTGTCCAGCTCATGTTCGAAGGCGCCGAAGCAGATTACGATAGTCCGTATCCACGGAGCTGTCGGACTTCTGAAGCTCTTCCACCTTCCGGCACGCGTGCAGCACGGTCGTGTGATCCCGGTCTCCGAATGCTGCCCCAATCTCGGGGAAGCTCCGATTCGTGAGCTCGCGCGCAAGCGCCATCGCGACTTGTCGCGGCCTCACGATGGACCGATGACGACGCTTCGAATTGAGGTCGGATACACGGATCCGGAAATACTCTGCTACCGTCTTCTGTATGTTTTCGATGGTGACCAGCCGGTCCTGAATCGAGAACAGGTCGCCGAGAACATCGCGGCAATACCCAATCGTGATGGCTCGTCCCTGGAGCCTTGACCCCATGATGACCCGGCGCAGCGCGCCCTCGAGGTCGCGGACGTTCGACTTGAGCCGGTCGGCGAGGAACAACGCGACGTTCTCCGGAAGGTCGACATCAACCAAGGCCGCCTTCGAAGTCAGAATCGCGGCGCGTGTTTCCAGGTCCGGCGGTTCGATGGCATACGAAATTCCGGACTCGAAACGCGATGTGAGTCGCTCCGGGAGCGCGTCAACTTCTCGAGGATAGCGATCGCAGGTCAGCACGATCTGATGATCTCCCTGCAGGAGGGCGTCGAAAGCGTGGAAGAACTCTTCCTGCGACTTGGCCTTCCCCGCAAAGAACTGAATGTCGTCGACCAGCAGGGCGTCGAAGGAACGGTAATACTGGTTGAACTGTTCCATCTGGTTGTGCCGAAGGGAGCTCACCATGTTCCGCACGAAATCCATGGCCGGAAGGTAGGCCACGCGCGCCCCCGGGCGCTTGACGATTTCGTTTCCGATCGCATGCACGAGATGCGTCTTGCCAAGACCTACCGCGCCGTATATCAGAAGAGGGTTGTAGGCGATACCCGGGTTCTCCGCAACCTGCAAGGACGCGGCGAGGGCAAGTTGATTGGATTTTCCTTCGATGAACGTCGAGAACTGAAAGCGCGCCTGGAGCCCTACGACCAGGCGTCGACTGGCGGGATCGTCAACCTGTTGGATCAATGCCGCGGGCTCGGAAGATGACGCCGACCCGACCGCCACGGTGACGGAGTACGGATGTCCGCCGCCCACGCGCTCGAGCGTGTCGCGGATCTGTTCGCGGTAGTGCTGGTCCACCCAGTCCCGGACGTATTCGTTCGGTGCGAGAAGGCAGAGCCCGTCAGCGGTCACCTCCGCCTGCAGGGGTCGAAGCCAGGTATCGAACTGCTTCAGGGGAAGTACTGATTCCAGGTAGTCAAGGCTTTGTTTCCAAATGGATTCCAGCACCGTACCACCTCCCCTAGGACGCGGGTGGAGTTCGCTCCGAGGCCCGGGCGTCGAGGGTCCGTCTCCCGGCCGAATCCGGACCGTGCGCTGCGCGGGTCCGAGACGTATTAATACACCCTCGGTCGGCCCTGCGCCAACCGTCGGCGTGACCGCAAGTGGCGGTCAACCGATGCCGGCCGGCCATCAGCGGATGCGGCACGGCACCGAAACCGAATCGAGAATGGCGCGATGCGGTGTGCCAAGGGTGAACGGCGCCAGCGGCCCCGACGACAAGGGTTCCCGCAAGCGAGTTCGCGAACACGGTGCGCCGTGTTCGGAACGAAGGCCGGCGGCGAGCGATCTCGCCGCGGGGAACCGACGGACCCGGTCCCGGGCCGGTCGGCTCGCCGGGGGCAGCGGTTGACACCATGGTAGCCACGCTCGAACATGCCGGGCTCCGGCATACTTCGAGCGCCCGGCCATGACGCCAGAACAGGTCCTGAAAATCCCTCCCCGCGTTCTTGCCCAGTCGCAGCGCGAGTCCTACTTCGAAAACGGCTATCTCCTGGTCGAGCGCATTGTCGCGCCCCAACTCGTGCGGGCGATGCTCGAGGTCACCGCCCAGTGGGTGGAAAGGAGCAGGGCGGTCGAGAAATCCGACGCGATTTTCGATCTGGAGCCCGGGCACGGCCCGGACAATCCGCGGCTTCGGCGACTATCGAGTCCGGTGGAGCACGACGAGCGGTACTGGAAGTTCGCATCCGAGTCGCTCATTCCCGACATCGTTGCCGATCTCGTCGGTCCCGACGTCAAGTTCCACCACTCGAAGCTGAATTTCAAGTGGGCCGAGGGCGGCGAGGAAGTCAAGTGGCACCAGGATATCCAGTACTGGCCGCACACCAACTACAGTCCCCTGACGGTCGGCACGTACCTGCATGACGTGGGTTCCGACCAGGGTCCGCTTGGCGTGATTCCGGGCAGCCACAAGGGCGAGCTCTTTGACGAGTACAACGACAAGGGCCAGTGGGTCGGGTGCCTTTCGGAGCGAGATCTCCGCAAGGTGCCCCTCGACACGGCCCAGTACCTCATGGGCCCGGCCGGCTCGATCACGATCCACAACTGTCGGACAATCCACGGCTCGCGTCCGAACCTCTCCGGCCTCGGGCGCCCGCTTCTGCTCAACGTCTACTCCGCCGCGGACGCGTTCACGTATACCGCCAACCCTCTGCCGAGCCGCTTCGAAGGAACGATCGTCCGTGGTCGCCGTGCCCGCTACGCGCACCATGACCCTCGCCCGTGTCAGGTGCCGCCGGACTGGTCGGGCGGCTACACGTCACTGTTCGCTCTTCAGCAGGAAGAGGCGTGGGACGAGACCCAGATTGCGGCGGTGGCGGCGCAGACGCGCGATATCCGGGAAGCCGACATGCCGGCCGCGTCCTAGAAGCACGTCCGGTCGGCCGCGTTACGGCCCGTTCAACCGCACCGCCGACAGCGGATTTCCCGGAAAATCTCGTCCCAGTCGCCGTCCGTCGCCGCATAGTCAAGGAGACAGCGAAGCGCCTTGGACGGGTCGGGCAGCTCGTATCGTTCTGCAATCGACACAAGCATCTCATACGCGTCGGGGTGGATTTCGAAGGGGACCTTGACCTTGACTCCGGCCATGTCGGGTTCTCCACGTGTGGCGGCGAGTGGTGGGCGATGAACGACGGTACGCCAGCCGGGTACCTACGGCTATCGCTGGCATAGTGGACACCACACCGTCGAACGTTGGCCGATGGTCCGTCCGCGAAGCGCGGCGCGGCAACGAACGCACGCTTCGCCCGCGCGGTCGTATACCAGCAGACGTCCCTGATAGCGTCCCGGTTCACCGTCGGTCCGGACATAGTCTCGCAATGAGGTTCCCCCGGAGCCGATCGAGTGCGTGAGAATCCGCCGCACGGCGCACGCCAACCTGTGGTAGCGAGCGCGTGCAACCCGCCCGGCCGGCCGGGCAGGGTGAATCCCGGCGTGGAACAGCGCTTCGTTGGCGTAGATGTTGCCAACTCCGGCGACCGTCCGGCCATCCATCAGGAAGGACTTCACGGCTGCGCGGCGTCCCCTGGACCGTTCGTAGAGCCAGTTCCCATGAAAGGAATCGGAAAACGGCTCGGGACCGAGACGTGACAGAAGCGGGTGGCGGTCGGTCGGCCCGTCGCACCAGAGCATCGTGCCGAAGCGACGCGGGTCGCGGTAACGAAGGGCTTGCCCGTCCTCGAGATGCCAATCGACGTGGTCGTGCGGACCCGCTTCCTCGCCCATTGCAACCAACCGGAGGCTCCCGGACATTCCGAGATGAATGAGCGCGGTACCGGCCGCGTTGGACGCAAGGAGGTACTTGGCGCGTCGCCCCAGCCTCAGGATCCTTCGCCCCTCGAGACGGGAAACGAGCTCCGGCGGAATCGGCCAGCGAAGGCGCGGATTCCGGACGAGCACCCGGTCTACCCGCCGCCCGACCAGACGCGGTTCGAGCTCGCGCCGGGTCGTCTCGACCTCGGGCAGCTCAGGCATGCCCGGGGCGGACGTTCACCGTCATCAGGAACGTCCGGGCCGTTCGTCCATCAGTTCCTCGCGCCGCGCCTGCGCCCGCGCTGCATGGTAGTCGTCGATGGCGGGATCGGCGAGCGCGATTTCAAGCTGCCGGATGGCGGACTCGAGATCGCCGTTTCGATAGTGGTACTCGGCGAGCGCCACGTGGGATGCGGCTCGCCGGCCCGCTCGCTCGTGGGCCAGGCCGAGCAGTCGGTAGAGCGCCGGATCGGAATCGTGAGAGCGCTGGAAATGTCGAAGGTGGGCGGCGGCTTCGTCCGGGCGGCCCACTCGCACGAGCTCCCGGCCGTACCCGTAAACGAGGGCCCGATTGTCGGGGAACCACTCGAGGGAAGCGGCGAGCAGCTCGATCGCGCGGTCGCTCTCGCCGAGCGCCGAATAGCTCTGCGCTTCGGCCGCGCGGTGCGCCGGCCGATCGGGAAATTCCCGACGGAGCTCCTCGAGAATGACGCTCGCCTCCTCGTGCCGGCTGGCGCCCATCAGGGCGAGCGCGAGTCCGTAGCGGTCCGCTTCGGCGGAATCCCGGCCGGCCGCCGAGACCCTCGCCCGGAAATGTTCGACCATGGCACCGGGCTTGGTAGCGAGCCGGACCCGCATCTTCGCGCGAATCAACGGGTAATCGGCACTCTCCCGGTAGGTACGCGGCGCGAACTGCTCCGCACGTCCACGCGTATCGGCGATTCGCGAGAGTGTGACGGGGTGAGAGGAAAGGAACTCGGGCGGCGTGGAGGTGAACCGTTGCCAGTCCTGAAACCGCTCGAAAAAGGCAGGAACCGCGCGGGGGTCGAAACCGGCCTGATGGAGCAGGGCCATGCCGGTTCGATCCGCCTCCATCTCCTTCTCGCGTGAGAACCGGAGTGCGGACTGCTGCGCGCCGGCCGCGGTCGCCGCAATGGCGGCCTGCCCGGCTTCGGGGTTCTGGGTCGCGATCACGATGCTCGCGAACACGCTCGCAAGGGTGGCGAGCGAGGCAAGCCCTGAGCGCTCGATGAGTTGGGCGAGGTGTCGCTGGGTGACGTGGGCAATCTCGTGGGCGAGCACCGCCGCGAGCTCGCTCTCGGACTCCGTGATGACCACGAGACCCGCGTTCACGGCAATGACGCCGCCTGGTCCCGCAAACGCATTGACCGTCGGAGCGTCGACCACGAGGAACCGGTAGCGGCGCTCCGGGTCCGCGCGCGCGATCCGTTGCCCGAGCCCGTCGATGTAATCGCTTACTTCGGGATCGTCGACAAGACTGAGCCGCCGCCGGATCTGGCGAAGGAACGCTTGGCCGAGCCTATCCTCCGCCGACCGGTCGAGCGCTTCCCCGGCCGCGTCGCCGAGGTCGGGTAGCCGGTTCTCCGCCATCGCGCGGGGTGCGGCCGCAAACGTTCCAACAAGCACGAGCACGAGCACCAGTCGCCAATGGACGGATCTCGGCGTGCGGCGCGCGCGGGATGGACGGACCGGGGACAAGGGCCGCGCCTCGATTGTTGGGGATTCGAACGACAGGTGAATTCTAGCAGTCTCCCCCGGTAGGTACGGCTAGGATTCGGGAGGGGACGGCTGGCGGCAAGGTTTGAATTCGGCGTGATTCGGAGACTCGAAACGCGTTTCCTCTACAAGTCGAGGAGCCTGACGAGCGAAAGCGGACTGGAAGGAGAACGGACGCGATGGCGTTGCGATGAAGGAGCATGCGGTCCGCCGATGCGACGGCCGGCGCAATGGCCGCAGCGCAGGACCCTCGCGCCGGGGTTCGTCAACAGGCCCTTTGCGAGAGCAATCCGCCCGCCGATCCGCAACGAATGGGCGCGCGCGGGTCGCGGCGACCGCCGGCAATCGGAATCGGTAGCGCGCGTCTGCCCGCTTCGCTATTCTCCCGCGTCTTCGTGCAGCCGAGAGAAACGACCATGAGCGCCCGCAACGTCCTCTATGCCCAGTCCGGCGGGGTGACCGCGGTCATCAATGCGACGGCGGCGGGGGTCATCGAGACCGCACGCCGTCATCCGGAGGTCTTCGGCAAGGTCTATGCCGGCCGGGACGGCATCATCGGTGCACTGACCGAGGATCTCATCGATACCAGTCAGGAACCGGAGGAAGCAATCGCGTCCCTTCGCCACACCCCTTCCGGCGCGTTCGGATCGTGCCGCCACAAGCTCAAGGGACTCGAGGAGGCTCCCGCCGAGTACGAGCGGCTCATCGACGTCTTTCGGGCCCACGACATCGGCTACTTCTTCTACAACGGCGGCGGGGACTCCCAGGACACCTCGCACAAGGTGTCGCAGATCGGCGAGCGCATGGGATTCCCCATCACCTGCATCGGAATTCCCAAGACGGTCGACAACGACCTCCCCGTCACGGACAACTGCCCCGGCTTCGGTTCGGTCGCGAAGTACGTCGCGGTCTCCGTGCGCGAGGCGGCGTTCGACGTCCGATCGATGGCCCGGTCCTCGACCAAGGTCTTCATCCTGGAGGTGATGGGCCGGCATGCGGGCTGGATCGCGGCCGCCGGAGGGCTCGCCGCCGAGTTCGAGGGCGACGCCCCGCACATCATCATCTTTCCCGAGGTGGCCTTTGACGACGAGCGGTTTCTCGATCGGGTGCGTGAATGCGTGGACGCGCAGGGGTACTGCGTCGTGGTGGTCTCGGAGGGCGCGCGCTACTCGGACGGACGATTCCTCTCCGATTCCGGTACCCGGGACGCATTCGGCCACGCCCAACTCGGCGGGGTGGCCCCGGTCGTCGCGGCGATGATTCGGGCCCGCCATGGCTACAAGTTCCACTGGGCGGTGGCCGACTATCTCCAGCGTGCGCCCCGCCATATCGCCTCGGGCACGGACGTCGAGCAGGCCTACGCGATGGGGCGGGCCGCCGTCGAGCTCGCGCGCGCGGGCAAGAATGCCGTCATGCCGGTGATCGTGCGCGTCAGCGATGAGCCCTACGCCTGGGAGGTGGGCGAGGTCCCGCTTGCCGAGGTCGCCAACGTGGAGAAGAAGGTACCGCGCGCCTACATCACGGAAGACGGCTTCGGCATCACGGAGGCGTGCCGGAGATATCTTCGCCCGCTCATCGCCGGTGAGGACTTTCCCCCGTTCGAGGGCGGTCTTCCCGCCTACGTGCGGTTGAAGAACGCGCCGGTTCCGAAGAAGGTCGCCGCCGGGTTCGATATCTGAGCCCGAGCCCGAGCCCGAGCCCGAGCGCGGCCCGGGTCCGGATGGAGGAGAACAGGGAGACCGCGCCGATCCGGGCTCCTCCCCCGGGTCGCGTCGGCACCGTCTCAGGCGAGGAGCGGTGCGATGACCAGGCTCACCAGCGCCATCACGTTGATGAGAATGTTCATCGACGGACCGGAGGTGTCCTTGAACGGGTCGCCGACGGTGTCGCCGACCACCGTCGCCGCATGGGTGTCGGTGCCCTTCCCGCCGAGGTTCCCCTTCTCGACGAACTTCTTGGCGTTGTCCCAGGCGCCGCCCGCGTTCGCCATGGTGAGAGCCAGGAGCACGCACCCGAGAAGCGCGCCGGCGAGGACCCCTCCCAGGGTCTCCGGCCCGATGCCGAACCCGACGACCCAGGGCACCGCCACCGCGATGACCCCGGGCGGGATCATCCGCTTGATCGCCGCGGCGGTGGCGATGTCGACGCAGCGCGCCGTGTCGGGCTTCGCGCGGCCCTCGAGGAGGCCGGGGATCTCCCGGAACTGGCGGCGGATCTCGTTGATCATTTCGTAGGCGGCATCGCCTACCGCGGTCATCGTGAGCGAGGCGATTAAGAAGGGCAGGATACCCCCGATGAAGAGCCCGACGAGCACCTTGGGATCGCTGATCGCGAGGACGAAGTCGGGTTTCGCAGCGGAGATCGTTTCCACGTAGGCGGCGATGATCGCGAGGGCGGCGAGGGCGGCCGCGCCGATTGCGAACCCCTTGCCGATGGCTGCGGTGGTGTTGCCGACTTCGTCGAGCGAGTCGGTGATGGCACGGGTCTCCTCGCCGAGTCCGCTCATCTCCGCAATCCCGCCCGCGTTGTCCGCGACGGGTCCGTAGGCGTCGATGGCCATGGTCATGCCGACGGTGGCGAGCATCCCCACCGCCGCGAGCCCCACCCCGTAGAGCCCGGCCAGCAGGCTCGACACGGTGATGATGACGCACAGGGTGAGCACCGGGATGGTTACCGACTCCATGCCCTTGGCGAAGCCGGTGATGATCACGGTTGCGGGTCCCGTCTCGCCGGCGCGCGCAATCCGCTCCACCGGGCCGCTCGAGGTGTAGTACTCGGTGACGAGGCCAATCACGATCCCGCCGATGGCGCCGGCGAGCACCGCCAGCCAGATCTTGTAGCTGACCTCCACCCACTGGATGACGACGAATGCGAGCGCGATGAAGATCACCGCCGAACCGATGGTTCCGATACGAAGCGCCAACCCCGGTTCCCGCGCCGCGAAAGCGCGCACCAGCACGATCCCGATGATGGAGCAGACGAGCCCGGTGGAGGCCAGGGCGAGGGGCAGGAACATGAGGGCCGTTCGCTCTCCGAGCGGGTCCATCACGTCGATGACCATGGTGGAGGCGATCGCGATGGAGGCGATCATCGACCCGCAATAGGACTCGAAGATGTCCGAGCCCATGCCCGCCACGTCGCCCACGTTGTCGCCCACGTTGTCGGCGATGACCCCGGGGTTGCGCGGATCGTCCTCGGGGATGCCGGCTTCGACCTTGCCGACCAGATCCGCCCCGATATCCGCGCTCTTGGTGAAGATCCCGCCGCCGACCCTCGAGAACAGGGCGACGCTGGAGGCGCCCATGCCGAATCCGTGGATCGAGTGCGCGGTTTCCGGATCGCCGCCGAAGAAAAGGTAGAGGGTGCCGAGTCCCAGCAGCCCCAGGGAGGCGACGGCGAGGCCCATGATCGAGCCTCCGAAGAAAGCGACGGCGAGCGCCTCGTCGCGGCCTTCGTTGTGCGCGGCGACCGTGGTGCGCACGTTCGCGCGGGTGGCCGTGCGCATGCCGATGAGGCCGGCCGCGGCCGAGGCGACCGCCCCGGCGATGAACGAGAGAGCGGTCTTGTATCCGAGGAAGTACCACAGCAGCACGACGAGCACGAGGCAGAACCAGGCCAGCATGGTGTATTCGCGGCGCATGAAGACCATCGCCCCGAGATGGATCTGATCGCCGATCTCGGCCACCTTCGCGTCGCCGGTCGGATACCTGCGGACCCGCTGGTAGATGATCATCGCGGCGATGAGGCCGACGACTCCGAACAAAGTCGGAATCAAGGCATTCGTGCTCATATGGGAAACTCCGAACGTGGCGCCCGCTAATTCGGTGGACCCCCGCCGAGTACGAAGGCCGCAGGCCCTGGCGCACTCCGCCATCGTCCGGTTGGAATCGAGCGTGGCGGGAACTGCGGTGCGAAACGAACTCGCGCCGGGGCGCGCGAATGCTAACAAATCACGGAAATTTGTCCAATAATTACTTGCGGGGATGTTCGTTCGCGTCAGGGACTTCCGGCTTCAGGCCTCGGTCGCGAGCGGCGGCGGCCTTCGCGGGGGCACCGCTCCTGGCGCGCGGTGTACCCGTGCGTCGGATACCGGGGCGTGCCGTCACGGAGGAGGCTCTCGGCGGCGGCCGGAGTCCGTCGCGGCGTATCGCGGCATGCCGCCGGCTCTCGGGCGTTCTTGAGAGAGACCAGATCTCCCGCCAGCCCGCGTGACCTTCCTCCGTCTCGTCCCCGACTCGGACAGGGCAGGGACGAAGTCCGTGCAGCTCTCGTCGTTGCAGGGACGGACGGGCTTGCCGCATCCGGCCGCCGATTGTGCGTACCGCGCGCCCGTTCCGCACGTTGGAAGCGATCACGGTGCCGTGGCCGGTACGGCTCAAGCCAGGCCTAACGCCGGTCCGCGAGCTCGAGGCCTTGCCGCGACAGGCCGGTGAGACGGGGCATGAGGCCAAGGAGGTGGCGGGTGTAGTCGTGCTCGGGGTTCTCGAACAGCGCCTCGGTCTCCTTCACCTCGCACAGACGCCCCGCCAGCATGACGCCGACCCGGTCGCACATCTGACGGATCACGGGGAGATCGTGGCTGATGAACAGCATCGTCAGGCCGAGGAGCTCCTGGAGGTCCTTCAGAAGGTTCAGCACCTGCGCCTGGATGGAGACGTCGAGCGAGGAGGTCGGCTCGTCGCAGATCAGGAACCGCGGGCGGGTCGCGAGGGCGCGGGCGATGGAGATGCGCTGGCGCTGGCCGCCCGAGAACTCGTGCGGATAGCGGTTGGCCGCATGCGCCCCGAGTCCGACCTGCTCCAGGAGGTCCGAGACGATCCGTTCGACCTCCCGACGGCTTCCCGCGAGCCGGTGGAAGCGGATGGGCTCGGCGACGATGTCGAGCACCCGCATGCGCGGATTGAGCGAGGAGAACGGGTCCTGGAAGATCATCTGCATTTGGCGTCGGAAGGGGTCCAGGTCGGCCTCCCGGCGCAGCGCGGTCAGGTCCGTGCCCGCGAAACGGATGGCGCCCGCCACCGGAACATGGAGGCCGCAGATCATCCGCGCGACGGTCGATTTTCCCGAGCCCGATTCGCCGACCAGGCCGAAGACCTCGCCCTCGCCGATGTCGAACGAGACGTCCTTCACCGCGTCCAGGTAGGCGCGGTTGCGGCGAAAGACCGAGCGCCGGGTGACGAAGCGCATGTGCAGCGAGTCGAGCGAGACGAGGGGGCCACCCGCCGCTCCCCCGAAGTCGCGGGCCTCGCCGAGCCAATGGCGGCTGATGTCGATGTTCCGTGGCGTCTCGTTCGCATCCTCGATATAGGTCACCAGCGGAAAGCGGATGAGCTTCACGTCCGGCCTCGGCACCGCGGCGACGAGGCTCCGGGTATACGCGTGGTCCGGACTTCCGAGGATCCTCTCCGTCGCGCCCTGCTCGACCAGCCGTCCCCGGTACATCACCGCGACCCGGTCCGTGATGTCGGCGATGACCCCCATGTCGTGGGTGATGATCAACATCGCCACGTCCCGCTCCCGGCACAGGGTCCGCATCAGGTCGAGGATCTGGGCCTGGATCGACACGTCGAGGGCGGTCGTCGGCTCGTCCGCGATGATCACGTCGGGCTCCGCGCAGACCGCCAGCGCGATGACCACCCGCTGGCGCATGCCCCCGGAGAACTGGTGCGGGTACTGCTTCACCCGGAGCCCGGGCTCCGGGATGCCGACCTGGCGCAGGAGGTCCACCGCCCGCCGCCTCGCCGCCGCCTCCCCGGTCGAGAGATGAAGGTCGATGGTCTCGACGAGTTGCCGCTCGATGGTCTGCAACGGATTCAGGCTGGTCAGCGGGTCCTGGAAGATCATCCCGATCCGCTTGCCCCGGAGCTTGCGCTTCTCGCTGTCGGGCAGGTTGTCGATCCGCCGCCCGGCGAGATGGACCTCCCCGGCGCTCATCTCTCCCGGCGGCTCGAGGAGGCCGATGACCGCGTTCCCCACGGTGGACTTGCCGGCCCCCGATTCGCCCACCACGCCCAGGATGTCGCCGGGCTCCACGGCGAGCGACACGTCGTCGACCGCGACCACCCTGCCCCGGCGGCTCGGAAATTCCACCCGGAGGTTCCTGATTTCGAGATGCGCCATCGCCGCGACCTTAGCGCAGCTTCGGGTTGAGTGCGTCGCGGAGCCAGTCGCCGAGCAGGTTCACGGCGAGCACCAGCACCACCAGCGCGAGGCCCGGGAAGATGGTGATCCACCAATCGCCCGAGAACAGGAAGTCGTTCCCGACGCGGATGAGGGTGCCGAGCGAAGGGGTCGTCGGAGGCACCCCGACCCCGAGGAAGCTGAGCGTCGCCTCGGTGATGATCGCGACGGCGAGATGGATGGTCGCGATGACCAGCACGGGCCCCGTCACGTTCGGCAGGATGTGCCGAAGCAGGATGGTGCTCCGCCGGATGCCGATGACGCGAGCCGCCTGCACGTATTCCTTGTTCTTCTCGACCAGGGTGGAGCCTCGCACGGTGCGCGCGTACTGCACCCAGCCGGAGACTCCGATCGCGAAGACGAGGACGTAGAACGCCAGCTCGTCGTGGTGGTCGCGGGGGAGCACGGAACGGGCTACCCCGTCGATCAGGAGCGCGATCAGGATCGCCGGGAACGAAAGCTGCACGTCCGCGACCCGCATGATGAAGGCGTCGAGCCGGCCGCCGGCGTAGCCGCTGACGAGACCGAGCCCGACTCCGAGCACGAGGGAGAAGAGCACCGACGCGAACCCGACGACGAGCGAGATTCGGGCGCCGAACATGATCGTGGAGAAGACGTCGCGTCCCTGGTCGTCGGTCCCGAGCAGGAACCGCGGATCGCCGTCCGTCATCCAGGCCGGCGGCAGGCTCGCATCCAGGAGGTCGATGCTGGCGAGGTCGAAGGGATCGTGCGGGGCGATCCACGGTGCGAACAGCGCCGCAAGGAATGCGATCGCGGTGACCGCCGCCGACAGCATGGTGACCGGCGAGCGGGTGAAGCTGAACCAGATGTCGCTCTCGATCGCGCGACGCAGGCGATCGCCGACTCGGTTCGAGCCCGCGGGTTGGATTTCCGCCATGGACCGTCGCCGCTCCCTACTGCCCGTTCGCGGTTGCCTTGTCCGCGCGAAGGCGCGGGTCGACGACGAAATAGAGGACGTCGACGACGAGGTTGATGGCCACGAAGAAGAACGCGATGAGGACCAGGTAGGCGGCCATCACCGGAATGTCGACCTCGCCGATGGCCTGGATGAAGAGCAGGCCCATGCCCGGCCACTGGAACACGCTCTCGGTGATGATGGCGAACGCGATGATGGAGCCGAGCTGCAGACCGGTGATGGTGATCACCGGCACCATCGTGTTCTTGAGCGCGTGGCGGAAGTGCACGGAACGGGCGGGAAGCCCGCGGGCATGGGCGAACTTGATGAAGTCGGTCCGGAGCACCTCCAGCATCTCCGCCCGGATGAGCCGCATGATGAGGGTCATCTGGAAGAGGGCGAGGGTGATCGACGGCATGACGAGGGACTTGAGGCCCGAAGCGGTCAGGAATCCCGTGGTCCACCAGCCGAGGGCGACGACTTCGCCGCGGCCGAACGTCGGCAGCCAGCGCAGGATTACCCCGAAGAAGAGGATGAGCAGGATGCCGATGAGGAAGGTCGGCAGCGAGATTCCGATGAGGGAAAGGGTCATGAAGCCGCGGGAAACGAATCCGCGCCGGCGAAGCGCCGTGTAGACCCCCATGGGGGCTCCCACGAGGAGGGCGAGCAGGGCGGAGACCAGGGAGAGCTCGAGGGTCGCCGGCAGCCGTTCGGCCACCAGCTCCCTTACCGGACGGCGGTGCTGGTAGGAGAACCCGAACTCGCCGATCGAGACGTCGCGGACGAAGCGGCCGAACTGGACGATGAAGGCGTCGTTGAGCCCGAGGCGCTCGCGGAGCTCGTCACGTTCCTCGAGGGTCGTGTCCTGTCCGACGAGGTTGTTGATCGGGTCGCCGACGTAGCGGAAGAGGCCGAACGCGATCAGGGCCACGGTCAGCATGACCACGATCGACTGAAGGAATCGACGAAGGAGGAAGGCGGGCATTCAGCGAGACCCCCGAGGGTCCGGGACGGGCGGGTTGCTCGAGACGTCGTCCCACCGGAGTATCCGCGCGCAGCGCTTTCGCTCGGTCGGCGCGAGGGTCGGGGGGTGGCGAAGGGGCCGGGCGCCGGGTCCGTGCCGCCGATCGGTCGCGCCGGGACGGTTCGCTCTCCTCCCGGTCGTGGGCCGCGCCGTTGCGCGGCGGTCCGGTGCCGTCCGGCGCGCCGCGGGGGTCCCGCATCGCGAGGGAACGGCCGCGGTCGATCGAGGGGGCTCCGGAGCGGTTCGGGAGGGGGCGACGGCCCCCTCCCATCCCACGGTCATCGCACGGTGACGTAGCGAAGGTCGAGCACGTTGTCCGGGCGCTGGACCAGATCCACCTGCTCCGACACGCCCCAGGAAAGGGGCTGCTGGTGGAGCGGGATGTGGCCCACCTCGTCCCGGTGGATGCCGAACGCCTCGTCGATCATGGCCTGGCGCTTCGTCTGGTCCGTCTCCGACTGGATCATTGCCGCGAGCTCGTTGATCCGCGGGTTGCAGTAGCCGCCCAGGTTGAACGCGCCGATCTTGTCCTCGCCGCCCCGGCACGCCATCAGCGCCGAGATGGGGTTGTGGCTGTCGAATGTGGAGGGGGTCCACCCGAGCAGGTAGAAGCTCGTGTCGTAGTCGTTCTGGGCGAGCACCTTGCCGAAGTACTTCGACTTGGTCTGCGCGAGGAGGGTCACCTTCACCCCGATCTTCGCGAGCATCGACGCGACCGCCTGACAGATCCGTTCGTCGTTGACGTAGCGGTCGTTGGGGCAGTCCATGGTGATCTCGAAGCCGTCCGGCCAGCCGGCTTCCGCGAGCAGCTCCTTCGCCTTCGCGACGTCGTGGGGCGGCCGGTCGTTCAGCGCCTCGGTGAACCCGTTGATCTGCGGCGCGACCATCAGGCCCGCGGGCACGCTCGCGCCGCGCATGACCTTTTTCCGGATCGCCTCGATGTCGATGGCCTGGATGAACGCCTGGCGGACCCTGAGGTCCTTGATCGGGTTCTCGCCCTTGACGTTCGAGTACAGGAGCTCGTCGCGGATCTGGTCGAAGCCGAGGAAGATGGTGCGCGCCTCGGGGCCCGTGAGCGGCTTCACGCCGTCCGCGTCCGCAAGACGCTGCCAGTCCTGCACGGGCACGGGGTAGGCCATGTGGACGTTGCCGGAGATGAGGGCCGCGACCCGGGTCGCGTCCTGGGAGATGGGGGTGAACACCGCCTCGGTGACATTGCCCTTCATCTCGCCCCAGTAGTCGGGGTTGGCGGCGAGCACCGTCTTCACCCCGGACTGCCGCGACTCGAGGATGAAGGGCCCGGTGCCGTTGGCGTTGAGGTTCGCGTAGTTGCCCTCGTCGCCGCCCTTGACGTTGGTCACTTCCGAGGCGTTGTTCCGCTCCGCCCACCCTCGGTCCATGATGTAGAAGATCTCGAGCTGGAGCGGAAGGATCGGGTTCGGGGCGGGGGTGATGAGGTCGATGGTGTGGTCGTCGATGATCCGCGTTGCGCGGATGAGCTGGGCAACGACCTTGAGGTCCGAACCCTCGGAGCCGATCCGTTCGACGGAGAACGCCACGTCGTCGGCCGCGAAGTCCGACCCGTCGTGGAACTTGATGCCCTTGCGGAGGTGGAAGCGCCACGTGTCGGGCTCTACGTTCTCCCACCGCTCCGCGAGGGCGCCGACGACCTTCATGTCGTCGTCGCGCGCAACGAGGCCCTCGTAGATGCTGCGCTGGAAGCCGAGGGTCATCGTCTCGAAGAGACCGTGCGGGTCCATGGTCTGGACGTCGCCCTGGAACGCCCAGCGAAACGTTGCCGACTGGGAGGGGGCGGCGGCGAGGATGCCGCACAGAGCCGCGGCCGCAACCGCGGTGGCCTGCAAACGAGTCCGTATCATTTCTTTCTCCTTGACACTTCAGTCGATGGTGGCGCCGCCGTCGATGACGAGGTGGGCGCCGGTGATGAACGAGGCTTCGTCCGAGGCCAGAAAGAGAATGCCGTTGGCGATCTCGACCGGCTCTCCCATGCGCTTCAGCAGGGTCTCCTGTCCGAAGATGCGCCGCCCCTCCTCGCGGTCGATCCCGATGAAGTCCATGTGGCGCTCGCTCGCCTGCGTGTAGATCGGCCCCGGACAGACTCCGTTCACCCGGATGTTGTCCGCCGCGAGGTCCATGGCGAGGCAGCGGGTGAGCTGCATCACACCACCTTTCGATGTGTTGTACGGCACGAAGCCCGGCTGGGCGACGAATCCGCTCTGGGAGGCGACGTTGACGATGGCCCCTCCCCCGATCTCCCGCATGTGGGGCAGCACCCCCCGCACCGTGTGGGTGTAGCCGAGGATGTTCACCCCCAGGACCTTCGCCCAGTCCGCTGCCGAGACTTCCTCGACCCGGCCGAACACGAAGGCGGCCGCGTTGTTGACGAGGACGTTCACGGAGCCGAAGTCCGCCACCGCCTGCGCAACCATGCGCTCCACCGCCGCCGCGTCCGAGACGTCCGTCCGGCAGGACGACGCTTCGCCGCCCGCGCGCCGGATCTCTTCGGCGGTCTTGCGCCCGGACTCCTCGTCCTGGTCGGCGACCATCACCCGCGCTCCTTCCTCGGCGAGCCGCAGGGCGGTGGCGTGGCCGATTCCGGCTCCGGCTCCGGTGACGATCGCGTTCTTGCCCGTCAGTCGCATGGGATCTCTCCGAGTTGTGCCGGACCGGGTCTCGTGGCCATCGCGCATCCGGGCGTACGGCGGTGAATGTGAGGGTGCCGGGTCGTCGAGCCCCGCCGGGCGCGCATCAAGGGGACGGGTGCTCGGGAGCCCGATAGGCCCGTCGAGCGTTGTCCGCGAACAGGCGCTGCCGGTCGGATTCGTCGAAGCGTGAGACAAGGCCCCGAAATGCGGCGTACAGGCGATCGACCGGCCACCCGACGTGCTTCTCGACCGGGAAGTTCGACGCGAACATGCACCGGTCCACGCCGAAGAGCTCGAGGGCCCGATGCACCGATTCGCGCACGAGCGGGTTCCGATCCCATTGCGGATCCGGGTACGAGAGCATCGAGATTTTGAGATACGCCTGCTCGAGGTCGGCGAGGGCCTCGAGTCCGTCCCAATACCCCCTCCCTTCGCGGAGGTCATCGAGGGTGGGGCTTCCCAGGTGGCCGATGACGACGGGGATCCCGGGATGGCGGGCGAGCAGACGGGCGGCCTTGCGGAACTGGTGCGGGTTCAGCTGGAGATCGAAGGAAAGTCCGAATTCCTCGAGCCGCGCGAGTCCGCCCTGCCAGGCCGGGCGATCGAGAAGGTCGCCGCGCCGCTCGTTGCGTGGCCAGGACGGCTCGTGGTTCACGATTTGCCGAATTCCTCGAATTCCCTCGCAGTCCGCGAGATCGCGAAGGATCGCGGGCAGCTCGGTATCCTCGAGCGCCGCGGAGGCGACGACGACATAGTCCAGGGGTGGCGGAGCGAGCTGCGAGGAGACCCAGCGCGCTTCGGCGACGCATGCCCGGGCGAAGCGCGGGCCGTCCACCTCGACGTGACAGACGCTGACCGCCTCGACGAGGGCGCCGCCGGTGAGCTCGAATCCCTCGACGGCCAGATCCGATTCGTAGCGCGCCCGGTCGTAGAGCGGGTCGCCATCGGCCGCGAAGAGCTGGCTCGGGTCGTGACCGGTGGTCGTCCCCGGTGACACGTCCCAGAGGTGGAAGTGCGGGTCCCAGAGCTTCATTCAGCTTGTCCCCACCGATGACCCGGGCCAGCGGAATTCCGGAAGCCGGCGGCACCCCGCCGCCGGCTTCCGGGGACCGGGACCGGGAGCGCGGCTCCCGGCCGGGCCGGGCCCTCAGCTCGCGTCCGCCTCCACGTTGTCCTTGTTGTAGACCGAGAACGGTCCCATCAGCACCCGCAGTCCGTTCTCGCGGGTCGGATCCTTGTGGATGGTGTACGTGCCCATGCGCCCGGCGTTGAAGGTCTCGCCCTCGACGCCCTCAATCTGCCCGGTGGCGATGAGGTAGGTCACGTAGTACGTGAGGTAGCCGAGGTCGACGAAGCTCCAGAGCGCGAACTCCGGGGCACAGCCGTTCAACGTGTAGCTCACCATCTCCGCCGGGAGGCCGAGCCCGCTCACCTTGATCTGGTCGCACAGGTCCTCGTCCTGAAGCGCCTTCGAGGCGGAGACGATGCCCACCGTCGTCGGGGCCATGATGAGCTTCATGTTCGGGTACTTGTCGATGAGGGCGAGGGCCTGGTTGTAGCTCTTCTCCGACTGGTCGTCACCGTAGACGATGTCGACGAGATTGAGCCCCGCGTACTTCTCCTCCTGGAGGGCGTTCTGCATGGCCGCATTCCAGGAGTTCTGGTTGGCGGCGTCCGGTGTCGCGGAGAGGATCGCGAAGTCGCCGCCTTCCTCCCCGAGGATGCTGAGCGCCATGTCGGCCATCACCACCCCGGTCTGATCGAAGTCGACCTGGGCCACGAACACCTGCTCGCCCTCGGCGGACGGGATCTGGGAGTCCCAGGTGACGAGGGTCAGCCCCTTCTCGCGCGCCGCCTTGGCGGCGGGGACGATCTGGTCCCCGGAGTTGTTCGAGAGCATGACGCCGTCCTGCCCCTGGGTGGTGGCGGTGGTCACGATCTCGATCTGTCCGGCGACGCTGTTCTCCGGAGTCGGCCCGATGAATTCCAGGGTGCCCGGGTTTCCGAGCTCCTCGTGCGCTTCCCGGGCGCCGTCGTGAGCCTGGTCGAACACCAGGATGCCGATGAACTTCGGCACGAGCACGAGGTTCGCCTTCTTGCCCTTCTCGGCCATGACCTCGGCGTGGGCGGGGCCTGCGCCGAGGGCTGCGACGACGGCTGACAGGGTCAGTAATTTATTGAATTTCACGTATTTCTCCTGAAATCTGGGCGGTGGCTACGCCGCTTCGACTGCGCAATGAATGTCCCGACCGTCCAACCGCAGGGGCGGCCGGAGAGACTAACGGAGGCGCCCCGGGCGGACCACATGGGCGAGAAAGCTCCGCACGTTCGGAATCATAGCCGACAGGATCAGCAGGACGCCAATGACCCCGGTCTGCAGGTGCCCGGTGATGTTGCTGAGCGACATCCCGTTGCGCAGGTACAGCACGATGAGGATCGACAGGATGACCCCGTAGACGGAACCGGCGCCCCCGAATATGCTCACCCCCCCGAGCAGCACGATGGTGATGATGTCGAGCTCGAAGCCAAGACCCATGTCGCCGCGGACCGTGCCGAGGCGGGCCGCGAAGAGGATGCCGGCGAGGGCGGAGAGAAAACCGGAGGTGGTGAAGAGCAGCATCTTGACCCGCGCGACGTTGATCCCGGAGTAGCGGGCCACCTCGAGGTTGATGCCGATGACGTAGACCTGCCGGCCGAATCCGCTGTACCGGAGCACCACCACCGCGAGCACCAGCAGGGCGAAGAAGATGATGAGGGAGAGCGGGAACGGTCCGACCAGGGGCTGCTGGCCGAGCGCCTCGAACCACGCCGGGAACTCCTTGATGGAGCGGTCCTCGACCAGCACCCGGGCGAGGCCCCGGAAGCCGATCAGCATCGCGAGGGTCACCACCAGGGACGGGAGGCCCACGACGGTGATCCAGAACCCGTTGAACGCGCCGCCGAGCATCCCGATGAAAAGGCAGGCCAGGATCGCGACCGGCATGGGAACGCCCTGCTGAACCAGCCAGCCGAGCGCGCAGGCGGAAAGTCCCATCATCGACGCCACGGAAAGGTCGATCTCCGCGTTCAGGATGACGAAGGTCATGATGAGGGCGACGATGACCTTTTCGATCGAGAGGGCGAAGAGGTTGACCTGATTCTCGGCGGTGAGGAAGGACGGGGAGGTGAGGGCGTTCATCGCGATGATGCACAGCAGCAGCACCGCGAGGAATCCTTCCCAGCTCCGCACCCGCGCCCCGAGGGCGGCGGCAAGCCGGGCGGCGGCGGGCGCGGGGCCTGCCCGGCTCGATTCCATTGGGTCGGGAGGGTTGGGGGAGCGGGACCCGCGTTCGTCCATGCGTGCGTTCACGGGGCGCGCCTCCCGCGGCCCCGGCCCCGGCCCCGGCTCACCGGTCCCGCCTTCGCCGCATGAGCACGCTGTCGACCGCGACCGCGGCCAGGATCAGCATCCCGAGCAGCGCGTCCCGCAGGAACTCGCTGATCTGGAGAGAGCGAATGAGGCTGTTCTCGAGGAGGTCGATGAGGCTTGCCCCCAGCACCGCGCCGAGGACGCTGCCCGAGCCGCCGAAGATGTTGATGCCGCCGACCACCACCGCCGCCACCGACTTGAGCTCCTGCCCGATTCCCGCGATCACCGTGATGTTGCCGAACCGGGCGAGGAAGAGGAACCCGGTGAGCCCCGCGAGCGCCCCGCACAGCACGAAGGCGGTGAACACCAGCCGCCGGGTGGGAAACCCGGCATTGCGGGCCGCTTCCGGGCTCGACCCGATCGCGTAGAGCCGGCGTCCGAACGAGGAATATCGAAGGAGAAGCTGAAAGAGCACCGCCACGCCGAGCATCACGGCCACCACCACCCGCAGATGCAGCCGCTCGTAGCTCACCACGTTGAGCCGCGGAAGGTCGATCAGCCACTGCGGAAGGTTGACGGTGAGGATGGTCTGCGCATCGGAGTACTCGACGAGGATTGTGCGAAAGAGGGCCAGGGTGCCGAGGGTGACGATGATCGCGGGCACCCGGCAAAATGCCACGAGCACGCCGTTGAACGCCCCGAGCGCGGCTCCCAGGCCGACCGCCATCAGCACCGCCACCAGGGGGTGGATGTCGTTGTCGAGCGAGAGCTGCTGGCCCACGAAGTAGGCCGTGAACCCGACGATGGAACCGACCGAGAGATCGATGTTGCGGGTCAGGACCACCAGGGTCTGACCGATGGCGAGAATCGCGAGAATCGCGACACTCGCCGAGACCCGGTTGAAGAGCCGCGCGCTCAGGTAGTTCTCGATGACGAGGGAGAAGCCGAACAGAACGAGCACGATGAGGAGAAGCAGCACGCCCTCGCGCCTCGTCTCCGCGCGAAGCCTCATGGGGCCGTCCCTTCCGCGATGCGGGCGCCCGTGGTTGCGCCGCCCCCCTCGTCCTCGCCGGTCGCGAGGGACATGACCGCCTCCTGGGAGGCTTCGCTGCGCTCCAGGATGCCCATCTGCCGCCCTTCGCGCATCACGAGGATGCGGTCGCTCATGGCGAGCACCTCCGGCAGATCGGAGGAGATGCACAGGATCGCCATCCCTTCCTCGGCGAGCTCGCGCACCATCGTGTGGACCTCGGCCTTGGCCCCGACGTCGATGCCCCGCGTCGGCTCGTCGAGGAGGAAGATCCTCGGCCGGGTGTTCAGCCACTTGCCGAACATCACCTTCTGCTGGTTGCCGCCGGAGAGCTTTTCGACGAGATGCAGCGCGGACGGAGCCTTGATGTCCAGTCGTTGCCGGAACCCTTCCGCGGCCGCCTCTTCCCGGGGGCGATGGATGAGGCCGAGCCGGGTGAGGTACCGGTGGAGCACGGGCAGGGTCACGTTCGCGGCGATCGAGAGCGGCATGGCGAGCCCGAGCTTGCGCCGGTCCTCGGTCATGTAGGCGATTCCGAGCTGCTGGGCGGCGCGGGGCGACGTGATCCGGACCGCCCGGCCGTCGATCTCGATGCGGCCGCGGTCCGCGGGCTGGATGCCGAACAGGGCGAGGGCGACGTCCGTCCGGCGCGATCCGACGAGCCCCGCGAAGCCGAGGACCTCGCCCTCGTGGAGGTCGAAGTCGATCCCGGAGAACACCCCCTCGCGGCCGAGGCCCTGGACGCGGCATACCTGCCGGCCGATGGTACGGGTCGTTCCCACCCCGTAGAACTGGTCCACCTCGCGGCCCACCATGTCGCGGATGAGGAGGTCCCGGGTCACGTCCGCGGCGGGGCGGGTGGAGATGTGTTCGCCGTCGCGGAGCACCGTGATCCGGTCCGCGATCTCGAAGACTTCTTCCAGCCGGTGGGTGATGAAGAGCACCGCCACCCCCCGGTCGCGAAGCTGGCGGGCCACCCGGAAGAGCTGCCGGACCTCGTGGTCGGAGAGCGAAGCGGTCGGCTCGTCCATGATGAGGACCTTCACTTCGAGCGAGATGGCCTTCGCGATCTCGACCGCCTGCTGCGCGGCAAGGGTGAGCCCCCGGGCCGACGCCCGCACGTCGAGCCGAACCCCGAGGCTCGCGAGAATGTCCTCGGCCTGCGCGTACATGCGCGGCCAGTTGACGAGCAGGTCCTGCTCGCGGTGGGTGATGAAGATGTTCTCGGCGACGTCGAGGTCCGGAAAAACCAGGGGTTCCTGATAGATCGCGGCGACCCCGCACGCCTGCGCCTCCTGCGCGTTGGCGAGGTGTACCGCCGCACCCTCGACCCGAACCTCTCCCGCGTCACTTTGCACGACGCCGGTCAGAATCTTGATGAGGGTCGACTTCCCGGCGCCGTTCTCCCCGACGAGGGCGTGGATCTCGCCAGCGTGAAGCGTGAGGGACACGTCGTCGAGCGCCTGCGTCATGTCGAAGCGCTTGGAGAGGCCGCGCACCTCCAGCACCGGGGCGCCGCCAGCGACCGTCTCGGCGGTGTGTGACGCTGCGGGGACGCCGTTCACTGCCGCGGGTCCGCCGGCGTGACCCTGGCGGGATTCAGTCTCCATGCCTCACCGATTGTATTCGCGGCGAGGTCGCCGAAACGTCGCGCCGTCGCGGCGCACGGACGAAACGACGTCGACGGCGGATCGGAGCCGCGACCGCGCCGTCTCGGCGGTCGCGGCGCGAGGAAGGCAGGAGTTGCGGGCCATTCATCGCCACGCTCAGTCCATGCTCCATTGGAGCGGCAGGAGAAAGGGGAAGTTGCGCGCCGGGTCGACCTCGATCTTCATCACCGGCGCCATGTACTCGGCCCATCGCCGATTGACGTCGCTTGTTCCGAGGCGGGCGATCGTCTCGTCCAGGTCGTCGGTCTCGAAGTAGCCGAACAGGGTGAGCCCGTGCCGGAAGATGGAATAGTTCCGGACCCCGGCCTCGCGCAGGGCATCGACCATCTCCGGCCAGATCTCGTCGTGCCGGCGCTTGTACTCCTCCTCGTAGCCGGGTCGCACTTCGAGCACCCACGCGTGCCGATGGCTCATGATCGGACCTCGTTCGAATGGAAGGCGGGGACCGAGCGAGGCAGGTCGCCCGGACGGGCGCGGCGCCGAACCGGGGTCGCGAACGCGTTCATGCCTGGCGCCCGTCCGTTCGCCCCCGAATGGGCCACCGGGCGTCGGGCCGCAAATTGCGCCCATCCGCATCCCGTCGCAGGGCGCGGCGGCTCATCCGCAAGCCACCGTCTCGCCGGACTGCGCGGACGCATGGAGAGCCTCCAGGACCTGAACGGTCCTGAGTCCCACGAGCTGGTCGCCGCAGTTGCGGGCCGGCGTGCCGCGGCAGATGTCGATGAACCGGTCCACCGCCGCGCGGGTGGTGTAGGAGCCGAACCCCTCGCCCCGACTCATCCGCCGCTCGTCCCCCGTGCCGTCGAATCGCTCGAGCGCGACCCGCTCCCGGCCTTCCTCGACGTCCACGAGGAGCATCCCGTCCTCCCCGTACACCCGGAGGTCGAGCTGGGGGGCGCCGTGCTTCGGCAGGCCGGCCGCCCCCGAGAGGGTGCCGATGGCCCCTTCCGTGAATCGAAGGACGGCCGCGTCGAAGTCGTCCACCCCGGTCTTCGAGCGGTGGACGGCGGCATGGACGCTCTCGGGCTCGAGCCCGGTGACGAAGAAGAGCGCGGCGAGCGCGTGCGAGAGCTGTCCCCATCCGTACCCGCCGGCGCGACCCGGGTCCGCCCACGTCGAGGGAGGCGGACGGTAGAGGTGGCCCTCCGTCTCGAGCATCGGCTCGCCGCCGAAGAGGTCGAGAAGTGCGGAAGACATGTGCACCATCACGTGGCGCACCGCCCCGATCCGCCCGGCCCGCACCCAGTCCGCCGCCCGTTCCATGTAGCCGGTGTGATTGAGGCCGTAGGGGGTCATGACGGTGCGGCCCGCATCGCCCGCGAGCCGGACGATCTCGCGCGCCTGTCCGGTGCCGGTGACCATCGGCTTCTCGACGAGCACGTGGCATCCCCGGGCGAGGGCCGCGGCGGCGTGCTCGAAGTGCGACACGTGCGGCGAGGCGACGATCACCCCGTCCGGACGGACGTCGTACACCTCGAGGTGGTTCTCGGTGACGTGGGGAAGGTCGAAATGGGCGCGCACATGCTCGAGGTCCGCCGCCCCCAGGCGGCAGGCCGAGACCAGGTCCGCATGGGGATTCTGCCGCACGTGCGGAATGTGGTGCTCGCAAGCCCACCACCCCGCACCGACCACCGCGATGCGTGCCTTCTTCTGGATTGCCGTCACCCGGAGACTCCGATTCCCGCCGGACAGTCTAGCCCGGAAAGATCGCCAATTTCCCGGCTGGCGCCCGCGAATTGCGGAGGGGAGGGTCCCGCGAATGCGCTAACCTGCCGCTCGGGCCGCCGACGGCGAAGCCGAAGCGGTGGTGGTACGGGAGGGCGTTCGAGAATGAAGTTCACGGTGATGGGCGCGGGGGGCGTGGGGGGGTACTTCGGCGCGCGGCTCGCGGCGGCGGGGCACGAGGTCGGCTTCGTCGCCCGCGGCCGGCATCTCGAGGCGCTGCGCGCGAACGGTCTCGCGGTCCGCAGCCAGCTCGGCGACATCGAGCTCCGGCCCGTCCGCGCGAGCGACGACCCGGCCGCGTTCGAAGCTCCCGATTGCGTGCTGTTCACGGTCAAGACCTACGACTGCGAGCGCGCGGCGGAGGCGGTGCGCCCGGCCCTGGGCGCGGATACGTGCGTGGTCCCGCTGCTGAACGGGATCGGCCACGTGGAGGTCCTTCGCCGGGTGCTCGGACCGGACCGCGTGCTCGGCGGGGTCGCCCACATCAGCGCGCTCATCGAGGCGCCCGGCGTCATCCGGCACTTCGACCGGTTGCAGATCCTTCGCATCGGCGAGATGGACAACTCCGCGACCGCGAGGGTCCTCGCCCTGCGCGAAGCCTGCGCGGCGGCCGGGATCGCGTGCCCGGCGCCGAAGGACATCGAGCGCGAGCTCTGGCAGAAGGTGGTGATGATCACCACCCTGGCCGGGGCCAACTGCCTGACCCGCCTGCCGCTCGGCGCGTGCCGGAGCAACCCCGCGACGCGCGCGATGATGGAGAATCTCGTCGCCGAATCGGTTGCCGTCGCGCGGGCGCGCGGCGTCTCGTTGCCGGACGATCAGGAAATCCGGACGATGGAGGTCCTGGACAAGCTGCCGGCCCCCATGAAGGCGTCCATGTTCGCGGCCCTCGAGCGCGGCGAACGGCTGGAGGCGTCGGCCCTAAACGGCGCGATCGACCGCCTCGGACGCGAGGCCCGGGTCGACACCCCGACCCACCGCGCCGTCTACGCCGCCCTCGCCCCGCACGAGAAAGGCGTCCCGGCCGGCTGAGTCGGTTTCTAAAGAGCGTCCTTGAAGAACCGTCCGCCCTTCATGATGGCGGGCATATGCGCGCCCTGGCCCGCGAGGAGGCCGATGTCGGCGAGCGGATCGCCGTCGACGACGACGAGATCGGCAAGCGCGCCCGCCCGCACCACCCCGAGCTCGCCCTCCATGCCGAGAATCTCCGCGTTCACCTCGGTCGCCTGCCGGATCGCCTCGTGGTTCCCGAGGATCTCCGCCTTGATGGCGAACTCGTCGGACTGATAGACCTGACACTCGCCGAGGAGATCGGACCCGTGCCCGATCCGGACCCCGGCGTCGCGTGCGATCTCGATCGCCCGCATGCCGACCTCGAGCACGTCGCCGAGCTTGCGCATCGAGACCTCGGGGAATCCGAATTCGCGGCCGTGCTCGTGAAGCGCACGGTAGGTCACGCTCGTCGGCACGAGGTACGCGCCGTGGTCCGCCATCACCTTCGCCGCCTCCGCGTCCAGCAGGTTGCCGTGCTCGATGGTCCGCACCCCGTTGGTGACTGCGCGGATGATCGCCTTCGGGATGTACGCATGCGCGAGCACGTAGGTTCGCCACGCCTCCGCCTCTTCGCAGATCGCCCGGATCTCGCCCGCGGAGTACTGGGTGTTCTGGATCGGGTCGGTCGGCGACGCCACCCCGCCCCCGGCCATGATCTTGATCTGGTGCGCGCCCTTGCGGAGCTCGTCGCGGGCCGCCCGGCGGCACTCGTCGATGCCGTCGGCGATGCGCCCGAGCTGCTCGGTCGAAGCCTGGCAGGCACAGGTGATCACGTTGGAGGACATGGTGCGGGGGCGCACGTCCCCGTGCCCGCCGGTCTGGCTGAGGGCGAGGCCGGAGACGAACAATCTCGGGCCGACGAGCAGGCCGTCCTCCACCGCGTCCGCCATCCCCCGATCGGCGCCGGCCGCGTCCCGCACGGAGGTGAAGCCCCGCATCAGCATCGCCTTCATGAGCTCGCCGGCCCGGGCGGTCAGGTAGGTGATCGGAACGTCGTTGATCGCGGCGACGTCGAGATGGGTGGCCTTGACGTGCACGTGGGCGTCGATGAGGCCAGGCAGCAGGGTGCGGCCGGCGAGGTCGATCTCGCGCTCCGCCGTGCCCGTCGAAATGGGCCGGTCGGATACTTCCTCGATGCGCTCCCCCTCGACGAGAACGTGGTGTCCTTCACGCCGCTGCGTCGACTGCCCGTCGAGGATGCTCGCATTCGCGAAGAGAATGCTGCCCATCGTCCTGCCCTCCCGAGTGTTACCGATGCCGTCCGCGCTACCGCAGCCCGTCGCCGACGCACGAGTATACGAGCGCCCATGCCGATGCTCCGCGGCAAGTTCGGCTCCGAGTCGACAGCTGTCATCATTCCTGTCGAAGTTCCGCGCTCATCCCGGTTGGTCGGGGCGCGGCGGCAGGAGGAGCTGATCGGGTGGATCTGTATCTTGCATCGCGGTCGCCGCGCCGGCGCGAGCTCCTCGCGGGGCTCGGCTACCGGTTCGAGGTGGTGGACACCGCAATCGACGAGAGCCGGCCGGGCGGGGAGACGCCGGCTCGCTACGTCGAACGCATGGCGCGGGAAAAGGCGCTCGCCGGGCTCGGCGCGGTCGTGCGCGAGGGACCCGGCGTTCGCCGCTCGTCCGCGGTGGTCCTCGGAGCGGACACGACCGTCGTCGTCGACGGCACGGTCCTCGGCAAGCCGCGCGACGATGCCGAGGTTCTGGACCACCTCGAACGCCTTTCCGGGCGCGACCATCTGGTGCTGTCGGCGGTGGCGGTGCTGTCGGGGGTGGCTGACCGCGCCGCGGTCGAGCTTCGCCTGTCCAGGAGCCGGGTGTGGTTCCGGCACCTCTCCGAGGAAGAGCGCCGACGCTACCTTGCGACCGGTGAGCCTGCCGACAAGGCGGGAAGCTATGCCATCCAGGGGTATGCCGCCGCCTTCGTCACTCGCCTGGAAGGGAGCTGGAGCGCGGTGGTCGGGCTTCCCGTCCACGAGACGGTGGAGCTCCTCGCCCGGGCCGGCGTGCCCTTCCTGCCGCCGCCGCGCGGCTCTTCGCCCGCCGGGGCGCCGGCATTCGAAGAGGATGGTTGAACGCGATTCCCCCGTTCCGCCGCGCCTCGAGAACGAGCCGGGTGCCGCTCCGGGACGGGCGCTTCCGGGCCATGCGTTTCTCCGATTTGGTCAAACCGGCTCCGACTGCGTTCCGAACGGACCGGCTTTCCGGCGCTACGCGGCGCCCGCGACCGAGAGCCCGCGCACGCCGTGGCGGTCGATGAGGCGTTGCACGAGACCGCTCGCCTTGGCCTCCTCGACGAACTCCGCGAGGAACGCCGCCCCGCGCTCGCGCGGGCGCGGGGTGCCCACCGCCTGCTGGACGGCGGTGAACCGTCCGTCGAGGATGCGCGCTCCGGGCAGTCGCCCGACGTCGGAGAGCAGGCGCGGTCTGAGCCCTGCGAGGGCATCGAGCTTCTGCTCGGCGAAGAGGTCGAAGGATCCGTCGAGCCCGCTCGCCCGCACGAGCTCCGCGCGCTCGAGGTTGCGGCTCAAGTAAAGGTCGTAGGCGCTGCCGCCGGCGACCGCGATGCGAACCCCTTCGCGATCCACGTCCTCGATGCGACCGAGCGGGGAGCCCGCGGGCACCAGGTACGTCGCTTCGATCTCGGTGTAGGCCGCGGTGAACGCGATGGTCTCGGCTCTGGCCGGTTCCGCCCCGATGAGCCCGATGTCCCACATGTCGTCGGTCGCCGCGTCCGCGAGCTCGGAAGGCGTGGCATACGGCACGTAGGCGATGGGCACGTCGAGCCGTTTCGCGATTGCCGCCGCCATGTCGGGGGCGACGCCTTCCGGATCGCCGCCGGGGCTGCGCCCGGTCACGAGCAGGAAGTTGGCGAGGTTGATCGCGGCGCGGAGCGTGCCGCTCGGCGCGAGCTCGGAACGAAGGTCCGGATTCATGCTGTGGTGCCCGGTTTGAAGGGAGACGCGATTCTACGCAAGCGCGCGTCCCCGGAGAGCCCTGGGTGGACGAGCTGCGGGAATCGGTCGCTCAGGCTCGGTGATAGGGGTGGCGGTTGAGGAGGGACCAGGCGCGCCAGACCTGCTCCGCCACGATGACCCGCACCAGTCCGTGCGGGAAGGTGAGGCGGGAGAGCGACCAGTTGAGGTCGGCGCGGTCCCGGCCGGCGGGGGGGAGGCCGTCCGGGCCGGCCGCCGGGCCGCGGCGGGGGGGGGGGCGCCGGCGCGCGGGGGGGAGCCACGACCCGAGTCGCTCGGCGAGGTCCCGGGTGGACCAGACGGTGCCTCGCTCATCGAGGGCGACGACCCGCGCGCCGGATGGCACGGCTCGAAGTAGGCCC